>PPCM01000019.1_pt1:0-422500 | contig 428706 bp, 397 predicted proteins | sample 1555541 | NCBI WGS metagenome assembly PPCM01 (sample SAMN05284479, study PRJNA326546) | Marine sediment metagenome, whole genome shotgun sequencing project. | isolation source: marine sediment | place: Germany: Wadden Sea | collected 2012-09-05
CCTGCCCTGCGTAGCTCGAAGAGCGAAGCAGGGTCCCGTATGCATGCTTCGCTCTACGAGCTACGCAGCACGCAGTCCCGCAACGCGAATCACGAATCCCCTCTCATGCAGTCTCCATTCCCACCGATCGATTTCAAAGCCGAACTCAACGACGAGCAATACGCCGCTGTGACCGCACCCCCCGGGCCGGCACTCGTGCTGGCCGGTGCGGGCTCGGGCAAGACCCGCACCCTCACCTACCGTGTGGCCTACCTGCTCCACGAGGGTGTGCAGCCCTACGAGATCCTCCTGCTCACTTTCACCAACAAGGCCTCCCGCGAGATGCTGGAGCGCGTCGAAGACCTCACTGGCGTCTCCCGCCGCCACCTCTGGGGCGGCACCTTCCACAGTATCGCCCAACGCATTCTCCGCGTGCATGGCGATCTTGTCGGTCTGAAGCGCAACTACACCATTCTCGACGAGGGCGAGGCCGAAACGATCCTCAAAAATGTCATCCAAGCGATCGACCCGAAGTTCATCAAATCGAAGAACTACCCGAAGCCCAAAGTCGTGGCTAACTTGATCAGCTATGCGCGCAACACCTGCCGCCCGCCTCGCGAGGAAGCCGACGAGCGCTACCCCTTCCTCGACGGCATGGCCGATAAAATCGACCAATTTTACAAAGGCTACATGAAGGCCAAACTGGAGCAGCAAGTCGTGGACTACGACGACCTGCTCGAATACTTCCTCCGCCTCCTGCGTGAGCAGCCCGAGATCCGCCAACAGTATCAGGATCGCTTCAAGCACATCCTCGTCGACGAATTTCAAGACACCAACCGCCTGCAGTCCGACATCGTCGACCAGCTCGCCGGGCATCACCAGGTCATGGCCGTGGGGGACGACGCGCAATGCATCTACACCTGGCGCGGTGCGGACTTCGACAATATCATGCGCTTCGAAGACCGCCACCCCGGCGCGGAGATCCACAAGATCGAGACGAACTATCGCAGCTCGCCCGAGATCCTCGGCTTCGCCAACGCCGTGCTCAGCGCTCAACCCGCCGGGCTCGGCTTCTCCAAAGAGCTCCGTCCAGTCAAGCCCTCCCGCGAGCGCCCCTACTTCGTGCCCGTTATGGACACACGCGGGCAGGCGAAATTCATCATCGAGCGGATCGAAGGCCTGATCGACGAAGGCCGCGACCTCTCCGACATCGCCGTGCTCTACCGAGCCCACTTTCAGGCCATGGACTTGCAGATGGAGCTGACCCGCCTGAACATCGATTACCAGATCACCAGCGGCGTGCGCTTCTTCGAGCAGGCGCACATCAAAGACTTCACCGCACAGCTCCGCTTCGCCTCCAACCCGGCCGACGTCTCTGCCTTCGCGCGTTTCGCCTGCCTACTCCCGAAGGTAGGCCCCAAGACCGCCGAGCGGATCCATAAATTCACCCGCGAGCGAGCCGCCAAACTGGAGAAGAATTTCTGCGACGTGCTCACCTCCGAGGAAGTGCTCAAGAAAGTGCCCAACGATGCGAAGGAAGAATGGCCGAGCCTCGCCGAAACGATCCGCGAGATCTCCGTCGCCTTGACCGAACATTCACCCGAAGAAATCATTCAACTCGCACTCGACGGCTGGTACAGCAGCTACATCCGCGAGATCTATCCCAACTGGACGGATCGCGCTGACGACTTGCAGAGCCTCGTCAGCTTCGCTTCCCGTTTCGAGACGATGGAGGAGCTGCTCGCTCAGCTCGTGCTCCTCGCCTCCGAGAGTAACGAGCGCACGCCCGAAGAAGCCAAGAACTGCCTCCGCCTCACGACCATCCACCAGGCCAAAGGCCTCGAGTTCCCTGTCGTCTTTGTCATCGGCCTGGCCGACGGCACCTTCCCGCTCAAGCGCGCGATCGACGAGCAAAACCTCGAAGAAGAGCGCCGCCTCTTCTACGTGGCGGTGACCCGCGCGATGGAAGAGCTCTATATGAGTTACCCCATGCTCAATCAGCAGGGCAACCAAGTCATGCGCCTCAACCCGAGCCGCTTCATTCAAGAAGTCGATCCGAGCCGGTATGAGACGTTGCGCGTCGCACCGGCCAGAAGATACTAAGGTAGCGGCGTTCGTCCCGAACGCCATCCATCCATGCATGACGGGCCAATCTAACACATGGCGTTCGGGACGAACGCCGCTACCTTAAATCATCGGATGTCCATATATGTGGCCAGTCCGATGACTTAGAAACCAATCCGGCACGGACAGGATTATTGCGGATGTAATTCGCTTTTTCTAGATGAGCATTCTCGTCACGCAAGCGATGGTCGAAATAGCCCCGTTGCCATTCGATTCCATATTCCCTATTCAGAAAGCGCTTCCATGATTGTATTGTTTGACTCATAGAACGCTCCCTCTGATTGAAGGAAACCAAGGCGTGCAAGTGATCCGGCATAAGAACAAATAAATCGACCCACCAATTGCCATTGCGCTGATAAAAAGTCGCGGCTTCACGAATCGCATAGGCCAACTTGCGGTCGGCAAAAACTTGCGAACCGCGTTTCTCCAAACAAAGAGTTATAAAAAAGACCGAGCCATCTTCGACCCAATCAGGCGGCCGATGTTGTAGCTGCTTACGCTCGAAAGACATATCTGAATTTTCGAAAGATTCGAATCAGAGTCAAGGTAGCGGCGTTCGTCCCGAACGCCATGTGTGTCGGTTTAGGTTACCTTGTTTGGCCTCGGGTGCGCGGATGGCGTTCGGGACGAACGCCGCTACCTCTCTCACTACTTGGCCACCGGTGGCTTAAACATCTGCATAGACTTGCGCAGCATCTCGGTTTCGTTCGCTTTCTTTTTTCGAAAGGTTTCAAGCTGGTCAGGCGTCAGCGCATCTGAAAGCTCTTCAAATAAGCGTTCGTTTTCGATAGCTCTAGACTTAAGGAAAAACTCAGGGTCTTGGGGGTCGATTTCGAGTGCACTCCAATCGTCCGGACTGACGGCATACTCTTTCTCGTAGAAGATAGCGAAGACCGCATCCTTTTGCTCCTCATTCAATAAGAGCTGATTTTGCAAAGTACTTAGTTCGCGATAGGCGGTGGACTCTTTACGCTCTAAAGCTTCCTGCGCCTCGTTGGCTTCGTGGGCTTCCAGCTGCTCCGGAGTCAGAATGTCTTTCAGTAGTTGAGACACGGTGTGGTATTTCACACCGCCTAAGGTCTCCATCGCTTCTTCTTGAATCACTTCCATCGGCTTACCGGAAAACACCTGCTCCATCATCTTCGCTTCGCGCTCGGCATCCTGCTCGTAGAACGCCTCAAGCTGCGAGAGTTGATCCGGCGATAAATTCAGACTCAGCTTGAGCTTATCCAATTCCTCCTGACGACGCGCCTTACCGCTTTCGACAGCCATCGCTTGCGCATTCGCCAAGAACGGATTCATGGGTTCTTCTTCAACGGCGACTTCTTCGTCGGCTTCAACCGGATTGCGATTCGCGGCGCGTGATCGCACCTCTTCAAGTTCATCCCTGAGCGCAACAAGCTCCCGATCTTTGCCAATCAGGCTCTGCTCTAATGCAAGAATACGTTCGGAAGGCGCGGTTCCGGCGGCAGCGACCGATCCGCGAGCTTCCGACTCAGGCGCCTCCTGCAGTGGTGAAACACTATACGTAGCTCCGAGGAACCAACCGACCATCAACCCAATAAGACAAAAAAGAACGCTTTTCATCAAATAGCACTGCGGATATGTGAGCGATGGGTCAAACAGATAACGGTTGATAACCCATACATGACATGGCGTTCGGGACGAACGCCGCTACCTAACCGCATCCACTTCTGCGATCCATTTGGCGCGGGTGGCTTCATCCACAAGTGCGACTTCGAATCCATTTTTGGCGATCTGCTTGAGCTCCGCATTGCTGAAGTTCAACCCCGCACTGAGAGCGGCGTATTCGTCTTCGACTGTGTTGCCGAAAGAGAAAGGATCGTCGGTGCTGATCGTGCAACGTAGGCCGCGATCAAACAGCTTACGGATGGGGTGATCCTCCAACTTATCAATCACGTCGAGTTTCACATTACTGATTGGGCAGACGTCGAAAGTAGCACCGCTCTCGATAGCGAGATCTACGACAGCCTCGTCTTCAATCGCGCGGATACCGTGCTGAATGCGGCGGGTGCCAAGCACTTCGATCGCTTCACGCACATGGGCGGCGGGGCCAAATTCACCCGCGTGGGCTTTTGTCTCGAGCCCGTGAGCTCGGGCTTTCTCCCAAAGTTTCGGTGTCCAGCTTTCGAGTGGCAGGTACTCCACCCCGTGCAGGTCGATCCCGGCGAGGCCGTCCCATGTCACACATTCTTCGAGCACGGGGGCGAGGATCTCGTTGTAGCAATTACGCGCCATGCCCATAAAGACACGCACCTCCAAGCCCTCCGGCGCGGCGGAGCGGATCGCGTGAACGATCTCCGGACCCGGTATGCCGAGAAACTCGATAATGCCCGCATGAAAGGAAGTTTCCACGTAGCGCACATTCTGGGCGAGATGCCCGGCAAAGATGACTTGTGCCGCCTCGTAGTAGCGCTCGGGCGTGGTGAACCACTGCACGGCGTGGTCGATCAGGTGTGCCTCGAAGTCCTCAAAGCATTTCCACTTGAAATCCTGCGCCCAGCAATCTTGTGGCTGGCTGAATTGATCGGGGTCGAGCTTTTGCAGGAGCTGATAGGGCAAGGCACCTTCGATGTGGAGGTGCGTTTCGGTCTTTGGTAGGCGGTGGATGAAGTCAGCCGTCGCTGAATCGATGGGTGCGTGCATGCTCGGAAATAAAGGCGTAGACGTTTCGAGGGGCGAGTGCGAAATAGTGGGAGTCCCGCCTTTAAGCGGCCTCATGAATATACCGCCTAAAGGCGGGACTCCAACATATCCATCAACCGCACCGCGACCGCATGGTGGCTCGTCAGCTTGCCGCCGTAGATGCTGTAGATGCGCGGATCATTGGCCTCGTCGGGTAAGAGGATCGTTTCGCGCGAGCGACTGAAGGGGCTGCCGTCGCTGCGAGGCAAAACACGCAGCCCCGCCCAAGTCGTTATTAAGTCATCGCGAGTCTTCCGCGCCTCGGGAAAATGATGGTTATAGACCGCCAACAGGTAGTCGACTTCCTCCTCTGTCGCCGCGCTATTTGCCGGATCGCCTTCAAATACAGTCTCCGTAGTGCCGACCAAGAGGTGCCCTTTCCACGGCAAAGCAAAGACCGCACGTTGATCCTGCGGTGCTTCCATGTAGTAGCCGCCCTGCTTTAGCTCACCCGGCAACTCAATGTGTGCGCCCTGCACGAGATCAACTTCCAGCGTCTTCGGCTGTGGCTGGCAAAGCGCCGCTACTTGATTCACCCACGGCCCGGCTGCGTTGATCAACCAGCGAGTTGTGACCTGATGCGTCGAGCCCTCGCATTGATACTCGATATCGAGCTGCGAGTCCTGTCGCTGACAGCGTGTCAGCTCAGCGTTCATCTGAACCTCGGCTCCTCCGGTTGCGGCCTCTTGGAGAATACGCGTGGTCAGTGCGGCGTCGTCCGTCTGCGCATCAAAATACTGATAGACGGCAAGTAGACCCCTCGTCTCCAAGCCGTCTAGCCCAGCCCACTCCTCGCGCTTCAGTTTGCGAAACAAGTTATCCGAACGAAAGCCAGCCAGCGCGGCGTAGAGGCTGAGTCCAATACGGATGATGAGGCTCGAACGCGTAGTGGAACGATAAACCGGAATGTGAAATTTCTGCAGGCGTACCAGATCGGGGTATTTCCGGATCAAACGGCGGCGCTCACTCAAACACTCATAGACGAGTTTCAGCTCAAAGGTTTCGAGATAGCGCAGACCGCCGTGGATTAGCTTGGACGACTTGGAAGATGTGCCCTGTGCAGGGCGATCAAATTGCTCCAGCACCAAAACACGCTGACCACGCCGCACCGCCTCATCGGCCACCGCCACTCCGTGGATACCGGCGCCAATAATGACGAGATCGTAGTCGGTGGACATGACCTTAGGGTGAGCTTGTTTGGGCGAGTTCACAAGGCTGTAGATGGATAGAAAGATTCCAGGAAGGCGCGTCAGAGTAGTCGGATGGATTCTATCCTCCGACCCGATTTTGGCTAGCCGCTCCGCGGATTTTGATACGGTTGGGGGATAGAATCCACCCAACTACGATGTGTACCAGCCATGCACGGCTCGTCTATGGATATCGCCAACGACCAACAAAAAAACCCGTTCTCGATAAGAACGGGCTTTTGGGAAATGATTGGAGAGAGTCGCTTACGCGTCTTTCTTTTCTTCAGCAGGCGCTTCGGCTTCAGCAGCAGCTTCGACAGGCTCAGCGCTGGCAGGTGCTTCTTCCTTAACTTCTTCGACTTCGGCAGCTTCCTCGGCGGGTGCTTCTTCGTCGTCTGCTTTTTTAGCTACTTTTTTAGCGGCCTTTTTCTTGGCAGCCTTTTTAGCGGCTTTCTTCTTAGGCTTCTTATTGTAGCCTTCGTCGTTACCATCGACGAACTCGATGAGGCCCATTTCTGCGGCGTCGCCGATACGTTGGCCAAGCTTGTAGATACGTGTGTAACCACCACTACGTTCGGTGAACTCAGTAACGAGCTCGTCGAAGAGCTTAGCGACGGCTTGCTTATCGCGAACACGTGCGATGGCGAGACGGCGGTAGTGAAGCTTGCGTGCGGCATCGTTGGCCTTCTCAGCCTTCTTCGCGAGGGTAACTACCTTCTCGATGAATGGGCGGAGGGCGCGAGCCTTAGGAAGGGTCGTTTCGATGCGGCCGTGCTGGATGAGTGCAACCGCGAGGTTGCCCATCATTGCGGAACGGTGTGGGCCGGAAACGCCGAGTTTGTGTTTTCTGTTGCTGTGACGCATTGTCTAAATGTCTTTCTACTAAAAGGGAGTGATTAGAGTTCGCTGCCCTTTTCAAGGAGGCGTTCGTCGATCTTCATACCAAGGGAAAGGCCGAGTTGTTCGAGCTTGTCCTTGATTTCGTTGAGCGACTTTTTACCGAAGTTGCGATACTTGAGCATCTCTTGTTCGGACTTCATAGCGAGCTCACCAACGGTTGTGATATTGGCATTGTTGAGGCAGTTCGCGGCACGAACGGAGAGTTCGATTTCGTTCACGCTCATGTTAAGCAGCTTGCGGAGGCGATTTTGCTCTTCACTGATCTCCTTGCTTTCGCTCTCGAACTCGATGTCGTCTTGGGAGACTTCGTCGAATACGTCGAGGTGGTGCTTGAGGATGGCAGCGCTTTGCTTGAGTGCGTCGTCCGGAGTGATACGACCGTCGGTAGTCACTTCAAGAATGAGCTTGTCGTAGTCCATGGACTGGCCGACACGTGTATTCTCAACGGAATATTTAACGAGACGAACCGGGCTAAACAGAGAATCGATAGGGATCACGCCGATAGCTTGTTCCGTCTTCTTGTTGTCTTCACCGGTGCAGTATCCGCGGCCGACTTTGACTTCGAGCTCGGCGAGGAAGCGTTGCTGCTTGTCGAGTGTGCAGATGACTTGCTTCGGGTTGATGACCTTGAAGTTAGCGTCTTCCTGAATGTCCGCTGCAGTGACCTTACCATCGCGATTGACATCGATGAGAAGGGTTGCGGTTTCGCGGGACTCGGAGACGAGGAGCACCTTCTTCAGGTTAAGGACGATATCGGTAACATCTTCGACGATGCCGTCGATGCTTTGGAACTCGTGCTGCACACCGTCGATCTTGATCGAGGTGATGGAAGCGCCTTCGATCGAGCTAAGAAGCACGCGGCGAAGGGAGTTACCGATGGTATGACCATAACCGGTCTCAAACGGCTCAGCTGTGAATGTGGCGAAAGTGTCTGTTGCGGTTTCTTCAACCTTGGACAGACGATTGGGAAGTTCAAATTTTCCTAAGCGCTTTGGCATAATGGACTTTTCTCTAGCTGGTTACAATGAATTGCGATGACACGAAGAACGGAGCCGGATTAGCGGCTATAGTATTCAACGATCAATTGAACGTTAATCGACTCTTCAGTTTCCTCGGCAGAGGGAAGGCGATTGACGGTGGCTTTGAGCGCGTCGGCATTGAGTGTGAGCCACTCAGGCACTGTGCGTGCTTGGCTCTCTTCCATACAGCGAGTTGCGAGCTGACGAGAGGAGGTGCGCTCACGCACTTCGATTTCGTCGCCTTCTTTAACCATGAAGCTAGCGATGTCGGTCTTCTTACCGTTCACAGCGATGTGACCGTGGCCGACGAACTGACGTGCGGCTGCGCGCGACTTGGCAAAACCCAAACGGTAGATCACGCTGTCGAGGCGGCATTCCAGCATTTTAAGGAAGATCTCACCGGTTACACCACGTGTTGCTTTTGCTTTTTCGAAAGTGAGGCGGAATTGCTTCTCGGTCATGCCATACATGAAACGAAGCTTCTGCTTTTCATTAAGACCAATGGCATAGTCGCTCAGCTTGCGGCGGAGACGAGGGCCATGCTGGCCGGGAGGGTGTGGTTTACGTTCAAAAGCCTTGGTGGGTGCGAAGATCGCTTGACCAAAACGGCGGTTGATACGGGTGGTTGGGCCTGTGTAACGAGCCATAGTTTATTATCCTTATTATCTGCTAACTAGTTTATATGCGTCTATGTGGCAGAGTCACATTAGACACGACGACGTTTAGGCGCGCGGCACCCGTTATGGGGAACCGGTGTGACGTCAACGATTTCGGTGACGATCATGCCAAGAGATTGGAGTGCACGGACAGCGGAGTCGCGTCCCATGCCGGGGCCGTTGAGCTTAACAACGACTTCTTTCATGCCGTGAGACATGGCTACGCGGCCGGCGTCCTGTGTGACGACTTGAGCAGCGTAAGCTGTGGATTTGCGGGAGCCACGGAAGTTGCACTTACCGGCGCTGGACCAGGAAATGACGTTACCGCGTGCATCGCAGAAAGTGACTTTTGTGTTATTGAAGGTGGCAAGCACGTTCACAATACCGGAGGTAATGTTCTTGCTCCCCTTGGCGCGGCGGATCTTAACACCGTCCAGATCGCTCTTCAGAAGATCTTCCGCTGTGACTTCCTTCTTCTTTTCAGGCTCCGCAGCTTCATCTGTAGCAGCCGCAGCCACTACTTTTTCTTCTTCGACAGATTTATTTTCTTCTTCGCTCATAGGAATTTCCTTCTAAAGTTTACTTACGGACCGGCTTGACGGCGCCCTTACGTGTGCGGGCATTGGTTTTGGTGCGCTGACCACGAACCGGGAGACCACGCATGTGACGCATGCCACGAACGCTACGGATCGCGGAAAGGCGCTTGAGATTGGCGGTGCGCTCGCGGCGAAGATCACCTTCGACGACGTATTGCTTGTCCGCAACGATGGAAGCGAGCTGATTGAGCTCTTCTTCGCTCAGGTCACCGGAACGGCGATCTGCATCGAGACCGGATTCGGCAACGATCGACTTCGCGCGAGTAGGCCCGATGCCATAGATGTAACGAAGCGCGTATTCGAGCTTCTTGTTTGCGGGGATATCGACTCCAAGTATACGTGGCATGATAATAAAAGGTTGGTGCCCCGCTGGATTGCGGGAAAACGGTGGAAAATAGTGATTTAAGTTAGTTTGAAAAGTTAATTCTGCGGAATTGTTAAGATTTCCGGTTCCCCGTTGGTGACGAGGACTGTGTGCTCGAAGTGAGCGGAGGGCTTACGATCCCGGGTGACGGCGGTCCAACCGTCGTCGAGCATGTCGACTTTGCCGGTGCCGAGGTTGATCATGGGCTCGATCGCGAGGCACATTCCCGGTTTGAGGAGGGCTCCACTGCCGCGGCGCCCGAAATTCGGGATTTGCGGTGCTTCGTGCATGGTGGCTCCAACGCCGTGACCGACGAATTCGCGGACGATTCCGTAATTATGGCGCTTGATGAAGCGTTCCACAGCATTGGAAATGTCGCCGACTCGGTTACCGGCTCGGGCAAAACTGATCGCATATTTAAGCGATTCGCGCGTGGCATCGATAAGGGCGGCGTTTTCGTCAGCGACGGGCTCAATAAGCACGGTGCTGGCATTATCGCCGATAAATCCCCGGTAGCGCACGACGACATCGATTGAAACGACGTCTGCGGGCTGAATGATGCGACGGATCGACCCGATTCCGTGGACGATTTCTTCGTTCACAGAGAGACAGGTGTAAGCGGGGAAGACGTTATCGCCTGCACGATAGTTATAGCAGGCGCTTTCGGCTCCCAGCTCTTCGATGGCTTTGCGGCCGAGCTGATCCAGATCGTAAGTGGTCATCCCCTCCTCCACCGTATCGACGAGACGCTTTAGCACGGTCGCGGCAATCTGGCAGGCTTCGCGGATCGATTGAATTTCTTCGTCTGAACGAATGTATTTCATCGAATTACAAAGTGAGGAGATGGATCAAAGAACAATTTTTGAAAACGAAGAAGCAATGTGTGGATCACACCTTCGGAAAATACAATCGGTGTCGTCTTAGTTCAGCAGTGAGGAGACGATCCCCAGAACGAACAAAGCAATACCGATGAAAAGAAGCGGACGCCAAGCGGTCCAAAAATCTTGGAGGCCGGCGGAATCGACGAGCTGCTTATTACGAGCAGCGGAACGGCCGCGGATCTTACCTTTCTTGAGGAAGCCATCGTAGTGGCGCTGCAAGAGATAAGTTTCGATTTGGCGCATGGTGTCAAGAAGCACACCAACGGTGATCAACATACCGGTGCCACCGAAGAAAATGGCGACGTTGAAGGGCACGTTGTAAGCAAAGAGCAGAATGTCAGGGAAGACCGCGATAATAGTGAGGGTGATCGCACCCGCCAATGTGAGGCGTGTCATGATGTGATCGAGGAACTTCGCAGTGGGCTCGCCAGGACGGACCCCGGGGATGTAACCACCGTTCTTCTTCAAATCGTCAGCGATTTGAATTGGCTTGAACATCATGGAAACCCAGAAGTAGCTGAAGACCAGAATGAGGAAACCGAAGATCAAGTAATAAGCGATCTGGCCACGACCGATAGAATCGGCGAAGTCGTTGAAGAAACGCATACCTGTGGCACTACCAAGGTAGGACAATATCTGTGCAGGGAACATGAGGATCGCACTACCGAAGATGACGGGCATGACACCGGCGTAGTTCACCTTCAAAGGAAGGAAGGAACTTTGACCACCGTAGACCTTGCGACCGACAACACGCTTGGCGTATTGCACGGGGATTTTGCGCTGGGCTTGAGTAATTGCAACCAAGCCAGCAGTCACTGCAAAAAGGAGCGCCAACATGAGGACACCTTCGGGAACACCGAGTGATGCACCTTCAGAGCCGACGGGAGCGACAAACATTTGGTAGGCCGAGGCCACCGCACCGGGCAAGCCGGAGATAATGCTGACAGTGATCAAGAGTGAGATACCGTTGCCGATCCCCTTCTGCGTGATCTGCTCACCGAGCCAGACCATGATCATGGTGCCAGCGGTGAGGAAAATAGTGCCTGTGATCAGGAAAGGAACTTGGCCTGCGATGACGACGTTGCCGTATTCTGCAGGGTTAAAGCCCTGGCCAATCAAGCTGGCGGGATTGGTCGACAGTGCGACGAGGAGGAGCAGACCTTGCACCACGCAAATAGCGAGTGTGAGGTAGCGGGTGTACTGATTGATCTTCTGACGGCCGACATCACCTTCTTGCTGAAGACGAGCGATCACCGGGAAGACGGCACCGACGAGCTGCATGATAATCGATGCACTAATGTAAGGCATGATGCCCAGCGCAAAGACCGCACCGTTGAGCAAAGCGCCCCCGGTGAACATATTGAACATGCCAACAAGACCGCCACCTGCATTCGATTGATCCGCAAAAAAGTCCTGAATCGGCGAGATGTTCATTCCGGGAAGCGGAATGTTCGCACCGACGCGAGCAATGAACAACAAGGCCAGCGTGAAGAAAATCTTCTGGCGCAGTTCAGGAATCTTCAGCGAATTTGTAAAAGCAGAAAGCATTATAGTAGTGACCCTTTACTCAACTCCACGGAGGGAATCGAATTTAAGCTTCTTCTTTCTCTTCAGTCGCGGCTTCAGCCTCGACTGCGGCTTCTTCAATCTTGCCACCAGCCGCTTCGATCTTGCTCTTGGCAGATGCAGAAACCTTGCAGACGTTGACTGTGAATGCCTTGGAGAGTTCGCCGTCGCCGAGGAGCTTGACGCCTTGATCGTTATCACGGACGAGGCCGGCAGCGATCAGAGACTCACGATCCACGGTATCGCCTTCGAGCTTTTCGAGCTGTCCGACGTTGACCAATTGGTACGAGACCTTGAAGTTCTTATTGTTGAAACCACGGCGCGGAAGCTTACGGTAGAGAGGCATTTGACCGCCTTCGAAACCGATGCGGATACCACCGCCGGAGCGAGCCTTTTGCCCCTTGTGCCCCTTACCGGATGTTTTACCGTGACCGCTACCTTCACCACGTCCGAGACGTTTGGTGGGGTGTGTGGCACCTTTAATGGTTGGAATGTTATCGAGATTCATGTGATGGGATCCTTAGACTTCCGCAGCGACTTCGCCGAAACGGATGTTTTTGATTTCCTCGTTCGAACGGAGTTGCTTGAGCGCGGCCATAGTGGCGTTGACCATAGCGAGGTGGTTGTTCGAACCGAGGGACTTAGAAAGAATGTTTTTGATACCAACGGATTCGAGCACCGCGCGGCAACCGCCACCAGCGATAACACCGGTTCCGTCCGACGCAGGGCGAAGAAGCACCTTACCACCGTCGGCTTCGCCGAGAACGTGGTGAGGGATGGTGTCGCCGCGAAGCTTGATCGTGACGAGGTTCTTCTTGGCTTGCTCGGTGCCTTTACGGATGCACTCAGGAACTTCCTTCGCTTTACCGTAACCGACGCCGACTTCACCCTTTTGGTTACCGACGACAACGAGTGCTGCGAAGCTGAAACGGCGACCGCCCTTTACAACTTTAGCGCAACGGTTGATGTGGACAACCTTTTCGACGAATTCCGGTGCTTCTTCCGGCTCGTCTTTTTGAGAAAATGATCTTTTTTGTCTGCTCATATAGGAGTTCCTTAGAATTGTAGGCCGCCCTCGCGAGCCGCTTCGGCGAATGATTTAACGCAACCGTGGTAACGGCGACCGGAACGGTCGAAGACGACGGTTTCAACACCGGCCGCTTTGGCTTTTTCAGCGATGACCTTGCCGAGTTCGACAGCGCCATCGTTGTTGGCCTTAACAGCGGCATCCTTGCCACCAACGGAGGAAGCGTAAGCCACGGTGTGGCCGGCGACGTCGTCGATGCATTGCGCGTAGATGTGCTTGTTGGAGAAATGCACAGCGAGGCGTGGGCGCTCTGCAGTGCCTTTGACCTTCTTGCGGATGCGATAGCGACGCTTCTGCGCGAGAGAATTTTTCTTCTGGAGTTTCATGTGTTACCCTCTGCTGAAAATTAAGCGGATTTCTTACCCTCCTTACGGCGGACGTATTGACCGACGATGTGGACACCCTTGCCTTTATAAGGCTCGGCTGGGAAGTAAGAGTAGATGGTCGCGGTGATTTCGCCGACCACTTGTTTATCGGCACCGGAGACGGAAAGTTTAGTGTTCTCGGCCACAGTGACGGTGATCCCTTCAGGGATCTTCACTTCGACCGGGTGAGAGTAACCAAGAGCGAGGTCAAGCACATCGCCCTTAAGCACTGCGCGGAAACCGACACCTTTGATTTCTAGTTTCTTTTCGTAACCTTCGACGACACCGATCACCATGTTATTGATGATGGAACGCACAGTGCCGAACATGGCACGGGCGTGGCGACTGTTGTCCACAGGAGTGATGCGGATTTCGCCGTCGGCGAGCTCGATATTCACCGAGCTGTCGAAAGTTTTTTCGAGTTTCCCCTTGGGGCCATCGACACGGACGGTTTGACCGTCGATCGCGACGTTCGCCTTATCGAGGACGGGGATAGGAAGTTTACCAATTCTGCTCATCGTATGCTGCCTTTCAATTACCAGACTTTGCAGACGAACTCGCCGCCAACACCCGCTTCGCGGGCATCGCGGGCGCGCATTACGCCTTTAGAAGTAGTGAGGATTGCCACACCCATACCGCCAAGAACGCGGGGGATGTCTTTGCAACCGTAGTAGAGACGGCGACCTGGCGTGCTGTGACGCTCGATGCCGGTGATCGCCGGTGTTGTGCCTGCAAATTTCAATTTGAGAGTAATGGTTTTGAAACCTTTCTCATCTTGACCTTCGCTAAAGTCGTGAATGTAGCCCTCGCTCTTCAAGATCGCAGCGATCGCAGCGCGCATTTTGGAGTGCTGCGTGGTGCAGGAGTCCTTACGCGCCATGCTGGCGTTGCGGATGATGGTGAGGTAATCGCCAATTGTGTCGTGAACTGCCATAGTATTGTACTAGTGGGTTTTCAGTGAGTGTGGTGAAGCGGGAGTGCTTACCAAGAGGATTTGGTCACACCGGGGATCTTGCCTTGTGTGGCCAGCTCGCGGAATGTGATACGGGAAAGCCCGAACTTGCGGATGAACGCACGTGGACGACCGGTGACGGAGCAGCGGTTGCGGGCGCGGATCGGGGAGCTGTTCTTAGGCAGCTTAGTCAACTTGGCTTGTGCCTTGTAGAACTCCTCGTCGGGAGTTTCAGGGTTTGCCAGGATTGCCTTCAACTCAGCACGCTTAGCAGCATACTTTTCGATGAGGCGGACACGCTTGAGGTTGCGTTGGATAGCGGATTTTTTAGCCATGAGTAAATCTTTCTTAGGTGCTTATGCGCTCGCTTCTGCAGCGGCGGCTTCTGCGGCTTCGACTTCGGCGCTTGTTTTGCGGAAGGGCATGCCGAAGAGCTTGAGGAGTTCGCGACCTTCGTCGTCGGACAGTGCACTGGTGTTGATGCAGACGTCCATACCGATCGTAGCATTAGTACCGTCGGAGCTAACTTCGGGGAAGATCGTGTGATCATTCAGGCCGAGTGTGTAGTTACCTTGGCCGTCGAGGCGTGTAGGCACACCACGGAAGTCACGAATGCAAGGCAGCGAGATGTTGATCAAGCGCATGAGGAAGTCATACATGGCCACGCCACGGAGTGTGACTTTGCAGCCGATGGGCTGACCTTCGCGAAGCTTGAAGTTCGAAATGCTGAGCTTCGCCTTAGTGGTGACAGGACGCTGACCGGAGATCTTAGCGATCTCGTCATTAACGTATTGCACGTGGTTCTTATCGGCAGTGGCCGAGAAACCGGAATTGATGACGATCTTCTTGACCGTAGGCACCTGATGCGGGTTCTTATACCCGAACTTTTCCATAAGTGCAGGCACGACCTTCTCGGCGTAGTGTTTTTGTAGAATTGACTGTGACATCTTGAATATAAGGCGGATTTCCAACCCGACTTGTTAGTGGTGAATGATGCTTGAAAAAGGTGCGTGAAAGTGAGGCTTAAACGCTCGCTGGCAAGTACCTTATTTCTTCTTTTTAGCGTCGAATTTCTCGGCGCTCATTACGTTTGAATAGTGAATCGAAGCTTCGCGCTCGACGGAACCACCCTCTGGGTTTTCCTGAGTCTTGCGCTCGAACTTGGTGATCATGTTGACGCCTTCGACGATGACACGCTCACCAGGTGCGACGGAAAGAACCTTGCCGCGCTTACCTTTGTGAGCGCCGGAGATGACGACGACTTCTTGTTCGCGTTTAATTGCTTGTGCCATGATTAGAGAACCTCCGGAGCTAGAGAGATGATTTTCATATACTTGGCGCGGAGCTCACGAGCAACCGGGCCGAAGATACGTGTGCCTTTGGGGTTACCATCGGCGGTGAGGATAACAACGGCGTTGTTATCAAAACGAAGGTAGCTGCCATCGCCACGGCGAATAGGTGCTTTCGTGCGCACTACAACGGCGCGGACGACCTCACCCTTCTTGACGGAGGAATCGGTGGACGCTTCCTTGACGGCGCAAACAACGACATCGCCAACATCGGCTGTGTCCTTGTTCTGGCCAAGGCGGCGGATCATCTCGGCGGATTTGGCGCCGGTGTTATCCGCAATAAATACGCGGCTGTTCATCTGAATCATAGCTAAAATCTCCTTATTAGGATTTATAAATCGGTGGTGGAAGTGGTCTACTCGTCGCCAAACTTAGGCGCGACTTCGAGCACTTGAGTGACACGCCAGCGCTTCAGCTTGCTGAGGGGGCGTGTTTCCATAATTTCAACTTTGTCACCCAGGCCGCACTCGTTCTTTTCGTCGTGTGCGTGCACAACAGTCTTACGCTTAATCTCTTTCTTATAGAGAGGGTGCGGGACTTTGTAGGAGTAAGTGACTTTGATAGTCTTATCACCAGAACGGCTGGTTACGGTTCCGATGAGGGACTTACGAGAATTGCGTGTTGCTGTGGCTTCCATATGCGTAGGCGGCTGTGAAAAGGGTTAAGCGCTGGCTGCGGCCAACTTCTTTTCTTTGAGAATGGTTTCGAGACGCGCGATTTTACGGCGCATTTCCTTAAATTCGTGTGGGTGCTCGACTTGTCCGGTTTGCTTGCGCATGCGGAGGTTGACGCGGGCTTCACGTGTATCGCGGAGTTCTTTTTCGATTTCGACTTCGGACATTTCGCGGATTTCTTTGGTACTCATAGTATTGGTTTCCTATGTAAAAGTGTTATGCTTCTTCGCGAGAAACGAAGCGGCAGTGGAATGGGAGCTTAGTATCAGCGAGGCGGAGTGCTTCGCGAGCAGCCGTTGCGGAGCAACCGGCGACTTCGAAGAGCATGGTGCCTGGCTTGACCACTGCGACCCAACGCTCGACGGAACCTTTACCTTTACCCATGCGGGTTTCCGCAGGCTTCTTGGTAACTGGCTTGTGAGGGAAAACGCGGATCCAGACTTTACCCTTACGCTTGAGGCTACGTGTCATCGCCACACGAGCGGCTTCGATTTGCTGCGAAGTCATGCGACCGCGAGTGAGGGATTGGATACCGAAATCGCCGAAAGCGAGTGTATTACAAGTTTGCGCGGTGCCGTAGATACGACCCTTGTGAACCTTGCGGTATTTTGTGCGTGATGGAAGGAGTGCCATGATTCGCTCTGTTTAAAGTGTTTAAAAAAGTAAAGTTGTGTTCAATTCGCGGAGGGCGACTTATGCGTCTTCTTCGTCGGGAAGGCAGATCCAGCACTTCACGCCGATGATACCATACACGGTGCTCGCTTCGGAGAAGCCGTAGTCGATCTTAGCACGGAGTGTTTGGAGAGGCACACGACCCTGACGCTGTTGCTCAGTGCGGGCGATGTCGGCACCACCAAGGCGACCGGAGCATTGGATACGGATACCGTCAGCACCCATAGCCATTGTGGTTTGCACCGCACGCTTCATGGCGCGGCGGAAAGCGATACGACGCTCAAGCTGGAGAGCTACGTTCTCGGCGACGAGCTGACCGGAAAGATCGGGACGCTTGACTTCTTGGATGTCGAGCATGATTTCCTTGCCGACTTTCTTGTTAAGCGTGGCCTTGAGCTTATCGAGCTCAGCACCTTTACGGCCGATGACGACACCGGGACGTGCAGTGAAGATCTTAACACGGATACGGCCGGATGCGCGCTCGATGAAGATGCGGGGCACGGATGCGTAGCGCAGCTTCTCAGTGAGGAAGGTGCGGATGGTGTGGTCTTCCTTGATGAACTGAGGAAATTGCTCCTTGTTCGCATACCAGCGTGAATCCCAGTCGCGGGTTACTGCAAGGCGGAAGCCGGTTGGATGTACTTTCTGTCCCATAATTAAGTAGGTGTCGTTAAAGCTTAAGCCTCGTCGGTGAGGATGATACGGATGTGGCTAGTGGCCTTCTTGTAAGGGTGAGCGGAACCACGGGCTGCAGGGCGGAAACGCTTGAACGTGGGGCCTTGCTCGACGGTGGCGGACTCGATCTTGAGGGCATCCGATGAGAGATTGTTATTGTTTTCCGCATTCGCGATGGCCGACTGGAGAGTCTTACTCACGAGACGTGCCGACTTGCGTGGGATGAAGCGAAGAACTTCAACCGCTTCGGCGGCGTTGCGACCTTGGATGGCCTGTGTGATCTCGCGCACCTTACGGGGCGACATACGGGCGTATTTTGTATATGCTTGTACCTGCATCAGATTCAGCTGTTTTGAAGTGTTTTAATTCGGGCAATATCGCCCGCTTGTATGGTGGAGTCTTCGACCAGATCGAGGATGAGTCCTGCGGAACGGTCGCTACGAGATTCGATGATGATGAGCTCGCCGATCGAGTGGAGGCCGCGTGTGACGCGGCAAACCATCCCTAAGCGAATGCCTTGCTCGAGGCCGCCGTCGAGTAATACGACATCGGCTGCGAGGGTGGGCACAACCTCGGCCACGGGTGCGGCGTTCGGGCTATAGAGTGACTCTTTAACGAAAGCGGGCACTTCTCCGTGCACAACACTACCGACGAGCATCGCTCCTAAGAGGAACGTGGCTGCGAGCGTGCGTGTTGTGCGGAAAAATTGCATAGCGTTAGCGTAAGAGAGAGATTTATTTACCGGTTGGATGCCCCTTGAAGGTGCGAGTCGGTGAGAACTCTCCGAGCTTGTGACCGACCATGTTCTCAGTGACGTAGACGGGCAGGAAGCTGCGACCGTTGTGCACGTTGAAGTTAAGGCCGACGAAGTCGGGAGTGATAGTGGAGCGGCGCGACCATGTTTGGATCGGCTTGCGGTCGTTGTTGGCCTGTGCGACCGTTACCTTTTTTGCAAGGTGCGGATCGACAAAGAAACCTTTTTTTACTGAACGAGACATAGCTTGTTAAATCGGTTTAGCGTTTCTTCAATTGGCGGCCGTTACGACGGACAACAATCTGGGAGTTGGTCGGGTTGGACTTCTTACGAGTTGGGAAGCCCTTCGAAAGTTGTCCCCAAGGAGACTGTGGGTGACCACCACCGGAGGTGCGGCCTTCACCACCACCCATTGGGTGATCCACGGGATTCATAGCCACACCACGAACACGGGGGCGACGACCGAGCCAGCGGCTGCGACCTGCCTTACCGAGGCTCTGATTTTGGTGCTCGATGTTACCGACTTCACCAATCGTTGCGCGGCAACGTGAGTTGAGGAAACGGATTTCACCGGAAGGCATCTTGACGGTGGCGCGCTCGCCATCAACAGAAACGAGTTGAGCAGATTGGCCAGCTGAACGGGCGATTTGTGCGCCGCGACCAGGGTGAAGCTCGATCGCGTGGATCTTTGTGGCCGGCGGGATGATCGCGAGTGGCATGCAGTAACCTACGTTGAACTCAACGCGCTCGTTGGTGCTGATCAGCGTGTCACCAGCCTTTACACCGCGGGGTGCGAGGATGTAGCGCTTTTCACCATCGGCGTATGCGAGGAGAGCGAGGTTTGCAGAGCGGTTCGGATCATACTCGATCGCTTGCACCTTTGCAGGGATGTCGAGCTTTTCGCGACGGAAGTCGATAATACGATAGATGCGCTTGTGACCACCACCACGACGACGAGAAGTGATACGACCGTAGCAATTACGGCCCTGCTTATCGTGTACGCGTGTGACGAGACGGCGCTCTGGCTTTTTCTTGGAGACGTCCTGCTTGTTTCGTGTGAGGAAACGTTGGCCGGGAGTCAAAGGTCTGGAATCTACGAGTGGCATGGTATTGGTATCCCTTCGTGCTTAGACGAGTTCGATCTTATCGCCCTCTTTCAGAGTAACGATAGCCTTTTTGTGGCCGCCCTTGGTGCCTGCTTTACCGCGACGAGAGCGGTCAGTTTTAACCTTAGGCTTTTTGTTAAGAATGTTTACCTTGATCACCTCTACGTTGAAGACTTTCGCGACAGCGCGAGCGACTTCGATGCGGTTCGCAGTCGGTGCGACCTCAAAGGTGTATTGGTTGAAATTAGCAGAGAGATTCGCTGCTTTTTCAGTGACCCGGTATTCGAGAAGAATTTTATCGGCAGTAATCATGATTCACCTCCGTTTGCACGTGCGATGATAGTTTCGATGCCCTTGGCACTGACGATGATGTGGCGGTAGCGCACGACATCGAGCGTGCTGAGGTTACCTGCTTCGGAGAGGGAAACTCCCTCGATGTTGCGGGCAGCCAGAGCGGCGTTGTTTTCAAATTGATCGTCAACGATCAAAACCTTGCCGCGAGTCGGAAGAACCGCAGTGAGGACTTGATTGAAGATCTTGGTCTTCGCTTCCTTGACTTCAAAGGCTTCGATCACGGAGAGGCCACCTTCAGTCGCACGCTCGAAAAGTGCGCGGCTGAAAGCGAGATCCTTCATCTTGCGATTGATCTTCTGAGAGAAGTCGCGGGGCTTTGGTCCGTGAGCGATACCACCATGACGTTGGTGAGGCACTCGGCGGGAACCTTGACGGGCGGTGCCGCTACCTTTTTGGCGGAAGAGCTTCTTACCGGAACCAGCGACTTCTGCGCGGGTCTTGGTGGAAGCGTTGCCTTGGCGAGCGTTGGCCTGGTGAGCGAGAACGACTTGGCGTAGCGCAGCTACTCCCTTGTCACCCTCGAATGCGGGCAGAGCAAACTCCTTCTCAGAGCTTGTTGATCCGTCGGCTGTGTAAACTTTAAGTTTCATCGTAGTGTGTCCTTTCGTCGCTCAGCTTATGCTTGCGCCTTTTTGGTTTTAACCGCCGTGCGGACTGTGACGAGACCGCCACGCGAGCCAGGAACACTACCCTTGATCAGGATCAGGTTCTTTTCCGCGATGACTTTAACAATTTCGAGGTTCTGGACGGTGCGACGCACATCACCCATGTGACCGGGCATCTTTTTACCCTTGATCACGTGGCCTGGCCATTGGCACATACCATACGAACCACCACGACGGTGGAACATCGAACCGTGAGAGGCAGGACCACCAGCGAATCCGTAGCGTTTAACAACACCTTGGAAACCGCGGCCTTTGGAAGTGCCGATCACGTCAATTTTTTGTCCGGCCTCGAACTTCTCTACCGTCAGCACATCGCCAACGTTCAGTTCTGCGTCACCATTAGTGCGGAACTCCTGGAGTTCAGCAACGGGCTCGACGCCGGCCTTTTTAAAGTGGCCGAGAGCTGCTTTAGAGAGACGGTGCTCTTTTTGAGGACGGAATCCGATCTGGATGGCATTATAGCCATCCTTCTCAGTGGACTTGACCTGAGTTACAGGGCAAGGACCTGCTTCAATGACTGTAACAGGCACCAGACGATTGTTGTCGTCAAATACCTGAGTCATTCCTATCTTTTTACCAAGTAGGGCTACGTTCATAATACTAATTGGCAGGTGGAGCGGAGGCTCCGTTTCCTAGACCTGCGTTAGAGAGTTAAAAAATGTGGTTTATCGCCTCAGTTGGGAAGCGAGCGACGGAAAAAAGAGGGAAGTTCCACCCTCGTCAATCCCTGATTTCGAAAAAAGTCATTATTTTTCTGTACTTTGCGAAATTTGAGTACTAACGGCCTCTCGCCGCGCAAAGACTACCTTATTATAGAAGAATCCAATCCCAATCAGCGCGAGCCCCAGCCCAAGAAAGGATAAAACGCGGAAAAGTCCCTCTAGCTTCGAAGCATCCACGAGGAAGACTTTGCCGATTGTAACCAACAGCAGTATCAGAGAACCCACGTGGATAGCCGCCTGATCACGCCAGAGGCCGATCGCCTGATAGACTACAGCCAGCAATAGCCAAACGACCGAGTAAGTATAGAGTTCACGACTGGAGGTCGCCCCACCCAGAAGCCGACTCCCTCCATAATAGTCCTGCACTAGGAAAGTCACCCAAAGAAAGCCCAGCAGCATGGTAGCCATTTGATAGACGCGGCGCTGGCGCGCATCCCCCGACTCCGCGGCAGTTTCCCAAGCCAGCACACAGCCTGCGGCGAAGGAAATCCCAAACTGCAAGAAGAGCGCATTCCAGAAGAAACTCTCCCCTTCCGCGCCCGAATCAACCAAATGCAGCCACACAATGCGGATACCAACCAAACTCGCCGCAATCACACTCGCCCAATGGCAAGGCTGCCACTTCCGAGCGAGATAGATGAAGGCGACCGCTGCTATCGCGAATAGAGCGGTTAATCCGCCTTCGACCATCATCCTCGACCAAGCGCTCGGCATATGATTTACATCGATCCATTGATAGAAGGCCACAAATCCGATTAGCCCCACAATCCCGAGCGCCCAACTATAGGCACGAACGAGCCCTGCTGACCAAATTTTGCTAAAGCATCCTATGACAATAGAGGCACCCAATAATCCCAGCCCCCACGAAAAAAGCAAAAGTCGGCTCGGCTCGACCACACTATAGATATCATTACGGAAGAAATAACTGACCGCGCCCTCCCCAAACGGAAGCATGAGCAGTGCCCACGCACCTGCAAACACAGACAGGACTAGCTCGGATCGGCCAAAAGCCCGCCACTTCCAATAGAGCGCCGAGACAATCACCAGCAGAGCCGCGATGTGCATATGATAATCTTCCGCCACGAAGATCCAGAGGCCAAATCCCGATAGAAACACCGCGAAGGCCGAATACTCGCCCGCGACCTCCCGACAACCCTCGCGGCGAAGCACATGCTCCCCGGCCAGCGCGAGCAAGCCCGCCCAGACAAGAGCCAAGCCCAGCCAAAGCGAGGCACTCGGCGGCACTTCCACTGCTACGATCATCTCACGATTCAAATAGAGCAGCGGCACCACCAGCAGCGCGGCCGACACCGAAACACTCCGCCAGACCAGGGCACGTCCCGACGAAAGCCCGCGGCAATGCCCCACTCCGAAGAATAAGCCCATCAAGCCGAGCGGTGCGATCAACCAACTCAGGATCGACAGATCCGTATTCGAGAGCGCCGCCGCGGCCACCGCCGTCAAGGCGAGCCAAGCCGCCCAGATAAAATCTTCCTCCCGCAACACGGCCAGCACCAGCGCGCCCACACTGAGCAAACTAAAGAGCGCCATGTCGACCGCCGCAAAGCCGCCGATCAACACCAGGATCAAGCCCTGCACCAGCCCTCCACCCCAAGTGAGCATACGGATACCCACCAACAGGCGCGTCGAGAGCGCGTCGAACGAATCGCTCTTTGCAAGAAAAGCCCAGACCGCATTCACGAGGCAAATCCCCAAGACAAAGATTAACGCGCCTTCAAGGCTATCGAGCGTGCCACTCAAATTTCCGATGATCACTGAAGCCGACCAAATATAAACACCCACCAGCGAACCCATAAGCAATGCCCACCAACCCCGCTGCACACACAAGAACTGCGCTCCGCAGAAAAGCAGAAAGAGATAGCTAAAGAGCATCACCGTATCGTTCGAGCCCGTGGACATGAGCCAAGGCGTCAAAAATCCACCGACCAGCCCCATCAACGCAATCGGGGCGCCATTTTTCAAAGAGAGCGCCACCGCGAGCACGGTGACCACGAGCATCGCCACAAAGCCCTGCCCGGGCGAAAGAAAGCTATATAGATGCACCGCCGCATAGGCCGCAAAATACAAACAGGCGACCCCCGCCCCCGAAAGCGCTTGGCCGATCCGCTCATTGGCCACCATCGCCGACTTCACCCCAATAACAAAGCCCGCAGCGCAGAGCAGCGCGCCAAATCCTGCCGTCAACCAAACGCGCACGGCCGGCGTCAACCAACCGGAGTCGATCGAATACTTGATCATATAGAAGCCAGCCATGAGCAGCGCAATGCCGCCTACCCAGACAGCAATCTTACTAAACCAGTCCTGAGGGTCGGATGACTCTGCAGACGTGTCCGACTCTAACGCACTGCCACGACTATTCGACAAGCCCAAGTCAGGCTCGAGCGGGACGTTCCCGGGAGCGCGGATCTCTGTACCCACAACCACCACCGCTTTCTCGGGCACCACTGCCTTCGGCTGCTCGGGCGTAGAGCAACTACCCTTCGACAAGCTCAGGTCAGGCGGGAGAGCTGTGTTCCCGGGGTCACCAGACTCGCGTCTGGCAATTTCAACGGACTTCTCGCTCGCAGCCTCCGGCTTCTTTTCATCAACCTGCGGTTTCACCGCCGCCACATCCCGACGATCCTGCAGCTCTCGCACCTCACGACATAAGCGCTCCAGGTCGCTGCGCGTGCGACTAATCCGTACCAGATTCACCCACGGGAGGATCAAAACCACAATAAAACCCAAGATAAAAAGCAGTCCGAGTATTTCCATAATGAAGAAAGTTTAAATTTATATTTGAACATTGTTCAATATTTATTTTTAACAGTGTTCAGAATATTTATGGCACGAAGAAAAGATCACACCCGCAAAGAACTCACCGAACTGGCCATCGAAGCCGGTCGCACACTTGTAAGAGAAAAAGGCACCGACGCCCTGACTGCGCGCAATGTCGCCAAGGCGATCGGCTACACGCCGGGCACCCTCTACAATGTCTTCGAAAACATCGATGCGCTCGCCGCTGCGATCAACATCAAGAGCATGCAAGCCTTCGCCGAAAAGCTCCGCCACACATTGGCACAGAGCGAAACGACCGAAGACTGCGTCCGCCAGATCGCACAAGCCTACCTGCACTTCCATAAAGAAGAACCGCAGCTCTGGTCACTCCTATTCGCCGTCCCGGTCGCACACCACTCCGACGCCTACCACCAAGCGATCCATGCCATCTTCGACCAAGTCACCGAAGCAATGGCACCACTCAGCCAATCGCCGACACAAGCTCGCCGTAAGGCAAAGATCCTCTGGTCGACACTCCACGGCATTTGCCTGCTCCAGCAAAGCGCAAAGCTCGACGTCAGCGAGCCCGATCAACCTGCAGAACTAGTCGCCGAGTTCCTCGACCAATTCATCACTACCTAAACCATGAAAACACGCCGACAGCTCTTTAAATTCACCAAACCTCTCCGCCCCCTTCTGATCATCATGAGCCTCCTACACAGCAACCTCTCCGCCCAAGAAGAGCACGTCGTGCTCCTGCACGGCCTCGCACGCACCCCGCACTCGATGAAAACGATGGAGGCGGCGCTCACCGCAGAGGGCTACGCCGTCCACAACCTCGACTACGACTCACGGCACCATACCATCGAAGTCTTAGCAAAGACCGTCGGCCAACAGATTCGGGAGAGCACGGCCTCTGCACCTCGCGTCCACATCGTCTCGCATTCGCTGGGCGGCATCCTCGTTCGCCAGATCCAAGCGACCGCTCCGATCCCGAACCTCGGACGCGTCGTCATGCTCAGCCCGCCCAACAAGGGCAGCGAAGTGGTCAACAAGATTGGGCACTGGTGGCTTTTCAAAAAGATCAATGGCCCCGCCGGCCAACAGCTCGGCGCTGAGGGCGAAAGCTTTATCAACCAGCTCGCAGACATCGACTTCGAATGCGCCGTGCTCACTGGCGACCGCAGCATTAATTGGATCAACTCCATGATGATCCCCGGCAAAGATGACGGCAAAGTCTCCACCGAAAGCGCCCAAACCGAAGGCGTCACCGCATTCAAAGTCATTCACGTCAGCCACCCCTATATCATGAAAAAGAAAGCTGTGATCGACGAGGTCATTCACTTCCTAGAAAACGGCACACTCCAAGCCGAAGAAAAATAGCCACCATTACACACACAGTTCAGGATTGTCAGGAAGCCGGGTTCGCCAAAGATGCCGCCCCATGAGCTTCGATTTTTGCATAGCAATCCCGACCTTCAATGGTGGCCATCGGCTGGGTAGATTGCTCGAGAACCTTCTAAACCAGGAAGGCATTATCAAGCTCAAGTGGGAGATCCTCATCGTCGACAACAACAGCACCGACGGCAGCCGCGAAACGATCGCCCAGCTTGTCGAGCAACATAAAGACAGCGCCCCTCGCCTCCGCTCGGTCTGCGAGACCCGACAAGGCGCGGCCTTTGCTCGCATCCGCGCGATGCAGGAATGTTCGACCGAGTTCGTCGCCTTTCTCGACGACGACATTTACCCCAGTGCCAATTGGATACGCGATGGCCTCGCCAGCATCCGTAACGACCCAAAAATCGGCGTCGTCGCCGGCAAGACTCTACTCTCCAAGAGCCTGATACCGTTCGAAGATTTCGACCAAGTCGCGCGCTTCTTCGCGATCGATGATCTGGGCGACACCCCCTTCCTCTACCGACCGAGCGACATGCACATGCCCCCGAGCGCCGCTGTTTGGGTGCGCCGTGAAGCCTGGCAACAATGCGTCGTCGACCCACCCATGCTAAGCGGCCCGAGTAAAGACTTCCCCTTCGGGGGCGAAGACTACGAAGTCTTCACCCGTATCGCCCTCGGCGGTTGGGATCTGCAGTACGAACCAAAGATCGCCTGCGACCACGAACTCGACGCGTCGCGTTTTGAAAAGCCACGCCTGAAACGTCTCGCTCAAATCATCGGCAACGCGACCTACCCCACACGCCTACTCGAACCACAGAGCAAGCTCCGCGCATTCTCGATCGCCCTGCGCATGATCGCGCGCGGCACCCTCGTTTACATCAACCACAACCGGAGCTTCGGCTGGGGCAATCCCGCGCCCGCCGCATATATGCTCCGCAAGCACAGCATCGGCTTTGCGCTCAGCCCGATCGTCTATGCGATCTATCGTCTGCGTGGAAAGATCCACAGCACGACTATTCGCACACCGTAAAGCGACTAACGCTAAAGAACTTCTCTAGCCAATACTCATGGCAAACGCTCGATATTTATATTATGCGTTTGATCGCTCCTAAGCCTCGCGCTCATCCGACCTCAGACCAGAAATGGCACCCACAAGAATCATTAAGACACCGCCAATCATACATACCGTGTCAGTATACTTTGGCATATGCGCAGTCAGATTCACCGGTTTCCCCAAAGCCACCATCGCCTCAGCAACTTCTTGCATGCCAAGAGTGTTGTGGATGTAAGGCACTGCGATCAAGATGGTACCACAGACAATCATTGCAACGGCTACAGATGATTTCATTTATTACCTGCCTAAAGAGCGATGAATGTGAAAACGGAGCGGAGCGCTTCTACTCGGAGTTATCCGACTTCGCTTCGGGCTCTGACTTGGACTGCGATAAAATGCCCTCCGGGTGCTTCTTCGCTTTGGGTGACTGCTTCTCAGCCACTTGTTTGCCTAGAAAGTCAGGCAATTCGACGCCGGCATTTTTGGTGATCTCGTGAAGAGGAGGCAATGAACCCACGATCCCGGAAAGGAAATCGGCAGTGCTGCCTTTGCCGTCTTTGCCGCCCTTGCCGTTGTCCCAGACGGTGATCTTGTCGATCTTGAGGTTGGCGATGGCCTTGGCCTGCTCTTCGACGAGCTTGGGCATTTGCTCGATAAGGAGCAGTTGAGACGCGAGTGATTTGTCGTCGCCGGCGGAGTTGAGAATGTCGGCGAAGCCCTTGGCCTTCTTGGTCAGGACTTGCTCGACACCTTCGGCCTCGGCGAGGAGCTTGAGGCGCGTGCCATCGGCTTCGGCGGTCAGCTTGAAGCGGAGACCATCGGCCTCGGCTTGTTTGACGGCTTTGAGGCCGTCGGCTTCGGCTTGCTTGTCGAGGCGGACGGCGTCGGCCTCACCCATCTGGGTGCGGCGGATGGACTCGGCGCGGGCTTCGGCGTCGACGATGGCCTTGGCCTTGGCGATCTCGGCGGGCACGATGACGTTGGCCTCTTGGGTGGCCTTTTCCTTCTTAGCACGTTCGACTTCGGAAGTTTGTTCGGCGGCGTAGGCTTCTTGCAAGGCTTGAGCAGCCTTAACCTTTTCCGCGGCGGAGGCGGCGCGTTCGGCCTCGGCTTCTTTCTGACGGCGAGCGGCGTTGGAGTTGGCGACTTCGACCTGGGCGGTGTTTTCCCCCTCGGTCGCTTTAGCGTTGGCGTCGGCCACGCGGATACGTTGATCGCGGGAGGCATCGGCCGCACCGATGTCACCGTCGCGCTCAGCTTGGGCGACTTTGACCTTGGCCTCGGCGATGGCCTTGGAGGCGGCTTCCTGGCCGAGGGCGTCGATGTAGCCGGACTCGTCGGTGATGTCCTGCACGTTGACGTTGATTAGGCGGAGACCGACCTTCTTGAGCTCGACTTCGACCCCGGTGGAGATGTTGGCGATCAGCTTGTCGCGGTCGGCGTTAATCTCCTCAATGTCCATCGTGGCGATGACGACACGCATCTGACCGAAAATGATGTCCTTAGCCAGTTCCTTGATCTCGGCGAGGCCGAGACCAAGCATACGCTCGGCGGCGTTTTCCATAATGCCGGGCTCAGTGGAGATACCGACGGTGAAGGTGGAGGGCGTGTTGACACGGATGTTCTGCTTGGAAAGCGCGCCTTCGAGGCGGATGTCGATGGGCAGCGGAGTCAAGTCGAGCCATTGGTAGCCCTGAATGACCGGCCAGATAAAGGCCGCGCCCCCGTGGTAGCAATTGGCGGACTTGCCGCCGGCGACTTTACCGTAAACGACGAGCAAGCGGTCGGACGGACAGCGCTTGTAGCGGCTGGCAAACGCGATGACCGTCGCGATGAAGAAGAAAAAGAGAATGGCGGCTGGGATCAGGATTTCCATGGGTGGTTGATGGCGGATGAGTGATAAATGATGACTGAAATTTAGGAAAGGTAGAGGCGGACGTCCCGACCGCCATGTAGCTGGCCAAGTCCGACGCTGTGGCTTTCAGGACGAAAGCCGCTACCTGAAGAATATTTTGAGCATGATGGACATTGTTAAGCCTCTTCGACGACGAACGAGGCGGGGCCGTTGACGCCGGTGACTTTGACACGTTGGCCGGGCTTGAGGGCGCCGGGAGTGACTTTGCGGGCGGAGGCAGTGGTGAAGCGGCCTTGGATGTTGATCTGTATCTGGCCGCCGCCGTCTGCGTCGTCTCCGGGAATGGTGACATAGACGGTGCCCTCCTCGCCGATAACGGAGCTGTAATCGAGGTTCCCCTTGGCCTGCATCTTGAGCATGCTGCGGAGCAAAAAAAGCATCGCGCCCATAGCACCCACGCCGAAGGCGGTGGCGATGACACTACTCAGCATGATGGACGCGCCATTCTTAAGCGCGGCCACGCCAACCCAGCCGAAAGCGAGGAAGAAGGCGCCCAGTGTCTGCGAAGAAAAGAGTCCGACACCCGAGCCGTGATCCATGTCGCCCAACTCCACATCAAAGCCGCCGTCGTGATCAAAACCGATCAGCGTCATAAGCATCTGCACGGCGACCACCGCCAGCGCAAGGATACCGATGCCATAGAAAATCTGGTAAGCTAGGGTCAGGTTATTGAACCAATCGATCATTTACAGTGTGGGGCCAAAATGGGTGCGAATGGCGACTCTCAAAGACAAACGGAATTATGGCAAGACAAAGTGGAGTGAAATTTTAGGATTTTTGGTGGGGCTCTGTTTTTTTGGGAACCGTTAATTGACGTGAATGGAGATTGGATCGGAGCCAGGAGGGGCGCACAAGCAGCGCGGTGCTTTAGCTGCATACATTCGTTAGGCCTGAGAGACTGCGGAACGGCGACAGAAGCACCCAAAGGGGCATTTCCCGACATTCGATGATGAACCAAAAAAGCCTGCGGCTCTCGAAGGAGCGGCAGGCTTTGGAAATCTAGAGAATTGCCCTAGGCCGCGCGGCGGCGGTAGTTTTTACCCTGACTACGGTTGGCGCGACTCGCGCCGGAGGGCTTCTCAGGTGCGGGGTCGAGGAACTCGACTTTGTAGGCGGTGAGGACGAGACGGGTACGTTTTTCGCCGGCGTCGGTCTCCCAGTTGTCCTGCTTGAGGGAACCGGAGATGAGGGTTTTGGAGCCCTTGCGGAGGTGCTCGGCGAGGTGCGGCATGTTCCACGCCTCGACGGGGATGAAGACGACGCGGTCGCCTTCATTGCAGGCGAGGGTGAACTTGCTGAGGTGTTGTTCGCCCACATCTTTAGTTTCGATGTCGGCGGTGAGGTTTCCTGTCATTATGGTCTGATTCATGATATTTCCTTTCAGTTACGTTGTTATTAGCTTGCTACGAATGAATCGTGTTTCGTGCCCTTCGGAATGAAGGACGACTTACTATATGCAAAATCAGAAATGCGGCTGTCAAGCCTATAGTGAACAAAATAGCATATATTTTTAAATATGGAACCACGGATGCACACGGATAAACACGGATTTCCCATTCCACTACATCATAATCCGTGTACATCCGTGGTTAAAAAGAAAGAGCAGATTCACGCCAAGACTACGGCGACCAACCCCGACGTAGTGCCAAACGGGAGTCTGGCGATCCCGGGACTTGGGCGCGAAAAAGCCCGCGGCTCTGGCGAGCGGCGGGCTTTGGGAAGATCGGATCATCGGCGTGACCGCCGATGCTACATTAGACGTTGATCGAGATATCGACGCCGGCGGGGAGGTTGAGCTTCTTGAGCTCGTCCACGGTGGCAGCAGTCGGTTCGACGATATCGATGAGGCGCTTGTGCGTGCGGACTTCGAACTGATCCATCGACTTTTTGTTAACGTGAACGGAACGATTCACAGTGAACTTTTCGATCTTGGTAGGAAGCGGGACGGGGCCCGATACGCGAGCGCCGGAGCGCTTAGCGGTTTCGACAATGTCAGCTGCGGACTGGTCGATAACGCGATAATCAAAGCCTTTAAGGCGGATACGGATACGTGGTGTGCTCATTTTATTTTATTAGTTCCGCCTTCGCCCTTCGGGGCTACGGCGTGACAGGTGATTGTTGTTCGTTGAAGGTTGTTAGTTGAAAAGTGGCTGGAAATATTTCTTCTCTCTTAATTCTTAATTGGCCGCTAGTAGCGGCCTCTAGTGGAGGTTTCTAAAATGGTGTTGAGGACGTTTTGCGGGACGGGCTCGAAGGACTCCGGCTCCATGCTGTAAGAGGCGCGCCCTTTACTGAGGGAGCGGACGATGGTGGCGTAGCCGAACATCTCTTGGAGCGGCACAAGGGCGGAAACCGATACGAAGGCAGTCTTGCCAGTGACGTTTTGAATCTGGCCGCGGCGGCGGTTGAGGTCGCCCATGATGTCGCCCTGATATTCGTCGGGGGTCTCGACTTCGACTTTCATCATCGGCTCGAGAAGAAGTGGCGTGGCCTTCTCCATGGCATCGCGGAAGGCGAAGATGCCGGCCATCTTGAAGGACATTTCGGAGGAATCGACATCGTGGAACGAGCCATCGAAGAGCGTGACCTTGAAGTCGACCACGGGGTAGCCGCAGACGGCGCCGTTATTAGCGGCTTCGCGGATACCGTCGAGGGTGGGCTTGATAAATTCTTTGGGGATCGCGCCGCCTACAATCTTGTCGACAATTTCGATGCCTTTGCCGCGCTCGAGAGGCTCGAGCTTGATGCGGGCGTGTCCATACTGACCACTGCCACCGGTCTGGCGGACGAATTTGCCCTCCCCTTCGGAGTTGGCGGAGACAGTCTCACGGTAGGCGATCTGCGGACGGCCGGCTTCGGCGCCGACTTTGAACTCGCGGAAGAGGCGGTCTTTAATGATCTCGAGGTGAAGCTCGCCCATGCCAGCGATAATGGTCTGGCCGGTTTCTTCGTCGGAACTGACCACGAAGGTGGGATCTTCTTCGGCGAGGCGCTGGAGGCCGGTGGCCATCTTTTCCTGATCGGCCGTGGTCTTCGGCTCGATCGACATCGAGATGACGGGCTCGGGAAATGTGGGTGGCTCGAGGCGAACGTCGAAACCCTTGGTGCAGAGGGTATCGCCGGTGACGACATCGCGCGCGCCGACAATGGCGCAGATATCACCCGAATAGGCGACGTCGATGTCTTCGCGGGAGTCGGCCTTCATGATGAGGAGGCGGGAAATGCGTTCGGTCTTGCCGGTGCGGGGGTTGTAGAGCGCGGTGCCCTTGGCGAGCGAGCCGGAGTAAACGCGCATGAAGACGAGTTTACCGACGTAGCCGTCGTTCATGAGCTTAAAGGCGAGCCCGGCAAATTTGGCGCTGTCGTCGGGCGCGATTTCGACATCGCGACCTTGCTCGGTCTCCCCCTTCATCGGCGGCAGGTCGAGCGGATTCGGCAGGTAGTTGACGACGCAGTCGAGCACAGCTTGCACGCCCTTGTTCTTAAAGGCACTGCCGGGAATGACGCCACAGAAGCCGAGTGAAATGGTGGCCTTACGGATGGCGGCGCGAATATCGTCGGCCGAGAGTTCTTCGCCTTCGAGGTATTTATCGGCGAGTGCGTCGTCGAAATCGGCAAGGGCTTCAATGAGCTTTTCGCGGTATTCCTCAGCTTGCTCGACCTGATCCGCGGGGATCTCAGCGATGTCGTAGGTCATGCCGGAGGCGTCGGCGGCATCGTAGATGCGGGCTTCCATCGAAGCGAGGTCGATGAGGCCGATGAAGTCTTCTTCCGCGCCGATGGGCAGGAAGATGGGGTGCGCGTTGGCACCGAGGCGCTCGCGCATGGATTCGATGGCGGCGAAGTAGTCCGCACCGACGCGATCCATCTTATTAACGAAGGCGATGCGGGGGACGTGGTATTTCGTCATTTGCCGCCAGACCGTCTCAGACTGGGGCTGCACGCCGGCAACGGCGCAAAAAACACCGACTGCGCCATCGAGCACACGGAGCGAGCGCTCCACTTCGGCGGTGAAATCGACGTGCCCGGGGGTGTCGATAATGTTGATCTGGTTACAGATGCCGGCGAAGGGGCCGCTCTGATTCGTCCAGTTGCAAGAGATCGCTGCCGAGGTGATCGTGATGCCACGCTCGCGCTCTTGATCCATCCAGTCGGTAACCGCGCTACCTTCGTGGACTTCGCCCATCTTGTGGACGACCCCTGCATAAAATAAGATTCTTTCCGTCGTAGTCGTCTTCCCCGCATCAATATGCGCAGCTATGCCGATATTACGCGTATGCTCCAAGGGGAACTTACGCTTCGGTGAGTTAGCTGACGCAGTACTAGTATTAGCGGACATTGAAGAGATTAGACTGGAAAAGAACGAGGAGGGGGTGCGAGGCGAGTCCGTGGACTACCAGCGCAAGTGTGCGCCTACCAGCGCAAGTGTGCGAAGGCACGGTTGGCTTGCGCCATGCGGTGCACTTCTTCCTTCTTCTTCACAACACCACCGGTGTTGTTGTAAGCGTCGACGATTTCGTCGGCAAGGGCTTCGTTCATAGGAACACCCTTACGGCTGCGAGCAGCGTTGACCATCCAACGGAAAGCAAGTGCTTGCTGACGCTCAAAAGAGATTTCGACGGGGACTTGGTAAGTGGCACCACCTACGCGGCGGCTCTTCACTTCAAGCTTAGGGCGAGTGTTTTCAAGTGCGCCCATGACGAGGTCGACAGGATCGCCCTTTTCGAGCTTTTCGCTGACGCGCGTGAACGCGGTGTAAACGATCTTCTGTGCCACAGTGCGCTTACCACGCTCCATGATCATATTGACAAGGTTGGCAACCAGAGTGCTGTTATAGCGAGGATCTGGAATGAGAGGACGTTTTACGGCTTGGCGACGACGTGACATATTCGAAAGGAGTTAGAATCTAGAATTCAGAAGTTAAAATGCTCAGGAAGCTGCCTTGGGGCGCTTCACGCCATACTTGGAACGGCTACGGCGACGTTTCTCAACACCCACGCAGTCAAGTGTGCCACGGACGATGTGATAACGGACACCAGGAAGGTCTTTTACACGACCACCGCGAACCAGGACGATACTGTGCTCTTGAAGGTTGTGGCCTTCATCGGGGATGTAGGCGATCACTTCGATACCATTTGTCAGGCGAACCTTGGCAACCTTACGGATAGCAGAGTTCGGCTTTTTAGGCGTACGTGTCATGACTTGAACACAGACTCCACGACGAAATGGGTTCTTGTTCAGTGCACGCGACTTGGATTTTTCCTTTTGGACGACGCGTGGATTGCGGACTAGTTGGTTAATTGTTGGCATTGAAAATTGATCGCTGGAATTAGAGAAAGACGGCGAAAGTAGCGTTTAGCCTTTTCTGTGCAAGTACTTTGTGAGATTTTTTTAGAGGGCTCAAATCGGGCGCTTTCGTACTATTTATGCGGGTTGGCGAGCGGTCGGTGCGGGCTTGCCAAAGAATCACAGAATACCCAACCTGCGCGGCATGCTGATTAGTCTTCTCGGTTACTGTCTCTTAATTGCCTTCGCTTGGCTCTGCTCCAGCGACCGTAAAAGTGTTAATTGGCGAACGGTGCTCGGCGCGGTCGCGATCCAATTCGGATTCGGCGTGCTGGTGCTCTACTCTCCATGGGGTAAGTTCGGCCTAGAAGTGCTCTCTGTTATGGTGGGCGACGTGATCGCCTTCGGCTACGTGGGGATTGAGTTCCTCTTCGGTGGCCTCGCCGGACGGTCGCATAATCTCGGTTTCCTCTTCGCATTTACAGTGCTGCCGGTGATCGTGTTCTTCTCGTCACTGATCTCGGTGCTCTACTTCTTAAGAGTCATGCCGATCATCGTGGCCTCGATCGGAGGCGCGATCCAGAAGCTACTCGGGACGAGTCGGGCAGAGTCGCTCAGCGCGACGGCGAATATCTTTGTTGGACAAACGGAGGCGCCCCTTGTGATCAAGCCTTACTTGGCACGGATGACAAAGTCGGAGTTTTTTGCCATCATGGTCGGCGGACTCTCTTCGATCGCGGGCAGCGTGATGGCTGGCTATGCGAGTATGGGGGTGAGTCTGGAGTTTTTATTGGCCGCCTGCTTCATGGCAGCGCCCGCCGGACTGCTTTTTGCCAAGTTACTAATGCCGGAAACGGGAGAGCCTAACAACGAGAAGCTGCCAGAGGCGATTGACGGGGCTCCGGTCAATGTATTCGACGCAGCCGCGCAAGGCGCTAGCGACGGGCTGAAACTCGCGCTCAATGTCGGCGCGATGCTGATCGCCTTCGTCGGATTGATTGCACTGAGTAATGGCATTCTGGGCAATATTGGCGATCGATTCGGATTCGACGGGCTCAGCATCCAATTAATATTGGGCTATGCCTTTTGCCCCCTCGCTTGGATCTTGGGCATTCCCTGGGAGCATGCCATCCAAGGCGGCGCTATCATCGGGCAGAAACTAGTGCTCAACGAATTCGTCGCCTTTCTAGAATTTACGAAGATACAAGAGGCGCTCAGCTTACGCAGCCAAGCAATCCTCACCTTCGCGCTGTGCGGCTTCGCTAACTTTTCTTCGATTGCCATTCTACTCGGCGGCCTCGGCAGCCTGATCCCCGAGCGACGCAGCGAAATCGCCCAGCTCGGTATGCGGGCACTGCTCGCCGCCTCCCTCGCAAATTTTTCCAGTGGAGCCATCGCTGGCATATTAATACAGTAAGGCATTTTCAGAGTTGCCAAGCGAGAGGGGCTTGGCGTTGTTTGGAGCCATGAAACTCATCGACGGCAACGCTATTGCAGAATCCATTATCGAAGAACTCACTGCTGAAGTCGGCGCCCTCGCCGGCAAGAAGCCTGTCATCGCGGTGATCCGTGTCGGCGAAGACCCCGCGTCCGTCTCTTATGTGCGCAAGAAGGAAAAGACTGCCCAGCGTATCGGCATCGGCAGCCGCATGCACATCCTGCCAGAAGACGTCAGCAAAGAAGACCTCTTTGCCCAGATCGATGCGCTCAACGCCGACCCCGACGTCAACGGCATCCTCATTCAGGCACCGCTGCCAAATCACATCGACGAGACGGAGACTTTTAACCGCGTGCTCCCCGGTAAAGACGTGGACGGCTTCAATACCGTCAACATCGGCAAGCTCTGCCAAGAGGACAGCAGCGGCTTCGTCGCGTGCACGCCGGCTGGCATCGTTCAACTGATTGAGCGCAGCGGCATCGAGACACAGGGCAAACACGTCGTGGTGCTCGGCCGCAGCCAGATCGTGGGCAAGCCCGCCGCCCTTCTCATGGTGCGCAAAGCCGTTTCCGGCAATGCCACCGTCACCGTCTGCCACTCTCGCACGCAAGATCTGCCCAGCATCACCCGCCAAGCCGACGTGCTCATCGCCGCGATCGGTCGTCCTAATTTCGTGACAGGTGACATGGTGAAAGAAGGCGTCGTCGTGATCGACGTGGGGATCAACCGCGTGGAAGACGCCAGTCGCAAGAGCGGCTACCGACTCGTCGGCGACGTGGAGTTCGAGGCGGTCGCAGCCAAAGCCTCGCACATTACGCCCGTGCCCGGCGGAGTGGGCCCCATGACCGTAGCGATGCTCATGCATAACACACTCCGCGCGTTTAAGGCCGCTCAAGCCGAATGAGTTCCCAAGAACCCAACTCAGACGAAGGCTCCGAGCCAGAACCGCAGTCGACCGCACACCCCAGCGCAAATTCTCTCCTCGACTCGGTCTTCCGCAAAGACGGCCCCATGCCGCCTGCCAGCGTGCGCCTGCGCGGCTTCGCCTTTCTGCTCGATTTCATTCTGATCTCGGCCGTGGCCTCCATTATTATTTGGAAAATTGCCCTCCCCCAGTCACACCCATCCGCGTTTAGCGAACTCACTGAGTGGACACAGGAAGTCATCACATGGTATGGCGACCGAGCGACGACGCCCGAGACCACCTTCCCCGAACCGAGCAAGAACCTCACTCGCGCACTGGCGGTCGCCAACGAGCTACAGATGCTCACCTTCTGGCTCTACTATGCGATCGGCGAAGCCTTTTTTGCCGGCAGCTCGCTCGGGAAGCGCATCTGCCGCATCCGCAGCGTCAGTACCGTGACGCTCGGCGCACCGCCGATCATGGCAGGCATCGTGCGCGGCGGGCTCAAGACCCTGACACTCTATCTATTCTTCCCATTCGGCATGATCGCCACACTCGCAGCGCTCTTTTTCAACAAACGCCGCCAAATGGGGCACGACATGATGAGTCGCACGGCCGTAATCGACGAAAAATACGTAAATTTACAACAACCGAAGTAAGGGATGTTGCGGTCGACTAGATATCCCTTTTCTGTTTTGCCAAAATTAGAATTATAGCTAAAGTCTGCCATTCAAATTAAGAATCTCTACTGGATTCAAAGACTCTCCACACCGAACTGCGCCCAAACATTGAGCAAAAAACAACAGCCCAAAATTCTCGTCGTTGATGACCAGCCGATCAATATCAAGCTGCTCCAGCGCAAACTTGAGCGTCAGGGCATGGACGTCTATGTAGCCTACAATGGCCGCGAGTGCCTAGATACTGTGGAAGAGACGAAGCCGGATCTTATCCTGCTCGACATCATGATGCCCGAAATGGACGGCATCGAAACGTGCCAGCGCCTCAAGTCGAACCCCGTCACCGAGACGATCCCCATCATCTTCATCACGGCAAAGGCCTCGAAGGAGGGTAAACTCGAAGGTCTCGACGCTGGCGCGGTCGACTACATCACCAAGCCGATCGACCTGGACGAAACACTTGCCCGCGTGCGCACGCAACTGCGCCTACAGGAGATGTTCCGCGAAAACCTAAAGCTGCAGGAGCGCCTCGGCGATGCGCGTAAGGCCGCCGCCGTCGGTGCCATTACCCAAGGCATCGCGCATAATCTAAATAACCTGCTCGGCGTCGTCGTCGGCTACCTAGACCTGATCAAAAACGGGCACGACAGCCCCGACATGGTCAAGCGCAGCGTCGGCCTCATGGATCACGCGATCACGCGCATGGTCAATATCATCCGCCAGCTCGGCACCATCGCCAACAACGAACGCCACGAGCTCGCCGCTCTGTCCGTGCCCGATCTGATCGAAAGCAGTATCGAACGCTTCAAGGAAGAATACGAAGTGCCCGCCGAAGTGGTCGTCGAATCCACTCTAGAGGGCGACACCCGCATATCGGCCAACGCCGAAACCTTCGAAATCATCCTCGGCAAGCTCCTCATCAACGCATGGGAAAGCTACGCGAAAGACACCGAATCGGATAAACGCCCGATCAAGCTCACAGCCGGTATCCAGCGTGAGAAGGGCCCCGCCATGCTGGAGCTCAAAGTCATCGACGAAGGGGAAGGTATCGACTCCGAAGTGACCGACACCCTGTTCGAGCCCTTCATCACGACCAAGACCTCCGTCGGTCGCGGCATGGGCTTGACCATCGCACGCCACACCATTCGCAACCTCGAAGGCGAACTCCATTTAAAAGAGAATGCCGATCGCGGCGTCACCGCGACGCTCACGCACCCTCTTTAAAGGTAGCGGCGATCGTCCCTGATCGCCATAGGAACGTCCTGATTCAAACGTATGGCGATTAGGGACAATCGCCTCTACCTATATTTACTATGCCTATCCGAATCGTATTTATCGGCGCAGGCCGCATGGCCTCCGCCATCGTCCGTGGCCTACTGGAAAAAGAGCACTACACACCCGACGAAATCGCCTGCACCTGCGGTGACGATCCGACCGGCCCCTCGCTCGCGGAGGCCACCGGCATCCACTATCTGCCCGACATCACCACAGCGCTCTACGAAACCGAAGCTGTCGTGCTCGCCTGCAAACCGCAGCAGTTTGCCGCCATCAGCCCAGAGCTGGCCGAGGCCGCACGCGGTAAGCTCGTCCTTTCGATTCTCGCCGGCACCCCACTATCGCGTCTCAGCGAAAAGTTTGCTCACGCCCGCAACGTCGTCCGCACCATGCCCAACACACCCGGGCAGATCGGCGCAGGCGTCACCGCATTCGCGCCGCTGCGGGAGCTTTCCGAAAAAGACAGCCAGGTCGTGGAGAACACACTCAGCTCGCTCGGCAACTTCCACGAAGTGGACGAAGCCGATCTCGACGCCGTCACCGCCGTCAGCGGCAGCGGCCCCGCCTACGTATTTGAATTTGCCGCTGCACTCCGCGAAGCCGGCGTCAATGCCGGGCTCGACGAAGGTCTCGCCGACGCACTGGCCATCGACACATTACTCGGTGCCGCGATGCTGCTGGCCGAAAGCGACGAAACACCCGAAGCACTGCGCGATGCCGTCACCTCTCCGGGAGGCACCACAGCCGCCGCGCTCAAAGTCTTCGAAGAGGGCGGCTTTCGCGATCTAGTTGATCAAGCGATAGCCGCCGCCAAGGCACGTTCACTCGAACTGGCAGCAGAATAAAGTAGTGACTCCGTGAAATGCCCTCGCTACGGTGCCTTATACCCAATTGGGAAAGGTTTGATCTAATTGATGCGAACGGTAGCGCAGGTGCCTCTGGCACCGCACGAGTCGGCCTAAGCTCACGAACTTTCGTGCGGCGCGAGACGCGCCTGCGCTACCCGATCAAAACTTATTCAAAGTGGTATTAGTATTTAACGCCACAGCCATACGGCACCGTAGTCGCATTCGCGACGGGCTCTCCAGCCTTAGCGCTTTCGTAAGCAGCTTTCACGTAATTATCCGCCTTCACGATATCCGATGAACGCGTGGACTTAATACTATCAATCGCGCCTTGGTAGATTAGAATACCCTCCGGATCGATCACATACATGTGAGGCGTCGTACGAGCACCATATAAACGGCCAACGTCGCCAGATGTATCAAGGAGCATCGCAGTCGAGTGCACAGCTTGCTCTGCCCGCAAAGCTTCCGCTTCCGGAGGAGTCAAATAGCCCTGCTTGCCCTCAGCCGAAGAAACGATTTGCAACCAAACGACACCATCGCCCGTCATCTCCTTTTGGAGGGCTTGCATGTCGCCGTTCGAATAGTGCTTCACTACAAAGGGACACTTATGATTCGTCCATTCAAGCACGACATACTTACCGGTAAAGTCAGACAGGCTGTGCTCCGTACCCGTCGTGTCGGTCAAATTAAAATCAGGAGCGGAGGCACCGGTCTCAGTCGCGGCAGAAAGCACTGAAGCAAGGATAAAGGAGGCAGCAAAAATGGGAGTCGTGATGGATTTCATAGTAGTGATTGTTATGGTAGCGGAAGAGTGCAATGATACTCAGTTTACCACGATATCAAGCAGCTCGAGACGATTCCTGAAAATCCTTGAGAACGCCCGCCGAATAGGATTCAAACAATACAGTCTCCCCCCCCACCCCACACACTAAGGAACACCTATGAATGCACTCATCTACACCAACGAATTTCCTCCCTACAACTACGGCGGCGCCGGAGTGCACGTCGAATACCTCTGCCGCGAGCTTTCCAAACTATCCGATGTCGATGTCGATGTCCGCGCCTTCGGCGATCAGGAGCAGCCGGACTACCCCCTCAAAGTAAAAGGCTATCCCGTCGAAACCGAAGGCTTCGGCGCCCCGAAACACCTCCACTCCATCTTCGGAAGCTCGCAGCGAGCCATCAGCTACAATGCCGACGGCAACGAGGCCGACGTCGTGCATTGCCATACGTGGTATACCCATCTAGCCGGCATCATGACTAAGATGAACTACGGCATTCCCCTCGTCATCACCGGTCACTCGCTTGAACCACTCCGGCCTTGGAAACGCGAACAACTCGAAGGCGGTTACGATTTTAGCTGTTGGGTCGAAAAGACCGCGCTGGAAATGGCCGACGCCGTCGTCGCCGTCTCCGAAGGCACCAAAACCGACATCCTGAAGCACTTCAACGTCTCACCCGAAAAGGTGCACGTCATCTACAACGGTATCGACACCGAAGAATACAAACCCGTCGATCCATCTCCTGCTCTCACGAAGTTCAACATCCCGAGCGACAAGCCCTTCGTCCTTTTCGTCGGCCGCATCACTCGCCAGAAGGGCATCATCCACCTCGTCGAAGCAATCAAATACATGCACGAAGGCTACAACGTAGTGCTCTGCGCCGGAGCTCCTGACACTGAAGAGATCGCCGCCGAGATGAAAGCCGCCGTGGCCGAAGCCAGCCAGTCGCGCGACGGGATCTACTGGATCGACGAGATGGTCAACAAGACTGACATCATCCAGCTCTACTCCGGCGCCGCCGTCTTCTGCTGCCCGTCGATTTACGAACCTTTCGGCATCATCAACCTTGAAGCCATGGCCTGCGAGACACCCGTGGTCGGCTCCATGGTCGGCGGCATCCCCGAAGTCGTCGTCCACGATGAAACCGGCTTTCTCGTGCCCGTCGCCCAGCAGCACGAGAGTCCCTTCGCCCCGCTCCACCCGACCGCCTACGCCAAGGATCTCGCCCACAACGTCAACCGCCTGATGGAAGACCCCGAGAAACGCGAACGCTTCGCCAAAGCCGGCCGCAAGCGCGCCGTCGAGCTTTTCAGCTGGACGAGCATTGCCGAACAGACGAGAGACCTCTACGCCTCTCTAAAAAAATAATTCTCTCTCAGCCTTTTCAAAATTTCAGCTTTTCAGCTTTTCAAAAAATGTCCCTCTTAGAAAAAACCGCTGGCACTCGCCGTGTCGTCATCGACCATGTCACCCCCTCCATCGATGGCGGGCGCAACCCATTTAAACGTGTCGTGGGCGACTGGATCACATTTCATACACATGCCTTCGCCGACTCGCACGACCTGCTCCAAGTGGAGCTTCGTATCCGCAAAGCGGATACAGAAGACTGGCAGACACTGCCCATGCAGCCACTCGGCAACGACGAGTTCGAAGCCACCTACCGCACCAACTCAATCGGCCTTTTCGAGTATGAGATCGCCGGCGTGATTGACCACTACGGCAGCTGGTATGAAGGCTTCCAGAAAAAACACGCAGAAGGCGGCCCTCTCGATCTAGAGTGCCGCATCGGCGCCGAACTCTTGGAGCATGCAGCCAACCGCGCTGATGAAAAGCACGCCGAGCAGCTCCGTGAATGGGCGGCCCACCTCGCCGACTCTAAGGCCGACATCGAGACCCGCATCAGCCTCGCCTATAGCCGCCACGTGGCTGACATCGCACGCAGCTTCCCGCAGCGCGACTGGGAGACGACAAGTGCCCGCTCTCTCATGCTCATTGAGCGCGAGCTCGCCGCGTTCAGCGCGTGGTATGAATATTTCCCCCGCTCCTGCACCCACGACGGCGTCACCCACGCAACGTTCAAAGATGCCGCCAAACGATTGCCCGAGATCCACGACATGGGCTTCAATATCGTGTATTTCCCACCGATCCACCCCATCGGCCGCGAATTCCGCAAGGGTAAAAACAACACGCTCACTCCGAGCCCCGACGATGTCGGTAGCCCTTGGGCAGTCGGCGCCAAAGAAGGCGGGCACAAATCCATCCTTCCCGCACTCGGCACCCTTGAAGATTTCAAGCACCTGCTCGACGAAGCCGAAATGCGCGGCATGGAAGTCGCCCTCGACATAGCCTTTCAATGCGCACCCGATCACCCTTGGGTCAAAGAACACCCGCAGTGGTTCCGCTGGCGCCCGGACGGCACCGTGCAATACGCAGAGAATCCTCCCAAGAAATATCAGGACATTCTCCCCATCAATTTCGAGTCCGACGACTGGGAAAACCTCTGGGACGAGCTCAAGTCCGTCTTCGAGTTTTGGATCGAGCAAGGCGTTAAAGTCTTCCGCGTGGACAACCCACACACCAAGTCGATGGAGTTTTGGCGCTGGTGCATTCTCAACATCAAGGCCAAGCACCCCGAAGTCATTTTCCTCGCCGAGGCCTTCACCCGCCCTAAGCGCAAATACTTCCTCGCCAAAGGCGGCTTCACCCACGGCTACACCTATTTCACTTGGCGCAACACCGCTGCCGAGCTGCAGGCATACGTCGAAGAACTCACACAGAGCGACGCCAAGGAATACTTCTGGCCCAACTTCTGGCCAAACACGCCCGACATCCTACATGCCGACCTCCAGACCGGCAACCGCGCCACATTTATCGGGCGCTACGTACTCGCCGCCACCCTCTCCTCCAATGTCGGCATCTACGGCCCCGCCTACGAGCTGCTCGACCACGAGCCCTATCCCGGCAAAGAAGAGAACAACCACAGCGAGAAGTACCAGCTCAAGGCCTGGGATATGGACAAGCCCGGCAACATCAAAGCCGAGATCGCCCGCGTGAACGCGCTTCGCAACAACCACGAAGCCTTCCAGCGCACCTTCAACGTGCATTTCATCCCCTGCAGCAACAGCCACATCATCGCCTACCTGAAGCAGAACTTCGACAAAACCGACCGCTTCATCGTCGTCGTCAATATGGACTGGGAAAACACCCAAGTCGGCACACTCGACCTCTCGCCCGAGATCCTAGGCCTCGCCCACGAAGGCACTCTCCGCCTCGTCGATCAATTTGCCGCAGCGCCCAAAGGCTACACTTGGCAAGGCACTTCGCCCTATCTGGAACTCAACCCACACACCTGCCCCGCGCACATTTTTCAGATTATAGATTAGTTTCGCTGCGCAGGTCTCGTAACGCGACGCTTCAGCGAGCGTTTGGTGAACTATGCTCGCGTATCGCCGCCGAGCGATTGTCACGTAGCAACCGCCTACGCACAATAGCCAGAGAGAGAGAGAGAGAGAGAGGACAAGGCCGACTAAGAACTTTTTGGCGGCCTCGGCTGCACTCTCATCGAGACGCCCACGCATGCAAGCCGAACGCAGCAAGTTGAGCATTTCATACTTCCAAAGTAAAGGCACCAGCAGGCTCACTTCGCCGGATTCAACGCGCTCCAACAAAGCTTCCGCCTCAGCACTCAACTCAAGCTTGACTCTTTTGCAATCAATGAGATCATTGATTGCAAAATGACTTCCATCACCATACGCAAGCTCCCCAGTGCCACGAAAGAGCGCTTGCGCGTACAAGCGGCACGCTCGGGGCTTTCCCTAGAGGCGCATACCCGTCGACTGCTGCAGTGCGCCGCCGAAGAGGACAACTCCGCCAGCGCCGATTTGGCGACGCTGGCTCAGCAGTGCTTTGGCGAAGCCGACGGCATCGAGCTGGAACTCCCGCCGCGTGGTGGTGCGCGCGAACCGATCCGCTTCGAGTAAACGGCAGGCTCCGCCCCGATGATACTTTTAGATACCAATGTCGTCTCCGAGCTGATGCGACCGAAGCCTGCGCAGGAAGTTTTACAATGGATCGCCGCGCAGCCACTGGAACAACTCTACATCGCCTCACTGACGGTCGCGGAAATTCGGCGTGGGCTCGCACTACTCCCCGAGGGCGCTCGACGGCAGACGCTAGAAGCCGCCTTCGATCACTTCCTCGAACAAGGCTTCGGCCGACGCGTCTTGCCCTTCTCCCAATCCACTGCAGCGGTTTACGCACCCATCTATGCCCAGCGAACCCACGCGGGGCTCGGTATAGGCGAACTCGATCTACTGCTGGCCGCCATCGCCGCTGAAAACAGTGCCCGCATCGCCACACGCAACGTAAGCGACTTTGAACAAACCGGCGTCAAGGTAGTTAACCCCTGGACGGATAACGGCTAAGCTTCGTAAGATTTCGACTAGCTAGATAGACCTCGCCAAGCGGAATCTGTCTAATAAACACTTCTGCTTGCCTTGACGAAATGCGGGCTCAGTCTGGCCACCCAATGCCCGCCAAAGACACCGAATTCGTCCACCTTCACGTCCACACAGACCACAGTCTGCTGGATGGTTGCAGCCGGACAGATAAGCTTTGCGAGCGTGCCGCCGAGCTGGGGATGAAGGCACTCTCGATCACTGACCACGGGGTGCTCTACGGGCTGACCAGTTTCTTTAAACAGGCTGAGAAACACGGAATCAAGCCGCTCCTCGGCTGTGAGATCTATCTGGTTTACGAAGACGAGCTGGCTATCGTCAACGAGGAGCGCGCCAAGCAAAAGTCCCGCCATATGGGGCTGCTTGCACGTAATTTCACCGGCTACCAGAACCTCTGCAAGATCGTCTCGAAGGCCCACACCCAGGGTTTCTACCGCAATCCGCGCACCGACCTCAAGACGCTGGCCGAGCACAGCGAGGGTCTTATCGGATTTTCAGGCTGTCTGGCCGCCGTCATCCCGCAGTATTTGCTGGAGGGCGAATTCGATAAGGCTCGCGCCGCCGCCGCCAAGTTCATCGATATTTTCGGTAAGGACTACTTCATCATCGAGATCATGGATCACGGGATCGAGGAGCAACGCCGGATCATCCCCGACCTGCTTAAAATCGCCTCGGAATTTGACCTCAAAGTCGTCGCCACCAACGACGTGCACTACGTAAAAAACACCGACTGGGAACCGCACGATTCTCTGCTCTGCATCCAGACTGGTGCCAAGGTGGCCGACGAGAAGCGTATGCGCTATGACGCGCAGCAGTTCTACCTCAAGTCGCGTGACGAGATGGAGCTGGCCTTCAAAGAAGTGCCGGAGTCCATCACCAACACCTCGGCCGTGGCTGAGATGTGCGAGGTCAAGCTCCCCTTCGGCGAAGACCACTACCCCGTCTATGAGCGCCCCATCGAGGTTGAGACCGGCAACGACCACGCCAATTTCGAGCGCTGCCTCGACATCTACGTCGAGAAGAAGAACGAGATCCTCGTTCGCGATGGCGAGGAGCCGATCGAGCTCTCGGAAGCCGACCGCATCAAACACAAAGCCAACGGCCTCTACCTTTTCGAGCTTTGCAAAGACGGTCTTAAAGAACGCTACGGAACTGACTACGATGCCTGCCGTGCGGATTGGGCAAACGCGTCCGCCGACGACAAGCGCTACTGCGAGCAACTCGAATACGAGCTCGCCATCATCACAGGCACCGGCTTCGTGGATTATTTCCTTATCGTTTGGGATTTTATCGCTTGGGCGCGCGAACAAGGCATTCCCGTCGGCCCCGGCCGTGGTTCCGGCGCCGGTTGTATCGTGGCCTACGTGCTCAAGATCACGGACATCGACCCGCTCAGTTTCGGCCTGCTCTTTGAGCGTATGCTCAACTTGGAGCGTGTCTCCCCGCCCGACTTCGACGTCGACTTCTGCATGCGGCGCCGCGACGAGGTGGTCAACTACGTGCGCGAGAAATACGGCAAAGACCGTGTGGCCAACATCATCACTTTCGGCACTTTTGGAGCGAAGATGATCATCCGCGACTTGGCGCGAGTCAACGACCTCGATTTTGCCGAATCCAACAAACTGGCCAAGATGATTCCCGACGAGCTGAACATCACACTCGATGATTCCGTCAAAAAATCGCCCGAACTGGCCGCCGAGATCAATCGCAATCCCGTCGCCCGCACCATCATCGAACAAGGCCGTGTCATCGAGGGCATGATCCGCAATACCGGCAAGCATGCTTGCGGCGTTATCATCGCCGACCAAGACATCACTAATCTCATACCCGTCACTCTACAGGAAGGCGACCTTACCACGCAGTATCCGAAAGGGCCCTCCGAAGATCTTGGCTTGCTCAAGATGGACTTCCTAGGCCTGAAGACGCTGACCGTGATCTCCGACGCCGAGAAGAACGTCCAGATGACGCGGGACAATCCCGACTTCAATATCGAGAAGGTTTCCCTCGACGACAAAGAGACCTTCGACCTGCTCAACTCCGGGCGCACCACCGGCGTCTTCCAGTTGGAATCCGGAGGCATGCAGCAACTCTGCCGCCAGATCGGCCTGAGCTCGTTCGAGGAAATCATTGCGCTCATAGCCCTTTACCGGCCGGGTCCCATGCAGTTCATCCCGCAGTTCATCGAGGGCAAAAAAGATCCCTCTACGGTGGTCGTCCCCCACCCGCTCCTGAAGGAGTTGGTCGAAGAAACCTACGGCGTCCTTGTTTACCAAGAACAGGTCATGCAATCCGCACAGATCATCGCCGGCTACACGCTGGGCGGCGCAGATATTCTCCGCCGCGCGATGGGTAAGAAGATCAAGTCGGTCATGGACGCGCAGAAGGACGTCTTCATCAAAGGGGCTAAAGAGACCAACGACATCGACCGCCGCACCGCCGAGTCGATCTTCGCCTTGCTGGAAAAGTTTGCACAATACGGTTTCAATAAATCGCACTCCGCCGCCTATGCGATGCTTAGCTATCGCACCGCGTATTTGAAAGCCAACTACCCGGTCGAGTTCATGGCCGCCGTGCTCACCGCCGAGCAGGGCAATGCCGATAAGATTTCGCATAATCTCGCTGAGTGTAATGCGATGAACGTGCCCGTGCTCAGTCCTGATGTGAACGAGTCGGGAGCGGACTTCACACCCGTCATTGAAAACGAGGAAGGCTGCATTCGCTTTGGCATGGCCTCGATCAAGGGTGTGGGCGAAGGCGCCGCACAAGTCATCATCGCCGAACGCGAGGCCAACGGCGCCTACGAAGACTTCACCGACTTCATCGTCCGCAACGCCGATAAGGCAGTCAACCGCCGCGTGATGGAAGCGCTGATCAAGACCGGTGGCTTCGACTCGCTCGGCGAAGATCGCGCCAGCCTACTCGACGGCCTCGACTCCGAACTTGCCGAAGCCGAAAGCGCGCGCAAAGACCGCGAGGCCGGCCAGAGCAGCCTCTTCGATATGCTCGGGGGCGACGACGCCGGCGTGGCCGACGAAGATAAGCCCGGCAACAACCGTCGTAAGGTCGATGCCATGACGATGACGGAAAAACTGCGCTACGAAAAAGAGCTCCTCGGCTTCTACATTTCCGGGCACCCGATGGATGCCTATGCAGCCATCGACACCGCGATCGACAGCTTCAGCCACCCCGACGAACTGGTTAACTTCGACGACCGCAGCACCTTCCGCCTCTGCGGCATCGTGAGTAACCTCGCGATCAAATATACGCGTAAAGACAGCAAGCAAATGGCCGTCTTCAATCTCGCTACACGTGGACACAGCTACGAGATGATCATGTTCCCCGATCCGTACGCGAAAGACGGCCATCGCCTAGAGGACGGTAAACTCGCCCTCATCCAAGGCATCATCGGCCGCCGCAATGGCGAGATGAGCCTCGCCGCGCACAACATCTACGACCTCGAAAGCTCGATCCCGAAGATCATCCAACGGATCAACTTCATCCTCCACCCGAACAGCAAAGCGACCGAGTTCATCGAACTACTCCGCGAAACGATCGACGAGCAATACGGCGAGACGCGCGTCAACATCAGCTTCCTCGTGGACGAACAAGTACTCGAAGCGCAGACCGCGCAGTCGCTCACTTTCAGCATCACCCAGACCAACTTCAAGCAACTCCGCCGCCACCCCGCCCTCGCCGGCGTCCGCATCGAAGCCATCGACCTCAAGCCCATCGACGACCGCAAGCCCTGGGAGAAACGACAGCGAGCGGGGTAAGAACGTATCCCCGCTCCTTTAGGTGCGGGGCAGATGCTTGCCTGCCTAAGCGGCCACCTAAAGGAAGCCGCATACTAATCGCCTACGTCCTTGCCGTATCCCCGCTCCTTTAGCTGCGGGACGAAGTTCGCCAAACGACGCGGCCACCTGAAGGAGGCCGCATACGTTTACCAGATTCAAGTTGCTTCAACCACATCTTAAGTTGATGAATAGCGCCTACAATTCCCATGCTCCCCATACACGAACAGTTTTACACCTTCCAGGGCGAAGGCTCACACGCGGGGCGAGCGGCTTACTTTATCCGCACCTTTGGCTGTCCGGTGCATTGCCCTTGGTGTGACTCGGCGGGCACGTGGCATCCGGATTATATTCCGGAGAAAGTTGCGCGCTGGAGTCCGGAAGACTTAGTGGCCGAAGTCGCTAAAACGGCGGCAGAGTGCGTCGTCGTAACCGGAGGTGAACCGGCGATTCATGACCTCTCCCCGCTGGTCGATGCGCTCCATGCCATCGGCCAGAAAGTACATTTGGAAACGAGCGGCGCGTTTAAGATCAAAGGCGATTTTGATTGGATCACGCTGAGCCCGAAACGCTGGAAACTGCCGCTTGCTGAAAACGTAGAGCGAGCGGACGAATTCAAAATCATCGTCGATAAGGACGGTGCGATCGAGGAATACGCGGCAGTGATCGGCGAAACGGATACAATGCCCTTCGGGTGGAAGCCGGTCTGGCTACATCCGGAATGGTCAAAGCATGCGGATGCGGCCACGCTCGATGCGATCACTGAATGGGTGAAAGCGCACGGTGCCCCCTACCGCGCGGGCTGGCAGATGCATAAGCACTATGCGGCCGACCTAAAGGATGCGCGGAGTGCTCCATCGGCGCCGCTGGGTGGCGATCCTGCGAAGGGATTTTGATGCGACTTTTTTCCTATCGGAGGCAGGGCGTCCCGCCCTGCGCAAAACCCTACAAATATTGAGGGCGGGACGCCCTCACTCCGATAGAAAATTCGAAAAAAGCCCGCGCTGTCTTTGCGACAAGGCGGGCTTGGAAAATTAAAAACGCTCAGGACGCTTACTCGGCGACGTAGGCCTTTAGGATCTTTTGATCTTCGACGGGCTTATCTTGAGCACCGGTCTCGATCTTTTCGATCTTGGTCACGTTGTCGTAGCCTTTGACGACTTTACCGAAAATGGTGTGTTTGTCGTTCAACCACTCTGGCTTGCTGGTAGTGATGAAAAACTGGCTACCGTTGGTGGTGGGTCCCGAATTTGCCATAGCGAGGAGGCCTTCGGTGTCGAAACGAACTTCAGGACTGAATTCATCGGGGAAGTTCTTACCCCAGATCGATTCGCCGCCGGTGCCGGTGCCGAGAGGATCGCCACCTTGGATCATGAAGCCGTCGATCACGCGGTGAAAGATCAGGTCATTGTAGTAACCGCTTTCGATGTGGCCGACGAAATTAGCTACGGCGAGCGGAGCGACACTAGGATAGAGCTCGATCTCGATATCACCTTGGGTGGTTTCGAGGACGACGTTGAAATTGTCCTTCTCTTTCCACTCTGTGATGACATCGCCGAACTCAACCATAGCCGCTTCTTGAGCGGCGGCTTGCGCGGCCATCATTTCTTTTTGCATTGCGGCTTGAGCGACTTGGACACGGGCTTGGATGAATTCTTGGAAAGCGGGCATCTTAGCCTCTAGCGCTGGATCAGGCTCGTTGGCGAGAGCACCAGCTTCGAAACCCTTGCGGATGGACGCTGCCTCATCGGCACCGAAACCCAGTTGCTGTAGGCCAGACTGTAGCACGATGACTGCGCCAATCTTTTCGAGCGCGTCAGGGCTGATCGCAGGGATCTCTTCGCTGCTGGCTTGGATCGCTTCGGCGCGGGCTTGCGCTTGAGCGAAGGCGGCTTCGACCTCCTCTTGGGGAAGCTCCATGATATTGAGCTCTCCGGTCATGCCTTTTTGCAGACCATTGGCGAGGGCGACCACGGCGTTTTTATCCAGCGCGAGCGAGGCAACACCGCCACCTTGAGCGGTGAGGTAGCCGACCATTTCGATCAGCTCATCTTCACTCACTTCGACGGGAGCAGGGGCTTCGACAGGCTCAGAGCTGGCAGCAGCTTCGGGAGCTTCCGGCAGTGCGGCTTCGGCGTCGGCAAATAGAGGTGTTGCCGCGAGGAGAGCGGCAAGGAGGAGTCGGTACGTTTTAGAATACATGCGTGTTTATTGAATATTGTCTCGGGATGAAAGTGCGCAAGGTTTACGCCTTGGCCGAAAAGGTCAACGGACTATCTCGATTTTGAACAGACAGGGGGATGCGAGGATTGTTCGTATTTTTCGTTTAGGTCAGACAACCAACGTGGCGTGCGAGCTTGCTCGCGCCGGGGGCGCATTAGGCGAACGCCCGCTTCGACGAACACCGCAGAACCCCAGACTTCGGAACTCTTCGTGATAAGCGCTGCGGCGTTCAACGTTCCATACACCGGCGCGAGCAAGCTCGCGCACGCCACTACGAACCTAGATCGTATTGATCGATGCGCTTGCGCAGAGTGGCACGAGTCATGCCGAGTATCTCGGCAGCTTTGACCTGTTTGCCTCCAGCATCTTCGAGGGCACGGGCAATGAGAGCACGCTCGGCGTGTTCCAAAATGTTAGTTTCGTGCGCGTCGCGTAGGTCTTTGTAAACCGCATCATAGGGATCGGCGGCGGGTTGACCGATCAATGCAGCGGGCTCGGCAGCAGCAGGCACCTCAGCGGTTTCGACCGGGGCAGAATCTGGCTGGGCGACTGCGGGAGCAGGCTCAGCCATAGGCACTACGCCGATTGCACGAACCACTTCCTGCGGTAGATCTTTGATCAAAATCATTTCGCCCTGCGCCATGACGGCGCTGCGATAAATGAGATTCTCGAGTTCACGCACGTTACCCGGCCAAGAGTACTGATTGAGCAAAGCGAGCGCTTCGGGCGAAATTAGTTTGGCATCGGCCTTACTGTCTCGGGCGAGGCGTTTGAGCACGAAATCGATGAGCTGCGGCACGTCTGCCTTCCGCTCACGCAGAGGCGGCAACTGAATGCGGACGACGTTGAGGCGGTAGTAGAGATCTTCGCGAAAGGTCTTCTCTTTGACCATTTCTTCGAGCGGCTTGTTGGTGGCGGCGAGCATGCGGACGTTGACCTTGATCGTCTCGCTACTGCCGACGCGCTGAATCTCGCCCTCTTGCAGGGCGCGCAGGATCTTGGTCTGAGTGGTCAGCGCCATGTCGCCGATTTCGTCGAGAAAGATAGTGCCGCCGTCGCAGAGCTCGAACTTACCAATGCGCTGATTGGTCGCTCCGGTGAAGGAGCCTTTCTCATGGCCGAAGAGTTCGCTCTCGATCAGGTTTTCGGGGATGGCCGCACAGTTGACTGCGATGTAGGGCTTTTGCGAACGGAGACTGTTTTGGTAAATGGCGCGAGCGATCAGTTCCTTACCGGTGCCACTTTCGCCGGTGACCATGACGGTGACATCGCTGGCCGCGACCTGACCGATCATTTTGAAGACCTCTTGCATCGCTGGCGAGCTGCCGATGATGCCACCTTCGATATCTTCTTTAGAAACGGCGGAAGCGGACTCTTCCTTGCCTGCCTTATCAAGATCCTTCGAGGCAGCGATAGCGGACTCGGTCAGCGAGAGGATCTTTTTCAGATCGAAAGGCTTCATGATGTAATCGAAGGCGCCGAATTTCATCGCTTCGATCGTGGTCTGCGTGGTGCCGTAGGCCGTCATCAAAATGATCATGGCGTTCGGGTTGATCCCGCGCAGGTGCTGCAATGCCTCCATCCCGCTCATGCCGCCCATGCGGTTGTCCAAAAGAATCACGTGTGGGCTATGCTTCTCAGCCATAACGAGGCCTTCCTCACCACTGGCGGCTTCGAGCACCTCATACTGGCGACCGGAGAGGACACGCTTCAGTGAATAGCGGAGGTCGTTATCATCGTCGATGACAAGAACTTTGGGAGTTGTTGGTGCAGTGCTCATACGGTGTAAGAAGTGGGACTAATAAGAGGTGTGCTTCTAGAAAGCAAGTTGCATGCTAGGTTTGGCTCAAAATGAAAGTGGGAGGGCAACGCTCCGTCGTTGCCGTTTGCGAGGGGCGCTCTGACTGCGTAGCCGCCTTATGGATACGCGGAAGCGGTGGCCTGTCCGCCGTAGCCTTGGCGAAGGAGGGAACGCTTCCCTCCAGCAGCACTCTACAACCGGACATCCACCGCTGCGCTGGCATTGCGGGCTTTTTCCCGAGCTTCGTCGATCGAGGCACCGCGCGCGACAGCCACACCCATGCGGCGCTTGCCTTTGACGGCGGGCTTGCCGAAGAGGCGAAGCTGCGTGTCCGGCTGGCTGAGTGCCTCGCCGAGATTGCCAAAGCTGACGTTCTCCGAATCGCCTTCGACGAGGATAACGGCCGAGGCGGAGGCTCCGTGTTGCTGGATATTCGGAATCGGTAGGCCGAGGATGGCGCGCGCGTGGAGCGCAAATTGGGAAAGATCCTGAGAGATCATCGTCACCATCCCAGTGTCGTGCGGGCGGGGGGAGACTTCGCTGAAGATCACTTCGTCGCCCTTGACGAATAACTCAACTCCGAAGATGCCACGCCCGCCGAGCGCGTCGGTGATCGCTTTGGCATAGGCCTGAGCCTCCAGCAACGCGGCGCTCGACATGGGCTGCGGTTGCCACGACTCACGGTAATCACCATCGACTTGAATGTGGCCAATTGGGTCGCAAAATGAGGTGCCACCTGCATGGCGCACAGTGAGCTGAGTGATCTCGTAATCGAAATCGACAAAGCCTTCGACGATGACTTTACCCTTCCCCGCGCGACCGCCGTCTTGGGCGTAGTCCCATGCAGCTTTGACTTGGTCGGCAGTTTTGACCGTGCTCTGCCCTTTACCGGAGGAGCTCATAATCGGCTTTACCACGCAGGGCAGACCAATCGCCTCGATCGCGGCATTAAACTCTTCTTCAGTCGCGGCAAACTTGTAGGGCGAGGTTTTGAGCCCAAGCTCCTCAGCGGCAAGACAGCGGATGCCCTCGCGGTTCATCGTCAACTGTGTTGCTCGCGCGGTCGGAATAATTGTGGCGACACCCTCTTTTTCCAATTCGGCCAGCGTATCGGTAGCGATGGCTTCGACCTCGGGCACCACAAAATCGGGCTTCTCGGTCTCAATCACTTTGCGCAGCGCGGCTCCATCGAGCATGGAGACGACGTGCGACCGGTCGGCTACTTGCATAGCGGGCGCATCGGCGTATGCGTCGGCCGCGATCACTTCGACCCCATAGCGCTGAAGCTCGATGGCCACTTCTTTGCCAAGTTCCCCCGAGCCACAAAGGAGCACTTTGACCGCCGAAGATTTAAAAGGAGTTCCAATCGTCACATTCATGGTCTGATCAGACCGAGCAGAAGAGCGATCGTCCAGCGGATTCTTTTCTAATCCGAATGGCACTTAGTTAAGCGTAGTGGCGACTTCAGTCGCCATCCCGACAAGACGGTGGCTGAAGCCACCGCTACGCATATCACACACGACTCCGCACCTTAACTAATTGCCATTAATTCTAATCACGCGTGATCGCGTCGAGGCGCTCTTTCAATATCGCGGCGGCTTCTTTGGGATCATCGCTCAAGTCAGCGCCCTGCCCTACGTAGTCCATGCGCACTTCGATTTTGCTGAATGGATGCGGGATATAAAAGCGATCCCAGCTCTTCAAGCGCCAAGCGCCTGTATAATTGAAGGATAGCAAGACGATCGGAGCGCCCGTTTTCATGGCGACGGTCACTGCGCCGGGCTTCATATCATAGAGAGGGCCGCGCGACCCGTCGGGTGTGACTGCCACATCGAAACCGTCGCCCTGCGCGGCGATCAGATCGCGAATCGCTTGCGAGCCGCGCTTATACCGCGATCCGCGCACGGGACGCATGCCGAGCTGCTCGACAAAGCCGGAAAGCCATGCGCCATCTTTACTCGCGCTGATCAACGTAGCCAACCGACGCTCACGGAAGTAACGAAGAAAAAAGATAGGCGCCGCAAATAGACGATTATGCCAAAAAATAACGACCGCCGGCGGCGACCCACCATCAATCACCGACTGCACATCCGCGCCCCAATGGAATCGCAGACTGCGTCCCCAAAGACGCATGAGCAGAGCCAAGAACGCCAGTAATGCGCGTTCGTGCCACTTAAGTCGTGCGGGGCTTTGATCAGATTCAGACATTCTCGTAGACGATGAAAGGATCCCAACAGATGGCAAGGCAGGGTTGAGGGATAGAATCCGCTCAACTACGGCTTATACCGATAGCCGTAGCCGTGCACTGTCAGCAGATAGCGCGGCTTGGTCGGGTCGGGCTCGATCTTGTGGCGCAGCTGCGAAACGTGCTGGTCGAGCGTGCGGGTGGTGCCTTGGTAGTCGATGCCCCAGGCTGCATTGAGCAGATCGTCGCGACTGAGCGCACGGTCCGCGTTATCGATAAAAGCAATGAGCACACGATACTCTAACTGCGTGAGCGCAACTTCATCGCCATCTTTCAGCAGCTGACGCCGCGCACGATCCAGCTCGATCTCACCGAAATGCACGGGGCTATCTTCAGCCGAGGCCGACGTCGTCGCAGCTGCACGGCGAAGCGCGGCATGCACACGCGCGAGCAACTCACGCACACCAAAGGGTTTCGTGATGTAATCGTCCGCGCCGAGCTCGAGGCCGAGCACCTTATCGATCTCTTCGCTTTTCGCACTGAGCATTAGGATCGGGAGCGTGGCGTTTTCTTTACGAATGGCACGGCAGACATCATAGCCACTGAGACGTGGCATCATTATATCAAGAATAGCCAAATCGGGCGTTTCGTCTTGAAAGCTGGCTAGTGCCGCTTCGCCGTTTTCTGAAACGGAAACACGATAGCCTTCGCCTTCCAATATATCGACAAGGCCGAGACGTATGCTAGGGTCATCTTCCGCAATGAGAATGTGTTTCGAATCTGCCATGTGTATTTATTTTCCGGATACGGTTAAAATGAACGAGCAGCCCGTGGGCATATTCGCTTCAAGCGCAAGTCGCCCACCCATCTCTTCGGCGAGTCGCGCGGCGATACTCAGCCCGAGCCCGCAGCCGGGACGCTCGGAGGTAAGACGGTCGTCAGAACGGTGAAAGGCAGCAAAGACTTGCTTACGTTCAGAGGCGGGAATCCCGGATCCGTAATCGCTCACCCGCAGGCTCCAGCTCTTGCTTTCTTGGCGTAGCACCACATCAGCCCGTTCCCCGGAGGCAGCATACTTGGCCGCGTTATCGAGGAGGTTGAGCAGAATCTGTTCGAGCGCGTCACGATCGACCTTGGCCTGCACGGGGGATTCGGGTGCTTCATATGAGAGCGCCAAGCCTTCGGCGAGAAGTCGATCGCGTTGCGCTTCGACGATTTCGCTCACGGCGGCACCCACATCCATCGACTCCGCCTGCGTACGACGCTGGCCTCGCTCCAGTCGACTAAAGTCGAGCACGTTATTAACGAGCCGGGTCAGCCGCTGGGTTTCGTTGACCATTCGTTGCAGATACTCCCGCTGCTTGCCGGCGTCCTTGACTCGACCATCGTGCAGCATATCAGCGAACAAACGAATACTGGTGAGCGGCGTCTTTAACTCGTGCGAGACGTTGGCGACGAAGGTCGTCTTGCGCTGTGCTTCGCGGGCATCGCGCTGCGCTTGCCAGATCAACACCGTCGAACCGATCAGAATGGCTAAGCTCAGTCCCGCGATGAAAAGACCCCCGACGAAGCGAAAGCTACTCCCGAATGTATTGGCATCATTGGCGCGAAAGGTTTCGACCTGCCAACCAGGAAGGGCACTACCGACCGCCAACACTAGCTCGGGTTCCGTCGGAGCGCTGCTCTTATAGCGTGGCGCATAGTCGCCCGCAGTCACCCGCCCTTCCGCATCGACCAGGCGAAAGCGTAAGCCGTCTTGTTGCGAAAGGCTAATCGCCTTGGAAAGCTCAGCGAGAATGGCTTCGCGATCCAGCCATGCGCCGATATAGTCCTCCCCCTCCGGTAAACTGACCCATGCCATCCATTGCTCTTGCTCGGCGAGCTCGACATTCACCCAACCACGGCGTGAAGGTGCTTCGGACGCACGTTGCTGCGGCTGCGAATCAAACCGATCGTCAAGCAGAACTTGATCAGCACCCAGTTGGCCATCCATCTCCTCGACCTCAGCATCCTCCGCTTCATCTTTGGCTTCGACGTTGCCAAATAGACTGCTCAAGCCGACGCGATTATCCACATTGACCTTACGCACCGCCGAACGCTGTTCGCGCAAGGCCTCGTTTTGCGAAACGGATTCTTCCGGAGCCGGCGCGGGGACGTTTGAATCGTCAAAGGCTCGATCATAGTCCGCAGTTTGCGCTGCGGGTGCCGCCGCATAGGCATAGGCATCGCTAGGGGCTTTTGACTTAGCGATTTCTTGATTGATGACTGGAGCCGGAGCGACTTGACGTAGGCGATCCGCTTCAAACTCCGGTAAGGTCCAAGGATAGAGCACGGAGCCCGAGCCTTGGTTTGCACGCACAGAACCGGGAGTCGGCAGCTCACCACGTTCGCCGAACCAGACCGTAACCGCATCCGCACCGCGAAAGGAATACCCCGCAGCCACGTAGGGATTACCCTCAACCAGTTCGGCCAACGCGATGCGCGGCTCGGGCACTTCGCGCACTGCGAGCAAACCATCGACCACACCACCGCGCACTTCCTCCATCAAAAGATCGAGACTCTCCGCGACCGTCGCGGTGCGATTGGCCAGCGTGCCGACAGCGAGTGATTCGACTCGATCCGCCTCGCGCCCAAGCAACCACCACGCGGCAGCTGCCATGCAGAGCGTGGCTCCGAAAAGGAGCCACCAGGCGAGGATGATGGGGCGGACGCGCATGGGGAGAGAATCGTAGATTGATGCGAGATTGAGAAGCTTGAAATGGAAGAGGAAACGTAGTGGCGACTTCAGTCGCCATCATACAACGCCGAGGCTCGACGAATACGGCAGCTAAAGCAGCCACTACGGAAAGGTCACTACTGCACCGACTGCTGATTACGGGATTGGTAGCTATCCGAGCGATAGGTCTTACGTTTCGCGTTGGAGAGACCTTCTTCTTCGACTTCATCAGCTTCGGCATTCATTTCGGCGGCGGGTGCGGCGACGACATCCTCGTCGAGGAATCCGTAGTCGGAGGTGATTTGCCCGACGACACCACGTAGGCGGTTGGCCGCTTCTTCGCGGTCGCCCGCATCGGCGTAGGCGATGGCTTCTTCTTTGGCTTCAGCGATGCGGTTATTCACTACATTTTGAGCGACATCGACTCGCGCCGCGGCGACGACCTGCTCGGCCTCGTCTGTGTAAGTGATCGGCACGGAGACTTGCTGTGAGCGTGCGCGTGTCTCGCCGGCGGGCACATAGTTTATCTCGATTTCGATCAGATCTTCAACCGTGCCAACACTGCCTTCGGGGGCGCGGATTTCGAGCAGCGCGAGCTTATCCAAGCCGCTGTACACTTGGGGCATGCGGAAACGTGCCGTATCACCATCGATCTCTGCTTCGCGGCCGAGGCTTTTTATGATGCGTGCTCCGCCACGTGGGCGAACGATAATTTCAATATCCGTAGCAGCGACATTGAGCGCATCGCCAAGCTCTCCTGCGAAGATACGTGGTAGGTCATCGGCGTTTTCCACAAAATAGGTATTGCCCTGCCCGGCTTCGGCTAGGGTCGTCATGATGTCTTCGTTGAAGCCGAGGCCGAGGCCGATGGTGCTGATGACCATGTCCTCACCCGCCAAGGCGCGAGCGAGCGAACGGAAGTCAGCGACACTGGAAGGGCCTGAGTTGGCGAGTCCATCAGAGAGGAGAACCATGCGGTTGATATAGCCCTCGTCACTGTAACGGCGGAGCTCGGCAGCGGCCTGATTGAGCCCAGCGTAGATCGCGGTGTTTCCGCGTGCCGTGACTCGGCGCAGCTTGCGCTTAATCTCAGCGATATTGGAGCGAGTTGCGAACTGCGACGGTACGAGCGTATCGACCTCATTATCGTAAATAATGACGGATACTCGATCGCGCGAGCCGAGGCGACCCACCGCGACCTCGGCGGCTTGGATGGCCTGCTCGATTTTTTCACCGCTCATGGAGCCGGACCGATCGAGCACTAGGCTGAGATTTACGGGCGGACGCTCCCGATCGGAGCGAACCAGTTCAGGGCGAATGCTAATTTGCACGACGACGTCCTGCACCTGATTGGCGGGGACAACGGGACGGTCGAGCGCGGCGTCGACCTGGAGAATTTCGGTGTATGTTTTGGCCGTCGCTGTGGCGGTGAAGCCGCAGGCCAGCGCCAAGGTGAGCAAGGTTGCTTTGATGGGTGTGTTCATGGTGTATCCTTTTGGTTGTGTAGGAATGCGTGATTGCCCCCCTAGAATAACGGATTGCCCGCTGAATGTCGTCATGACGGGGTAAAAGCTTTGTCAGGATTTTGTCATGAGAATGACGCAGGCATTCATCCTAATCGTAATCTTACTCATAATCCTAATCGCCTCGGATGGATTAAGATTATGAGCAGGATTAGGATTAAGACGGGAACAACCCACGCTTGACCCCTCCCCCGCAAACCCCATCGTTCTCCGCCTTATGACAGCTCCAGCATCCAATGACGCACTCATGGAAGACATCGTCGGCCTCTGCAAACGCCGCGGTTTCATCTTCGCCTCCTCCGAAATTTACGGCGGCTATAACGGGTTTTACGATTACGGCCCACTCGGCGTCGAGCTGCGCAACAATATCAAGCAAGCCTGGTGGCGCGATTTCGTGCACCGCCGCGACGATATCGAAGGCCTCGATTCCAGCATCATCATGCACCCGAAGATCTGGAAGGCCTCCGGCCACGTGGATGGCTTCTCCGACCCACTGGCTGACTGTAAAGAGTCGAAGAAGCGCTACCGCGCCGACCAACTTTTTATCGCTCCCGTCATCCTCGACGGCGAGCTCTGCGGCTATGTCGGCTTTGTCGAAGGTGCCGACGCTCCCACGATCGTAAAGCGCGCCAAGAAGCTCCGCGACAGCCTCGATAAAAAGCAGGCCACCCTCGATGAGGAAGCGCTGGCCACACAACACACCGAATTCACCGACGCCACCGAGGAGCAGCGTGCGCAGACACTCGCGCCGGAAGCGACCGCCGTCGGCACCCTGACTGCGCCCCGCGCATTCAAGCTGATGTTCGAAACGAAGGTCGGTCCACTAGCCGACGACTCGGCCGTCGCCTACCTCCGCCCGGAAACAGCGCAGGGTATTTTTGCCAATTACAAAAACATCGTCGATACCGGCCGCGTGAAGATCCCCTTCGGTATCGCACAGATCGGCAAGGCCTTCCGCAACGAGATCACGCCACGTAACTTCATCTTCCGCTCGCGCGAGTTCGAGCAAATGGAGATCGAATACTTCATCGCTCCCGAGGCCGACTGGAAGGCGCTCCACCGCGACTGGATCGATCAGTGCACCAATTGGCTCGTCTCAATCGGACTCTCTCCCGAGGGCATCACCGAAGACATCCACCCAACCGAGAAACTCGCCTTCTACTCGCAGGCAACGACGGATCTCATGTATCAGTTTCCCCATGGCGAGCAAGAGCTCTGGGGCATCGCTTGCCGCTCGGACTACGATCTCAAGCAGCACCAACAGCACTCCGGCAAATCGATGGAGATCTTCGACGAAGCCTCCAAGAGCAAGTATGTGCCGCACGTCATCGAGCCCTCGCTCGGTGTCGACCGTACTTTACTCGCCGTGCTGACCGCCGCTTACACCGAAGACGAAGTGCCCAACGACAAGGGCAAGGTCGAAAAGCGTACCGTGATGAAATTCAGCCCGAAGATCGCACCGGTCAAGGCCGCCATCTTCCCGCTGCTGAAGAACAAGCCCGAACTCGTCGAAGTGGCCGAGAAGCTTTATAAAAAACTGCAACGCCGCTGGAATGTCTTCTACGACGCCTCCGGCGCAATCGGTCGTCGCTACCGTCGCCAAGACGAGATCGGCACACCATACGGCATCACCATCGACTTCGACACCATCGAGAAAGACGGCACCGTCACCCTGCGCGACCGCGACACTTGCGAACAACGCCGCGTGACCGAAGCCGAACTGATCGACTTCCTCGAAGAGCAGATCGACGGGTAGGCCGTCGATTCGCGGCAATAACAATTCTATTTACCAAGCCTGCACTTCGGTGCAGGCTTTTTTGCGACTCTTATGATTAGCATCGATTTAAAAGCAAAAATCTGGTTTTGGTGGCCAATCATCACTTGGCCGCTTGTGCTCGCGGCAATCGTAGGAGCCGTCTGGTTCTTCCTGCCGAAAGCGGAAAACGTGGAAGTGATCGAAAGTGGCTACGGTAGCATCGAAGAGCTCTCCCGCTACACAAACTTCCGCAGCGCCTACCTCGCAGCCAACGGCGGCGAAGGGAAACTGTCCGCACTGCAAAGTATGCGAGCCCGCGGCACCTTCACCAGCGGAGGGCAGTCTGTGCCGTTCCACAGCTTAAAACGCCGCCCTAACCAAAGCCTGACGACTCTAAAGTTTCCCGACTATGATCTGACTTTTGGCGTCAACGGCGACGTTGTCTGGCAACGAGTCAAAGTTGCCGGACAAGAACCGAGCTACGAACTAAAAGACGGCATCGAAGCTGAAGGCCTGCTAGAGCTAGGCGAGTTTTTCGATTCGATCATGAATGTATTACTCTTCGACAAGGGGAGCATCGAGCGGCTATCCGCCTCCACATGGGAATCGCAAGTCGTACTTCGCCTCGACTTCACGACAGAAGACGGGATACAGGCCACCGCCTACATAGCCCCGGACACCATGCGTCCGCTGGCGCGCGTTGACTCATTCGCAGATGGCAAGCAACGCAAGATCCTCTACGACCGGTATCATACCATCGGCGGCATGCAGGAGCCCTTTTCAACCGAAACCTACATTGATGACGAGCTCACAAATCGCGTCGAAATCGAAAAGAGCGAGCATAACGTTGGCACCGTAGCCTCCATTTTCGACTACCCGGACGCACTTACAAAGTGAAGCACATAGCACCCTGCTTGCACCTTAGTCATAGAATTTGCATTAGCATTGGTTTTAAGCGAAAAACCAGGAGATTATAGGTAATAAACCCTACTCAAAAAATAAGGCCTAAGCCTTATTATTTTCAGAATTCGTATTGACTCAATTTGAGTTCAAACGCAGAAATGAACATACGAGATGACCCTATCCATCTCGATGCCAACGCATCACAGACACCCTACTCAGAGAACACATTAAGTATGCATATCGCATTAAATCATACACTCATCATTTTGGCGATTGGCGGGGTTCTCAGTAACTGCGCGCTTTTCATGGACTTGCCCTTTTCGAATTGTGAGACCTTTCGCGCAATTGCACTTATTTTTGCCTCCGCCACCCTAATACTGTTCATGCTGCGCAGACGACTCACTAAGAGGGTCAGCAACTAAACGGATTCACAGCAAGCCGCCACCACATAAGCGAATACGATGATGCCACATAAGCCAAATTCGGAAAGCCGGTCGGAATCAAGGCAACCGATGCGACAGTTTAATCACACTGCGCCCAAATCTCCCAGTTTGTTGCGCCATCGTCTGGAATTCTGGTGGTATGCGGTCATGCCGGTATTGATCATTGGAATAATCGCAGCATGCGGGATTTGGGCGGGCTTACGATATTATCAATCTTCCGACGAGACGACAGCCTCTCATCGAAGTGCCGAGGTCAGCCAACAACAACTCAACCAAGCCGACCTCGAATCCGAATTCTTAGACCGATACATTAAAGCCAAATATCCGGGCGAAATGGATCTATCTAGAAAATTGCACGTCGCCGGCACCTATGCCAACGATAACGGCATACAAGTATTTACGGGCACATTCGACCTAAAGGGGAATGGGAACTTTCGACTAGAATTTACCGAGACCATGGAACTAGAATTTGTGGAAGGCGTTTTAGTGTCCCAAGTATCGCCTTTGTTTGAATCGGAAGCGAACGTGGTCAGTGCATTCATCGATGCGATGCAAGACCCGCTGCTGACGCTCAAACAACTGAACAATGACGAGCCGTTAAAATTGGAACCTACGCATTATATGGGTGTTGACGCCTACGAGGCTCACATAGAAACGAGCAGCCAACACATCAATGCAACGCTGACAATAAGCGCCGGAGGGCTCGCAGTCTTAGAACGTTACAACCATGCACTCACAGATCCTGCACAAAAATACCGCTACTCGGACTATAGAAAGGTTGCCGGCATCCGATTGCCCCACTCTATTTCAATTAAGGATCAACTGGGTGAGCTTAGCCGTATTAGCCTGAGCAGTCTCGATTTAGAAAGTACACACAAGGCCAGCCTGGCTGGGTTTTAGAAGTCCCTAGACCCTAAGCTGCCGCCTCAGATCGAGGGTAAAGCGAAACTCCGGCGAGAGCTTGGGCGTTACGCGTTTCGACGGGCGCCCCACAAGATCAGAAGCTGCTTGCCAGCGCTCAGTGCGGCGTTGCTCGGCTTCGCCTGCAGTCGTCGGTCGACCTTCATAAACTGGTGAATCAGGATTCCAATAATGATAGCGGGCGGCACTGACGGTTTTCCCAGACGCCTGGTCGACCCACTCAAATTCGAGTGGCGACTGAATCGGCACATGCGGGTGCAAGGCAGGATAAGCACTGGCACACTTGTAGCGTACTCCGCAGATCATGTGACCGTCGACCAACTCGAAGGGCACTTCGACGCCGTTAACGAGGAGATCGGCACCTTTCAAAAGCTCGGGATCAGAGACCGTAAGCTGCAATCGGTCGCTGGAATTATCGACGACGCGAACGGTGTTCGCACCTTGACTCTCTTCGGCCATGAGCGGGAAAGACTCGAAGGCCTGCCGCACTTCGACGAAGCCGCCGTCCACTTCGAGACGCCCAAGCGTCGGGCAACGGAAACGCAAAACGGGCTCCAACCACTCGGCCTTAAAATCAAACCCGTGTGCCTGTAGATCATCGCAAATCGCCTGCACATCCTCCCACAAGAATGCTGGCAGGAAGTAGCGATCATGCAGCAAGGGGCCATAGCGCTTGAGCGGTTCGGTAAACGGATCTTTGAAAAGACGTGCGAGAATTGTGCGAATAAAAAGACCAATCACCGACATCGTTTCAATCTGTGGAAAAGTCTCAAAGGCGCGCAGCTCAATGATGCCCCACTTTCCATTCGGCGCGGAGGGGTTACAGAATTTATCAAAGCAAATCTCCGTGCGATGCGTATTGCCGGAAGAATCGGTCAACAGGTTGCGGTAGAACTGATCGAGCCATTCCCCCTCCGCATTGGCCGCCATCGCCTGCACCCCCTCGCAAGCCACTTCGAGTTCGTAGAGTCCGTGCGAAGGCCCCTCGTCAACGCGGGGCGCCTGACTGCCAGGGCCCACATATTGCCCAGTGAATAAATACGAAAGTGCGGGGTGATGCTGCCAGTATCGTAGAAGTGAGACGATGCGTTTCGGTTCCTGCAAAAATGGATTGTTTTCTAGGCTAGGTCCACCAAAGGCCAAATGCGCCCCGCCTCCCGTACCGTGGATCGCGCCATTGAGCTGCAGCTTGGTCAGCTGGAGCCCAACCGCACTGGCCGCATTGTTGGAATACGTGAGCAGCGCATCGTATTCCTCCCAAGTATTGGCTGGCGGCAAGTTCACTTCCAGCACACCGGGGTCGGCGGCGAGACCGAACTTGAGCAGCTCATCTCCGGCAGCCTTGGGTGCATAACCGCAGAACACGATATCGCCAAAAGTGCTCGCGCCGATGGTCTCTCTGAAAAATTCAATCAAGGCCTGAAAGCCCACCCAATCGAGCGGTGGCACGAAGACCTCCAGCGCTCCGTGGCGGACTTCGACCGTGAGCGCGGTACGCATGGTGCCTTCTTTCAGGTCACCAAGCGGCAGGCGCAGGCCAACAGGGCTGTCACCCATAAACAGTTTGAGTGGTTTCTTTTCTGTAAATGGCCAATTCGCCGAGCTCCACGCTCCCTCCTCATATTCGAGCGGCAACACCCAACCTGCCGGCTTGGGCTTATCCTCATTGTAAGCGGGCATGACGAATTGACTCAGCCCCAGTTGTCCGGCGACCGTCTCCATAAGCTTCTCGGCAGACTTGGGTTTGTTTTTTCCATCGACGTCGTCGAGCAAGAGACGATCGGTTTCCGGCCAGAGCGGCTCGCCCGACTTGCGGTGAAGCAACATACAATTCCAACGCGGCAAAGGCTCGCCCGGGTACCACTTGCCAAACACCTGCATAGCCAAGGCGCCGGGATAGACCTCGCGGATCAGCTCAGCTGTCATGCAGCGTGCGTAGCCGAGCTTTTCTTCGCCCATGGCCGCTGTCGTCCACTCTGGCGTATCGGGTTGCGCAGGGATAAACGTGGGCTCGCCGCCCATGGTCAGCGCGATGTTTTCGGAATCGAGATAGGTTTCGACTTGGTTAGCGAGGGCATGGGCTTGAGTTGGGCTTTTCATGTGGGATTCATTTCGTAGCGGCGTGCTTTAGCCGCCGTTCGCAGCTCAAGCGCAGTCCGCTCTTGCGTGGTATGGCGGCTAAAGCACGCCACTACGGGACTTGTTCGATTTTCAAATCAACCTCCATGACCGAGGGCACGGAGACTTTGGAAAAGTAAGAACCTTGGATCGGATTGACGTTGAGCGGCTCATGTGAAACGCCGCAGGGAATAAAGAAACTATTGGCTAAGATGCCATTGGTCGGATCGAAGCCTTTCCATCCGGCACCGGGCAGATACACTTCTGCCCACGCGTGCATCGAGCCATCGGCTCGATTTTCAGCAGGCGTGCCGCCATCCTCCGCGGGCGGCACGTAGAGGTAGCCACTACAGAAACGTGCGGCAAACCCGAGCTGCCGAAGAATCGCGATAAAGAGTACCGCCATATCCCGACACGATCCGGACTTCAGCTGAAGCGTTGTATCCGGATCTTGAATACCTTCTTCATCGCGACGCGCGTAGGTAATCTCGCGGCGGATGGCCTCATTAATATCAGACAAAAACTGAACCACGTCCGCATGCGTCGACGGGCTAGGCACCGCACCGTAGAACCAATCCAGCACTTTAAAGGCACCTTTCGCCGCTTTGGAATCGAGATATGACTTCAACGACGAAAGATCCGGTTCGCGATAACTAAGAGGAAAGGACGTGGCGTGAGTTTCGAGGATAAAGTCGAAAGGGTTATCCTCATCGACGGCAATCTCGATCGAAGTTTTAAACTCCAGCACTGTCGATTCAGTCAGGCCGAAATTGCAGCGCAGAACTAGGTTTCCATAGGCATCGCGCACCCAACGCTGTGTGGACGAAGGCGTCGTCTGCACCTCGAAACGAGAAACATGCCGAAGATGGCTGTCGAGAGGCCGCAGGAACAAGGCGTGATCGCTGAAGCTGACCGGATGCTCGTAGGTGTGCTTGGTTAAATGCTCGATGTGTAGGTTCATGCGATGGGCTTCTTTCGTTCGAGTGAAACGATAACGTTCAGCTTTTGATCCATCGCACCCTTGTAGGTGCCACGCATCGGAGCCACGTCGCTGTAATCGCGACCGAAGGCGACCTCAATATGTCGCTCCCCCGCCGCTTGATTGTTTGTCGGATCGAGCCCCCACCATGTGCCGCCCGGCAGATAGACTTCGACCCAAGCGTGGCTAGCCGCTGCGCCGACAAGTTCTGCCTGGGTCACTTCCGGATCGTAAGCTTCGATATACCCACTCACATAACGGGCAGGAATTCCATTGCTTCGAAGTATCGCGAGCATCAAATGCGCGAAATCCTGACAGACACCCCGGCGCTGCGCAACGACATCCTTAATTGGTGTCGAGATCGTGGTTTCCCCTGACTTATACTCAAAGCTCTTGTAAATCCATGTATTGAGCGCGCGAAGGCTCGCCCCAAGCGAATCAGCTTGTCGGAAGAATTGCTTCCGAATGCGGCGATGCTGATTGAGCGGCACATGGTGGCTTGGCTCCATGAATTCAAAAAGCTGATAGCGGCGGCTGTTAAAAATCTGTCGGGCTTCGCCGACGGACACGTCGAGCGCCGACTCGGGCGGCTGGACGGCGAACGTTTCGATATCAGCCGCAGAAGTCACGGTAAGTGAGTTGTGCCGGTGGGGAATCGAAAAGAACTCCACCTTATTCCCGAAATAGTCGACATAGTCATCCACGCGCACCTCGGGGCTCACTTCCAAGCGACGGCTGACGATACGCTGCGAGTCATTATCCTGCGGCCAAACACGCAGCTCGGCAAAGGACTCCGAGGCGGGCACTGCGTATTTATATTCGGTCGTATGGGATACTTTGAAGCGCATGAAATAGATATATTTAAGCAAAAAGAACGCCAGAATCAGTTATTCGACCTCAAAGAGCGTAGGCTCGCGCGCGAAGACGTCTTGGTGGCTAAAGAAAATGTCCTCGATGCGTTCGTGCAGCAGCTCGACCTGCTCGGCCAGTTCGGCGAAACTTTTCTCCACCTGCTTAATCGAGTATCGCGGCGTCGTGGGCTGGGCCTCTCCGGCATCGAGTCGCTCAACCTCGCCAAGGTGGCTCTGCGCCAACGGGAACAGATCAAGCACTTCAAGGAGCCCACGGATTTGATTTTGCAAATCTGCTCCGAGCGGCCGGTTGCCACTAAAGGAAAGCGTGCCGATCGCGTAATCGAGATTGCGCAGACAAAAGTTGACCGAACTGGGAACGTACTTGCCCCGCAATACGAGACTGCAGATACGATCGATATAGGCGCGCGAACGAAACTCACGGCGATAGGCATCGAGCGAACCGAGCAAGCGAAGCAGCGCCGTGAGGTCGGCGCTCTCTTCGTCCACTTCACGATAGGCTTCGACGATCCGTGGCATGGCAACCTTCATGACTGCCAGCGTGCCGACGGCTCGCTCAAAGAACACACCTACGCGGAAAAATTGCCACGTATCGTCGTGCGGCATGGTGCGCTCGGCTGTGCCGTTGAAACGGGCAACTTCGCTCACGATGCGATCGCAGACCTCGGCCAAGCGACCGCGCGTCGTGCTGCGTTTCGCTTCTTGATTTAAATAGAGTGAGACATCTTCCAAGACCTCACGGCACTCGGGACTGATCGCTTCGCGCACATTTTCCAATCCATAGCGCGCGGAGCGGATACATGAGCGAACGGACGCGCCCTCATCGGCATCAAGCAAGAGACTACGGGAAAATTTCAAGGTATCACGCGGCGGCCGCTTGCGCTTAGTAATTTCCGTCTGTCCGGTGGCAGCGGCCACGGCTTGCAGGAGCGGCCAATAGGTGCGCTGTTCGCCATGCGCCATTTGATCCCAGCGCAAGCGCTCCAAGGTATGAAATTGGCGGGCAGTATTTTCTGCACGCTCGAGATAGCGCCCCGCCCAGTAGAGCGATTCGGCCACGCGACTACTAATCGAGAAACGCTTACCCGTACCATAGGGCGTCCGTTTGGGCGCGGTATCTTGCACCACGCTATCAGGCACCCAAACATCCTTCAGACCATCGGTGACGATGGTCAGCCGGCTAGTCCGCTGTCGTTTCGTCTTTTGACGCGCCATGCCTCCGGGGAGCACGATGGGCTCCTTGCCCAAAATATAGAAAACTCGAAGATACGCACCGTTGGCTTGAAACTCGCCGTCCTTAAACTGCGGCAGTTGCGCCGGCTCGGGGATCGACTGCGCAACGAAGTACTCGGGGTGTCGCTTGGCCATGCGCGCCATGGACGCGGCTGACTTCCCGGGGCGCTCCCCGCAGATCTGCCAAAGAATGTCGTGATCCTGTACGGGCTTAATGACCAAATCGTCGAAATTTTCTTTAACGTAATCCTGCTGATCTACATCACTGAGATGGAAGGTCTGCACAGAACGTAAAATCGCACCCTCATTACGGTAGTGCTGGATAATACGGTCGCTGTAACGGAGTAGTGTTCGGTTATCCGTCACCCCCGAACCGGGGGCGTTGACAATGGCTACGTTGCCCTTCCGCCAAACATTAATGAGGCCAGGCACACCCTTGGCGCGCGCATTGGGCACGGCGATTGGGTCGAGCGCGGAGCTTTCGACTCGGCGATAGATCACATCGACGCGCTCAAGGCCACGAATGGTTTTCAGAAAAACGTGGCTATCGCGCACGAGCAGGTCACCGGGCTGGGCAATGGAGATGCCCATGTGCCGTGCAATAAAGGCTTCTTCAAAGTAGGCCTGGCCAGGCTGGCCGTTGGTCAAAAGGAGCACGTGCGGATTCGTACGCGCGGACTGCGCACGAAGCATTTCCAAGAGATAGGTGCTAAAGCCAGCGACTGGCGCGACATCGACACGCTCGTAGAGTTCGGGGAAAACCTGCGAGAGGATGCGTCGGTTTTGCAATACGTGCGATACGCCAAAGGGCGTACCCATGTGGTGTTCAAGCACTTGCCAGTTCCCCTCCCCCGCATCGACGAGGTCGAAGGCACCGAACTGCGAATATTCACCATAAGGCACTGCGATGCCGCTGAGCTCGCGAAGAAAGGCAGGATCACGAAGCGCTAAATCGTGGGGGATGACCCGGTCGCGAAGAATCTTTTGATCGGAATAGAGATCCTGCGCGTAGGCATTGAATGCGAGAGCGCGCTGCACCACGCCTTCTGAGATGCGCTGCCACTCATCCGCTCCGAGTGAGAGCGGAAAAAGATCCAAGCGCCAAGGGTTGCCATCGGATCGACCGGAGGTGACATCGGAAAACTGTAAGCCCAGCTCCTCGATCGCGTGGTTCAAACGCCGCTGTCGCTGCAGCAAGTCCGACTTCGAGCAATCGCGGATCAAATCAATGATCGGGGCATAGGGCGCGCGCGGATGACCAGTCTGATCAAACGCAGCCGAAGGCACCGTTTCACAAAATTCGTGAAACGGGTCTGGTGCGCTGGCAGCTTCGTCGGGAGTCCGCATAGAGTGGCAAAAAATGGATCGGTGATTCGTGGATTGAAAGTTTAATCGATCCCAGCTAAAGCGACTAGTCCACTCGCTTGATTTGCACCGCGACTTCCATCTTCGCCACGCCTTCGCCACGAAAGGTGCCTGCGAGCGGACGGACGTCCACATAGTCGCGCCCCATCGCCAGCTTGATGTAGGTGGCGTCGGCACGCCGATTATGCGTGGGATCGTAACCCACCCACCCGGTCCCGGGCAGGAAGCACTCCACCCAGGCGTGCGAGGCGCTATTATCATCGGCCGATCCGGAGACTGCCTTTTCGACATAGAAATAACCGCTGACATAACGAGCGGGGATGCCGACCACACGGCAGAGCGCAATCATGACATGGGCAAAGTCCTGACAGACACCCCGCTTGTGCTCGAAGACTTGAGCCACAGTCGATTCCACCTTCGTCGTGCCTGGCGCATATTCGAAATGTTCAACAATGAAGGCCATCACACGCTCGACTTGCAGCTGAACATCCCCCGTGGGATCAACGATCTCTTTAGCCTCATGCTCAACCATCGGCGTGAGCGCGACACGTGTGCTGCCACTCACAAAGTCGTAGTAGCGCTCATCGCGATCGAGCCCGGCCAATTGGGCAAAGGGCGCGGGCTTCGTAAAATCCCGCGGATCACAGAAAGTCTCCACTTCTGACGCGGCGAGCACTTCCAATGTATCGTGCGGCTCCACGACCTCAAAGTGATGCACTTGGTTAGTATAAAAATCCAAGCGACGGAGCACACTCGAGCTGATCGGCTGGACGCGTAGATCAAAGTTCAGACATTGCTGGAAATCATCAGAAACCGGACATAGGTGTGCGTCGTTAATACTATCCCAGACAGGGGCGGAATAGTGGTAACGGGTCGAGTGATGGACGGAAAATTTCATAGTGGAAGGGGCTTCACTAGCGAAGACCACGTATTGGGATATGCGACCATGCACACGCGGTCTTCACAAGTGAAGCCCCTACGAAAAAAATACCGCCTACTGCTGCTGTTGCTGCTGTTGCACGGCAATCTCGGCAGCCATGTCCAATTTATCGTGGAACATGTAGTTCTCGAACATGGCTTTACCGATATCGACGAAACGATCCTGCAGCTCCCCGAGATATTCATGGAGGCCGGATTTGAAGGCGTCGTTGATATTACCGTAGGTTAAATCGCTGACGAGGCGACCGGAGGCACGTTCCACCTCGTTTGAATAGACGCCGAGGTTACAACCGGAGATGCGGTGCAAATTACTATCAAGGTGACGCGCACAGAAGAGAATCGAGCGCGGGAAGTTTTGATTAAATATCAAGAAGTCGGACACTTTGAGCGGATTGACACTGCTGACGTAGAGACTGTGATAGGCCTCGAAAGCACTACAGGAGCGGAGAATCGCGCCCCACTGCACGGCGTCGATCGCCCCCCCCACGTCTTCGACGCTCGGCAGGAGCATGTGGTATTTGATATCGAGGATGCGACTCGTCTTGTCCGCACGCTCGAGGTATTTACCCACTTGCATGAAGTAGAAGCCCTCGGTGTGCGAAAAGGTGGAGTCGGCCATCCCCTGGAAGAGGTGGCTATAGTCCTGAATCTGCTTATAGAATTCGTAGGGACCACTCTCCCAGACCATCTTTGCATTGTTCGACTTGAGAAACAGATAGGCGTGATTCAAGCACTGCCACATCTCGGTCGAGATCTGGTCGCGAATCATACGAGCATTCTCACGCGCTGCGAACATGCAGGAAATGACAGAGCTCGGATTCTCGCGGTTGAACGTCAGGAACTCGGTAACGCTTTGCGAATCGGCCTGATCGTAGAGCTCATAGAAAAGTTCTTCCTCGCCGGCGGCGCGGATGATCGGCTCCCAATGCTCCTTGAGCTTGGCATCGTCCATCGCTTCGAAGTCGAGCAGGAGCTGTAAGTTCACGTCGAGAAGACGTGCGATGTTTTCGGCGCGCTCAATGTAGCGGCTCATCCAGTAGAGAGAGTCAGCAACTCGTGAAAGCATAATATAAAAAGGTTAAAAGTGTGTTAGCAGATGTCGCGAAGGGGGCTTATTCATCCGAGTAAAGCACCCAAGTGTCTTTACTGCCGCCACCTTGCGAGGAGTTGACAACGAGCGAGCCCTTACGGAGCGCTACTCGTGTGAGGCCGCCGGGAACAATCGAGGTCTTTTCGCCACAAAGAATGTAAGGGCGCAAATCGACGTGGCGCCCTTCGAAGTGGCCTTCTGTCCATGTGGGATGTCGTGAAAGGCTGATTGGCGGCTGAGCAATAAAGTTGCGAGGGTCGGACTTAATTAATGCGCGGAAGTCTTCGACCTCTTTTTTGCTCGCAGTGGGACCGATCAACATACCGTAGCCGCCCGCTTCATTAGCGGACTTCACCACGAGTTGATCGAGGTTATCCATGATGTATTTAAACTGATCGTCCTCCGAAGCAAAGAAAGTCTCTACCTGCCCGAGGATCGGCTCCTCACTCATGTAGAATCGGATCATATCCGGCACGTAAGCGTAAATTAGTTTATCGTCGGCGATACCCGTGCCGATCGCATTGGCAATGTTGACATTACCCGCGCGGAGCGCGTTAACGAGTCCGGGCACGCCGAGCATCGAGTCCGCGCGGAAGACGCTGGGGTCGATAAAATCGTCGTCAATCCGACGGTAAATGACATCGACCTGCTGCAAGCCCTGCGTGGTGCGCATGTAAACTTTGAAATCGCGGACGACAAGGTCGTTGCCTTCCACGATCTCGATACCCATCTGGCGCGCGAGGAAGCAGTGCTCGAAATAGGCCGAGTTGAAGTGCCCGGGCGTGAGCAACACGCAGACAGGATTTTCCTTCTCGTGTGGCGCGACATATTGGAGTGTTTTGAGGAGTTCCTCGGAATAGTTTTCCACGGGGCGAACACCCGCTTGCGGAAAGAAATTGGGGAAAGCCCGCTTCATTGCTTGGCGATTTTCCAAGAGATAGGAAACCCCGGAAGGGCTGCGGGCATTGTCTTCGAGGACGAGGTAGTTACCCTTGTCGTCCCGGATCAAGTCTGTCCCGCAAATGTGGATATAGATGTCACGAGGGATCTCGACGTTCATGAACTCTCGGCGAAAATGCTTACCCGAAAGAATGTAACTGGCGGGGATGATGCCCTCCTTGATGATACGCTGCTCGGTGTAAACATCTTTCAGAAACATGTTGAGCGCTTGGATACGCTGCGTAAGCCCGCGCTCAAGGAACTCCCATTCCGACTTGGGAATGATCCGTGGCATAAGGTCGAAGGGAAAGATTTTCTCCGTCCCCTCCTCTTCCCCGTAGACAGTGAAAGTGATCCCCTGCCGCAAGAAAGAAAGGTCGACCGCTTGACGTTTCTGTTCGTAGTTGTCTTCAGACAACCCTTTGAGCCGCTCGAAAATAGCTTGGTAATGAGGACGGACGGAGCCATCCGCATCGAACATTTCGTCGAAGAAGTCGTCGTTGGAGTATTGATCAAAAAACATAATAGAGGTGTGTATTCGGGATTCTCTGGGAGAGTTAGCAATTTGCCTGCCGATTACGTTGAGTCGTGCACAATATCAGCTGCCATTTCCTAAACCAAGAGAAATCCAGAGCTGCGCTGAACCGTCAAACACCGAGCCCGTGGATCTAATACATTGCGAAGCATGTCTTTAGGCTTTTACTTAGCCTCCAGTGAACTTCCAGATATCCATCTTGCTCATTAGCCTTTGCGCCTTGATTGGCCGCGCTTCGGCGGATTTCCATACCATTGAACGAGCTTGGAATCAGGACATCATCTATTTCGTGATCACCGACCGTTTCCACGACGGCGACCCGGATAACAACCGCCCCACTGGCAGCGACCCCGCGCTCTACGATCCGAGCCAAACGGACATGGATCTTTATCATGGGGGCGACCTGCGCGGACTAGAGCTCGCTATCCAGAGCGGCTACTTCAACGATCTCGGGGTGACCACACTCTGGATCACACCGCCGGTGCGCAACGTCTGGCATTCCGCCTTCGATTCAAACGACGCGCCAAAAACCGGCTACCACGGCTACTGGACGCAAGACTTCCTCGATATCGACCCGCACCTCACCTCCCGCCAGTCACTGGATGCCAGCCGAACCTATGCCGACAGCCGCGAAGGCCGCCTGCAGCACTACAAAGACTTCGTCGCCCTAGCGCATGCGCACGGAATCAAAGTCGTCCAGGATATCGTCTGCAATCACGTCGGCCCCGTTTTCTACTACGACGCCAACGGCAACCACCGTTTCGACCTGAAACGTAAAGAAGAATGGATCCAGCCGTTCAAGGAACAAGGCTTTTATAGCGAGACACGTTGGGCGCACCGACCGGAATGGAGTCTCCACCCCACCGAGCCAGCCAAGAGCGTGGAATTACTCGGTCATACAGTGCCGATCAACGGAAGCTTCCGCGATTTTTCCAGCTACGGGCGGAAAGGCTTCTCCTCCGACAGCCTCGCCAAGTCGGACGGGGAGGAAGTGGTCTGCGACTTCCTCAGTCTCCGCGATTTCTGGACGGCGCCCGGTAGCCCTCACTTCGATGCCTTGGTCGATAACTTCGTAGAAGTCTACGCCTTTTACATGGAAACCATCGGCGTCGACGGCCTACGAATCGACACGGTCAAACACGTCCACCAAGAATTCTGGGATGCCTTCACCCACCGCCTGCGTGAACGCCTCGGTGCCGAGCACGCAAAAAAGCTCATACTCTTCGGCGAAGTCTACGACGGCGACCCGGCCGTGCTCGGTCGATACACCTACCGCGCCGACTGGCCAGACGAGACCGCTCCTTCGATCGACTCATTACTCAATTTCCAATTCAACTACGCCGTCCGGGAGTATCTCCGCACGGGCGACCAAGCCTACGGCACCGCCCAGGGCATCTCACGAACGCTCGAAGCGCTTGCGCCCACACCGCCGACCGAACATGAGCGCCCCTACTACAACCAATCCCCTGGTGCCGACGGCCTCAACAGCTCGCAAAAGACCATTAACTTCGTCGAAAACCATGACGGCATTAACCGCTTTCGTGTGCGCGGCGTGAGCGAGCGGCGCAACCACCTCGCCAACGCCCTCACCCTAGTCATGCCCGGGATCCCCTGCCTCTACTACGGCACCGAAGCAGCACTACAGGATGACCAAGCAACTGTCCACGAAGACGCCGAAACCGGTCGAATGACTTATCTGGCCAAAGACGAAGCCGCCGAACTACAGGATATCCGCAGCCAAGGCACATTCCGCGACCTCGCTGCACTTATTCACCTGCGCCGCACCCTACCCGCGTTGATCTCCGGCGACGCACGCGTGCTCTGGATCGACAGTCCTTCCACCGAAACCGACGACGGCATCTTCGCCATGGTTCGCGGCTCAGGCGAAAGCGCGATCCTGATCGTCGTCAACGCCGCCACCGAAACTGCCGCCACGACGACCTCCGATCAACCTATGCGCCTCACAGACGCAGAAGGCGCCCCTCTTCTCAAGCCCGGCGAAAATCTCGAAGCGATCCCGCTCCCCCCGACGGGTTCCCACGAAAGCTCTCTATCAGAAGTCAAAATCGAATGGATCGCAGGCCAACCCCACGCCGCCATCGAGTCTCCGCCTGAAAGCATCCAGTTCTACCGGATCGTCCGGGGAACCAGCCCACCAATAAAAAGGCCTGCCGAAAAACCGGAAGGCCTTTAAAAAAATGGGCTAAAGGGCAGACGTAGCGCGACAGCGCGGAGATGGCGGCGCAGCCGCCCGGAGCGAAGCGGAGGGTGACTGAGCGGGCGCCCTCTGGGCAGCGAAAGGAGCATTTGACGCTGCCGAGGCAGTTCAAAGCTGCCCGGCCTGTAGACGTCTGCAACGAAAGAAGCCCCCCGAAATCTTCGGAAGGCTTCAAACGTAAAGATGGTGCCAAAGGGCAGATTTGAACTGCCGACCAAAGGCTTATGAGTCCTCTGCTCTACCACTGAGCTACTCTGGCGTAAAGTGAAAGTGGGTAGAAAACTCCACGAGCGAATCAAGTCAAGCGACGAATTCGTCAAAAAAAACGGCTCTCCGTTTCCGGAGAGCCGTTTGTTCAAATGTCTAGCCTAGTAATTACCAGGTGCGCTTCTTGTGACGATTCGACTTCAAACGCTTACGACGTTTGTGGTTGTTCATCTTGAGACGGCGCTTTTTCTTGAGGTTACCCATGTGTAAATTGCTTGTTGAAATGATTGGAAACGGTAGAAGGAGCCAGAAAAGCTACCCCGTGTAAAGCGTTTTTTTCAAATGAGTTGTTCCGCGCGCGCTGCCCGTATGCGCATATACTCGGCCTGAATGCTGCCTAGAATCGGGGTATCGTTGGCAAAATCGGCACTTTTAGAACCCGGAAACCCGACAATCCGCTCGATCGGCTCCACGCCGTGGGTGGCATTGGTGATAAAGACCGCATCCGCCTCGAGCAGCTGCTCAGGCGGGTAAAGCCCCTCTTGGATGGCCAACTCCTTTGAACGAAGCAGAGCCTCGCGGGTGACGCCGGGAAGGATGCCGCTCTCGAGCGAGGGCGTATAGATCTGGCCGTCTTTGACGAAAAAGAGATTCGCGGTCGTTGTTTCGGCGAGAAATCCGTCCGCATCGACGCGCAGGGTGTCGTAATCGCCTTGGGCACGGGCGAGGCCGAGCAGGTGCATGGCCTCCATGTAGTTGTGAGTCTTGTGGCCGGCTAGAGCGGAGCGAGCGAAGATCGGACAGGTAATATCGAGCCGGAGGCGACGATTTTCCGGCGCAGGAATCGGCGGACGCGAATAGACGTACAGTTGACTGCCCTCGGCGTCTTTCATTAGAGAAATTTTAAGAGCCGCTTCCTCCAGGTCAGATTCGAGCACATACTCACGGAGCGCGGCGAGAACGTCCGGCTCCCCGGGCAGGCGGAGCGCAAAGTTTTTGGCGGATTTACTGAGGCGCGCCCAATGATCGCGCCAGAAGTAAACCTGGCCGTCGGCATAGCGCATCGTCTCAAAGAGACCGAATCCGTAAGCGAAGGCTGGGGAAGTCGGCAACAGAGGCGTGGGCTCCCCTAGGGGAATTATGACGATGTCTGGCATAATTGATCGATACTTTCGCGGATAGCGCGGGCTTTGTCTAAAGTTTCCTGATATTCGGCATCGGGCTCAGAATCCCACACGATACCGCCACCAACCTGATAATCAAGCCAACCGTCTTTGAGGTGAAGGCTGCGAATCGCGATATTAAATTCAGCATCTCCATCGAAGCCAATGTAGCCGATCGAACCGCAGTAGGCGCCACGGCGAGTGGGTTCGAGTTCTTCGATAATTTCCATCGCACGAATCTTGGGCGCACCGGTAATCGAGCCTCCGGGGAAGAGTGCGGCCAGCGCATCGAAGATGTCCTTGCCTTCGGCGAGCGTGGCTTTGACACGCGCGGTTTGGTGGATAACACGCGCGTAGTGCTCGAGCTGATACAGGCCTTCGACATGGACGGATCCGAACTTGGCGACACGGCCGAGGTCGTTGCGCTCGAGATCGACAATCATGAGCAGCTCAGCACGGTCTTTTTCCGAAGCACGCAGGGCAGCTTCTTGGTGGCGGTCGCTGGCATCGTCAACTCCACGAGGACGGGTACCCTTGATGGGACGCGTCTCCAAGCAGCGTCCGCGCTTGCGGAGAAACTGTTCGGGCGAGGTAGAGATCAGCTGCCAATCGCCAAGATCGAGGTAAGCACCATAGGGCGCGGGGTTACCGCGGCGAAGTGCTTGATAGAGTTGGACGGGGTCGCCCTCGAAGCTGCAGCGCGCACGGCGGGAAAGATTGACTTGGTAGACGTCGCCACTGGCGATAAACTCACGAACGCGCTGCACGGCAGTGCAAAAGTCTTCTTTCGTCAGATTTAGAAGCCAATCGCCCCGGTGGGCGCGTGGACTCCGATGCCGGGAGCGCAGCTCGATCGACGCGTCTGGCGTCGCGTCGCTACGGTCGCTGGGGGCGGCCCCTACGATGGCGCGCAAACGCTGGATCACGGCATCCGCATCCCCATTGAAGTCGTGGCCGACCAGATAGAGGGCACCGGTTTGATGATTCATTGCGGCCACACCATCGTAGAGACCGAACTGCGCATCGGGGATTTCGCGGTCATCAATTGCCTTGGCCGGAAGCGTCTCCAGCCGGCGGCCATAATCGTAGCTCACATAGCCCACTGCCCCCCCCGTAAAAGGGATATCCGGATGCGCCGCCGTTGGGTAGGGCTGCATAGCTTGGCGCAGGTCATCCAGATCCCCGGTCACCACCTGGAAAGGATCGACTCCAAAGAAGCTCCACTCCCCCAGCCCATCGTTGGATTGTGCACTGTCGAGAACGAAGGGCAGATGGCCACGGCCGAAGCGCTCCACTAAAGCCTCCATCGAGGGCGGGTTCTGAATTTGAACGACTTTCACCCTTCAATTAGTGACGGCTCGCACGATGGATCATCCAGAAACCAATCCCCTGAAAGATGAGATTTGGCAGCCAGATCAGTAAGTCGGGGCGCAGCGCGGGCACTCCTTCGAGCCAACTGACCATGATGAGCAGGAAGTAATAGGTCATGGCGATGACAAGCGCGATACCGAGATTCGCATAGGTTTCCTTACGCCCCACATGGATCGCAAGCGGCACACCAAACACCGCCAGAGAGAATACGGAAAAAGCCAAGGCGAAGTTCTTTTGGATGTGAACTTGCACTTCGAGGCGCCCCCTCGTCATGGACTCCCCCGTCTCGGCCTCTTTCGCCAACTCGGATTCACGCCGCTCCATCAACTGGGCGAAGGTCATCTCTTTCGTGCGGATACGCCGCTTGCCCCCGCCACCGAAAAGTTGATCGAGTGGCAAGGCGATTGGCAGCTCGCCAAAAAAGAGCGAGTCTGGCATACCCTCGCCAAAGGCCTCAGGGTTTTCGGGGTCGCGCTGCTCGGCGGTGCCGTCTCTCAGGGTCAGCACGAGCTCCTTATTCGCCTCGCGGTATTCAAGATCTCCCTCAGCCGCGCGGAGGAAAAGTTTTACACGCCTCGCATCGTCGAGTTCCCAAATCCAGAAATCCTTCATGGTCGAGCCCTCTCGCCCCCCCATGTAGATGACGTAGCCGGGAAACTCATGGATAAAGCGACGCTCCTCAATAAAGCCGACCGGATTATCTGTCAAAGCATTGGCCAAAAGCGCCTTACGCTCTACGCGGGACTGCGGTGCGTAGTGCAAGTTGACCAAAACCGCAGCAATCATTCCGACGAAGGCGATCAAAAATACAGGTGCCGCAATCTGATAGAGGCTCAACCCCGCCGACTTCATCGCAGTAATCTCGCGCTGCGATGAAAGTCGCCCCAGCGCGATCAGCGTACCGGTCAGCATACCGAGCGGCAACGCAAAGGAAGCCACATAGGGAATGAGCAGGCCGAGCACTTTTAAAAAGATCCAGAAGTCCAACTTGCCCGCGACGACGAGCTCGGCGACATCCTTCAAGGCATTGCCCACAAGCAGTACAAAGATGAAGAGTCCCATCGCCAAACCGGTCGCGACGAGGATCTCTTTAATGATATGTCTATGCAACAAACTGAGCATTGTATATGGTAGTGACAAGCTTCCTGCTGGTCGTCCAACCAAATTCGACGACGTAGTGACAAGCTTCCTGCTGGTCGTCTGGTCACATTCGACAAGCTGGAAACTTGTCACGACGGCAACCACGACGCGTGACTGACAGCGACACCTGCTTTCGTGGGATTTGCACGAATGTATTCTTCGATTCGAGACAGCTCTGAAGCCGACCGCACAATACGATCATAGCTTTCATGCTGCCAAACTTGGCCGTTGGATTTCAGAGTTTCGTTGATCTTTTTCGCCGAGAACGACTTCCACGAATGGAGAATCTGCTTCGGGCTCCAATCATCACGCGTCTGGAACAACACATGCACGTGGTTCGGTATGACAACCCAATCGCCTAGAGTATAACGCTGCCCCTCAAAGAATCGCAGCGCATCGGCGACAACAGCCGAATATTCAAAATCCGCCATATGACAGGCGCCATACCCAGCATCCAGATATTCGTGGAACTTCCATGTGAATAGGCGGTGGTACTCACACTGCTCTTCTTCATCATGCAGCTCGGGATGTTCAGAGAGCCAAAGTTCTTTACGCTCCACCCACTGGGTCAACATCGGCTTCGGAATAGAATCCGCCAAACGGAAGGTTGCGAAATAGACGACCCGCTTCTGAGACCAATGCGGCAAATTGCGCTGAGTCGCATCTACCGGCTGATTCCAGTCGAAAAACGAATCCATATAAACGTAGTGACAAGCTTCCAGCTTGTCGTCCAACCAAATTCAACAAGCTGGAAGCTTGTCACTACGTTCCGAAGCCGCACACTCCGCCGCATGAGTACTCAAAACGACGAAGTCATCCAAATTTTCAAAGACAGCGGGGCTCTCCTCGAAGGTCACTTCCTCCTCCGATCAGGACTACACAGCGGACACTTTTTTCAATGCGCCCAAGTCTGCCAATATATGGATAAGGTGACACGCCTAGCGGAGATTATGGTGCCCATGCTCAAGGAATACGGCGCGACTACAGTGGTCGGCCCCGCAATGGGTGGACTCGTTATCGGGCAAGAAGTCGCCCGCCAGCTAGGCCTGCGCTTCGTCTTCCTCGAAAAGGTCGACGATAAACTGGCGCTGCGTCGCAATTTCAAATTCGAACAAGGCGAAAAAGTGCTCATCATCGAGGATGTCATCACCCGTGGCGGCCGCGTGCTCGAAGCACTGGAGCAATGCCGCGCGCACGGTGCGGAGCCCGTCGCAGTCGGCGTGATCGTCGATCGTAGCCAAGGAAAAACGACCTTCGACGTGCCGCATCACAGCCTCGCCGAGCTGAGCTTCCCCACCTACGAGGCCGACAAGCTCCCTCCTGAGCTCCAAGGCACCGAGGCGGTCAAGCCCGGAAGTTAAAATAAGATGTTTCGATTCGACAGCACACTGCACCGCCTACGCTCCATCGGTTTTTGGGAGGCGATCTCCTCAATCCTGCTCTTCGGCGTGGCCATGCCGCTCAAATACATTTGGGGCAATGATGCACTCATTCGCCCCGTCGGCATGGCGCACGGCATACTCTGGATGGCCTATGTCGGCTTCGCCCTACTCGGGCAGTTGGACTACAAGTGGTCGTGGAAACTGACAGGCTGGCTGATCGTAGCGAGCATCGTGCCTGCGGGACCGCTGGTAGCCGATGCGAAGCTGCTGCGGGGATATGAGGCTAAGGTGTAGCTTTTCATGAATGGGTAGCGGCGTTCGTCCCGAACGCCATCAAGGCCAATTCCAAGAAACGAAAAAACTACATTCCAGACGTGTGGCGTTCGGGACGAACGCCGCTACCTGCAACTCAATACACACCTTCGTCACGCTACGCAAAAAAACCGGCCACCCTTTCGGATGGCCGGTTCGCTTTAGAGCTGTCTGCTAGAGACCGAACTTAGAGGGCTTCGGGGCCACTCTCGTCGGTGCGGATACGAGTCGCGCTTTCGACGGGAATGACGAAGACCTTGCCGTCGCCGATTTTGCCGGTCTTGGCGGCTTTGACGATCGCTTCGGTCGTCTTTTCCGCGTCGGCATCGTCCACGACGATTTCGATCATTACCTTAGGCAGGAAATCGACTGTGTATTCACTACCACGGTAGATTTCGGTGTGGCCTTTCTGGCGACCGAAACCCTTTACTTCCGTGACGGTCATACCTTCGATGCCGATGTCTGCGAGAGCTTCTTTAACCTCTTCTAGTTTGAAGGGCTTGATGACTGCTTTTACCAATTTCATAATGTTATGTAATCTATGGTTATTTGTGTTAATTGGCTAGGCGAAACTTAGCGTGAGCTGTTTGCGAAGTCAGGATAAGCTTCTTGTCCGTGCTCACCGATGTCGAGACCTTCAGCCTCTTCTTCAGGAGATACACGAACACCGATGGTGGCTTTGATGGCGCCGAAGACGATCATCGAGAAGACGAAGGCGAAGATGCCAACAGAGAGTGTGCCGATCAGCTGGATGCCGAAACCGGCCGCGTCGCTGAAGAGAGCCACTGCAAGTGTGCCGAAGACACCACAGACACCGTGAACGGAGATCGCACCGACGGGATCGTCGATCTTGATCTTATCGAAGAAGATGATCGAGAAGACGACGAGGATACCAGCGATGAGACCAGTGATGATTGCCCAGAAAGGCATGATGGAGTCAGCACCCGCTGTGATACCTACGAGGCCGGCAAGGATACCGTTCAGACCCATGGAGAGGTCAGGCTTCTTGAGGAAGATCCAGGAAGTGAAGATCGCACCGAGGCCACCAGCGGCAGCTGCGAGCGAAGTGGTGCAGAAGACCAACGATACAAGGAATGGATCTGCATTGAGAACCGAACCACCGTTGAAACCGAACCAACCGAGGAAGAGAAGGAAGACACCGATCGTAGCGAGCGGCATGCTGTGGCCGAGGATCGGCTTGATCTTGCCATCCACATACTTACCAGCACGTGGTCCAAGAAGAATCGCACAAGCAAGAGCGGCAAAACCACCGAAGCCGTGAACGAGCGAAGAACCTGCAAAGTCGTAGAAACCCTTCTCTGCGAGCCAGCCGCCACCCCACTGCCATGAGCCAGTGATCGGATATGCGAAAGTCACAAGAAGTGTCGCGAAGATCATGAAGCTTCCGAGCTTAATACGCTCAGCAACCGCACCAGAAACGATGGTCGCAGCAGTCGCAGCGAACATAGCTTGGAAGATAAAGTCTGTGTACCAAGTGTAGTCAGCATACTCGGAGGTCATGTAACCTACGGTTGCTTCAACATCGAACCAAGAGCCCATCGCGAAGAAACCGGAAGCGGGATCTTCGAATCCAGGATACATGGAATTGAACCCCCATACAGCGTAGGAGATAATACCCATGCTGATGATAAACACATTCTTAAAGAGAATGTTGACGGTGTTCTTGGATTGACCGAGGCCAGACTCAACTGTCGCGAAACCGAGGTGCATGATGAAAACCAAGGCAGCGGAAATAAGCAGCCAAAGGTTACTGATGGTGAAGAAGGCAGCACCGGGAGTTTCCATGAAAGCGGCATAGCCGTCTTCAAAAGAAATCACATCAGCGACTGCTTCAGCAGCTTCGGCAACTTCTTCAACCGGCATTTCCTGTGCGCCGAGCGAGCCGGCCATCAGAAACGCCGAGCTGGTCAGCAGCAGAGCGAGAAGGTATTTTTTTATCTTCATTGTATTTGTTTAGTCAGGTTTATTGCTTTGTTCAGGAATTGAGACAGCGAAGCCGCTCTTTGGAAGAGCGCTTCGGACGATTCGCGGGATCGCGAACAGGAAACAATTAGCACTCCCCGTGCCAAGTTGCGCAACCGTCACAAAAGACGTTCTTAAACCTCCCAACTAACTCCAAATAGCGCCACATTCCTACTGACCATCAAGTGCTTATGTAACTTTGGAAAAATTTCATAAATTTTCGACCACAATCGAGCACAGACAAAAAAGGGGCACCAAAATGGTGCCCCTGAATGCAGTCGTTTATAATCGATAGAATATGTAAAAATCAACCCGGAGGCCAAGCCATCGGACGCCCCCCGAGCACATGCACATGAAGGTGCGGAACGGTTTCGCCGCCGTCTTTCCCATTATTGATCACGATCCGAAAACCATCTTCCAAGTGTAGCTTATCTGCCACCGAAGCTGCCGTGAGCAGGAGGTGGCCGAGCAGCGACTGCTCGTTAGCACTGGCCCCTGCGATGCGTGGGATAACTTGCTTCGGAACGACGAGCAAATGCGTCGGTGCCTGCGGATCGATATCGTGGATGACGATACAGAGCTCGTCCTCGTGCTCAATCTTAGCAGGGATCTCGCGGGCAATAATGCGCTCGAAGAGAGTTCTCATCGGTCAAGACTTCGGGTTTTGCTGGCGAAACACAGTTACAAACTCGGCCATCAACTCGCGAAGCTCGGCCTTCATGGCGTCGATTTCATTGATATCGGAGCGTGCAGTGCGGCGCAGTTCAAAGACCGTGGCTACCGTCTTCTCCTTATTGCGGTCAATAGTCACATGGTCGCGCACGCGAAGAATGAGATCAAACTGTCCCACGCCCGCACGACTAGCAGTATCGATCGAGAGCTGAACGAGTGGCACATTCAGCTCGGGCTGATTCGCAATAAAGGTGCGCAGATCGATATCTCCACGACGCAGTTGCAACTCCATAATCTCGCTCAAATCAAGCTTTTCGCTAGCCGTTACCTCCGTAGCGAAGGTCGTATCAATATTCATGTAGAAGAAATTAATCCCCCGAAGATGGCTGGCATTTTCCTGAGCAGAAAGACCGATTTGAGAGCCAATTAGAAGCGAGAGGGTAAGTAGTAGATAACGCATAATGGAATGTGTAGAGGAGCCGACGGCTTTTGTAAAGAAGTAGCCTCTATTAGATTTAGAGTATTAGACGAAGTTCCCTGACGAATCACAAAACGACTACCTGCAAGCGGGAACCCTTCGTCGCCCAAGCGCATGCAAGCTCGTCGATCCAGTTGCGCACTCGCTGGTATTGAGCTTCGCGGTGCTTCGTCCAATATTTACCAGAGGGGCAGACTGCCTCGCGCAGACCTGTGACGAGAAGCAGCCCCTCACGACGGCCAGCCAGCTTTTTCATTTCTACAACGATGGCCTGACGTATCCAAAGGGGGCTAAAGTCTTCGAGCCGTGGCACATGCCAGTGAGCAAACGCAAACTCCCCACTCTCCGTGTCTTCGCCGAAGTGTAGGTGCGCGAGCTTATCCACGTATTCGCCGAGGGGGACTCGCTCTAAATCCTCAGGGTGCTCTTGGTAAGCGAACTCCAGCGCGCGGCGGGCGTGGTCGGCACGCTCGGGATCGGACACGCGACCGAGAAGCTCGTTGAGCGTGCGGAGCTGATCGACCGGAGTCGCCTTATGTTTAGGCATTTTCGGTCGAGGCTTTGAGCTCGTTGATCTCCTGCGCGAGCTCGGCGAGGTCGCGGAAGTCCTTATAGACGGAGGCGTAGCGCACATAGGCGATCTGGTCGAGGTGCTTGAGGCGGAGCATAATCTGCTCGCCGATGGCGTGCGCAGGAATCTCATGGTCAAATTCTTTTTCGAGCGAGGCCAACACGTCGGCGATCATCATCTCAATTTGCATGACATCGATGGGACGCTTCTCGACGGCCTTTTTGAGGCCTCCAAGCATCTTGGCGCGGTCGAAGTCTTCGCGACGTCCATCGCGCTTAACCACTTGAAGGTCAGCACGGAGCACTTCCTCGATCGTGGTGAAACGGTGCCCACAATCGAGACACTCGCGACGCCGACGGATCGAGGTTTCGTTTTTACCGGTTCGTGTATCGAGCACTTTAGTCTCGATGGAGGTGCATTTTGGACAACGCATAGATAAGAAATAAGAATACAGGAATCAGAAGCTAGTAGTCCTACTAACTTGAATAAGCCTCAAATCACTATATCTAGTGCCAAGCGATTGCAATCACTATATTTAGTGGTTCGCATTCCAAGAAATGCACCCGACTCATCAACGCAGGCTAGCCGAAAAGAGCTCATATACAATATTACGGCGTTCGATGAAGCTACAATCTACGCGCTCGGGGTGAATTTTAAGAATGATCCGAAACTGATGAACACGTAAGCGGCAGTAGCCGTCCAGCTGACGTTCCAGATCTTTGATATCTCCCTCCAGTTCTTCCAAGCCGCGCAAGCCCGCCCGCAAGCGCTTTTCCGGAACGGGTGGCAATTGCCGGATGTAGTCGCGAACTTGATCCGAAATGCGGACGTCTCTCATGTTCAAAGATCGTCCAACCCGTGAAACTGCATCGCCCCGCGCTCGTAATCACGCAAGGCATTGACCGCATCCGGATTGGAAAGAATCTCCAAAGTCTCCATGATCCCATCCATGCGCTCTTTGCTGACCAAGTAGGCTTTAACATCGTCATGCACAGTGATTCCATAAGCGGTGGCGTCCTCATTCACGCTCTTAAGGAGTCCCGGCAGTTTACTCTGCGCTTGCGTCACTGAATACGTAGATTTCATAGTAAATTTATATAGACCGGCCTATGCCAATGTCAAACACTGTGTCTGGATGTAATTTACAGCTTGAGGAAGTTTTCCAGCATGCGCATGCCTTGCTCGGTGGCGAGGGACTCCGGGTGAAACTGGACGCCCCAGACGGGGAGTTCTTTGTGGGCGAGCCCCATGATCTCGCCCTCTTCAGTCTCGGCGGTAATTTCGAGACAATCAGGCAAGCTCGCACGCTCGACAAGAAGCGAGTGGTAGCGCGTGGCCTCCATCGGATTGGGCAGGCCTTTGAAAATATCGGTGTCGCGGTGCTTCACGGGGCTGGTCTTGCCATGCATGAGACGATCAGCGCGAACGACCTTGCCTCCGAAGTGTTGCCCAATGCTCTGATGCCCGAGGCAGACGCCGAGGAGCGGCTTCTTTCCGGCAAAGGCCTCGATCATGGCGAGGCTGACGCCTGCCTCGTTGGGCGAACAGGGACCGGGCGAGATCATCACACGATCTGGATTGAGCGCGAGGGCTTCCTCCACCGTGATGGCATTGTTGCGAAAGACTTGCTGCTCCACCCCAAGCTCCCCGAAATACTGGACGAGATTATAGGTGAACGAGTCGAAGTTATCGATAACGAGAAGCATGATGGTAAAGCAGTAGTGTGATCGCCCTCGACTGCAAGCCTGCAAGCGAGGCTTCAACCCACGCGCACCCACCTTCCAAAAATCGTAGCATTCGCCCGATTAGTCAAAACCGAAACAGCGTTAGCTTTTCGATTGCCCATCGGTCGAAGATTTGCAGTGTAGCCAGAGGTTTCGACTCACCTGCAGACTCTAGCACGAACAAAAAAACACACATACGCTACAAATGAACTACTACATCGATGTCTTAAAAAAATATACGGTCTTTGAAGGCCGCGCACGCCGCAAAGAATACTGGATGTTCTTCCTCTTTAATTTCATCATCGCCTTCGCCATCGGCTTTTTTGAAGGGCTGATCGGCAGCGAAGGCTTAATCGGGGGTCTCTACATGCTCGCCGTGCTGCTTCCAGGGATTGGCGTCTCGATTCGCCGCCTGCACGATACCGACCGCAGCGGCTGGTGGTTGCTCATTGGCCTGGTTCCTTTGATCGGCTCGATCGTCTTACTGATCTTCATGGTAGTCGACAGCACTGAAGGCGACAACCAGTTTGGCGCCAACCCGAAGGCTGGCGAGTCAATGTAACTCGCTTGATTTCCACAGCAATGAAATTCTACCGCGCCGACAGGATCGTCGCCGTACTGACTAAACCCATCTTTGCACTTTCGCTCTTCTTCTGGTGCTGGTTACTGGCGAGCTTCGGTTTTCAACTAGTTTTCGGCGAACCAGGTGGAAGCGATGCGACCGGAAAGATGGAAAATCTCTGGTTTCTAGTGCTCGTGGTGATACTCTCTCTAGCTTTTATCAAACTCTCATGGGAAGGTCTGCTTTATTGGCCAGGACGACGACCAAGATTGCGGGCAAAAAGCGATTAGCCGGAAACGTAGCGCCAGCTGCCTGCTGGACTCTACAAATGCCAACACAAGCTGGAAGCTTGTGACTACTTTTCGCCCAATACACGGGCAGCTTCTTGCACGTCTTTATCTCCGCGCCCGCTGAGGTTGCCGACGATGATCTGGTCGGAAGACATCTCGCGGGCACGCTTCATCGTGTAGGCGATGCCGTGAGAGGACTCGAGCGCGGGCACGATACCCTCGATGGAACAGAGGTCTTGGAATGCCTGAAGTGCCTCCGTATCGGTGGCGTAACCGAAATCGATACGCCCCTTCTCTTTATAGTAGGCGTGCTCGGGTCCCACTGCGGCGTAGTCGAGGCCGGCGGAGACCGAGTGCGTGAGATCGATCTGGCCTTCGGGGCTTTGGAGGATCCAGGTTTTGGCGCCTTGAAGGACGCCGAGCTGGCCGCCTTCGAAACGAGCTGCGTGGTGACCACGCTTGATCTCACGGCCTCCGGCTTCGACGCCGGTGAGCGTGACCTCGAGGTCTTTAAGGAATGCGAAAAAGATTCCGATGGCATTGGAGCCTCCGCCGACGCAGGCGGCGACTTCGTCGGGCAGGCGGCCTTCTTTTTCCAGTATCTGGCGGCGGCACTCCTCGCCGATCACGCGGTGGAAGTCGCGCACCATCATGGGAAAGGGATGCGAGCCGAGGGCGGAGCCGATAATGTAGTGAGTAGTACGGACGTTGGTAACCCAGTCGCGCATGGCTTCGTTGACGGCTTCTTTGAGTGTCTTTTGCCCAGCGGATACGCCGCGCACTTCAGCCCCACAAAGGCGCATCCGATAAACGTTGAGCGACTGGCGGCGCATATCCTCCTCACCCATATAGATAACGCACTCGAAGCCCATCTTCGCACACATGGCGGCAGTGGCGATGCCATGCTGGCCGGCACCGGTCTCGGCGATGATGCGTTTCTTGCCCATACGCTTGGCGAGGAGGGCTTGGCCGAGGGCGTTGTTGATTTTGTGCGCCCCAGTGTGGAGGAGATCTTCGCGCTTCAGGTAGATTTTGGCACCGCCGCAGTGCTCGGTCAAGCGATCGGCGAAGTAGAGATTCGTCGGGCGTCCTGCGAATTCGCGCAGCTGCATATCAAGCTCCTTCTGAAACTCGGGATCCTTGCGAGCGGCCTCGTAGGCTTCGGTCAGCTCGAAGAGCGGTGTCATCAAAGTCTCGGGCACATACATGCCACCATAGGCACCGAAGTGGCCACGGGCATCTGGTAGGCTGAGAGGATCGAGTTCGAGTTCTGGCATAGCGGGCTGCATGGTTTAATACGGTTGCGGGCTGGCAGCTTTGTCAAGCTGACGGTTCGACTAGCTCGCCTCAGGCAAACATGCTTCAAAAGCAGTGATGTCTTCGGGCGTGTCGATCCCGATGGTGGCCTGATCGGTGATACCGACATGGATACGGTAGCCGTGCTCCATGGCGCGGAGTTGCTCGAGCTTTTCGATCTGCTCGAGGAAGCCAGGCTCAAGGCCGGAAAAGGCGTTAAGGAAATCCGCTTTGTAGGCGTAAAGGCCGAGGTGGCGGAAGCAGGGGTTGGCCTGCAGCCAAGCGACATCGACTTGGCCGGCGGTATCGCGGGCGAAGGGCATGGGCGAACGTGAAAAGTAGAGCGCATAGCCAGCGCGGTCCCGCACGACTTTGACTTGATTAGGATTGGCAAAATCCTCTGGACGGTCGAAAGGCACGGCGAGCGTGGCGATGGCGGCCTCCCCTTCGAGCCCGACGGCGAGGGCACGGATCTGCTCGCCGGAAACAAGCGGCTCGTCCCCCTGCACGTTGATCACCGCATCGGCGCCAACGGCGGCATTAGCCTCAGCAAGGCGGTCGGTGCCACTGGGATGATCGGGGCGCGTACGCACGGCTTGATAGCCAGCATCAGTGAGGCAGCGATCCAGGGCATCGTCGTCCACCGCAAAATAGAGAGGAAACTCCGGCGCAACAGCGCGGATGCGCTCGGCCGTCCAGAGAATGATCGGCTTACCCCGCACCTCGTGGAGCAGCTTGCGCGGGAAGCGCGTTGAGGCGAGGCGGGCGGGAACAATTATGGAGGGTGTCTTTGACATCTGCCCTAGCATCATCATGAAAGTTGGCCAATGAACAAGGAAATCAGTGCCGCAGAGGCGTCAATTTTACGCGAAAACAATGAGAACGTCGTCCTGCTCGACGTGCGGGAAGACTCGGAGCTGGCTATTTGCAGGATTGAAGGTGCGCTCCACATCCCGATGGGCGAGATCCCCAATCGCCATGAGGCCTTACCTAAAGACGCTCCGCTAGTCGTCTTTTGCCACCACGGCATGCGGAGCTTGAACGTGGTGCAATTTCTTGAGGCTAAGGGCTTCGAGAATTCGATCAACCTCTCCGGCGGCATCCATGCGTGGGCGCAGGAAGTCGAACCTGCGATGCAGAGATACTAAACCAGGGAGAACTAATATTCGCACCCTAGAGTGGAATGTTCTCGCACAAAAGCGATTAGCCTAGTAACGGATACTAAATGTGGTTTTTTCGAGTAACAATTTTTCTACTTTTATCTGCGATTTTCTTGGAAGCCGCAGAATCTGCCTTTCGCACCTTTTCAGATAGCCAGGGGCGAGAGATGACCGCCAAACTGACGCAAGTCAGTGGCGAAGATGTTTACATCGAGCGACTCGATGGGCTGACAACCAAAGTCGGCATCTCCATCTTCAGTAAGGATGATCAGGAGTTCATCCGCGATTGGGCGCGCAAACAAGCGATCAAGGATGACGCAATTGAGGTGCGTTTCACCACAGATGTGGAGGACAAGTCCAAATGGAGAAGCAGTGGCGGCATCATGCGCAAGACATGGAAAGAGAGCTACGGCATCGTGCTGAAGAATACCTCCACCATGGATATGAAGAATATCCGCATTGAGTATTTGATCTTTAAATTTGAAGATGCAGTCGCCGCGCAAAAGCGGAGTGAGGGCGTTATCCGCCATCTAACAGGCACCACTAAACTACCGCTCATACGATCGGGCGACGAGGCCACAGCGGCCACCGAGAAATTCCCCATGCTGGAAACGAAACTCGAGCCCGGATACTATTGGAAAGGTGGGGGCAAGAAAACCAGCGAGGACGAAATGAACGGCATCTGGATCAAAGTCTATGTCGGCGACATTCTTGCAACCGAAGTCTCACGCCCGGAAAACTTAATGCGCAAAGAAAGTTGGCCTAAGTAAGCTACTTCGTAGCCATCCGATAGGCACCGTCCCAATGGGGCGGGTCACCTTCGGCTATAAACTGGCGGCAACGTGCGGCAAGTACCGTAGAGGGCGTGATCGTGGCGTATGCCTTATTCGGCTCAGACGCTTCAGCAGTTTCAAAACCTCCAAGAGCGGCCACCCAGTCTCCCTGGAAATATTTATCCAGAGCTGCCTCATAAGCAGCCTTGCAGGCCGCCGTCGTCGCAGCGGAGTGCGTAGACTCCCACAACTCGTAGATTTCGACCGGTTGGCGACGCCCTTTGACCACGATGCGGTCGAGCTTGCGATAGTTGAGCGCGGCGCCATCACCCAAGGCCGCCTGAAGCGTGGACTCGGTCACCATCGTATAAACGCCGTAAGCTTTCGCACCACTCTCGCAGCGAGCAGCCAGATTTACGGAATCTCCCATCATCGTGTAGTTAAAGCGCATCTCACTGCCCATATTTCCAATCACGGCGTGCCCAGTATTCAAACCGATCCGAGTGCGCATGCTGTGCACGCTCTCCGGCCACTGCCCTGACTGTGCCCATTTCACGCGCAAGGCGGCATGCCGCTCCTGCATCTCAAGGGCTGAGAGACAGGCGCGGGCAGCGTGGTCGCTCACGGGCACGGGCATGCCAAACATGGTGACGATGGCATCACCGATGTATTTATCGAGCGTGCCAGCTTGAGCCTGAAAGACCTCTGTCATCGCGCCGAGGTATTCGTTCATCAAGGAAACGAGCTGATCGGGACTCAGCTCTTCGGAGAGCGCGGAAAAGCCCTCAACATCGGAGAAGAGCGCAGTGATCTCGGCTTCGGCACCGCCGAGCTTTGGGTCTTGCTTCGACTCGACCATCTCATCGACGAGCTTAGGCGCGAGATAAGCACCAAAGAGCGCTTTGATGCGGCGGCGCTGCCACTCCTCCGAACCGAGCTTAAGCAGCACCACACTTAGCGCCGCCGTAAAGGTCGAACCGAGAGGCGCAACCACCGGAAGAATCCAATTATAACGAGCAAAGGCGACAAAGGCGATTACCCCGTAGCCTATCAGCACACAGACCGAGAGCACGCGAAGTAACCCGCGCCCAACCGCAAGCAGCGCGACGACTAAAGTAAGCAGGCAAACAATCGCGATACGAAACGCCGAACTGGTACGCGACATATAGGCCTCCGCTTCAATTGTGCGATAGAGATTCGCATGCAAGCCGACCTTAGGCACTAGCTCGCGATTAAACGGCGTCGGGGAAATATCCTTGAGCTGCGGATCGACGGGCCCCAAGAAAACCACCTTATCTTGAAAACGCTGAAACCACTCTTCGAGCTCAGCGACAATATCCGCATTTCCCGATTGTGCCGCATCGCTCAGAGCATGTGCTTGCCGAATGACCTCCTGCATGCTGTAACGACCATGATCGGTCTTGATATCCCAGCCCGCCAGCCAATTGACTTCGATTGACTGCGCTTCGACGAGCGGAATACTCCGAAAAACCGTGCCATCCAGATGGATGTTCAGCTGATCGACGGTGATCTCGACGGCATCCTCATCCAATCCGTATGCAGCGAGAAACGTCTCCAAGCCTAGAGAGAAAAGCGTCATTTTGTGCTGAATGGGGTAGCGATGCGTAATCCAGCCATCCTGATCCGTGAGCACGACTTCGTCGCCAACCCCAACGAAATAAGGCTCATTCATAAAATGGGCTTTATTACGGAAGGCACCTCCGATCAAGTGGAGGCTGTAGCGCGGGCTATTGAGTTCGACATAGCCGGGCACGAAGTAAGGAATGACACCCCCGCTGAGGACTTCGTCCACGTTAGCCAAGCCTAAGCGTCCCACGTCAAAATCAATGATGGGAAAGGTGGGGGCTTCAGGGAAGGGATTCCCTTGGGGATCGTAATGGTCTTCTCGGATCAGCGGCAACTTTGCGACCTCGTCTTCGTCATCTTCTTTGCCAGTCCTGACACCGGTATAGGCGGCGGCCAACACCACACGATCCGCATAGGCTTCGACGACGGAACCTAGAAACTCTTCTCCCTTCCGCGCCCGTTCCATATCGAGCAAAGCTCCGGCACCAAACTTCGATAAAATAACGTCGATGCTCACCACCTTCGCACCACCAACAGTGAGCAAGGCATCGAGTAATACGGCAAACTCGCGCCGATCCCACGGGCGATCCCCCATATAGGAAACAGTCTCCGCATCTAAATCAACATAGACGATCGGCGCTTCTGACTCAACTTCACCACGCGCCAGATAGCGCCAGCGTAAGGTCTCTTGTTCAACACCATCCAACACCCCAGATAAAGAAAGGAGCAGCCACAACCCCGCCGAAAGGACAATCAAGCCAAGATAGAGAAGTAACTGTTTCGAGTTTTTCACTGAACCATCTAGAATAAATCCGCCTGGTAGTCGGATGGCGGCCGAACTTCGCCGCGGAAGGGGGTGACCGGCGAGGGATCTTTTGCATAATCGATCACGATCGGTCGGCGGGTCGATTGATCGGTACGCGCATCCGGCAGAGTCGCCTCTTGGCTAGTCAGTTCATCGATGACTTCAAAGTAAGCTTGATAGGCCTGCAAATTCTTCGCAGCAGCTCCATGCAGGCCGGTCAAATCTCTAAAGAGTTGCATCTGCTCGCGCACGCGCTCGGAGTAGTTGCCGACTTCAATCGAAGGCTCCGAACGTGCACCCGCACCAGAGAGTCGCTGCCCCGCGCGTAGAGTGTATTGCTCTCCTTGAAGATCCGTAAAACGGACACGCCCATCGCTGCACGTGATCGTAAAGTCGAAAATCTGACTGCGGGGATCAAAAACGATGCGCATCTGCCAGAGTGCACGCTTCACCGCGATTCGGCCGAGCGGGGTTTCGATCATGCACTGCGAGGATTCCAACATTTGACGACTGTCCATGACGAAGTTACCTGCGCGAAAGTTCACAATCATCCGGCTCTGGCTAGCTTCTAAAGTATCCGACTCCCAGATCAATGCCTCGGGCAAAACTTGCTCGAAACGCTCGACCGCAAAACTACCATCCCCCTCGAATAGAATGTAGCTCCGATTGGAGGTACTGAATAAAGCCGACGAGTTGTATTCCGCCTCGCAATTAATAAGCCCCGACATGGAAACGGGAACCATACCCGCACCCAAGACAACGGCTTTCTCGCCGAGCTTAGACAGAGCCACCTCGCCCGAAACCGAGTGTAGCGTCAACGCACCGCGTACCCATGTCTCGGCGTTTAGGGAAGTCGCAAGGATCAGCAAGGCTGAGATCAATTTAGTAAAAAGGCTCACGATTACAAAATAAGTAGTTTTTGCTGCAGGCGGCGGGCGGCCGCATTGCGCGGATTGATTTCCAAAGCCATCCGCACAGAGCGAAGAGCATCTTCACGGCGATCCCGATCCGCGCTCAGAAAGGCCGCATAATAATAGTGCGCGTTACTGCTATTCGGTGCGAGTTCGAGCGCTTGAGCAAAGGAGGCCTCTGCCTCAAGCGCATCGCCCATGAACGAACGCGCCACACCGAGCTGCGCCCAAGTCTTCCAGTATCGGGGGCTCAAATCAACTGCACGCTCGGCCGCAGCGATCGCACGGGCAGCAATGTCTCCAACCTCGGCCGGATTACGATAATACAACTGGCAGATCGAAGCGCTCAACCCGATCCAAGCATCCGCATTGCGATCATCCAAGATGACCGCATCTTCATACAGAATAATGACTTGGTCGAGCAGCTTAGTATTCCCCGAAACGTGCACTCGCATATCGACCACATGCTCCAACTTCTGACGTGCATGCAGTTCGAGCGCTTGCGCTTCTAGCTTAGTCGAGCCGAGCACATAAAACGACCACCCGGCACAGGTCGCTAGCAAAACATAGCCCAAGCGCAACGCCCCGTGCTCCGGAAGCGTCAGACGGCGATTGAAACTCGACTTCACCAAAATCGAAAAAGCGAGCACCCCATAGAGAGTTAAGGCGGGCACATAGAACACAAAGGTGGCCGCCATGCAGAGCGCAAATGCAAGTGCCCCCGCTAACCCCAGTGAAAGGAAAAAGCGCTGCGGCGGCATGATTGTGCCCGACGAACCGCGTAGCTTGACCGCATACGGCTCCTTCCGCCAACGTGCCCATGACTTAAGAAAGACATAACAGGCAGGCAGCCCGAATAGCACCGCACCCAATAGACCTAATTGACTCAAAACGAGTAAATAGTCGTTCTCCGGCGTAGCGGGGACATCCGCCAGCGCCACTCGTGGGCTCTGCTCAAAAGTAGCTCCGTAGGCACCTGCCCCCACTCCAGCGATTGGAGACTCAGCCGTGATCGCCAAAGCCTCTTGCCAGAGCACGACGCGCACACCCTCTCCATCTTCAGAAACCGCACGCTGAAGCCCCTTCTTAAACAGGGGGTGAAAGACCACCATACCAATAAAGACCAGACTGGCCGCAATGATGCCCATAGAAGAAAAAAGAACACGCCGCTTGAGGGTGCGGAAACAAAACCAAGGAACGATAGCCAAGAGCAGGACAACGAGAGCCGTCGCCCAATACGACTGGGTAAAAGCAACCGCCCCCAGAAACATAAGCGCGATGTAAAGAGCCAGCAATCTAATGATCTTGGGAAGGCGAGGCACTGCAGCCGCGATCAGCAAAGAGGGCAAGAGGATCAACAAAAACGCTGCAAAACTATTCGGATCCGCAAAGGCACCGGTCGCGCGGCCAAGAAATTCGGTGTTCAGTTCCAATCTATAGTCCGTCATCGCACTCATCATACGATCCGGGCTTTGAAAGAACTGATAGAATCCGTTAAAGATCGCGACGACCGAAGGCGCCAAACTCATGATAATCAAAAGCCACAAGTGCGCCCGAGAGCGGACGTTATTCGCAAGCACCCAGAGCACAATAAAGACTTCCAGAGCGTAGACCATCTCATACCAACCACGCCACGGCACAGGCGAGACCCAGAGTATGCTGCAGAGCATCCAGAATAAGCCGGGCACAAACCAGAACGGAATATGGCTTAAGCGTTTGGGAGACTCCCGATCCAAGGCAAGCCAGAGCCCATGCAAAAACAATAACAGCACATACAATGGCAATAGTGCCAAATGCGTATCCGGGCGCACGCCTCCCAGAGAGACCGTAGTCAGCATAATGATCCCCCCGAGACAGAGGGTGACCAGCCAATCGAGGAAATTGCCCCAGCTTAAACGCCCGAAGAAAGCGATGTTACCGTGTTTATCGACAATGGAGGCCATAGGGAAGGGAGAGTGAGGTCAGTTAAGCTGAAAACAGCAGGCAATACAGTGAAGCCCTCAAGGTAAACTCATAATTTTGGCTAAGACTTGAACCGGAGAGTGAACTAGGTTTCATTATTAAGGTCTCTCCTCCATACGAATGAAAAAACTACTCCTTATCTTCGCAGGCCTTATCTTGGTCACTGGGCTCGGCTTGCGCGCGTACTTTACCTTTGTCCCACCACCCGAGGCGACCCTCCAGGAAGCACTCGCCGAGGTCGTCCCGGAAGATTTAAATGGCTGGTCAATCAAAGACCTCGACATGGCCGAGTCGCCCGAATCGAGCGCGCGGATCACCGACTTTCTTAATTTCGACGACGCCCTCTTCCGTGTTTTCGAGAAAGGCGACACGTTCGTCGGCCTTTACATCGCCTACTGGACACCGGGGAAAGCCTCCTATCGCTGGGCAGGGGCTCATACGCCCGACACTTGCTGGGTACAAAACGGTTGGACGCGCACAGACCGCGAGTACGGTATCCCCTTCAATAATCAAGCAACCGAATTTGAGCCTGCCGAGTTTGGCGTCTACGAAAAGAACGGCTCCGCGCAGAATGTCTATTTCTGGCACCTTGTCGGTGGCGAAGCCTTCAGTTACAAACAGCAAGGTGGGCACAATATCTTCGCTGCCTTACTCGACATAAAAAAATACGGACTCAACCTGCGGGACGAGCAATTCTTCATCCGCCTGTCGAGCAACAAGACCATCGACCAGCTCAAGGAGATCGAGGGTTTCGACGCGATCCTCGACAGCCTCAATAAAGTCGGCCTAGCCAAGGTCAACAACGAGAGTTAATTAAGCTTCGTCAAAACGTCGTGCCGGATTACCGAAGACTTTAGCCTCGGCGGGCACGTAACTGATAACGACGGAACCGGCACCGACGAGTGCACCGGCACCCACTTTTTTAAGGGGCAAAATACGTGCGCCGCTACCGAGGAAGGCCATTTCCCCGAGTTCGCTTTGGCCAGTCACATCGCAATGGCCGCTGAGCGTGACCCAATCACCGATCCTAACATCGTGCCCGACGCTGCTGTGGCAGTTGATGGCTACAAAATCGCCAATGGTGACATCGCAGGTGACGATGGCGTAGGGGCAAATAATTACGCCCTGCCCGAGAGTCACATTCGCGCCGAGGATCGCAGAGGGATGCACGAGCGTGATGAACTCCGCTGAATGCTTCAAGAGTGTCTCGCAAACTTTGCGCTTAATCGCAGGTGCGCCAATGGCGCAGAGAAAGACGTCGCCCGCCTGAGGCGCATAGTCGGCAACCGTGCCGAGAATGGAAACCGGATACTCGAAGCCATCCAGCGCGGCGGGGTTATCGTCGAGAAACCCTGCGATCTCCCACTTGCGGCCACTGTCGGGATGCGCGGATGCCCAAGCATAGACCTCGCGACCAAAGCCTCCGGCACCGGCTATGATCAAACGCTTCATGCGGATGTTTTACCCGCGACGAGCGTGTGTAGCTCGGCAAGGGTTTCGACTTGTTTCAGTTCTTTGGCTTTGAGACGAACATCGTATTCGCCATCGACCATGGCGATCACTGTGAGCACGGCGAGCGAATCCCACTGTTCGAGCGTGCGAAAGGCAGTGCCACTGTCGAGTGTGCCGACTTCGACATCTTCGACGGCGTCTTCAAAGTTTTTGATAAATGTATCCAGTTCCATAGTGCAGATTCAGCACAGTGCGCTTAGGCAGAGTAGTCAATTAATTCGCAAACAGACAGCTCGCGAAACTCGACGAGGGCGCTCGCCCAAGAGAGCCCCACGCCAAAGCCAGAGAGAAAGAGCTGCGCCGAATCGCGCTGCGCGAGCGCGGCGGACAGTTCGCCGCAGATAGCCGAGGGGATCGAAGCGGAGCTTTGGTTGCCATAGCGCTCGACGGTTTGCATGGGAACCTTGGCGAGATCCAACTTAAGGCGCTTAGCGATATTCCCGAGAATGTAGCGATTCGCTTGGTGAAAAACGTAGTAATCGACCGCATCGGCGTCGACGCAGGCGTATTCGAGCAGCTCTTGGACCGACTTCGGCTCCTCTGTGATCGAAAAGTTGAAGATCTCCGCACCGTCCATGAAGAGGTTTTCCAGCGAGCGGAGGTTGCCCGCTTCGTCTTCGGTCGCTTGTGCAGTCGCATCCGAGCGTGGCTGGCGCGCACCGCCAGCGGGCACAATGAGCTTATCGTAGCCGGAGCCATCGGTTTGCAGGCTAAAAGAGGCGGCAGGCGCGCCCGGGCAGCGCTCGATCAAGGTCGCGCTCCCCCCATCGCCAAAAAGCGGCGCCACGGCACGATCTTTGGCATGGACAAGGCGACTGATGGTATCGCCGGCAAGGAGGAGCACCCGCTCGCAGCCACCGCTCGCGATCATCGTGTGTGCGAGCCAGAGGCCATAGACGTAGCCGGAGCAGCCGAGATTCACATCGAGTGCGGCGCAATTTTTCGAGAGTCCAAGCCGCCCGTGGAGTACGGCCGCGTTGCAGGGCTGTGAATAGTCGGGCGTCTGCGTGACACAGATGAGACTGTCGATCTGCGCGAGCTCCAACCGAACTTCGTCAATCAAGCGGCGGGCGGCCTGCTCGCAGAGATCGGCCGCCGTTGTTTTCGCATCGACGACCCGGCGCTTCGAGAGACCGATCGTTTTCTTTAGCCGTTCAAGCTGCTTGACGTTCCCCCCGAAGAGTTCCAATTCATCGTCGATACACTTCTCATGCGGCGGCACACAGGTCACAATCCCCGCGATCTTCGCATCTTCTATTCGGCACTTTGGCATATTAAGCCACGATGAGCCTAGTGCGCCCCGAGTGAAAGCCCAATTTTTCTGTAGTAACAAAGTCGTTGCACATAGCGAAAAGCTAGCCTTACATGACATCACTTTGAATTGACCACCTTCCGAGAGCCTCGGAGGGTAATTACCACTCACACAACTAACCAACGCTGTAAGAAAGGACATACCTTGGACATCAAACTAATCAAACAAGTCGTCGACCTCATGAAACGCTCGGATATCTCCGAATTCGAATTCGAAGAAGACGGCTTCAAACTGCGCCTAAGCAGCAAGGGCAGCGACGCCCCTCAAATCATCCATGCAGCACCGGTTGCCCCTGCGGCCGCTCCTGCCGCCGCAGCTGCTCCCGCCGCCGCAGCCGAACCTGCCGCCGAGGAAAAGGGCATCTCCATCATCAAGTCTCCAATGGTCGGCACATTCTATCGCGCCGCGTCTCCAGAGAGCCCCGCTTTCGCCGATGTCGGCACTAAAGTCGGCAACGACACGACCGTCTGCATCATCGAAGCCATGAAAGTGATGAACGAGATTCAAGCAGAAATGAGCGGCAAAATCACTGAAGTACTTGTCGAAAACGGCGAAGCGGTCGAATACGGCCAGCCTCTCTTCAAAATCAAAACTTCCTAATCCGACCGGATGATTAAAAAGGTACTCATCGCTAACCGCGGCGAAATCGCACTTCGCATCGTCCGCGCCTGTAACGAACTTGGCATCAAGACGCTCGCCGTCTATTCCGAAGCCGACGAGCAGTCGCTACACGTGCAACTGGCCGACGAGGCGATCTGCATTGGCCCCGCCGCTGGCAACCAAAGCTACCTCAAGGCCGACCGCATCATCGCGGCCGCCGAGATTGCCGATGTCGACGCGATCCACCCCGGCTACGGCTTCCTCGCAGAAAACGCGGACTTCGCGGAGCAATGTGCGCAGTGCAACATCAAGTTTATCGGCCCCGGCAAAGAGGCAATCGTCAACTTCGGCGATAAGGCCAAAGCCCGTGACATGGCGATCAAAGCCAAGGTGCCCGTCATTCCCGGGAGTGATGGCACAGTCGACAACGAAAAGGACGCCCTCGCGGTGGCCAAAAAGATCGGCTACCCCGTGATCATCAAAGCCGTCGCTGGCGGTGGCGGCAAGGGCATGCGCACCGCGCACAACTCAGTGGCTTTTGCGAAGGAGTATAACAACGCCCGCAACGAAGCCGAAAAGGCTTTCGGTAACGGCGCCGTCTACCTCGAACGCTTTCTCGAAGCGCCTCGCCACATCGAGATCCAGCTACTCGGCGACCAATTCGGCAATGTCATCCACCTCGGCGAACGCGATTGCTCTGTGCAACGCCGCCACCAGAAGGTGATCGAAGAAGCCCCCTCCCCCTTCATCAACGAAGATACCCGGAAAAAGATGGGGAAAGACGCCGTCAAGCTGGCCAAATCAGTCAACTACGAGGGCGCCGGCACTGTCGAGTTTCTCGTCGACCAGAATGGGGACTATTTCTTCATCGAGATGAACACCCGCATCCAAGTGGAACACGGCGTGACTGAAGAAGTGACCGGCGTGGATTTGGTCAAAGAGCAGCTGCTCATCGCCAGCGGCCAGAAGCTCAGCTACCAGCAAAAGGACATTAAGATTACCAAGCACTGTATCGAGTGCCGCATCTGCGCGGAGGATCCTGCCCGCAACTTTGCCCCCTGCCCCGGCGAGATCACACTTTATTACTCACCAGGTGGCCATGGGGTTCGTATCGACTCACATTGCTACAGCGGCTATACCATTCCGCCTCACTACGATAGCATGATTGCCAAGGTGATGACATTTGGCCGCACCCGCGAGCTCGCGCTCGATCGCATGGATCGTGCACTCGGCGAGTATCTCATACGCGGCATTAAGACGAACATCCCCTTCTCCCGTGCTATCATCCGCGACCCCCACTTCCGTGAGGGCAAAGCGACCACAAAGTATATTGAAGAATTCCTCCAACGCGTGCCGAAGGATATTTACACCTAAGCGTTCTATCACACAATAAGACCCATTATGAGCAAGGAACCGGAATCCAACGAATCAACTATCCCGACCATGTCGGAAGACTCCAACACACTCGGAGACATCCGCATCAACCACAGCGTGGTTGCCAGTATCGTCCGTCTCGCAGCCCTCGAAGTCAGCGGCGTCGCCGCAGTCGGCGGCGGCTTTGTCGATGGCATCGCCGAAATTTTCTCGAAAAAAGGAGATGAGCGCGGCGTCCGCGTCGAAGAAGACGAAGTCGGCGACTACCGCATCGAGATCCGTGTGATCTTACGCTTCGGCGTCGAGCTGGCTGCAGTTGCGACTGAAATCCAGCAACGCATCGCCGAGCAAGTCGAGAAGATGACCAGCAAGAGCGTTTCCCGCGTCAACGTCATCATCGACGGCGTCCGCACCGACGACGAAAAGGAAGACGAGACCGATGAATGGGGCGAAGAGCCACACACGGACTAATCCCTTCAAATAAATCAGGCCGCATATGTCCCTTAGCGAATTCTACACATTCCTCCAAGAGCTCCCGCAGCCTGAGTTTCTCTATATGTGCGTCACCACAGTGGCGCTCATGTTTATCCTTATCCTTTTGCTGCGTCGCCAGCCGAAGAATGTGGTCGCTTATACGACCGAGAATGGCCGTGTCATGGTGAGCCGCCACGCAATCGTGGAGCTCGTGCAAACATCCTGCGAGCAACTTCAGGACGTCTCGAAGCCACAGGTCAAAATCAATGTCAAAGGCCAGACCACCCACTTTGAGGTGCGGATCAAACTTCTCAGCGGAGGACGACTCCGTCAGATTGAGCAGACCCTCCAGGCACACCTCCGCAAGGCTTTGACCGAGAACCTCGGCATCGAATCACTCGGTCGGATCAATATCGTAGCGACTGGCTTCAAGAGCGGTCGGATCGATTCCAACCTTCCCAGCAAGGCCAACACCCCCCCTGCAATCGAAACATCCGAAGCCTACGACGAAGAGGTGGATGATTTGGAAGTGTTCGAAGGAAAAGAGGACACGATCGAGCCGAAGAAGGATTAGTGCACGACTTTTTCAAGTATTCATCCGCAGGAGGGGGGGTATCCCTCGACAACGCATTGAACAAGGGACGGTCGAGGGATAATCCCTCTCCTACGGGAACCACCCATTTACTTAGAGCATTTTTGTGCATGCTCTGCCTGACATTCGCAGCTTGCCAGCCATCACTCCCAGAGCAGGTAGCGCTCGACACCTTCGCCAGCGACTTCCGTCAAGCCAATCAGGCAGAGGATATCGAGCCGATGCTCGCGCTCTATGAATTAGAGGGCACGACCGAGGCAACGATCAACCTGTTAAAAAACGCCCTACTCTATGAGCTCGGGCTACCAATCCGGAGCATCGACTTCGAAACACTCACCGGTGCCCCCGAAGAAACCATCCACTACACGCATCAAGGTGTCGAATACATCGCCACCCTAGACCCGCGCTACCGGATGCGCGTCCGCTACGCGACCGAAGATAACTTCGAAAGCCTCTTCACCATCGGCCAAAAAACCAACGGCGAATGGCGCATCGTGAGCTCGAAACCGGTTTCGCAATGAGCCCGCTTCGACCTCGCGCTCTTGTCCGCCGTAGCTCGAAGAGCGAAGGTGGGAGCGAGGTCGACGGAGGTCGCAGCGGCCGGTAATAACTCCACTACAGCGCAGCCAAGGCCGCGTTGAAGGTCGCACTCGGGCGCATGGCGGCTTGGGCTTTCGCTTCGTCCGGGCGGTAGTAACCGCCGATGTCCATAGCAACTCCTTGCACGGTGTTGAGCTCGTCAACGATCTTGGCCTCGTTTTCAGACAACGCCTTGTAGAACGGTGCAAAACGGGCGGCGAGATCGGCATCCTTATCCTGAGCGGCCAGTGCCTCTGCCCAGTAGAGGGCGAGATAGAAGTGGCTACCACGATTGTCCAACTCGTTCACCTTGCGGGAAGGCGACTTGTTCTCGGAGAGGAACTTGGCATTTGCCAGATCCAGAGTATCGGCCAGAATCTGTGCCTGTCCGTTGCTGAAGACTGCGGAGAGATGCTCCAAGGAAACGCCGAGCGCAAGGAACTCGCCGAGCGAATCCCAACGCAGGTGGTTTTCCTTTTCAAACTGCTGCACGTGCTTGGGGGCGGAACCACCGGCACCGGTCTCGAAAAGGCCGCCGCCATTCATGAGTGGCACGATCGAGAGCATCTTGGCACTGGTGCCGAGCTCAAGGATCGGGAACAAATCAGTTAAGTAGTCGCGGAGGACGTTGCCGGTAACCGAAATCGTATCTTCGCCCGCCTTGGCGCGCTCAAGTGTGACACGGGTGGCTTCCACTGGATTGAGGATGCGAATGTCGAGCCCTGCGGTGTCGTGATCCTTCAGGTAGAGGTTTACCTTCTCGATCAGTTGCGCGTCGTGCGCGCGAGCCGCATCGAGCCAGAAGATGGCGGGCGAGCCCGTGGCGCGAGCTCGGCTGACAGCCAGTTTCACCCAGTCGCGGATCGGCGCGTCCTTCACCTGGCAAGCGCGCCAGATGTCGCCCTGCTCCACGGTGTGCTCGATGAGCACATTGCCTGCCGCATCGACGACACGCATAGTACCGGCAGCGGGAACTTCGAAAGTCTTATCGTGCGAGCCGTATTCTTCGGCTTTCTGTGCCATAAGTCCAACATTGGGCACGGTGCCCATGGTGCGTGGATCGAAGGCGCCGTTCTTTCGGCAAAAGTCGACGGTCTCTGCGTAGACGCCCGCATAGCAGCGATCGGGAATGACGAAGTTCGTGTCTTGTTGCTCACCGGCCTTGTTCCACATTTGGCCGGAGCTACGAATGGCAGCGGGCATGGAGGCGTCGATGATCACATCGCTGGGGACGTGGAGATTGGTAATGCCCTTGTCAGAATCGACCATGGCGATGTCGGGGCTATTTTCATAGACCGCATCGAGGTCGGCTTCAATCGCCGCCTTTTGTTCGGAGGGCAGTGTAGCCATCTTCGCGTAAAGGTCGCCGAGGCCGTTTTTCACATCGACACCGAGCTCGGCGATAACGTCTGCGTATTTCTCAAAGACTTCCTTGTAGAATACCTCGACCGCGTGACCGAAGATGATCGGATCGGAGACTTTCATCATAGTGGCCTTCATGTGCAGCGAGAAGAGCACGCCGCTGGCCTTAGAAGCTTCGATTTGCTCGGCCAGGAAAGTGCGGAGCGCTTGTGCGCTCATGAATGTGCCATCAAGCACTTCGCCCGCTTGGAGCGCGAGGCCTTCTTTGAGGACAGTGATGCTGCCGTCGGCTGCGACCAGCTCGATTGTGGCAGTCGTGGCCGCAGGAATGGTGACGGACTTTTCGTTACCGAAGAAGTCAGCGTCAGCCATACTGGAAACAGTGGATTTGGAATCTGAACTCCACGCGCCCATACGGTGCGGGTTGTTCTTCGCATACTGCTTGACGGCCACAGCGGCACGGCGGTCGGAATTACCCTCGCGGAGGACGGGATTCACGGCGCTGCCTTTGACGCGATCGTATGCGGCCTTGATTGCCTGCTCCTCGTCGGTCTTGGGATCATTCGGATAGTCCGGAAGCTTATAGCCCTGCGCTTGAAGCTCTTTGATACAAGCGATGAGCTGAGGCATCGAAGCCGAAACATTGGGCAACTTGATAATGTTGGCATCGGGCGCCTTGGCGAGTTCACCCAACTCTGCTAGGTGATCGGGTGTCTTCTGATCTGCGGGCAAGAAGTCCGAAAGACTGGCGAGCACACGCCCGGCGAGGGAGATATCGCGCGTCTCTACGGCGACACCAGCTGCAGCAGTGTAGGCCGCAATAATCGGCAGAAGCGAGTGCGTGGCCAGAGCCGGCGCCTCGTCGGTGATGGTATAGATGATTTTTGCTTTGTCGCTCATGATAATTTTTCGATGTAAAGTGTAGTCGGGTTGGCTTGCCGCCCGACCTGAAGTCTGGCGGGACCTTAAAGACGGAAGAAGCAGGGCGGCAAGCCAACCCTGCTACGATCAAAAGAGTTTAACCTAACTGCGCACAGAATTTGGTCAGACGTGCGAGCCCCTTCTCAATGACGTCGTCGGAAGTCGCATAGCTCAAGCGGATGTAGCCGGGAGCTCCGAAGCCCTCGCCCGGAACGACGGCCACTTTTTCTTCTTCTAGGATGCGTGCTGCGAAATCGGCTGCGCTCAAGCCGAGCTTTTCCATGCGCGGGAAGAGATAGAAAGCACCCTGCGCACGCGCGCACTCGAGTCCGTCGATGGCTTGAAGGCCTTCGAGCAAGTAAAGACGGCGGCGATCGAAGACTTCCAGCATGCCATTGACGGCAGCCATCGATTGATCCCAGTTCTCCATAGCAGCTAGGGCACCATATTGTGCAAAAGTCGTGGCGTTGGAGCTAGTTTGGCTCTGAAGGTTCGCAACTGCCTTGGCAATGGCGGGAGGTGCCATCAAAGTGCCGAGGCGCCAGCCGGTCATAGAAAAGGTCTTACTGAACCCAGCCACAGTGATGACCGAGTCGGCCGCCTCTTTAGAAAAGGAGGCAGGGCTAACATGCTTGACGCCATCGTAGAGCAAATACTCATAGATTTCGTCCGACATGATGTAGATTCCGGCGTCAAGCGCGACTTCCGTGAGCGCCTGAAGCTCTTCAGGCGAGTAGATCGCACCCGTCGGGTTAGATGGGCTATTGATGATGAGCAGGCGCGTTTTCGGCGTGATCGCCTCGCGGAGCTGATCCGGAGAAATCTTAAAACCACTCTCTTGACCTGCGAAGACTGTCTTCGGCACGCCACCGGCCAATTTGACCATCTCCGGGTAGCTGACCCAGTAAGGCGCGGGGATAATGACCTCGTCGCCGGGGCTGATCACGGCGAGAATCGCGAGATAGCAGGAGTATTTGCCGCCCGGGCTGACAATGCACTGAGCAGCCGTCACCCCGTCCACACCGTTCTGATTGCGGTATTTCTCGGCAAGAGCCTCGCGCAGCGCGGGAATACCAGGCGCGGGCGCATACTTAGTCTTCCCCTCGGCGAGCGCCTTGACGCAGGCTTCTTTTATAAATTCAGGGGTATCGAAGTCAGGCTCACCTGCTCCGAAACCGCAGACGTCCTCGCCGGCTGCTTTAAGTTCTTTCGCCTTGGCGTCCACGGCGAGGGTTGGCGAAGGAGCGATATTACTCGCCCAAGTAGAGAGTTTTGCTTGCTGAGTCATGGTAGTTATAAAAAAAACGCTCCTGCAGCCTCTGTCGCGGGACAGTGCTGCAGGAGCGCAGAATCAAAACTTCTGCTTGGGCAAAAGCAAGCCTAGCCTAAGATTCTCAGAAAAAGCGGGGATTACTTCTTCTTCGCCTTACGCTTCGCTGCCTTCTTCACAGTCTTCTTCACAGCCTTCTTAGCTACCTTCTTTTTGGCGGCTTTCTTCACTGCTTTCTTTTTAGGAGCGGCCTTTTTCTTCGCTGCCTTCTTTTTCACTGCTTTCTTAGCGACCTTCTTAGTGGCCTTCTTCTTAACAGCTTTCTTTTTGGCGGCTTTCTTTACAGCCTTCTTTTTAGCTACCTTCTTTTTGGCGGCCTTTTTCTTAACAGCTTTCTTAGCTACCTTTTTCTTAGCGGCTTTTTTGACTGCTTTTTTCTTAGCCGCTTTCTTTTTTACAACCTTCTTTTTGGCTGCTTTCTTCACGGCTTTCTTCACGGCTTTTTTAGCAGCCACCTTTTTCTTAACAGCCTTTTTCTTGGCTGGTGCTTTGCGAGCCGCCTTTTTGGCAGCTACTTTTTTCTTTGTTGCTTTTTTCTTAGGCATAATGGTTTCGGGGTTAAAACCCGGGAGTTGGTCTGGTAGAGAATCTAACGCAGCTCTCAACAACTCACCGACACTGACTTTCTTCTGCTTGCTCAACTTCACTAGTCGTTGACGTAGCTCAGGAGACAAGCGGACAGAAACTTGACGATGCTCCGCATTCTTAAGCTTCAGATCGGAAGCGTTTAAATGACTAACCGCATAACGAACCACTTCACTCAATGATCGTGCTCCGGTTTGTCGCTGAAGGTCTTTCAACTTACCAAGAAGGTCTTGTTGAAGGTCGAATGTTAGGGGGCTCGTTGATTGACTGCTCATACGCAATGCCTTACGGCAACCCATAAGCTGATTTCTACACACGTTAAGTCAACAAAAAATCTAATAGTCACATTAAGCACCACAGCGCGATAAATAGCACCACAGTTAACGCACAACTAAACTATAGTTCTTTCATCTCACGTGGCACAAACAAATCAGTCGAAAGCGCAGAACATGGATCAAAAAAATCACGACTTAAAGATATACCAACCGAAGCTGCCTCCACATCAAATGTAGTGCGATCTTTAGATGCATAATCCTTCAGCGTAATTCGCTTAACGATGTATTGCTCTTGAACTTCCTTAAAACTCTCAACTGCAAAACGAGACAACACCTCACCACCAGTATCCATGACTTCGATACGCCAGAGTGCATTATACGTATCGTCCAGACCAACTCGAACCCCGGAGATGCCGCGCCGGGCGCTAGGCGAGCCTGCAGGCGGAATCATAAGAAACTGCTGGGCAATACGAGTCGCACCAACCAGCGTGGGCCCCTCATAAGTAAAGTCCTCCCAGTAAATAAAAGGCATTTGTAAATCGAACGGAGAATAGAGCAAGCCAGGCAGAATCGGATCAAACAAATCCTCACCTTCAATTCGCTTAAATGGCTCCGCCTCCGCGTGACGAATCCATGCCTTTGGAGCGACGCCGTTTTGAATAATTAATTCAACGACCGGCAAGGCCACGGAAGCGCCCTGGAGTCGCGCTTGACTCGGAGAAATACGAAAACGCGTCACTGCCCCAGACTCATTCCAAGAGCCCCACATAATTCCCTGATAACGAATCGTACGTGACGAACGACGTGGCTTATGTTCAAGCTCAAACTCAAAACAATAGTCACCATCGAGGCGCTGCTGCCTAAAATCAGCAAGACGTTTCGCGCCTTCTTCGACATCGATGCGCTCCATAAATCGCGATGATTTTTCACCGCCGGCGCGCTGGGCGACTGCAGGACTCTGGACACAAAAAAGGCCAGCGACGGCTAAACCGTAGACAGCTGACCTTTTAAAAAATGAAAGAAACGAGTCGTTTTTCTGATGAAACATTAATTAGCAGCGGGCTGCTCAACGCTCACTTCGGCGTCGACGGATTCGACAGCTTCTTCGACTTGAGCTTCAACTTCGGCAACGACCTCTTCTACAGACTCGACAACCGCCTCGGTGGTTCCCTCGATATCAGCAGATTCGACCACTTGTGTGATCGTTTCGGCGGCAGGTTTTTCTTCCTGAGCCGAGATCAGAGTGTTCATGTCGACATCCTCGATCGCATCAGCAGCTTGCGCTTGGTAGAGCAAATAAAGCCCTAGTGCGACGAGGAAGAAAGCGATGATACCGTAAACGGTGCCCTTGGTCAGGATATTATTCGTCTCCGAGCCAAACGCAGACTCTGCCGCGCCGCCACCAAGTGCAGCACCCATGCCGCCGCTCTGGCTAGTGCGCTGCATGAGCACGATGAGAACGACAAATGCCGAGATGAGCAAGAGGACGAGAGTTAAAAGACTGATGAGTAATGTGCCCATGATTGTAAGCCGTTGATTATGAGAAAAGCAGGGTAAAATGCCAGCCTTGTCCGCGAGTTCAAGCGAAAAGGGAAAATCGACAGCCTTTGAAATCGGACAGCTCCGGCAAGCGGCAGCAAAGCGATACGTCTAGCGTCCTATTGCCACTCATTATGTAGCGAACTCGCGCTAGCGAGGTCGACGGCAACGCTCCCCTACCGCAACCGCACCTCTAAGTCTTGCATGTCGCCGGGAATCTTGGACTGAAACTTCACCTTCTTCCCATCGCGCGGGTGTATGATGCCAATCGTGGCCGCATGGAGCGCCTGCCGCTTAAAGCTATAGGGGAGCTTGGCACCCTTCTTAGCCACCGCCTTCTGAGTGCTGGGATGGTAGACGCGATCGCCGATCAGCGGCATATCATGCGCTGCGGCCTGAATCCGGATCTGGTGCTTCAGCCCGGTTTCAAGACGGATGCGCAGCTTGGTCACATGATGGCGGGCATACACCTCTTCGACCTGATAATGCGTAACGGCCTCCGTGGTATGCTCGCTCGCTTCCGACTGGAGTTGTTGATCGTAGCCACGCTCGTCAAGCTGCAAGAAGTTGCGCCATGTGCCGGACGCTTCAGGGGCATCGCCATCGGCATAGGCGATGTATTCACGCAAAAAATCGTGGCTGCGCAACTGCTGGATCAAGTGACGGCGGGCGTCGTCATTGAGCGCGATGCAGAGCAAACCGCTCGTGTACTGATCGAGGCGGTGCACCGGCAAGGGCTTGATAGCATCCGCCGAGCCGAAGAATCCGCGACGGGTGGCCTCGCCCCGCTGATCGTTGAGATAGTTACTCAGCACCTCGAGGGCGGAGGTTTTCGTCTGATTCTCAGTCGGCACAGAAAGAAGACCCGCCTCCTTATCCACAATCGCCAGATCGCGATCGAGGTAGACCAAGACCAGCTTCGGGTGAATGCGCTTGCGGTGCCCCCAAGCAGGAGCGGCCTCATCCGGCGCACCAAGCGTCAAGCTAGCCCCCGGATCCGGCAAGCGCATGCCTGCCTTAGTCACGACACGGCCGTTGAGGCAAAAGCGCCCCGAGGCGATCCACTCCTTCAGGCGCTTACGCGGCGAATCAGGGCACAGCCGGACCGCCCAATCTAGGAGTGTTTTTTCTTCCGAATGCGAGCCTTCAATCATCGGCAAGCAGTGCGCCCATTGTCAGGCATGCTGGCAAGCCCATTAAAGATGGAGATTATATGCCCCACACAGCCAGAGTTCTGCTAGGGTTTCCCACTTGACGCAGGAAAAGCCGAAGGTAACAGTCCAAAACTATAGCTTATAGACGATAGAACTCTGCATTATTACGTCGCTATCCTGGTCTCCAAACAGGACTCGTCCTCTCTAACCGCACTCGATAAAATAATAGCTCGCGACACAAACCAGCTTGATCAATTAGGTCTCCTTTTACTTTGAGTTCTGACAATGAAAACAATTTTTATTCCTAATGCTCGCGCGAGGGGCGCGATGTCGATGATACGTCTACTGGCCAAGTCAAAACATCGGGTCGTACTGGCAAGTGCGACAGCAGCACCATGCATGTATAGTCGGTATGTTAGTCGCTCATATCGCGTGTCCAAACCGGCTACAGATTTTGACACCTGGTCGACGCAGATATCAGAAATCGCAAAAAATGAGCATGTGGACTTAATTCTCCCCCTGTCTGAAGAAGTCTTATATCTCGCTCTCTTACAAAAGCGGATAAGCAGCCTGCCGCCTATTTTCTGCGACGACTTCGACACACTAAGGTCACTACACCACAAGTATCTGTTTACTGGGTTGGCGAGAGAGATGGGGCTACTGGTTCCGGAAACACACCTGTTAAACAATCGCGAAGAATTGATCGAATGCTTCGAAACTCGAACATTCGACGATGTCGTAATGAAACCCGTTTACTCGCGTTTTGCCGCGCACACCATCCTCCAACCGCGCACAGTCAATGAACTTCAAGACGTCAACCCCACGTCATTACGCCCATGGGTGCTTCAAGAATTCGTGGCAGGACGGATATTTTGCGCCTATGCCGTCGCCCACGAAGGACGTTTAACTTGCCTGGCAACATACCCTGCCGATCACACATTGGGACGAGTGGGGCCGACATTCGCCTACCGACAAGAACCACATCCGTCTGTTGAAACTTGGGTTTCAACGCTAATCAAGAATCTACGCTATACAGGCCAGATTGGAATTGATTTCGTAATCAACTCTCAGGGAGAAGCGGTGGCGATTGAGTGCAATCCTCGCGATACAGGAGGATCTAGACTCGTACAGGACGACCCACGTTACCTCAATATATACTTCAACGAGCACGAACCCATGCTAACACCCAGAGGGGGCATCACATACCTTTATAAACGTGCCGCTATTGGCCAACTATTGAGGCGTCGCAGCGCTAAGGGCGGGAAGCGGGCTCTGTTAAATCTGCTCCAGACCTCAACTCCGGTGATCAGCTGCGACTGGACCGACCCCATGCCCTTTTTGATGAGAAACATCATCATGCGTAGACCCACGTCAAATCTGTTCAAGAGAAGACAACAAAGGGATACAGTTGATGATTTCACCTGGTCGCAAGATACCGCGATTTAGACGTTTTCGCTCAAGACCGAACGAATATCCACGGAGTTCCAAAGCCGAGAGCGCAAGCTGTTGGCTCGGCGGCGATCCGTCGACTTGACGACCGACCTCGCCTGGATGTAAGCGACTTGGTCTCTTTCGGCCTGAAATGGTCTTTGACCGCAATCCTGCTATTCGCGTCTCAACGTGTTGCCCTCAAGGCATTTATTACCTTGTTCAGCCATAACTTGAAGAATAAATTATCTATTTGAAGATTGGCCGACAAAAAATATGGCACATCACATACGAATAGCGATATCTATAAACCCTCGCGGCCTATAAGCCCCACAAAGCATCCGACGACCCAGATTAAACTCATGATTTCAACTCCGGAATTCGATCCATCCGATTATCAAGCTAGAACCCTGCCCGCAGAGGACGGGGAAGTTTCTGATTACGACGTCACAGTTGGTTTGCTATGCTACCGCGATCGCGAGAATATCGACAACTTACTGGCCTCTCTCGCAGCACACCCGAAGAAGTACAAGTATGAAATCATACTCTCGGACAATGGATCGAGCGACGGCACAAGAGAAATGATTCAAGAAAAGTATCCCTATGTCCGGGTATTGGAAAACAAAGCAAATCTCGGCGTCGCCGCTGGAAGAAACCGAATTTTTTGGAACTCCAGAGCAAAGTATACGATGATTCTCGATTCGGACACACTCCTACATGCCAACACGATCGACCGCCTAGTTGAAACTGCCGAAGCAAAACCCGAAGCGGGAATTGTCCACCCACAGCTCTTGTATCGAGACGGCAGCTTGCAACTGAGCATTCGCCCCTTTCCCCGCCTACACCACATTCTAATAGAGGGCACCAAACTAAGAGCACTTTTTGAATGGACGGGCATCCCGAGCAGAGTGCAAATGCGTGATTGCGGGCACGATTCGCTGATGCCGTTCGACTGCTGCTACGGAGCCGCCATGCTGATCCGCAACTCTGCCATCCGCCAGACGGGGGGCTTTGATGAAGGTTACTTCTATCAATACGAAGACTACGACTTGTGCTACCGCATCAAGGCTGCTGGGCATGAGAACTGGTATCAACCGGAAGCCCAAGTCACCCATTTCTATAGCCGAGAGGATCAGTTTTTTCACCCCGGCATTAAGGCGCACCTGCGATCGATTTTCCGCTTCTTGACTCGCAACATATGGCAAGTGTCTAAAGCACCCATCTTGCACCGGACGGATTTCGACAAGGCGATTCTGCCTCATTTCTCTGCGCCCGTAAAGCTTCAGTAATCGACCAATGCTCGCCCGAGAACAGCATCTCCGCAAGAAGATCCAAATGATCTTCGATCTGCTGATTATTGCGGCAATCAGCTTAGCCATGTTCTATCTGGTAGACCGACATGGCAACGAGCTGCTGAGCTTCTTGCGCAAAGCGGATCCGACGACAAAAGTTCCTCCCCTACACTTCCACGCCTTGGGTTGGGACTTCACTCTGACAATGGCCTTGACGGCGATCTACCTTTTGCTTCTCGGCTACTACGATCTCGATTCCTTTGCCAGCTTTGTTAAGAGGACGATGATTTCCATACAGGCCGTCCTACTTTCATTGGGAACATGCGCCTTATTTTCCTTCTTCCTACCGCTCCGTGCGATGGATCGGCTCGTAATTCTGCTATCGCTCGCTGTTTTCCTCCCCATACATAGCCTGAAGAACTACTACCTAAGACACCTCGACAAACAACGAGCCAAGCATGGCATCACCTCGAAGTGCCTTTTGATCACAAGCCCGACGGCCTACAAGCAAGATATCGAGTTACTGCAAGAACAGCAATTCAAAGCAGTTCGTTTCAGCGCGGTCTACTTTGTAACTCCAGCAGATGAAGCGCTCCGCAACTCGATCACCTGCCCAATCGCAAGCAATTTGGACGAAGCAAGAGCCTTGATAAAAAACCACTCGCTCGAACTAATTATTTTGCGCTTCGCCTCTGTTGGTTCAGAGCAAACAGAGACGATTCTAAAAGCATCTGACGAGCTCGGTCTAGACGTCTGGTTTTTCTCGGACATGCTACTAGGGCAAGGCAGGAAGTTTGAGATGGATCACTACATGAGCTTGCCCATCATCATCTACCACGCAGTTGAGCACAGACCCACTCAGGTCTATTGCAAGCGAGGCCTCGATATACTAGTCAGTTCACTCGCGCTGCTCTTACTATCGCCAGTGCTGTTATTTATCGCCGCATGGGTTAGGTTCGACTCGAAAGGCTCCTCTCTTTTCATTCAGGAACGTAGTGGGCTCAGGGGCAAGCGCTTCAAGATGCTAAAGTTTAGAACTATGGTCGCTAAGGCTGAGGAGATGCAATCCGACTTATTGGATCTAAACGAAATGTCCGGCCCCGCATTTAAAATCACCGCCGACCCAAGGGTCACTAGACTCGGCAAGATACTACGCAAATATAGCCTAGACGAATTACCCCAACTTTTGAACGTGCTCAGCGGTGAAATGAGCTTAGTCGGGCCGCGCCCACTCCCGGTTCATGAGACCCTGGCCTTTCCGGAATGGAAAGATCGCAGGCGCTTGAGCGTCAAACCAGGCATGACCGGACTCTGGCAGGTTTCTGGGCGAAGTGATTGTAGCGATTTCTCCGAACTGATCCTGCTCGACCTAAAATATATCGACACGTGGAATTTGCTGCTGGATTTTGAAATTCTACTAAAAACAATTCCGGTCGTATTCACCGGGCGAGGTGCCAAATAACTTAAGCGACAAGCATCACCAAGAAAGCCTTTCAAGCTAAGGAAGCCCACAAACATCTATACCAGCCGCGTACACAAACCCGAAGAACGAATACACTCTCTAGATTCCCTTAGAGCGATCATGATGTTGCTGGGGATGGTCATACTGCCGCGCTGACCTACCGGGCGGTCATCGAGCTGGGCTGGAACCTAAAAGACCCGGATACAGCCGCATCGGATACGATTTCATCGTCATATATACACACCTTCCGCATGCCTATTTTCTTTCTGACGGCAGGTTTTTTTCGGTGCTTTACTCTATCATCGGCGCGGGTCGACAGAAATGGCCAAGAATCGAATCAAACGAATCTTACTCCCATTCATCGTTTTCGTTTTCATCATAAATCTGCTGAACCTATTTGCTTTCAACTATTCGAGGCACGCCTTGGACGGCTCCGGAACAGGGCTTCCTCCACTCAACCCATTGTTATTGATCCCATGGCGGACCGGGCATCTGTGGTTTTTATACTACCTAAGCGGGATCACTGCTGTCGCCCTCAGCGTGGCATGGTTGGGGCAAAAGTTACCCAAGCCGACCCAGGCCATTCAAACATCCTACGAATGGTTATTCCAAAGGCCACTCCTGCGAGTATTCTCTTCCTGAGCGCAAAACCAGAAGTCAACACTCCAACATCCCCGATCCCGAACGTCGGCGAGTTTCTGAGCGGCAGACGACTACCATAACTGACTACAAGTATTTGCAAATTTAGCAGACCTACCAATCTCACGACCATCTTGCTTCCACAAAAAACTGTCACCATTTCATACGGTGCTGCGGCGCTATTGCGCTTGGCTTACTCGCGACGCAAACAATACGAGCCGCAATCCTAATCAATGAATTTATCGCTGATAACCAAAGCAACTTCGTCGATGAAGATGGCGACGATAAGGACTGGATGAACTCTACAACGAAGGCGAGAGACACACTACTGACCCGCTCGCAAAACGCTCTTAGAACTATCAAAAAAGAAATTCAACCCGCACATAGATATCACTTATTGTGCATGCGTGCAGTCCGGCTTTTAGGCAGAAATAAATCTCTCCTCCCCTATTAGCAAAAGTTACACTCTCACGGCGGCCTAAAGGCTCCAAGCAGGGCGGAGCAGGTTATTCTCGGTAAAAAAGGGTAAAACACCGCTTTCAAGCAAGAGAACTCCTAGATCCCACTTGATAGATACTGAGTCCTGCTGCAATAATCATAATAGGAGCCAAAAGTATCACTACTACCCCACAGCCAATACTCAATGAAGAGCATCCTCGCCATGCGCAATTTTTGCCTAACCTACTCCCTAGCTTTATTGCTAGTGCTCTCTTGCTCGACCCGTTTGACTGCCGCAAACTATTCGATCAGCGAAGCCGATGAGTTAGACTTCAACACCCTGCCTACCGCATTCGGCGTGTTCGGAACAACGATCCCTGATGTAATTTCATATTTTGGCGGCCGTGCGACGCGCATCATACTATGGGATCTCGATATTTCAGAAGTAAACATGCTTTCTTTTGCGGAGGTACTGCAAGAACTGCATGGCGTTGGTGTGGATCAGATCGTCGTCACTCTAAGGTGGCCGGTTGATGACAATGAAAATTCATTTCACGACCGAATCCCTGAAGACTTCGAAGCGGCACTCGCCGATATCACCATATTCCTAGAGGCCACCGAAGGCCTAGTGGATTGGGTACAGATCCAAAACGAGCCTTTTGGCGGCCCCGGCGTCTACCAACCCACAGAAGAAAAGAGCACACTTGAAGTAATGACCGACGCATTTGTCTGGTGGGAAGCCGTCGCCAATCACATTCGAGCCTACAATACCGCAAACAATACTACAATCGGAATCATCGGACCAGCAATGACAGGCTTTGGTTTCGTGCTGGACGGAGGCAATGGAGAATTTATCGCTCGCGCAGTACACGAGAGTTTCGTCAATTTCGCCGAAAATTTTTGCGACGCCTTGGACATGCATCTGCACATGACCGACATGGATCGTTTAACGGCGACACTTGACTACATCGACACCCTAGATCCCCAAGTGCCTAAATTCGCATTGGAATGGTCTCAAGCCAAAGCCGTCAAAGATTATGTGGCAGAGCCGGACAATGCCACATTTCTAGACGACATCTATGCGGGCACCCCAGTAACCATAGAGCAATGGCAAGCATTTGTAAAAGCAGCCCCCTTGGATTCACTATTCATTCCGAATGCCATGCGTCTACTACAAGAGCGCGATTTCCTTGCAGCCTGCTACGGCAGTGCCCTGCAGCACTCAAAGACAACCAAGGATCGACACTACGATGTAACTGCGCTCATCAGCCAAATTGCCACGGGGGCAATCAACCCAAGCCAACCAGTTTCCGACCAATTCAGGGCTCTATCAACCAGCATTCAATCGGAAAAGTCATTGATTACAGTGACTAGTTTAGAACCTGGCCTGACTAATAACACAATAGTCCACCTAAGCATCTCGGTCATGCCCGCGACGACTTATCAACTATACTTCTCTGTTGGCGACTTCAACTCCTGGGCTGCATTAGGAGACGAGTTCAGTTCCACAAGCGCGAACGATGCCACGATCAAAGTCACGCTGGACACCCAATTTGGAACCCCCTGTTTTTTCAAGGTCGAACTAGCGAACCCAGTTCGAAACTTGGAGGCAAACACTCCATAGGGAACCTATCCGCCCTTATCTAAGCTCATTGATAGGCATACTTCCTTCGGTGGAAGAACGACAGTAGACTCACGAGCCTTTTCGACCCTGCTTCCATTTTAGTTCTCCACTCTTCATCAGCTTTTATCTCGATCTGCCCAGACTTAAAGCGGGACGGATTGCCAGCAATTGTAAAACCCTCCCGCAGTTTCGCAGATTGCCCGTCAATAAAGGAAAGATCCGGTTCAGAGAACTCCAGCAGTCGCCAGACCTCCCGCACCCGCTCGGCGGGCGCGGCCACCAAATCTTCGTAGCGAAGGCGAACTGAGGGTGCTTCCAAGTTGTGCCGTAAACTTTCTAGCAGCGCATTGGCAATCGACCAATGCACTGCACTGACAGCCGGATTAAACTGAGGCATCTCCTTCTTTTCCCAGTAAATCTCAGGCCTTTGCCGCCTGCGCTGCCAAGAATACGCAGACGCACGCGGATCTCTAACCATGTGGATAAGCCGCAGATCGAAATGTCCGGTCGCAGCCAAAAGATAAGCATAGCATGGATGCTTGGACGAATCGACAATGAGCGAACAGCCGGAAACCTCTCGAATCGCAGAATAGAGCTTATTCAAGATGCCCCCAAACTCCTCTACTTGCTCTTTAAATAGATCGGACTGGCGAGTCAGCTTGCGCAAACGAGGAATGCTTCGAACCCGATCAACCGAAGCACGTAAAGTGTCGATACGCTCTAGATCGACACAATCATGTCGGCCAAAAGCGATGTTGATGACTTCATTCCAAAACGGACAGTCACGAAAAGGAATTCCACCGCTGACCCATTGGTTTTCACGGAACGCACGCTGCCAAATATGACGTGTCTCGCCGAGAGAGATAACACCCGGAATCTGCCCAAGTAGGCGGTCGAGCATTGTGCTACCGCTACGACCATACCCCCCGATGTATAAGATAACTGGCTTAGGTTCTTTTAGGGGAGTCTCGGCTGTTGCATTCATTGATCAATCGAATCCTCGATGTCGGAAGATGAAAGATAACCATTCGCCATGAGCCAAGCGCCAAAACGATCCTCAATCAGGGAAATCTCTGCCCCGCTCAAATGCTGCCTCCAAGTGCCGGACGCACCTCCGTCACTAGAAACATGATCAGGACGCAGTAGAGTTTGCCCGTCATATGGCTGACAAATATTCCGAATCTTGATCCACAACGAAAGAGGGAAACCCAATTTCAAGAGTAATGGCTTCAAGGGCAACTGTCGGTTAAAATGCCAGAATCGCTTAAAGAGGCGTTTCTTCCAACTGGCTGATTGCTGGTCGGAAACCTTTTTCATGGTCTCGATGCTACATGCGCGAATAATCTCCCCAACCTCTTCATCGTCGATTTCGATGCCAAAGAACTCGGCCAGCTCCCGGATGGCTCCATGCTCCTGAGTGGTGAAATACTCATACTGCTGACAGATCGTCTCGGACATGTTTCGCACTTTATGGAACGCCTCGACTGCCTCCTCCAAAAGTGACATCAAGCGCCTACCCTCCGCACAAAACTGGCGCTTCATACTCACAGCCACATCTCGAATATCACGATAGGTATAGGTGATTCGGACACCCGTGGAATCAAGTCCGTATTGGGAAGCGTTCAATATGGCATGCGTCTTCACCACATGGTAGACTTCAGCGTCATTTGCCCATTCAACTAACTCACCGCGCCTCACGATTAGTTCGTCATCCGCTAAGAAGCCCTCCACAGCGACTCGACGCTTCATGCCCAATATCTGACAGACCACGTTAAATTGCCAGGTCGACCCAGATCGTTTCATTCCACTACACAAAACTAACATAAGCAAGGTACCTCAATTTTCAGAAAATTCGCAAAAGCCCGGATTCGCTTCATCCCGGCCAAAACTGTAACTATGGATGCCAAGCATTTCAATAATCTCAAAGACCCTTCGCTCCTCCGCAGTCGTCATTTTTTGCCGCCAGCCACGAAGTAGAGTATCGGAAGACGATGACCGCAATACCTCAAGCCTATCACCAGCTGTTGATGCCGAAGGATAACTGAGGGCGTTGACAATGCTTTCTTCTGCGGTCAGCCGACAATACTTGCAGATGCGCCGGATAACCTGAACAGGATCCGACAGGAGCGCCTCATAACTCAACACAAGCAATCGATCCTTATATTTTGGCAACAGCTGCATGGGCACCAATTGCTCCAATGCCCATTCGGCAGCAAATTTTTCCAGAAGCGAACCACTTCGATCGATCTCTTGCAGTGAAGCCAGTTGCGCGGCATCCAGATGTTTCTGACAAAAAGCTTCGTTCTCCAAAATCAATGCCAGCTCGGGCTCATACTTTTTCTGCATGGAGAGAATCGTCGGGCAGGGATGCCTCAAGAGAAGAATTGTATGAAAACCCTCCGCCTTATTGTAGAAAAACTCGATGGCAGGATTTGCGTGAATGACCTTCCATAGACTGCGATCGTAACGTAGATGAAAACTCGGGGACAACGGGTTATAGGGACCAGAAAGCCGACTCTTGACAGGATCGCGCATGTAGCACTCCACTTGTTTACAAATTCCTCCAGTGAACTCAAACAGACGGTGCCCTGAGTAGATCCTGGCAAAGTCCGGATCCTCCGCCAAGGGACTGCCCTCAATGAACTTAGGCCCGAACGGCTCATTCAAGCTGCGCAATCGAGGCTCCCCTCCCAAACACTCCATCAACCACGTGGAGCCACTCCTACGCGCAGACAGAAGTAAAATATCCTTCTCATCGCCAGACTGATACACGGAGAAGCTTGTAAGCAGTCGACGCAGGGACTCCCTAACAATAGAGTTTTTGCGGATAAACGCGTTTTCGGAAATGACTAACTTCATCGGAGCATTACTTTGCACGGACGATTACTGGTGTCGACCCCAGGGGCAGTAGATTTACAACGGCATCGATATTTGGTTTTGATGACCAGTCCGTGATAACATGCTCAACAATGGCAGGCGATAATTCGAAGGACTCCAAGCGGAGCACGATATTATTCGATTCAGACCATGCAAATAATACTGGCGAGCGCACGCCATCATAGGTCACCTTATAGATATAGGTCTGAGGATCATCGTGCTTCATTCGGGTAATAGTCTTGAAACCACGCAGGTAGGGACTCGTTTGGCAGAGCGCATAGTAAGCGGGTCGCGGCTTCAGTGAACGATCCAGCAGCCCGGAAATCATCCAGTTTTTATCCACTGGCGTCTCCACACCCTGAGGGCGATCTTTCATCATCAAAAGGATCATTCGCGTAAGTCCCTGCTCTGCGCCCATCACTAGTTTCTTGACCATTAGCTTAGACTGTTCCGCGCGAAACCAGCTTTCCGCCGGCGACCGGGATCCTTTGCGAGATTTGATATCGCTATAGATTCGACCCTCGGGGTAAGGCGGTTTCACATAATGTGAAGGCGTAAAAAGCCAAGGGGTCGTTAAAGTATCCCCACTCCATATTTCCTTTGTAGCATAAACCTCATCTCCCATTTCCGAACGTAACCAATCCAAAATGCCAGGAAGACCACGGTAGTCTCGGTTATAGTGAATTTCTATCGCGTCGTAATAGGCGGTGAATTGAATGGACTCTTTAATGAATGCGAAGCCATCTCGGGCGAATTTTCCCAATTTTCGCTGCCTTGAAGTAAGTGCCTCTTGGCTAGGGGCATCATCGAACAAGTCACTAAAATTCAAGCCGGCAAGGATGATCTTACAATTGGGGGATGCTGCCTTTGCAGCATGATAGGCGATCTCAAGCAACTTGCCGTATTCCTCAACACTGCCGCGCCAATAGCCCTCATGGAAGGCTTCCGACTCCACTTCCCAGTAGATAATAGGAAACTTAAGCCCAGGCATGTCGTGATAGCCATCGCCATCGTAGCGCTCGACGATGCTCGCGATAAAACGAGCGTATCCAGGCTGGTACTCTAGAGATGGCAATGCACTGATCGATCCCTTGCCGGGCGCAACAAAGCCCTCCTTCGTACTGGATGCTGGAATCGCCCAAGGATTGCTCGCCTTTAGTACGAACTGTAACTGGTATCCATTTTTTTGATACTCTAATATATGTTCGTCGAGTCTTTGCCACTGGTAGTGCGGCACGCCGCTAACCGGAGGGCGCGGTTCGATCATACCCCAAGAGAGCAAGACCGTCTTCATATAGTCCGCACCGCAATCCACAAACTTCTCGCCGAGTCCAGGCCAAGTATACCCCAAACCAATGTAGCCATCGCTGCCAGGACTTGGAACACCTGACTCTCCGTTGACGACGTTGCCCAGCTCTGCAACAAAAGAGGGGACTTTTGCCTTAACGACGCGATAGGCGTCAAGGTAAGCGTCCACACGCCGAAGGACACGTTGCATGGCCACTGTATCACCATCGGCACGAGCTTGCTCAAATTGCTGCAAAGCATCGCTCAAGCGAGCCATAGGAAGCTGCGCCCCCGATTTCCTTACATCCGTCACCTCCCGCTTCAAACGCAGCATCTGATCAGTGAGAGCAGAGATATCGTCACTAGCCACCTGAGATTGCCCGCAACCAACTACCGCAGAACTCAAAAGAACCATCAGCAGTAAGGAGTATTTAGCGATCGAGTGCTTTGACATAGCTGTTTTTATTAAAGTCAAGTTGAGCTAGACAGTGCCCCTTGGTTATCGACCGATTCGAATTCGCCATCGGGGATCTTGGTCAAGGCAATAGTCGCACCCATCGTGATCCAAACGAACTCAAAATCGATCGTATTTGTTGTAAAAGAAAAAGCATAAAAGGCGACTAAGTTCAAGCCGGCCAATTTAATCAAAAATCGCTTCGAGGACGACCCGCTTAATCGCCAAGCCCCCAGTATCGGCAGACAAAATAGCCCTAGCATCAGAAAGAAAAAAAAGAGCCCCACCAAGCCAGTCTCTGCCAATACGCCCAACGTCATATTATGGGGAAGAAATGGATCCATTCGTGCGCGAGCATGGCGAAAGTTGTGCCAGCGCTCCGTATAGTTACCAAACCCGACACCCACTACAGGATGAGCTTCGACCATATTTTTACCGGTCATCCAAATCCCGTAGCGTGGGTCATCGTAGAATGCTTTGACTGAAATTCCATTCCTAAACGAATCGCCCAGTATATGATTAATGAAAGGTAGGACTGCCAGCGCGGCGACAGCAACAGACACAAGCATAAGGCGCTTTAATGGATAACTGAAAAAGAGAAGCCCAGAAACACCGAAGATGACAAAACTTAAAAGTCCCGCACGACTACCCGTCGAATACACACAAATAGCCACCATGAAACAGTACGTAATCGTCAAACCCAAAACTAATTTAGAACGTACCATGCGGCAATAGCCCAAGACGCCAACCATTGAGAGCAACATATACCCGCAAAAGTAATTAGGATCCAGAAAGGTCGATGCCACGCGGATCCACTCTGCCGTTTGCCCGGCTTCAGCCGCCATTCTCTTGGTACTCACCAACGTACCATTAGCGCCACCAACTAGACTGTAATCCATGCCGACCAAGCTCAATATCGATACCTGCGTCAATACCTCAATAATACCAAAGCCCGTCACGATCAACGATACCGCTGTGACAATGAAAAAGAATTGTTTTAACCGAGCAAAGTCTCGAATCATATCCGCCAGCAATACCGCAATAATGAAATAGGGTAACAGCTTAGTCAGGAAGAAAAAGAAGAAGACGCCTGGGCTACGCGCATACAAGAGTGACGGGATCAAGCTAAGGAAGAAGGCGAAAGTCGCGATAAAAAACGGATGGCTAAAAAATGCCGTGACCACGCGGGCATTTCTCTGAACCAAGTGGTTGACTGCCCAAATGATGACAACGACTGGCATCAGGAGTTTCGGCAGGGTTATGGCGCCATCACCGCTAACATTCGCCATGAATTGAAACGGGATCACAAATATCAAAAGTAAGAGCGCAGCATAAGGGCGAATCAAAAAGAACAACCCAACGAATGATGCCGCGATGAGAAGAAGTATGATCAGAGGATTCGGAAGAACAAAAAAAGCGGCGCCCCCAATCAAAATGGAGGAGAGGATCGACAGCGCTAAAACGCCTACAACTTTCACTGAAGAGCCACGTAGCTCTTCTGCTGTAAGGTGAAACTGAGATTTGGCGACACTCATCCTACCGTAAGTTGGCAACTGAATCGTAGACTGATGTGATACCATCAATCATTCCATCGATTGAAAATATATCAAAAACACGCTCGCGACCATGGCGCCCCATCGAGGTGGCGGAATCCGCCTGCACAAGAAGTGAACGCATTTTCGATTCAAATTCCAACTGGTCGCCATGGTCACATACATAGCCAGTATGGCCATCAAGAACAATCTCCCGGTGACTTCCAGTATCGTAACACAATATCGGACGAGCTGCGGCCATTGCCTCTAAGATCGCATAAGGAAAATTCTCCTCCGATGACGGCTGTACATAAAGATCCAGTCCGGCAACAAGCGACGCCGCGTCCTTACGCCAACCCGCAAAAATCACCGCATCCCCAAGCGCAAGAGTTTTCGCCAACTGAGTCAGTGATTGGCATTCCGGGCCGTCCCCAATAATCAACAATTTGTGACTTAAACCGGAAGCATGTAGCGCAGCACTCGCCTTCAACAATGAGCCGACGTTTTTCGAGGGCACCAAGCGCAAGGCAGTGCCAATTACAAAATCATCTTTATAAAATACGAACTCAGACCGAGCTTTAGCACGACAGGCCTCTATTTCAATTTCCGTCGGCAGCGGCATACCATTATAAACGACATGCGATTTATTCTCCGGGATAAACGCAGACAACATGCTGCGTCTTAAATTTTCAGAAGCAGCAATGAAAGCAGCATTACGCAAGCCTAGCATATTATTCTGAAATATAACCAGAGCCATCGCAAGCTTACGACCGCCTACGATGTCATCGATGACGCGTTCTACATAGGTATGCACTGTCGTGACTACTTTTAGCTTCGGAGTCAAGAGAGCGGCCATTCGACCATAAAAATTACCATTCAAGGTATGAGTATGAAGAATATCTATTTCTAGCTCCCTAAAAAGCTTCGACAGCTTGACAACAATTCGCAAATCAAGTCGCCCTTCTTTCTGCAGCACATGGTAAGGAATTCCACGATCTGCCGCAGCGGCCGAGACTTCCCCCTCAGCCAGAAGAATTAATACGGGCGTGTAGTCCGACCTCATCTGCATGGCTTGCATCAGGGTAAAAATATATGTGGCACAGCCACACATTTTTTTCCCAACGTGAAGATGTGCTACACGCTTAATTGCAGTGCCCGACTCCCCACAAATAGCAGGGCTAGAAATGGTCTTTGTCGCCATGGGTCACATACCAATTATTGATGTCATTAGCACATTCATGGTCAGAAACAAAACCTCTTACAATCAAGTGGTGAGGTGTCGCCCTTAGCTTGTAACCGAGGGATGCGAGAGTGGGATAGAGCCGCATGTGCGGCAAGCACCATGCAGAAATAACATCCACCCGCTCTCGAATGAAGTAATCTTGTGCTGCTCGAATTAGATAATTCAGAATATCATCACCTGAAAGATCATCGTCAGAGCGAACAAGATAATCCAGGACTTCCCCACGCCGGGCATTGTTGACCTCGATAGCCAAAGTCTCGAAACCACGAAACCCTTCCTTGATCTCTAGAACTATATAGCCCAGCAGATCATCTCCCCGAAGCAGGACAAATGTCTGGTAAGACTGTGCAGGGTTGGAGGCATAGCGCCAATTCAATGCCTCTGCACTGCGGTCAACTATCACTCGGTGCTGCCCACATTCTTTTGCCCACAGCGTATCAAAGCGCTCGTCAAATTCATCCACTTGGTCGATACGCACGTCATGGCTCAGCTCAGGCAAAGTAGGTTGCTTATACTTAAGGCTTAAGAGCGGACGAAGGAGTGCTCCGATTATATTCGGCAAGACTGGAACAGGCAACTTCGCCTTAAGATAAGGAACGGGATTTACAACGCGCACCATTTTATTGATGCCCCCTAGATCTTTGAAACCGACTCGAAGTGAGATTTTGCGCGTAATTTCGATCGTAAACGCATAATTAAACGCCACGCCACGCGTACGACTCATCTCATGCATCATTTTCTCGAGCTTAAAGAATGTTTTACCTCCTCGATACTCTTTAAGAATTACAATGTCCTGCAATTGGCTAGCCTGACAAGGTTGCCCATCAACCATACAATTAAAATTCAAGGCTCCAACTTGTCCGACGATTGCCCCATCATCAGTTTTAGCGACTGCGATATTAACATCGGCACCTCCTGGCCTCTCGTCATACTTCCATTTCCAAAATTGGTCTTCACGAGAAACCGAATAGTATTTCTCATGCAAATCTGACAGCTTCGAATAATCCGATTTCTGCAGCTCTACACATTCAACTTGATTTAGTTTTTTCATCTCTTCCTGTCTAATTACCAAAACCGGGGCAAATCGGGGCAATACACTTTTCGAGCCAACGAGGCACATAGGGCTTATACCCATTAATGATAACTCCAACCAAGTGACCACGGTCACGCTCTATTTGTCGGCACACAGCATCAATCGACGAACGACTCGCTTTTAAATATCCGACGACTAAAAGAACATCACTAATCTGCGAAACCACGCTAGACGCCAGGCGGGAGTCCGCATAGCACGGCAAATCAAACAGAATAGTGTCATACTCGGATTCAAGTTTCGCCAATACTTGCTTAAATTCATCGCCGAGGATGTCGGCCACTCTACAGCTTTCGCCCAATGCCATGCGCGTAACCGTAGGCTTCGGATCGCCTTCGCCCACAGCAGCCTCCCTTGGTTTCGCTTCGGCTGAATTGTCTCCGTTGCGCCACATCTCCATAAAAGTAGACCCACCGTTCTCAGATCCCTGTTGGCTAACTACAAGTACTCGCTGCCCCTGAGCAGCTAACTGTTCAGCCAGACACAAAGAAACGGTCGTCTTGCCTTCCTTCGAACGACAGCTGGTCACTACGAAAGTCTTGCCTAGTTCACCTTTTGATTGGGCGATCAATATAGAATCAACTACTGACTCTAAGGCGATCTGCACGGGGTGGTTTTGAGGAATGCTCATAGGTATAAATTTGGGTTCACTCGCTTACACATTCGCCAAACGCTTAACTTTACGACTACGGGGCACGACCCCCATGACTGCACTGCCGGTTAGCTCACTGACTTCACTCTTAGAGAGCGGGAAATCGCTCATAAATTCAAATAGGAATGGGAGCCCCAGAGAAATACCAAGCGAGAAGATCAGAATCATAGGAAAGAGAATAACCAGTTTCGGAGAATCCGGACTGGCGCTCTTTGGAACATGACGACGATCCACCAGATCAATGCCAAACTCGCCCGTATTCGTCTTTTGCTGGATTGCCAGCTCCTGAGTTTTTTCCCGAAGCTGGAAATACATACGCGCCGCGAAATCCACCTCATTCTTAAGCGCAAGATAGGCGTTCTCTTCAAGGATGACCGTATCGATCTTCTGAGTCACCTCTTTTAAACTTTCCTGAATCGTCGTGCGGCGCCCTTGAGCACCGGCTAAATCAATCTGCAAGCTACTGATGCTTGAGTTCACCTCTGTCTTCTTCATCGGCGAGAGGCGCTCCTCGAGTAGTTGTTTTCGCGATTCATCAATTCTAGCCGAAATCTCCGAGCTAACCGCTGCATTCAACGTAAGCTGTTCTTCCAAATGCTCTTTATGCTCCACCATCAGGCGCTTTTCATCTTCGAAAGAGGTGACTCGCAGCTCTTGCTTCATTTTTTCGAGCGCATCCTGAGAGCGAATGTACTCTTGCTCTGCCTCCTCACTCTTCTCCAATGCGTAATCGAAAGCGAGACTCGCCTCAGAACGGTTCAATTCCAGCAGGCGCTCAGTCAGCAATTCGGTCAGACGATCTGCAATCGCATTGGCCAATTCCGGAGAGGCTTCATAGACGCCAATCTCAATAATCTCGGTGTCCTCGACTGTTTGAATATCGAGGCCATCCTCCATAAAATCCTCGACCGCCTTGGCATGCCAATCCTTAGGCTCTCGACCGATCCACTCTTGTTTAACGGCAAAATCAATTGGCCAAGACAGCAAACCAATCAAGCCCTGCTTCGCCACTTCCCGAAAACCCTCCGGATTTTCCTTCTTCTGCTCTAAACGTTGATCCAGTTCAAACTCCCGAACGATCTGGTCAGCAATGAGCTCTCCCTGCAAAATACGAATAAAGTTATTATTGTAGTTAACACGGGCATTCAACTGCCCGGGGCTAACCACATCGCTAAAGAGGCTTAGTTGCTGCTTATAGTTATGGGAGACTAGAACCCTGTTGGCTGCCCGATAGTTCGGCGTGACCAACAGTGCGGCTAACAACATGAGCAAGAAAGAGCAGGCGAATATCGCCATGATCAACCACTTCCAACGGAACAAAGTGTGCACAGCACGCCGAGTCAATTTCTCTACGGATTCGTCAACATTCATGGTTTGGTATAGTCTTGTTTCGGCCTCTGACTAGCACAAGCCTGCACAGTCGTCGCCATTCTGGCACGCGCAGTAAGTATAGTAGGGCAGCCAGCGAACTGATCCAGACGAAAAACGAAAAAGCACTGGAAAAGACGATTTGAAATAAACTACCGGAAAAGAGGTCGACTGGCAACAACATCGCCGCCGGAACCGAGGCTACTATCAGCGAGAGACCCATTCGAACGAGGAAACTCCCGAAATCCATATTGACCACACTCCCGATCCGGCGCGACAGGAAGTAAGCTAAGAGCAACATTTGCGCAGCACTCGCCAGAGTAAAAGCGATGGCCAAGCCTGCCACGCCAAGGTCGAACTCAATCACCAGCGTGTAGATCGCCAAGCCACCAACAAGAAGAAACGCCGTCGCTGTCCGAAAAATAAGAGCCGATGCATGGACCGAATGGATGCTTCGGATTAGTATATTATTGATCGAAGCAAATAAAATCGCGGGGGAATAACCGGCAAGCAAGGCAGACAAGGTGGCGAAGTCGTCCAAGCTCAGCACCGACTGCGAAAAAAACAGTCGCACGAACACATCTCGAAAAATGAAGAAGAGCAGTGCATACGGCGCAAAGAAGAAGCAAACCCCTCGTAGATACATCGTTACAGTGCGACTCATCTTCTCGCGCCCCTCGGAGTCTGCCTGTTGCACCATGCGCGGCATGAGGACTTTACCAATGGCCATCCCGGCCAAGAGTGGAAACCCGGTCGCCAGCCTAGTTGCGTAATTAAACAAGGAAGCGGTGCCACTGCCCAAAGTCGTCGCAATCGCCTGCGCAAAAAATATCAAGAGTTGCCCTGTAGAAATCCCATAAACAACGGAACAAATCGCCTGATAACTCGATTTGAGCACCGCAAATCCGACAGAGACTTGGACATTCGGCCTCAAATCGTGCCGGCGCATCACATAGAGGAAAATTAGCACGAAGCCAAGTAATGCCCCCCCCATGGAACCCGCAGCGACCCCAACGACCCCGAAGAGTGGAGACAACAGAATCACGCCAGCCAAAGTTCCGACCGAGAGCATGTTTAAGGCAATCTCGCCCGGCAAAAATATGTGATTCACGTTCAAGTAGGCATCTAATACCGACAACAGACCTAAAACACTGACCAGCGGAAGCAACAAAAGTAGGATTTTCAAAGCTTCACCATATTGCTGACGGTCAAAGCCCGGGGCTTGCAGATGCAGCACCGGCCAAGACACGGCGGCTAAGACAAGCGAAAGCAAGGGCAATACGATAGCCATGACCGTAAATGTCGAGCCGGTGGCTCGACGGCAAGCCTCGCCCCCATCCTCAGTCTGTATTCTAGAAAGAACAGGGATCAAACCTATCAAAAGCGCTCGGGCTAGTTGTGTCGCTAGGATGAAGGGGATGAATCTGCCGATAAAATAAGCATCAGTTTCTGAAGAGGAACCAAATGTCCGCGCCAGATATAGGATAGCGATGAAGCCAGACAACCCACCCAACATCTTGACCGCCATCACCTTGGCAGACGACTGAACGATGCCATCTGCAGGCACGCTTCGAGAGGCTGAGCACATGAAAATTAGTTACCCTCAAAAACCACAGACCTCGACGAATCAGAGAGAGATCCCAGATTATAGGTCGCATTAAAGCGAATAAAGTCAGGCATCAATCCATCGAGATACAGATCAATGAAATCGCCGAGCTTTGTGATGGTACGCTTTGGCACATAGATAATATCTCCCGGAATCAATTCAGCCATTCCAGCCGCATAGCCCTCGTCGCCGGCAAGATTGAAACGGCATACATAAATCTCCTCGCCGACCTGGCGGATGAGAATCACCGAATCTAGATTGGCTCCCCTACGGACACCGCCGGACTCAGCAAGCGCACGCGAAACAGTCATTTTTTGGAATCCCGTAGCGATGGCCTGCGGCTTTAAGACTTCGCCATCCACAAAAACATTGCGTTCGCTCAGATCACGAACGATCACGTTAATTTCTGGTATATCAATTTTGCCCTCAAATAATGAGGTCAACTCTGCTTCGAGTTCTTCCGGCGTCTTGCCAGAGGCCATAACCGGAGGGATTAAATTGAGACTAATCAAGCCGTCAGGCCGAACATGCATAGATTCGTTCAGCTCGGGGGCATAATAAAATTTAATTTCAATACCATCGCCAGGCAGCAACCGAAAGCTCTGATCCTCAACTCGAGGGATCGTTTCGGCTTGAATAATGGGAGCGTCGCTGCCTACCACCTGAGCAGGCTCAATTTGAGTGGTCTTACAGCCAATCTGCGCGAGTAAGGCGGCACTCAATAGCACCCAAGCTGCCCGCCTTATGTATTTTGTAGAAATATGATTCATATGTATTGAGGATGCACTAAGTGTCTGCTGTTAGTTCAGCGTATTTTCTAAGAAAGATGTCCTCATAGTTGCCCCAAGAGTATTCCCTGCGCGAGGCTTTGTATCCATTCTCTACCATCTGCTTACGCCATTCCGGCTGACTCGCCAATTCTAAAATCATATCAGCGACGGCTTCTGCATCCGTTTCGTCCACAATCACACCCGCCTGATTGCCTTCCAGTATCTCGCGAACTTCGCCCATATCCGTGCCTATGATCGGAACCCCACAACTGAGCGCATCAAACAATTTTGTAGGGGTAATGGGCCGAAACCACTTAGTTCGACGGTAGATGACGGTCGCAATATCAATTTGACCGTAAATCTCAGGGATCGCTTCCGATGGAAATGCCCCCGTGCAGGAAAGTTCGTCCCCGAACTCCTGAGTCAACGAGCGAAAGGTCTCCGCATAGCTATCGAAAACCCGGCCAGCAAGATGGAGGCGAAAATCTAAATGGGTGATCCCCTGCTCCCTACGCTGCTTCAAGATTTTGAATGCGGCCAGCAACTCCTCGATACCGTTGTCCTCATAGATGGAGCCAACACGACCGATCACGAGGGAATCAGCATCAAAAGTTCTCGTTGCAGAGGGTTCGAATTTTGCTGGTGGATAGGAGCCGATCTGAACCAAGTTTCTATGCCCATAACGCTCGAACTTCTCCACTTGATATTTATTATGCACACAGAGCAAATCGTATCGACTGGACAACCAACGCTCCAACCAGTTGATGGGCTTGAGCAGAATGGCTCGTGCACCCTCCCACATGGCGAAATAATTCGGCTCGCATAGATCCAATACGGTGGCCGCGCCCACTGCGCGCCCCGCCGCCAAACAGGTCCAAATCGTGTCCAAATTATAGCAATGTACGACATCAGGTCGATGCTCCCGGATGTAGCGATTAACCAGTCGATTGAATTTGAGTATATTCAGAATGTTGGCCGGCCCACTCCCCACAGGTGCAGCTACCGGCAGACGCACAACACGGATGCCCTCGATGACATCTTCTTCGGGGCCTTCGCACTCACGATCCCAGGCGAGTAAAGTTACCTCGTAGCCAGACCGTGCCAGCGCAGTCGCCTGATTGTAGACACGCATGTAGCGCCCCTGGTGGGGGCGAAAACTCATGCCGAACGACATGATAACTTTGCGAGAGGTCTCCATGATTGATTCCAGCAAAGACTAATCGCCTTGAACCGACTTACAGCGGTCAAATTCCTTCAGAGCCAGCAGAATGCACTGATCCATGTTCAGATACTTATAGATCGCTAAGCGCCCCAAAAAGTGGACGCCCTTCTGCGCATCTGCGAGCGTCTTGTATTTCTGATAGAGCGCTTTTGTCTGAGGATTCGGAATAGGATAATAGGGCTCCATGCCACGCTGATAATCCTCGGGGTATTCGCGCACAATTGTGCTGCCCGAACACGCTTGGCCAGTGGCATGCTTGAGCTCGACGATGCGTGTGTAATCATGATCGTTCGGGTAGTTGACCTGCATCTCCGGTTGATACAAACCGACGCCTCCGCTGATAGCCTCTCGACCCTTCAAATCAGTGGCATTGAAGTGTTCATGTTCAAAACGTAAGGAACGGTAGGGCAACTCTCCAAATTTGTAGTCGAAATAGGCATCGATCGGCCCAGTATAGACCATTTCTTTAAACTGAACCTCATCCAATACATCTCGGTAATCCGTATTGAGCCGGATCTCGAGCTTAGAGCCGCACGAGCTGACCAGCTTGTTAAACATCTTGCCATAGCCTTCCTTTGGTAAAGCTTGGAAAGATTCGTTCAGATAACGCCCATCACGATTGGTTCGGATGGGGATACGGCCACACACTGAAGCATCCAATTCCTTGGGGTGCAGTTTCCACTGTTTATAGGTGTAGCCCTTAAAAAACATCTCGTAGAATTCTTCACCCACCTGAGAAAGGATCACCTCTTCGGAATTCTGCGGATTTTCGATCGGCAACCTACTCTCAGCTAACCATTGCTCGAACTCTTCCGTGCTGCTTTCGCGTCCAAGATATTGCTCAAAGGTATCCAAATGGATCGGAAATTTCCAATATTTGCCATGCGTGTAACTTCGTACCTTATACTCTACAGGATGCCATTCGGTAAATCGTGACAGGTAATCGATCACCCGCTGTGAATTCGTCCTGAAATAGTGAGGCCCATAGCGATGAATCAGCACACCATGTTTATCGTATTCGTCCCAGGAATTGCCTCCGATGTGTTCCCGCTTTTCGACAACGAGACAGGTTTTTCCCATTTCGGAGACAACTCGCTCGGCAAACACCAGCCCGGAGAAGCCAGCACCGACAATTAAATAATCAAATTGAGGAAGCTTTGACATAGATGACTAAAAAGGAGCACTAAAAGTAAATCAGCAGGGAGTGCTTACAATTGGATACGAGCCGATTGAGCTGGCAATGAAAGTCAGTTGCCCGAGCGATCGTAATCCTTGATCAGGGCATATAGATTGTGCTAGCTCAATAAAAATAAAAAGCCCCCCAGCTAAATAGCTGGGGGGCTTAAAAAAATAACTTAGTCTAAACTAAATTAGAAGGTGAAGAGAAGCTCGATAGCACCGAAGAGCGTTTCTTGCTCAGCAGCACCAGGAACACTTACTTCTTCTTCTGCATAAGAAACTTCAGTCACAAGGAAGAGGTTGTCTGTGAATGCGTAACCATGAGCCAATGTCAGAGCATAGCCATCTTGGTCAAGAGAAGCACCAGGGACGCTAAGCTCTTGGTCGTAGTAGCTGAGGCGTGCAGTGATCGAAGCAGCATCGCTGTAGGCGAAGTTAGCCATGAGGAGACCAGTGAAACCTTCTGTGTCCGCAATGAATACTGCGTTGGGATCGATTTCGCCGTAGTTCAACTCAGCAGCGAAGATCCAAGCACCTGTTTCGAAGGTAACATATGTGTTGATAACATATGCATCACCAAGGTCATCCAGATCATCGTAAGCACCACCGAGGAAGAAGCTAAGGCCATTATCCATGTAGTAGGCAGCCGCAGCTTCAACACCATAACCACCAGTAGTAGCGGAGCCACCAATAGCATTAGCACCAACTCCAGTTACACCAGTGTCTTGGACAGAGATGCCAAAGAATGTGTTATCACCTTCTTGGGTATACTTGACACCTTGCGCATAGCCAGGAGTGAAGATAGCAAGATTACCGAAGAACGAGTAAGCTGTTGAGTACTGGTAGAGGCCAGTTGGCTCAAAGGCTTCGAAACCCAGCATGGACGCATAACGACCTGCTGTGATAGCACCACCATTATCGAAGTGATACGTAGCGAAGGCTTGTTCGATTGCAGTCGTGTTACCATTGGCACCACCGTTACCGTTGCCGGAGTTATCTTCATACTCAACATCGATTTGAGCCGTTACAGGATCAAAATCGAAGAGCCAGCTGATCTCGACTTGGTCGATTTGGAAGCTGTTAGCACTAGTGGAAGCGTTAGCAACGTTACCAGCGTTATCAACCTCAGTGTGTGAGTAGGACATGTCTACAAAGCCTTCGAAAGAAAGGAAATCGTTGATAACGATCTCCGCAGTCGAAAAGCTCGAAGCTGCAATAAATGCAGAAGCGATAGCAATTTTGTTTTTCATATTGTGTAGTTTGTTTGTGTTTTTGTTTGTTTATCCGAGCTTAGCAGGAATTCCTACAATCACCCGAAAGTGATGAAACATAAGCAGGTTGACTGCCATACGTCTCAAAAGTTAAAAAATTTTACGGAAGTCGGCGCTTATTGACGCTTGGGTTGCCTGATTGATTACTTGGTTTCGCGCCAAAATTCGGCTTCTGAACAGAGACCACTCTCCCCCTTTTGAACGAAATCTTGCCGCGCATACCTGAAGAAGTATCCCGAAGGCTGGTCTCGTACCAATAAACCTTATCGATGCGAGGCTTGAGCGAATCCACTGAACGAGGCGGGTAACCGAGCAGATCGATGACTTTCTCCTCAGTCGCACCGATCACAACACCTTCCCATTGCTCTTCTTGCGTCCAGCGCAGATTGCGCCAAGCACTGCCAGCAAGGATATCGAAGGTGGCTGCGTTGCCAAGGATGGAGGTGTTGTTGCCACCAGTGGCAGCGGCACTGGAAGCCAGCACTTTGACCTCTTTAGTCTCTTGCTCCGTATCCGCGAGGCGTTGCTCCAACTCAAGCAGGCGCTGCTCCAAACGAGCAATACGTTCTGCATCCGCATCCGCAAAAGTGGACTGCAAGGGCAAAGCTATCATCGCAGCCGATGCTGCAAATACAGATACATTAAGAAAACTAATACGCATATTTGGCTCACTTTAATGGTTAGTACCAACCCAAAAGCAAGCATAAAAAATACGGTCAATTAGATGTGCTATCATTGTCGATGCCTTCATTTCAGAGTGGATTGCCCCTGAATAGGACTATTATACTTAAGCTGAATATGGAGAAACAGAGAGTATTGACAGCCATTGCGGCGATTTTTGGGCTGTGTTCGGTCGCTTTGGGCGCTTTCGGGGCACACGCACTGGATGCTCGCCTAGAAGCCTTGGAGACTCGTGAGGTCTGGAAAACGGCCGTCGACTACCAAATGTGGCATGCTCTGGCGCTGCTATTCCTAGCCATTTCGCCGCTTCGAGGCAGAGCCGCCAGCCTCGCCTCTGACTGCTTTTGTATAGGCATTCCACTCTTTTCAGGCTCACTCTACTGGCTGGCTCTGGACGGACCGCGATGGCTCGGACCGATTACGCCACTCGGCGGGCTCTCCATGATAATAGGCTGGGTGATGCTGATGATCGCTGCGCTTCAAACGAAGAATGAATGAAATGAGCGGGGGCTATCTGTAAAAGTAATGAGACATCCGCAAAACTGATTTGCCCCATTGAGATCTGACGCATATGTTGGCAAGCTATGCCAAATACACTCGATTCCCTTAAGAAAATGACCACCGTTGTCGCGGATACCGGCGACTTCGAAACACTTGCTGCCTACACGCCGCAAGATGCGACGACCAATCCCTCCCTCATACTCAAGGCACTCCAGAAGCCTGAATATGCTGTCGTTCTAGACGACGCGATTCAGTCGACTGCGGAATCTTCGGCCACGGGTGAAGAGCGGATCGACCTTGTCATCGACCATCTTTTGGTCGGATTCGGCCTAAAAATCCTCGAAATCGTGCCCGGGCGTGTCTCGACCGAAGTCGATGCACGCCTTTCCTTCGACGCGGAGGCCACCGTGGCCAAGGCTCGCGAGCTGATCGCCCTCTACGAAGCGGCTGGTATCGACCGCAAACGTGTTCTCATCAAGATCGCTTCGACCTGGGAAGGCATCCGCGCAGCCGAAGTGCTGCAAAAGGAAGGCATCCGCTGCAATATGACGCTTCTCTTCTCGCTCGCGCAGGCCGCGGCCTGTGCGGAGGCGGGCGCACAACTGATCTCCCCCTTTGTGGGACGCATTCTGGACTGGTTCAAAGCCAACACTGACGAGAGCTACGACCGCTCCAATGACCCGGGTGTCGCCAGCGTAAAGGAAATCTACACTTATTATAAGAAATTTGGCCACGACACCGAGGTGATGGGCGCGAGTTTCCGCAATATTGGCGAAATTCTCGAATTAGCGGGCTGCGATTTACTGACAATTAGCCCAAATCTGCTCGAGGAGCTCCAAGGCATGGACGAAGCCGTCGAGCCGAAGCTGGACGCCGAAGCTGCGAAAAGCGCCAACATCGAGCGCCTCGACGTAAGCGAGAAATCCTTCCGCTGGCTGATGAACGAAGATGCCATGGCTACTGAGAAGCTGGCGCAGGGTATTCGCGTCTTCGGACAGGATATGGTTAAAGTGCGCGAGATCGTCGCAGAAAAGCTGGGTTGATTGTTGCGGGTTGCTCGTTGTTGGTTGTTGGTAAGCGCATTGCCATACTGCAACATTCAACGAACAACATTCAACCCACCCCCTCATGCCTTACGAACACACTTCTACCCGTCAAATCGAGTTTTCGGAGACCGACATGGCCGGTCTCGTTCACTTCTCCAACTTCTTCAAATACATGGAGACAGCGGAGCGTGACTTTTTCGAGGCTGCAGGTGTGGATCTAATCCGCACCAAACCGGGGGAGCTGGTCGGCTGGCCGCGGGCACGCGTCGAGTGTAAGTTTTCCGCGCCGATTCGCTTCGGCGACACGATTGACATCCATCTGGCTGTCAAAGCGGTCAAGGATCGCGCGATCGACTTTCAGTTCCGGATATTCCGGCGCAATGAAGATGGCTCTCGAACACAGGCGGCCAAAGGACACATGACCACCATCCTTGCCGAGCTCTGCGAGAGCGGCGACCTCCGGTCGGTCGAACTACCCGACGACCTGCGGGCGCGCATCACCGAGGCGCCCCCAGAAGCTCTCAAACGACCGACAAGTAAATAGCTTTAACCGCTCTGCGGTTGCTCTTCACTAATACGGCATTCCCTTAAATCGTAAAATTCGCTTTCTCTTTTTAGTGTAAATTTAGCGTCCTTTACCGTAACCCCATGAAACCACACTCACTTTTTTTTCCAACCACTAAAACACACTAAACTGACACTAAAATATGAGTAACAAATATTTGGAACAAGAGGGCTACGATTTGATGGGCGCTGCGTTTGAGGTATACAAGGAGCTCGGACACGGCCTTAGCGAAGAAATCTACCAAGAAAGTCTGGAAATGGAACTCGGCTGGAGGAACATCCCTTACACCCCAAAAGGTGAACTTGCTGTTTATTACAAAGGGCACCGCTTAAAGAAAAGATATATTCCAGATCTATTGGTTTATGGCGAAATCGTCACTGAGCTAAAAACTGTAAAAGCGCTGACGCCAGAGCACGAGCAACAGCTCTTGAACTATATGCACATCACTCGAAAAGCTGTTGGTTACCTGATAAATTTCAGCACTCCAAAGTCAGTGGAGTGGAAGCGCTACATTCTCTCTGAATATGTGCCTAAGTGAAAAAGGCAATTTAGCGTCATTTTAGCGTCCTTTAGCGGTTAAAAAAATGAAACCACACGCACTGGTCACCAACGACGACGGCATCGAGTCCGCCTTCCTGCATCGGCTGGTCGATGCTTTGCTGCCGCACTTCCGCGTAACTGTGGCTGCGCCGGCCTTCGAACAAAGCTGGACAGGGCGCAGCATGACGCGCCATGGCGAAGTCGAGGTGATCCACAGCCCCGCTCACTTTCCCGAAGAGGTCGAAGCCTGGGCGATCAGCGGCACGCCGACCGACTGTGTCAACATCGCCCTCGGTAACCTTCTCCCCGAAAAGCCAGACATCGTGCTCTCGGGCATTAATATCGGCTTCAACACCACGGAGACGCTCATTCTCAGCTCAGGCACAGTCGCCGGAGCGATTGAGGGCATGCTCTGGGATCTACCGGCGATGGCCTTCAGCCAATGCGTGCCTGGGCACATTTTCGAAGCGATACGGGACTCAAAGGGGCAAGCAGACGCAGAATTCAACGCCTCGCTCGAAGCGGCGGCAGCACATGCTGCCCGCATGGCAGTCGACACACTCATTGAGCCAGACGCCCACATCGGCAGCGTGATCAACGTCAACTTCCCTGCGTTGACGGCCGCAGACACTGAAGTTGCGGACACCTTTCCCGCCAAACTACAGCTCGGAGGGCTTTTTGCCGAGAGCAGCCCAGGGAAATACGCCTTTCGCTATACGGACGGCACGGTCATCGACTCCCACCCGGATTCGGACCGTGCAGTGCTCGAGAACGGACGCATCAGCCGGAGCCTTTTGAACTTCTCTCGAATCGGAAAGCCCCACGAATAATACTTGCCTGATGTGACTGCGAAAAATAGGCACTATTCATGATTATTTTCTCCACGCAGAGATTTTCCATTTTTTTCCGCTCCGGGGCCGCGCTTATTTGCAGCTTTGCCCTCTCAAGCTTACTGGCACTCACGGTAAACGCACAGAGTAACGAAGAGCTCTTTCGCGGCACATGGCAGATCGACACCCCGGACGACGGGGCACTGATAATGATCGTCAAGAGCCAAGGCCGCGCCTCCTACTTTTGGGGCGATAACACCGATCGCACGGTTTACCAAGGCACTTGGACTAGTGATGATAGCGCCGCGACCCTCACATGGGCAGACGGCAGCCAGCACCGGATCGAGCGCGACAGTCTCGGATTTAGCATCACGAACATTGCTCCCAGCGGCAACGAACGCTACAGCGCGCAAGCCCAGCAAGTGCCCAGCGAAATCCTCGGGCAATGGGCAAAGCCTCCGACAAAAGAAGACGCAGTCGCGTCTGACCGCGACAAGGCCAAGGGCTTCTTCGGCATATGGAAAATCGACACAGACGATTCAAGCGCCGAATACATTTTTGTCGAATCCGACCGCTCCGCTGCGAGCACCGAAGGCGGTGGAGACGGCATCCGCGGCTCATGGGCGAAACAAGGTAGCGAGCTGCACATCGCTTGGGACAGCGGCGACTATTCCATCATCCGCGAGAACAAGCGTGAGTTTGCCTACAAACGTATCGCACCAGGGCAGATCATAGAAGACGATGAGACGGAGATGCGCCCTGCGGCACGCACTATTGATGATACCGTGCCCAGCGCTTGGCTGGCCAATTACCGCCAAGAGCGAGAAGTTTACACTGGAGGCATCGCCTTTTCTAGTCGAAAGAACGCCCGCGCCTTCTATCGCGGCGAGTGGATCGTGAAGCTGGGCGACCAGAGCTTTGAACGCATCGGCATTTCACGCTTTGGCGGCCTCAGTTCATCCGCAGACCGTGGCCTTGAGGGTGACTGGCGCATGCAGGGGCAAGACATCTTCATGCGCTGGGACAATGGCATGCGCAAAATCCTCAGCCCGATCGGCCGTGGTTTCGTGCTCTATGAATATAAGCCCGGCCGCCCACTCGACGGTGTGCCCACTCGAATCCACGCCGCCGCGCCCGCCGATAGCGGTAAGCTCGCCGAACACTTAAAGGGTCGCGACGACGTGGCTCAACAAATGGTCAGCCTGGCCGAAGCTGCTGGTATCGACCCGAGCCAACAGCAAGAAGCTGGCTGGGGGCGCACCTTTGCCCGCTGGGCATGGCCTTTCGGCGAAGACGAAGCCGCCAGCTCCGAAGCGCTCCTACAAGAAGAATATGAAAGCGCTCGCGAAACCGACCCATGGTGGTGGCCTTTCTGGAGCGAAAAATCCGCGCCTCAGCTAGAGGAAGTTGAAGCCGAGGTTGAAACTGAAGCCGACGCCGAAGAGACTGTCGAAGCCGAGACTGAAGTCGAAGTTCTCCCTGAGGTTGAAGCAGTCGAAAGCGTAGCCCTAGAAGTCCCCGCCGATGAATTGACAGAGACTGCAGACAGCGAACAGGCAGAAGAAACTCCAAAAACCGAAAAAAACCGAAACTCCGCTAGCGATTGGGTCTGGCCGTTCTAAGTCGCCGCTCCCTTAAACCACACAACTCATTTCACTCATTCAGACAATGACCACAGCCACCACGAATCCCGCCCTTAATGCTAACCCGGTCGACACCATCGACCCAGAAATCGCCGCTGCCATCGCTGCAGAGCGCAAGCGCCAAGAGAGCCACATCGAGCTCATCGCTTCAGAGAATTTCACCTACCCTGCCGTGATGGAAGCACAAGGCAGCGTGCTCACCAACAAATACGCCGAAGGCTACCCCGGCAAACGCTGGTACGGCGGCTGTGAGCATGTCGACGTCGTCGAGACGCTCGCCATCGAGCGCGCAAAGAAGCTCTTCGGTGCCGACCACGCGAACGTGCAGCCACACTCCGGCTCGCAGGCCAATTTTGCGGTTTACACCTCTGTCCTAAAACCCGGCGACAAAGTGCTCGGCATGAATCTCGCCCACGGCGGACACCTCACCCACGGCAATCCTGTTAACTTCTCAGGTAAGCTCTACGAATTCGTGCAATACGGTGTCGGCGAAGATACTGGCCTGATCGACTACGACGAGCTCGCGGCTATCGCTGAAAAGGAAAAGCCTAAGATGATCACCGTCGGCGCCTCTGCCTATTCCCGCATCATCGACTTTGAGCGTATGGGCGAGATCGCCCGCTCAGTCGGCGCTTACCTGTTTGCGGACATCGCGCACATCGCCGGCCTCGTGGCTGCGGGCGTGCACCCCTCCCCCGTGCCACACGCCGACTTCGTCACTACGACCACGCACAAGACGCTCCGCGGCCCTCGTGGCGGTCTCATTCTCTGCCGCGCCGAGCATGCGAAGGCCATCGACTCAGCCATGTTCCCCGGCGGCCAAGGTGGCCCACTCATGCACGTGATCGCCGCGAAAGCGATCTGCTTCGGTGAAGCCCTCAAGCCCAACTTCAAGGCCTACGCCGAGCAAGTCGTCAAAAACTCGCAAGCCCTCGCGACCGCCATGCTATCGCGCGGCTACAAGCTCGTCTCCGGCGGCTCAGACAACCACCTCTTCCTCGTCGATCTGCGCGAAAACTTGCCCGACCTCACCGCGAAGGTCGCTCAAGAGACACTCGATCTAGCACACATCACTTGCAACAAGAACACCGTGCCTTTCGAGACACGTTCCCCGTTCAAGGCATCCGGCATCCGCCTCGGCACACCAGCCGTGACCAGCCGCGGCTTCAACGAGGCCGACATGGATGTGATCGCCGACTGCATCGACACCGTGCTCAAGGCCATCGACACCGACGGCCTCGACAGCGCGCTGGAAACAGTCAAAGCCCGCGTCGCGGAGCTGACTGCGAAGTATCCGTTGCCTTACTAAACAAAGCACAGACAACCTTTCCAAAGGCGGACATGCGAAAGCGTGTCCGCCTTTTTGTTCATCAGCGATTAGCCGGAAATACCCCTTTGCTTATAAGTCATACGAGCATCAAGCATCTACGCTGGAGGGCAGCGTTCCACCGCTGCCGCGAATGTGCAAGCGGCCACATCGCGCTAATCGCCCCTTGCCAACGGCAATGCGGGAGCATTGCCCTCCATGTTAGGCGTCATTGACTAGCACTTTCCAGAAAAACGACGATGAACCTATCTTTGCGCCACCGGCACAACACGTGGCGGCGGGTGAAATACCTTGACTGCCCCTACAACAGATCCGCAGCCAGATCGGCTAGCTCGGAGCGCACGCCTGTTGTCAGCTCCAAGTGCGCGGTGATGTCCGTGCCTTTGAGGCGCTGCGCGGTGTGCACGAGGCCGTTCGACCATGCGTCGAGGAACATACTGTCCACTTGATAAGGGTCGCCGAGCAGGATCACCTTGGAACCTTCGGCCATACGGCTGACGACTGTCTTCGCCTCATGCGGCGTTAAATTCTGCGCTTCGTCGATGATGAAGATCGTATTCGAGAGCGAGCGTCCACGGATGAAGGTCATCGCTTCGACCTCGACTATGCCGTAATCAAAAAGGAATTGGTAAGGTTTACGCGGCTTGCTCTCGTCCTCCTCGCTATCGTGCTGAGAGGGCTGCTTGGCCAGTTTGGCCATCGCCTTCTTGCGCTTACGCGTCGAGGTGATACGGCTGACGGCGTCGTCTTCTTGAGCGGGCGGCTGCTTGACCACCTTACGGTTACTAAAGAGCACTTCGAGGTTATCAAAAAACGGCGCGATATACGGTGCCATTTTCTCGTCCAGCGTGCCGGGAAGCGCGCCGGTATCTTTGCCGATGTGCACGAGCGGACGCGTGATGAAGACGCGCTCGTAGAGGTTGTCCTCACCGAGTGTCTGGAAGAGCGCCATCGCGATGGAGACGAGCGTCTTACCCGTGCCAGCCTTACCGGTGCAGGTCACGAGCTTAATGTCTTCGTCGAGCAAAGCATCCATGAGCATGCGCTGCTCGGAATTAAGCGGGTGAATGCGAATACCCTTGGGGATTTTCACGCCCACTTCCGAGCCGAGGATGAGTCCGTCGACCTGGCCATCGCCGCGGTAGCGCGCCGGCTCGCTGAACTCGCCGTTGCTGACATAAATGTATTCGTTGATGAACAGATGGCTCGTCAACTCGGGCGAAAGATCCACACCGTGCTCTTCGAGGAAACGTTCGTAATCCTCGTCGTCGACCTCGATCGTTTTGCAACCACCGCCGAGTTTCGCGGTGGTCACCTTGTCGTTCATGTAGTCCTGAACTTCAAGGCCGAGGGCGATGCCCTTCAGCGCCATGTTAGCGTCTTTAGTGACCAGAATCACGCGGCAGTCGGCGCAGACATCCTTTAAAAAGAAAACCGAGCCCAGAATCCGGCTGTCCATCTTCTCCATGTCGACGAGCGTGGCTTTGAGGCGATTCATGCCCTCGCTTTCGCTATCGCCGTTCACCATGTAGTCGTTGATCACCACGACGAGTCGCCCGCCGTTGGGCAGATCGCGGCTCAGCGCCGAGCTACCCTGGCCATTCAGCTCAGGAGGTGTTTCCAGCCCTTCGTCGAAAAGCGCGCGCAGGTCGCGGTGTATTTTCCGAGCCGAAAACCCGAGCTCCCCGGGAGCGGATTTCTTCCTGTCGAGCTCTTCCAGAACTTCGACAGGTATAGCGATCGTATTATCCTCGAACTTGTGGAGGCACTGCGGATCGTGCAGGAGAACATTGGTATCAAGGACAAAAATCTTGGCCTTGGATGAGGGCGTTTTTTCGTTCGACAAGGTGTGTGTATTAATAAGTGCGAAAAGCAAATCCGGTATTTGCAGCCGGATAAAAATGAACTAAAGCTAGGGTGAATCGGGGCACTCCCCTGCGCAAGCCGTAAACCGACAAAGCCGAACTTTTTCACCAACCATGCCCAACACGAACCCCATACTCGAACCGATCTCTCAACACAGCTTTCGCGACGAATCACTACTTCAGCTCGCTTACACCCACTCCAGCTGCGACCGCCCGACCGGCGACAACCAACGACTTGAATTCTTAGGCGACGCCGTGCTCGACCTCATCATCGCGGAGACGCTCTTCGAAAAATTCCCGCAGGCCGACGAGGGCGCACTCGACCGCTGCCGCGCTAGCATCGTTAATGGCAAGTCCCTCGCCCGCGTCGCAGCCAGCAAAGGGCTCGGCAAATACCTCGAAGTCGGCGACGCTCACCGCCAACACCACGCCGAACCAAGCCACGCCATGCTCGAAGACGCGCTCGAAGCGCTCATCGGCGCCGTCTACCTCGACGGCGGCATCGAGTCGGCACGGCTGACCATTCTCCACCTCTTCGGCTACCAGATCGACGCCATCGAGCTCAGCAGCGGCAGCCAAAACCCCAAAGGTAAACTCCAAGAGTGGTCACAAAAACACCACCGCGGCGAAGTGCCCGCCTACAACGAGCTGCCCGCCGAAGGCCCCGACCACGACCGTCGCTACAACGCCGCCGTATTCTTGGGCGGAAAAGAACTCGGCCGCGGCACCGGCAGTTCGAAAAAGGCCGCCGAGGCGAAGGCCGCGAAGGCCGCGCTGAAAGCGCTCAATACCAAGCCATGAATCAGAAGTTTCGTAGCGGACTTGCGCCAGCAAGGTCGACGGGCAAAGGGTTTATCATCCACCACCCAGTCGACGCGACTGGCGTCGCATCGCTACGAAGCTGCCTCGAACTTTTCAGCCATTGGTGATGCGCAAAAGCCCCGACAATCCCCCGCCCCAACACACGCTCTACCACGGCGTTTGCACGGAAGCACGCGCTCCACTGCTTCACATGCTGGCGCAAGAGGCCGAAGCGGGCACGACCGTCGCACTAGTGCCCGATCCGCGACGCGCGCAAGAGTTGGCGGCTGAGCTGGATTGTTACGTCTTGTGGGCTGCCGCAAAGCAGCCACTCGAAGTCCTCCACTTCCCCGAAGACCCGCCGCCTGACATCGACGCGCAACGACGCGCCGACCGCATCTGCGATCGCCTCGCCGCACTCAGCGCGCTGCTCGCGCCACCAAACGGCAAACGCTTACTCATCGCCACTCCCGAGGCATTGCTCGGCGCCTGCCCCGCCAAAGACGCTTTCGAAAAACAACGCCTCACACTCGAAACCGGCCAGTCTTACCCTTTCAGCGAATTGATCGACACGCTGACCACCGATCTCGATTACGACTCCGAAGCGCTCTGTGAGCAACCGGGGCAGATCGCCACGCGCGGCGGCCTCATCGACATCTACCCCTACGATGCCCACTGTCCCTACCGCATCGATTTCTTTGGCGACGAGATCGAAAGCATCCGCAGCTTTGATCCGACCACCCAGCGAACCGATGTGTCGACTCCGTTCATCCATATCGCTGCGGCGGAGAGCGCTTCGTCGATAGATTCCGCAGACGGTGAGCTCCTCGCCTACTTAGGAGTCGCTCCCGTTCAATGGACACTCGAAGACCCTGCCGCACTTGTGCGTGAACACCCCTACCGATTTGAAAAGATCAAATCCACCAGCGGCGCGACTCGCTCCTTCTACCAAATACGTGCCAAACGAGGCGAGGCCGACACACTCACCTGTATTTGCGAATTGGATACAGACTCCGAGCTCTTTCGCGACGCCGAGCGCATCGTAGTTCAATCAGAACCCACGAGTAACTACCGCTTTCATACCGACCAAGCGCAGATTGGCTATGACCGTTTCGAGTCCGAGCAAAGCGCACGCTTCAAGTTCGAAACACAACTCGCCGATTGGGCGAAAGAAGGCCTGAGTCTGGTCTTCGCCACCGCTGGCGAGAGCGAAGCCAAACGAATCCGCGAACTACTCAGCGACAATCCGCTCACCGCCAAACTAAAACCGAAGTTCGTCGAAGGCACCATCTCCGGAGGTTTTGTATTCCGAGCATCCGACTCACTTTCACTCTCGACTCTCCCTTTCGACTCTAAAACAAAGAAGGGCTTTGTTTTAATCACCGACACCGAATATTTCGGCCGCCGAAGCCGCAAGGTGAGCCGCCGTGAAGAGCGCGCACGTCCCACGATCTCGCAGGTGGATCAGTTGCTTGACTTCACCGAACTGGCCGACGGCGATCCGCTCGTCCACCTGCAGCACGGCGTCTGCCTGTTTCGCGGACTCACGCAACTCGAAATCAAAGGCGGCACGAAGGAAGTGATCTCCGTCGAATTCGCCGAGCAGATGACGATCCATGTGCCGCTGCAAGAGTCGCACCTGCTCACACGCTATGTCGGTCTGACGAAATCCAGCCCGAAGCTCGGCAAGATCGGCGGAGCCGCGTGGGATAAAACCCGCGCCGCCGCCGAACGCGCCACACTCGACTACGCGGCCGAGATGCTCCAGCTCCACGCCCGCCGCACCAAGGCCGGGGGCTTCGCCTTTCCGCCCGACCACCCGTGGCAAAAAGACTTCGAGGCAGCCTTCCCGTTTAAAGAAACGCCCGATCAACTCACCGCGATTGAAGCCTCCAAACAAGACATGGAGAGCGAGCAAGCCATGGATCGGCTGATCTGTGGTGACGTCGGCTTCGGCAAAACTGAGGTTGCCATCCGTGCCGCGCTCAAGGCCGTGCTCGCGGGCAAACAAGTCGCAATTCTCGTGCCCACCACCGTGCTCTGCCAGCAGCACTTCAACACCTTCCGCGAGCGCATGGCGCAATACCCGATCATCATCGATATGGTCAGCCGCTTCCGCAGCACCAAGCAGAATAAAGAGAGCATTGCCCAGCTCGCTGCGGGTAAGATCGACATCGTTATCGGCACCCACCGTCTACTCAGTAGGGACGTCCACTTTCAAGACCTCGGGCTCCTCGTGGTCGATGAAGAACAACGCTTCGGCGTGAAGCAAAAAGAACGCATTAAACAACTCCGAGCCGATGTGGACATCCTCACACTCAGCGCCACCCCGATCCCCCGCACGCTCTATCTCGCAATGGCGGGCGCTCGCGCCATGAGCGTGATCGAGACGCCGCCCGTTGATCGCCGCCCGATCGAAACTATCGTCAAAAGTTACTCCGAAGATTTGATTAAAAGCGCAATCCAAGCCGAGACGGATCGGGGCGGCCAGGTCTTCTACCTGCACAATCGCGTCGATACGATCGAGGGGGTCGCTTCAAAAATAAGAGACATGCACCCGAAACTCAAGGTTGCCGTCGGTCACGGACAAATGACTGAAGGTGCGCTCGAAAAGATCATGACACAATTCGTCGCGGGGAAGTTCGACGTGCTCGTCTGTACCACCATCATCGAGTCCGGCATCGACATCCCGAATTGCAACACACTGATCATCGAGGGCGCCGACCGCTTCGGCCTGGCGCAGCTCTATCAGATTCGCGGACGTGTTGGTCGCTTCAAGCGGCAAGCCTACGCCTACCTCCTGCTCCACCGCCACGCCGCCCTCGTCGATCAAGCGCAGAAGCGGCTCAACGCACTCAAGCAGCACAACCAACTCGGCGCCGGTTTCCGCATCGCCATGCGCGACCTCGAGCTACGCGGCGCGGGCAACCTGCTCGGCTCACAACAGAGTGGGCACATCGCTGGCATCGGCTTCGAACTCTACTGCCAACTACTCAAGCAGAGCGTCGCCCGCCTCAAAGGCGAACCCGGCGCCGACCGCATCCGTGCCGAAGTGAAGCTCGACTTCATCGCCACCGGCGAAGGCGGCAGCCGCGCCCGCCAGACCACCGGGACACTCAGCTTCGCCGCGATTAAGGACGCTGAATACGGCAACCGCATCGGCCATCTAATCGAAGCCGCGCTGCCCGCCGACTACATCGCTGAACCACGACTGCGCATCGATTTCTACCGTCGCCTCGCACTGGCCGAGCAGATCAAAGAGATTCACGAAATCGCGGAAGAGCTCTCCGACCGCTTCGGCGAACGCCCCCTCGCGACCAACGCCCTCATCGCCGTGAGCGAGGTGCGCATACATGCCGAGCTCGCCGGCGTCCGCCGCGTCGAGACCGAAGGCGATCGCCTAATCTGCAAGCTCGCTCAACCGGGTAAAAATGGCGAGTTCCTCAAATCGGGCACCCGCTTCCCTCGCCTCAAGGCGAAAGACCCGCTCAAACGACTAGCCGAAATCCGACGCTTCCTGCAGCGGCACCGACGATAATCCTAAATGGATGAGTAGAACCGTTAATTAACGTGAATGAACATTAATTATGAGTGCATAAGTTTGAGTCTATAATCGGTTTACACTTTAAATTGTTTCCGATTTCCATTCTACAATCCAAAGCCAAATTGGCGCAGCCTCTGATTAACGTTAATTGACGTCCATTAACGGTTTACAAGAATACACTCAGGCGAACTGCCGATTTAAGGATAGTGCCTACAAACGATTGATCGTGTTGGCCAGATAAGCCGCGCCGAAACCATTATCGATATTGACGACGGAGATTCCGGATGAGCAGGAGTTCAGCATACCGAGTAGTGCGGCCACCCCCCCGAAGCTCGCACCGTAACCGACGCTGGTCGGCACGGCGATGACTGGCGCACTCACGATGCCGCCCACCACACTGGGCAAGGCACCTTCCATGCCTGCGACCGCGATGACGACCTTGGCATTGAGCAGAATATCCACATCGGCCATTAAGCGATGTAGGCCGGCGACTCCAGCATCATAAAGCGTATCGACCGGATTCCCAAAAAACTCAGCCGTGAGGCGCGCCTCTTCCGCGACTGGAAAATCTGAAGTCCCCGCACAGGCAATCGCGATGCGACTTTCAACTGGATCCACTTCGTGTATCTGCAAAGTAAATACACGCGCGGCTTCATGGTAGTCTGCCTCCGGAAAAGCTTTTAACAAGAGTTCCGCTTTGTCGGCAGCGACACGAGTGGCCAGCACATTTTGCTGCTGCGCGAGGAGACTGCCTGCGATCTCGGTAATCTGCGCGACACTCTTGCCCTCGCCAAAGATGACTTCAGCGGTTCCGCGCCGGGCTTTGCGACCGATATCGACCCGGCTGTGCCCCAGATCATGATAAGCACTACGGTGCAATGCTTCGACCGCAGCATCCACCTCCATCTCGCCCGATTGGACGGCTTTTAAAATCTCTTCGGCGTGTCGCATCAGCTAGTCTTCTTTCGATTAATCGCATCAAGCACTTCGCCCATACTGAGCCCATGTTTCTCGGCAATGGCTTTACAGTCGTCATACTCCGGCTTCGATCGCAGCGTTCCCCCGTTCGCCCCAAGAGCCAGCTTCACTCGAACAGCTCCCCATTGCGTATCCACATTTTCGATACGTCGATCCAAGACAGTGCGCTCCCACTGCTTGCGCCTCAACCCCAGCGTGCTACTGTGCTTGATAAAGGCCGCCTCAACCGCTTCCAATGACTCGACAGTCGCCAAAGCACTCACAACTACGCCCAAGCGGCCTTTCTTGAAGGTCGCTGCCGTCTGCCAGACATCGAGCGCTCCAGCGGCCACAAGTTGTTCACAAAGGAAGGCCACTTGCTCCGGGGACATATCATCCAAATTGGTGGCGAGCTCCCAAACTGTAGTGGCATGACCACTGGCGACTTCCGTATCGTAGAGCGACACATGCAGTGCATTGGGAATGTTCGGATCTTTGCGCTGACCGATGCCGGTAGCGGCCTTGAGCTGCGTCCCTGTCAGCGGTTCGTTGAAACGACAGCCTTTACCCACAAGCAAGGCGGCACCTGTCGGCGTGGTCGCTTCCTTATTCGTAGCGTTGAGAGAGACCGGGCAACTATCCAGCAAACGAGCCGTCGCAGGCGCAGGCACCGGCATCCGACCATGTGCGCACTGCACCGTCCCTCCGCCAAGCTCGACGGCTGAGGAGGCGATTGCATCGACACCGAGTAAGTCCCAGCAGATCGCAGCCCCGACGATATCGATAATTGAATCCACCGCTCCGACCTCGTGGAAGTGCACCTCATCAGCGGGCTTATTATGCACCGCCCCCTCCGCCTCGGCCAGCACCCGAAAGACCGCGACCGCATCAGCCTTGACAGAGTCTTTGAGCGTGGAGGTTTCGATCATTTCACGAATTGAGCGGAAGGTGCGATGACCTTCAGAATGGGAATGAGAGTGTGGATGGTCATCATGCGCATGACTATGATGATCTGAATGCTCATGGTGATGATGATGGTGCGGTTCGTGCGCGAGCTTCACGTCGCAGCGAATACCACTGATACCCGAGCGGATGTCCGGCTCGCAGGACAGCGACCAGCCGTCGAGGGGCAGCTTTTTCAGCTCCTCGATGAGCGCGTCGGCCTCCACTCCGAGGGCTATCATCGCACCAAGATTCATATCGCCGCAAATACCGGCAGAGCAGTTGTAGTAGAGAATTCGCATTACAAACCTAAATGAATCGCCGAGCCACAGCCCAGCAGAACGAAGCCGACCAGCAAATGCGCATAGCGCCCCAGACCATTGAACTTAAAGGTATCGAGACCCCGAATTAACACCCACACTGCGACCAGCATGGTTCCGATTGTCGCCAGCGCAAACAGGGTGACCACAGCCAGAGCCAAGCCAAGGTCTTGCCCGATCGCAGGGAATAGCAGCAAAGGGATTAAGGCCTCACAGGGACCGAAAACAAAAATAACGAATAAGCTCCAGACTGTGATGCTGCGCGAGTTGACGGCCTGATGGTGTGGATGGGCATGCCCTCCAGCATGGGAATGCGGATGGTCATGCACGGTGCCGTCGACATGCGCGTGCACATGACTGTGTGTATGCTGAGTTCGCAGGTGCCGCAGCGCCCATACGATATAGCCCAGTCCAAACAGCACGAGTAACCATGCCGCCAGATCGCCACGCGAGGATTCGAAAGCCTCCAAGCTACTGAGCGACCAGCCCGCAGCAGCGCCAATAAAGCCGAGCAAAACCGATGCAGCCACATGCCCGAGCCCACAAATGGCAACAATTGAGAGCGTACGGCGCATCGTCCACTGACGCGCCTTACCCAGCGCAGCAAAGGGCAGATAATGATCTGGCCCAAGCAGTGTATGCACCACCCCGATCAAGACCGCAGAGGAGAGTAATACAAAAGCGCCAGAGGATGCATCCATATGCTGGGAAATATGCTGAGCGGATCTCAGCCTCGCAAGAGTGAAAAATGTTTCATTTGCTGCAGGGGGTGTCATTGATCCACCCAGCCATTGACAGTCGTATCATCAGTCCTAGGTTGGAACCCATGTCAGTTCCTCAAGGCTTGAATGCCAGTATCCAGAGGCTCGAAAGCTGGTTCCACCAATGCCCTGGAACCATCACTGCGTTTTCCGGCGGCGTGGACAGTTCCTTGGTGGCGTTTCTAGCGAGGCGCTTCTTAGGAAAAGAAAACTCGTTGGCGGCGATCTCTGCTTCGCCCAGCTTGAAGATGTCTGAACTCGAAGAAGCGCGCAAATTTGCCCTCTCACATGACATCCGTTTACAGGTCGTCGTTTCGGGCGAAATCGAAGACCCCAATTATTTCAGCAATCCAGCGAATCGCTGCTACTATTGCAAAGACGCGCTCTACTCCGAGTTGGAAAAAACGCGTCAGGAACACCCCCAGTGGTGGGTGGTCAATGGACAGAACAGCGATGACGCCGGCGACTATCGCCCGGGGCTACACGCCGCCTCCGAGCACGCCGTGCGTGCGCCGCTCGCCGAGAACGGGATCGACAAAGCGATGGTGCGAGCCATCGCCGCACACTTTGAACTGCAATGCTGGGATAAGCCCGCCAGCCCCTGCCTCGCCTCACGCATCCCTTACGGTGAACGTGTGACCGTGCAGAAGCTTCGCCAAATCGAAGAAGCGGAGGCCGAACTGAAAGCACAGGGGTTCCCCATCGCCCGCGTGCGTCACTACGGCGAGCACGCGCGCATCGAGGTGCCGCCGGAGCGCGTTGCCGAGCTCCGTGAGATGGAAACCTCTCTGGCGGAAAAGTTGAAAGAGGTTGGCTTCGATCAGATCGAAATCGACCGCGAAGGTTTTGTCTCCGGCAAACTGAACCGGGCGATTCTTTAGGCGAAATACTGCTCGGCGCGTTTAGCAATTTCTGCGTAGTCCACCTTGAACTGGCAGTCCTCACGGATGGCGGCTAGATCGACTCCGGCCAGGTTGCGATGCTTGGCCTCAAGTCCTTGATACAGTTCGCCGGCATCGCCGTCACCGTCTTGCTCATAGTAAGTCACATAGCGGGAGACATCTTGGAAGGCGTATTCCGTCTTGTGAGCCCAGTTTTCGCAGCCGGCACAGCCCGGGCACATGGGCACCGGCATCATGGTGGCGACCTGTTGCAAGGCCTCGCGCTGCGCGCCGGGCAGAGTCTGCTTATAGAGCTTAGCCGCCAGCGTGTTTTCTTCGAGTTGCCCTACATTGTCCATAGAGGAGCAAATCGACGCGATGCGAGAGTCGCTCCAAACAGCATGGAGCAGTGCTTGGTGGGTGGTGAGCCCGACTTCATCAATCTTCGGATTCTTCTTCGGCGCTTTGGCGAAAGGCTTCATCTCCTTCATGGAGATGAGTCCAATGCCCGCTTGGTGGCAGGCCTCAAGTGCTTGGTCAAAAGCCCCGCCCTTCTGATGGAAGGGGTTGTATTTGAGCATGATTGCATCGACAAAGCCGCCACGTGCGGCGGACTCGAGCTGCTGAACCAGATGGCCATCATGCGTGGAGAAACCACAAAGTTTGGCCTTACCCACCTTTTTGATCTGCTCAAAGACTTCGCGCAGCTCGTCATGCTCAGGCCAATTGTCCGCATCGTCTCCGTATTCCCTCTTACTGAGGCCATGCACGAAGAACAGGTCGAGGTAATCGGTGCCGCAGTTTTTCAGGCGGCGGTCGATTTGCTCAAGCAATTGCTTAGGGCCTTTACGAGGATGATCTTTACTGACCAAAAAGAGCTCTTCGCGACGTTGCGGGTAGCGCTTAATCCATTTGGCGACATTGCGTTCTGACTCGCCCTTAATATAGCAATCGGCTGTATCGAAATATCGGATACCTAGGCTCCAGGCTACGTCGAGGTATTGCGGGCTGTGCGCACTCATCATGCCGCCAAGATTGAGCATGGTGACCTCCGGACCATTCTTGCCGAGTTTACGTTTGGGGAGTGCGGGTGATTCTTCCACTGGGGCTGCGGATGCCTGCCCCGAAAGAGCCGCAACTGCAGTAGGCAGCGCGACGGACGCCTTGATGAAATTGCGGCGTGATGTGTAGGCTTGGTTTTTCATGATTTTTGGAGTTGAGCAATTGTTCTCTCGAGAGATTGGATACGTTTGGCCATGCGCGTAAGGACTTTACGTTGAGTGGGATTGAGCTCGCAGCAGAGTTCGCAGAAGTGACGAGTGGCGGGACTGCCCGGTTCCGGGTAGTTATATACCTCGCCGCATACGGAACAGGTCTTGTTGCGGGTAGCGGGTTGGGGTTTGAGCTTTTTGACCGGCATGGCGTTAACGTTCTTTCTTGATCAAATCGAGTAGGTTGGTTGGGTCGCCGCCATCCATGAGCAGGCGGCGCTCGGTAGAGCGGGTTTCGCCGATTGCGGTCACACGGATTGCGGCGTGATCCTTAACCGGGCATTCGTGCTCGCAGATACCGCAGCCGATGCAGCGGGACGGATCGACGTAGGGGCGGCGCAGAGTGATCGGGTTGCCATCGCGCTTGGTGATGGTGACCTCACGGGAGAAGATGGCCTTGGGCGATGTAGGACAGACTTCTTCGCAGACCACACAAGGCGTTTCCATTGCCCAGGGCAGACAGCGACCACGGTCGTAAAAGGCGGTGCCAATTTTAACCGGCCCTTGCTCCGCGTGCTCGCCGATGCCGGTTTTTTCCTCGATGGAGATGCGCTGGATCGCACCGGTAGGACAGACCTGACCACAGAGCGTACAGTTCAGCTCGCAGTAGCTGATCTTCATGTTGAGGATTGGCGTCCAAATACCCTCGAGCCCGGCCTCCATCAGGGTGGGTTGGAGCACATTTGTAGGGCAAACACGGATACACTGGTCGCATTTAATACAGCGCTCCAGAAAGTGGTCTTCCTTCATCGAACCGGGAGGACGGATCACCTTCTTGCTGAAGTTTTTATCCGAAGCACCCGAGGCACGCGCCATCGCATAGCCTGCGGCTCCAAAGAGCGAGGCCATCGCCACGCGGCGGCCACTAATCGGTGGGCCGGCCACTTCGTGTTTCCGGTTGGGCATGAATTTAAACGAGATGGCATCCGTGGGGCAGTCTTCAATGCACTGCATGCAGACAAAGCACTCACTCTTGCGCAGCTGTGTGTGTGGGTCACTTGCGCCCTGGCAACCTCGCACACAGGCGTCACAGTCGATGCATTTGTTCGGGTCGCGCTCAATGCGCCAAAGCGAGAAGCGTGAGGCCACGCCAAGAAAAGCTCCTAATGGACACACAACCCGGCAGAAGAAACGGGGGATCACCACGTTCATGCTGACAAAAAAGAGCAGCATAAACCCAATCAGCCAAGCACCGACATGGTAGTATTGCTTCACATACACGGTGTCGGGAAAGATCTCGTTCAGCGCGGGTAACACGGCGGTGCTCATTGAACGATGGAAGAGACAGATCGGATCAAGCAATCCGATTTGCAGACTGCCGAAAAATGCCGCCACAATCATGATGACCAGAAAGACGTATTTAAGCTGCTGGAGCTTGCTGAAGCGGTTACTCTCGATGCGCGCCTGCTCGTCGCGGCGACCAAAGAGCCAACCGGTCAGCTGGTGCAAGGTGCCATAGGGGCAGATCCAGTTGCAGAAGAAACGCCCCAGCAGAAAAGTGGGCACCAGTAGCAGCAGGCAAAGGATGAGCCCCTTGTAAACCGTAGTCGTGGTGACGGCGGTGGCGAAGCCGACCAATGGATCGATCTCCAAGAAGAGCGAAACAGGATAGCCTTTAAGGTAGCGTAGATCAGTGATGATCACAAAGAAGAGAAAGAGCAGAAAGAAGAAGGTCTGCGAAAGCACGCGCACGCGGGTGATGCGCATGTCGGCGATGACCTGATTCTTAAACCAGCTGCCGAACTTCCCAAGTGCGCCGGATGTTTTCGACGGCGCGGTGGCGCCGCCGCTCTTGATATAGCTATCAACCGGAGTTTCGTGCGCGTCGGGCTTCGGCTTATCGCCCCCACCGCAGCCGCAGTTGCCGCTTCCACAGCTCATGCTTCGACCTCCTTCAATCTGAGTTCTTGCCAGTGCATGTTGCCGAGGCCACGGGCGTGTGCCTTGTGCAGGTAGTCGAGTTTGGAAACGTCGCGTTCCAGCAAGTTTGTAAAGCCATAGCTATCGACAGCCACCATATCGGTGCCCGCGACGACGGTATTGACTGGTTTGACATCAGAAAGCCGTCCACCCGTTGGGCCATTGCTGACAAGCACATCCATCGCATCGAGGATGACGAGGGTCGGCTCGATCATGAGCGCGAAATCGGAAATGATACTGTGAATGTGCTGGTGAAACTGGTTGCGCCGACCACCGAGCAAGCCATACCAGTTTTTCATCGTCATGGAGGCATGGCAGAGGTTGTGGTCCTTGCAGGGCGAGAGCCCGATGACTTTGTTCGCTTTCTGAAAAGGTCGATTGAAAAAAGGCCAATGTCGCAGGATTTCCCCCTCCATTTCAATGGTGGCAAATGCGCCCTGCTCCGGGTACAGCAAGCGCAGGTTGAGCTCATCGGCCACTGCTTCGAGCCCGCTCTTCAGGAAGCAACTGGCAGGACTATTGATCGGATTATCCGCAACAAAGACTTCTTCCGCGCCCGCTTCGAAACAGAGCTGCGCGGTGGTGCGCAAGGCATCGGGGTGCGTGGTGGCACAGAGTGCGGGCGGGCGGTCAAACGCGATGTTGGGCTTAATCATGACGATATCGCCGCGCTGAACGAAGCGCCCCATGCCCCCCAACTGCTCGACAGCCGCGCGGATTGCGGTGCCACGATCCAGCGAGTGAGCCACGGATAGATCCGGCAACAGCTTCGATCCATCCAGTCGGAAACTCGGCAACTGCATGCCCGCCTGCTCCTCAAAACCCGGCACCACATGCTCACGCTGCCAGAGAGCGGCGGCCGCTCCTAGGCTCCCCAAGCTAACAAAGCCAGTGAGCAGCGCCTGCTGCACAAACTCGCGGCGGCTCATCTCCTTTGGCTCCAGCTCAATCTCGGGCTTACTCATATCCGTAGCCTTCCACTTCAGCGTCCATGCCTGATTCGGTTTCAGGTGGCGCCACCACAGCCCCACCCTCCGGAAAATTATCGGCCAGCACATGAGCTAGGAATTGCTTGGCCTGGGCAAGGTCGCCCGCGCTCATGATGCCGCAGACGAGGCTCCCACGTTGCGCAACGACGGTGTATTCGCCGAAATTCTCAGCCGCAAAGATTTGCGCGCCCGCCCGTTCATAGACTGGCTCAAGTTCTCCGAATTTGACGTTAAAATCATACAATGCCTGCCAGGCCGCCTCGCCGGCCTGAGGGTCGGCAGCCTGCATGGCAAAATAGTTGAGCGCCGCGCCCTCAAATTGATAGTTCGCCTGAAATACGTTTTTCAATAGCGCCTGCCCGTAGGCGTTTTGCGCCACAAAGGCGACCGAGCCCGGCACCTGCCCGTAGCTTGGCAAACTGAAGCGAGCCTCCAGCCCGGCATTATCCGCAGGCAAGCGCTCGGCCAGATAACTGGCATAGCTTTGAGCCACATCCATAACCGCAGCTTCTGCCGACGAGCCGATGATCTGCACGTAAGCTCGTCCCGTCCGGTAGAAATAACCCATCTCACTGGCATAGCCATCCGGGGCAAAATCGATGGATCCGCCTGCTGGGTCACGCTCCAGCGACAGAATGCCATAAGCATTGAGCGGCGTATCCATCCAGTAGATAAAGACATCGATGAACTCCCCCGACTGCTCGGACAGACTGAAGCTGCGACTGGTCAACTCCTGAAAATTGAACTCCAGGTAGGCGGGCGCGCGGCCATTGATTTTCTCGAAGAGCGTCTCGGGCGAATACAATTCCATCGGCCCCATCGCCTTCAACGGCAGGCCAAACTCCGGCAGGAGCCGGTCGAGTCCGGCCGGTTGTGGGCTCGCGCCCGGCACCGAGGCATTCTCGCCGGGAAGTGTGGCCGCGATCCCGACCACCGCATCCGCCGTCGTGGCGAGCGCAGCTACATCGACCTCATAGATGCCGGGATCGTAGTTCTGCCCCTTATAGTAAACCGCCCATCCGATGCTCAGTAGCAGCAAAAGGATCCCCACGCCGACCCACTTTTCTGTGGCCGGAATTTCAGTGCGCACGAAGCGCTTAACTCGGGACGAGGCTCCCATAGGCAAGCGCGGATTGTAGGTACGGCTCGTTCACAAAACAAGCGTAGAGTGCGGGATCAGTCCGAACTCAACCGTTTCTTCTTCTCGCCCGCGAGTAGAGCGTGCGCCTCGTGCAGGGCAGGTAAGATTCGGTCGCAGTTGGGGTGCCCCTTCAAGAGTTTCACCATGGCGGCTTCGTCGAAATCCACCGCTGGTTTGCCCCCCATCCAGTTCCCCCCATCGCCGCCTTCGATCATGCCGTAGCGGTATTTCCCGTAGTCCACCATATCCATCCCCTTGACCAGACTCCAGAGACGAAGAATGTAGAGTAAATTCACTTCCCCCGGCACCTCCGTGTACCAAGGAAGCCCCTGGACGTAGGAGGGCCACCAATCGGCACCCAGCGCCGCCTGCATCGCTTCGTGGATGCGGGTCTCGATCGGAGCGATCGTCGCTTCGATCTGATCATAATATTCGAGCGCGGCGATATGCTCATCGTAATCCGAAGGGCAGGATGCACCGAGGCTGAGGGTGTGCACCTCGGGACGGCGCAGACAGAAGAGATCGTTAAACTCGATCGGATGCAATGGCGCGCAGAGTTCGACCAGTTTTTGCGGCGGCTTAAAGAGTTGGCCACCTTTGTCCGTTGGGCTGATGATGAAAACGCCCATGTCTTGCTCGGTGGCGGCCTCGATGGCTGGCCAATTGGTCTGGTTAATAAAATACCAATGCAAGTTCACATAGTCGAACTCTCCGGTGCGAATCGCTTCTTCGATCGCCGCACAAGCACCGTGGGTGGAGAAGCCTACATGGCGAATCCGGCCTTCCTTCTGCCAGCGGCGCACGACCTCCATGCAACCACCGGGGCGGAGAACCCAGTCGAGGTTCTTAGACTCGTTGATTCCGTGAAAGGCAAATAGATCCAGATAGTCGGCCTGCAGCTGCTCGACGGACTTTTCCAGATTCTGCTCAAATTGGGCGGGGTCTTCTGTCGGCCCGACCTTCGTCTGCAGGTAATAATCGTCGCGGTCAAATGGCTCCAGCGCGAAGCGGAGCCATTGCTCGGAATTGCCGTAGCCGCGGGCGGTTTCGACGTGGTTGATCCCTAATTCAAAGCTGCGAGCCAGCGTCGAGCAAATGGTCTCGCGTTCCGCGGCCGTCAAATCCTCGGGCTTGAGATCCCCCGACCAGCCACGCGGCAGACGCATGCCGCCAAAACTAAAGACGGACAAATCCAAATTGGTGCGACCAAATCGACGATATTCCATAGCAGACGATCATGCTTTTCGACTGAGGGCGGTCAATCTGTTCCCTTCAAATAATTAATAGTAAGACCGCCTTATCATTCAATGAAGCCGCCAGTATAACTGGCGCGAGTTCGCGTTCATGATTCGACATTCATCGGCGATGCAAAATCCTGCGCGCGTGGCATACCCATGGGGACATCAGCGGCGGTTCAACGCCTACCCGCAATATTTCAGAAAGACCTTTGGCGAACGCGTGCAAAAGGTCTCTGTCGACGCGGGCTTCACCTGCCCCAATCGGGACGGCACGGTCGGCTACGGGGGCTGCACCTTTTGTGATAACCGGAGCTTCAACCCGGGCTACTGTGACCCGAAGCTCTCGATCCGCGAACAGATCGAAACTGGCATCCGTTTCCACAGCAAACGTTACCATAACCCGAGCCGACACCTCGCTTACTTCCAAGCGTTCACCAACACCCACGCCCCACTCGCTCGCTTGAAAGAACTCTACAACGAGGCGCTCAGCGTGCCCGGAGTCATCGGGCTCGTCGTCGGCACACGGCCTGACTGCCTCGACGACGAAAAGCTGGCCTATTTCCAAGAACTCGCCCGCACATATACAGTGATTTTAGAAATCGGTATCGAGAGCTGCTACGACGCCAGTCTCAAACGCATGAACCGAGGCCACAGTTTTCAACAGGCTGTCGACGTCATTCATCAAGCCGCTGAGCTTGGGCTGCGGGTCGGCACACACATCATTTTGGGTCTACCCGGAGAGACGGAAGCCATGCAGATCGAGGCAGCGAGGCGCCTCTCAAAATTGCCCATCGATACAGTGAAGTTCCACCAGCTTCAGCTCATTCATGGCACAGCGATGCTGACGGACTATGAACGCCACCCCGAAGATTTCACATTCGATTCGTTCGAAGATTACTGCGCACGGCTGGCACGCATCATCGAGCATCTGGATCCTCGCATCGTGATCGAACGTTTCTTCAGCGAAGCGCCGCCCGAATACAATGCCACGCCGATTCAGTGGACGCTGCGTAACGATCAAATGCTCCAGAAATTCGAAGGCTATTTGGACTCGGTCGACACTTGGCAGGGGCGATTAACGTAGCCAGATACTCTAGCAGGCTGCCCCGACCTAATCCGAACCGACGCTCGACACCCGCCCTGCCCAGACGGCAGCCAACAAGAGCTGCAAAGGGTGGTAGATAATAAGCGGCAGGAGCACCGCACCGACATTGATCTCAACGGACTCGGGGATCACGGCAAAGATCGCCGTGGCCAGAGGCAAACCGGTCGCCATGGATTTTTGGCTGGCACAAAAGAAGGCCGCAATACGCTCACCGAGTTCGAGGCGGAGGCTTTTGGCCGTCAGCCAAACCACTGCACTCGCCAGCAGAAGCAAGCCGGCCACTTCAAGAATCAAGAGGAGCAGAGCCCCTAAGGAGAGCGCCTCGAAGAATCCGGAAGCCACGCTTCCGGCAAAGGCGGCATACACAATGTAGATGATGATCGCACTGCTGATACGCTTCAACCAAGCTCCCGCTTTGCTCACAAAGGAGGCGAGGTAGATCCTCAGAATTTGCCCTAGGATCATCGGAAAAACGATGAGCAGGCTCAGCTTAGAGAGCAGCGGCAGCAAAGGCAACTCCACCGACTCGCCCGTGGACAAATAGAAGGCCACCCATAGCGGCACGATCACGACTGCCAGCGCGTTGGACAGCACAGTCGCGCAGAGCGCGTTGGAAGTGCGCCCGCCGGCCAGGCTGGTGAATGCTACAGCAGAGGCGATGGTGGTCGGCAAGATCGACAGCAAGCCAAAGCCCAAGGGCACGGACTCCGCCATGAAGCGGGCGAACGCAAACAGATAGAGCACCGTGAGGCAGGGGAAGAGCAGGTAGTTCCACGAAAGCACAAACGCGTGCAAGCGTAGGGGCTTGTACCCTGCAGCCAACTCGCGCCCCGGCAGAGAGATGCCTTGAATGAAAAAGATTATCCAGACGCCCAGCTTCGTCGTCCACTCCACATGCAAGACGCCCCCCGGCACCCCGGGTTCAGGGCACAGGATGGCCAGAACAATCGCCCCGATCAGGCTGAGCGTGAAGCCGTGCTTCCTATAGGCGGGTATCTTTGCGGTATTCATCGTAGTGGAATCCGGATCGGCCATTCGTATTTCGATCGCACGGCTTGCCCTTGGCGCATGGGGATGGAAAAGCGCGCCCCCTCAGCCATGCGCTTGGCGGCGTCGACGAATTCCCGATGTGAGAAGTCGATCACTTTTTGCACGGCAACCCGGCCATCTTTTTCCACATAGACGAGCAAGCGCACAAAAGCCTCGCCGCGCCCTCTCGGCGAATTAGGCGGATAGTGAAAGCGGCCTTTGCGCACGAGCCGTGGGATCTCATCGAGCTCGCCGAAGCCGAAGAGCTGCTCCATTTGATCGACCGACTCCGTGGAGAAATCGACGACCATGCCCAAGCCCGCACCGATACTCAGATCGCCCGTGCCCGGATTGAGGCTCACTTCCAGCTGATCCAGAGTGGGCATCGGTGGCGGCGTATTGAGCTCAGGCGGCGGGGGCGGATCTTGCTCTGGGGGCGGCGGGGGCGGATCTTCCAAGGGAGGCGGCGGAGGCGGTGCAGCGAGTTCTACGGCCTCGATCGACTCCACACGACTGCGCTCAGGCTGCATAATCTGCGTCAACGGCACGAGCAGCATAATAAACAAGGCCACCCCACAGCCAAACAAGAGGCTGAGGCCTTTGCCGGACGATGTATCTTGAGGTGGAAGGAGACTTGGCATGCGCGGGGACACTTAAGTGTCCTGAAGTGCGCTTTGTCAAAGTCCGAGCTAGAGCAAAGAGTCGATCTCGTCGTTTACGCGCTGATCACGCTGTTCCACCTGCTCTTCGCCGAACTCGATCACCCCCGTCGTCACTTGCACCCCGAAATAAGCCCCGATCGATGCCGATGTGGCTACAATATAGATAAAAATCGCCACACCCGCCGATAGATCCAAAATGCGTTTCGCGATTAGGATGATCGCGAACAGGAGAAAAAACGCAAAGCCCACCCATGGTAACACGGGGTCTGCCCAGTCTGCCTCCACCATCGGCACAATGTGTAGCTCCGCCATACCATAGGCTAGCAGCCCGATCAGCAAGGGCACCGCCAAAGAGAGAAATGCCGCAATGATCCCACGCTTCGTCGGAAACATCGCCATAAAGACGCGAGCGATCAAGACCCACGTCAGCAGGCAGACGCCCACCGTAATATTGAGGATGGGATCGCCGACCTCATAGCCAAAAAGGGACTCGATCATACGTACGACTGAGTTGATAACAGCTATTGGCATGCTTACAGTAGAGCAAATCCGCCCCAAAAAGGCGATTCTAATATTCTATCGCCAAAGGACGCCCCGACCGCGCCCTTGACAGCTGCGCCGCCCACTGCCAAATCAGACGCTTTTCTTAAACAAATATACCCATGGCATCTCCAACCGACGTCCGTAAAGGCAAAGTTCTCAACTACCAAGGCAGTCCGCACCTCGTGCTCGACGTGCAACACCGCACACAAGGTCGCCAGGCCGGGTTCATGCAGGTCACCATGCGCAACCTGAGCTCTGGTGCCAGCACCAACACCAAGATCCGCACCACCGACTCGGTCGAAATCATGCACACCGATGTGGCCAAGCTCGAGTTCAGCTACATCGATGGCGATGGCTACCACTTCATGGATCCGGAAACCTTCGAAGACACGATCCTCGAAGACAGCATTGTCGATGACGCCAAGGACTTCCTCGTCGAGACCCAGACTTACAACATCATGCGCGTGGACGATAAACCAATCTCCATCGACCTGCCCGCTTCCATCGAAATGAAGGTCACCGAGTCCGCCGAAGGCGTGAAGGGCGACACCGCAAGCAACGTGCAAAAGCCCGCCACTCTTGAAACCGGCCTGACCGTGCAAGTGCCCCTCTTCATCAAAGAAGGCGAAACGATCAAGGTGAATACCGCCGACCGCTCCTACGGCGGCCGAGCTTAAACTTACGCCTAATCCAGCAAACGGATGTCGACCATCACATCCTGCGCGATTTTTTCGAGACGTTCGCGAATATCTTCGCGATCCACATCTGAGCCGCAGCCGAGTCGCGCCTTCGCCTCGAAAAGCATGCCGCCGGTATCAGGGGCGCTGTAAGCCTTGGTGCTGAGCTCCTCGACATTCACACCCGCCAGTGCGAGCGCCTTAAAGACGTCGCGCACAATGCCCGGATGGTCACTGCCGACCACTTCGAGGTCGAACTGCCGCAGAGGCTCGAGCTCCGAAGCCTCAGTGCCCGCCGCGATCATCACATCGAGGTCGCTGATCGTGCGCAGAGCCACTTCGAGGTCTTGCTGACGCTCGCCCGCGACCGTGACTTCAAGCAAGCCGACGAAGCGCCCCGCGAGGTGCGCCATCCGACAATGCTCCCAGTTTCCGCCATGCGCGGCGATCACATCGGCCAATTTCTCGACCAGACCTGCGCGGTCTTTGCCGCTAATCGTTAGAACTAATACGCCATCCATGATCATCTGCATAAGGCCTCGGCAAAAAAGCGCAAGATCACATAGTAGGTGCGAACAGCGAATGCATCTGTAGGAGAGGGTTTATCCCTCGACCGATGTCACCGACTATCCCACTGATCGAGGGACAAACCCTCTCCTACGAAAAAGCCTACAAATAACTGCAGCAATAGTCGCAGCCGCCCTGGGCGACTTTCAGCGCGAACTTGGAATTGCCCTCCACATTGAAAGACTGACCTTCGGCGTAGTTGACCCACTCCTCGCTACCGGCGAGCTTCACTTCCATAGAACCGCCGAGGATCTCCATCAGCTCAGGCGCTTCGGTGCCGAACTCGTAGTCGCCCGCCTGCATAAAGCCGAGGGTCTTCTTCGAGCCATCGGCAAACTGCACCGTGCGGCTGGTGACTTGGCCGCCGAAATATACATTGGCCTTCTTGATGATAGTGACGTTTTCGAATGTTTCAGACATGTGCCTACTTCTCGAAATCCACACACATCTGTCGATCAAATTATCGAGCTTCGAAGCGACCGTCGGCGCGCTTGGTGATGAGACGCTTGATCTCCAGTCCCATAAGCGTGGCGGAGACTTCAGCGCTCGCACGGTTGGTTTGCTGGGCGATTTGGTCAGACTGGCAGAGTTCGCCACCGGTGAAGCAATCGAGCACTTCGCGCTCTAAGTCGCTCAGTTCGACGTTCGGCGAGGACGGCTCTAGGGGCAATTCAGCTTCGGTTAGGGTGGGTCGGGCGTAGCGGAGCTCTTCCAAAACATCGTCGACGGAGGTGACCATCGTCGCGCCATCGCGGATGAGTTGATGGCAACCCGCGCTACTGGCTTGGTCGATCCGCCCGGGCACAGCCATGATCTGGCGGCCTTGCTCGCCCGCGAAGCGCGCGGTGATCATACTGCCACCGGCCACATCGCTCTCGACGACGATAACGGCCTCACACATGCCGGCGACCACGCGATTGCGCATAGGAAAAGTCTGCCGATCGGCGCGCCGACCAAATGGAAACTCACTGGCCACGGCGCCCTTCTCCGCGATCTGCTTGTAGAGCTCTAGATTCTCGGGCGGATACACAATATCTAGGCCGCAACCGAGCACGGCGACAGTTTTGCCCCCGGCTTCAAGCGCGCCTTCGTGAGCGGCCGTATCAGTGCCGCGCGCCATGCCGCTGACGATGCAAAAGCCGAGCTGCGAGAGCTCGGCGGCAAACTTACGCGCCACGCTGTGACCGTAGAGTGTAGCTCGACGCGTGCCGACGATGGCGATACAGGGGCGATCCACGTTGTATTCACCCTTCCAATACAAACCGATCGGCGGATCATAGGTCTCCTGCAGCATGGGTGGAAAGGCTTCGTCCGTCTGGGCGATGAAGCGCATGCCGGAGGCGCGCATACGCTCGACTTCTTTGGCCAGATCAAAGTGTTCCGACCAATTCGCAAGAACAGAAGCGGCTTTGTCACCAACGCCTTTAACCTGCATGAGCTTTTGCCGCTGCCCGGAAAGCACAGCAACGGGGTCCCCCTCAAAGGCCTCCAGCAAGCGGCGAAGCATAACGGGTCCCACATGCTGGAGCCCGTTGAGCACGAGCAGGGCTTGTCGGTGATTAAGCGTGGCCGCCATCGATCAGCTGCGAAGCACGTCGGGGAGATAGTCTAACAGCTGCGTAGTATGCACGGCTACTTGACCCTTGTCGCGAGCGAGGCGCTGCGCCGCCAAGCCGTGCAGCAGAACACCGCGCGCAACGGCGGTCGGCACACAGACATTATTCTGCGCGATCATACCACCAATCAGACCAGCGAGAAGATCGCCACTGCCGCCACGCGAGAGGACGGGGCCGCCCTGCGTATTGTAGATCACAGATTCGCCATCGCAGATGCGGGTATTGGCGCCCTTTAGAACCGTCAACACACGAAACGATTCCGAGAAATCGAGCAATGCCTCAATGGTATAATTAGGCTCTGCAAACTTGGCGATGCGCATAAACTCACCCATGTGCGGAGTGAGCACCACACGACCAAAATGCGGGCGACGCTTATGTGCGACCTCAACGACACGAGCACGCAGCGCATCGGCATCAAGGAGGACAGGACATTCCACCTGTTGGACAATTTGCTGTGTGACCATCTCAGTATGTCGATCTTTACCCATACCAGGCCCGACTAAAAGCGCCGACGCTTGGCCAATACGTTCCATCAGTAGCGGCATAGCGCGCGGATTGAGGGTGCCGTTTGCCGTCTCCGGCCAGGGAATCCACATGGCCTCGGGCACCTGCGCTGAGAGCGAACTCACGACCGAAGCCGGCGCAAACGCCGTGACTAATCCTACGCCGGAACGCACTGCGGCTTGCACCGCCATAAGCAGGGCACCCGGCATGTAGGCCGATCCTCCAACGATAAATAGGTGGCCAAACTCGCGCTTATCGACCGCAGCAGGGCGGAAGCGACGAATCGGATCGAGCACCGAATCTGTCAGAATAAACTCATTCACATCGGGCTTCTCCAATTGCGAGGACTCGAAGAAACCAAGGTCGACATAGCGAATACGCCCACAGTCGGCGATGCCCGCGAAGAGCGGCTTCTTCGCGATCCCGGTCGCATAGCTGAAATCGGCTCGAAAACTAATGCCCCCACCTGAGTCGTCGCCCCGACCGCTGGGCAAGTCGACCGAAGCACGCAGATCAATCGCCTCGAAGGCATTAACTGCTTCGATCAGCGCCGCCATTGGCTGACGCACCGGGGGGCTAAAGGCCATGCCGAGCAGGCCATCGATGCAAAAATGGAAGCCGTTGCCCTCCGATGCTTCGTCTAACACGCGGGTGATGCCTGCAGCATCATCTTGTTCGGAAATCCGGTGGGCATGGACGCGACCTTCAAGTTGCTGTAATGCGCGCGCGGCCAGTGGGCGGAGCTCGTCCGCCGACGAGGTCAATATAAGGTCAACCTTGGCTCGGGGGTAGTCGGCAAGCAACTGCCCGCAGGCGATCAGAGCATCCCCGCCGTTGTTACCTTTGCCAATGAGCGCCAGGATGCGCAAGCGCTCTGGCGCGGGACGCAGCTCCGAATAGTCCTCGATCAGCAGGTGGGCGATCCCCTGCCCCGCCCGTTTCATGGCCGCCCACTCCGCCGCATCATCGGCCAGCACAGAAGACTCAAACTCTTTGGCTTGTTGGCAATTTAGTACGGGGTGCGCGTAGGGCATGACATTCATACGGTAGGTTCTACTTTTTAGGATCAGGGAACTATATTGAGACAAAGATTCACTTTAGCCAAGAAATCTCAGAACACACGTTTTTTTTCGAGCACTTGCAGTGCCGGCTTCGTGCCCAATCCACGTCGCAGAGGTTTGTGTTTTTGGGGAAATGCGCTGAAGGGTGCGTGCCCTTTGGGTGCAATACCGTCATTACCGCGAGCACGAGGAAATCAAAATTTGCAACCGCCCAGGGATACGCGGAAGAGGTGGAACTCTTCCCTCCATCGAACAAAAGTCCGATTAAGCCAAATACGCCTTCATTTCACGCACGGCTTGATCGACCCCGACGAAGAGCGCGCGGCTAATAATCGAGTGGCCAATATTGAGCTCGTGCAGATGCGGAATCGTGACGACCTCGGCGATATTGGAGTAGTTGATACCGTGCCCCGCGTTGACCACAATGCCGAGTGAATGTGCGAGCTCGGCACCTTGAATCAGCGTAACCAGTTCGCGGGTACGTCCTTCGTGGTAGTAGGCGTTGGCATAGGCTCCAGTGTGCAGCTCAATCCACGGACTCTTGAGTTCAGCGGACGCTTCGATCTGCGCGGGATCAGGATCGATAAACAAGCTCGTGATAATGCCCGCTTCGGTCATCGCAGCGACGACTTCGCCGACGCGTGACTTTTGGCCGACGATGTCGAGCCCACCCTCGGTGGTGACCTCTTCGCGACTCTCAGGAACGAGGCAAACGGAGTCCGGCTTGAGCTGGAGCGCGTAGTCGATCATCTCCTGCGTGCAGGCCATCTCAAGATTGAGACGCGTCTTAATCTGAGCGCGGGCGCGCTGGACGTCCGAGTCCTGCACATGGCGGCGATCTTCCCGCAGGTGCATGGTGATGCCATCGGCTCCTGCCTTTTCGCAGGCGAAGGCAAACTCAACGCAGTCCGGCTCGACCTCGTCACCGTGGTCGAGCTTATGCGCACGATAGCGTGCTTGGCGGACGGTGGCGACATGGTCGACGTTCACGCCGAGGAGGATATGGGAGGTAGTCATAGCAGTTTATATATTAACATACGAAAAAGGGGCCTCGCGCAAGCACGGGCCCCAGAATCAAATAAATGATGCGATCGAATATTACTCCTTGGAGAGCTTACTCTCCGAAGCAATCTCGGGGCCGCCTTGAGCGAGGGCACGACGACGGAGACGGAGCGCGTTGAGACGGATGAAGCCGCTGGCATCGTCGGGGTTGTAATCACTATCTACACCTTCCATCGAAGCGATGTCTTCGTCGTAGAGGGAGAGCGGCGACTTGCGGCCGACAGTGGTGACGTTGCCCTTGTAAAGCTTGAGGCGAACGGTGCCGGTGACTGTCTTTTGCGAATCATCGATCAGCGCCTGAAGTGCTTCGCGCTCGGGCGCATACCAGAAACCATTGTAGACCAATTCCGCGTAACGTGGGATCAAGCTATCGCGCAAGTGAGCCAGTTCACGATCCATGGTGAGCGTCTCCATATTACGGTGCGCTTGGAGAAGAATCGTGCCACCTGGAGTTTCATAGACGCCGCGGCTCTTCATGCCGACGAAGCGGTTTTCGATGATGTCAACACGCCCCACACCGTGTTTACCGGCGAGCTTGTTGAGGTGTTTCATCACTTGCGCGGGGTTCATGGCGACGCCGTTGACCGCGACACAGTCGCCACGCTCGAAATCGAGTTCGACGTATTCGGCCTCGTCGGGCGCATCTTCGGGATCGGTGGTGAGCTTGTACATTGCCTTGTTGTCCTCTGTGGTCGGATCGAACCAAGGGTCTTCAAGGATGCCGGCTTCGTAGGAAATATGGAGCAGGTTACGATCCATCGAGTAAGGCTTCGAGGCGCTGGCTTCGACATCGATATTGTGCTCACGGCAGTAGTTGATCATCTCCGTGCGTCCTGGGAAGGCCTTACGGAAGACATCCATGCGCCATGGAGAAATAATTTCTAACTTGGGAGCCAATGCAGCATAGCCGAGTTCGAAGCGAACTTGGTCATTCCCCTTACCGGTGGCACCGTGGGCGACGGCATCCGCGCCTTCGCGCTCGGCGATTTCGACGTGGGCTTTGGCGATAAGGGGACGCGCGATCGAGGTGCCGAGTAAATACTGGCCTTCGTAAATGGCATTGGCGCGCATCATAGGGAAGATGAAGTCGCGGGCAAACTCTTCGACGAGGTCAACGGTGTAGTGAGCAGAAGCTCCGGTGGCTTTGGCCTTTTCAGCGAGACCGTCGAGCTCTTCTTCCTGGCCGACGTCGGCCGCGAACGTGATAATTTCAGCGTTGTAGTGGTCTTTGAGCCAGCTAACGAGGACGGAAGTGTCGAGACCTCCAGAGTATGCGAGAACGATTTTCATAGTAGTACGTGCGTTTAAAAGAAATTTGAGCCTATGAGAACTGCGATTCCCACGCGGAGACGCAAGCGGAAAGCATGAGGCAGGTGGGAAAGTCCAGCGCCCCAGTAGCCCGAGACCAAGCAGGCCATCGGGTCGGAGGATAAAATCCATCCGACTACTTGAAACTCGCCAGCGAGGAATGAAATCCTCCCGGCCAGCGAACTGCGGGCTCGGGGCGCATGGACTCGACACTCAGAATCTGCGGATCCGGCATCGGCTTCATTTTTTGCACCTCTTCGAGGAAGGCCGCTTCATTGCGCACGGGAGCGACCGGTTGAGTCGCTGCGATGCTGACGGAGCGCAACTGCTTCTCATCTGGCGTTAACTCGGGGCGCAGCCCCATCAAGCGGAGTTGCGCGGCAATGCTGGCACGTTGATTGGCTGCGCGTTGCTCCTGAATGGAGGCAAAACGGCGCAGTTCGGTGCGGCCAATCGTATCAAGCGGATCCTCTTCGACCAGCTCGTCGGCCTCGACCCCTTCGAGGGCTGGTTGCGAAGCGACGCTGGTTGTATCGCGAAAAACGGGCACGAGCAGGGCAAAGCCCAGCGCAAGGCAAGCCGCCAACCCTGATCCCATGATCCAGCGAGGAAAGCTAAGATGTTTCTCCGAATGCTCATCGACCCGAGAGGACGCGGAAACCGCGGGCGAAGCGTTGCCACTGGAGCGAGACTGGCGGCGTGTGCCAACACTCGGGGCACGCCCTGCACTGCTACGCGAACCTGAACTCGAGCGCGAACCTGAACTCGAGCGCTTAGAAGCGGAGCGGCTTCTGCCAGTCTGCCCCTTCTGCCTCGCTTCCGGATTCAAGGCCAAACGCATGGCCTGGTGCAGTTGGCAACGCTCTCGGAAGTCCGCCTTGCGCTCGGCATTCTCAGACAGTTCGGCCTTTAGCGCTGCGAGGCCGCGATCCGAGATTTCCCTATCAAGGTAAAGATTAACGAGTTCTGTAAACTTCTCTTCGGTCATGCAAAATCGTCGCCCATGAGATCGCGCAGACTTTCCCGCGCACGGGCGATTCTGCTCTTCACTGTCCCCACGCTGATCTGCAATTGCTGTGCAATCTGATCGTAGGACAGGTTCTTAACATTTCGTAGAATCAAAACTTCTTTGTGCTTCTCATTCAGACCCTGCATGCATTCTGAAACGCGGTCAACAAACTCTTGAGTGACCGCAGCTTCCGCAGGGCTCTCGCCTTCGCAGGGCATGACGCCCTCAAGAGTCAGACTGCCATCGTCTGACAGCGGCTGATCGAGCGAAATCGACTGATCCCGCTTGCGACGGAACCAATACCAGTAGCGGTTATGTGCTAAATTGGTCGCAATTTGGTAGAGCCAAGTGGAAAAGGACGCGTCGCCCCGAAAATTCTCAAGCCCACGGTGGGCACGGATGAACGCATCCTGCGTCACCTCTTCCGCATCCTGCTGATTCTTAAGCAGTTGCGAAACGCGCGCATAGATACGGTCGTAGTAACGAGTGACCATCACATTGTAGGCAGCCATATCGCCGGCCTTAATGCGTTCAATCAGAAGGTCATCGGGGTGGATAGTCTCAGTTTTAGCACTCATAGAAGGGTTCATATAGGGTAGATCGTTCAGTGCTTAGATTTGTTCCAAGAAAGTTCGTTCAAAGAAAAGAAAAATTACTTTTCCTATTCTTGACAAGCCTGCGGGTGACACCTTTTATGCCGCGCTTCGTGTAGGGGTCGTTAGCTCAATCGGTAGAGCAGTTGACTTTTAATCAATTGGTTCGGGGTTCAAGTCCCCGACGGCCTACCATCCTCCGCTTGAGCGCAGCGAAAGCGAGGATGTCCCGCCGGAGTCGCCGGAGGCGCGTAGGCGGACTCGAGCGCAGGAAGCATCGCGCTCAAGACTACGGCTTGGCATGCCATCCTTCTTGAAAGCAACAATGAAAATGTGCTCAAGACTTCCGCCTCCGCTAAAGCTACGGCTTGGCATGCCATCCTTCGTGGTTAATGTAATTGCTCATGCCTACATCTAAGCACACTTACGTTTACATTCTCCAAAGTGTGAATGAACCGGAGAGACACTATACAGGCTGTACGACCAACCTAGAAGAGCGATTGGCTAAGCACAACAAAGGTGACGTCTTTCATACGGCAAAATATCGTCCTTGGCTGGTCGAGACGGCAATGCGTTTTAACGACAGCGACAAAGCGCGCGCTTTCGAGAAATATCTAAAATCTGGCTCTGGGCGCGAATTTGCTCGGCGGCATTTTTAGCGACTACACTCGACCGAAAGCCTTGAGCAGTTCGTCGATCACTGAATCGTCCATCGGGGTAATCTCCCCCAGCGGCTTGCTTTGAATGATGGCCTCGGCGGTGGCTTCGAGGACTTCGAGGCGGTCGAAGGCGTCGAGCACGGTCTTGCCGGCGACGAGGGCACCGTTGTGCTCGAGCAGGGCGACGGGGTTGTCCGGCCCCATGGCTTGGGCGACGGCTTCCGGCTGACTATGGAGGGTTTCGTAGGCGAGCTTGGGGACGTCTTTGAGGAAGAGAAAGCTCTCGGGGATGGTGCGGGTGTCGAGCACGGCCTCGCTCACGCTGAAGGCGGTGGCGCTAATGGGGAGCGCGTTGATCACGGCGTTCATCTCGGGGTGAGCGGCGTAGATCGCGCCATGCAAGTGAGCGGCGCGGCTGGGCTGGACGCCGGCGGGGCATTTACCGCCGCGCACGACGATGAGATCCTCAAGGTCGAGCGTTTGTCGGTCGACGCGGTAGGGAGTGATCAAAAAGGCGTCGTCATCGATCCGCGCGGAGAGGCTGCCCCAGGTGCTGGTGACAAGGTTATGCTCGTAGGCGCGGTGAATGAAATCGCAGATTTCTTTACGCAGCTCGCGCTCGCGGCTACATGGGGGCTGCGCTTCACATGGGGGAAGCGCAGGCAGGCGGTCTTTGGCCAATGCCATGCCGGCATCGTCGAGCACGTTCAGCTCGCCGAGATTCTTGGCCTGAATGATCGTCTTGGCGGTGAATTCGAGTGTCTCGAAACGCTTAAAGACGTCCGACAAGCTAGCGCCGCCGACGACGACGCCGTGGTTTTCGAGCACGACGCAGAGCGTGTCTTCAGACGCGGCAAATTGCTCCGCGATATTCTCACCGAGCTTTTGACTACCGGGTAAGGCATAGGGCGCGAAGGCGACTTGGCCGCAGACGTTCCAGGCTTCGGGGAAGACGCGCGTCTCAGGCACTTGCCCGCAGATGCTGAAACTAACCAGTGCACTGGGGTGCGCGTGAATGATGGCTTTGATGTCCGGCCGGGCGCGGTAGATACTCAGGTGGAAGGGGCACTCGGAGGACGGCGGATGCGGCCCTTCGATTTGCTCGCCGGAAAGAGCGACTTTGGCCATATCGCCGCGCTTGAGGTTGCCCTTATCGACGCGAGCCGGCGAGATCCAGACGTGGCCGTCTTCGTCGCGAACGGAGATGTTCCCGCCGGAGGTGGTGGTCATGTCGCGCCCGTAGATGCGGGCCATGGTGAGTTCTATTTGGTCGCGGGGGTGGAGGAGGTCGAAGTTCATGGGTTTTTAGTCATTTTGGAGGGAAAAGTTCCACCTTTTCCGCCGAATGAGAGACGATCCCACGATTGTGGCACCCTCGGCGAACGGAAATGGCGGAGCATTTCCCTCCATTGAAGCCTTAGTTGATAAGGCTCCTATGATCGTTTAGCCAACACATTCTTTTCGTAATCCTTCACCTTACCTAGCAATTCGAGTTCGCCGGGGACGTCGTTGCGCTGGCAGAATTCCGCCCAGACGGCTGACCAGGGCAAGGCCTTGGCTTGTTCGAGCAGAGCGAGGCGTGTAGTGTAGTCGCCGGAAAGCTCGGCCTCGCGGAGGGCTTGGCGTGGCTCGAGCAGGGCGAGAAGAAGCGATTTTTGCGCGGCACGTGTCCCGATCGCCCAGGCGGCGGTGCGGTTGATCGACGCGTCGAAAAAGTCGAGGCCGATGTGGGTGCGCGGCAACGCATCGCAACGCACGAGCTCTTGCATGATGGCCTGCGTCTGATCGTCGAAGAGCACGACGTGGTCGCTATCCCAGCGGACGCCGCGGGAGACGTGGAGCAGGAGCTCGGGCACATACATGAGCACGGAAGAGATTTTATCGGCGATGCTCTCGGTCGGATGGAAGTGGCCGGCGTCGAGGCAAAGTGCGGTCTGGTGCTTCTGCGCGTAGCCCATGTAGAACTCGTGCGAACCGACGACGAAGCTCTCGGAGCCGATACCGAAGAGCTTACACTCGACGGCGTCGATGTTGTGCGCGGGGTCGAGCTTCTCGGCGAAGACGGCATCGAGACTGTCGGAAAGGCGCTGGCGGAAGCTTTGACGGTCGGCGGGCAGATCCTTCATGCCGTCGGGAATCCAGACATTGGTCACGGCGGCACTGCCGAGCTGCTTGCCCATTTCGGCGGCAATTTTGCGGCTGCGTTGGCAGTGCTCGATCCAGAAGTCACGCGTGCCGGCGTCGGGGCTGCTCAGGGTGAGGCCATCGTCCGCCTTAGCGTGCGAGAAGCAGGAGGGGTTGAAATCCATGCCGATCTTCTGAGATTTGCACCAGTCGATCCAGCTCTGAAAGTGGGCGGGCTCGATCGCGTCGCGGTCGACTTTTTTGCCGCCGAAGTCGCCATAAATGGCGTGGAGATTAAAGCGGTGGCTGCCCGGCAACAGGCCGAGCACTTCTTCCAAATCCTGACGCAGCTCGTCGATACTGCGGGCTTTGCCGGGGTAGTTGCCCGTCACGGCGAGACCGCTGCCGAGCGCGCCCGCACCTTCTTCGAAGCCGACCACGTCATCGCCCTGCCAGCAGTGCAGCGAGATCGGGGTATTGGCCAGCGCGGTGAGGGCTTGTTCGACGTCGACTCCGATGGAGGCGTAGATTTCTTTAGCTTCGTTATACATAGTAGTGGAGATTAAGATTGGGAGTATGATTAAGAATGAAAGAACGCGTATCATAACCTAGATACTGCTGCTTGTGAATACACAGGCTGACTCCATCTTTGCACTTTTTGACATCGATCTTTGAGCAAAACATCGCAAGATGACGAATCGACTATGCAAAGTTTCAGCCGATATTTTCCATCCGACCCGGCCGCAGCTGGCTGGGGCTGGCGCATTCTGGATGCGGGGCGGCAGACGATCGCCCCAAAGGCGAGCTATCCCGACGCAGGTCACCCGCAGGGCTATCTTTTCGACGCGAGCGGACGACGCACGCTGGATGAATTCCAGATCGTCACGATCGAGTCGGGCTCGGGGCAGTTTGAATCGGCTCAAGTAGAGGCATGCTCGGTCAAAGCTGGCACCGCCCTACTGCTCTTCCCCGGCGAATGGCACCGCTATCAACCGGACAAGAGCAGTGGCTGGCGCGAGTCGTGGGTCGGCTTCAAAGGATCGGACGCGACGCGAGTGATGCATCAATTTTTCCGCCCACAAGACGCCGTTCTTACGACGCAGCGACGCAACGAGCTATCAGATCTCTTCGATCGGCTCTTGCATTGGGCGGAGCAAGATGTGGCCGGACGCGACCAAATCGCAGCGAGTCATATTCCGCTGATTTTAGCTTTTTTGAAAGCTGAACAAGAGGATAGCGACACACCGGATCACTCGGACGCGTCGATCGTGCGCCGAGCGAAAGCGACCATGCTGAAAAAGCTCGATCAGCGGACGGATCTGGAAGCACTGGCGCGCGAACTGGGCTGCAGCTACTCACGCTTCCGCTTCGCGTTCAAAGCGCAGACGGGGCACGCGCCGCGCGAGTTTGAAAACAAAATCAAGCTGAACCGCTCCCGCGACTTGCTACTCCACAACCATCTGAGCGTGTCGGAGACGGCCGATGCGCTGGGGTTTAGCTCCGTATACTACTTCTCACGGGCATTTAAGCGTGCGTTTGGACAATCGCCGCAGCAATGGGTGAAGGGGCAGCCGTAGAAGCGACATTCCTGTCGCTTTTCCACAACATGATTAAAGCGACAAGAATGTCGCTTCTACGAATCGCGGAACTGCGTCGGCGGCATGCCGGTGATTCGCTTGAAGGAGCGGTTGAACTGCGAAATGGACTCAAAGCCGGTCTCAAAGGCGATCTCGCTCACGCGCAGGTGCGGGTTTTGCAGGAGGTGCTTGGCTTTTTCTACCCGGGTGCGGGCAAGATAGTCGGTGAAGGTGATGCCGGTGGCCTCTTTGAAAACTTTGCAAAAGTGGCGGGTGCTGGCGTTGACGGCCTGCGCGGCCTCGTCGAGCGTGATGCGCTCTTGGAAGCGCTCGCGAATATACTTCTTCGCGCGGCTCACGACTTGCGACTCAGGCTCTTCGGCGACTTCGGGCTGGATGCTGTTGCTGATCGTGGCGAGGTGCTCGGCGAAAGTCGCAAGGAGGCGGAGCATGGCGTCGTACTGATCTTTATCGAAGACCTTTGTCTGGAAGTAGGCCTCTTCGAGCGCCTTGAGGTTGACCTCACTCCCCCAGGCAAGCAGCTGACGCGTGGTGCGGCTAAACTCTTCCTGATTCGGCTGGTGCAGGAGAATTTGCCCCGTCTGCAGAAAGGCGATCAGCTCGCCGCCGACGCGGATGGGCACGGCACTATCGCAGAGACCGGCGAAACAGTGCAGCGATCTCGGCTCCATGCCGGCCTTTTTTTCGAGGTCGGCCTGCATCTTAATGCAGTTGGCGCAGCCAGCGTTCGTCTGCGCCATGAGCATGCAAAAGGGGTTGGCGCCCTCTGAGTCCTTCAGCGCATTTTCGTAGGCCTGCGCCGGGCGGATAGCCAACGGGAGGCCTGTCGCTTGGCGGAAAGCACGCTCATAATCCTGGTAGAGTTTCGAGTCACTCAGCCGATCCACCAAAGCACTGCCCGAGCCGTTACTGGCACAGCTGCCTTCGTTTTTGGGCGGACAAGTATCGGAGACCATGAGTGGATTTGCGGAGTTTTTGCAGAATATGCGCAGTGTTGTGCGTAATATGCTGAGACAGGCTAGGGGCAGATCTGCAATAATCAAGCCATGCATGCACGCTTGGTTAGCTACCTTCGAGACAACCGTGATCAAATTATTGAGAACTGGTTAACCGAAGTTGAGATACCCGCCCCCATCGAATCCGGGGAGGCGGAAGGCGGTGTCGTGCCCTATGATTTTTTCACGACCGCCTTCGATGCCGTGCTGGATATTCTCGAACATGGCCCGGAAGCAAAGACCCGCACCGATGCGCTCCATTTGAACCGCTTCCTCGGCATCACCTGCGACTGCCGCGAACGCTGCTTCGGCGGGCGCGTCTGCATGGAACTACACGATGCAGGCCTAGAAGCCTTCATGAGCGTCTTCGAAGAGGATTGGGATGCTGAACATGAGTTCAACGAAGTCGACCGTGAGTGCAACAAGGATCTAATCAACCACGCACTCTCCGGTTTTTTCGGTAAAGAAGTCGACCTCTGCCACCATAAGACTTTTCGTAGCGACTGCCCTTTTGTCGCACACAACTAACTGACTACCTACCATGAACGTTCTTATACTCACCGTCTTTTTGAGCCTGCTGCTGGCATCGCTCTTCTTGCTCTTCTTCGTCCGGGAACGACGCACGCAAGAGCTCGGCTCGCCCGAGCAAGACGCCCTCCGCCCTTTCGATCTCGAAACCCCGAAAAACGCCGCCCGTCGCTAGACGCACTCTTAACGCAGATGAATACAAACAACACAAACACGACTACCATCGAATACGATGACGATTCCGTAAGGAAGTTCATGATCGCCTCCATTATCTGGGGCTTGGTCGGAATGGGCGCGGGCGTCCTGATCGCCTTCCAGCTGAACTACTGGCAGATGAACGGCAAGTTCCTAGAATGGATCACCTTCGGCTGGCTCAAGAGCGAGGGCGTCGAGTTCCTCACCTTCGGGCGCCTTCGCCCACTGCATACCAACGCCGCGATCTTCGCCTTCGTCGGCAATATGATGTTCGCTGGGGTCTACTACTCGACCCAGCGCCTTTGCCGCGTCCGTATGGCCTCCAAACTACTCAGTAATATTAACTTCTGGGGCTGGCAATTTATCATCGTCTGCGCGGCCATCACCCTACCCGCCGGCTTCACGCGCGGCAAGGAATACGCCGAGCTTATCTGGCCGATCAACATCCTCGTCGCCGTCATCTGGCTTATCTTCGCGGCCAACTTCTTCTGGACACTGGCCAAGCGCAACGAGAAGTCCCTCTACGTCGGCCTCTGGTTCTACATCGCGACCATCGTCACGATCACCATGCTCTACGTGGTCAATCACCTATCGATTCCGACCAGCTTCACCCACAGTTACCCGATCTTCGGCGGCGTGCAAGACGCACTCGTGCAGTGGTGGTATGGGCACAACGCCGTGGCCTTCTTTCTGACCACGCCGATGCTCGGCATCATGTACTACTTCGTGCCGAAGTCAGTCAATCGCCCAGTCTATTCCTACCGTCTGTCGATCATCCACTTCTGGTCACTGGTCTTCATCTACATCTGGGCGGGACCTCACCACTTGCTCAACACTGCGCTCCCCGAATGGCTACAATCACTTGGCATGATTTTCAGTCTCATGCTCTGGGCACCCTCGTGGGCAGGCATGCTCAACGGTTTGCTCACGCTCCGTGGCGCGTGGGATAAACTTCTGACCGATCCAATCGTCAAGTTCTTCGCGGCCGCCGTCACCTTTTATGGCATGTCGACCTTTGAAGGCCCCCTGCTTTCGATCAAAGCGGTCAACGCCCTCTCTCACTACACCGACTGGACCGTCGGGCACGTACATAGTGGCACGCTTGGCTGGAACGGCTTCTTAGCTGCAGGTATGTTCTACTGGCTCGCGCCTCGCCTCTGGAATACCAAGCTCTACTCCACCGCGATGGCCAACGCCCACTTCTGGATGGGTATGGTCGGCATCCTCCTCTACGTCGCCTCCATGTGGGTCTCGGGCATCACCCAAGGCCTCATGCTCAGCGCGACGACCGAGGGCGGCACCATTCTCCAATACCCGAACTTCCTCGACACGCTGCAAGCGATCCGTCCGGTCATGCTCTTCCGCGCCATCGGCGGCGGGCTCTACCTCTCCGGCTTCGCCATGATGGCCTTCAACATATGGAAAACCGCCCGCAGCGGCAGCGCCGTCAATGGCACCGTCGAGGTCGCAACCTCAGAGGCAGATGCCAACGAAAAGCGCTTCTTCGCATTTCTTAACGCTCCGGTCATATACGCATTCCTTATCATCTTCTTCGTCTGCCTGACGATCTTCGGTAGCGGTGCGCTCTTTCTATTCGGCATGCTCATGACGATCTTCATAGTTGTCGCTGCCATCGCCCACTTCGAAGTGAGCAAGGCCGAATGGACGCAGTGGTACGACAAACTTCTTGAACACGGCATGGTCTTCTCCGTACTCACGATCATCGCGGCCGCCATCGGAGGTGCGATTCAAATCATCCCAACTGTCACCGTGCAACGCGCCGACAACATTGAAGGCCGCATCCAAGTTCCTTATACACCATTGGAGCTCGCCGGACGCGACATCTACGTGAGCGAAGGTTGCTACAACTGCCACTCACAAATGATCCGCACCCTCGTGCCCGAAGTTATGCGCTACGGCAATAACGGACAAGGCGGGGGTTACTCTCACCTCGGTGAGTCGATCTACGACTTCCCCTATCAGTGGGGCTCCAAGCGCACCGGCCCCGATCTCGCACGCGAGGGCGGGCACCGCTCCGACGACTGGCACTACTGGCACATGCTGAACCCACGCGACATCTCTCCAGGTTCCAACATGCCCAACTACCCATGGCTCTTTACAAAGGAAACCAAGGTCAAACAGTTGCCCAACAAGATCAACGCCATGCGCATGCTCGGCGTGCCGTATCCCATCGATTTGTCCGAAGAGGAAATCCAAGCACAAGTCGACGAGCAGGCCAATGAGATCGTCGCTCGTCTCGCCGAGAAAGGCGCCTTCACCGAACCTGACAAGGAGATCGTCGCACTGATCGCCTACCTGCAAAAGCTAGGCACCTACCGCGAAGTCCAACAGGAACTCGACGTAGCCGCCACCAAGTAAGGCATTCGCTATTATTCATTAATCATTCGCCATTTAATACCATGTTCAAACGCATCATATACGACGAATGGACGACACTCGTCCCGCTCATCTCCTTCTGGTTCACCTTCGGTGTCTTTATCGCCATCACGGCAAGAGCCTTGTTTCTGCGAAAAGAGACAGTCCACCACTTAGAGCAACTCCCGCTTGAGGACGATGCATCCACTCACTCAACCCCCGCGTCTAAATGAGCTCACACGAAGAAAACGAAAATCTCCCCGTCAAACAGGAAGACTTACCCGAAGGCGTCATCCTCCGCGACCACGTAGTCGACGGCATCCAAGAGTATGATCAACGCCTCCCTATGTGGTGGCTCATCATCCTCTTCAGTATGATCATCTTCTCCATCGTCTACTGGGTCGTCATCGACGACCGCAGCTATACGGGCGATCAAAAAGCCGCCGTTGAAGTCAAACTCGCCGAGATCGCGACGAAGAAACTCGCCAGTTCGATCGATGTGACCAACGACGCACTTTTCTTTGAAATGGCCGCCAATCCCTCCTTCGTCAGTGCAGGCCAAGCCACTTTCGAGGCAAACTGTATCGCCTGTCACGGCAAAGATCTCCAGGGCGGCATCGGCTTCAACCTCGTCGACGAAGAGTGGGTGCATGGCTCCAACCCATCCGAAATCTATGTCACTATCAGCCATGGCGTCCCCGAAAAAGGCATGCAAGCCTGGGAGTCCATGCTCGGCCAGAAGCGTATCGCCGAAGTCGTTTCTTACGTCCTCTCGAAGAATCCGAACCTGAAGCCGTAGCGCCCAAACCTGAGCTGACTCCTAATCCATCGACTTCAGGATTAAGAACACAAAATGAAACCAAACCGCCCATCACGCGAAACGCCCACCACCATCAACCAAGATGGTTCACGACTCTTCCTGCACCCTGCAGACGTCAAAGGCTTTTTCACGCGCTGGCGCCGAACCTTTGCGCTGCTTCTGGTCGGTGTGTATGTACTACTGCCGTGGATACCGATCAACGGGCATCCTGCCGTATTCTTGGACGTCATCAATCGGCGCTTCCATCTATTCGGGCTGACCTTCGCCGCGCAAGATCTATGGATGGCGTTCTTCTTCATCACAGGTTTGGGATTTTCGCTCTTCTTCATCACTTCGCTATTCGGGCGTATCTGGTGTGGCTGGGCATGCCCACACTCCGTCTTCTTAGAACAAGTCTTCCGCCCGATCGAACGGGTAATCGAAGGCGACGCCACCAAACGGCGCAAACTCGATCGTCAAGAGTGGGACGGAGAGAAGATCACTAAACGCGGCCTCAAATATGGCATCTATCTGATCATTGCGGCGCTCATCGCTCACCTATTCCTCGCCTACTTTATATCGATTCCGCAGCTCTACCAGTGGATGACGACCAGCCCGAAAGAGCACTGGGGTGCCTTCATCTTTATGGCTGTGGCGACGGCGATTATCTACGGCAACTTCTCTTGGTTTCGCGAACAGCTCTGCCTCGTCATTTGCCCCTACGGTCGCTTACAGTCAGCGCTGATTGACGACGACTCGCTCATCATCGGCTACGACGATGCCCGCGGCGAACCGCGCGGCCACGCTAAAAAAGAAGGCGTGGGCGACTGCATCGACTGCATGCGCTGCGTGCAGGTTTGCCCCACGGGGATCGACATCCGCCAAGGCCTGCAGATGGAGTGCATCGGTTGCGCGAACTGCATCGACGCCTGCAATACGATCATGACGAAGCTCAACCGCCCAAAGGGCTTGGTGCGCTACGACTCACAAGCAGGCCTATCTGGCCGTAAGCGCCGTTTCATCCGCCCGCGCATTTTCATCTACGGCGCACTCATGCTCGCCGGCGCGACTGCCTTCACGCTCTCCGCCATGCAACTACGCAGTGCCAATATGAACATTGTGCGCATGACTGGCCGCCCCTACTACGTCACGGACACCAAGGTGCGCAATCAATACATGGTGCGCGTGATCAACAAGACAAACGCAACACGCACCTTTCAAATCACCAGCCTCGCGGATGGCCAAACCTACACAATGGAAGGCAACGAAGAAGGCATCACCGTGCCACCGATGGGCGAAGAAGTCCGCCCCGTCATCATTAGCCTCGAGCGCGACGATTACCAAGGTCGTTTCCCCATCGAGCTGACTCTAGTCAGCCCCGAAGGTGAAATCATCCTCACGCGCGAAGCCGAGTTCCTAGGACCCGATCCGAGGCTCCTTAAGCAGCTATGAGTGAAAGACCGGAAAAGAAGAAGTTCGCCTGGTCGCTCTGGATCCCCGTCATTCTCGCGTTCGTCTTAGTGATCAGCGCATGGACGGTGCTCATCAAGATCGCGAAGGACAACCCAGTGGAGACGATCGAGGTTCAAGCGGATTAATCGGAACTCTTAATCTTACTCATAATCCTAATCTTAATCATAGACGTCTCAATTAAGAGTATGAGTAGGATTAAGAATAGAAATGCCAACCCAACAACAAGCCACCTGCGCCCACTGCGGCACACCCTTCGTGCCACGCGCGAAGGAGGCCTACTGCTGCCACGGTTGTGAGTATGTCGCGCAAGTTCTGAGCGATAACGATCTGACCCGCTTCTACGAACTCAAGGGCGACACTACAGTGCCGCCCGTCGGCTCAAAAGCATTTACCGAGGCCGAAACTGCGCCGCTCATCGCCGAACTGAACCGCGCTGAATCGTTGACCGAGAAGCCCGTCGCCTCCACCCGCTTCAGTCTAGAAGGCATCAGCTGCATCGGCTGCGTCTGGCTGATCGAAGCCATCTTCCAGCGTCAAACCGGAAGCGCTCGCGTGCGGATCGACCCACGCTCCAGCGCGATCGAGATGCATTGGCAGCGCGGAAACTTCGACGTGGCCGCCTTTGCTCAAGAGCTACAAAAGATCGGCTACCGACTCAGTCTGTATAGCGAAGACCCCGCCGCCAAGTCAGGCAGTCGCCAGCTCACCCAACGCCTTGGGCTGTGCGGCTTCTTCCTGATGAACACCATGCTGTTCACCCTGCCCGCTTACCTAGGGATGGGCGGCGAGTTTTTCCTCGCACCGCTCTTTCAACTACTCGGCGCCACCTTCGCTACACTAAGCCTCATCACCGGCGGGGGCTACTTTATCCAACGCGCATGGCAGGCTGCCAAGAACCACGTGCTGCATATTGATCTGCCCATCGCCGCCGGCTTGCTCGCGGGTTACACAGGTTCCCTCGTTGGCTGGGCGACAGGCTATGTGAACCTCATCTATTTCGATTTCGTCGCCACCTTTGTCTTCCTCATGCTACTCGGGCGCTGGTTACAAGAAGTCGCGCTCGAGAAAAACCGCTCCCACCTGCAACGCCAAAAGACGGGGCCACGCAACGTCACCCTGATCGGCGGTTCGCGCGACGGGCAATCCATCCCCGCCAGCGAAGTGACCTCCGCGATGGAATACAGCGTCGCACCCGGCGAGATCAATCCCGTGTCCGCCGACCCGCTCGACGCCGAAGGCAGCCTCAGCTTGGAGTGGATTAACGGCGAAGCCGACCCCGTCGTCTGGCCGCAAGAGCGCACCGCGCCCGCCGGCGCGATCAACGTCGGCCTGCACAACCTACGCTTCCAAGCCCGCGAAGCTTGGAGCGACAGCCTCCTGGCGCAGCTTCTCGAACGCCCTGAAGACTCTTTCCAAGAACGCCGCCTCCAGACTATTCTCAAATACTACATCGCCACCGTGCTCGTCGTGGCCGCACTCGGCAGCCTAGCTTGGCTCGCGCAAACGGGCGACCTGCTCAAGTCCACCCAAGTGCTCATCTCCGTGCTCATCGTCTCCTGCCCCTGCGCGCTCGGAGTAGCGCTACCCATGTGCGACGAGTTCGCCAACGCACGCTTACGCCGCAGCGGCCTCTTCATCAAAAGCGCACAGATCTGGGAGCGCCTCCGCCAAGTGCAGACCGTCGTCTTCGATAAGACCGGCACATTAACCATGGACATCCCCCGCCTGCAAAACCTGGAGGCAATCAAAGAGCTCGACCCTCTCGCCGCGCATGCTTTGCACCAGCTAGTCGACCGCAACCGCCATCCCATCGCCCGTTCCCTCCGCGAGGCGCTTTTAGCGGCATTCCCAAATATCGGAGGGTGGGCGTCCCGCCCTCCGCAACACACACAAGGGCAAGATGCCCTTGCTCCATTGGAATCGCCTATCCGCGAAACCATCGGCCAAGGCGTCGCTTGGACGGACGCCGGCGGCAACGAATGGACACTCGGTAAACCCTCGTGGAAGCAACAAGCAACTAACAACCAACAACCCAACAACTCCACACCCCACACCATTCTCCGCCAAAACGGACTCCTCGTGGCTGGTTTCAACTTCCAAGAAGACGTACGCGACGATGCACGCGCCGCCGTCGACACACTTCGCACCCACAGTCTCGATACAGCCATCCTTAGCGGCGACGCCCCCGAACGCGTCCACTCGATCGCCACACAGCTCGACATCGAAGCCCGCGCACAATGCACGCCCCAAGACAAGGCCACATGGATCGAGACCCACGCCCCGCAACGCGCGCTCATGATCGGCGACGGCGCGAACGACAGCCTCGCCTTCGACGCCGCCATTTGCCGTGGCACGCCCGTGGTCGATAAGAGTATCCTCGAAGCCAGCGCCGACTTCTTCTTTTTCGGCCGCAGCTTGCGCAGCTTGCCCGAGCTCTTTCACGTCGCCACCCGCCGCCGCCTCACCGTGGCCACGATCTTTACGGTCGCGGTCATCTACAACATCAGCGCGGTCGGCATCTGCCTCGCCGGACTCATGCACCCGCTCCTCGCCGCCATCCTCATGCCGCTCAGTTCACTCGTCACCCTCGGACTAGCTTGGCTTGGGTTGGGACGCAATTAAATTACCATGCCACACACCGAACTCCTCGCACCCGCCGGGTGCTACGCCTCACTCCAAGCTGCCATCGACGCTGGCGCCGACGCCGTTTACTTCGGTCTGGCTCAGCTCAACATGCGCGCCCGCTCCCGCCGCTCCTTCCATGTCGACGACCTCGAAGAAATCATGGAGCGATGCGGTAAGGGCGGCGTGCGCGGCTACCTGACACTCAACACACTCCTCTACGATCACGACCTCAAGCTCTGCTACAAGCTGCTCGAAACCGCAAAAGTGCACGGAGTGCATGCAGTCATCGCCGCCGATATGGCTTGTATTCTCAAGGCGCGCGAACTCGGCCTCGAAGTGCACCTCTCCACGCAGCTTTCCGTTTCCAACTACGAGTCCTTCAAATTCTACGCTCAGTTTTGCGACCGCATCGTGCTGGCGCGTGAGCTCAACCTCTCGATGATCCGCAAGATCCATCGACAAGTCGTAGCCGACGATCTACGCGGCCCCGCCGGTCGCTTGCTGGAGATCGAAGCCTTCGCCCACGGCGCACTCTGCATCGCTGTGTCCGGACGCTGCGGCATGTCGCTCTATACCGACAACGCCTCCGCTAACCGAGGCGCCTGTGTGCAAAACTGCCGCAAGAGCTACGTAGTCAAAGACGAAGAGAGCGGGCAGGAACTAAAGATCGATAACAACTTCGTCCTCTCGCCCAACGACATCTCCACCATCGAGTTTCTCGATCAGGTCGTCGAAGCCGGCATCCACACCCTCAAAATCGAAGGCCGTGGCCGCTCGCCCGAATACGTCAAATTAGTGACCCGTGCCTACCGCGAGGCACTCGGTGCGATCGAGGACGGCAGCTATAATACAGAGTTCGTCGACGGCCTCATCACCGATCTGCAAAAAGTGTACAACCGCGGCCACTCCTCCGGCTACTACCTCGGGCGTGAGCAAGGCTGGTCAAATGCCTACGGCTCCAAGGCCACCCACCAGAAAATTCTACGCGGCGAGGTGACCCACTACTATTCCAAAATCGGTGTCGCCGAAATCCGAGCGATCGGCGAAGTAGAGGTGGGCGACGACTACGTCATCATCGGCGAAACCTCCGGCGTTGTCGAAGGCACCGCTAAAAGTCTCCACCTCGACGACGGCGAAGTGCCCCGCGTTAAAAACGGCGATGTCTTCGCGGTCAAAGTGCCTCAACGCGTCCGGCGGAACGATAAGTTTTTTATCATGCAAGCAGTCGCCACGTAGCACAGGCATGCATGCTTCGCTCTTCGAGCTACGCAGCACACAGCCCCGTATCTCGTATCCCGCATTCCGCATCCCGCACCCCGTAACTTGCCCTGCGTAGCTCGAAGAGCGAAGCAGGGTCCCGCATCCCGTATCTCGTATCACCATGAAATTCATCCAAATAGCCCACAAGAAGCCTGAATGCATCGGCTGCGCCCTCTGCACCGAAGTCGCGCCCGGCTATTGGCGCATGGATGAGGACGGCGAAGCCCAGCTCATCCAGCTGATTCGCCGCGATGCACAGTTCGAATACGCCAACGGTTTCGAAGATGATCGCGAAGCCCTCGAAAAAGCCGAAAGCGGCTGCCCGGTGGGAATCATACGAATCGATTGAAACAGAACTCACATTCGGCTCGGAGAAAAAAATCAAGGAACCCTGCAACTTTAACAGCGAACTTGCGATTCTACATGATTACGGGTTTTCTACCCATCCCAAAGAAATCATGAAACGTTCCACATTGCTCCTCTGCTTCATCGTCTGGTTTACCAGCCTACTCACCGCCTATTATATCGGCTCACTCGGGCAAGAACCAGAAGCAAGCACGCCCAAAGCCGAAAAGACGAAGCTTGTATCAAACACGGCCAGCAAGACAGACACAGTCGAAGAGGACACTCTGCCCGAAGATACGGAATCTGCTCTCCAATCATTCCTGAATGGCGACACTCTATCCGTTGAAGAAGCGCTGCGCGAAATACCCACACTGACAGGAGAAGCCACACGCCAGCTTTTAGGCGAAGCCTTCGCCATGCCAAAGTCAGACCCCAACCGATCACGCCTCATCCGCGAATTACTCAGCCAGCTCGCCGAAACTGAGCCTGTCGCCGCTCTCGAACTCGCCTCTCAGATCGAATCCCTCCGCGACAGCGAACGTGCCCGCATCTCCGTGCTAGAAGTCTGGGGCAAGAACGATCCTGCCGCCGCCCTGGCTTGGGCAAATAATGCTCTGGCCGACGAGCCAGGCCGTGCACGTAGCTCACAACTCAGCGCCATCTACCGAGGCTACGCCGCAAGCAACCCGGAAGCCGCCTTCCAGCAAGCGCTCGCCATCAGCGGGGACAACCGCCTCCGCAATCGTTTGCTGGATGACGTCATCGAAATCCAAATCGAATCGGGCGGCTTACAAGCAGCCAAGCTGGCTGTCGACCTGATCAGCGATCCTAACATGCAAAACAACCTACGCCGCGAGCTGGTCGACGAATGGGCACAGTTCGACCCAGAAGCCGCCGCCAATTACGTGCTCTCACTGGGAGAAGAGGCCGACTCGCGCCTGAAAACCGAACTTGTGAGCGAATGGGCGGAAAGCGATCCGGCTGCGGCGGCCGCTTGGCTCAGCGCACTCCCGGAAGACGACCCCGCCATCGCCCGCGCCAGCGCCGAAATCGTTCAAGAATGGACTCGCTACGACCTCGCCGCCTCGGCCGAGTGGCTCAACAGCCTGCCTGCGAGCCCTGAGCTCGACCGCGCGGTGATCAGCTACACCTTTCGCGCCGCCGAAGAAGACCCCGGCACGGCCATGACCTGGGCGGAGTCGATCGACGACGACCGCCGCCGCACATGGATGATGGAACGCGTCGCAGCCACATGGAAGGAACAGGATGCGGAGGCCTTTAAATCCTATCTAGACGGCTCCGAACTGACCGCAGAACAACGAAAAACACTGGAAGAAGCTCAAAACCGGGGCGGCTGGGGCGGAGGCGGAGGTCGCCGGCGGGACTAACCCCAGCATGAAGCTTTTGCGGCTTATCAATCCTCCTAATAACAGCACCCACACTTAATAAGTTTTATTGATCACGCCTAAGTTCGACGACATCCCAGCTGGATGATTTTTCAGCGCAGTTCGCACACCTTCTTAGGTTTCCTCATCGCAGCAGCCAGTTTCTTTTCGTCTCAGGCAGCACAGGCCGAGTTCGACGACGACGTCCGCTTCTGGCAGACGCTCAGCATCAACGCCTACGAAGATGACCACTGGCGCGTCACCGCTGGCGCACAAAGCCGCCTCTTCGACGAGGGCAAATTCCTCGGGGCGTGGCTACTCTTTCCGACAGTACAATATAAGGTGCACCCTAACGTTGATCTCGGCGCTACCTACTTCTTGGAAGACATTCGTGGTGAGTGCGGTCAGGACTATGGGCGCCTCCACATCTTTTGGCTCCACGCCAGCCCACATTGGCAGCTCAACGAAAAGCTCAAGTTTAGCATGCGCCACACTCTCGGTCTGCGTGCCATCGAAAGTGGCGACGATTACTGGATCTCCCGACACCGCTTTGCTCTTGATTATAAATTGGAAAACTACGGCCGCCTAGTCGGCATCGGCGCGAGCACTGAAGTCTTCGCACGCTACGACACGGACGAGATTTTTGAAAACCGCTTCATCCCTCTCAAGACCACCTTCAAGCTGACTGACCGCTCTAAGCTTTCGCTCTTTTTCATGGCGCAATCCAAGCGCGGCGTCGGCTGCGCCGACTGGGAGACTGCTTACATCTTCGGGCAGTCTCTGAGCTATAAGTGGTAGAAACTTACGATTCGTATCGAAATAGGAACAGCTAGCAAAATTTCGCGTCCCTACGCACCGGCCACGAGCTTTTGAAACTCGGGCAGTGACTGAAGCGGCCGGAATGCTTCGTCGCCGTCGAGTTCACTGCGGTAGGATTCGGTAATGTGGATCGCCTTTTGCAATGATTGCATCGCTTCGTCAGGCATATCCATCACAGTGTACGCACGAGCGAGCTGGTAGTGCGCTTGGCTATTCTCGGAGTCGATTTTGAGCGCTTGCGTGCAGAGGTTGGCCGCCCATTGCGGCTCTTTCAGATGCAGAACAGCGCGCGCTTTATAGATCAACGCTTCGACGTCCATGGTGTTGTGCTTCAGAATCTCGTCGTAAATGGCGATCTTCCGGCTGGGGCTGTTCTCCTGCCCTGCGCGTAGCCAGAGCGATTGAATATCTTGCGTGCGGGCGATCTCTTCGCGGTTCTCCTCGATGCTCTCGGTCTTCTGTTTGACCAGACGCTCGAGTTTTTCAAGGCGTGTTTCGTAAACGTCAATCAGCTTAGTCACGCGCCCCTCGGCGGCGGCTTGGATACGCTTTTGCACATCGCGCATCGACGACCAGCCCATGATCACAAGAATCGAGGAAACGCCCGCGATCAGATAGAAGAAATAGGTGACCGTATCGGTCGCGTAGGTCACCGCGCGATCGACGGAGTTGTGCTCACGGTCGAGAATCTGTTGCATGATCTCGTGCTTCTGCGCGGCCATTTCACTGCGCAGTGTCTTGAGCTCGTCCAGCACGTAGCGCTCGATAAAGGGTGAATAGAGCGGCTCATCCAATGCCTCCACCGCTGCCGCGCGTTCGGCGACTCCCGTCGCTTCGTCGAAGAGCGATGTTTGCCCGTGAGCGAACCCGCCCCCGAGCAAGACGAGGAGCATTACAAGGACGCAGTTTACCCGAACGGGCATAGTCAAAATTCGCATAAGGATCTCCAATTCAGTTAAGCAGCGTGGTGCCGCGAGCCTGCCACATCTGCTTCAATCAAAGTTTGGTGGAGACTCTGTACCGTGGCTTCGTAATCGCAGGAATTGACGATGAAGTTAATATCCACCTGCCGCATGGACTGCCCGGTCGCGAGTATGTTGACCCCGCGCCTAGAAAGCGCTCCGGCGGCATCGGCCATAATGCCAGGCATTGTCATATTACTCCCGATCGCAGAAACAAAGGCCACCCGCTGCTGATCGACTTCGGCATCCGGATAGCGTTTTTCGAGGGTGGCTCGGAGACGTTTGACCGTCTGCAAACTGGCGTCGATGTAGTGCGTGATCGTGTTGGCATTGCCTCCCTTCGATACAATGTGCGCCTTGCTTTGCTGGATGCTTTCGACGATCTCCTGATCATATTCGTGGAAGCTACCTGCGATGTCTTGATCGAATAATGTGAGCGCGTAGATATCCGCGCAGCCGGTGATAATCTCGACCTGCGGATTCTCACGCTTAAAAGCGGTGGTGATCAAAGTGCCCGGATGCTGCGGATCGAAGGTGTTTTTAACTACCAGCGGGATATCGTTCTTGCGAAGTCCCTTGGCCGCCTTCGGATGAATCGCCTCCATCCCAAGATTCGCCAACTGGTCGGCCACGTCATAGTTGGTACGCCCGATCGGCACGGCGTTCTCGACCCCGACGATCGCAGGATCGGCACTGCTCAAGTGAAACTCTTTATGAATGATCGCCTCACGCGCCTGAGTCAGCACTGCGATCCGGCTAAAGGTCATCTCGCTGTAGCCGCGATTGAACGACTTCATCAGCCCGCGTCGACTGTGCGCATAGCCTGTCGCGATGAGCATCTCTTTGCTCAAATCCAAATCGGCAAACGATGTCTCGATACGCTCGTCCAAGCTGATCTGTTGATCCATCTCCCACCCCGTAAGATCGACGAACCGAGCGGGGATACCGTCAGCGTTTAATAAGCGCGCAGTATTCCACGCACTGTGAGCTTCGCCTAAACTCGCCAGCATCTCGCGCACCGTCTCCAAATGATCGCCCAATTCAAAATGCCCGTGCCCGCAAAGCTGGAGCAAGCCATCGAGACAGCTCTCCACATCATCAATCCGTTGCCCAATGAAAGCATCCGCCTCGGAGAGTACATCTGCGTCCTGAAACAGCTCCGCGTTTAAACGGCTCACCTCAGCGCGCAGCTCGGCGATCGCGATCTTCCAAGCGTCGTCGTGCATGCTTTTGGCAAAGAGCGCATAGATGCCAGGCTGCCCACTTTTCTTATGTTCTAACAAGCGGTTGGTAATCCCCGCATAAGCCGAGACGACAAAGATCCGGTTAAAATCCTGCACCGAGGTGCGCCCCTGTAGGATAATATTATCACGCACCGAGCGATACTGACTCATCGACGTGCCGCCGATTTTTTCAACTGTGTGTTGGGAGGTCTTCATAGTATGTTTATGTGTGTGTTGATTAAGAGCTGGCCGATTGGCTATGGGCGTTGAGCACACGGATACGCATATCCACGGTTAAAACGATCAGCCCTGCAAGGATGCCGGGCATGCCTTCGTAGACGGCACCGTGCCAGCCCAGCCAGCGCCAAAGCAGCGCCGTGCACAACCCGGCAAAGATCGCGATCAGCGCTCCGCCCCGGCTCGGGCGTCCACCGAGGCAAAGCACAATGAGCAGTGGCGCAAAGGCACTAGCCAAGCCCGACCACGCCATAATGACGAGATTGAAGACGCTCTGCTTGTTAAGCAGCGCCCACGCGAGTGCCGCCAGCGTGATCAGCGCAGTGCCAAGCTTGATCAGTTTCGTGTTCTCCAATTTCCCGGGGAGCAAGTCATGCGTCAGCGCGGAAGAACAGCTCAAGATGAGCGAGTCGGCGGTCGACATGGTGGCCGCGAAAATGCCTGCGAGCACGATCCCCGCGGCGAAGGGCGGCAGCATCTGCGCCGCCATCGTTGGTAGCGCCAGCTCTGCGTCGAAGTTACCCGGATCCAGAATGTAGATGCGCGAGAGCATACCGACGCCCGTCGCCATCAAATAAAACGCAAGAAACCAAAGATAGTACCACGCGCGCGCCCGGCGCATCTGCCCGGGGTCGCTGAGCGTCATAAAGCGCACCATAATATGCGGCTGCCCGATCACGGAAAATCCGGCAAAGCCCCAACTCGCCGCGAAAAGCAGACCACCCGCGAGCCCCGGCAACGCGAGATCCTTCGGAAACCAATCCAAATAGCCTTCGATTTTTCCCATCTCCGCGATCGCTCCGCCCACACCATCGAAGGACTGCGTGGCTACAAACAAGAGCATCGACATGGCTAATATCATAACGACCGACTGCGCCGCATCCGTCCATATCGAGGCACGAATTCCCCCGGCCAGACAATACACCATCACCAGCACGGCACCGATGATCGCGCCCGCTTCGGCCGGCCAGCCAAACAGCACATGGAGCGCCTTACTCCCGGCCACCAATTGTGCACTGGCGTAAGCGAGAAGGAACACCAATGAGAGGATCGCGCACACGCGCTGCAAGCGAGCATCCGGTTGACCATCCCACTGGCTAAGCACCCCCGAAAAACTCACTTCCTTCGTCTGCGCGGTTGCTCGGCGCAGGCGGGAATGAATAAATGTGGATGCAAGAAAGTCGCCCGCGATCCATCCGACCATCAGCCAAATCGCGGCGAGTCCGGTCGCATAGGTATAACCGATCACTCCGATAAACATGTAGCCACTATTGTTCGTCGCCACCGCCGACAACCCAACCAGCGCCGGCGACACCGACGAACTCGCTAGATAGTAGTCCGTCTTCGTACCGCGACTATGCCGTATCGAACTGACGCCGATGAGAACAAAGGCGGCTAGAAATATGAGGAAACTGAGTACCATGCCTAGAGCACCGCTCTAATGGATCGTCTCGGCCTCCAGCTCGTAGGCACCTTCCGCATTGTGCACTTCCGTGCCATTGAGCGGCGGGTTGAACACGCAGGCCATCTTCATCTCGGACTTTGCTCGTAGCGTATGGCGGTCGTGCTTATCCAAAATATACAAAGTGCCCGGCTCGATAGGATGGACGCTACCATCCTCGCGCGACTGCACTTCGCCCTGGCCGGAAATACAATAGACGGACTCGAGGTGATTTTGATAATGCATATCAAAATCCGCTCCCGCGTAGATCGTCGTGATGTGGAAGGAAAAACCCATCGCATCCTCCTTCAGCAGCATGCGCGTGCTATCCCAGTTTCCGTCAGGCGACACAATCTTGCGACCATCCGACTCGGCTTGTTTTAAATTCCTTACGATCATAATCAGGCAATTATCTTATCGGATTTTTCTTTGGCTTCGACCACGACATCGTCGAAGTAACATTGATCTTCAGGGATCTCACCATGAGCCGCGCAGACTTCCTTGACTGACTCCTCGATAATATCGATGCCCTTCTCCAGCGCTTCCTGCTTAATCGTCAGCGGGCAGAGCAGTTTGATAATCTGATCATCTGTCCCGCTCGTTTCGATAATCAGCCCGCGCTTGTAGGCCGCGCGGGTGATTTTACTCGCAATCTCGCTATTCACACAATTGATGCCTTGAAACATGCCACGCCCCTTGGCCGAGAAATTACCGTCGCCATATTTTTCAACGATCGCATCCAAACGCGCAGCCACGTAATCACCCTTCTCTTTAATTTCACACGCAAACTCGCCGTTCGACCAATAGAGGTCGAGCGCAGCTTTCGCAGTGACGAAGGCATGGTTGTTACCACGGAATGTTCCGTTGTGCTCGCCCGGAGTCCACTTATCATATTCTGGTTTGAACATAACCATCGCAAAGGGCAGACCATAGCCGCTCAGCGATTTGGAAAGTGTCACGATGTCAGGATCGATCCCGGCAAACTCGAAACTGAAAAAGTCGCCCGTGCGTCCATTCCCTGCCTGAATATCGTCGATAATAAGCAACACATCGTGGCGCTTACAGACCTTAGATAGGTTCTGGAGCCACTGCATGCTGCAGTAGTTCACGCCACCCTCGCCTTGCACCGTCTCCACAATGACGGCGGCCGGCAGATCCACACCACTGCTAGTGTCGGTCAGCACTTTGTCCAGATACTCCGTCGTATCCACCTCGTCGCCGAGATAGCCGTCGTAAGGCACCCGATGGCAACCCGTAAGCGCGATACCCGCGCCGTTGCGGTGGTGCGAATTGGCTGTCGCCGAGAGCGAGCCCAGCGTCTGGCCGTGCCAGCCGTTGGTAAAGGATACGATGTGCGAGCGCCCCGTCACCTTACGGGCGATCTTCATCGCTGCTTCAACCGCGTTCGTGCCAGTCGGCCCCGTAAACATCAAGGTGTAGTCCATATCGCGAGGCGTGAGGATGTGCTCCTTGAATGCCTCCATGAATTCCTTCTTGGCGCTGGTATGCAGATCCAAGCTATGGGTAATCCCCTCAGACTGAATATACTCGATCAGTTTGGATTTAAAAACGGGATGATTGTGCCCATAATTCAATGCACCGGCTCCAGCGAGGAAGTCGATGTATTCGTTTCCATCGTCATCATAGATGTATTCACCCGTCGCCCGATTAAAGAGGCGCGGAAAGTTGCGCGCATAGCTGCGCACTTCGGATTCGAGTTCTTCGAATATTTTCATGGTAGTTTTCGGTTTGGATTAAAATGATCCGATACGGAGCAAGTGCTCCGTGGCGTGTTCGCCCTTGAAATGAATGTCGCGATCGAAGCCCACTTCAGTCTTCAATGGTGCGCCCTTCGACTTCGCAAACTTGCGAAAAAGCGCCCAAGAGGCTTCGTTGTCCTCTGTGATGGTGGTCTCAACATAATGGATCGTGCCATCGGAGCCGCGCGAGACCAACTCGTGCAGCATCCGGCTGGCCAGCCCGCGACCGCGAGCAGCTGCGCTCACCACGACCTGCCAAACAAACAAAGTGCTTGGCTTCCCGGGAATCATGTAGCCAGAGATAAATCCCACCGCGTCATCTCCCGACTTAGCAATCACCGATGTATCCGAGAAGTGGCTACATTGGAGTAAATTACAATAGGTCGAGTTCGTGTCGAGCGGCGGACTCTCTTTCACCAATCGGTTAATAGATGATCCATCTGAGCTTTGAGGAATCTGTAGTTGTATTTCGTCGATCCCCACAGTCTAGAGGCAGCCACCCTAATCAACTCAAGGGTTTTCTTTGAACAACACCGATCGGACGCTCAGATCATGGCACCTGAAGTTGAGTCCGCCAATCCCGACTGAATCTACGCCAGCCCCCATACTTAAGAGCCTAAACGCCGAATCAAAAAACGAACATTTCCGGAATTGCCACCACACAAACCACAAGAAAAGTTTTTTATAAGTAACGCCTCGATAAAAAGTATTTTACTATTCTATTTATTGTTTGCCTAAATTAATCAATACAAACAGCACTCAGCTACAGCCCGAAAAAAATCGTCATAGTGGAATCGAACTCCAGAGTGACAAACTCATATTCGTCATTGTAGGCGCGATGTAGGTAGCGTAAACAAAATTGCCACAAAAGGCAATTCGTTCAACTTGCCGAAAGCCGCGCGCACGTAGCATTGCTTCCGTTTCCGGAAGTTGACGTGCCGACACTAAGGCCGAGAGGCCGAAAAAGAAATACAGTAGGCGCAACCAAATACACGCCCGCCACTGACACCAACCGGATACAGGTATGCAGAAGTCCGCGAGTCGCTTACGAGGTCGACTGCGAGAAATGCCACATGAGCTAATCCAGGCTCTCGGCGATCAATCGCTTTCTAGCCAGCCTTTGGAATGTGGATGAGTTGTCAGTCCCACTTTTCCAACTCTGAATATCCATTGTTGAATTCCTCCCGTGAATTCGTTTCTCTGCTGCGATGGAAAACAGCATCGCAGCCAAACCCGTCGTCGGCATCATCATGGGCAGCCAGTCCGACTGGAGCACCATGGGTGAGGCGGCCGCCTTGCTCAAGCAGCTCGGAATTCCCTTTGAAACGAAGATCGTCAGTGCGCACCGCACGCCCAAACTGCTCTATAGCTACGCGGAAGAGGCGGAAAGTCGCGGCATCCAAGTGATTATAGCCGGAGCCGGGGGCGCAGCCCACCTGCCAGGCATGACAGCCGCCATGACACACCTCCCCGTGCTCGGTGTGCCCGTGCAATCGAAGGCACTCAGCGGACAAGACTCGCTCCTTTCCATCGTGCAGATGCCCGCCGGCATCCCGGTGATGACCCTCGCCATCGGTGTAGCCGGGGCGAAAAACGCGGCTCTTTCAGCCGCTTCGATCCTATCGCTAGCTGACGCGGGTGTGCGCGATCGCCTAAAGGCCTTCCGCGCGAATCAGACTCAAACCGTGCTCGACACCGAGCTCCCTGAGGTCGAATAGGGCAAAACTGAGAGATTTTTTTGTAGGGCGTTGGCGATAGCCAATGTCAACCGCTTACCAAGACGTCAGGCAATCGCCATCGTGCTACAACTGAACTTAGAACAACCAATTACATAAACCATGATCCAACCAGGCAGCACTATCGGCATACTCGGCGGCGGACAACTCGGACGCATGCTCATCCTCGCCGGGCGTAACCTCGGCTACCGCTTTCATGTCTTCGATCCGAAAGGCCCCTGCGCCGCAGGCATGGTGGCCGACCGCGAGGTCAACGCCGACTACAGCGACGAGGCCGCCCTACGCGACTTCGCCGAGGGCGTCGATATAATCACGCTGGAGTTTGAAAACATCCCCGCCGAGGTGATCGAAATGCTGGCCGCGATTAAACCCGTCATGCCCGGGCGCGAGGCGCTCCACATTTGTCAGCACCGCCAGCGGGAGAAGGACTTCCTCAAAGCCAACGACTTGCCCTGCGTGCCCTTTGAATACGCCGACTCCGCCGAAAGTCTGAAAACTGCAGTCGAAGCGGTCGGCTTCCCCTGCGTGATCAAGACGGCCGCCTTCGGCTACGACGGCAAAGGCCAGATCAAGCTCAACGCGGCTGAAGAAGCAGCGGATTGCGACTATCTCTGGAACTATCTAGAAAACCCTCCCCGTGTAGTCGTCGAGAAATGGATCCACCACATCGGCGAGTTTTCCGTGGTCTGCGCCCGCAAGGCCGACGGCAGCAAGATCACCTTCCCAATGGCGGAAAACGTGCATGTGCACCACATCCTGCACGCCTCCATCGTGCCAGCCCGCGTGACCGAAACCACCCAGACCACCGGCGCTCAGCTGGCCTGCGAAATCGCCGACCTGCTCGACGTGGTCGGTCTGATCGCAGTCGAGCTCTTCCTCGACGAAGACGGCAGCCTGATCATCAACGAGATGGCGCCTCGCCCCCACAACTCCGGCCACTACACGATGGACGGCTGCATCACCAGCCAGTTCGAGCAGCACATCCGTGCCGTGACGGATCTACCCTTCGGATCGACCGAATTGCACCAGCCCACTGTCATGATCAACCTACTTGGCGACGTGTGGGCAAACGGCGAGCCCGATTGGGCGGGCCTACTCGCCGACCCAAAAGTGAAACTCCACCTCTACGACAAGGGCGAAGCCCGCCCTGGCCGTAAGATGGGACACTTCACCGTGCTCGGTGACGAGATCGACGCGACGTTGGAGTCGGCGGAAGCGCACTTCAAGAAGTTGAGCGGGAAGTAGTCGGACGAATTATACCTGTCGTGAGCCAGTCGAACGATCCCCTGACCGACATCGCCCGCAGCTCTGTACGCCTGTGGGGCGATAGAATCACCCCACTACTTGAAAAATGATTCGACCTTCAATCTTCGATATTCAACGTTCACCTTTTTGCTATGAACATCCAGCCCTCCAAATCCGAATTTGCGCAGCTTACCTCGCAGGGTAATACGATTCCGGTGTATCTGGATCTCACGGCCGACTGCGAAACACCCTTGGGTGCCTACTCCAAGATCCGCCACGAGGGGCCGGCTTTTCTGTTCGAGTCGATCGTCGGCGGTGAGCGCATCAGCCGTTTTTCCTTTCTGGGTGCGAATCCGCGCAAAGTTTTCCGCGTTTTTGAGGAGACGACCACCATCCAGCATAAGGACGGCACGACCGAAAGGGTGCCGACCCCGGCCGATCCCCTCCAATTGATCGAATCAGAGATGGCGAACTACCAACCGGTCGAAATCCCGGACATGCCGACCTTCTCCGGTGGGGCTGTAGGCTTCGTCGGACACGAGTTTATTCACACTATCGAGCCGACGGTGCCGAAACCGACCGAGAATCCCCTCGAAGTCCCCATTCTCTACTATCTGATCACCGATTCGGTAATCATTTTTGACCATGTGAGACAGGTTCTACGCATCTGCGTGCATGCCCACTCAGACGACGGCCATGCAGACGAGGCCTACGACAAAGCAATCGCCGAAATCGAACGCATTTACTACCTCTTGGAGCGCCAGCGCCCCTTCGGGCACAGCCCTATCGGCGAACCCGGCGAAGTGACTGTTCCGGACGGCAATTTCACCAAAGAACGCTTTGAAAACGCAGTCGAAAAGGTCAAAGACTATGTACGCTCCGGAGACGTCATACAAACCGTTCTATCGCAACGCTTTGTAAAGAACTTCGAACCCACCCCGATCGACCTCTATCGCGCCCTGCGCACGGTGAATCCTTCACCCTATATGTTCCTGATGGAAGATGCCGATTTTGCAGTCGTGGGTGCCTCCCCCGAAGTGCATGTGCGCCTCACCGGCGATCAGGTCGAGATCCGCCCCATCGCGGGCACGCGCCACCGCGGAAAGACAGAAGCCGAAGACCTCGCGCTGGAACAGGATCTACTCGCCGATGCGAAGGAAAAGGCCGAGCACCTCATGCTCGTCGACCTCGCTCGCAACGATATCGGTCGCGTATGCCAATATGGCACAATTCAGGTGCCGGACTACATGACGATTGAACGTTATTCACATGTTATGCACATCGTTTCACAGGTCGTGGGCACCATTCGCCCTGAGTGCACGGCTTACGATCTACTGCGCGCCACTTTTCCCGCTGGAACCCTGAGTGGTGCGCCCAAAGTGCGCGCATTGCAGATTATCGCGGAGCTCGAAGAGAGCCAGCGCGGCGTTTATGGCGGCGCACTCGGCTATTTCGGCTTCGGCGGCAATCATGACTCCTGCATTTGCATCCGCACCGCTGTGATCAAAGAAGGCAAGATCTACATCCAGTCCGGCGCAGGCATCGTGGCCGACTCAGTGCCCGAAAACGAGTTCATGGAAACGGTCAACAAAGCCAAAGGCATGCTCAAGGCCGTCTCGCTTGCAGAGAAAATGTTTAAAAATTAGGCTTTTTTAGTAAGTCTGCCCTAAGAGCTTCGATAGGTAGATGGAACAACGGGAATAAACCCTTGTTCTACATATCATACAGTGGAAACCACCACTGAAAACCTACCGAATTTATGGCACAGACAGCAGACAGAAATCGAATCCGAAAGTCTAAAGCAAACCGTCTATCCAGCGTACCCCGCTCCGGGACAGACGAGACTGAAGCCATCACAGATGTGCGCGAACTGCCCGCCACAGACCGCGATGTGATGCGCACATACATGCAGGAGATTGGAAAAACACCCCTTCTAACCAAGGAGGAAGAAATCCAGCTCGCCGCACGCATCCAGAAGGGCGACAAGGCCGCACGCGACCACATGATCTCGGCCAACCTTCGCCTCGTTGTGAAGATCGCCTACGACTATAATAATTTCGGCCTCCCACTCCTCGACTTAATTAGTGAAGGTAATATCGGCCTAGTCAAAGCCGTCGAACGCTTCGACCCATCCAAGGGAGGCAAGCTGAGCACCTACGCCGCTTGGTGGATTAAGCAATCGATCAAACGCGCACTGGCCAACCAAAGCAAAACCATCCGCTTGCCCGTGCACCTCGTCGATCGCATCTCGAAGATGCGCAAAGTCACTGCACAGCTTGCCGATGAACTCGACCGCGAACCGAGCGACGAGGAAATCGCTTACATGATGGATATGCCGGTCAACAAGGTCGCGCACCTCAAGTCGGTCAGCATACGTCCCGCCTCGCTTGACGCGCCTATCGGCGAAGATGGCGACACCACTTTTGGCGAACTCGTCGGCGACGAAAACGAAGCCACGCCTCTCGCGAATTTAGAAGAGAAATCCATGAGCAACGACATCAAGTCTGTCATCGACCGACTTGAAGATCGCGAAGCCGAGATCATTCAGCTGCGCTTCGGTCTCGATGGCAACCGCCCGCTCACGCTCGAAGAAGTCGGCGAACGTTTCGACATCACCCGCGAGCGCGTGCGCCAGATACAGAACATCGCCATCCATAAGATGCGCCGCCTGATGACGGACAACGAACGCCAACGCTCCAAAGAAGAGATTCAAGAAGAGCGTATCGAGCAAGAGAAGATGAAAGTCCTCCAAGAGTTTTTTGAAGAACAGGCCACGGCCTAGTCTTCATGCCTACTGTTGTTTGTTAGGGGATGCCCTCCGCGCTTAATCGCCGGGGGGCATTTATTTATCAATGATGCTTCCGTAGGGTCGATATCACGATATAGAGCCCGAGCAATCCGGAGACCAAAAAGCCAACGATTCCGATTGCGGGATAGCCCCAGAGCAGAGGCTCCACGCCAGTCGTGATCACGAGCGAGGATCCGATCAACAACGAACCGATAATAATGCCCACAGTGAGGCGATTCATGGATGAGTTAAAAGTCTCTTCCAGATTCTCCGTCCCCGTATGGTGGAAATTGATCTGCAGTTCCTCATCCTCAATTCGCTGAAGAATTCGTTGCAGGTTTTCCGGAATACGCTGCAGATTACGAAACATACTAAGCAGCGGGAAAAGCGACTGCCGGCGGATACTGGAGAAACTCCAGCGCTCCTTGTTCAGTTTTTCCAAATAGGGCCGTGCCACTTCTTGTATGTCGAAGTTCGGATCTAAGACCCGAGCCGTTTCTTCCACGCAGAGAATCGACTTCGAAAGCAACGCGTAATCCGGCGAGACCTCGATACCGTTGCTGCCGAAGAGATAGAGCATCTCGAGCCCGACGGTGCCGATCTTCGTTCCGGTCGGCCCGAACTCCCGGTGCTTGTTGAGCAAGAAAGTAACTTCTTTTTCCAAACGGCGACGATCAATGCGACGGTTATCCACCGACATTTTCTCCGCGACACGGATCACCTTATCCGCATCGCGGCTCGTGATCGCGGCAAATAAGTCCGCGAGATGATAGCGCATCTGCAACGTGATCTGACCGGCCTGCCCCCAATCGATGAAACAGATCCGTTGATCGTCAGTGATCAGCATATTGCCGGGATGCGGATCGGCGTGGAAAAAGCCCGTGCCCACGATCTGGTGGAAAATCGACTCCCCTCCCATGCGCGCGATTTTTTTAGCGTCCTCGGGCTGGAGTGTAATCCGATCCGGGGCGAAACCTTCGACCCACTCCGTAACGAGCAGTCGACGGGAGCTCAGTTGACGGTTCACTTTGGGTGCATAGACATTCGGCTGCTCGGTATTCAGCGCCAGAAAAATTTCGGCGTTGTCGGCCTCGTTATGGTAATCGAGTTCCTCTTCCAGGCTTTTCTCCGCCTCACGGATCAAAGAAGGCAGATTATAAGGACGCAGCTCCTCAATGCGCGCATGCACCTGCCGGGCAAACCAGCCGATGATCTCCATGTCCGCAGAAATCGTTTTATGGATATCGGCACGTTGGATTTTAACCGCGACGTCTTCCCCCGTGGAGAGTAGCTTAGCGCGATAAACCTGACCGAGGGAGCCGGCTGCGATGGGCACTTCGTTAAATTCGGCGAACACATCTTCGAACTCGCAATCGAGTTCTTTCAGCGCGACTTGCTTGATTCTCTCAAAAGGCTGTGATTCGACTTCACTGCGCAGCTTCTTCAACTCCATGACCAAGGGCTCGGGCAACCGATCCGGGCGTGTGCTGAGGATCTGCCCGAACTTGACGAAGATCGGCCCGAGTTCCTCACAGGCGTTGCGCATCCGCTCGTAGGGCGTAAGGTGCGTGACCTTCTTGCGCACCAAATTCTTGAGCAAGAACTGAGGCGTATCCAACTGCAGCAGCAAATCCTCAAAACCCCAACGCACGAGGATCGCGACGATCTCGGGCGCGCGTACTGCGTTGGATAAATAATTAAAGGGCTTCAAGTGAGAGTTGTTGGTTGTAAGTTGTTGGTTGCAAGAACTACCGCTTGGCCGTCCGGGCTAGATAAGCAGCATATCCGTTCGAAAGTTCGCGACATGCCTGCCAACACTCCAAATCTTCGAATCTATCAATACGCGCCATATTCGGAAGAACTAACAACCATCAACAAACAACTCATTAGTCGCTATTCGGGAACTCTTTATGCAAGCGACCTTCGAGGGCGGTGACGCGGGCAGCGAGGGCATCGTATTGATCCTTCGTCACGACGTTGGCGCGGTGCAACATATCGTTGAATAGTTTACTCGCTTCGACCTTGGCCTTTTCGGTTTCGGCTCGGCCTTCTTCGACGATCTTATCCGACATCGAGGCTGCCTCATCTTTTGTTAGTTTGCCCTTTTCAACAAATTCATCGAGTGACTCGAGGACTTTGTCCTTCGTCACGACGGCCACGCCAATGCCAGCCAACATACCTTTTTTAACTAGATCTATCATAACAGTCAGAATATAGCGGTGCTTGGCCTGAAATACAAGAGCGCAAAAGCGTTTGCTGAGAAGCGGGGGTGCAATTCGAAAAGTTGTCAGAACGTAGCGGCCGCTTCAGCTGTCGTCGGGCGGAAGCTAATAAGATATGACCGCCTGAAGGCGGAACTCCAACCTCGGGCTACGCGGCGTCAGCAGAGGAATCGGAAGATTCGCGCTCGGCCTTCTTTTCAGGCTCGGAAGCCTCAGTCTCTTTGCGGAACTGCAGCTTGGGCTTGCCGCGGCCTTCGACCACGCCGCGGTTAATGACGACCTTCTCAACGTTTTCAGTCTGAGGCAGCTCATACATCACATCGAGCATGATGCGCTCCATGATCGAGCGTAGGGCGCGGGCGCCGGTCTTAAGCTCAATCGCTTTTTCGGCAATGGCAGCGACGGCATCGCGGGTAAAGTGGAGGTCGGCACCTTCCATCGAGAAGAGCTTGCTGTATTGTTTGACCAAGGAGTTCTTGGTGTTTTGCAAGATGTGCTCTAGGTCGGAACGGGTGAGCTCATCAAGCACGGCGACCATGGGCAGACGACCGATGAACTCGGGAATCATGCCGAAGTGAACGAGATCCTCGGGCTGGACTTCGCGAAGTAGCTCGCTGAGGGGGACTTCGTTTTGATGGCGGTTGCGCTCGGTATCGAAGCCCATCGCTTTAGAACCGACGCGGCTTTGGACGATCTTATCAAGACCGACGAATGCGCCGCCGCAGATAAAGAGGATGTTGGAGGTATCCAGCTGGATATACTCCTGGTTGGGGTGTTTGCGTCCACCTTGTGGTGGCACGTTGCAAACAGTGCCTTCGAGAATCTTGAGAAGCGCTTGCTGCACGCCTTCGCCGGACACGTCGCGGGTAATGGAGACGTTGTCGGTCTTGCGACCGATCTTATCGATCTCATCGACATAGATGATGCCACACTCAGCCTTCTTGACGTCGTATTCGGCAGACTGGAGAAGGCGGAGGACAATATTTTCCACATCTTCACCGACGTAGCCAGCCTCGGTCAAGGTAGTGGCGTCGGCGATAGCGAAGGGCACGTCGAGCATCTTAGCCAATGTGCGCGCGAGGAGCGTCTTACCACTACCGGTGGGACCGAGTAGGAGGATATTACTCTTCTCAATTTGCACGTCGTCATACTTGCTATCGAGATCGACAAAATCGGCGGCTTGATCGACGCGCGACTCGGAGCGGAGGCGCTTGTAGTGGTTGTACACGGCAACCGCGAGGGCACGCTTGGCGTAGTCTTGGCTGATAATATGCTCGTCGAGCGCGGCAGTGATCTGCGCGGGCTTGAGGAGATTAAAACGACCGCCGGAGGTGCCACCTTGGGGCTTGGCAGCCGCCGCCTCGGCACCATCGGAAAGCTCGCGGTCAATGATGGTTTTACACACGGACACACAGGAGTCGCAGATGTGCACACCAGCGGGACCGGCGATCATTTTGCGAACTTCGTTTTGTGCTTTTCCGCAGAAAGAGCAGAAAGTCATCCGTGTGGATTTGGCCATATCTAAAGAGTGAGAGTGAAAGTGAGAGTGGCTTTGCGACGCAGAGAGCCGCCTTTAGCCGATGGGCTTCGCTTCGATTACTTTATCGACGATACCATACTCCAAGGCGTCTTGGGCGGTCAGGTAGAAATCGCGGTCGGAATCGGCGGCGATTTCTTCGGGCGTCTTGTTAGTGTGGCTGGAGATGAGCTCGTTCATGCGGGCACGCCAGCGGAGGATCTCTTTCGCGGCGATGGAGATGTCGGAGGTTTGGCCGGTGGCACCGCCAGTGGGCTGATGCATCATGACGCGGCTATTGGGGAGTGCGTAGCGCTTACCCTTTGTGCCAGCAGCGAGGAGCAGCGTCGCCATGCTGGCGGCTTGGCCGACGCAGTAGGTGACAGTGTCGCACTGGAGGAAATTCATCGTGTCGTAGATGGCCATGCCATCGGTCACGCTGCCGCCGGGCGAGTTGATATAAAGGCTGATGTCCTTCTTCGGGTCTTCCATCTGAAGGAAGAGCATCTGCGCGATCACTGCATTGGCAACGAAGTCATTAATCGGCGTGCCGATAAAAATGATACGGTCGCGTAAAAGGCGGCTGTAGATATCCCAGGCACGCTCGGTGCGGCCTTCACGCTCATAGACAGTTGGAAGTGGTACGTAGCTCACAGTTTATATATTGGTTTCAGTGTAAATTGATATGAAGGCACTCAGCCTATAGGCCAAGTGCCGAATATCAAATGCCTTTTGTGTATTCTGCGTTTAGCAGATTATTCGCCGACCGGAGCCACAGCCTCTTCGACAGTCTCGCGCTCGGCTTTCTCAAGAAGGAGATCCATGGTCTTACCAAGGATGATGTCGCGGCGCATTTGGTTGACGCGGTTTTGATCCTTGCGGAGCTCTTTAACGAGCTTTTCGGGATTTTGGCCGCTCTGCTGCGCTTCCATCATGATCATGCGGCTGAAGTCTTCGTTCTCGACCTGAACCTTTTCCTTCTCAGCGATCTTAGTGAGGATCAGGCGAGATTTGAGGCGATCATGAGCAGCCTTGCTGGCACCTTCGTGGAGCGACTCTTTGTGCTGCTCGAATTCTTCAGCAGAGACGCCTTGCTGCATGTTGCGCTGCATAAAGTCGCGAAGAACGGCATCCGTCTCGCTCTCGACACCGCTTTCGGGGATCGGGAAATCGACAGCCTTGAGCAGCTCTTCAGTAACTTGCTGGCGCTCGGCGTTGGCGTTTTGCTGCTTCTTTTGGTTTTCGATGTTTTCGGAAATCTTAGTGCGAAGCTCAGCCTCATCAGCGACTTGTAGGCTCTTAAAGAAAGCTTCGTCCATCTCGGGCATGACCTTTTCGCGGACTTCCTTGGCTTCAACGCTGTAAACGGCGGTCTTACCAGCGAGGGCTTCGGGTTTGAAGTCTTCGGGAAACTCCATGGTGACTTCCTTTGTATCGCCGGCCTTCATACCGATGAGACCATCGATGATCGCGCGCACGCCGGGGGCGTCTTCAGAGCCAGCTTCTTCCCATGTTGTTTTTTGGGTGCCATACATGGGCGTATCAGGCACGAGATCCGCAACGAGCTCGTCGCCGATTTTACCTTCGTAGCCGCATTGCACGTAGTCGCCCTTCTCGGCGGCCTTCTCGGCTACGTTGAACTCAGCGCGCTGGCTAAGGATCTGGTCGAGCATTTTGGTGACTTCGTCCTCGGAGGCTTCGGTCGGAGTGTTGGTCACCTTGAGGCCTTCGTAGGCAGGGAGGTCAAACTCGGGGATAATGTCGACCGTGAAAGTCACGACTGCGTCCTTATCAGCAGCGATTTCGCCCTCGTCGAGCTCAACGATGGTGAAGACTTCGAAGTCAGCACCGGCTACACCTTCTTGGTGCGCTTGGGAGACGACGCGCTGCTTGAGCTCTTGCTGAATATCCTTCGCAAAGCGGGTGCGCACCATAGCCTCAGGGGCCTTTCCGGGGCGGAAGCCGGGAATCTTGGCCTGACGCTGAAAGTCCTTGATCAGTTTCGCCTCGTTTTCGGCGACTTCCTTGGAAGTCACGGTTACGGCGATAGTTTTACGGGTTGCGTTGATTTCTTGAACGTCAGTTTTCACGGTGTGTATGGATGTTGAAGTGGGGCGGCGCGAAAGGACGCCGCACTGGAAAAAGCGGGAGAATAAAGGGTATAGGCATTTTACGGTCAATGCCTATTATTAGCGGATCGCGCTGTCGCCTTAGCTGGCTGAGCCGTAGGGGCGCCGCAAGTGACGCCCCTACGATTACGCCTTAGACGGCACAACCGCGGCGTAGAGCAACACGAGCAGATTCACACCCGGGATGAGCATGAACAGCGTCCAGTAGGCGGGCTTGCCTATATCGCGTAAGCGCTTGAGCAGCTGCATGAGGCCTGCCATCAGGCAAACAAGGCCGATCACAATGCCCAAGAAGGGGCCGAGCGGGCTGTAGTTCCCGTGGTGCCAGTGATCGAAATAGCTAATCGCCTTCATCGTAGCGACCGTCGTCAACGCGGTGAGCAGCAAGATGCGGACGATAAAGACAAAACGGCCAATGCGACCTTCGGAGCTGATAAAAGTATCTTTCATAATAGCGATAAGTAGAGGTTGTAGGCTGATGTTTACCAAAGAATCGAGGATCGCAATAAAAACCTGCGGCGGCTTCGCAGCCGAGTGAAAGTGAAGGTGAAAGTGGCCTTGTTAATGTAATCAGAAACACTCATCACTCTCACCCTCACTTTCACTCTCACTGTCCACCTTCACTTTCACTCTGTGCGAAGCACAGCCATGTCCTGGATTGCTCTCAGTATTTTTTCCGCCCTCTTGCTCGGTCTCTACGATCTGGCCAAGAAACACGCGCTCAAGGAGAACGCGGTGCTTCCGGTACTTTTCTTCGGCATCGTGACGAGTGCCTGCGTCTGGCTACCTCTCGTGCTCTGGTCACACCTCTCGCCGGAGAGCTACCCATCGGCACGATTTCTCGTGCACCCACTGCTGGGGCATGAGCATATACTCCTCTTTTTGAAGTCAGCACTGGTCGCGGGCTCGTGGATTTTCGGCTATTTCGCGCTAAAGAATCTACCTCTGTCCATAGCCGGCCCGATCCGTGCGACAAGCCCACTGTGGACGATCCTACTGGCGGTCGGCCTGATGGGTGAGAATCCCAGCAGTTGGCAATGGGGCGGCATCGCCATCGTGCTCGGCGCGTTTTACGCTTTTTCTTTCGTCGGGAAACTGGAAGGCATCCACTTCCACAAGGACAAATGGATCGGCTTCATGATCGCGGCCACCTTGATCGGTGCCTGTAGCGCAATCTATGACAAGTTCCTCCTGCAAAACGCCCAGATCGAGCCCGCCACCGTGCAAGCTTGGTTTTCGCTCTATCTCGTGGTCGTCATGCTCCCCTTCTACCTGCTTTGGCTGAAGGGCGCTTGGCCGCGCGGGCGCTTCGAGTGGCGCTGGTCGATCCCGCTGATCGGGCTGCTACTGCTCGCGGCCGACTTCCTCTACTTCACCGCCATCGCGCAAGAAGACGCGCTCATCGCAGTCATCTCGCCGATCCGGCGGACGGCCGTGGTGGTCACCTTTCTCGGTGGAATCTTCCTTCACAAGGAGCTGAACTTCCGACCGAAGCTCGCGTGTATCGTGTTCCTGTTGATCGGCATCGTGTTGATCAAAGTGAAAAGCGGGTGAACCGAACCGGCTAGAAGCTGACGTGCTTCAATTGCTCCTCGTAGTAATCACGAACAATATCGACCTCCACAAAACGCTGCTTGAAATAATGAACTTTCAGGGCTTCTTCCGTGCTCTTCCGGTCAGTCACTAGCTCGTTATGCAGGCCGTTCACAAATCGCTCCAACTTGAGAACATTAAGGGACGAGCCCAAGCCCCGCTTCCAGCTGAAGCCGCTCTCAAATGGCTCGAATAAGTATCCCAGGGATTCATGAGTGCCATACCCCGTCATCACTGTCCGCTCGCTCTTTAACATGTAGATCGTGTGAGCCAGCATGTAGGTGCGCTCCTCAAAGCGCTCATACAGGTCACCCTGCTCGAACAAGTCCTGCAGCGTCATTCGCTGCCAGTTAATCTCGCCATCCAATCGAAAGCCGAATCGCCGTATATCCGAGAGCTCGGAGTCCTCCGTCCATTTGTCCTTCTTACTGAGATCGCGCATGTGCGATACGATGCCCACGACTGTCCCCAGCGCATCATGCACAATGGGACTGCCGCTATTTCCGGGCACAAACTTAGCCGACACTTCAAGCTCTTCGGGGCCGAGCCCATCGATTTCGCCTTTTAAGCGAGTCGCCACACCGGCACCATCGGAATTACCCATCACGGTGATCGCATCGCCGATGGAAACTTCATCAAACGATAATGAGGGGGACACTTTCAAGTAGTCGCCCGACCATTGGATCGGGACGATCGCGAGATCCCGGTTCTCACTCAGAAAGGCAACATTGGGCAAGGTCACTTTCGTCCCTTCCACAGTATGAATGCTCGCACCGCGTGCGGCCGCCAGCACATGGATGTTCGTAATAAAAAACTTACGATCTCTGAGCTCGGCAATAAAACCGGAACCGCCCCCGCCCTCTTTCCCCTCGACGATCACAAGAGCACCGACCGGGATTTCTCCAGTCGTCGGCTTCGATTCTGAGGACTCACTTTTTTCGGCCGCCTCGGCAGCGGCCAACTCGGCCTCCAAGAGCTCGCGCTTCAAGCGCGCGATGCGTTCAACGGCAGTCTCCTCTATGGGTGCCGGAATCGGTGCCTGCGCGACAAGCGGGCTATGCAAAAGACTGCAGGCGCAGATAACGACTACAGCTTTCGCGAACAATTTAAGATCTACGCGCATCGTCTTCAAAATAGATAAGCTTACGCTAAATCCGACAAGAATATAGTCTGCAAAAAAAGCTACAATGCGTCCCGCGCTTGAATCCGCCCGATCGCCCAGTTGGCATGCTCGGCCACCATCGCATCATCGCCGCAGCTCACAGCCTGCAAGCTCGGCAGATCATCCGCTGTGCCGACGTTGCCCAACACGACGCAGATGTTGCGCTTAAAGCGGTGCAATTTCAAACGCCGCATGGGCGAGCCTTGCATGCGCTCCGTGAAAGTGGCCGCATCCCATGCGAGCAGTTCGCGTAGCGCGGGTAGTTCACGGGGAGCGAACTTGGCCTCCGAAGTGGGCACCGCCCATTTGTTCCACGGGCAAACGTCGAGACACTCGTCACAACCATAGAGCCGGTCGCCAATCGCCTCACGATATTCGAGCGGGATGGCACCATCGTGCTCGATCGTGAGATAAGAAATACACTTCGACGCATCGAGCTGATAGGGCGCGGTAATCGCCCTTGTCGGGCAGACGTCGATACAACGGGTGCAGCTGCCGCAGCGATCTTTGGGTTTCTCACCCGTCGGCAGCTCCAATGTCGTCACAATGTTAGCGAGAAAGCTCCAGGTGCCCCGCTTCGGCTCGATCAGGATAGTGCTCTTGCCCTGCCAGCCAAGACTCGCCGCTTCGGCGATGGGCTTTTCCAAAAGCGGCCCCGTATCGACGTAAGGGCGCTGATCGCCGCCATAGTCCTCGCGGAGGATCCGGCAGAGGCGCTTAAGGCGGCGAAGCATAAAGTTATGATAGTCGTCGCCCAGCGCGTATTTCGCGATGCGGTAGCCGCGCTCCGGCTCGGGTTGGTAATAGTTGAGCGCCAGCACGATGATGGATCGAGCCTGCCCCTCGCCGATCAGATTCTCCGGATGCAGTCGGCGATCGTTATTACGCTCCATCCACCCCATCGTGCCGTGCTTCCCGTCGGCGATCCACTGCGTATAGTAGTCACAGCGAAGTTCCAGCGGCACTGCGGCGACACCAAGCGCATGGAAGCCCAAAGCCTCAGCTTCTACCCGCAGCCTTTCGACAATCTGTTGACCCATTTCCGACACAGCTTGAGAAATACGCCCGTTTACAGGTGACAGCCAAGCAAAAGCGACTACTAGTGCAGAGCAATGAACAGAAACGCACCCCCCCCCATGCAGAGAAACCCTTTGGATGACATCGATTGGGACGCCATCAAGCGCTACCAAAAACTGATTTATCTTATCCCGCTTTTTATCGTCGTCGCTGTTGGCGCTTTGACCAGTTACTACATCGTCCAACCCGAAGAAGAGGCGGTCGTGAAACGCTTCGGTCGGGTCGTCGCACAAAAGGAACCAGGACTGCATTTCAAGCTGCCCTTCGGCATCGACACCGCGCAAATGGTACCCACCGCCCGGGTGCTCAAGCAGGAGTTCGGCTTCCGCACGCAAGGCATCGAAGGCCGCACCAATTACCGTAAGGACAACGTCCACCGCGACGAATCGCTCATGTTGACGGGTGACCTCAAGGTCATCGACGTGGAATGGGTCGTGCAATACCGGGTCAGTGATCCGGATAAGTTTTTGCACCAAGTGCGCCAACCCGAGCAGACTCTGCGCGATGTATCAGAGGCCGTCATGCGCCGAATCGTCGGCAACAGTTTGGGCAGTGATGTCCTGACTGAAAAGCGGGTGCAAGTCGCCACCGCTTCGAAAATAGAACTCCAGAAGGCGATGGATTATTTCGATCTCGGCATCCAGATCAGCACCATCGAACTTCAAGACGTGACTCCCCCGGAGCCCGTGAAACCCGCCTTCAATGAGGTCAATCAGGCCGAACAGGAGCGCGAACGATTCATCAACGAAGCCGAGAAACGCCGCAACCAAGTGATCCCCCGAGCCGAAGGACAAGCGCTGCAAGTCATCGCCGAGGCTCAAGGCTACGCCGCCAAACGCGTCAACGCCGCCAAAGGTGAAGCCGAACGCTTCATCGCCATCAACAAAGCCTACCGCGACGCACCCGATGTCACGCGTCAACGGATGTATCTTGAAATGATCGATAAGGTTCTGCCGAAGGCCGGTAAAATTTACATCATGGATGAGAATCAATCGGCGCCACTTCCCCTCCTCAACTTGGGCAATGCACCCACTACCCGCTAATTTGTAGCGAACCCGCGCTAGCGGGGTCGACGCGACTGACGTCGCATCGCTACAAGCTCCGTTCCCGTAGCAGTCAATTAGAGCACCAAAAACCATGAACAAAACTTCAATTTCATTCACCGCTGGGGTGATCCTGCTGGCCATCGTCGCGATCGGCCTCAAAGCCTCACTCTACACACTCGACGAAGCCGAACAGGCGGTCGTCGTGCAACTCGGCGCACCCGTCGGCGACCCCATCACCAAACCGGGGCTGCATTTCAAACTGCCCTTCATCCAGGAAGTGCGCCGTTTCGATAAGCGCGTCATCTCTTGGGACGGTGACCCCAATCAAATCCCCACCCGCGGCGAGCAATTCATCTCGGTCGATACCACCGCCCGATGGCGCATCACCGATCCGCTCGTCTTCATGCAACGTGTGCAAAATGAGCGCGGGGCGACCATGCGGCTCAACGATATCCTGGACTCCGTCGTCCGCGATAAAATCTCGGCGACCGACCTTGTTGAAATCGTCCGCTCTAAAGACTGGAAAGTGAGCGAAGACGACCTCGCCCGTGTCCAAGTCGCCGGCGAAGAAGACGAGGAGATCTTGATGCAGGAAGTCAAAACCGGCCGCGAGGAATTGGTAAAGTCGATTTTCGATCAAGCCGCGACCCAGATGCCTGAAATGGGCATCGAGCTCATCGACATCCGGATCAAGCGCATCGACTACGTGGAAGCCGTCGAGCAGCGTGTCTTCGACCGCATGATCGCCGAACGCCAGAGGATCGCCGAGCAATTCCGATCGGAGGGTCAAGGCCGTGCCGCCGAGATCGATGGCGACACTGAGCGCTCACTCCAAGAGATCCAGTCCGAAGCCAACCGTAAGGCCGAGGTCATCCGCGGTCAGGCCGACGCCGAAGCCTCGCGGATTTATAGTGAAGCCTTTGGCTCAGACCCCGAGTTCTACGCCTTCTTGCGGACTTTGGAAAGCTACCCGAAGACCGTGGGGCCGAGCTCGACATTGATCCTAGGCACCGACTCTGAATACTTCCGATATTTACGCGACGTCAGCGCCCAGGAAAACCGCACAGAGTAATCGGTTTCCCTCAAAGCACTCTGCTCAGGATATGAAAAAAGCGGTTCAGCCCCGCTGCAGCTGGACACGGTAGTTTCGAGGCGTCGTCCCGGCGTATCGCTTGAAGATGCGTATGAAGTAAGAAGGTTCGTTGAACCCCGAAGCCCAGCCGACTTCGGCCACGTTCCGCGGCGTCTTTTCGAGTAGATTCTTGGCGAGCTCGATCCGTTCACGTGAGATCCAAGACATCAGGGTCATCCCCTCCACTTGGCGGAACAACCTAGACAAATGATCCGGGGTGCACCCGAGCGCTCCCGCGATCTCCCGCACGGTCAGGCTCGATTCATTTAGATGAATGCGGACATATTTCTTGGCCTCCATCACCAAGGGAGGCAGCTCCGGCACCATCGCATCCGGCTTCCTCGCCAGTTCATGCAGCGTCCCCAGCATGAAAGCCTCCAGTAGCGATTGCACGAAGCCACGCTGATCTGATTGTGGCAACATCGAGTGCTCCGCCGCATCATCCAAATAGCGCATCAGATCCAGAAGCCTTTTCTGCTTCTCGAAATAGACCCAAGGCTGACTCAGAATCCGCCGATCCTCGTCGGCACACCCTTCCAGCATAAAAGAGTCGCCCACGACTAAAACCCGATAGGGAGACTTCAAGTCAATCGGAGTTTCCGCATGCGGCAGCCCCCTCGGGATGACACACATCTGTCCGGTCTTCAACCGGAAGCTTGATCCGGGACACACGAAATCGGTCGCCCCGCCCGTCTGAATAAAAAACTCCGGTTGCGCATGGAAGAGCGCATTCGGACGACGCGTATAGAGATCGGAGCGCTTCGGTAAGTGGACTAGAACCTTTCCAGCGCGCAATCGCTTTAAGTGATGCCGCAGCTGACTTGCGAAATTTGCCCTCACTCTAATATCTGAAGAATCCATAATGCCGGTTTTCTACTATAATTCACAGATCTGTTCGATGCTTTATCCTTGGATCCAGTCGATAAGAATACTCAAATAAACGCCGAGTCGAGAACAACCCCTGATCTTTTAGCAACGCAGCTGAATCTACTTAAGTCACTATGGATAAAAGAATTAAAGTCACCGTCTGGAACGAATTCCGCCACGAAAAAAGCAACCCAAAGGTCACTTCGATCTACCCCGATGGCATGCACGCCTGCATTGCCGACTTCCTCGGCAAAGAGGTCGATTTCGAAGTGCGCACTGCCACGCTCGACGAACCGGAGCACGGTCTGACTGACGAGGTACTCGAAAGCACCGACGTCCTCATCTGGTGGGGGCACATGGCGCACGGCGACGTCTCCGACGAGGTCACTGCCAAAGTGCAACGGCGAGTGCTCGAAGGCATGGGCTTCATCGCCTTACACTCCGCGCACTACGCCAAGCCTTTCAAAGCGCTCCTCGGCACCACCTGCTCGCTCAAGTGGCGCGAAGCCACCGACAAGGAACGCCTCTGGAATACCTGCCCCGCTCACCCGATCCTACAAGGCATCGGCGAATACTTCGAGATCCCACAAGAAGAGATGTATGGCGAGCCCTTCGGCATCCCCCAGCCCGACGAGCAATTGCTCATCTCTTGGTTCACCGGCGGCGAAGTCTTCCGCAGCGGTGCCACTTGGCAACGCGGCAATGGCAAAATCTTCTACTTCCGCCCCGGCCACGAAACTTACCCGACCTACCACCAGGCCGAGGTACAACAAATCATCACCAACGCCGTCCGCTGGGCAAAGCCGACTGTGCGCATTCCCGACGACTGCCCGAACAGTCCCGCGCTCGAACCACTGCCCGAAGATCCCGAAGCCGACGAACGCCCAACTGTCGGTTACAAATAAAAACGTAGGGGCGCGACTTGTCACGCCCGCCGCCTGTCCGCCGTAGCGCGTAGAGCGCAGGAGGGGAACCAAGCCAGCACACAGCGGGCGGCACAAGTGTCGCCCCTACGAAAAACAATCATTTACCATGCCCAAAGCTAAAACAAAATCCAAACCACAGCCCCCCGTCCGCCTCGCCATCATCGGCACCGGCGGCATGGCCAACTGGCACGCGCGCTTGTTCCAAAAGACTCGCAGCTGCCGTGTCGTCGCCGGCGTCGATACCGACCCGGAACGCCTGAAGAAATTTACCGAGGAGTATTCGATCCCGGAAGGCTACGCTTCCACCGCCGAGCTCCTCGCCGAGTCCGACTTCGACGCCGTCGTCATCGTCACGCCCGACCCTTACCACAAGCCGATCGCGCTCGAATGCCTCGCTGCCGGTAAGCACGTCCTCTGCGAGAAACCACTCGCTCTCAACTATCCCGACGCCAAAGCCATGGCCGACGCCGCCAAAAAAGCCGGCGTCATTAACATGGTGCACTTCACCTACCGCAACTGGGCACCCATCCAGAAGATCGCTGATATCGTCCAGTCCGGAAAGATCGGCGAAGTGCGCCACGTCGAAGCCAGCTACCACCAGTCTTGGCTCGTCAGCAACGCCTGGGGCGTCTGGCACACCAGTCCCAATTGGCTCTGGCGCCTCGACTCCAGCCACGGCAGTAAGGGCGTACTCGGCGACGTCGGCGTCCACATCCTCGACTTCGCCACCTTCCCCGTCGGCCCGATCAAGGAAGTCGCCTGCAAGCTCAAGACTTTCAAAAAAGCCCCCCGCAACCGCATCGGTAAATACAAACTCGACGCCAACGACACCGCCGTCCTCACCGTCGAATTCGCCAACGGCGCTATCGGCAGCATCCAGACCACCCGCTGGATGACTGGACACCTCAACCGCCTCTTCCTCAAAATCTCCGGCACCACCGGCAGCGTCAGCTTCGACTCCGAGCTCAGCACCGACACCTACCGCATCTGCTCAGGCGACGACGTCCATAGCGACACATGGAAGACCATCGAGCCCAAGGCCACACCCAATATCCAGCAGCGCTTCATCAAGAGCATCCGCACCGGCGTACAGGATCAGCCCGACTTCAGACGCGGTGCCGAAATCCAAAAGCTCCTCGACGCCGGTTTTAAATCCGACGAGCTGAAGAAGCCTGTCCGCATACGCTGAAGGTTGGGTTGTTAAGTGGTCAAGTACTTGAGTGCTTTCTACTCGGCGGCCTAATCTCAGGCATTCGGTCGCATTGGCGCAGAATTCGCTCTATTTGAGCTCTACCATGCCCCGATTACTTGCGACCACTGGACTCATCCTCTCGCTCAGCTGTCTTTTGCTGAAAGCGGGGGCGGCACCGTTCGTCCTCAATTCCAGCGCTGACTTGAGGAGCGATGCAACCGTCAGTTGGAGCGATCTTTCGTCCACAGATGGCACAGTCATCCCGGATCTACACCCATTCACACCCTCAGACGGGGGCACCCCTGTCAAACCATGGGCGCCCAACGACTCCACCGTGACAATTTCGAACTCGGGCACATCGGAACTGGGTGGCGTTTTACTGGCCAATTCGGGATCGGGGCAAATCTACTTCTATTTCGATCGTGCTGTCCAAGGGCTCGGCTTTTTAGTCGAATCACCGAACGCCGCCGGCCCGGTCACTTATTTCATGAACTGCTTCGCCTTCGGGACAGGCACTTACTTCACGACCATCGCGATCGATAGCCCGGACGGAAGCCCCGTCTTTTTCGGTTTTGTTGATCCAGAGGCTCGTATCGGCACGGTCGGTTTTCGTTCCTCTGCAGAGAGCGACTTTCTCATCAGCAATCTCCACATGCAGCTACCGGTGCCGGAAGAACTCGATCCCGCCACCCTCCCCGTCTCCACCACGGTCACCCTGCCCGTCTCTAACACCGCGAGCTATTTGCACGAAGGCCTCAACCCTCGGGCGGAAACGCCCGCCACGGACGATGCGACGGAGGACAATGACAATGCCTACGATCTCGACGCGCTCTTCCCCGATTTGCGGGGCGGCGACTTCATCCATTTCGAGCGTTTAGGGTATTCGCGCCTCAGCGGCGTGAGGCAGAACAACCTACTCGGGCTCTTCGCACGCACCGAAGCGATTGCCGCAGGCAGCGAATTCCGCCGGGTGGAGACTCCGCTGGAAGCAGGGACCGATTTCTACACTGGCTCAATCGACAGTGGCTCCTTCGATACCCCGACCAACCTCTCGCAGGATTTCCGCATCGGCACATCCAGCTTTGTCTCAGTGCCAGACCGTGCGCGCTACCTGTTGCTCACCCTCGCGCAACCCTCGGCCAGCGCCAGCCCGCTGCAAGTGCGAATCAGTCACATCGAGCACGATGTTTTTCAGCAATGGGTCGCCAGCCAGGGAATGCATGGCGCCAATGCCGAACTCGATTCAGACCTCGACGGCGACGGTCTCAGCTTGATCGAGGAGTTCGTCTTCAGCAAAAATCCCTCGGTTGCCGACGGTGCCGATGCCGACTTCGCGTTTCGCCCCAAGCTCAACCCCTTATCGGAACCGGGGGAGCTCTCACTTATTTTCGGTGCCCGAGCCGATGCCCCTCTTCGCTACTGGGCAGAGTTCTCTTCCGACCTCATTCAGTGGGATCGCCTGCCTCAGCCCATAGATCAACCTTTCTTTGGAGATAACGTCGGGACACGCGCCCTCTTTATGACGAGCGATCCTGTCGGCGGCCCCAAGCGATTCGGACGCATCTTTATCGAGCAAATCCCACGAACTTCTAACTGATTCCTACCACCTAAAACACCACCGATCATGAAAATACACTCAATCAAATGCTTCCTCTCCATTCTGTTTAGCCTCCTGACTGCGAATCTACTGTCCGCTCAAGAAGTCGATTACTATCTCAAAATCGTGGGGCCGAATATCGCCGGCAGCTCCGTAACTACGGATCACGAGAATGAAATCGTAGTGCTCTCTTATGCCCTCTCCGCTTCAAACGATGCGCAAATCAACCCCGCAGCCCCCGAAGGTATCCAGACCCAGACTGCACGGACGGACGGAGTCGAATTCTTGATTCAAGGAGACGTCATAGCGATCCCGAAGCTTTTCACAAAAGCGAACGACGGCAGCTTCATCACTACAATGACCTTGACCGCTGTTGCTAGCGTGGGCGCAGGCAATACCTACAATCCTGTCATCATCACGCTGACAGATTGCGCCATCGGCTCCATCTCACAAGAGGGCTCCACGGGAGACCTACCCATCTTCAGTGTCTTAGTCGTGCCGAGCACGGTTGAGATTAAGACCCGAGCGCTACTGGCTAATGGGTCAGAGGGAGCTGAATTTGTGTCGGCTTGGGATTACACAGCTAACGTAGCGCCGGAATAGAACTGTCTATCGACTCCGTAAAGCCAATCGATACAGCGCCGCACAAGCCCGCGCGTCCGAGAGCGCATCATGGTGATCCAGCGGAATGCCAAATTCCTCGCAAAGCAGATTCAGCCGCTTTTTGAGCAGCTTCAAAGTGCACTGCTTCTCATAATTCGGCTGCGCCAGCCCGTAAAACTCCAACGCCTGCTTCAAGCAAGAGCCGTCGAAGCTCATATTGTGCGCGACCACGGTCTGCCCCTCGATCAAATCACGAATCTCCGGCCAAACTTGATCGAAGCTAGGGGCCGCCTCCGTATCCCGCTCCGTGATGCCATGCACCCCAATATTGAAGCTCGAATAAAAATTTTCCGGCGGCCGCACCAATAGGTTCACTTCACGCGTGACCACGCCCGCCTCCACCCGCACGAGCCCCACTTGGCAAATACTCCAACGCTTCGGCTGTGCGGTTTCAAAATCGATGGCGGTGAAGGTAGGCATACGCTGTAGATATGACTCCAACACTCCTTCGCAAACAATTATGCGACACATCAGCACCTCACTTTACATCATGAATTTTCATACACCCCATTAGTGGCCATTGAATGCGCAGCAGAGTCGGCATATGGAGTCGATTTCAGGAGGGGAAAAAGCTAAAAGCCAACCTTTATCCCCCCATTAGTGGTCGTTCAACCCGAAGGAGAGCTGAAACTTTCCCGGGATCTTCGGCGACTTGTATTCTGTGTTCTTCTCTCGCTTGGTTTCTTTTACTCTGGGCTGCGGCATCATGCTGTGGTCGGGAGGTTCATTGTCGCAGGCGGCCTACCGACCGCTGATCGAACCCTACGAGTCTTCGTTCCCGGCGGAGGTGACGCCTCTGGATCGAGCCTTGGAAGCGGACTTCCCCTCCGAGGATGTAGTCTTTGCGCCGAATTGTTCAGACTCGGTTTTTGTGCGGCGTGTCTATCTGGATGTGTTGGGGCGTCTCCCGCCGGTCGATGCGGTGGAGGCTTTCTTGAAAGACCGGCATCGGGATAAGCGTGCGGTGCTGATCGATTCGCTCCTGGAGAGTGATGATTTTGCGGTCTATTGGGCGATGAAGTGGAGCGATCTTCTGCGTGTGAAGTCGGAGTTCCCGATCAACCTATGGCCGAACGCGGCGCAGGCCTATCACGAGTGGATCTATCAATCGCTGCGGGAGAATAAGCGCTACGATGTGTTTGCCCGGGAATTGTTGACGGGGAGCGGGAGCAACTTCCGCAAGCCGGAAGTAAATTTCTACCGGGCGGTGCAGGGCACAGATCCGGCCTCGCTGGCGCGGGTGGCGGCTTTGACCTTTATGGGCACGCGGCTCGAAAGCTGGGCTGAGGCGGATCGGGCGGCGCTGGAGCTATTTTTCAGTCGGGTGGCCTTTAAGTCGACGGCCGAGTGGAAAGAGGAAATCGTCTATGTGGATCCGGCGGTCTATGCGCCGCTCACTTTAGCGCCTCCGGGCGGGCAAGCGGTCGAGATGCCGGCGGGCGGCGATCCGCGCGAGTTGTTTGCCGATTGGCTGTTGGCTTCGGGCAACCCTTGGTTCGCCCGCAATCAAGCCAATCGACAATGGGCTTGGTTGATGGGGCGCGGCATCGTCCACGAACCGGACGACTTCCGGCCGGACAACCCGGCCTCACATCCGAAGTTACTGGACTACTTGGAAACGGAACTGGTGCGCTCGGGCTATGACACGAAACATCTCTTTGCCTTGATTTTGAATTCCCGCTGCTACCAGCAGTCGTCGATCCCCAACGTGGATAAAGCCACGGCAGCCGCACAATTTGTGGCCTATCCGGTGCGGCGCATGGAGGCCGAAGTTTTGGCCGATGCGCTCTGCGAGTTGACCGAAACGAAAGAGGAATACGTAAGCATGATTCCGGAACCGTTCACCTTCATCCCCGACAACACGCGGACGATTGCGATCGCGGATGGCAGCATCACGAGTTCCTTCCTGGAGCTCTTCGGACGGCCTTCGCGCGACACGGGCTTGTTTACGGAACGAGACTCATCGCCGACGGATAAGCAAGCCTTGCACTGGCTCAACTCGTCGCATGTCTGGGACAAGATCAGCCGTGCGCATTGGGTTAAAACGCTGTCACAGGGAGCCATGAGTCGCCGAGCTTTGGAGCCGGCCTACTTGGCGCTCTATGCACGCCCGCCGACAAAGGAAGAAGTGGACGCCGCTCAGGCTTATTGCGGGGAACCGGAGCGCAAGCGCTGGCTCGCCGCGCAGGACATCCTTTGGGCGATGTTCAACTCAAAGGAATTTTTGTATCAACATTAAAAGGGAGACTAGAATCGATGCCTCATCATAACTATCTTTCTCGCCGTGAGGCGATCCAACGCGGCTTGCTCTTCGCGGCGGGCTCGACGCTGGGCGGCTTCCCCTTGAGGGCTGCTACCGCACCACCACGGATCCAACCGAGAGCGAAGGCGGTGATCCAAATCTGGCTCTGGGGTGGCCCCTCGCATTTGGATACTTTCGACCCGAAGCCGGACGCGGGCGCGGAATACTACGGAGACTTTGCCAATCCGATTGAGACGAATGTCTCGGGCATGCGCATCAACCAGGAACTGACTCAACTGGCGAAGCAGGCGGACAAATACAGCCTCATTCGCAGCATGACCCATGGCGTCTTTGCGCACGAAACGGCCTCTTACCTCACACAGACGGGGCACATGCCCAGTCGCTATGTGCATCCGACTGCGGGTGCGGTGGCCAGCTATTTCAAAGGTGAGCTCGCCGGCTACAAGGGGCTGGTGCCGCCCTATGTCGTTTTGACGCGCCCGCAGGGGCGTTTCTCGGAGGCGGGTTTCCTCGGCCCCAAATACAAGCCGTTCGCGACGGGGGGCAACCCGAGTAAACCGATCTTCGCGGTGGAGGGTATCGTCGCAGAGGGAATCGACGATCAACGCCAGGCGGATCGGCGGGAGCTGCTCCGGCAGCTGGACACCTTCGGCCAGAGCCTTGGCGCGTGCCCGGAGTTTCAACGCTTCGAGCGCAGCCAGGAAGAAGCGTATGACCTCATCATGGGCGATGCGCGCAGCCTCTTTGATCTATCACTGGAAAGCGACGAGATGCGCGAGCGCTATGGCCGCCACGAGTTTGGCCAGTCCTGCCTAATGGCACGCCGCCTCGTGGAAAGCGGGGTGCCCTACGTGACGATCAACTACCGCGGATGGGACACCCACAAGGGACATTTTCAATCAATGAAAAGGATGCTGCCGCAACTCGACACAGGCGTAGCCAACTTACTCCAAGATCTGTCTGCGCTCGGACTGCTGGAAAGCACAATCGTCTGGGTAGGCGGCGAGTTTGGCCGCAGCCCGAAGGTTCAATGGGAGCCACCTTGGAGTGGCGGACGCGGACATTACGGACACTGCTTCTCCACCCTGATCGCGGGCGGCGGCTTCGCCGGGGCACAGGTCGTGGGTGCGTCGGACGCACGTGGAGAGCATGTCAGCGAGCGACCGGTCTACCCGGTCGATTTGCTCGGCAGCATCTACGACTTGATGGGGATCGACTCAACAGCCGCCTTGCCCAATCCGCATGGAGAAACTCTGACCGTGTTGCCACTCGCCTCTGATAAATCAACCAAGCGCGGCGGCGTGCTCCACGAGATCATGCCCAGCGCATGACCATACGATGAGAACCCTGCAGATCAGTCTAATCGTATGGGCGATTGCCTCCGCCCTGCTCCCGGCACAGCAGGCGACTACCACGACCTATCTGGGCTATGCTTATCCGGCGGGCGGCCGGCAGGGCGACACCTTCACCGTGCTACTCGGCGGGCGCTATCTGCGAGATCCGCAATCCATCATTGTGAGTGGCGAGGGCATCACAGCCGAAGTGCTGCAGCACTATCCGGCTTTGGCGAAAATCAACGGCGTGCGCATGAAGATGCTCCGCATGCGGATTGCAGAGCGCGAGCTGGAACTCAATGACGAGCCGATCCCGGGCTGGATCGAGCGAGGCTACAAGCAACTCACGGATGCAGAAAAAGAAAAAGACGCCATGCCAGCCAACGCTCTTTTTGATCGTATTGAGGAAATGGATACAAATGAGCTCACCTACGTAAAAGAAGTTCTAAAAGACTACAATGAGCGACAATTCTCCGGTCAGATCGCGGAACAGGTGCGCCTCGAAGTGAGCATTGCCAAAAACGCGCCGGTCGGCAACCGGGAGCTACGGCTCGCGGCCAAAGCAGGACTGAGCAATCCGATCCGTTTCCAAGTCAGCCGACTCCCCGAACAACCGGAAGCCGAACCCAACGATGCCATCAGTTCGTATTCGCCGACTCTGGGCATTAATCGCTTCCCGACACTCATCAACGGCCAAGTGATGCCGGGCGATGTGGATCGCTTTCTCATTCGCACACGGAGAGGGCAGCGCATCGTCTTCGACTTGATGGCGCGCCGCTTGATCCCCTATGTGGCGGACGCGGTGCCCGGCTGGTTTCAGGCGACGCTCGCGCTCTTCGACGCAGAGGGGACGCGCCTCGCCTATGTGGACGATACGTACGGCGACCCGGATCCGCGCCTAGAATACACCTTCGACCAATCCGGCACCTACATCGTGGAAGTGCGCGATGCCATCTATCGTGGAAGTGAAAATTTCGTCTATCGCCTGCACATGACGGAAGTCGCGGTCGAAGAAAATGAAATCCGCGAAGAAGATGTGGACTACACCCATCATGAATTGGACTATACCAAAGAGAAGGAACCAAACAACCACCACGATCAAGCAGGCTACGTGAAGCTGCCCAGAGTCATCGTGGGGCACATCAGCGCGAAGGGCGACATCGACAGCTATTCCTTCGACGGACTAGCCGGCACATCCATTATCGCTGAGATTGAAGCACGCTACTTTGATTCACCAATGGACTCCCTCATCCGTCTATTGGATGAGGAAGGCAACGTCCTCGCCATGAACGATGACTATGTATCCAAGCGCGAACATTTACACATGGGGCCAGGCTTAATGACGCACTATGCGGACTCCTATCTCACGCACACACTTCCCGAAGACGGTCGCTATTGGATCACAGTGGAAGATGTGCAGCGCAACGGAGGGAAAGATTATAAATATCGCCTGCGTCTTTCGAAACCAAGACCCGACTTCGACGTGCGCATCACCCCGTCGAGCCTGAACGCAGGAGCCACTGCTTGTGTTGATTTTCGAATCTACGCAAACCGTCAAGACGGATACACGGGGCCGATTCAATTGGAGCTCGTCGATCCGCCAGCCGGCGTGCGCCTGCACAATGCGGTCATCCCCAGCGGACAAGGGGACACCTGCGCTACCTTGGAGTGGAGGCCAGGCAAACAATTCGACGTCATCAACCTGCAACTCCAAGCCATCGGCCAGCAAGACGACCACACCATCAGTCGCCCCGTCGTCGCGGCCGACAACAACATGCAGGCCTTCCTCTGGCGACACCTTGTCCCCGCGCAAGCGCTCCAAATCATGGCGATGACCAACTATAAAATTTTCGCCTACACACCCGAAGCATGCGAGGGACACGTTCAACTCACCCACTCTACAACCGCCTCCTTACAACTGCCCCTGTCGAATAATGTCAAAAACGCCGAACGCTTTCGATTCAGACTAAAGGACGCGCCCGACGGCATCCAACTGACCAGTGGAAAGCTCCGCGACAAAGCAATCCATCTGGAATTCAAATGCACAGACGCACTCACGCCCGAGCATCGCATCGGCAACCTCATCATCGAAGTTTTGGATAACAGCAGAAAAGGGAAATCGAAAAACATGCCCATAGGCGTGCTCCCCGCCATCGCCTACACCGTTACCGAATCATGAAAACATTGCCACGAACCGGACTCGACAAAGGCTGCCTGCACTTTGAAGAAGGCGACATTGAAATTCGCTACGCTGCTTTCATTGGGCAGACGAGTCTACGTGAATATCACCTCATGCTCCAAGCCCCAAGCGAAGGAAAGTTCGAAGCACAGCTGGCTGTCCTCTCTGCGGCCTACAGCTACGCGCTCGATCGACTCGAATTGTCGCCCGACTCTGCCGTTTTACGCCGTTTCTTTTGCAGCGATCCCGCTAATCAGCAATCAATCCTCGAAGCGCACCCGCTCGCCGATGTGGAAGCGCCCTGTGCCGTATCCATCATCGGCCAGCCTCCCCTGCCCCGAGGCAAGATCGCCCTCTGGGCTTATCATGTTTCCAGCCCCGGTGGATCGCTTCTGAAAAAACGAACCGGCGCCACCATCGAGCTCCAGCGTGGCGAGCTCACCCATTACTGGACATGCCAGGCGACCCGTCCGGAGCGCCCCGATTCCTACGCACAAACAGAAGGCATCTTCGAAGACTACATCGGCTTTCTCCAACAGCGAAACATGCGGCTCGACCTAAACGTGGTGCGCACTTGGCTCTACGCGCGCGATGTGGACAGCACCTACCAAGGCCTCGTTGATGCGCGGCGTGAACTTTTCATCAAAGAAGGCCTCACCCCGCAGACGCACTACATCGCCAGCACCGGAATCGAAGGACGCACGGCAGAGGCACGCGTCAAAGTCTCGATGGATGCCTATTCCGTCGCCGGCCTACGCCCCGAGCAGCTCCGTTTTCTGGAGGCACCCAACCACTTAGGCCCCACCATCGCCTATGGCGTCAGCTTCGAACGAGCCACCGCCGCGCACTATCGAGACCGCCAACATATCTACATTTCCGGCACCGCCAGCATCGATCCGTCCGGAGTGATTCTGCATGTGGGCAACGTCATGGCGCAGCTGGAGCGCGTCTTACAAAACATTGAGGCACTGCTCGCCGACGCTGCCGCCGATCTGAACGACGTGGCCAGCTTCATCGTTTACCTCCGCGATCCAGACGACGCGGAACGGGTGCAGACCCAACTCAATCGCCGCTTTCCTGAGACGCCCATAGTCACGGTCTGGGCACCTGTCTGCCGCCCCGGCTGGCTTGTTGAGATCGAAGCCATCGCCATCGCGGCCTCTGCGAATCCCGAGTTGCCGGAATACTGACCCAGCCAACTTGACATTTGACAAGTTATTTGACAAATTGACGGGCATGGAAACCAACGTGAGCACTTTATTACGGGAATTCCCGAAAGTCCGTCGCGCGGCACTCTCTGGAGAGGACGTGATTGTTCACACACGTGAAGGCGATCTCCGGATCACTGCCGATAGGCCGAAGGGTGGCTCTATTCTGGGATGCATGAAAGGAACAATCCTCTACTCCGACGACGACTTGGATAAACCGACGACGACTGACGACGAATGGAAACCTTCTCTGTAAACGCAGTCGTCGACACACACGCCGTCATTTGGTCGATCCAAGAAGATCAACGACTTGGGCGTCGAGCTCGATCCATGATGCAAGACGCCGGCATTCAAACATTGGCCATCGCAGATATCACACTTCTGGAAATCGCCCTATTGATTGAGAGAAAACGGATTGGAATCGCGCTGCCTGCGAAAGAATTCCTGCGAAAGATCGAACAGGCCTACAAGGTGTTGCCAATCAATGCCGACATCGCGGAAAGCGCAGTCAACTTGCCACTCGCGCAGGCGGATCCATTTGGCCGCACGATCACCGCGACGGCAATCCATCACCAACTCCCGCTCATCACCAAAGACCGACTCATCATCGAATCCGGCTGTGTGGAGACGATTTGGTAGTCGAACGCATTTTCTAGTTGGAGTCCCGCCTTCAGGCGGTTTTAAGTCTGACCATTGAACCGCCTAAAGGCGGGACTCCAACAACCCTCACTTTCACACTTTCTCACACTCACTAAATGTCCGCCGAATATAACGAAGACTCGATCAAATCCCTCGACTGGAAACAGCACATCCGCCTGCGCCCGGGCATGTATATTGGTAAGCTGGGCGACGGCTCGTCCTCCGACGACGGCATTTACATCCTCCTTAAGGAGGTGATCGATAACTCGATTGACGAGTTCGTGATGGGCAACGGTCGGACGATCGAGGTCAACATCGACGGCACCCACGTCTCTGTGCGTGACTACGGACGCGGCATCCCCCTCGGCAAGCTCAAGGACTGCGCTTCCAAGATAAACACCGGCGCGAAGTACGACTCCGAGGCTTTCAAAAAATCCGTCGGCCTGAACGGCGTCGGCATTAAGGCGGTCAACGCCCTCGCCTCCGAGTTTGAGATTCAGGCCTACCGCGACGGCAAGACCCGCTGCGTCAGCTTCTCTCAGGGCGAGGTCGTCTCCGAAGACACCAAAGACAAAGCCGCTGGCGATGCCAAGAACGGCACCGCCCTACGCTTCGACGCTGACCCCGAGATCTTTGGCAGCGTCCGTTTCCGCGACGATTACGTCGAGGACATGCTCTGGAACTACGCCTACCTCAACAGCGGCCTGACCATTGTTTACAACGGCAAAAAGTTTAAGTCCGACAAAGGTCTGCACGACCTGTTGGAAAACAAACTCGATGGCAACCCCGTCTATCCGATTATTCACCTCAAAGATACCGACATCGAGATCGCCTTCACCCACAACGACTCTTACGGCGAAGACTACTACTCCTTCGTCAACGGCCAGCACACCACCATGGGCGGCACCCACCTCGCCGCCTTCCGCGAGGCGTTGGCCAAGACGATCAAAGACTTCTATAAAAAGGACTTCGACGCCGTTGATATCCGCACCTCGATCTGCGCCGCCGTCAGCGTAAAGGTCGAAGAGCCCGTCTTCGAATCGCAGACCAAGACCAAGCTCGGCTCACAAGACATGGGGCCGAAGGGACCGACCGTCCGCACCTTCATGAGCAATTTCATGAAGCAGGCACTCGACAACTACCTCCACCGCAACCCCGAGACGGCCGAAATCCTTGGCAAAAAAATCCAAGAGTCCGAGCGCAACCGCAAGGAACTCAAAGGCATCCAGAAACTCGCCCGCGAACGCGCCCGCAAGGCCAAGGTGCACAACAAGAAGCTCCGCGACTGCCGCGTCCACCTCGACACGAAGAAGGACGGCCGCCTCGACTCCACCCTCTTCATCACCGAGGGCGATTCCGCCTCCGGCTCCATCACCAAAGCGCGCGACGTCAACTCACAGGCCGTCTTCTCTCTCAAGGGCAAGCCCCTCAACTCCTTCGGGCTGACCAAGAAAGTCGTTTACGAGAACGAGGAGTTCAACCTCCTGCAAGACGCGCTCAACATCGAGAACGGCCTCGACGACCTCCGCTACAACAACGTCGTGATCGCCACCGATGCCGATGTCGACGGCATGCACATCCGCCTGCTGCTGATCACCTTCTTCCTGCAATTCTTCCCCGAGCTGATCAAGCAAGGGCACCTCCACATTTTACAGACGCCCCTCTTCCGCGTGCGTAATAAGAAGGTGACCCGCTACTGCTACACAGAACCCGAGCGCCTCGCTGCCATGGAAGAGTGTAAGCCTAAGCCCGAGATCACCCGCTTCAAAGGCCTCGGTGAGATTTCCCCCGACGAGTTCCAACACTTCATCGGCAAAAACATCCGCCTCGACCCCGTCATCATCCCAAAGGGCATGACGATTAAAGATATGCTCACCTTCTACATGGGCAAGAACACTCCCGAGCGCCAAGAGTTCATCATCGACAACCTAAAGGTCATCAAAGACGAAGCCGAAGCGGTGGCGTAGCGCCTAAGATCCTCAATATCCGCATGTAATCGACTACATTAGGTAGATGATAACTATCAGGATAGCCGCAATAGGCATGGAGGCATACGCACGAAGGCGATTCGACCGATTCCAGCGACCTTCAAAGCCATGACGTGCACGGTCTATTTCCTCTTCGCTTGCAGCCGTCACGTCGATCGCCTGCAGCCGATTATTGAGCGGCACATTAATCATAAAGGTGGGTAATTGAACTCCGACAATGTAGAGGAGGTTAGCCGCCAGCAGAAGCCACTTGGGCACTCCATCCAATTGCCCAAATCCGAGAATGGAAACGGCCAACAAAGAGAGGATCGAACCGATCCAGACTAAGCCGAAGACGGCTTTCCCCTCTTGAATGACGCCATCCATCACTTGAAAAGCGCGGACGAAGTTGCGGTCATCGAGCCTGCCGATTCCGGGCATGATGACCACTGTGAAGGTGAAGACGAGGCCAGCCACAAGCGCTGTGCTGAGAGTGGCGAAGCCGAGTATAAAAATGAATATGTTTTGTTGGATCATGGTGTAGTCTTGGTTCTAGAGCACACTGCGTTTAATTAGACTTTCATGGTAGGGCGTGTGGTCCGGTTCGCGCGGCGCCCGGTCTTGTCGGCTTCGCCTCGGAACGCTGAGTACCCAAAGGGCATTTCACGCGCCGTTCGCCAGCTGACCTCAAATGTCCGTATTCAGTGGATGGGCAATTGAACCCGAATGGCGAACGGCGGTTTTAGCAAAACCGCCCTACCTATGACGACCAGTCAACGTTCTTGCAGAATGCTATAAATGTTCGCTCAGTCGGGACTTTAAAATGCGTAGACAGTCCCCTTGAGTTTAATTGCTATGCGTCCCAAGCATGGTTCGTGTGTGCTGCGGCAACGAAGTCGCTGAAGTCACGAGGTTCACGCCTCAGCGCCCGTTGGACGCCGTTGCCGAGGCTCTCGTTACGTCCGTCGAGAACCTGCGTGAAGAGGTATTGAATCAGTTGAATCATGCCTTCGGGCAGCTCGGCCGCGTGGAGGCCTGCGATAAAATCGTCCATTGGGATCTCCACGAATTGAACGGCTTTGCCGGTTTGCACGGCGATCTCTTGAGCGGTTTCAGCGAAGGTCATTAGCCGTGGCCCGGTGATCTCGTAAATCTGCCCTGTGTGCCCCTCTTCGGTCAAGGCGGCGACGGCGACATCGGCAATATCCTCCGCATCGACGAAGGGTTCACGCACGGTGCTGACCGGCAAAGCGATTGTGCCGTCGACCACCATCCCGTGGAGGAAGGACTCGGTGAAGTTCTGATTGAACCAGCTGCAGCGGACGACCGTTGCAGGGACACCCGAGTTCATGACGATCCGTTCGCAGAGTTGCGCCTCTTCTTCCCCGCGGCCGGATAGAAGGACGATTTTACGCACTCTTTTTTCTTGAGCGACCGCGACCAGTTCACGGATGTGCTCGGACGCGCCGGGCACCGCAAGGTCGGGATGATAAGCGACATACATCTCGCGGATGCCGTCGAGCACTTCGCCCCAATTACTGGAGTCGTGCCAGTCGAAGCTCGGAGACGCCGAGCGCGAACCGATCCGAACGGAGCGGCCTTGAGCAACCAGGCGTTCGACGACGCGGCGGCCTGTTTTTCCGTTTCCTCCGAGGATAAGTGTCGAAGCAGACGGCGTGGATGTGTGGGTTTGATTATCTGTTTTTGTTTTCATCGACGCCATATTAGCGGAATCAAACGAGAGTTCATATGGCACATGGTCTACATAAATTGACATTTCGTCTAAATCGACAGATTCTGAGACATTATGAGTATCGATACGCTGGAAACTGCCTTTCGCTCCGTCGATCCGCTAGGGGAGGCGTTGCACTCCCTCCATATGAGCGGCACCTTTTACAGCCGCGGTGAGTTGACAGCTCCTTGGGGGATTGATCTGCCGCCGATGCCGGACTGTCTCATGTTTCATGTGGTGACGAAGGGACATTGCTGGATCGAATTCCCCAATGGTGATTCGAAGAAACTTGAGGCCGGCGACTTCGGGCTGATCCCCCACGGGCAAGGGCATGCCATTGCCGACAACCTAGAGACCGAAGCGGTCAATATATTCGACCTGGAACGCGAGTTGATCAGTCCCCGCTACGAATTACTCAGCTATGGCGGGGGCGGTGACGCGACGCATCTCATCTGTGGGGCGGTCGCCGTCCAAGATCCGGCGGCACAACGCGTCGTCAGCCTACTCCCGAAGATGATCGTGATGCAGGCGCACAACCCCGAGAACGACTGGCTACTCGGGCTGATTCGTATGATGGTTTGCGAAGCCGAATGCCTCAAACCGGGGGGCGACACGATCATCACCCGCGTCTCGGACATCCTCGTCGTACAAGCGATACGCCACTGGCTGGAAAACGAACCACTAGCCAAGACCGGCTGGCTGGGGGCGCTCCATGACGAACAGATCGGCAAGGCCATCGCACTCATTCACCGGCACCCGACGCACCCCTGGTTGGTCGACACGCTGGCGGAAGAGGTCGGCATGTCGCGCTCCGGATTCGCCAAACGTTTTATGGAAATGGTCGGCGAACCGCCGATGCAATACCTGCGTCAATGGCGCTTTCAAGTCGCCGAAGGCTGGCTGCGTGAGACCGACATGCCCCTGGCTGAAATCGCGGAAAAGCTGAGTTACGAATCCGAGGCTTCCTTCAATCGCGGCTTTAAAAAGTTTACCGGTCGCACGCCCGGCAGCCTGCGACGTAAAGCGAAGGCAGCGAGCTCAGTCGAACGATGAGCCAACCAAGACACCGAATCTAAGACGCTCTTCAGCTTACCGTATTTCTTAAAAATCGCTCGATGTCGCGGCGTGATCGCAAGTGATACACCTGTCGGGTAGCCTGTGCTTGCTCGATATACTCCCGATACTTGGGCGTCAATTTTTCATGACACAGGCCGACCGTTCGGAAGGCATTGAGTGTGCCCTTTAGCAATGGACTGCGCTCAGGCCAACCGAGTGGTGACGACCATGCGCCTAATACAAAACGTTTCGTTACCCACCAGTAGTGCTGCCAAATAGGCAGATCGAGATAGACCAAGGTATCGGCCGCCCCGAGTCGATCCCACAAGGTATCCATCGAGCCGAAACCATCAATGATCCATTTGTCTCGATCCAGCAACGCATCGTGCGCAACCTTAAACTCGGCGTGCGGAACCTCGGCCCCGCCCGGTCGATAGCGGATCGAATCAAGCGCCACCCACGGCAATCCAGTGTGTTCTGACAGAAGCCGACTGAGGGTCGACTTCCCCCCGCCTGCATTTCCAAATACAGCTACTTTATTCATTCGTGTTCTTTCGTTTGAAGCAGCACCGTCACAAAAATGGAGACATAGCTTCGAAGGCGAGCAGTCGTGCTTAATACATGAGCCTACACTTGCTCGTTATAGATCACAGGCATCTGCCCTTTCCAATGGTTCCAGAGCTCGGCGTCTTCAATGAGTTGCGCCATCAGCTCGGCGACATTGATGCGACTGGTCTTGCCAGCATCGAAGATCGCACTGCGCGTAGGCGACGGGTGCAGCGTGTAGGCGCTTACCTCGGGCTCGTCGATCAAACCGTCGGGCCGAACGACCACCCACTCGATCATGCGATCATCTTGTCCGACTTGGGTGCGCAGAAGTTCTGCCGCCTGTTCATTGTCCACGTGCGGCGGCAGTAGCAGGCGCAAGAGACCAATCACCACCTGCTGCGCAAAGGAGATCGATTCGTCTAGGTCGCGATTGCGACAGCCTGTGGAATTCATAAGCACAAACTTAACAGGCTGCTGCGGGCAGTTGGCTCGGATCGCCGCACATAATCTTTTCGTCGCGTCGGTCACCAAGCGGCGCGGCTGACCATAGATGCCCTTGAAAGTGAGATTGTGCCCGAGGCAGAGCGCGACGGCATCGCAATCACGCACCTGTTCGGCAAGCTCGGCATCACTCAGGTCAAGCAAGGCGGCTTCGGTCACGTCAACGCCCTCCTGCCCCTGCAAACCATCAAGCAAACGCTCGGCCGAACGCACGATTATGTTCAAACGATTGTCGTGCGCGTGCAAACGCGTGGCAAGTAGACGCCCGGTAGCACCCGTGGCTCCTGCTAGAAAGATTTTCATGTGCGAATCACTAACTTTTTCAAATTAAAAGCCGAGCCGAAATTGAACGTTCAGGATTTTGAAGCTCGTAGCCCGCTGCTTCAGCAAGGGTTCTGCGTCAGCATTACGTGGAGTGCTTGCTGAAGCTGCGCACAACGGCTCTCACAACGCGATACTATACGAAACGCAAGACCTCCTCGACGGGACGTCTGACTTTTTGCGGCCAATTTGCCGCAGCGGCACGACCAACGGTGACCAGCATGACAGGAATCGCATCAGGCGATAATCCAAAGGCCTCACTGACCCCGTCCGGATCAAAGCCGCCGAGCACGCCCGTATCGAACTCCATTTCACGAGCGGCAACGATCAGCGACATCGTTGCCAGTGAGGCCGAACGAATCGCCTCGTCGCGCTGCAATGGCACATTGCCCTCATGCGATCCAGTTGCCATGCCGACCCATGTCTCCAAAGCCGTCGTGTCGATGATCCCGGCATCCACGGAGGGCTGCAAACGCTCAGCTAAATATGGATAGGCATTCACATGACCACTGATGATGAAAGTGACCGCCGCATCGCGCACCTGTCGTTGACCATAGGATAAATCCATGAGCCGTTGTTTCGCATCCGGCGAATGGACTGCAGTGAAACTCCAGTTTTGTAAATGAAAGGCAGAAGGTGCCTGCGTCGCCAAGCGGACAAGCTCATGAATCGTCACAGAGTCGATAGTCGCCGTCGGATCGAAGCGCCCGGTGGTGACTCGGTTTTCAAGGATGGATGTATTGAGTGTTTGCATAATTTGTATTGGGTTGAGTGATGAATAGAAAAGTTGAATGCGGTAGCGCAGCAGCGTCCTCGCTGCGCACGTCACTTGCGATGTGTGACCAACGCTCGTGCGGTCCGAGACGGACCTGCGCTACCTCAAAATGATTTAAAGTTTTCTGTGTTTAGGTATTCAAAGTCGCTTGCGATGCATCGCTTTCAGGGCGCAGCTGCCACTGTAGCGCGAGGACCGAGGCCAACACCGCCAACATCGCGGCCAGTTCACGGGCATTCATCGCTTCGCCCAGCATCCACCACCCCAGCAGGATCGCGGTCAATGGACTGAGTAAACCGAGCGCGGAAACCGCCACTGGCGACAGCCGCGAGATCCCCCGAAACCACAATGCGTAGGCGAGTAAAGTGCCGACGAAGCACAGATACGCATAACCGAGCACATGGCTGTGGCTGAGCTGAGTGATCACCGGCTCGAGCAGAAGCGCCAAAGGCAAGAGCACGACGCCGCCGAGTGCGAGTTGCCAACCAGTAAATGCCAGCAGGGGCATATCCGACTTCCAGCGACGCGATAAAAAAGTCCCCGCCGCCATACAGGCAGAACCGGCGAGCGCTGCCAGGATACCGACCAGATCCCAGTCCGTATTTGGAGCCAACAAGAGAACTGCCATCGCCAGCACCGCAGCCAAGGCAGTCCACACGATGGTGCCCGCAGGCCGCTCTTGATCGACCGCCCAAGCCAAAGCTAAAACCATCAAAGGCTGCAGAGCCCCGGCGATCGCGGCAATGCCCCCGGGCAAGCGATAGGCGGCCACAAACAATAAAGCCTGAAAAGCACCGATGTTGAGTATGGACAACAACACGAGTCGCCCCCACGCAACGCGGGGTAGCCAGCAACGCGTGAAGGCAATCAGCAATAGCCCCGCAGGCAAGGTGCGCAGGACCGCGGTGAATAGCGGACGGCCCTCCGGCAAACATTCCGTAGTCACCCAATAGGTCGTGCCCCAAATAATCGGCGCAAGCGCAGTCAGTAAAACGCTGCTCATCGTGATTCACCTCCGTCAGGTTTTTCAAATCGTGCCGCCAAGGGACGATCCAGCGACCAAGCCCCACCGCCGGAGGCGACCAATGCGAGTGCCGCACCAATAAAGAGCAGCGTAAATTGAATCCCCTCGCCCGCCTGCGCGCCCGACCAGTTCATAAAGAACCCATGCGGCCATTGCACCATGACCATGGCACCGAACATCACTGCAGCCAAGGCGGCCGCGACCCATCGTGTGCCGAAGCCAAGCACCAGCAGGAGCGGCCCGAAGAATTCAATCAAGATCACGCCAAAAGCCAGCGGCGCGGGAATGCCCATACTCTCAGTGAAGAACCCCATCGTGCCCGCCACCCCATGACCGCCAAACCAGCCCAATAGCTTTTGAGCGCCATGCGGCCACATGACCACGGCAAGGCTCAGGCGAAGCGGGATCGCATGAACCGCTGGGTTCGTCGCGAGTGATGATTGTGTGAGCGAATGTATCGTACTTTTCGTTTTATTTTCCATGCCCCTACTTTAACAGCAGATCGACTCGCTGACTAATACCGCGGGCTTGCCTTTGTTATGCATTTTCTGCATACCCCATCGCATGTTGGATCGAATACGGAGTTTTCTCGCCGTGCTGGAGGCAGGCAGTGTCAATCGTGCCGCCGGGCAGTTGGGCATCGCCCAGCCCACCCTCTCCCGCCACATCCAGAGCCTGGAGCAGGAAATCGGGGGGCCACTCTTTGAGCGTGACAACAAAGGGATGCTCCCGACCGACCTGGGCTTTCATTTACGCGACAGCTTTGAGCCCATCCTCAAGAACTACGACCTCGCCTTGGCCGACGCCTGCGCCTTCGCACAAGGTCGGCAACAGCAACTACGTGTCGGCTATCTCGGACTGGCCGCTACCAAATTCCTCAGCCCCGCGCTCAGCAAAGTCAAAGCAGCCCACCCCGACATTCAGCTACTACTCTTTGACCAAACGCCCGTCGAACAACTCGACGCACTGAAAGCCGGCAAGCTGGACGTGGCCTTGATCGGCCAGGAAGGTGCCGCTCAAACCAATGAATTTTACAAACGCCGCGCAGCAAAGCTCGGCGTCTGCGCCGTGCTTCCCTCAGAACACCCACTCGCTCAAAGTCCAACGCTTTCTCTTAGTCAACTCAAAGGCGATCACTTTATCGGCGTCACCCCCAAGGATGTGCCCGGGCGCAATGCCTGGATGACCCAGCTTTGCAGCCGAGCGGGCTTCAAGCCACGCTTCATCAAAAACAGTGAGAGTGTGACCGAGACTTTCACCCTCATCGCCGGCGAGCAGGCCGTCACCCTCCTGCCGGACTACGTGAGCATTCAACCCCCACCCGGCGTCGTATTTTGCCGACTCACCGACAAATGGGCTTGCTGGGAACTCTTCGTTCTACGTCAGCGCGGCCGCGGTTCAGCAGCCGCACGACAACTCGTCGACTGGATCGGCAAGTGAACCAAGGAAACAAAAAAATTCGGAAATTTTAACATTGAGTCACACATCACGTCTGACTCCTCCTACACCTAAACCTCTCGCAAATCCTTTATTCAAAGATTTACGGAATGGTTGCTTTCTTGATTATGAGATAAGTTCACCGCGTGCCACAGCCTCACCCACAGAGTCCGGCTCAGGGCGGAAGTCAACCCGGGCTAGGCAGGATCTACGGCGTTTTCCGTGTTGGCAAATGGACGGGGTGCGCCCCAACGATGAAGAAGGTCTGGGCATGTTGGAGTCCCGCCTACGCGGTTTCATGCCAAACTATGACCGCCTGAAGGCGGGACTCCAACGAACACTCGGCTGGACTGGACAAAAACAGACCAATGATTTTGTGTATTCGATGACGGTGGGTTGAACATCGAAGCAAGTACCGGAAATCGAGACTTCGTTCCGAGATTCTTTGCATCGTATTTTCCGCAGACATCTGTTCAGTTGTCGCTATGAAATTACTTTTTATCGGAGGCACCGGAAATATTAGTGCGGCCAGCGTTCGCCTGGCGCTGCAAGAGGGGCATGCCGTCACCCTGTTGAATCGTGGCAATCGCCCACTCTCTGACTACGCGATCTACGGTGCCGAATCGATTGTCACCGATATCAATGACGAAGCAGCCACCCGCGCGGCTCTTGGCGACCGCAAATTCGATGTCGTCGCCAACTTCATCGCGTTCAAGCCCGCGGACATCGAGCGCGACATCCGTCTCTTCCAAGGCCGCTGCGCTCAATATATTTTCATCAGTTCCGCCAGCGCCTACCAGAAGCCACTCGTTCAACCGATCATCACTGAATCGACACCACTCAAGAACCCATACTGGGACTACTCTCGGAACAAAATTGCCTGCGAGGAAGCCTGCGTCGCGGCGTATCGCCAGAGCGACTTCCCAGTCACGATCGTCCGCCCTTCCCTCACTTACGAGACCGTCATCCCAACGGCAATCGGCGGGTGGAACGACTACACGATCATAGAGCGCATGCGCCAGCGCCGCCCCGTCGTGGTGCATGGAGACGGCAGTAGCCTATGGACCATCACCCACGCTGAAGATTTCGCCAAGGGCTTTGTCGGATTGCTCGGGAATCAACAGGCGCTCGGCGAGGCCTTCCACATCACTTCAGACGAATTACTCACCTGGAACCAAATCTATGACGCCGTAGGCATCGCCGCGGGAACCGGTCCGGTGGAAAAAGTGCACATCCCTTCCGCCTTCATCGCCCGAACGGTTCCGGGCATGGAAGGCAGCCTGCTCGGCGACAAAGCGGTCAGCACCATTTTCGACAATACAAAGGTCAAACGGGTCGTGCCTGGCTTTCAGGCGACGACCTCCTTCCAAGCAGGCATGCGGCGCACCCTCGCGTGGTTCGAGGAAAAGCCTGAACGGATGCAAACGAATGAGTCCTGTCACGCACTGCTCGACGGAATCATCGCCGCCTACAAACCCGCATTCGACGACGCCAAGCCAATTGAGCTCCTGTAGCCACAGAGGGATCAAAAAGGCAGAGTGTTGATGGCCGCCGAAAAGTAGGCGGGGCAAAAGTGTGCCCGCAATCCAAGGGTCGAAACTTCTGTAGCTGCACACCGAAGGTCTGGAATCATGCGCCCGGCTTCAAATTCCAGCCACACATCACCATTCCATGAAATAATAATAAATTAACCCAACATTAGTCTTGCTTATGCTGAGACTTTAATCTGAACATTCAAAAGACGAATCCAAACGACCGGCCAACCGGCTTACTTTCACGAGCAAGCGCTGTCCGCCGTTGGACACATTACGCGAGACAATTGAATTATGGAAACTAGCAGTATAGGTTGGAACAAGAAGCTCGTTTTGGGCGTTCAGCACGTCTTCGCGATGTTCGGGGCGACGGTTTTGATGCCGGCACTGACGGGCATGGATCCAAGTGTGGCACTCTTGGCGGCGGGGATCGGGACTTTTATTTTTCATGGTGTGACCGGTGGTATGGTGCCGGTCTTCCTAGGCTCGAGCTTCGCTTTCATTGGCGCGATCAAGGCAGTGGCGGGCGAAGATGGCAGTGGTCTTTCGGCGGCACTGGGCGGCGTGATCGCGGCCGGGTTTGTTTATGTTTTGATGTCTTTAGTCGTCCGCTTTGGCGGCGCGTCGCTGATGAAGCGTCTATTTCCGGCGGTAGTCACGGGGCCGGTGATTATGGTGATCGGCCTATCGCTGGCACCGATCGGAGTGAGCATGGCCTCCTCCGACTGGCTGCTCTCGCTGGTTTCCATCCTGACGATTATCGCAGTGTCCTGTTTCCTGAAGGGCTTCTTCAAATTGGTCCCCATCTTAATCGGGATCCTCGCGGGCTATCTGGTGGCGGCTGGGCTGGGTCGAGTGGATTACACGGCGATGCAAAGTTCCGGCGGTTTGTTCATCGGCGCAGATAACTTCACGCTCCCCATCTTTCAGCTGAACGCGGTGTTGGCGATCATGCCGATTGCGATCGTATCGGTGATGGAGCACATCGGCGACATCACAACAAACGGCGCGGTGGTCGGGAAGGATTTCTTCAAAAAGCCGGGGCTACACCGTACTTTGTTGGGCGACGGCATTGCGACCATGTTTTCCGGCCTGATCGGCGGCCCACCCAATACGACCTACTCAGAAAACACGGGCGTTCTGGCAGTGACCAAAAACTACAACCCATCGGTGATCCGCATCGCGGCGGCCTTTGCGATTATTCTGGGCATCTTCAGCCCAATCGGAGGCTTTTTACGTACCATCCCCGTGGCCGTGATGGGCGGGGTCAGCTTTATCCTCTTCGGAATGATCGCCTCTGTGGGCATACGCACGATCTCAAACGCCCAGCTGGACTTCAATCGCAGCCGGAACTTAATCATTGTCGCGCTGATCCTCGTATGCGGTCTCGGCGGCGTGCAGCTCCCGATTGGCAATGTGACGATTGAGGGAATCGGCCTCGCCGCCCTCGTGGGCATGTTGGCTAATATCGTGCTACACATCATCCTACCGGACGACCCGGACAACGATTAACTTTAGACCGCAATTCAAACCTTCCAAAAAACAGATATGTTCAAGCTGAAAGAAAACAATACGAGCGTCCGGACTGAGTTCATCGGCGGATTCACAACCTTCCTGACGATGGCCTACATCATCTTCGTCAATCCGATGATTTTGAGCGGCGCGGGCATGGATAAGCCGGCACTGATCACGGCCACTTGCCTTGCCGCAAGTATAAGCACACTGCTCGTAGCCTTCTGGGCGAGAGTTCCTTTTGCCATGGCGCCGGGCATGGGACTGAACGCATTTTTCACCTACACGCTGGTGCTGGGCCAAGGGCTCAGCTGGCAGACCGCGCTGGGCGTAGTCTTTGTCTCCGGGGTGGCTTTCCTCATTCTGACCTTGGCTGGAATCCGGGAAAAAGTCGTGGCAGCCATCCCCCTCTCCCTGCGCATCGCCACCGCTGCGGGGATCGGATTGTTCATCACTTTCATCGGCCTGAAAAACCTTGGTCTGGTCGTGGATAACCCCGCGACTCTGGTTTCGATCGGGGAGCTGACGAGCCCTGTCCTCATCGGTCTCGGCTCACTGTTTCTGATCACCATCCTGGAGATCCGCAAAGTCAAAGGCTCCATCCTGATCGGAATTTTCGCCGCGACGGTCGCGGGCGTCCTTTTCGGCGAGGTGCATTTGGACGGCATCTTCTCAGCACCACCGAGCCTCGCGCCGTTGGCCTTCCAACTCGATATTCTCGGCGCTCTGCAGTGGGGTCTGGCCGGTGCTATTTTCTCCTTCATGTTCGTCGATTTATTCGACTCGATCGGCACCATCGTCGCTTGCTCGTATGAAGCGGGGCATGTGGAAAAAGACGGCACGATCAAGCGTATCGACAAAGTGCTTGAAGCCGATGCGGTGGCCACGATCGCCGGTTCCTTAATCGGCACCAGCACGACAACCACTTACATCGAATCCGCCTCCGGCATCGCCGATGGCGCGCGCACCGGACTCGCCTCCGTAGTGACGGGCTGCCTGTTCCTCGTCGGCCTGTTCTGCGCACCGCTGATCGGCGCAGTGCCCGCTTTTGCGACAGCGCCCGCGCTCATCATCGTCGGCGTGTTCATGTTCCGGAACATCAAGCAGATTGATTTCATGGATTTCAAAACCGCCGTTCCAGCTTTCCTCACGATGATCCTGATGCCCTTGAGCTTCAGCATCGCAACTGGCCTGACCGTCGGGTTTCTTTCTTACGTGCTGATCGCCGTCTTCTGCGGCGAATGGAAAAAGATCTCCCCAGTCATGTGGGGCGTCGGTCTCCTGTCTGCAATCAATCTGGCCGTTACAATGGCTCACTAATTCACCATCCAACGAAAGACTCGACATGGCAGAACAAGGACTCAAAAAAACACTCTTCTCGGAAGAGGAGATCGGCGAAATCGTAGCTCGGCTGGGGCGCGAGATTACAGAGCACTACGAAAGCTCTGATAAGGAGCTCATCGTCGTCGGCTTGTTGCGAGGCTCGTTTGTTTTCATGGCAGACTTGGTGCGCGAAATCAAATGCCCGATGGTGACTGATTTCATGACGGTTTCCAGCTATGGGGACGAGACCGTCAGCTCGGGCGATGTCAAAGTCGTCATGGATCTCGACGAATCCATCACCGACCGCGACGTATTGCTAGTGGAGGACATCATCGATACCGGAAACACCTTCAGCAAAGTGATCCGTATGCTGAAAGGTCGCGGTCCCGCCTCACTGCGCATTTGCACCCTACTGAACAAACCCTGCCGCCGAAAAGTCGAAGTGGACATCGACTTCTGTGGTGTGGATATCCCGGACGAATTCGTCTGCGGCTACGGGCTCGACTACGCCCAGAAGTTTCGGAACGTGCCCTACATCGGCATCTACGAAGGTCCCGTTGAATAAATTTGTTAATACAATGAAATACATAAAAGCACTCACTCTCACGGCAGCCGCCGCATTACTCACGACGACTTCCGCATCTGCGGAAGACTGGCTCCTTTGGCAGGACAACAGCCTCAGTTTACTGGTCGGCAGAAATTTCGAACTTGATCCGGACACCCAGGAAACAGTGACTTTCGAGCACGCCAGCGGCTGGTCGATGGGCGACCTGTTTCTCTTCGTTGATGGGATTTACTATGACGGAGATCGCGATTTCGGCGGCAGCAAGTTCGTTCACTACGGCGAAGTCGCCCCGCGACTAAGCGCCGGCAAGATTCTGGACAAGGATCTCTCCCTAGGCTTCATCAAAGACTTCAGCCTCGCGACTTGCTGGGAGTTTGGCGAGAATACCGACGACAATTATCTAATCGGCCCCGGTTTCGATCTGAATGTGAAGGGCTTCGACTTCCTCCAACTGAATCTCTACCGTCGCTTTAACAACGGCCAAATCGATCCCGAATCGTACCAGCTCACCGCCGCGTGGAAGATTACAAAAGAATTAGGCGAATCGGCAGTGGTTCTCGATGGCTTCATCGACTGGGTCTTTGGAGATAACACCGATAACCTGCACATCTGCCCGCAACTGAAGTTTGATGCCGGCGTCTTCCTAGGGCTCGAATCACGCAGCCTGTTTACCGGAATCGAATATGACTATTGGAAGAACAAATACGCCGTACGAGGCTCAAAGCAGAGCACATTCAGCTGGTTGATCAAATACCACTTCTAAAGGCTAGTAATGAAAGGCCGAATAGATCGGCATGTCCGCTAGTTGCTCACGGCCTTTCAGCTCGTCGAGCTCCATCAGGAAGACCAACTCTTCGATCGCGACTGAGAAGTTCTCCTGTATCAGCTTGACCGCAGCGCCGACTGTCCCGCCGGTCGCCAAAACATCATCGACCACCAAGATCCGCTGCCCCTCATGGAGGGCATCGTGGCTGATCTCGAGCACGCTCGATCCATATTCCAAATCGTATTCCTGCGCGTGGGTTGCGTGGGGCAGCTTGCCTGCTTTTCGAATGAGAACCGTGCCCGCGCCCAAGGCATAGGCCAAGGCCGATGCCAGAACGAATCCCCGCGCCTCAATACCGACAACGACATCAATCGGCTTCCCTTCGTAACGCTCTTTCAATAAATCGATCAAAGCCTTGAAAGCCGGACCGTTCGCCAGCAGGGGCGTGAAATCGCGAAAGATAATTCCGGGCTTCGGAAAGTCGGGGGTCGTGCGGATAAAAGATTCGATGTTCATAACTCGTTACTAAGAATGGCAAAAGATCGGATCAGGCAACTCAAAGGACTACCCAGAAACTCGCCCCCTACGGCTCCTTCTTCTCGCTGGCGTAGATGGTGATGTCGGCGGATTTCTCACCAGTAATCTCTTGTGCGCGCTTTAGGGCGTCGCGGGTAGAGATGGTGGGATTCTCCGGGTGGTAGCGGAAGAAGTTCTGCTCGCCCAAGGTGCCTAAGAGGCCGGAGTTTTTGAAGACGCGTTCTACATAAGGATGCGCACCGCTCACGATGACATCGCGCCCATTGGATCGGGCGAAGAGCACAAGGTCTTGAATCGTAAGCGCGACAGAGGCGTCGAGATTATGGGCGTTGCGCAGGCGGAGGATGATTACGCTAAGCGCGGGATGTTGCACGACATGGCGCATTTGATCGAGAAACACATCGCTGGAAGCGAAAAACAAATCGCCTTCGACGTGGACGATGGCGATCTCGGGGCGCTCCTTGCGCTCGCGCTCTAGCTTTTGCTCAACCAGTTCGCCTTTGTCGTCGAAGGACACTTCTTTCAGGCCGGGCTTGCTGGCTTTGTGCAGGAAGAGACCGATTGAGGCGGCCGCACCGAGATAGATCGCTGTGTCGAGCGGGAGGAAAAGCCCGCCGATGAAAGTGGTGAGGAAGACCGTGGCGTCGCTGCGGGTCGTCTTGAGCATGACCGCGATCGTCGCGCGGTTGATCAAAGAGAACCCGACGAGGATGACCAACATGGCCAGCGCAGGCTTGGGGATGTAGCCGATAAAGCGCCCGAGAAGAAAGAGCCCGGCCACGAGCAAAACGCCGCTAAAGATACTGGAAATGGCGGTCTGTGCACCGCTTTTAAAATTCAAGACCGAGCGAGTGAGGGAACCGGAGACAGCCATGCCGCCACCGAAGGCACTGGCAAAGTTGGCCGCGCCCATGCTGAGCATTTGCTGGTTCAGATCGACGCGATCGCCGGACTGAGCGGCGAGAGTCTTGGCAATGGACGAACTTTCCAAGAGCGAAAGGAAGGCCACGGCCAGAGCACCGTTGGCGATCACCGCGAGGTCGCCGAAGCGCAGTTGCGGCAAACCGAACTCCCACGAACTGACACTGACCGGACTCAGCATTTCCGCGTGGATGCCGTAATGGCCCAAGACGGCAGCCAAGCCACCGACGACGATCAAAGTGAGCGCGACCGTAGGCAACCCCTTCGCCCAGCGCTTGAGCGGCAAGTAGACCAGCAAGGTAAGCGAGGCCACCGCCAGTGCCTCCCACTGCGTCTCGCCGATGCCGATGATCAGATTCTGCACAGACTCGGCGAAGGTGCCCGCGCGGGGAACGTGGAGGCCGAGCACGGTCTTGAGCTGGTTAACGATAATCAAGCAAGCCGCCGCGGTGATGTAGCCGATCACCACCGCCCGCGAAATGTACTGGGTGATACTGGCCACGCCGATGAACGCACCCACTACCATGAAGATGCCGACGAGCAGGAGCATCATGGGCAGCACGATGATCGCTTGATCCGGCGCGTAGCCTAAGGTCAGGAAGGTACTGAGCAGCATAACCGCCGTCGCGTTGGTCGGCCCCAGCATGACAAAACGCGAGCTGGCGAAGAACGGCCCGGTGATACTGGAGAGCGCCGAACAAAAGATCCCCATCTGCACAGGCAGTCCCGCGATGAGCGCGTAGGCCATGCCCTGCGGAAAATCAAGCAAGGCGACATTAATGCCCGCGCGAAGGTCGGCACCGGCTTTCTTCAGTGAGTACTTACGCAGGGTATGGTAAAGCGGAAAGGGGTGCAGGCCACTTTTTCGAAAGAAATTCAATACCTTATGCCACATCGGAATTACGAAACCAAAAGCCCGATCAGACGCCTGAGGCCTGTGCCTGTCAACCTTTGGAACGACTCGATTCAATCATTAGCTCATTTCAGTTGAGACATAAGTCGGCCTATCGACGGATTCTGAGATTCTCGGCGGTGGCGGCGGACATGACCAAGGCACAACCGAACAAGGTGCGAGCGCTGGGGATCTCATCGAGAAAGGTTGCGCCGAGCACGATCCCGTAGGGCAGCATGAGACTGGTGATGATTAAGACGCTCTTCGCCTCCAGTTCGCGCAAGGCCGACACATTAAGGAAATGTGGGATCGCGGTGAAAAAGACGCCGAGCAAGAGTAGCTTGCCCCAGTGACTTTGAATCGAGGCGGGCTCGGCACGTAGCCCAAAAGCGGCAAAGAGCACGCCGATCCCGATGAGCTGATAGAAGAGCAAGGTCAGCCCGGAGGCCGTTCGGGCGCGACTGCGGCGATGCAAGTTTTGCCTCAAGGCGAGAAAGACTGCCGAGATTAAACCGAGGAGCACGCCCTTTGCGTAGCCACCCTGCCAATTGAAATTAGGCACCAGACAGACGACGCCGAGAAAGACCACGCCGCAAAGCAAGAGATCGATTGTATCCGGACGCTCACGGCGCATGGCTGACTCCAACAAGACCGAAACCACGGGCGCGGTGAAGAGCGCGGTGATGCCGATCGCGACTGTCGAATACTGGATCGACGCGTAATAGGTGAACCAGTGCAACCCAAGAATCGCGCCGAGGCCGATTTGAAACCAAGCATCGCGCCGCCGTTCCAAGCGAAGGGATTGCCTACGCAAACGACAAAGCACGAGCATGACAACTAAGGCCACCGCCGTGCGCCAAAAGGTAATGACATCGGCGGTGAGGGGAATCCACTTGGCAAACAAAGCCGTGCCACCAAATAGCAGCGCAGCCATGTGTGCATTGAGAATCCCTTGTTTATGTGCATCGATCACCGCGCGGACTTTTCAGAAAGCCACGGTGGGGTCAATGCGTGATCACGGATGGCGGCTGAAGCCGCCACTACAATTGACAGCGGATTCGAGTCTGGAATAGCGCACCAATAGTCGCTTCTACTCTTGGCAGTGAATCCCACCAGTTATCAACCGCCGCTCTTATTCCGCAGCGCTCACTTGCAAACGGTCTATCCCACCCTCTTCCGGCGTGTGCCGCTGGTCACGGCGGAGCGAGAACGGGTGGATACGCCGGATGGTGACTTCCTCGATCTGGATTGGGCGCGGGAAACAAAGAGCTCGAAGCTGGTGATTCTGACGCATGGGCTGGAAGGCCGATCGCGCGGGCACTACACGCAAGGGATGGCAGCGGCGCTCGCGCGCGCGGGCTGGAATGTGCTGGCGTGGAACTTTCGAGGCTGTAGCGGCGAGCCAAACCGAAGCTTACAGAGCTACCACAGCGGCGCGACGGGCGAGCTGCAGCTGGTGCTCGACCATGTTCTAGCAACGACGGACTACGAACGCATCGCGTTGGTCGGTTTCAGCCTAGGCGGAAATTTGACTTTGAAATATCTGGGCGACCAGGGAGCCGCACTCGATCCGCGAATTTGTGGATCGGTCTGCTTTAGTGTACCCTGTGATTTGGCGAGTAGCGCGCGAAAATTGGAGCGCTGGCAGAACCGCATCTACATGGCGCGCTTCATGCGTAGTCTGCGGGAGAAAGTGAGGGAGAAGGCAACTCGTTTCCCCGAAGCGCTCGATCTGGAAGGTCTTGATTCGATGCGAACCTTTGCGGAGTTTGACCATCGCTATACGGGGCCGATCCACGGCTTCGCGGGGGCGGACGATTATTGGGCGCAGTGTAGTTGCCGACACGTGCTCAACCGGATCGCGGTGCCGACTCTTCTCGTCAACGCACTCGACGATCCGTTTTTGACGCCAGCGTGTTTTCCGTACGAAGCGGCGGCAGTGAATCCGAAGTTTACGTTGGAGACGCCGAAGCACGGCGGACACTTGGGCTTTGTTCAGTTCGGCGAAACCGATGAGTATTGGTCGGAGCGGCGCGCGGCGGCGTTTCTGGGAGACGACGCCACGTAGGGGCTTCACTTGCTGCGTCCTGCGTAGTTCGAAGAGCGAAGCATGGGTGAAGACCGTCGTGTTTTGGCTTGGTTTCGGCGGGCGGCACAAGTGTCGCCCCTACGTTTTCCCTACTTCAAGACCGCCAACTTGTCTGCGTAAACGATCATGTTCTCTTTGGTCGAGCTCTCCGCGACATTGCCGACCACGACGACATGATCCAATTCCTTCAACTGACCCTCTGCTTTTAAATCAAGCTCCAACGGGTTGCCGTTAGCATCGACGAACTGGACAGAAATTCGGTGGGCTTTGAGCAGGTCGATATCTTCGCAGCAGGCATCCCAAGGCGTTGGGCAGTGACCGTCATCGCCCATTTCGTTGCAGAAGACGATCTCGGTGTCTCCTAAGACGAAACCGGCGTAACCGGTAAGGAACGGCGCTTCGACGCCGCCGATTTGGCCTTCGATGACCGCCTCGTCGCCGGGCGAAAGCTGGACACGGGCTTCCGCTACATTGAGCGCACCCGTTGGTGCTTTATCGAGGAAGAGTGAAGCGGTTGCGGCTTTGGGCGATGCGGGCGCTACCGTTTCTTCCTTCGGACTACAGGCAGTCATACTCAGCCCGACCAAGGCCAGACTGAGTGAGAGGATGTGTGTTCTTTTGATCTGTGTTTTTGTATTCATAATTTGGATATATTTTTGTTGAATTGAAATTTAGGAGCGGAGCGCATTTGGCAATGGCGCGCCGAGGCAACGGATGGCCGGAGGGATCGCGCCAAAGACGCCGAGCAAGGCACCCATCGACAAACCGGTCAGCACAACGCCCGCGCTGAGCGTAAGGTGGAAGGCGCCGATGGAGAAATACACGGTGCGCCCTTCGAGAAGGAGCACCGCCGCAACCGCTGCACAGAAGGTGCCGGTCAGCGTGGCTAGCAGGCTCTCCTGAACGAGCGAGATGAAGACTGCCCGGCGAGAGTAACCGATGGCTTGAAGTGTAGCCAATTCACGGATACGTGAGGCGAAGGCAGCGTAGAGCATATTGAATCCACCGAAGATCGCACCGGCAGCGATCAGTCCGGCAGTGAGCCAAGTCATGCCACGGATCGGCGCGAAGAAGCCGGACAGTTGCTCGTAGTAGCCCTGCTCAGTCAGCGCGCTCAGTTCCAAGTCGAGACGTTGCTTGGCAAAGAGGTCGGCGGAGGCAAACTGCTTGGGAGACTCCAAACGCAGGACGACGCAGGAGAGCGCATCGCGTTGAATCAAAGTCATCAAGTCCGTGCGATCCATCCAAACCTCCGACTCCATCACGGTGCCGGGTGCTTCGAAGACACCGGCGATGCGGAAGTCCTGCTCTTCGAAACGGAGCGTCTTCCCCACCGCTAAGGCGGACGCTTCAACTCCGAGGACATGGTGCGCGAGACTGCCGACGAGCACTTCGCCCGAGCGCGGGAAGTCGCCTTCCAGAATGCGCACTTCGCGGTGCACCTCGAAGGCCGCCGGGGTGATGCCGCGGAGCAAGGCCTGCTGTGGGGCGTTGTCGCCCGCCGCCAGTTTGCCCATAAAATGGACTTCGCCGGAAACGGCGGGCTGGCCGAGCCGCTCTTCGACGCCACGGATGCCCGCCGCGGCCAAAGACTCCACCTGCACGTCGATTTCGCTACGCTCCACGCTCTCCTCGGAGCCCGCGCCGAGGAGGATGACGTTGCGCGGCGAACCACTGGCACTCAAGACGGAGTCCATGCCTTGGTTGAACGCACCGGCCGCGAAGACCAAAAAGACGACCACGGCCGAGCCACCGATCTTTTGCAAAAACCGGGGCACGTCCCGCAGCAAGTTACGGGTGGCGTAGGAAAAGGGGAGCAAGTTGAACTTGAGGAATTTCATCGCAGGGAACTGACGAGCGGTTGGGTGGAAGCGACGAAGGCTGGCCAGATCGAAGCGAGCACGCCCAGCGCGAATGCGATGGCCAAGCCGGAAAGCGCGACGGAGAAGCTGGGCGAGAGCGCCAGGGTGAGGCCTTCGTTACCAACGGTGTAACTTTTCAGATAGAAGAATGCGCTCGCGCCGAGGCTGCCCAGAAGGCCGCCGAGCAAGCCGAGCATGGCGCCCTCGCCGACCATGATCAGGCCGACCGCTTTACGCGGGAAGCCCACCGTCTGAAGGATGGCGCTCTCTTGCACACGACCGCGTGCGGCGAGTAAGAGCGCGTTGGCGACGAGACCGAGCACGGCGAGCACCGCGCCGAGTCCAATCCATCGAGTGAAGTGAATCATCTCGATCATGTCCTTCGCGGTCTGGGCGAAGAAGGCTTTTTCCGGGCGCGTCGTGGTCGGCGCAGAGTCGGAAGCAAAGAGCGTATCGATCGCTTCGGCCACTGGCTCGAGCTGCGAACTACCGACAACCCGCACGTTGAATTGAGTCACCGTTCCCAGCCCGACGCGTGAGGCCTGTTGCAAAAACGGCAGGTGCACGTAAGCCACGTTGTTATCCTGCGCCAAGGGCGAACGGACGACGCCGGCCACTTGCACGCGCACGCCGACGGCCTCGAAGGTATCACCAGCTGAAAGGCCTCTTCGGCGGGCGAAGTGTGCGCCGACGAGTGCGGCATCACCGCGCTCCGTCCAGGCTTCAAAAGATCCGTCCACAATCTCGAGATCGGGATTGTAGTTGGCCAAATCCATCGGCGGGACGCCGCGAAATGTGATCACGTCGAGACTGGCGCCGCAGTTGTTGACGGTGATCTGCACAGGGATGGCCTCGGCCACTCCATCGATCCGCTGGATCTCCGAAAGGTAGTGCTCGGGCAGGCGCGAGGTCATTGGGCAGAAACGATTCTCCCGGTAAACGATCAATGTGTTGTCGTCGGCACCCGCCTCAATGACGGTCGCCAAGGAGTGCTGCATGGTCTGCACCGAAGTGTAGAGGAACATGCCCGCGCCAACGCCAGCGACAGTCAAGAGACTGCGCACGCGGTGGCGGGCGACTTGCTTGCAAGCCAAACTGAGGATGTGGCGGAGCCTCATGAGCGCCCTCCTCCTGCAGTGGCGGTTTGCTCCACGAGTTGCCCCTTTTCCAGATGCAAGGTGCGGCTGGCAGCCTCGGCGGCGACAGCGTCGTGTGTAACCATAACGATGGTCTTTCCAAATTCAGTCGAAAGGTTGTCGAGCAGCTTGAGGATCTGCGTGGCCGACTCGCGGTCGAGGTCGCCGGTCGGTTCGTCGGCCACCAGCAAGCCGGGGTCGGCGACGATGGCACGAGCGATGGCCACCCGCTGCTCTTGCCCGCCGGACAATTCGCTCGGGCGGTGATTCATGCGGTCGGCGAGGCCGACAAGATTGAGCGCGGAGGTGACTTTTTCACGACGATCCGCCCGGCTCAGATTGCGGTCGAGCAGTAAGGGCAGCTCGACGTTTTCGTAGGCCGTCAGGATCGGCACGAGGTGGTAGAGCTGGAAGATGTAGCCGCAGTGGCGGGCGCGCCAAGCGGTAAGCTCGCCGCGAGATAGCCCGCCGAGCTCCTGGTCGCCGACCCAGAGTTCCCCGTCCGACGGGGAGTCAATCCCGGCGATCAGATTCAAGAGTGTGGTCTTGCCGGATCCGGACGGCCCCATCAGCGCAAGAAATTCGCCCTGAGCCACGTCGAGGTCGAGCGCTTCGAGCGGCGTGACCGTGGTGTTGCCCTTGCGGTAGGTTTTGGAAAGTCCGCGGCAGCGGATGTAGGCTTGTTCTGTCGGTAAAGTCATGGTACTGATTGATTAAATGTTCATTTCAGGGTGTAGCGGAACGAGGAACTCGTTTCGACTGGCTGGCGCGGCGAAACCACAACTCGAAATCGCTTCGCGAGTCCGCTACGAAATCAGCTTTCGCCCAAAGTCTCACGACTTCGACTAAGTCTGTGTGAATAGTTCGATTCATCGTTCGGCTTTCTCGACAGATCGGATGCGTTCCCCGGCATCCAGATCGGCGGGCGGATTGACGACCACGCGGTCGCCGGGCTTCAGGCCTGCCTGGACACGGGCGTAGCCATCGCGCCGCTCGCCGGCCAGTTCGATGCTTTGGCGTGTGACGCGTTCGCCGGATGGGTCGAGCATCCAAACGGCGGGGGAATTTCCCGTATCCAGCAAGGCGGCTTCCGGGACGTAGACCGCCACGCGCTGACTGGAACTCGATACGGTCGAACCTGCGGATGCGGCGGGCGCGAGAAACTCGGCGCGGCAGAGCATTTCGGGGCGCAACTTGAGATCGGGATCAAGCAGCTTGACCTTGGCTTGGAGTGTATTGCGTTGGAGATCCGCCTGCCCTTCGAGACGGGTGACGCGCCCCTTGAATTCGCGATTCGGAAACAAGCTGCTGCGAAGACGAACTGCTTGACCGACGAAGAGACTAGCGGCTTCTTCCAAAGGCACGTCGATGCGCGCTTGCAGGGAATCGGGCTGGTAAAGCTTGGCCACGGTTGCGGAGTCGAGGTCGTCCATCCCGACCATCCGCTTGATCCCTGGGGCAGCGTAGAGGCGTTGGATGACGCCGTCGACCGGACTGTGAATTCGGGTGCGATCCAGTGCCAACTCATTACGGGCGAGGTCGGTTTTGGCATTGGCCACCGCATGGCGTGCACGGTCGGCCATCGCGCTGAGTTCATCCTGTCGCGCTTTCAGCGTCTCAATCCGCGTCTCTTGAGTGTCCACGCGCAGGCGTGCCTGCACGACGTCGCGCTCCGGGAAGACCTCTCTGCCCGCTCGCTCTAGACGTGAGGCCTCGTCGAGCAACTCGTCGAGGCTCGCTTGGGCGGTATCGATCTCCAATTGGAGGGTGCGCTGGGCGGCGAGGTGATTGCGCAGTGAGGCTTCGGCTTGGCCGAGCATCGCTTGGGCGGTCTCGAGATCGAGCTGCGCGTCGTCGTCGATCAAAGTGACGAGAAGTTGCCCCTCCTTGACGGCCTCACCTTCCAGCACGTGCACCGTATCGACGATGCCGCTGTAAAGAGCGGTGACCCGGATGGGCAAGGGTGCGGGTTCGATCCAGCCCGAGGCTTGGAACAAGGTCGCTGCCTGGAAATTCAGTTCGATGGACGCCTCTTCGGTAGAGGCACTAGAGCTGGTCTCCGCTGAAGCGCGTTGCGTGACGACAGGCACCAGCTCGACCGGACGGCTCGGCTGAAAGCGGTCGCCGAAGAGCGCCCAGAGCAGGAGCAGAAAGGCCAGCAGCAGCAAGAGCGGCCATGCGGCGGCGAAACGGGAAAGATACGAACGGCTGGCTTTTGGCCTAGCCTCGGTCGCCTCCCCTTTATTGGAAAAGAGATTGGATGATTTCACTTTGATTGCGTGATTCGGGTGGAACGCCCTCCCCTATTTTTATAAGGAGGGGAGCGCGTCAGCAGGAGTCGTGGCTCGCGAAAGCGGAGCCGACTACAACGGGCGAATCAGTGAAATCAAATGAGCCAGCTTTGCTGGAAAGTTCGCAAACTGCGCGCACTCTTCGGCGGCGGTCGTTCGCAGGGGAAACGCCCTGCGATCGAGCAACCGACCGAAACATCGAGCGGCGCCAGCGTAGCGAGCTGGACAAGCTGCGGCGTGGTCTGCGTCAGGCTGCGCTCCCAAGTCCAGTCGAAGGGATGGGCAGGCTTGGGTGAAGTCTCGAAGCAGCAGTCCACAGAGAGCGCACCGCAGCAAGCGGCCCCCATTTGCGCATGTGATTCGCACTCACACTCGCCCGCCGCCTGCGCCGGAATGACGAAAACGAAGGGAAGAATCAGAGTGAAAATGAGTGCGAGATGGCGCATAGAGGACGTTCTAATAGAAACGATTACCAACGAAATTGCAAATTCTAAGGCAGGGGCATGGGAGCATCTTCCGCTGCAATATATTCCATTTCCCGCCGTATGGAGCGTAGGCCTCTGGCCTAACGTCCGCGCATGCCGCTATGGAGCGTAGGCCTTCGGCCTAACGTCTACGCATGCTGGGGTTCAAGGCCTCGGCTCGTTGGGCGGGACGCCCACGCTCCATAGACGAAAGCACCCAGGCGGCAACCCTTTCGGATTGCTAGCGATATAACCCCGAGTCCAGGCCAAATGCTTTTCGGAACGGATTAATCGATCCCAATAACCGCGCTGCCATAGCTTACCACTCCGCCCCAAAGTTTGGTTAATTTCTTTCGCGGTATAGCTTTTGATCGATTGGACAACTTTATCGAGCGGAAAACATTCCCTTAAAACAATCAGCACATGCACGTGGTTAGGCATGACAACGTAGGCATCGAGCTCGTAACGCTCGCTGTCAAAAAAGTGAAACGCCTCCGAAACAATCCTGCTAACCTCAGAATTTCGAAGCACACACTCTCCATGATGCGTATCGAGCTTCTCTTCCAAAGGGAGAACAAATTTCCGATTGTATTCTGCGGCTCGCACCAACGACCACGGCTTCGGATTACGTTCCAGCCATTCGACACGCAGTTCCTTAAATTTTTCGACAACCGTAGAAGGGAGCGAATCAGCCAAACGCCAGGTAAGGAATACCGCAGTGCCATCTTGATGCCAATGCGGCAAGCGGTCGCGGTGTTTTTGAACGTCTCGCTGCGGGTCGAGGAACATTAAACCACAGTAAAGATTCCGATGATCTACAGTCGAGGCGTTTATGGAGCGTAGGCCTCTGGCCTAACGTCTCGGGGTTCAAGGCTTCGGCTCGTTGGGCGGGACGCCCACGCTCCGTATTGGGGTGCGTCCTCTACGAAACATGTTCCCGCATGAAGGCTTTGATCGCCTCGGGGGTCGGCTCGACGCTGTGTTTGACGACCTCGCGCGACTTCAATTCCTCGAGCGAGGGGTGCGTGGAATCTTGGCCGATGGCCGACTCGATGGTGTCGGGGAATTTGGCCGGGTGCGCGGTGGCGAGGATAATTTCCTTGCCCTCAAAACCGGGAGCAAATCCGCACGCTGTGTGTGGGTCGGCGACGTATCCGTATTTTGCATACACGTCTTTAATTATCTCGGCAATCTGCGAGTCGTCTGTGCGCGAACTGCTAAAGCAGGCTCTGTCGAAACGATTGAAGACGTATTTCCCCGTCGACTTAAAGGTCTGGATGATCTCACGCACCTTAGCGGAATCGCGGGCTTCAGCGTAATAGAGGAAGCGCTCGAAGTTGGACGCGACTTGAATATCCATCGAAGGCGCGACACTGGGGGCGACATCTTCGAGTTCGTAAGTGCCGGTCTGAAAGAGGCGGTGGAGGATATCGTTTTGATTGGTCGCCACGCGAAAGCCTTTGATCGGCACACCCATTTGCTGCACGAGCCAGCCGGCGAGCACGTTGCCGAAGTTACCAGTCGGAACCACGAAGGTGATATCGGAACGCACGTCTTCCGGAAGGCGGAAAAAGGCAGACAGGTAGTAGACGCACTGCGCAAGGATGCGCGCGAGGTTGATCGAGTTGACGGCGGAAAGGCCGACTTCAGCGGCGAATTCGCGATCTTCAAAGACGGTCTTCATCGCGGTCTGCGCGTCGTCGAAGCTGCCCTTGATGGCGAGCGGGAAAACGTTGTCCGCGCCGGTGCAGGTCATCTGGCGCTCTTGGAGCGGCGAGATGCGGCCATCGGGATAGAGGATAAAGCTGGTGACGCCCTCCTTGCCGAGCAGCCCGTGGATGGCGGCGGCACCGGTATCGCCGGAAGTCGCGCCGAGCACCGAGATGCGACTCCCGGTGCGGGTGATCTGCGACTCGTAGAGATTGCCGAGCAACTGCAGGGCGAAGTCTTTGAAAGCGAGCGTGGGGCCATGAAAGAGCTCGAGCACGTAGCGGTCGTCGTCAAGTTTGACGATGGGAGCGATGTCCACGTGGTCAAACTTCGTGTAGCTGCGGGCGACGATCTTCTTCAACTCAGCCGGTTCGATATCGGTGGCGAAGATACTAAAGAAGGCTTCGCAGAGTTCGGCGTAGCTAAGGTTTTCCCAATCGGCGAGGTGCGGCTTCAGGTCGGGCAACTCTTGCGGGAGGTAGAGGCCGCCATCAGGCGCAAGCCCTTGCGCCACCGCAGTGGAGAAAGAAACGGCGGGCACTTGGCCACGTGTGCTGATGTATTGCATACGCCTCAGTTTGTGACCCCAGCAAAAGAGTCAACCAGCAATTGGCCAACTTTGCCCGAACGGAGAGCGCACTCCCCCAACTAAAACCGTGAAGCGAAACTCTCTCGGAGACGTTCGCGGACGGGCGCCCCTTCCAGCCATGTGTTGCCATCCAAACCGTAAACGAGGACGGGCTCGAACCAGCCCTGGCCGACGACTTGATTGATCAGCTCTTCGGCCGAGAGGCAGGTGCGCCCGGCATAGGTCTGTAACTCGAACTGAACGGAACCGACGCCATGGTAGGAGCGGTAAACGAGTTCGGTGCAGGCGAGACGATCCGAGGCAGTGAAGTCGAAGGCGAAGTCGTAAAGCTTACCCGCGTGCGTGAGCCCACGGGTAATGGCCTGAGCGATCTGCTCCTTTTCCAAGCGCGGGCGGAGGACAACGACGGCATCGACTTGCAAGGTGTCGGCGGCGGGTCGCAGGCGGACGCCGTCGCGCTTGGACTCGAGAAAGCGTATCGATGGATCGATGCCTGCCGAGTCGAGCCCGAGCGCCTGACGCTGCGAATCACTGCCCAGATTGAAGGCGGCGTGCGGCCAAAACCCGGGCAAGAACAGATTACTCACGGCATCGTCGTGCCGCGTGATCAGAACATCGCCCGGCTCCAGGAAATCCTCCAAGCGGGCGCGCACGAAATCGTCGACTCGCTTGCCTGCCCCAGCGGGCTTAACGAAAGGTTGCTTGAGCTCAGCGATGCTGGAACCACTCAATTGAAAGAGGCCAAACATGACCTTTCGATAGCCGGAATGATTTCTCCTTAAAAACGAGTGTATGCGATAGCTCAAACGCTTGCGAAGCAGATCTTGGCGACAGAGCGCAACAAGCCCCTCTTCAGCTTCAAGCAATTCGATAACCGGCCGCAGCTCGGGGTCGGACTTTAGTTCCAGGATCGACGCTCGATGCGCGCGGAAATAGGCCGTAGCATCGAAAAAGGCCCACCAGCGCCGAGGCGACGTGAGACTTTTGTAGATACGGGTGAAGGCATTTGCTTCGAGCGCGTAGCGAGACTCGGGCTCATCCAGCTTCTTGCGCGTGATGGGCGCGTTTTCCGCAAGATCGATCAAATAGCTCGCAGCGCGCACGAGTAAACACGCGGCCGCATAGGCGACGGCAAACTCGCGCAGGTCTTCCGACTCTCGGCGCGCCCAGCGCCCCTCGGTCAGCTCTTGAACACATTGTAGGAGGGAGGTACGCACCGCGAGATAGCGGCTATAGATTTCGCGTAAGCGCTCGTCTTCGTCGGGGAGAAAATAGCCGCGGGCTTCTGCGCGGGACACGTCTTCAAGGTAGTCACCCAGCTCTGCCCGCCGTGGTAAGGCAGCTGCTGAGGCCAGTAACATTGAAACGTGCTTCACGATTCAATAACCTGCCTCGGGCACCCCGAGGTGCAAACCGAAACTTCGCGCCCACGCGCCCCTAGGCATTGAGGCCGTAAAACGACTACACTTATTACCCATACTGCCAACTTGACTTCTGTAAAAAAATATACTTATTTTTGAACTTAGCCACGGCAGTAAGCTCACCTACACTCCATTTTCCGTTATGGAGGTCTTTATATCAGGTGTGCTGAGCCCGTGGCTTCGATTTTTATGAAAGTATCTGTTTTGATTGATGGGGGCTTCTTCATGCGAAGAGCTCGGCGCGACTTTGAGAGACTCAAACTAAGCCACGATCAAATCGCGGAATACATATCTGCTTACTGCATGAAGCATGTATATAAGTATTCGCGAGATGCGCCAGCCATCGAAGCTCGCGATAAGCTATACCGGATTTTTTATTACGATTGCTCTCCGCTATCAAAAAAAGCCCACTATCCAATAAGCCGAAAGGCAGTGGACTTCGAGAAAAGCGAACTTGCTCAGGCTCAAAACGCCGTCCACGAAGCCCTAAAGAAGCGCAGACAAGTCGCTCTTCGACTAGGATACCTCAAGGATCATCGCGAATGGAAGGTAAAGCCTGGAAAAATGCGCGAATTAATCGCGAAAAAAATTCAATGGGGAGACCTGAAAGATGAGGACTTCAAATACGATGTAAGGCAAAAGGGCGTCGATTCACGAATATCCGTGGATATTGCCTCGCTCGCCTACAAAAAACAAGTAGATCGCATTGTCCTGATAGCTGGCGATTGCGACTTTGTGCCTGCGTCTAAGCTAGCACGCCGCGAAGGCATTGATTTCGTATTAGACCCAATGGGGAACCCTCTCGATGAACAGCTTTTCGAACACATTGACGGCTGCCACAGTGTTTTCCATAAAATGAAGCACTGGCACCCGCGATCACGAAGCACCATTTTAAAAACTAGCAAATAGGCGCTTTAATCGGCACGATCCGATTTATAAAAACTCTACGGCCAATTCCTCAACTAGCTCGAAATAATAAGAGGGAATCACGAAGGGGCTGTTGCTCCATTTCAAGGAAAAAGCGACAGAGGACATGTCGTGATGTTTGCAATCGCTTATCCTAAATCGCTTGCTTGATCTTTCGTTCAAGCTGCTTCTCCGCAACTGACCACTACTACCCACTCACCGTCTGCCGAACACTCCATATAATGTTCGGGCTCAATGCTGGAGACGCGACTTCGCGCCTCTACGCGTTGAGCCCGAATGCGGCATGCACCATGCGGGTAGCCTCTTCAGCATCGGAAGGATCGATACCGACGGAAATCTTGATTTCGGAAGTGCTGATGAGCTGGATATTCACACCGCCTTGGGCGAGTGCTTCGAAGAGCGTAGCGGCGACACCAGAGTGCGAGCGCATGCCGACTCCGACGACGGAGACCTTAGCGATGTCACTAGCTTCGAAGAGCTTGCCGGCAGCTCCGTCGGGGAAGGACTCGGTGACGGCCTTTTCGGCACGGTAGATATCCTCGCGCGGCACGGTAAAGGTCATATTGGCTTTGCCGTCGCGGCCGAGATTTTGCACGATCATATCGACGCTGATACCGGCAGCACCGAGCACCTGAAAGAGTTTGGCCGCAGTGCCGGGGCGGTCGGGCAAATCGCTGACCACGATCTTGGCCTGATTTTTATCGAGTGCGACGCCGCTCACGACGACATCTTCCATGGAGGCGACTTCTTCTTTCACAATAGTACCGGGGTTGTTGTTAAAACTGGAACGGACTTCAAAAACGACGTTAAATTTTTGAGCAAACTCGACCGCGCGGTTTTGCATGACTTTCGAGCCGGAGCTGGCGAGTTCGAGCATCTCCTCATAGGAAATTTCGTCGAGCTTCTTGGCATCGGGCACGATGCGCGGGTCAGCCGTATAGACACCGTCCACATCCGTGCAGATCTGGCAGAGGTCAGCCTTGAGCGCTGCGGCGATGGCGATGGCGCTGAGATCGGAACCGCCACGACCGAGCGTGGTGATCTGCCCATCGCCTGAATGACCTTGAAAGCCAGCGAGGATAACGACTTTGCCTGCGTCCAATTGCTCTTTAAGGTCGCCGCCAGAGATCTGGGTGATGCGCGCGCGGGTATGCGATGGGTCCGTCAAAATGCCGGCCTGCATCCCCGTACGGGAGACAGCGGGCACGCCGATCGCGTGGAGCGCCATGGCTGTCAACGCGATGGTTTCCTGCTCACCAACAGCGAGAAGCATGTCCATCTCGCGCTCGTCGGGGTGTGGGTTGAGGGCTTTGGCACGACCAATCAGCTCGTTGGTCACACCGGAGCGTGCGGAAACGACCACGACGACCTGATTACCGGCGTCGTAGGTTTCTTTGACTCGTTGGGCGACGTTTTTGATCCGGTCGATATCTCCGACCGAAGTGCCGCCATATTTCTGAACGATGAGGGACATTTTATGAAAAACTGATGTAGCGCGAGTAGCGCGTAAATGGTAAATCGGAACGATTTGTCCCGGAGGGATGAATGAAGCGGGTGCCCTATGGGCGCTGAATGAACAAATTAAAGAAAAGCTGCAAGTGGACGCCCCAGGGCGTTGAATGAACAAATAGAGAGAGTCGCCTACGCAATACTAGAGGGCGGAAGTTTCAAGGAAAGATTCAGTCTCCGGTAAGACATAGGTTGACGAGACGGCCAAAAGCGCGTTTAAGAACTTTTTAATGACTGCATCAGACCAATCGGCTCCTCAACCGAAATACAAACGCATTATCCTCAAACTCAGCGGGGAAGTACTCCGTAATACAGAAGATGGCGAACCCATCGATCCTGCGACGCTTAAAGCGATCTGTGAGGAGGTGAAAAAAGTCTACGATATCGGCGTACAAATCGGCCTCGTGATCGGCGGCGGCAATATTTTTCGCGGCCTCAGTGGCGCGGAGATGAAGGGCGTCGACCGCACCACGGGCGACTACATGGGCATGCTGGCAACAGTGATCAACGGCCTCGCCCTGATGGACTGCCTCGAAAAGCTCGGCGTCACGGTGCGCCTGCAGAGCGCGATCCCGATGGATAAGCTAGCCGAGCCATTTATCCTGCGCCGAGCGACCCGCCACTTGGAGCGCGGCCGCGTAGTCATCTTCGCCGGCGGAACAGGTAACCCCTACTTCTCGACCGACACCACGGCGGCGCTCCGCGCCAGCGAGATCGGTGCCGACATGCTAATGAAGGCCACCAAGGTCGATGGCATTTACAATAAAGACCCCGAGAAGCACGCCGATGCGGTCAAATACGACCACGTGCCCTATATTGACGCCCTGCGTGAGCGCCTGAAGATCATGGATTCGACCGCATTTTCCCTTTGCATGGAAAACAAGCTTCCTATTCTGGTATTCAGCATGCGCGAGCCCGGCTCGATCTACCGCGCCGTAATGGGCGAGGAAATCGGCACATTGGTGGACTAAAGTCCCGGTTAATCAGTTTCCAGTTCGCCAGTTTTCAATAATTCTCAAATTTGTTCATTCAGCGCCCGTAGGGCACCCGCTTCACTCACCCCTTCGGGGCAAATTGTTCCAATTTACCATTTCCGCGCTACTCGCGCTCCATCAGCTTTCAATAAATCATTATGCCAAAAGAAATCCTCAAATCCATGAACGCCGATATGAAAAAGGCGGTCGATCACACTCTCCACGAATTCAGCAGCCTGCACACAGGCAAGGCCACGCCTTCGATGCTCGACGGCGTTCGCGTGAATGCCTATGGCAGCACGGTGACTCTGAAAGAAGTCGCCGCGGTGACCACGCCCGACGCCCGCACGATCATGGTGCAGCCTTGGGATAAGAGCGTCATCAAGGACGTCGAAAAAGGCATCCAAGAAGCCAATCTCGGACTCAACCCGATCATTGACGGCGGCATCCTCCGCGTGCCCGTCCCTGAACTGACCGGTCAACGCCGCCAAGAGCTGGCCAAGACCGCCGGTGGCATGGCCGAAGACGGCCGCGTGCGTATCCGCCAAGGCCGCCGCGACGCGCTCGACTTGCTCAAGTCTGCCAAGAACGACGATGGCCTCCCCGAAGACGACTTTAAGCGTTACGAAAAAGAAGTGCAAAAAGCGCACGACGATTACATCGCCGAGATCAACGACCACCTTGCACACAAGGAAGCCGAGTTGAAGAAAGTCTGATCCAGAGGGCAGAAAGCAGAGGACAGAAGACAGAATAGTCTGACCTCTGACCTCTGACCTCTGACCTCTGAAAATGCTCTCTCAAGCCAAACGCGTTGTCATCAAGCTCGGCACCGGCGTGCTTACGTCCGGCATCGGCAATCTGGATACCGCCCGGATCGCTGCGCTCTGCAACCAGGTCAACACACTCCGCAAACGCGGGATCGAAGTGATCCTCGTCAGCTCCGGGGCAGTTGGCCTCGGCATGGGCAAGCTCCAGTTGGACAAGCGCCCGAAAGACCTTGCGACGCTCCAAGCCTGCGCCGCCGTCGGCCAGAGCATCTTGATTAACAACTGGCAACAGGGCTTCGACCCACATGGGTTGACCGTCGCCCAGATTTTGCTGACGCGCGAAGACCTCCGAGCCAAGCACCGCCACAACGCAGTCTTTAATACCGTCGAGCGTCTGCTCGCCAACGGCACGGTGCCCATCGTCAATGAAAACGACACGGTGAGCGCGAGTGAAATTAAGTTCGGCGATAACGATACGCTCTCTGCCCTTGTGGCCAGCGTGACCAATGCTGACATGCTCTTCATCCTATCGAACATCCCTGGACTGATCGACATGCAGGGCACCGGCGAAGTGGTGCCGCGCGTGGAAGCGATCACCCCCGAGATCGAAGCGATGGCACAAGGTACCAAGCACACCACTTCGGTCGGCGGCATGATCAGTAAACTGTCCGCCGCGAAGATCGCACACCGCGCCGGCTGCGGCGTGGTCATCGGCAGCGGTAGCGACCCAGAGATCTTTAATAAGCTTCTAAACGGCGAAAGCGTCGGCACCTACTTCGTGCCCAGTGAACTGCCGGTCAAGTCGCACAAGCGCTGGATCGCGATTCAAGACCACACCTACGGCACGATCACGATCGATGCGGGCGCGGCCGAAGCACTGATTGAAAACGGCAAGAGCCTACTTGCGGCCGGCATTACGGACTGCGTGGGTAATTTCGAGAGCGGCGATGTCGTCGAGATCTGCACACCCAACGGCGACACGATTGCCCATGGCATCGTGAACTACGACATGGAACGCATCGGTAGCGCAACGCCCGAGCTGGAAGACAACGTGGTCGTGCACCGCGATCATCTGGTGCTGCTGTAGGGGCTTCATTTATGAAGACCCTACGTTTTTACCAGCTCACTCGCAGGCCATCGTAGGCGAGGTGCACATTTTCCGGCAGCGCTGCCTCGGTCGTATCGTGATCGACCATGTAGGTCATGTGCGTGAGGAACGAGATCGGCGCGCCCATTTCCTCTGCGGTCTTTGCCGCTTCATCGATCGTCATGTGCGAAGGATGCGGGTTCGGGCGAAGGGCATCGAGAATAACGACATCCGATCCTTCGGCGATGAGGCGGGCTTCCTCCCCCACTTCTTTGCAATCGGTGTAGTAGGTAAATTGCTTACCCGTCTCGGCCTCCGTAAAGACCAAACCGAGCACTTCGATGGGGCCGTGCGGCAGGGCAACTGACTCGACCGTGCCACCCGGAAGCTCCAAAGTCTTCGGCATGTGCTCTAACTTGAATGCGGGGTAACCTTTAACCAAAGGTTTATCCAAAATCGCATACGGAAAAATCTTTTCGACACGATCCAAACCTTCTTCGCTGCTGTAAACAGGCAGCGCTTGCCCACCGTTGAGATCGCAGAAGCGGCGCAGGTCGTCCATACCGAGGATGTGATCAGCGTGGCCGTGGGTGAGAATGAAGGTATCAATCTTGTCGAGCCCGTGCTGGATGCACTGCATGCGAAACTCAGGCGCGGCATCAACTTGGATGTGATGGCCGCCCATTTCGACATGAATCGAAGTGCGGGTGCGCCAGTTCTTCGGATTATCCATATCGCAGCCCTCGCCTTCGGGTTGCGCAATCATAGGCACACCTTGCGAGGTGCCGGTTCCTAGAAAAATGATCTCCATGGCAAATGAGATGGCGTGAAGCACCGGGGCTGGCAACCCATCTTGAGCAATTCGAGGAGATTTTTAGAGGGACTGCTCAAATCGTAGAAGCGATATTCCTGTCGCTTTTATTGCCAACGAGAAAAAGCGACAAGACGTAGGTCTGCCAAAGATGGCGTGCAATGTCGCTTCTACTAAGCCCGCCTAAAGCGTCGCTACTCCGAGCGCACGACATCGAGTAAGACCTCGCGCAGGTGCTTCAATTTAACCGGCTTGGGTAGGAAGTAGCTCATGCCTGCTTTTTTAAAGCGGCTCTCATCGGAAAGCGTGTTGAAGGCCGTCACTGCAACGATGGGCACTTGGGTGCCAAACTCTCCGGCTTCCCCGTTTCGCAGCGCGATCGACGCACTGAGTCCGTCCATGATCGGCATGTCGATGTCCATCAGGATGACGTCAAAACTCTTCGACTGGCTGACTAGATCGAGCACCTCACGACCGTTCGTAGCGAAGTGACTTTCCTGCCCCATATGCTTGAGCACGGTCGCCATAAGACTACGGGCGATCGGGTCGTCTTCTGCCACGAGGATCGACAGTTTGACCGGTAGCTTTTGAACCGCTTTCGAGGGCACTTTTTGACCTTCTAAACTGAGCCCACCGACAGGTAACTTATCCGTGGGTGAGGACTGCATCTGCTCCATCTCGAACAAGAGCTGTGTCGTAACGCCTCCGCCATCATCACTCGGTCTGGCAAATAAAGCGCCCTTATAACGCTCCAGGAGCATCGACGAAACCGACCAATAAAGATATTCCATCCTAATCCGCGATAAGCGTTCCCCCGTAGTCAAGCCGCCCGCAGTACGAGTTTTGTGCCTACGATCATCCGAATAGGACTCCAGCGGATTATGTATGTTGACTTTAACCTCACCTTCACTCGCCTCCCATGCAATGGTCAGCGTCTTGCGCTCTGAAGGGATTTCGACCAGCGAGATCGCCTCCAAAGAGCCGAGAATCGCATTCTCGATGATATTACGCAGGTGGTCGGTATCACCACGCAGGCGGAGTGTCTTATCCTGATGGACGAGCTTGATATTGAGCCCGCGCAATCCGGCGCGAAAAGCAATATGCCGCTTCACCTGCTCGAGTAATTCGTAGGGGCTGACCCACTCACGATATTCAGGCAAGTCATCCCATTCTGCCTGAATCTTTGAATGATTAACCAAAGTGCTCACCACAGCCAACATGTGACGCGCACAGCCCTCAATCGCGACCAAATCTTCGTCGTCGTCTTCCTCATTGAGCATCTGCACGATACCAAGAAGACCGTTGAGTGGCGTGCGCAGTTCGTGCGAGAGCGTCGCAAAGAGCGCATCCGATCCGACATCCGAGCGCACGGCATTAGCGAGGACGGCCGCGTCATTAGAATCGTCTGCAGAACCGCCCGTGGAATCGCTATTAAGCGACTGTATTTTGCGCCATTGCCAGTAGACAATGGACAGCAAGAGAGCGATGAGGATGAGACTAATTATGGGGCCAAAAAAAGACACGTCCTAAGGGGATAACTTTTACGAGGTAGGGTCAAACCTATATACGGTAAAGAAAAGTTAAAAGCCACGCCCTTTAAGGCTTCTAATAGCGCCCTGAAGCGCAGCTTGCATGGAGTGCTCAGGTTTGTAGTCAAGATCTTGATACGCAGGCTGCAGATCGAAGTAGTGATCCTTTGCCAGTTCCACCGCCACAAAGCGCGTAATCGGCGGCTCTCCCTTTTTAGAAAACAACGTCCAGATACCCTCGGCCAGTGCACCCGCGGCATAGGCAACGGCGAGGGGGATGCGCTTCGTCAACGGCGGGTGCCCGAGGCCTTCCAGCACCTGATTCAACCACGACCAAAGTTCCACAGGCTCGCCTTGCGAAATGAAATAAGCCTGCCCGTCGCAGGTACCCGCTTCCAGCGCATCGAAGGCATTCAGATGCGCCGCCGCCACGTCGTCGACATAGGAGACATCGACGCGATTCTTCCCATCACCGACAATCTTGAGGCGCCCAGCTTTGACGCTCTCGATGACGCGCGGCAGCAGATGCGGATCCCCGGGGCCGAAGATCAAGTGTGGGCGCAGTGCCACGACCTTGAGCGTGTCACTATTGGCCGCGATCGCTTCCTGCTCGGCAATCGCCTTGGTATGCGCATAGTGGCAGAGCCAGTTACGCCCATAAGGCATCTCCTGCCCACCGCCGCGAATCGGTTCGCGATTAAACACGACGCTCGGCGTGCTCGTATAGACGAGTCGCCCGACGCCTTCGGCTTGGCAAGCTTCAACCACGTTACGTGTACCCACGACATTTGGCTGATAGAAGCTATCCCAACTGCCCCACACGCCCGCCTTCGCGGCGACGTGAAAAACCGCATCGACGCCCCGACAGGCAGCGCGCACATCGTCCGCGCCGGACAGATCGCCGCAAATCACTTCAACCCCCTTAGCCTCTAAAGCAGGCTGCGGCGAACGGCCAAAGGAACGCACCGCATAGCCACGTGCCAGCAGACGATCAATGACGTAGCCACCGACAAATCCACCTCCTCCTGTGACTAATATTTGCATTGCTCTAATTTATTTCAGGGCAAATTTCCTAGCAAGCGACAATCGGTGAATCTTGGCATTGTGCCGCACGTCCACAGGGAAGCTTTCTTCAAAAAAGAAATCCTCGATGATCTCGGTCAGCGCATGGCTGTGCGCCAATTCCTGCAAGGACTCGACGAAGGACTCTCGCTCCTCATCCGTGCTGGGGAAGGCGCCTTTCTCTGGCTCCACGACAATCCCCGGAAGCCCGCCTCCGAGATCGACCAAGGCCGAACGGAAGACATCGGGATGCGCATTAAAAATCGCTTCGCAACAATCCGTGTAGAGCGCGCCCACTGGCGTGAGTACCCGCTCCACCTTGCGCCCACAGAACCAGAGCCGTCCGGCTTCATCGAGGTAGCCCATGTCACCCATGCGATGCCAGTGCTTAAACGCATCGTAAAGTTTCGAACTGGCGTCGGCCTCAGGCAATCGATCGTAGCCCTTCGTGACGGACGGCCCCTGGACGATAATTTCACCAATCTCCCCGACCGGCAGCTCCTCCGTATCCCGGGTCGAAGCGACGCTCCCGTCCACTGGCTTGATAATCCGCACGGAGACCTCTGGCAACGGCGCCCCGACGCAGGTGCCCTCCCCGAGCTGCGTATGCATGGCCGTGTCTTCCAGCACCTCGGTCGCCGAGATCGAACTGACCGGCAGCGCCTCGGTCGCACCGTAGGGCGTATGGATTTCGCCGTTCGGGATGATCGCACGCATCTGCGCCATCAAAGCTGGCGGCACCGGCGCGCCCGCCATAAGGATGCGGCGCACACTCGGCAGCGTGATCGACTCACGCTCGCAATGCCGGGCGATCTTCGTCCAAAGCGCCGGCGAGCCGAAACTGTTCGTCACTTCGTTCTGTTGAATCGCCTGCACAATTTTTGCGGGGTCGACCGAGGCCGGGCGACTCGGATCCATCTCCGGCACCACCGTGCACATGCCCAAAGCCGGATTGAACAGCGCAAAAATCGGCAACATCGGCAGATCCACCTCGCCCGGCTCGATCCCGTATTGGCGGCGGATCGCCTCGACCTGCGCGAGGAACATGCCGTGCGCATAGCGCACCCCCTTGGCGGGGCCAGTCGAGCCAGAGGTGAACAAGATCGCGGCCAGTTCATCCTTTTCTGAATCGACGACATGAAAAGAACCGCGGTCGGCAAAGCGCGCCGTCTTTGCAGCAAGGCCGGATGCCACGCAGATTTTCACCGAAACACCACGAAAGCTCGGGCGAAACAAACGCCCGACCCAAATCGCCGGCGGAATCCCGACCAAAGCGTCCGGCTGCGAGTGCCGCACGCAGCTGAGAAATTTCTTAAAGCCCATCCCCGGATCGATCACAATGGGCACCGCCCCGATTTTGAAGAGGGCGAACACGATCCGGATCAAATCCAAGCCCGGCCGCACCATGAGCAAGACCCGCGAGCCGCGGCTGATCTTTTTCGAGACCAAAAAATGCGCCATCGCCGAGGACTCAGCTTCCAGCTCCGCAAACGAACGCTCGGCGTATCGAATTAGCCCGTCAGCGCGTTGCCCGACCGGCGCACGCACCGCAGGTGCCTCCGGCTGCGCGGCGGCTTGTTCGGCTAGAAAATGGGCGACGTTGTATGGCATAGAAACGAACCTAAAAGAAGTAGCGCATTCCCCACGAAGGGCTAGCGTTTTCTACAAGCAATTAACCAAGCCTCGGTCGGCAGCTAAAGCAGCCGCTCCCAGTTAACCCAAGGATCGGCTGCTTTAGCTGCCGTACGCGCCTGAGCTGCCCCGCAACGCACTCCCTTTACTCGCTGCGCAGCTTCGCTTCCACCATCGCCAACCGGCGCTCAAGATCCGACACTCGCGCTTTCAAACGTTCGTTTTCATTCTTCAATTGCGCCAACTCATTCGCCGCTGGGGCTTCAGCTTCCACCTCATACTCGAGATCCAACTGCTTGACGGCTTCCTGAGCAAACTCCGCCTCGAAGTCCATCAACCAAACCGTTTCCGCCTTGTGCGCTTCGAGTGGTATATTGCCTGCCAAATCCGATGTGCCCAAGGGATAGGGCGTCGCATCATCCGCCAAGGCATAGGGGATACCTCCTGAAACAAGTGCGGAAAGAATAACGAAATGAGAACGCTTCATGCCTCCAAACAAAGCCCTCTACCACGCGAAAGTCCAGTGACAATCGGGGCAGATCCACGACGCTTCCAATCTTGACGCACCTAGCCACGCATTGTGCCATATTCGAATGCCGGAAACTGTCGCAGTCATCGATGTAGGCAGTAACTCGATCAAGTTGCTGGTCGCCCAAGCAGGTAAAATGCCCTCTGGGTGCGCGACTCCCAAGAGCTTGGAGACCCGCTTCAGCGAAACCATCGAGACACGGATCAGCACGGGCATCAGCCGAGAGTTGCCCAGCTTGAGCGAGTCCGCGATCGCCGAGGGCACCGCCACCATCGCGGAGCTACACCGCTTAGCGCTCGAATACCAGCCCTCAAAGATCGCCATCGTCGCAACGAGCGCCGTGCGCGACGCGATCAACGGCGACGACTTCGTGCAATCCGTCTTCGACGCCACAGGCCTGCGCATCCGCATCCTCAACGGCACCGAAGAGGCCACCTACATCGGCCAAGGTCTCGCTTGCGACCCCGCCATCGCGGGCATGACCCGCTTCATCCAGACCGACATCGGCGGCGGCAGCCTGGAATTGATTCGCTTCGAGGACGGCGCGATCCAGAAAGCCATCTCCCTCCAACTCGGTGCCGTTCGTCTGACCGAACGCTTTATCGCGGATAAAGAAGCGCCCCTCTCCGCGGAGGCCGAAGCCGCCATTCGCGCTCATGTCGCCGAAACGCTTTTTAAGAGCGGCTTCGATTTTGAGCCCACCGATCTGCCCCTCATCGCAACCGGCGGCGCCTTCACCGTAAGCCGCGCTGTGCTCGCCGCTCAGGCTGGTCATGAGATCTCCGACTCTTCCCCTCACCTCGAACGCGAGGCGCTCGACGCACTCAAGCAGCAGCTCGCACCGCTGCCAGTCCACGAACGTCTGAGCACCCCGCACCTACCCGCCGCCCGCGCCGACATTATCCCGACTGCCCTCATCACGATTGATACCTTGCTCGACACAGCTCACCGCAGCAGGCTCACACATTCCTTCTACAATCTCCGCTACGGCATCGCCGCCGACCTACTCCAACTCTAGCCATGGCCAAACTCTACTTTTACTACTCTGCGATGAACGCCGGTAAAAGCACCGTGCTGCTCCAATCCAGTCATAACTACAAAGAGCGTGGTATGAACACACTCCTGCTCACGCCCGAGATCGATCAGCGCGCAGGCTACGGAAAAATCGCCTCCCGCATCGGACTCACCGCCGACGCTCACGTCTTCAACGCAGAGGCTCAGCTATTTGATAAAGTGCACACAGCCCACGAAGCCACAGCCCTCGCCTGCGTGCTGATCGACGAAGCTCAATTCTTAACCGAAACCCAAGCCCGCCAACTCGCCGCCGTGGCCGACGAGCTCGGCATCCCCGTGCTTTGCTACGGCCTGCGCACCGACTTCCAGGGACAACTCTTCCCCGGCAGCGCCGCACTCCTCGGCTGGGCCGACAACCTCATCGAGCTCAAGACCATCTGCCACTGCGGCCGTAAAGCCACCATGAACCTCCGCACCGACGCGGAGGGCAAACCGATCAAAGAAGGCGAACAAGTCGAGATCGGCGGCAACGAACGCTACGTCGCCATGTGCCGGAAACACTTCACCGAAGCCACGTCGTAGGAGAGGCTTTACGCCTCGACCCAACGAGTCCTCATCTTAATCCTACTCGTAATCCTAATCACCCTTGGAGAAACGCAGGGATTAGGATTAAGAGCTTTTAAACATCCCTACTTCAAGACATGAACGAATACGAACTCCTCGACAGCGGCCACGGGCGTAAACTGGAACGCTTTAGCAAGGTCACCCTCGACCGCCCATGCGCGCAAGCCGTCTGGAACCCGAGCCATCCAAAGCTCTGGAAACAGGCCGACGCCTATTTCACACGTAAGCAGGGGCTCGAATGGCGCGGCCGCGATCAGCTGCCCGACTCTTGGATCGCCGAGGTCAATGGAGTCAAAATGAAACTCTCCACCACCGACTTTGGCCACCTCGGCGTCTTCCCCGAGACACGTGCCATGTGGGACTGGATCCGCGACACACTGGCCAAGGAAACCAAACAGCGCAGCGAGCCGCTCAACTTCCTCAACCTCTTCGCTTACTCCGGCGGTGCCACGCTGGCCGCCGCTCAAGGCGGTGCCCACTGCTGCCACGTCGACGCCTCGAAAGGCATGGTCGCCTGGGCGCGCGAGAACACTGCGCTCAACGGACTGACTGACCACCCGATCCGCTGGATCGTGGACGACGTCAATAAATTCCTCACTCGTGAGATCAAGCGCGGCCGCCGTTACGACGCCATCCTCCTCGACCCACCCTCCTTCGGACGCGGCAAGGGCGGTGAGCTCTACAAGATCGAACACGCCTTATTGGAAACGCTCCAACTCGTACAGAAGGTGCTCAGCGATCGCCCCTGCTTCGTTTACCTGACCAGCCACACTCCCGGGTTCACCCCGATTGTATTGAAAAACCTGATACAGCAGCTACTCGGCCACGGCCAGCTCGACTGCGGCGAAATGCTCCTCACCGGCAGCGGCAGCACCTTCACCGTGCCCAGCGGCACATGGGCGCGCTGGGAAGCGTAGGCGAAGGCGGGACTCCAACCCTTGACGATTTTCCGAATCCGCATATTCATAGATGCATGCGCACCTTACTCCGCATTCTCATCCTCAGCTTTTGCGCTCTGCAATTCGCCACAGCCGCCACGCCCAGTATCGGTGCCAGCTACGAAGAAGTGCTCGCGGCACTCGGCAAGCCGGACGGCGAGCTCGAAGCCGGCAGCCGAAAGATCCTAACCTACGGCAAAGCGCAGATTAAACTGAAAGACGGCAAGGTTAGCTCGATCAGCCCCGGGCTGGAAACACTGCTCGCCGAACGCGATGCCGACCAAGCCTCGGTCGAGGCCAAGCGCAATGCCGGACTCGTCAACTACAAGGGCAAATGGATGCGCCCGAGCGAACGCGATGCCTTTATCGCCCACCAAAAGAAACAACAAGCTAGGCAAGCCGCACTCACTCAAGCCCCCACAGGCTGGATCACCGACTACGACTTGGCACTCGCCATGGCGAAAGCACAGAACAAACAAGTGCTGCTCAACTTCACCGGATCCGATTGGTGCGGTTGGTGTATCAAGCTGGACAAAGAAGTCTTCTCTCAAAAACAGTTTCTCGAATATGCCGAAGACCACTACATTCTGGTCAAGCTCGACTTTCCCCGTCGCAGCGCCCTACCCGACTACTTAAAACGTCAAAACGAAGCACTCGCGATAAAGTATAAAGTGCGCGGCTTCCCCACCATCGTCGTGCTTAATTCCAACGGGAAAAAGCACAAGACCGGTGGCTACGTGCGCGGCGGCCCCGCCACCTTCATTCGCTCTTTGCAGTAGGCGGCACAAGCCAGCGAACGGCGAGCACGTAAAAGAAAATTGGAATCAAAAAGGTCGAGAAAAAGATAACCGAGCTAATGAGGTCGCCATAGTCTCCAAGAATCATTTCGACACCCAATAGTCCAAAGTGCTCGGTCAGGTTGATCAGGCACACCAGTAGCAAAAACGCCAAAAGTCCGAGCGTCTGACGGCCGAACCATTCGCCCCGCAAGGGCTCGTGCCCCGCTTCGCGCATCAGCGCTTTTGCATGAGCGACATAGACCGGAAGCAATCCGGCGATGGCCAGAAAGAGCGAACCGAACGTGATCAGACTGGAATCAAAGTTGCCCCACGATCGAAGCGCCATCGGCAGCAAAACGAAGCCGGAGGCCAGCATAAGGAAGGCATACAAAACGCCGCAAAAATTCTTGACCGTATAAAGTTCCACCTCCTCGCGCAGTTCATAAGCCGTATAAAACAGGAGCATGCCCGGGGAACCAAGAAGAAGACACAGCGCAAAAGTCGTGACCCGCGAAAAAACCGATCGATCCGACTGAAAAAGCTCAAGCAAAGGCAAGACCACACAAAACCCCGTCGAAAGAGTGGCAAAGGCGAGCCCGGCAAACAAACTAAAACAAAGTGCGGGGCGTTTCATAGCAAGAGGCATAACGGAGAATAAAAACCCTACACCGTCTTCGAGTAGCGCCCGGTTTGCGCGGGCTCAAGGTAGGCGTCGAAGCACATGGCGAGGTTGCGGATAAAGAGGCGTCCGCGCTCGGTCACGGCGAAGCCGCGATCCGTCCAGACGAGGAGGCCATCTTCGGCGGGCTCTTTGAGCTGCTCCAAGGCATCGCTGAAATGGCCCTCAAAATCGATCCCCCACTTCTCAGACATAGCACCGTAATCGAGCGAGAGGTCGCACATCAGGCGCATGATCACATCGGCGCGGAGCCGATCTTCATCCGTCAATTCGTAGCCCTTCTCTACGGGTAGTTTCCCCTGAGCGAGCCATGCACGATAAGTCTCGAGGTCTTTCACATTTTGGCGAAAGCCGACCGCGCCTTGTGAAATACTAGAAATGCCGAAGCCGCAAATCTCGACGCCCGCGCGGGTACTGTAACCTTGGAAGTTACGCTGAAGGGACTGCTCGCGCTGCGCCTTGACCAGTTCGTCATCGGGCAGAGCGAAGTGATCCATGCCAATATAAACGTAACCCGCCGAGGTGAGACGCTCGATACAGAGTCGGAGCAGTTCGAGCTTCGTCCGAGCATCAGGCAGGCCGGCTTTTTCGAGTAGCTTCTGCGCAGGGCGCATCCATGGCACGTGCGCATAATTGAAAACCGCGAAACGGTCGGGCTTGAGCTCGAGGACTTCATCCAAGGTGGCCGCAAAGGTCTCGGGCGTCTGCAAGGGAAGACCGTAGATCAAATCGAGATTGATGGAGTCGAAGCCGTTCGCGCGCAGCGTATCCATGGCCTCGATGTTCATCGCTTGCGGCTGCACGCGATGAATGACTTTTTGCACCTCAGGGTTACTGTCCTGCACCCCGAAAGAGGCGCGGGTCAGCCCCATGCGAGCAAAGGCTTCGACGTGCTCCGAATTGAGACGACGGGGGTCGAGTTCGACCGACTTCTCCGCATCGGCGGTAAAGATAAAGTGCCGATCGATCATCGCACCCAGGCGGTCGATCTGAACGGAGGTAAAAAAGTTAGGCGTGCCACCACCGAAGTGAAGCTGCACCGCCTTGCGCTCGGGCGGCAAATGACGGGAAAAGATCTCGAGCTCTTTTTCCAAGAGATCCAAGTAATCGTCCCCACGATCGCGGTCGAGCGTGGTAACTTGGTGACAACCGCAGAACCAGCAGAGCGTTTCGCAGAACGGGAGGTGAAAATAGAGCGAAAGCGGCGTATCGCCCTGCTCCACTCCGCCCATCAACGGCGCGTAGTCCGCATACTCACGAAAATGATTAGCTGGCGGGTAGCTAGTATAGCGAGGCCCCGGTCGATTGTATTTTTCAATGAGTTGCAGGTCTTGAGCGGTAATTTGCATGAGGGCGAAGAGACAAGCAAAGCCTGCAGACTTTGCCAAGCAGGTAAGTTTATCGAGGCATAAAAACAAAAAAGCGGGGCTCTCGCCCCGCTTCGATTGAATCGATCCAATATGGATCAGTTTGCTGCGTCTTGAATGCTATCGCCGGCTGCTTCCATATCTTCGCCGACACCGTCCACTGTGTTGCAGCCGACGAGCGCGCCGATGGATCCAAGAGCGAGGAACAATATCATTAGTTTTTTCATAGTAGTTTTGGTTTCGCTTGAGGGTGAATTTACATCGGCTTCTTGCCACGAACCGCACCGGCCACAGCCGAAACGATCAGCAAGACAAGAAAGACGAAGAATAGCACTTTTGCGATACCGGCAGCGGCACCTGCGATGCCACCGAATCCGAGCACGGCGGCGATGAGTGCGATGATGAGAAATGTGAGACTCCAACTTAACATGAGATAACTTTCCTTAGTGGTTCGTTAGGACGGTTCGTTTGTGTCGCGTCGAAGAGGCTAAGGGAAAGATCGTGAGATTTCAAACGGAGTCGGCAATTTATCCGTGATCACCCAAGGGAATCACCTGCGAAGGGTTGCGAGAGTCAGGCAGTTGCCTATGGATACATGAAGGCAAGCTTTCAAACACGCACCCATGAAAACCTCAGATCAACAACAAGACTCCCTCGGCAATGGATTCGTAGAGTTGCGCGAAGGCAAAAACTACTGGCAACAGGCTCAGTCCGATCGCGGAGCCTTCATCGTGGATGGCGACAGCTACTTTCGCGCCTTCCGCGAAGCCCTCATGCAGGCGGAGCACCACGTCTGCATCCTCGCCTGGGATCTCAAGGGCGAGATCGAACTGCTCCGCGATGAGTCGCCCGACGACGACTTGCCGACCAAACTCGTCGACTTCCTCTACGCCCTGCTCGACCGCAAGCCGGAGTTGGAGATCCACATCCTACTCTGGGATTACTCCGTGGTCTATCTGGGTGAGCGGGAATGGCTGCCGTTCTCTCGCTTTCGACAAGAGCCGCACCCACGACTACATCTGGAAACAGACAACGCGATCAACGTCGGTGCATCTCATCACCAAAAAGTAGTTGTGGTTGATGGTGGCTTCGCTTTTTGCGGAGGACTCGATCTAAGCACTTGGCGCTGGGACACTCAAGCGCACGCTCCCGAAGACCCACGGCGCGTCACCCCGGAGGGCGAGCCTTATCAGCCCTACCACGACATTCATACCGCCGTCACCGGAGCCGCCGCACGCACGCTCGACACCCTATGCCGCGACCGCTGGAAGCGTGGCACTGGGCAGACGCCCGACTGGCCGGAGCCGAGCGGCGAAAACCAAGTCTGGCCGCAATCACTGGAGCCCAATTTCAAAAAGGCCAAGGCGGCCTTCGCCCTGACCTACTCCGAGTATAAAGATTACCCCGCCGTCACACAAATCGAGCAGCTCCACCTCGACATGATCGCGGCGGCCAAGCACTACATCTATCTCGAAAACCAATACCTCTCCTCACACCCGATCACCGATGCTTTGATCGAACGACTGCAAGAGGAAGACGGCCCCGAGGTCATCATTATCCTCACCCAAGACACCGGCGGCTGGCTCGAAGAAGGCACCCTTGGGCTTCTGCGCTGTCGCTTGCTCGAAAAACTCGTCGAGGCGGACACATATGAACACTTCGGCGCTTACTATCCGCACGTTCGAGACGACGATGGGAATGAGACACAAGTTTATGTCCACGCCAAGGCCATGATCTGCGACGACCGCGCCGTCATGACCGGCTCGGCCAACCTCAGCAACCGCTCCATGAAGGTCGACTCCGAGATCATGATCGCGCTCGGGCTCGACGAAGATGCGGAGTCCGCCCCCGAGCTCCTCCGCCGCCTCCTTGCCATGCACCTCGGCACCGACAAAGACACCGTCGATCAAGCCCTATCCCAAAACAACTCTATCAACCGAACCATTCGCCAGCTGCGCAAAGGCAGTAACCACCAGTTGCGCAACCTCAAGATCGGCTGCGCCGGGCCGATCCGCCGAAAACTCGCCGACACTCAACTGCTCGACCCAGATGAGCCGATCGACATCGGCTACTGGCTCAAGAAGACGATCCCATCAGGCGATAGTAAAGACAGCGACTCCCCGCACAATTGGGCGCGCTACGCGAAGATCGCTGCTGGTGTAATCATCGTCTTCCTTATCGGCCTCGGCCTCAAAGAAGCCTGGGGCGGCGTGATCGACAAAGACTCCGTCGAGACTTTCTTCGAGTCGCTCAACCAGAGTGCGTGGACGCTGCCGCTGCTCTTAGGTATCTTCTTCCTCGCTGGACTCGTCGCCATTTCGCTCAACGTGCTCCTCGTCTCCGCCACCCTCGTCATCGGCCCCTGGTCGGCCTTTGGCTGCGGCTTCGCCGGCTCGCTGCTCAGTGCTGTGGCTGCCTTCTACATCGGCAAAATCGCCGGCCAGCCCATCCTCGAAAAATTCTTCGAAGACCGGATGAACCAATTGAGCAAAAAGATCCAGAACCGCGGCGTGCTCTCCGTCGCCCTCCTCCGCCTCGTGCCCGTCGCGCCCTTCGTTGTGATCAACCTCGTGGCCGGACTCTCCAAGCTCAAGCTGCGCACCTTCGTCGCCGGCTCCTGCCTCGGCATGCTCCCCGGCATGGCCGGCGTCGTCTTCGTCACCCACCAAGCCAAGAGCGCTTACACCGACCCCAGTTGGCAGACCTGGGCATTGCTCGGCCTCGGCGTCCTCGCCCTCGTCGGACTCACCATCGGGGTAAAGAAATTTTTAAAGAAATAATCTGCTCGCCGTTGGAGTCCCGCCTTCAGGCGGTTTTCATAACGATATGCAGACCGCCTAAAGGCGGGACTCCAACTCTCAAAACCAAGACTGTCGAATCACGTCCCCCATGCGCATTCTCTCCTACAACATCCACGGCTGCGTCGGCCTCGACCGACGCGAAGACCCCGACCGCGTACTCGAAGTGATCCGCCAGAGCGACGCCGACATCGTCGGCCTGCAGGAAGTGCACAGCGACGACGCCCTCGACCGCGACTTTCTTCGCAAGCTGGAAACTCTGCCTTATCAATCGATCGTTTATGGAAAAACCCTGCGCAAGCCCACCGCCGACTACGGCAACCTCCTCTTACTCCGCAACGAGCCCAAGCACATTAAACGCATCGAGCTGCCCAACGTCTGCGGGGAACCGCGCGGCGCGATCCTCGCCGACACGGAACACGCGGGCGTGCCATTGCGCGTCATCGTCACCCACTTCGATCTCGGCATCGCCGAGCGCGACCGGCAAGCCGCCGCCCTCTCACAACACCTCCCCGCACCAGACACCGACACCCGCTGCATCCTCTTAGGCGACCTCAACGAATGGCTCCCCATCCGCCCCTATTTCAAACGCTTCAAAGCGCAGTTCGACATCATCTCCAAGCTGCGCACCTTCCCCGTGCGCCCAGCACTCTTCGCCCTCGATCGAATCGCCCTGCGCGGCCAGTTTCAAGACATCCACTTCTGGACGGACGACTCACCTGTCGGTAAGATCGCTTCCGACCACCGTCCTCTGCTTTGCGAGTTGAACGTTTAGAACGTGTCTAATATTAACGCGCAAAACCCGGCAGACAGGCGATCAGCCCCGCCACCCATAGGATTTCCAAAAACCATTTCTTAAGTGGAGGATAATCCCCGAATAGGTTATGCTTTCCTCTTTATCGATGAGCTGTGGCATGGAGTGAGCGAGGGACGAGCGAACGGAATTGATCACCAGCGACTGGTTAGCCTCCATTTTCTGGTGGGACAACATGCGTAATGGATTCAATCGAGGTAAACATTTCCTTCTTTTTTCTCCAGATAAGCAGTCCGGCTGAAGCAATCAATAAATAGGTATCGTAAGGCTGAGCATCAGGAAATATCGGATTCATCAGAGTGAAGTGAAAGAATGCCGACAGCAGGATACTACCACCTGTTTGGTTAAACAGAGCTGTTGCAATCACACTAATGGCTAGACAGCCAAAAAAGAACGCAGCAAACGACCATTGGCTCTGTTGGGTGCCACTGAGCAAGAATGCAGGAAGATGCCAGATTCCCCATATGACGCCTAAAACTAGGGCTGACCAAATAGGAACAAGCTTTCTTTGTAGTAGTGGCAATGCAAAGCCTCTCCATCCAAATTCTTCGATGGGGCCTTTGATTGTGGCGAGAGCTAGGGCAATCAGAAGCGCTGGAATGCTCTCAAAAATAAACGCGCCTTCATCAAGAGTTCCTTTAAGCGCTGCACCAGCTACAAAAATCAATGGAATACCGAGTAGTAAGAAGAGATACCAGTTTCTTGTCGTGCGCCAGATGAGGGCTCTGCTAAGGAATTTCTTGATTCCGGTGAAGCCTGTTGCTCTTAAAATGAGAAATAATGCCGAGATTGCTGGGGAGTATACAGCCAAGTAGAATAACGGATGAGTTCCACTCAACGAGCCGAACATTTCATTCATTCTCTCAGGGAGGAAGATATATAATCCGATTATCCCCCAGGCGATCCCGAATGCGATTAGGAGAAATGGAAATAGCATCCTAAACAGGAGGCCGTCAGAAGGATGTGAATCGCTCATTTCTTTTTGTGGCTAACGTAGCTCTGGCGCGGCGCGTTAGCGACGTTGTCCAGTAGCGATTGTTAGGCCTCATATTCGTTAAGGGAGGCTCGAATTGTCTCAATTCTAAATTCTTTATTTTGTGTGACCCATTCGGGTATATCTCTTCCTTTTGAAGAATAAAAATATGAAATCACTTCACTAGCCACCTTGCTAGGCGTATGCCATGTGCGAGTTTTGTGAGTAAGATTCATGACATCTCTGAAAAGGTCAGAGGTTGGAGTTGGGTGCATGAAATAATCTCTAGCGTAAGTTATGATGCTGTTAAGTTCACGCCAAAGAGAAGGGTCTGCCTCATGTAAAGGCTTAATGTCCCACTTCCTGCATAGCTCTTTGATTAATTCTTTTAGCTCGCCTCGGAAGTTGGACCTCAGGTGTTCCTCAAACGCTTTGTGTTCTGTCGGATGACCTTCTTTTTTCCATTCTACATAAAGCCTCGATGCTACAAAAGCAGTAATGCTCGCATGGGCGAAAACGTAACCTTGTGCTACAAGCGCTAAGGTTGCATTTGGTGGTATTTTGAAATCAGGATTAGTTTCTTTTTCATTCTCTCCCAAGAGGACTTTAGACATTAAGTGGGAGCGTGAAAGCTCTAGATAGGCTCGTTCTATCTGGTAGTTGATTTCCATTCTTATTTCTGCCTAACGAAGAGCATGAGCGATGGCGCGTTAGCGACATTGCTCAGTGCGACGGGTCCCGCTCAGTTAAGCCTTTTGGTTATGGTTGTTTTTTGGGTTCAATATTAATTATTGCCTTAGACTGAGTTCCAGAGGACGTAGTCAAATATCTCAAAAGAGAGTGGCATCCACCAGAATTCTATCAGAAACAAGAGTAAGAATAGGATTCTAGCAGTCCAAATTCTTTCTTTTTTCACTTCGTAGGCAATCAAGGCAAAGCCGAGAGCGATGATCACGGCTCCGGAGTCCTGAAACCATTCGTTTTTTGCCCATAGAATTGATTTTCCGTGGTGTCCTGTGGATGCAACACGTGAATGTGTAACCGTGTAGACTTTCAAGAGACAACAAACGAATAAGAAAATGTATGTAGCTCTGTTTGACACTCTTTTCATTTCATCGCAGAACGATAAGGTGTATCACGTAGTGAGCAGCGCGAACGGAGTTTATACCACCGGCTGGATCGAATTTGGTATTTATGCTTATTCCGGCGCTGACGCTTTGACCATGAAAAAGACTTTAGAGAAAATTCCATCGTATGAGTTATTGAATATGTAATCCTCGTATGCCCCCACCCATTGAGGATAAGTGCTAGTCCTGTCTTTGCTGGCATAGTATGTTTCTGAGGCATACCAATTCTGTAGATCTCTACTATATAACAACTCATATTTCGTTTCGGCTTGGATCGGGTAGATGTATGCGCCTCTGAGATATACACGTGAACCATATTGATCGGTATCTAGGCTAACTTCAGACAAAGTTCTTTCGTGTGAACTGCTGATGCGAATAACGGCATCTCTAATCTCGCTCGTAGTGATCGGAGCAGAGAGTGGTATCACATCTGTATATCCTATCTCGGTTAGATCGCTTCGTTCGACATCCGCTGTCCAATGCTCTCCAAGTTGGGTTAGAATCACAAAATCATCGCTGCTATTGCCGCCAATAGATCGCCCTGAATTAATTTCATTTGCAGTGAAGGAGATTCCAGTGATTCGCTTATTGAATCTGTTCAGAACGGTAATATTCAATAGAGATGGTGTGTTTGTAGATTCAGGCCCTGTGTCATTGCTTCCTACGACAGTCTGAAAGCTGAAGTCATCTTTTCCGTCATTTAAGGGTGAGCAGGAAGTCCCATTGTAGGATAGGGCTTCACCCCCGTCATAGATATCAAAGTTTTCGGAGAAAATCCCAAAATCGATCCATCCTCCGGAACTTCCAAAGGTTCCGTCTGAGTCTATAAGGAATGCATACTTAATGCCTGATTCGATTGGGACTGAAGAGTCAAACTCAATGAAAAACCAGCCTGCGTTTTCGGGGACTTCGCTCTCGTTGAAGGTTCCTTCGGTTAATGCAATGTCTATGCAGTTATCAGCATAGCTATATAGGGTGATCGTGTAATCGTCGATTCCGTTGTAGCGAGATCTCATGTAGATCCATATACCAATGATATTATCATCTACCCCTGCGGTGAAAGATTGTAATATTTTTGTTCGATCAGTTAGGGTTGGAGATGCAGTGTTGCTTTGATCGATTGCACCGTAAGCGCACGCCGAAAACACAATTAGCGTGAATGTAATAAGTAGTCGTTTCATTCTTTCTTCGATCGTCGAGCGTGCTCACGGAGTGAGGCACGAACGGAGTTGATCACCGCGCCTGGATATACCAGAGGGCTGTGCAATCGAGTTCGACGCTTCGATGGGGTTGAGGTTCATTTCAGTGGGACTTTTAAGATTCGTTCAGACTGGTTAGAATCTGCCTGCTTTCAATCTTCTTCTCTGGGATTTTCAAACCACCCGTTCCCTACGGTCACTAGAGGACACAGAGAGCACAGAGCCGCTCATTCGTTCTTTTCCTCTGTGCTCTCTGTGTCCTCTAGCGCAGCGGGTGGTTTAAACTCTGGGTTCTTTTCTTCTGTATATCGCCGAGTACAGGCGGCGAGCGCTTGCGCTCGTTGCCTGATACGACTTGTTAGATTTTATTCCATTCTTTCAATCCATCTTCTGTGAAGCAGGTGATCCATGATGGACAGTATGGATCAAAAGCTACGCCAAACTTGTGACTCACCCAAAAACCGTGACAGTCAAATGCTTCGATGTCCTCATTTTTTAGATACTGTTCGAGATCGCTAAAACTGTGTTCCTTTTCTCCAAGGACGATACTCTCTGTATCAATAGTGACTTCTTGAAGGATATCGTTCTTGGTGAATCTATAAATTTTTGATCCGTAGTCGAACTCTTCCAGCTCTAGTCGATTTGTTTTTTTGCTTTGGGGATCGCCGATAGCCGCTACCAAGTCTTCCTTGCTTGTTTGGAAGGAAACGCCGTCAACAGACTGGTATGGTTCAATTTTCATTTCTGATCTAACAAGTGATTAATGCATTTTACGCTATTCTACCGCCTAACGGTGTCAAACCACTATACTCTATGGATAATAGGTAGGTTGCCTATTGCGCTATCATTCCATTAGGGATGTTTTGTCATTTTGCGATATCATCCCCGTCCGCCATGAAGCCATCGCCTACCACCCCACGACGAGGTGTGAACGCAGCGCGGAAACGCACTCGCATTTGTCTTTCATCAATATCGCCCTACTTTATCTATCATGCGTTATCTACAACTCCTAGCCCTCACTTTCACCCTCACCCTCCCCCTTCACTTGTCCGCCCTAAGCCAGTCGAACGGGGACGAAGTCAGAAACTTCTGGTTCGCGGGCGCGGAGATCAACCGCTACGAACTGACGCAGATGCGTTATGGCGAGGCGCATCCGGGACATGCGGAATTTATCTTCGTGACGGAGCCCTTCCTAACCGAGGCTCAGGTCAAAAACGAAAGTGGCGGCTCGCCGTCGACCGACGTGCTCAAGCTCAACGCCCTGCGCACATTCAACACCGGGATCTACAGCTACCGCACGATGACGAGCACCTTTCAGCCGATTGATCTGACGGCCTTCCCTCACGCCCTCAAGACGAATACCTCAGTGCAGGACTGGTGTGGGCAAGCCTTTCAACAGCTGAACCGAACCGAGACGGGCTGGCGCGGCGAGCTGCGCTCTTACTTCCAAAATGAAGGCGACCGGAACTTCACACTCGGCGATGTCTATCTAGAAGACGAGCTATGGGTTCAGCTTCGGCTGGCGCCAGAGGATCTACCCGTCGGCAAGATTGATATCGTGCCCGGCGCGCTCTACACACGCTTCACGCATCGCCCGATCCAACGCGAGCGCGCCCATGCCGAACGCGTAGGAGACGGCGAGTTGAGTCGCTACGTGATCCGTTACGAAAGCACCGAGCGGGAGCTACGTATCTTCTACGACACCGAGTTTCCCCACATCATCCGCAAGTGGGAAGAAATCGAACCCGTGGGCACGACGCGGGCTATGCTGACACACCGCGTAATGAATAGCGAGTATTGGTCGGAGAACAGCCCCGAAGATGCATCCAAGCGGACGAAGCTCGGGCTGGAAGCGGTCGCAGACTAGAGTCAGAGTTGACGACCGCTAAAGTAGTCGGCTTGGCTCTGCCGCCCGACCCGATAGGGCAACGAGTGACGACGGCCAAGAGCCCAAGCGACGCCGAACACTCCAAAACTGCGCAACTAAATCGCCGCCTCGGCGGGGCGGCAGAGCCAAGCCCGCTACTTTCCGAACAATTTCTTGAGCAGATCCGTGGTGCGCGCCATCGGGTTTTCGCGGATCGCTTTTTCTTCGGCGGCCATCGCGGCGAAGAGACCGTCGAGGGCTTTATTATTCACATATTGGTCGAGATCGAAGTCGCTCGCGCCGATCCCCGTAAAGCTCTGCACACGGGAAAGAAAGCCACCACCCTGTGTCGGGATGGCCGCGAGCACATCCTTATACTGGCGGGTCGCGCCGCTGGCGTCGGTCGCTTGCGAGATCAGGGGCAGCATGCGCTCCGAGAGTGTGTGGCGCGATTGTTTTTCGAGGAAGCGGGTAATGGCGTCGTCCTCGCCCTTCCAGAGTTTGTTTAAGTCGTCGAGGGTCAGATTGTTGATCGTGTCTTTGACGATACCTGGTGCGGCGGCTACGCCCGCTTCAGCGGCGCGATTCATGGTGGCTTTAAAATCGTCCAAGCGATAGTCCTGATTGATCAGCTCCAGAGGCTTACGGAAATTTTCCACGCTTTTCGGAAGCGGAATTTGGTAGAGCTCTGAATCGGCAAAGCCGCCCTTCTGCCCGAGCGCGGTGAGCGCACGCTCGGCCGAGACGGCGAGCGCTTCGCGCAAAGCCTTGGCCAACTCGCCCGCGTCTTCGAACGCACTGCCCGTAATAGCCTCGCCGGCCGGGCTTTTGAAAATGGACAGCGCACGGCTCGCCCAGCTCGACTCCGCACTAACGATGCTTGTTGAGAAAAGGACGGCGAGGCTGAACAGGAGTGGTTTTTGCATCTTAGACATGCTAGCAATCTAGTCGATCAATCAAACTTGGCGAGGGAAAGAATCGGCGCGTCTGGCAGGGGCTTCACTTGTGACAATGCCATAGCATAATTGAGGCTCCTACGTTTTCTCACACCGGCACATCGAAAAGCATGACCTTCGCCGCGGCCTCACCCGAGTGGATCAGCTCGAGATTCTGCACTCCGGCCAAGGCGAGCGAATCGCCCTGCGCCAAAGTCTCGCCCTCGACCTGCGCTACGCCGTCGAGTACGAAGATCCAAAGCCCACGCCTCGCACTCTGCGTCACATAGCTAATCGCCTGCCCCTCTGTTAAGCGCACCGTGCGCAGCTCCGCATCTTGGCGAATGGCCATGGAGTCGTCGCGACCGTCGGGCGAGAGGATCAGGTTCCACTCATTATCGACCGAGCCGAGAATCGGCTGGTCGGCGTAGCGTGGCTCGAGGCCTTTTTCACGAGGCTGGAGCCAAATCTGCATAAAGTGGACAGGCTTGTCCGCCGACGGATTGAACTCGCTGTGCACGACACCGCTGCCAGCGCTCATGTATTGGAGGTCGCCCGTCTGGATGACACGGCCGTTGCCCATGCTGTCTTTGTGCTCCAGCTGGCCATCGAGTACGATGCTGATGATCTCCATATCACTGTGTGGGTGTGAAGGGAAGCCGCCACCGGGAGCGACAATATCGTCGTTGACCACACGGAGCGGGCCGAAGCCCATACGCTCGGGATCGGTGTGCCCACCGAAGGAGAAATTGTGGCGGCTATTCAGCCAACCGAGGTCGCTGTGCATGCGTTCGCCGGAGCGGGTTAGTTGTTTTTGAAGTGTCATGATAACTTTGTGATTTTTCTCTTAATCCTAATCTTCATCTTAATCATAATCGTTCCATTACGTCGGCGTGATTATGATTAGGAGTAGGATGACGATTAAGACTGTGAGAGTTGACGATCCACCGAAAAGGCGCCGCCACCGCCGATGGCAAGAGTCAGGCTGGCTAGGAGCAAGGTGAGTGGATACTCCATACCGCCATTGGAAGCGAAGAAGGCGCTGGAGTGAGCGGTGAGGATGGCCACGGCCATCGTGCCGGCCAAACTGATGCCAGCGACGCGAGTGAGCAGACCCGCGATGAGCAAAAGCCCACCGATGAATTCAGTGCCGCCACCCATAGCAGCCATAAGCACGCCGGGCTTGAGGCCGAGGTTCTCAGCAAAAAACTGTCCGGTACCTTGTAGGCCGTAGCCACCGAACCAGCCGAAAAGCTTTTGCGCGCCGTGAGCAGCCATAACGATGCCGACGCCTAGACGAATCGGCAAAAAGGCGACGGTATTGGATGTAGTGAAGAGGATTTCTTTGATGTTCATGGTAGTTTTCTTTCTATTTTTAGTTACAATCTTGATATCAAGATATATGGTTAAATTTTTTTAAGAGTCGAGAGCCAAGCCGCGCTGGCCAAGCTTCCGCATAAGACCGGCAAATTGGGTGCGCTCTTCTTCTGTAAACTCAGCGAAGAGCTCATCAAGATTTTCTGCGTGGGCAGCAAAGGACTCTTCGATGAGTTGGCTGCCTGCCTCGGTCAAATGCACGAGCACGACTCGGGCATCGCCTTCGCTGCGCTCGCGACGGACAAGTCCCTTCTTTTCGAGTCGCTGAACGGCCGTTGTGATCGAGCCGCTGGTCAAAAGAACCTTCTCTCCAATGGTGTTCACGGGCAATGCGCCCTTGTGAAGTAAGACCTCAAGAACCGCGAAATCCGTAAGCGACGCGAACCCTTGGCGGGCGACGCTCTTTTGGTCATAGCGCATGACCGTATGCGAGGCTTTCCAGAAAAGGAGGAAAAGGTGCGATCCGGAGTGTTGATAAATCTTGGGCATGCGACCTACACATGTGGACATATATCTTCATGTCAAGCTATATGTCACATTTAGGTAATTATTGGTAGCGGCGTTCGTCCCGAACGCCACCGACGCAGGACAAGTCAGGCGGACGGAACCACCCTGATGCATGGCGTTCGGGACGAACGCCGCTACCTCAATCCAGCATTCTAAACGACAAAGTGAAGTCGTGCCCTTGCCCTGTAGGCGTCGCTCCCGCTGAGGGCGCACGGCGAAACGCCGCGAGGATTGACTGATCGAAGGCAGTGTTGCCCGAGCTCCGTTTCACGCGGACATTGGTGATTCGCCCTGATGCCGACACACTGAAAATGACTTCGGTAATCAGGTTCACACCAGCCAGTTGTGCTGGCTTCGTCCACGAAGCATCAATCCGAGAGCGCAGCCGTGCGCTATAGTCAGCGAGGGCAGACATTTGCTGCTGCGAGATCTGAGGACTGGGATTAATTGGATTGGTATTCTGTGGAATCACTAGCACCGGCACGTCGATCCGCGGCACCTGGACATTCGGACGTGGCTTAACCTGCCGCGGAGTGGGGTCGGGCTTCGGATTATTTTTAAAAAAATCAGCGGCCGACATCAAAGGCTCGGGCTTCGGAGGCGAAGTATCCACGGGAGGCGGCGTGGGCTTGGGGATTTCCACCTGCGGCACGGGCGGCAACTCAACGGGAGGCAACTCGACCGGTGGCTGCGGTTGCGGATTCGACTGCTGCGATTGACTCACCTCGCTGGGTGGATCGACCATCTCGAAGACGTGCGGCTTTTCCTTCGGCTTAAAGGCCTGCACGATCGTGGCCAAGAACAACCCAAGCAGAACCACAAGGTGAAGAATCACCGATGTCCAGAAAGGTTGGTCTTTAGGCAGTTTCATTGTGTGATGTAGTGGCGAGCTTCCAGCTTGCCGGCTTCGGAGGTTCGACAAGCTGGAAGCTTGTCACTACGTTGTTCTATTCGACTTTGGTGTCTAAACTGATTTTGGAGAGCTTCCGCTGTTTGATCATATCGACCACGGTGATGACTGCCTGATAGGGCAACTGCGCGTCAGCGCGGATACTGAGCACAGGCGGCGCGGGATCCATGGCCATGGTATCGAGCAGGTCGGCCAACTGAGCCTCAGTGACCTGCTGATCGCCCCAGTAGTAGAGCCCGGACTGATCGATAGAGAGCGACTGAAAGTCTTCGCGCTCTTCAGGCTGCGGCTTGGCCGCTTCGACCGGCAGATTTAGCTCGACGGTCTGCTCCAGCAGGGGCGTCGTAATCATAAAGATAATGAGCAGCGCAAACGCGAGATCGATCAACGGCGTGACGTTGATCTCGGTCAGGGCGGAGAGCCGGTCTTTACGATGGAATTTGCGAGCCACTTGGTGAATTAGGAGTTACGAATTAGGAATTAGGAAATTAAGAATGCGTGGCGGCCTGTGCTTCGAGCTCGATGCGGTCAGCGGCGGTGCTGGCAAAATTCTCCAGCTCAACGACAGAGATCTTCGTCTGCTGGAGCAGGTAGTTATAGCCGAAGACTGAGGGAATGGCCACAACGAGACCGGCCACCGTGGTGAGGAGCGCACCGGAGACACCTGGGGCAAGACTTTGCAAACTGGCTGAACCGGCACCGGCCATGCCGCCAAAGGCATCCATCACGCCCCAGACCGTCCCCAGCAGTCCGAGAAAAGGTGCGCCCGTGACAATCGAGCCGAGTACGACCATTTTCGCTTCGTAGCGAATGGTTTGCTCCGCGACGCTTCGCTGAAGTGCGTTTTCGACATGCCCCATTCGGAGGGTGGCGCGGTGCGTGTCCGATGGATCGCCACCGCCATAGCGGTGAAAGGCCTCCAAGGCCTCGCGCACGATGTTGTAGTAAGGCCCACTCCCCTTGCCCGGGCGCTCCGGATCGAGCGCGATCAGGTGCGACTCCTTCGTGAGCAAACGCTCGTAGCGTTGGTTTTGCGAACGGAGCTTTGAGAGGTCGAGGTATTTGCCCAGCATCACCGTCCAAGCCAGAATACTAAAGAGACCGAGAATAAGGATGACGACCTTACCGGCAAAATTCGACTGCGCGAAATAGGTGAAAACATTAGGCCCCGAGGCCGCTTGAATAAGGAGGGAGTCAAAAATGAAAGGTAGGCTCATTACGAAAAAATTAAAGGCGTTAATTAGACAGACCGCAATAAATCACAGGCGTTCAAAATGCCGCCAGCATAAAACGAAATTGTGAATAATAAATATATACCATTGACAGTATATACTAATCGAAGAATATAGAGGCCTAATGGAAGCCAACGAAATCTACAAGTGCCTCGCCGACCCGCAGAGGCTGCGTATCCTCAACCTATTGGAAGCGGGCGCGCTCTGCGTATGTCACTTGCAAGAATTACTGGACGTACCGCAGGTCAAGATGTCGAAGCAGCTAGCCAGCATGAAGCAACTGGGATTGATCGGGTCCAGCCGCGAAGGCACTTGGATGCTCTACTCGCTTGTCGAACCGCTCCATGGCCTCGTCCGCGCGAACCTAAACTATCTACGCGAGGCAGAGTGCTGCGAGTGCAACCAGCTTCAGCGCGACCTCATCAACCGCGGCAAACTCATCCTGCGCATCACAGAGAAGAGTAACGAATGCCCCGATAGCGTCTGCCAACAGATCGGCTGCTGTTAGTATGCTCTCAAAAATACAGTCCTGTAGCGACGCGACGCCAGTCGTGTCGGCGTCGGCGGAAACCAGCCGCTTGCACGTCGATCTTGCTGGCGCAAGTTCGCTACAAAACTAAAGAAACTAATTTGCAGAACGATTGATAATTTATGAACACAGAACCACAAAAAGAAACCCAATCCAGCGACGAAAAGCCCGGGCTTTTCAAACGCATCTTCACCAAGCTGGACGATAGCATGAAAGCCAAAGCCGACGAGGCCGCGAAGAACAGCTGCTGCTCCGGCAAGGACAGCAAGGGGAAAAAGTGCTGCTAACTTAAACCTTAATCCTACTCTTACTCATAATCCTAATCTTCGCCGAACAATCGGCGATTATGAGTAGGAGTATGACTACGAGTCAGACTTAAACCCTATGCTTACCCAACTCATAGACTCGCTCCTCTACGGCGGCTTCGGACTTGACCCCGAGTCAAAGCTGGCGGGTGCGGTACATTTCTTTCTCTACGATACGATTAAGATTTTCCTCCTGCTGGCGGTGATGATTTTCGCGATCGGATTCATCCGCACATGGCTGCCCGAAGATCGACTGAAGCGCTGGATGAGCCGCGGAGGGCTCTGGGGCAACTTCATCGCCGCGCTCTTCGGCGCGATCACGCCCTTCTGCTCCTGCTCGTCGATCCCGATCTTTATCAGCTTGCTCAAAGCGGGTGTACCGCTCGGCGTGACCTTCTCCTTCCTCATCACCTCGCCGATTATTAACGAATATCTCGTCATCCTCATGATCGGCGAGTTCGGCCTGCCCGTAACTGTGGCCTACGTCGGCAGCGGTTTACTTATCGGCACAGTAGCCGGCGCGATTCTCGGCAAACTCAAATTAGAAAAGCACCTCGAAGCCGATATCACCGCCGCTGCACACGGCGACTCCACAGTGGTCGAGCACACTTTCGCCACACGCCTCCGTTACGGATTCGATGAAGCTATCAGCGTGATCAAGCAGATCTGGCTGTGGGTACTCGTTGGGGTCGGCATCGGAGCCATTATTCACAACTACGTGCCGCAGGAAACGATCCACTCCCTAATGGAAGCGACCGGCATCTTCTCCGTGCCCATCGCCACCGTGCTCGGCGTGCCTATGTATGGCAGCTGCGCGGCGATCGTGCCCATCGCAGTGGTGCTCTTTCAAAAAGGCATCCCACTCGGCACCGCCCTCGCCTTCATGATGGCGATGGCCGCCCTCAGTCTACCCGAGGCCATCATGCTCCGCCGCACGATGCAGCTTAAACTCATCGCGATCTACTTCGGCATCACAACCCTAGCGATTATCTTCACCGGCTACTTCCTAAACGCCTTAGCGAAATTTCTCTAACCATAAATGAAACTCACATCGTAGCGGATCGGCGAAGCCGTTTCGTCCTGCCGCCACCAAAGCGCTCCCGCTCGTTGAAAGCGGTTCCCGTGAAATGCCCATTGGGTGCTTCCGCTACTCAACCACTCAACCACTCAACCACTCAACTACTCAACTACTCAACCAAATGACCAAACCAAAAGTCCTCATCCTCTGCACTGGAAACTCTTGCCGCAGCCACATGGCTGAAGGCATCTTGCGCGCGGCCGCCGGCGACCTCTTCGAGGTCTTCAGCGCTGGCTCGAAGCCGAAGGGCGCGGTGCACCCGCTCGCGCTCGAAGCGCTCAAAGAAATCGGCATCGACGCCAGCGGCCACACCTCCGACCACTTGGACATCTACCTAGATCAGGGCATCACGACCGTGATCACCGTCTGCGGGAACGCCGATCAGGCTTGCCCAACCTTTCCCGGCATGGTCAACCGCTACCACTGGGGCTTTGAAGATCCACCCCACGCACAACGCGAGGGCGAAACCGAACTCGACGCCTTCCGCCGTATCCGCGACGAAATCAAACTCGTCTTCGAAGCTTACGCAGCGGGGTACCGCGAAGCGAAGGTATGATCCGTGATCCGTATCTTCTATGAAAACCAGCGACGCATCCAACACCTGCTGTCCCAGCGACCGCAAAAAACTCGGCTTTCTTGACCGCTATTTAACCCTTTGGATCTTTCTGGCCATGGCGGCCGGCATTGGCATCGGCGTGTTTTTCGAAGGCGCGGAAGATTTCCTCAACACCTTCCAGGTGGGCACGACCAATATCCCGATCGCTATTGGTTTGATCGTGATGATGTATCCGCCGTTGGCCAAAGTGCGCTACGAGGAAATGCCGCGTGTCTTCCGAAACCTGAAAGTGCTCGGCCTCTCGCTCGTGCAGAACTGGATCATCGGGCCCACGCTCATGTTCGTCCTCGCGATCCTCTTTCTGCGCGATTATCCTGAATACATGACCGGCGTCATCCTGATCGGCCTCGCCCGCTGCATTGCCATGGTCATCGTCTGGAATGAACTCGCCGAGGGGGACAACGAATACGCGGCCGGACTAGTTGCCTTCAACAGCCTCTTTCAGATTTTCTTCTTCAGCGCTTACGCTTGGTTTTTCATGACACTCATGCCCGACCTCTTGGGGCTCGAGGGCAGCGTCATCGCCATCACCATGGGCGAGGTCGCCAAGAGTGTGTTTATCTATCTCGGCATTCCTTTTATCGCTGGCATGTTGACTCGATTCATCGGGGTCAAATTAAAGGGGCGCGAATGGTATGAGACCAAATTCATCCCAAAGATCAGCCCACTCACTCTGACCGCGCTGCTCTTTACCATCGTTCTCATGTTCAGCTTCAAGGGCGAGAAAATCATCGCGCTACCGCTGGACGTGCTACGCATCGCGGTGCCATTAACCATTTACTTCCTCATCATGTTCATGGTCAGCTTCTTCATGGGCAAGGTGGTCGGCGCCGACTACAAGCAAAGCGTCACGCTCAGCTTCACCGCCGCGAGCAACAACTTCGAGCTGGCCATCGCCGTCGCAGTTGCCGTTTTCGGCATCAGCAGTGGCGTTGCCTTTGCCGCCGTCATTGGCCCGCTAGTGGAAGTACCCGTCATGATCGCATTGGTCAACGTCGCATTCTGGTTCCGACGGAAACTGTTTACGCAGAATCAGATGCCAACTGCAGAGTCATCATGATTCATACGGAGCATTAAATAGCTCGGCGCAACTTTCCCAGTCAGTCCTTCGGTGCGAACAGCTTTTCCACATACTTCGCGATCAAATCGTATTCCAAATTAACAAGGTCGCCGACCTGCTTGGTGTGCAGATTGGTCACCTCCATGGTATGGGGGATCAGCCAGATGGCGAAGCCGCTCTCGTCGACCTCTGCCACGGTCAGCGAAATGCCGTCCACCGTGATGCAGCCCTTGTGCACGATGTAGCGCAGATTGTCGGCAGGTGGTTTAATACGAAAAAAGAAATCCTTGCCGCGCGGTTCGATCGCCTCGATCACTCCCGTGCCATCGACATGGCCGGACACGAAGTGCCCACCCATCCGCGTGCTCGGCAGGAGCGCCCGTTCCAGGTTCACCTTACCGCCGACACCCACGCCGCCGATCGACGTGAGCCGCTTGCTCTCTTCGAGCAGATCGAACTCGATACGGTCTTCCGAAAATGCGACCGCCGTCAGGCAGCAACCATTAACGGCCACACTGTCGCCCATTTGCAGATCCTTCGTCACCTCATGCGCTTCAAGCACGAGGCGCCACGCACTCTCGCGTTCTTCAAAGGAGACTACTTTACCCGTTTCTTCGACGATTCCTGTAAACATGGCGTAGACCGTAGGTGCTCTATTTCGAAAAATAAACGCCAAACTGCTCCCCGTTTCAGAAGAGAGCCTTCTAAAGTCAAACCGCCCTCGGGTCGGAGGATAGAATCCGTCCGACTACTTTCAAAACGCCTTTCAAAGGAAGCCAAGAGTTCCGTAGTCGATGGATTCTATCCTTCGACCGGCACTTGCCAAATATCTCACAAGCTCAATGCTTCCACTTATACGAACAGCCTCTCCGCGCAAAAGCTCGCATCAACACAAACGACTCCGATCCATCCAACACACCCATGGGACTTTCCATCCACTACCGAGGCGGTATCGACCGCACTGATCAGATTCCGAAACTCGTCGACGAACTCGAAGACATCGCCAAGTCGATGGGCTGGATGTCGCAACGCATCAACGAAGACGAGGTCGACCCGAACTTCGTCGGCATCATCGTCAACCCGAAGGGCGATTGCGAGCCGCTCTGTTTCATCTTCGACCGGCGCGGACGCCTGCGCTGCCTGGCCGACCTCATTACCGATCAGATCGAGCCCACACAATACTCCGAGTATTGCGCGACCAAGACACAATTCACCACCGTCGACACCCACATCTGGATCATCGGCCTGCTCCGCTATTTAAAGAAGCACTACCTCAGCGACCTGCACGTCTCCGACGAAGGTGAGTATTGGGAAACCGAAAACCACGAAACGCTGACTGAAAAAAAGGACTGTCTTCAGGGCAAAATCGACGAACTACGCGGCGCAGTCGAAACCAACGAATTCGCAGGCGATCCAAAGTCCGTCGATGACATCGTGGCTTACATTGAAGGTATCGCAAAAACATTCAGATGATCCACTACACATTCAAACTCACCTACAATACGGGTCGCGAGCCAGCCGTGGCCAGAGTGCGCCTTGTCGAACACGCCACGCTCTTCGACCTGGCCGACACCCTGACCGCAGCTATCGGCTTCGATCTCGACCACGCTTTCGGCTTCCATAGCGACTTGAAAGACCCCTTTGCGAAAAACATGGAGTGCGAATACACGCTCTTTGCGGATCAGGACGATGCCCGTTTGACCAGCGACACCGGAGTCGAAAATACCAAGATCAACGAAGTTTTCGAAGAAGGCGACTCGATGCTCTTCCATTTCGATTACGGCGATGATTGGAGGTTCCTTATTCAGTGCGAAAGCATTGAGATGACCCGAAGCACGCGGAAGAGGCCACAAATCCTTGAAGTGCTCGGCCAGTTTCCCGAACAATACCCGGACGTAGAGGAAGAAGACGATGACGCACCGCGAATCGGCATCAATCTGATGACCGGTGAACGCATTGAGTTGCGCAAACCGAACTAAACCAGCACGAAGCCCCACATACGCTCAGGGCAGGAAAGTTCCAGAGAAGCCTGGCCGTGCCACGCGTAGCTCGCAGAGCGAAGCGTGGTGCTCCCGGGCAGATTCGAACTGCCATTTGCGGCTTCGGAGACCGCCGCTCTATCCATTGAACTACGGGAGCAGATGTAAATTGGGGTAGACTCTGGACTCTGTGGCGGTGGTCAACGCGAAAAGTAGCTGCGTGCTTTAGCCGCAGTTCCAGATGACACGGCACTGCTCCGAACGAAACGCGGGCTAAAGCACCGCGCTACGTGCGAAAAAACTACCACCTAATCATAATCTTAATCGTAATCCTCCAACACGCGCAGAGATTAAGATTAAGAGTAGGATTATGATTAAGACGAATTAAACCTGCGCCGGATCCACGAACTCGAGCGAGCCGTCGTCCTTCAAGCGGCGGTAGTAGCAGCCAGAGCGGGCGATGCCGTCCTTATTCTTCGTGTGGCAGGCACCTTTGCCCGCAGGAGTCACCTTATAGAGAATCGAGTTTTGCTCACAATTCACGTAGATGCCTTCGATCTTCAGGTAGTCGCCGCTGGTTTTGCCCTTGATCCAGAGCTCGTTACGGCTGGTGCTCCAGAAAGTGGCCATGCCACATTCGAGGGCGGTTTGTAGCGCGAGTTCGTTGGCGTAGCCGACGATGAGCACCTCGCCGGTCTTGGCATCTTGCGCGATGGCGGGGAGCACATCGGATTCACAATTGGCCACTTTGCGGAGCTTGGCAAAGTCGAGATTGAGGACGGAACCTTCTTCTAATTCTTCGTGAGTCATTCTTTCGAGGTAGGCACGGCAGAGCTCGGAGTCGAGTTTTGAATGACGGTCATGTATCAATTTCATCCGAAGAAAACTATTTTTCCTTTTCATTCCTCGCAGTGAGGGCATGCTCGGCGGCTTTCAATTTCACATCCATCCTTGCCCACAAAGGGCACAACACACTGAAAATCATGCAAACAGAGATTCTCTCCCAAGCAGCCACCCAAGCCCGCGGCCTCGCGATCGATGCGATTCACGCGTGCAGCTCTGGCCACCTCGGCCTCCCTCTCGGCTGTGCCGAAATTGGCGCCGTGCTCTACGGCGCAGGTGGCCTTCGCTACAATCCCGCAGCCCCAAAGTGGCTGAACCGCGACCGTTTCGTGCTCTCCGGCGGCCACGGCTCCATGTTCCTTTACAGCTGGCTGCACCTTTCCGGCTACGCACTCCCTCTGGAGGAAGTGAAAAACTTCCGCCAACTCGGCTCCGAGACTCCGGGTCACCCTGAGTTTGGTGACACCGTCGGCGTCGAAGCGACCACCGGCCCACTCGGCCAGGGAATCGGCAACGCTGTCGGCTACGCGCTCTCCGCGAAGGCCGCTGCGGCGAAGTTCAACACTGCTGAGCACACCATCTTCGATCAACACGTCTTCGCTCTACACGGCGACGGCTGCTTGCAAGAAGGTGTCGCTAAAGAAGCCATCGCTTTTGCCGGCCACAACCAGCTCGATAACCTGATCCTGATCTACGACTCCAACGACGTCACCCTCGACGCGATGGCCGAGCAGACACAGAGCGAGGATGCGGAAGCTTATTTCACGTCTCAAAATTTCGACGCAGTCGTCATCGACGGCCACGATCTCGCAGCCATTGAGGGTGCCATCGCCCAAGCCAAGGGCAACGACAACGGCAAGCCCAAGGTCATCATCGCCAAGACCACCATCGGCAAGGGCATTCCTGAAGTCGAAGGCACCTCCGCCGGTCATGGTGAAGGCGGCGCGAAGTTTGCCGAAACCGCCCGCAAGGGTCTCGGTCTGCCCGAGGAAACATTCTACGTATCCGACGAGGTGCGCGCACACTTTAAGCAAGTCGCCGAGTCCTCCGCGATTGTCTATGAAAAGTGGGAAGCCACCTTTGCCGCATGGAGCCAAGCCAATCCTGAGCTGGCCGCAGAACTCAAGGGCGACGTGCCTGCCGATCTGCTCAGCAGCATCCCAGAGTTCGACGCCGGCACAAAGGCCGCGACCCGCGCCTCCGGTGGCACTGTGATGCAAGCAGTGGCCAAGGCCGTGCCTCAACTCATCAGTGGTTCCGCCGACCTCTACGGCTCGACCAAGAACTACATCAAGGACGGTGGCGACTTCGGCCCCGGCAGCTACGACGGCCGCAACATCTGGTTCGGCATCCGCGAGCACGGCATGGGCGCGATCTGCAACGGGATCGCCTACGACGGCATCTTCAAAGCCAGCGGCGCGACCTTCCTCGTATTCGCCGACTACATGCGTGGCTCGATCCGCCTCGCATCGCTCGCCAAGCTGCCTGTCACTTACATCTTCACGCACGACTCTGTCGGCGTGGGTGAAGACGGCCCCACTCACCAACCGGTGGAAACCGTGAGCGGTCTGCGCGTGATCCCGAATCTCGACGTGATCCGTCCGGCCGATGCGGAAGAAACAGCCGGTGCTTTTGCCGCTGCGCTTCAACGCGAAGACGGCCCCACGGCACTGATCCTCACTCGTCAAAACGTGCCTGCACAGGATAGCCTTTCCATCAGCGACCGCCGCGAAGGCGTGCTCAAAGGCGGCTACATCGCCAAGAAAGAAAGCGGCGACCTCAAGCTGATCCTAATGGCGACCGGCTCCGAAGTTCAACACGCGATGGGCGCGGCCGAGCAACTTGGCGACGGCGTGCGCGTGGTTTCCCTCCCCTGCTTCGAGCGCTTCGAGCGTCAAAGCGCCGAATACATCGAAAGCGTGCTGCCCACTAGCTGCGCCGCACGTGTGGCTGTCGAAGCAGGCGTCTCCAACACATGGGGCAAATATGTCGGCTTCAGCGGCAAGACCGTCTGCATCGACCGCTTCGGTATCTCCGCCCCCGGCGACACCGTGATGGAGCAACTCGGCATGACAGCCGACAATGTGGCCAAGGTCGCGAAAGAGCTGCTCTAATCCGCGCCAAAAGAAATTCTACAAAACGCCGCCCTCACAAGGGGCGGCGTTTTTTGTATCCCTAAATCGTAGGGGCGTCACTTGTGCCGCCCGCCGAGCACGAGACTGGGCTGCGACGGGCGGCACAAGTGTCGCCCCTACGCTCCCCCTCTTTGACATTGCCACAAATCGACAATCTCGGTGTCTTATAGCCACAATGCTCCAACTTGCTCGATCCCTCACACCCTATTACCTCATCCCGGCACTCGCATTCCTGACCGCTTGTAGTGATTCTACGGATACAGCTAGCACCTCCGTCGAGCCGAAGAGCGCGCAACAGAAGAACGCCCAAGTCTTCCCCTATTCGCACAACCCACAACTCCTCGTCAAGACAGGCCCCGACACCTGCGTGAAGTGCCACGAACAAGCGGTCAATGATTGGAAACAGAGCCACCACGCCAAAGCCAATCGCCCGGTCTCTGTGGCCAGAGACGCCGCCGCGTTTACGCCAACCCGCCAGATTCAGGAATCCGGCGTCACCTACCAGATGGTGCAGGTCGACGATGCCTTTAAACTGCGCATCCTCGCCCAAGATGAGTCGGTCGAGGAATACGACCTCGTTGGCGTGATCGGCGAGACACCGCTCCGCCAATACCTTGCCCACTTGCCGGGCGATAAATTCCAAACCGTAAGTGCCACCTACGATGTGCTCAACGATCGCTGGGTCGATGTCTTCGCGGGCGAAGACCGCCTCCCCGGCGAATGGGGACACTGGGCAGGGCAAGGCATGAACTGGAACGCCAACTGCGCCTACTGCCACACCACCGAGTATGAGAAGGGCTACGACTACGAGGGCGACTTTTACCAATCAACCTGGATCCAGCAAGGCATCGCCTGCGCCGAGTGCCACGCCGGGCTCGACGAGCACCTCGCCGCCTCGCAAGCGGGCGATTACACCACAGGGCTCCAACCCCTCGACCGCGAGCAGACCGAGCAAAACTGTGTGACCTGCCACTCGCGCCGCGACCAATTAACGGCCGATGCCTTCGAAGTCGGCGACGCCTATCACGACCATTTCTCGCTCTCACTGCCCGACCAGCCCGGACTCTACTATGCCGACGGCCAAATTCTCGATGAAGTCTTCGTCCATGCCTCTTTCGAAATGAGCCGCATGGGACACGCCGGCGTCAGCTGCATGGACTGCCACAATCCGCACTCAATGGAACGCATCCTCCCCGTGGAAAACAACATGCTCTGCATGCGCTGCCACACCGAGGGCGTCGCAGGAACGGCGAATGTGAAAGAGGCACCCAGCATCGATCCACTCAAGCACAGCTTCCACGCCGAAGGCAGCACCGGCAACCAATGCGTGGAGTGTCACATGCCGCAGAGCGTTTACATGCAAGTGGACTGGCGCGCCGACCACGGTTTCCACTCGCCCGATCCTTTGATGACGAAAGAGCTCGGCATCCCCAACGCCTGCAGCAACTGCCACGAGGATCAAACTGTGGACTGGGCGGTCGAGTATTCTGAAAAATGGTATGGCGAAAAACTGGCGGATCATCCCCAACGAAAACGTGCCCGCGCCATCAGCAAAGCCTATGCCTATGACCCTGCAGGACTGCCCGAGCTACTCGCGCTGGCCGTCGACGAGGACATCCCCGCGTGGCAGGCCACCTACGCCGGACTACTCGCCAACTACATGCCCAACACTGAGGCCGAAGCGCACCTTCGCAGTCTGCTCGACCACGAGAGCCCGCTTGTCCGCGTGCGCGCGACCAGCGGACTGAGCATGGCAGAGAACGGCACTGAAGCACTGATGCAACAACTCGGCGACGAAAGCCGCTCCGTGCGCATCGCCGCCAGCCGCGGACTCGCCTCTCGCAACGAAGAGGTCACCGACCCCCGTGCAGCCAAAGAGTGGGCGGAGTATCTCAAATTCAACTCGGATCGTCCGCAGAGTCTGCTCATGCAGGCGAATAAAGCCGCGCGCCAAGCACAACCCGATGAAGTCCTAGACCGGGTGCAGCGGGCGATCGCCCTCGATACACGCAATCCGGAAATGTACCACCAAGCCGCGATCCTCTTGAGCAGCGCCGGGCTGAACAAAGAAGCCCGCAAGCAACTTTTCACTGGCTGGGAACTCGCGCCGCAAGACCCCCGCTTCCCCTACTCGCTCGGTCTCCTCGCCGCCGAATCCGACGATCTCGAAAGCGCCGCCGGCTACCTCGAAGAGACCGTCGCCATGGCACCCGACTTCTACCGCGCGTGGTATAATCTTTCGCTGGCCTACCAACGACTTGGCAGAGCGGAGGACGCGCAACGCGCGATGCTTAAGGCGCGGGGGGAATAAAGTGGTGATCACTCAGCACAATGGATAAACCAAAGTTCAATCTCTCGAAGGTAAATATAGCCTTCTGGTCAATCATAGCGCTCTTCGCATCCCTCCGCTTTTTCGCGGTATCGGAAAAGACGTCCTTTCAAATCGGAGAACTCGTCGGCCAATTGACTGCACTTTTGTTGATACCGATGCTCTTCGGATGGATTGCTTGGAGGATTTCGCGCCGCAGTCAGCGAGCAGGCAGCATCACGTTTAATGTAGTGTTAGCCTTATCCGTATTGGGTCAACTCGCCGAGCATGGTCGAAGTATCCAAGAACGGCAGACACTCCGTGAAATAGAAAACGATAAAGAGATTTTTAAGAAGACCTTAGCCGAAAGTGAAGACCCCGAGGCCTTCGATTCGGCCTACAAGGAATACACAGACTCTTTCCAGACCGGCCTCAATGAGCTGGCGACCTCCAGCAGCGGCGACCAGCAAGCCTTCTACCGTATCATGGGAGAGATCGCCCAAGAAACCCAAGCCAGCTCTATAGCCTGGCAGAGTGCGTTCAACGCGATCCAGTCGGAGAGGATACTGGACTTCTCACGTCTAAATACGAAGGAGGAGTTTAAGTTTCAGATCGACACCTTAAGAACGTATATCGAAGCAACAGAAACACACCGACGATATCTGAAGACGATGCTGGATCGGTTAAAAGAGCGCCTCAGCGTACTCGGCACAAACAATCAATACGCGCGCGGCGCGATCAATGGAGCCTCAGAGAAGTACACTGCCCAAAAACCAATCCTCGAACCGCTTTTTGAAAGCCACATACAATACGGCGGTAAGATGATACAACTGATCCAGCTTCTGGAGCAGAAACAATCCGAATGGACCTATCAAGAAGGAGAGCTTCTTTTCGATTCCGACGAATCCTTAGAGCAATATAACCACATCTTTGAGGCACTTTTGAAAGAAGAAGCCGCGATCAATCGACTGACCAATCAACTCATCGAGGCTCTCTAAGTGTAGCCTTCGTTCGTAGTCGGACGGGTTCTACCCTCCGACCCGACCACCGGGGGGGGGGGGGGGGGGCTCAGCATACGGTGAGGCGATAGAATCACCCCACTACTTCAGCACTGTATCTATTTCGGTTTCAGTGAAAACTTGGTTAGCGACATTGACAAAGCCACTCGATGTATACACCGTATATACATGATCACGAAAGTCTTTAAATCGGGGAATTCGATGGCTCTGCGAATTCCCAAAGAACTCGAACCCAGCGAGGGCGAGATGCGCATTGAGCGTAAAGGCAATAGTTGGGTCGTGGAACCGGTCGCCTCGAAATCTTGGCCGCGCAACTTCTTCAAGAAAGTGCGGATCGAAGACCCCGCGTTCGTCCGCCCCGAGCAAGGAGCGCATCGCAGCTTTGACTGATGCAATACCTACTCGATACGGACACGTGCATTGCCATTTTACGCGGCCATGAAAGCGCGATTGAAGCCATCCAAGAAATCAGCCCCGACCAGATTGCGATTTCTTCAATCACCCGCTACGAATTAGCCTACGGCGCGCTGCGGCTTGGCGCGAAACGTCAGAAAATCGAACTGGCTAAAGTTGAAAAATTCCTCGGGCACCTGCACGAACTGCCCTTCCAGAAAGCGACTGCCCTGACCGCCGCCCGCATCCGCCGCGAACTCGAAGCCCAAGGCCTCCCGATCGGGCCGATGGATCTACAAATCGCAGCGACCGCGCTCGAAGCGGAGTGTATTTTGGTCACCGGCAACGAGCGCGAGTTTAGCAGAGTCAAAGGACTTGTGGCCGAGAATTGGATGCGGTGAACAACTACATCGCGAACCGAAGTGGATACGTCGGCTCAGATTGATCGTGCTCAGCAGGGTAATCATCATCTTGAAAAGTGAAAGGCAGTTCGCTGCCTCCTTGGTCTTCGAAATCGTTTCCGACGGAGTAGATAATCTTCCGCTCCTTGGAATAACGAAGGGGCTTTCCATCAAAAGGATCCAACGGCAGCTCAGGAAGATAATCAGGAACCAATTCATCTAAAGTCTCCGGCAACGTGCCCCGCTCCAGATAATACGCTTGCAGACCAAAACTAAGGCGCGCGGCGGACGCACTCGCCTCCCCCCTGCCAACGACATCATAGACTTTCTCCATGGCCGGATAGACAAGAGCCAGCAAAACATGGCCGTACGGATTACGATTGATAAAGCTCCCCCAATCACGACGGCTTGCTCTGATCTCAATTTCGTCCGCGAAATCGAAGCGGCGCTCACTTACAGGCAGGTCTGCTTGGCGAACGACCTCTGAATATGCCTTATAAGTCTGATTGATCGTCCGAGTTTCACGCAGGCCGACATAGAGAAGAATTCTTTGCAGCCATACCTCCACCTTGGAAGGTGCTTCGTAATACTGAAGAGCGTAAGCATATTCAGAGTCATTGGTGATCCCCTCGATCGCCGAGCGTAAAAATTGAAATTCCTGACGCATCGCCAGTTGTAATGCACCAGCAAAATAATCCGCATTATCGTAACCATTCGCGAAATCGACCAGCTGCTCCGAAGGAAAACTTCCATGCGCTTGAAAGACCGAGAGCTCGTTCGTCAAGATGCCATTGAGTGCCACACTGGTGAGAAGTCCGATCAACGCACCCCCGGACTCGGTCAGTCGCTGCAACTCACCCGCCAAATCATCCAAACGAGCTAAAGCGGCTTCGTGCTTCCCGGACAAAAACAAGACCCGCGCCTCAAGTATTCTTAGATTCGTATAGGAGCGTAGTTCACCAACATGAAAGAATATCGTTTCCGGAGCAAACTGCTGATCGTAAGCAAATACAGGCTGATCGAACGCTTGCTCCACGCCATCCATGAAATCGCAATTGGCAGTCAAAATTTCCTCAAAGAACAGCACGTCCCAGTTTTCGTAGAGAGTATAATCGATCCACACCTCGTAATCATCCGAGTGCTCAATGGGATAGTTCTCCGGCATCTCTGCCTGCGTTTCCTCTAGGAACTGACGAAGATAGGTATAACCATTCGTCTCCGAATCCTGCGCACCGAGTTCGAAATCCATAAAACTGTAATCGAGCGGCGCTTCCTCGCCGGAACGCATCCAGAAAATGAAGACGGGAGTCAGGCAGGCCACGATGACGCACAGAACAAGGAGCGCTTTGAGTAGTTTTTTGAATAGGTTCATTCCGTATCAAAGTCGCACTTGCAGGAAGCCAAAGTGTTTACTCAAAAGAAACTTCGACCAGAGAATTTCCAGTTTCGATCAGATCAACACATGCAGGCATGTTCGCCAGAAGAACATCGATCAAAGTCTTGTTCTTGCAATTTCCAGTTCGCACCCAGACGACCTTCAAGTTGAATCTTGGCTCTCTGGCATAGACAGCAAAATCGTCGTCTTTGCTGATAACAACGTAACCGTTCTTCACGGCGAAATCCCTGATATCGGAGTCCTCGGAGGGAACCAGGCCAATGTCCTTAACGTGAACCACTTCATATCCCTCGCGCTGCAGCACACGCTGGAGAACGGGAGGAAGCTGCGCATCTAGAAGAAACTTCACGAAACGGCTTTGAGCACAGGATGATCCGACTGCTTGGATGCGAATTGAAGCGCCGCGCGAATATCTTCACGCTCTAGGTAATCGTAATCGGCTAGAATCTCTTCTTCGCTCATACCGCCTCCGAGCATTTCCAATACATCTTTAACGCGGACGCGTGTCCCGCGAATGCAGGGACGTCCACCGCATTGCTTGGGGTTAAAAGTGATACGCTCGGAGTGATCCATGACCAAAATGTGACAGCAGTTCAGCGGAATTGCAAGATTTCGGAAAAGTGGCGTGCGAGCTGGGACTACGGCGGGCGGCACAAGGGTCTTCGCCTTTCAGGCTACGCCCGCTCAAGAGTGTCGCCCCTACGATTGACTACCTCAGCTTGACTAGCAGGTCTTTGCTTTCGACTTGGTCGCCTGCCTGTACTTCGACTTGGTCGATGATGCCGTCGGCCAAGGCGTATACCGTAGTCTGCATTTTCATGGCTTCGAGGATGACGAGCTTTTCGCCCTTCTTGACCTTGTGGCCGACGGTGGCGGTGACGGCGCTGACCATCGCGGGGATGGGGGCGCCGACTTGCATCTTGTCGGCGGAGTCGGCTTTGACGCGTTTCTTGGTCTCGGTCTTGATCGACTTGTCGGCGATGACGCACTCGCGGGCGCGGCCGTTGAGCTCGAAGGTGAGCGTGCGCTCGCCATCGGCGTTGGGCTCGCTCATGTAGATGAGTTTAATGATGAGTGTCTTGCCCTCTTCGATCTCGACGGAGATTTCTTCGCCGGGCTTGAGGCCGTAGAAAAACGCGGGCGTGGGCAAGACGCGGGCGTGGCCGAACTCGTCGACGTATTTGACGAGGTCTTTGAAGACCTGCGGATACATGAGGTAGGCGTAGAGGTCGTCGTCGGTGCATGCGCTGCGCTTGGTGATGGCGAGCACTTCCTTGCGGGCGGCATCGAGATCGACCTTTTCGGCGCGGGCACCGGGGCGACCTTTGTACGGTTTGCGATCGCCGAGCACGACTTTCTGGATGGCTTTCGGCCAGCCGCCTTTGGGTTGGCCGAGGCCACCGGAGAGCATGTCGACGACCGACTCGGGGAAGGCGGTGCCGGGGTCGAGGTTGACCATGTCCTTGGGCTCGACGCCCTTGGTCAGAAGGAAAATGGCGAGGTCGCCGACGACTTTGGAGGACGGGGTGACTTTGACGATATCGCCGAGCACGGCGTTGACCTCGTGGTAATAGCGGACGACTTCCGGCCAGCGGGCACCGAGACCGAGGGCGCGGGCTTGCTCGCGGAGGTTGGTGTATTGGCCGCCGGGCATTTCGTGGCGGTAGACCTCGGCGGAGCCGAACTTGGGGCTGGTGTCGAAGGGCTCGTAGTATTGGCGGACGGCCTCCCAGTAGATGGAGAGGTCGTCGAAGAATTTTTGGTCGAGCTTGGTATCGCGCTTGTCCCCACGCATAGCGTAGATAATCGAATTTAAGTTAGGCTGCGCAGTGAGCCCGGAAAGCGAAGCGATGGAAAGATCGACGACATCGACGCCCGCCTCAGCGGCTTTGACGATGGAGGCACCGGCGATGCCGCTGGAGTCGTGCGTGTGGAAGTGCACGGGGATGCCGATCTCGGAGCGAAGGGCTTTGATCAGCTTAAACGCGGCGTTGGGATAGCAGAGGCCGGACATGTCTTTGAGCGCGAGAACATGCGCGCCCATTTGTTCGAGCTCTTTGGCCATCTTGACATAGTATTCGAGCGAATACTTGTCGCGCTTGGGATCCATGATGTCGCCGGTGTAGCAGATAGTGGCCTCGCAGACGGAGTTGGTATCCTTACGGATGGACTCCATGGCGACTTTGAGATTAGGCAAATAGTTGAGCGAGTCGAAGACGCGGAAGATGTCCATGCCGGACTCGGCGGAGTGCTTGATAAAGCCACGGATGACGTTGTCGGGATAGTTGGAATAACCGACACCGTTGGCTCCGCGAAGGAGCATTTGGAAACAGATATTGGGGATGCGCTCGCGGAGGCGTTGGAGGCGCTTGAAGGGATTCTCATGCAGGAAGCGCATGGATGTGTCGAAAGTGGCACCGCCCCAGCATTCGAGGCTGTAAAGTTTGTCGCCGTGCTGGGCGATGGCGTCGGCCACTTCGAGCTGATCGAAGCTACGCATGCGAGCAGCGAGAAGCGACTGATGCGCGTCGCGCATGGTGGTATCGGTAATAAGGAGCCGTTTTTGCTTACGCGTCCACTCGGCGAATTTTTCAGGGCCGTGCTGAGTGAGGTAGTCCTTGGTGCCTTTGGGCTTGGGGGACTTGGGATCGTAGTCGGGCAGGATGACGGGGAGATCCATGAGCGGCACGGGGCGGCCTTTGACTTGCTCGTTGCCGTTGACGATGGTCTCACCGAGGAGCTTGAGCAGCTTAGTGGCGCGGTCGCGGCGGCGCTTGAAATTGAAGAGCGCGGGGGTGGTATCGATCAGCGTCGTGATGGCCTGCCCGTTGAGGAAGGTATCGTGGTGGATGACGTTTTCGATGAAAGGAATGTTGGTCTTCACGCCGCGGATGCGGAACTCGCGGAGGGCGCGATCCATGCGCTGGATGGCAAGATCGAAGCTGCGGGCGGAAGCGGTGAGCTTAACGAGAAGCGAGTCGTAGAAGGGGGTGATGACGGCACCGGTGTCGCCCATCGCGCCGTCGAGACGAATGCCGAGGCCGGCAGCGGAGCGGTAGTTGACGATTTTCCCGTAGTCGGGAGCGAAGTTTTTCTCGGGGTCTTCGGTGGTGATGCGGGCTTGGATGGCGTAACCGTTGCGCGGGATCTCATCCTGCGGTGGGATGCCGATCTCGTCGCTAAAGAGGCTATGGCCTTGGGCGATGAGGCACTGACTGCGCACGATATCGATCCCGGTGATGACCTCGGTCACGGTGTGCTCGACTTGAATGCGGGGGTTCATCTCGATGAAGAACCACTCGTGGGTGTCGAGATCGAGGAGGAACTCGACGGTGCCGGCGCTGTAGTAGCCGATGGACTTGGCGATTTTGACGGCGGCCTCGCAAAGCTCTTGGCGCACCTTATCGGGGAGGCCGACGGAGGGGGCGATTTCGATGACTTTCTGGTGACGACGCTGGACGGAGCAATCGCGCTCGTGGAGGTGAACGACGTTGCCCTGCTTGTCGCCGAGGATCTGCACTTCAATGTGCTTGGCGCGACCGATGTAACGCTCGAGAAAAACGGCGGCGTTACCGAAAGCACGCTCGGCCTCGCCCTGCGCCTCTTCGAGGAGCGGGATGAGGTCTTTGGGATCTTTGACCACGCGCATGCCGCGGCCACCGCCCCCGAAGGCAGCTTTAATAATGAGGGGGAAGCCGATCTTCTTCGCGATTTTGGCGGCTTCTTTGGGATCGGCGACGGGGTCTTGAGTGCCGGGAAGTGTGGGGACTTTGGCCTGATCGGCGATTTTGCGGGCTTCGATCTTGTCGCCCATACGGCCGAGGAGATCCGCGCTGGGGCCGACGAAGTTGAGGCCGTTGGCCTCGCAGGCGCGGGCGAAGTCGGCGTTTTCTGAAAGGAAGCCGTAGCCGGGGTGAATCAGGTCGACGTCCTTTTTCTTGGCGAGGTCGATGATGCCGGGAATGTCGAGGTAGGCGGCGACGGGGCCTTTGCCTTTGCCGACGAGATAGGCTTCGTCGGCTTTAAAACGGTGGACGCCGAAACGGTCTTCATTGGCATAGACCGCGACCGTGCGGTAGCCGAGTTCGGTGGCGGAGCGAAAGATACGGACAGCGATCTCGCTGCGGTTGGCGGCTAGGAGCTTCTTCATGTATGGGGTAGTTGAGGTAGTTTTGGTAGAGTCAGATAGAGAAATCAGTGCAGCTGCGAGTGTCAACAGGAGTTGCGTGGTTAAAACGTAGGGGCGTCATGACGCCCGCCGAACCTAAGCTGCGCTGCGGTCCTCACCCATGCGTCGCTCTACGAGCTATGCAGGACGCGGCAAGTGAAGCCCCTACGTTTCAAGTGCTTCCTTCTTCAACCCGCTGACGACCTTCCCGTTCCCCGACAGAAGGATAGCCACGGGGCGGGTCGATGGGAAATACGAACAGACTATCATAATAATCACAGTGATCGGCACGCACAGGAACATACCGGGAATACCCCAAATAGAGCCCCAGAGACCGAGCGAGAGCAGGATGACGATGGGGCTGAGATTGAGGCGATTCCCCATGAGCTTTGGTTCGACCAGGCTACCGATACAAAACTGCACGGCGGTGAGCACCGAGACAGTGACGATGAATGGCCCCAACGTATCAAACTGCACAAGGGTGAGTACGGAGGGGAAGGCGGTGGCGATGATCGAGCCGATGGTGGGGATAAAGTTGAGCAGAAAAATCAAGACCGCCCAGAAGCTGGCGAAGTGCACGCCCACCTGTTTAAGCACAAAATAGCTGATGATTCCGGTCGTCGCACTCGTCAGCACTTTGATACCAACATAGGAGCGGATGTCGGAGCGCATCTTATCGATCAACTCAAAGGCATCATCCTGCCGCTGCGGGTCGCGTATGATGGCTCGAATTTTATTACCGAAAGTGCGCTGCTCTAACAGTAAGAAGATAAGATACACTGTAATAATGCCCATACTGCTGACGAGCGAGCGTACCGTGGCGCCGAAGCTTTGTAAGTAGGCGCCGAAGTCTAGCTGATTCAGGAACTCGCGAATGTTCGGAATCTCCTCGGCACCGGCGAAGCTGTAGCCTTTGATGATGAGCGCCTCGAGGTTTTCCTGATACTCTGGCGCAACTTCAACTACGCTCTTTATATTGACCGTGATGAGCTGCACTAGATAGGAAAGGGAGAGTAAAATGATCGCGATCGCCAAGAGCATGGCCAGTGGCTTCGGCACCGAAAGGCCTTTGAATTTTGGCGATGAAATAGCGTGCGAGAGAATACTAATCAGATAGGCGACCGTGCCCGCGATCACAAGAGGCAAGAGCAGCGCTTGCCCGAGGTGGAGCAAGTAGAAGGTCAAGAAGACGATGACCATCGCCATGGCGACGCGTTGGATTTTCATAACACGGATTGTGAGTAATGAAGGGGCGTTGTCGAATGTGTTTCGCATTGCATGGGCTAGGCAGATCAACCAGCCTGCAGGCAAATGACGGCGCCCACATTGGAAACAAATCCCGACCATGAGTCGCTCAAAGTATTGAGAGACGAAGGGGTTATTTCGGCGGGGACTTTTTGGGAGTCGATCCGCGGAATCAACGAATCGCAAGAGTGGGCGCGTTGGGCGGCACGACTTTGTTTGCTGATTGGGTCGGCGCTCATTTTGGCGGCCTTGGTGTATTTCTTTGCCTTTAACTGGGATGCGCTTGGGCGCTTACAAAAGCTGGGCTTGCCGCAGGGGATCACGGTGCTCGCCCTAGTCGCGGGACATTTTGTGGGGGTTCGCCGGATTGGCGGGCAACTCTTGCTGGTGGCGGCTGCAATCACGGTAGGCGTTTGCTTTGCCGTATTCGGGCAGGTCTATCAAACGGGCGCCGATGCGTTCGGTTTTTTCGGAATCTGGGCGCTCTGTATTTTGCCGTGGGTGATCGCGGGAGCCTTTGCCCCACTCTGGGTGCTGTGGTTCACACTGGTGAATCTGACCGTGTGGTTTTTTTGGGATCAAGTCGGGCAGTTTCACTATGTCGAATACAGCTACCTCTGCATCGTCCTGACCGTAATCAACGGTGCGGGGCTGATCGCGCGGGAGTCGCTACAAACTCGCTACGACTGGCTAAAAGGGCACTGGATACGGGCGCTATTTTTACTCGGCGCATTGATCCCGTTACTGATCCCTGCGATCAATTTATTTTTGGAAGTCTCTTCGCACGGCACTCACTACGCTCAGTTGATGGGCACCGTGCTTTGGTTGCTCAGCCTCGGCGCGGCACACCTCTATTACACTCGTGTGCGATTTGATAGCACGGCAATCTGCATTGTGCTCGGCAACGGCGCGGTCTACCTGCTGTGCGGCATCGGCAGGATCTTTGACGAGATCGATCTCTACGAGGGAGGTGCCGGATTCTTACTCATGGCGCTCATCATAGGCGGCGTGACGACTATGGTCGTACGCCTTTTGCGTTGGCTGAAGCAGCGCTACGGCCAACCGGAAGGGGCTCAAGCATGAAGTTGATCGACATCATCGATGCGTCGGAAGCAGCCGCCGCCGAGGCCGCGCTAATCAAAGCGCAGGAAGCGACGGCTAAAGAAAAAGACCCAATTATCCTAAAAATCCTCACCGGTATTTCCGCATGGGTGGCGAGTTTGTTTTTGCTAGGCTTTATTATTGTCGGCCTCTCACCGGATGAAGATTCGATCATTTTTCTCGGTGCGGTGGTCGCAGGGCTGGCGATTCTCTCGCACCAAATCGCGAAGAACCCGGGCGTTTTCGTAGAGCAATCGACCCTCTCTTGCATGATGTGCGGGCACGTGATGTTGCTGTTCGGCATCCTCGTTCATTTCGACCGCGGCGAAGAGCTCCTGACTTTGGCCATCACTCAGACGCTACTCTGCGGCTTCCCCATCTGGGTCTTTAAGCGATCGGCCTACCAAGCATCGGCACTGCTGCTGGCAGTTTTCTTTTGGACATTCTATGCCGTGGAGATGAACACCCCGGGACTCTTCCGGCTGCTGCTCGCGGTCGAAGTTACAGCGTTTGGCACACTCACCCTTTGGCGTGCGCGGCGAGACTCGTTCACCTACGCGCTGGCTTTGGCCATTGGTACGACGATCTTTTTCCTCGATTGGGTGCAGTCGCTCTCTTGGAAAGGCGGTTTCAATGAAGCGCTCTGGCCAACGAGTCTCATCATGGCCGCGCTGGTTGCTTCGATCGGAGGGCACTTCATTGAGAAAGACGAACGCAGAAACCCAAAAATCATCTTCGTATTCGCGATGCTTCTGGCCTTGGCCTTTCTGAGTAGCCCCGGCCTACTCTACGCGATTGCTCTGTTGATCCTCGGCTTTGGGCTGCGCGATACGATCTTTGGCGGGCTGGGATTGATCGCACTACCCGTGTTTATTATCTACTTCTATTATTCGTTACAGGTGAGCTTGCTCGAAAAATCAGGCATCCTCTTCGTCTCTGGGCTAGTTTGCCTGCTGGTTGCGTATTTGGCGCACTGCATTTGCAGAAAGGAGCCAACCAACTCATGAAAACTGCACTTATCTGGCTCGGTGCGCTGCTTGCGCTCGGCGTGTTGAATTTCGCTATTCGGCAAAAGGAAGTGACTCTCGCCCAAGGTGAAACCGTCTATCTCAGGCTTGCCCCTGTGGATCCGCGCTCGCTCATGCAAGGCGACTACATGGTGCTCCGCTATGCGATCGCCAATCAATTGAGAAACGCAGAGCTAGAAGCCGTGGGTGGACGTATCGTGATCGAAATCGACGATCAGCAACGAGCCACATTCGTACGGCTCGATGACGGCAAAGACTTGAACGTTAACGAGCGCTACCTCGCCTACAAGAACCGCAGGGGTGCCCGATTCGGGATCGAGAGTTTCTTTTTTCAAGAGGGAAAAGGCGAGCAATACGCTGACGCCAAATACGCCGAGATCCGGCTTAGCCCGAATGGGGGCGCCATGTTGGTCGACCTAATCGAAGCACCAAAGAGTCGCCGAGAATAGCTCAACGACCATCCCTCTCGTGGCGTGCGAGCGCCTGCGTTGCGGTTGGCCGATTCGGGCGCTCGCGCGAGCACGCCACCGGCGCGGGATCTGCTACTTTTGGCGCAACGGATCACTGGTCGCGTCGATTCCACGCCACACAATCGGCGTAGTGGATCTGCCGCCCACCAAAAAGATCGAGCGCGCTACCGATGGTTAAATCGACTTTACCACCGCTCAGGCGGTCAACGGAGGCGAGATCTTCAAACGCATTGGCACCGCCAGCATAGGTTACCGGATTTGGGCAATGCGCTCCGAGAAACTCGACGAGACGCTCATCGATCCCCTCGCATTTGCCCTCCACGTCCGCAGCATGCACAAGAAATTCATCGCAACTTGAGGCCAGCTCGCGAATCGTCGTAGCATCGACTTCGAGATCGGTCGGGGTCTGCCAGCGATTCATCGCGACGATCCAACGATCCCCCTCTGCACGGCAGCTTAGATCGACGACCAGGCGCGTCTTTCCCACTTCGGCGACCAGTTGATCCAGTCGTTCAGGCAAGAAATGTCCTTTGGCATCAAAGAGCCACGAGGTCACGATCACGTGGCTGGCACCCGCCTGCAGCCAATCGGCGGCGTTTTCCGACCGAATGCCGCCACCGATCTGTAAACCACCCGGATAGGCGGCCAAAGCTTCGCGTGCCGCGGCGTCATTGCCCCCGCCCAGCTTGATTACATGGCCACCTCGAAGAGCGTCTCTCTGGTAGACCTCGGCATAATACCCCGCAGGGCGGTCGCTCTCGAAATTAGTCTGCAACCCCTGCCCATCCTCGCTCAAGCTTCCACCCACGATTTGCTTTACACTGCCATTATGCAGGTCGATACATGGGCGAAATTTCGTCATAGGAGGCAGACAAACTGAATGCTATTTAGCTGAAAAGCCTAAAGAATCGCGGAGTTCGGAGTAAGAGTTGAGTTCTCAGCGCATAGAATCAGGGAAAAAGCTTGAAAGAGACAACAATTCAAATAGGGTAAAAGGCTCAATTCACTTTATATATAACGTCACTCAGCTATGAAGACTCTGCGAATCCCCTTTACTATTCTTTGCCTGCTGGCTCTCAGCGCACTTTCTGCTCACGCCGCCCAGCTTGCGACCGCCAAGGTTCTCAAGATCGAAGGCACCGTAACCAAATACTCTTTGGACGGCGGAAATAGCCCCCTTAAGGTCGGCGACATCCTCGTACAAGGCGACAGCGTCTCCGTGACGGCTCTCAGCTCTGCAGATTTGGTTTTCTCCAATGGCTCCGAAATTACCGTTGAAGAAAACACTAGCTTTAACATCAGCAAGCTGGAGCAAGCCTCCTTTAGTGGCAACCAGAGCTACGAGCAGCTTCAAGCGGATCCAAGCCAGTCACAAACGCTACTCGAACTGAACTACGGCGAACTCGGCTTCCACGTTAAGAAGCTCAGCCAAGGCTCCAATTTCCAAATCGAAACCCCATTGGGCACTGCGGCCATCCGCGGCACACAAGGCTCAGTCAAGCTCTTCTACAATGCCGAACTCGGCCAGTTCCTGCTTATCGTTAAAAACAATGATGGTCTGGTTGATATCATCTCTCGTTACCTCGGTCAGTTCGAATACGGCAAGGGCAATGTCGGCGACAAAGGTTACGACAGCAACGTAAGCGACAATAAATCTGAACCGATTCCACAGAAACACACGGTGGTCATCCGCATTCAACGCGGAGATCCTGCCTTCGATGACCTCTTCCAGTCTTACAAGAACTTCATCCCTACGAAACCAGGAGTCAGTAAGCTACCCGATCCAGTGTTCACACCAGACGGAGGCGTCATCGTGACGAGTCCTGAAGATCAAGCGAAGAAGCCCAAATAACCTGCTGGCTCCTACAACGACTCGACCATCCAATATTTAGCAAAAGCCCCGGAGCATTCCGGGGCTTTTTTACGCAAGCACACATGCACTACCTCGCCATCGTCTCGATCATTTGGGCATTTTCTTTCGGCCTCATCGGCAATGCACTCGCAGGCGTAGACTCCATCTTCGTAGCCACAGCACGCCTGGGCATCGCTGGGCTCGTCTTTCTGCCCTTCCTAAGAATCGCCGCCATCCCCGCAGGCAGTCACCTCAAACTCATCGGCTGCGGGGCGATTCAGTTCGGCGTCATGTATGTGAGCTACATTAAGGCCTTCCAGTTCATCCCCTCCCACTTAGTTGCCCTTTTTTCAATCCTAACCCCGCTCTACATCGTGCTCATCCACGACTGTAGGCAGCGCCGGTGGAACCAAAAATACCTCTACGCCGCCCTACTCTCCATCGCCGGAGCCGCCATCATTAAAGCCAAGTCCGGAACAGACGGTTCCATCTGGATAGGCTTCGGCCTCATGCAAATCGCAGGGCTCGCCTTCGGCTTCGGACAAGTCTACTACCGCGACTGGAAGCGCAGCCACCCCGAGACAAAGGATCACCAGATATTCGCCCTCCCCTACGCAGGCGGCCTTCTCGTGGCGGCGATCGCCAGTGCGTTTTTTACAGATTGGTCGACCATTCAGCTCGATGCCAAGCAGCTCCAAGTGCTGCTCTACCTCGGTGTCGTCGCCTCTGGGCTCGGCTTTTTCCTTTGGAACAAAGGCGCCGTCCTCAGTCGCCCCGGCACACTCGCCGCCTTTAACAACGCAGTCGTCCCTCTCGCTATGGCCTGCTCCCTTTTCATCTTCGGCGAAATCGCCGAAATCGAGGGCGATGCTTTAGTTCGCCTTATACTGGGCAGCGCCTGCATCGCCGCAGCTGTCTGGATTGCTGAGAAAACCCCGGACGAAAGCTAGGCGGGACTTTACAAGCCATGCCAAGCGGCCATGTTTAACGCTTCCTCCCACATATCGAACCAACCAATAAATACTACTATGGCACTCACAACTGGCACCAAAGCACCTGATTTCACTCTAAAGACGAAGAACGCAGACGGTCTCCAAGACGTCACCCTCAGCGAAAACTTTGGCAAAAAGAAAACCGTCCTCCTCTTCTTCCCACTCGCATTTACCAGCGTCTGCATGAAGGAGATGTGCGACGTCAGCAGCAGCCTCTCCGCGTATTCCGACCTCAATGCCGCAGTTTACGGCATCTCCGTGGACAGCCCCTTCGCGCAAGAAGAAATGGCCAAGGTCGATGGCCTCAAGTTCCCGCTTTTGAGCGACTTCAACAAGGACGTCTCCGCAGCTTACGACGTAATCTACGCAGACTTGCTCGGCTTCAAGGGCGTCGCAAAGCGCTCCGCATTCGTCATCGATGAAAGCGGCGTCATCACTTACAGCGAATCCTCAGACGACCCACACGACCTGCCAAACTTCGACGCGATCAAAGCGGCGCTGAAAGGATAGAAAAACGAACAGTCATTTTTAAATGAAACAACCCCGGTTCTCGCGAACCGGGGTTGTTTTTTAAATGGATTACACCGCACTCAACAACTCGTGCTGTGGCGGTGCGAACTTAGTCAACTCGATGCCAACGACGGACGCTTGGTATTCTTCCATCGTGGGAATGCGTCCAAGAATCGCGGAGAGAACCACCACGGGGGTCGATGCGAGCAGGGATTCGCCCTTCTTTCGGTCAGAGTCTTCCACGACCCGGCCTTGGAAGAGACGTGTGGATGTCGCCATCACGGTGTCCCCCTTGGCTGCTTTTTCCTGATTACCCATGCACAGGTTACAACCGGGACGCTCCAGATACATCATGTTCTCGTATTCGGTGCGCGCCGCGCCTTTGGGCGCATTGTCATCGAATTCGAAACCGGAATACTTCTGCAGCATATCCCAATCACCCTCGGCTTTGAGCTCATCGATGATGTTGTAAGTCGGTGCGGCCACCACGAGTGGCGCCTTGAACTCAACCTTCCCTTGCTGTGCTTCGAGGTTCTTGAGCATGTAAGAGACGATTTTCAAATCGCCCTTATGCACCATGCAGGAACCGACAAAGCCAAGGTCGACGACCTTATCGCCACCATAGTAGGAAAGTGCGCGGATTACGTCGTGCGTATAACGCTTGGAGACGTCATCGTTGTTGACGTCCGGGTCAGCGATCATCGGCTCAACGATTTGATCGAGATCAACGACAAACTCGGCATGATACTTGGCATTGGCATCCGGAGTGAGTGCCGGCTTGGCGCCGGACTGGATCTCAGCGATACGGGTATTGGCCTGATCGACCAAGCCTTGAAGGACTTGAGCTTCGTTATCCATGCCCTTATCGATCATGATCTGGATACGGCTCTTGGCGATTTCCAGCGATTCGATCAAAGTCGCATCCTGTGAAATGCAGATCGAGGCCTTGGCCTTCATTTCTGCCGTCCAGTCGGTAAAGGTAAAGGCTTGGTCGGCGGGCAAAGTGCCAATGTGCACCTCGATGATCCGGCCTTGGAAGACGTTTTCGCCAAATTCCTGGAGCATTTGCAACTGCGTGGCATGGACGACATCGCGGAAATCCATGTGATCCTTCAAATCGCCCTTGAAAGTCACTTTGACCGACTCGGGGATCGGCATTGTCGCCTCGCCGGTAGCCAGCGCGAGCGCCACCGTGCCGGAGTCCGCACCAAAGGCCACGCCCTTCGACATACGTGTATGAGAGTCACCACCAATGATGATCGCCCATTCGTCCACCGTGAGGTCATTCAAGACTTTGTGGATCACGTCGGTCATGGCTGGATAGACGCCCTTCGGATCACGTGCGGTGATAAGCCCGAACTTGTTCATGAACTCCATGAGGCGCGGGATGTTGTTCTGCGCCTTCTTATCCCAAACGGAGGCGGTGTGGCACCCAGACTGGTAGGCCGCATCGACCGTCGGCGAAATAACGGTCGCCGCCATCGCTTCGAGCTCCTGCGATGTCATCAAACCAGTCGTATCCTGCGAACCGACAATGTTCACCTTCACGCGGACGTCCGAGCCTGCGTGCAAAGCGCCCTCGCCCATCACGCCGACTGCGTTCTTGTTAAAGATCTTCTCGACTGCGGTGAGTCCTTGCCCCTCGTGGGAAATTTCCTTCGCAGGTGCGTAAACCGGCTCCATAGCCACGCCGAGTGTCTCGGCGGCGAAAGTCTGCAGCTTCTTACCGAAGACGATCGCATACGAGCTACCGGCCTTGATCGATTCGAGCTTTTGCGGTGTCAGCGAAGCGGAAATGTCCACGAGCTCTTCATCACCGTTGTAGAGTTTTTTCTCTTTGGTGTTGATCGTTAAGACGGTGCCAGTGGCCACAGAGTAGGTTTGCTCCAAAATCGGGTCACCGCTCTCGTTCAAGACGGGCTTACCTTCGGCATCCAGCTTCTTGACCCAGTTCTTAAGGTCGATGCCGATACCACCGGTCACATCCACCGTAGTGAGGAAAATCGGCGAAATACCATTAGTGCCCGCCACGATGGGAGCGAAATTGACGAACGGCACATAGGGGCTGGCGGGCTTACCCGTCCATAGAGCCACGTTGTTCACGCCCGACATACGGGACGAACCCACTCCCATGGTGCCCTTTTCGGCGATCAACATCACACGCTTGTCGGGATGCTGCTTTTGAAGGCCTTGAATCTCGATTTGCGCCTCCTCGGAGATCATGCACTTACCGTGCAGCTCACGGTCTGAGCGGGAGTGCGCTTGATTGCCCGGAGAAAGCAAGTCAGTTGAGATATCACCTTCGGCCGCGATGTAGGTGACGACCTGAATCGTTTCGTCCACATCGGGAAGCTTGGTGAAGAACTCAGCCTTGGCATAGCTTTCAAGGATTTCCTTCGCGACCGCATTGCCCGCCTTGAACGCGACGTCCAAGCGCTCCATGTCCGCTTCATAAAGGAAAACCTGTGTCTTTAGAACTTCAGCTGCTTGTTGGGCGATCGATGCGTCATCACCGAGTGCCAAGTCGAGAAGCACTTCGATGGAAGGCCCACCCTTCATGTGGGACAACAATTCAAATGCGAAAGTCGATGAGATTTCCTCCACGACAGCATCTCCAAGGATGATCTCCTTCAGAAATTGAGCCTTTACCGCAGCCGCACTGGTCGTGCCCGGTAATACATTGTAGATAAAGAAGTGCAGAGAGTCTTTTCTGAACTCGTTATCAAAATCTTTGATCTGCTCAATAATCGCAGAAAGCAATTCACCGCCATCGATGGGCTTCGGGCTCAAGCCTTGGGTTTTACGTTCTTCGATCTCTTTGGTATAGTCTAGGTATGTGTTCATAGTTTCAAAATTTAGCATCAGCGTCTGCCCAAGCCCAAGTATTTCAAGAAGATTCTGCCGGAAACGCGCCCCGGAGCCTTCGCGCAGACAGAGCCCAGAATAGAAATACTGCATATTTCATGCCGCCTCGTGCCAGCCCAGTATTCCCCTATTCATTTGATTATTACTATAAAACTGACAAGCTAAACCTATGATTATGACAGACCCATTTAACGTGATCAAAGAGCTGAATGGCTCCAAATACTACAGTCTGCCTGCTCTCGCCGAACAGCCCGGAATGGGCGACATTTCCCGCCTACCCGTCAGCATCCGCATCGTCCTAGAGTCCGTCCTCCGCAACTGCGATGGCAAGAAGGTCATGTCCGAAGATGTCCAAGCGCTAGCCAACTGGAGCGCCTCGGAAAAAAGCAGCAAAGAAATCCCCTTCGTCGTCTCGCGAGTGGTCTTACAGGATTTTACGGGCGTGCCACTGCTCGTCGATCTCGCCGCAATGCGCGACGCCGTCGCCGAACTGGGTAAAGACCCTGCCGTGATCGAGCCGCTCGTGCCGGTCGACCTCGTGGTCGACCACTCGGTGCAAGTCGACCGTTCCGGCTCCGCCAACGCTTTCTTGGAGAACTTGAAGATCGAGTTCAGCCGGAATAAGGAGCGCTATCAATTCCTGAAGTGGGGACAGCAAGCCTTTGACACCTTCAGCGTGGTGCCGCCCGCCATCGGGATCGTCCATCAGGTCAACCTTGAGTATCTGGCCAAAGTCGTCTTCGAAAAGGACGGCGTCCTTTATCCTGACACGCTCGTCGGCACCGACTCACACACCACCATGATCAACGGCCTCGGCATTGTCGGCTGGGGCGTGGGCGGCATCGAAGCTGAGTCCGGTATGCTCGGGCAGCCCGTGTATTTCCAGACTCCAGAGGTCGTGGGCGTCCATCTCAGCGGCGAGCTCCCCGAAGGCACCACGGCCACCGACCTCACCCTCCGCATCACGGAAATGCTCCGCGAAGCCAAGGTGGTCGGTAAGTTCGTCGAATTTTATGGCGAAGGCGCCGCCAAACTCAGCCTAGCCGACCGGGCGACCGTCGCCAACATGGCTCCCGAGTATGGTGCCACCATGGGCTTCTTCCCGGTCGACGAGAAGTCGCTCGACTACCTCCGCCTCACCGGCCGTGACGAAAAGCAGATCGAAACCGTCAAGGCCTACTACGAAGCGCAAAACATGTTTGGCATCCCGAAAAAGGGCGAAGTCGATTACTCGGTCGACCTCGAGCTCGACATCGGCAGCATCGTCCCTTGCGTCTCCGGCCCCAAACGCCCACAGGACCGTATCGAAGTGCCCGCGCTCAAAGAACGCTTTAGCAGCCTGCTCAAAATGCCTGCGGCAGAAGGTGGTTTCGGAATCGCTCCAGATGACCTCGCCAAGAAAGTCCGCGTCAAAGAACCCGTCGCCGCAGGCGGTCGCGATGAGCCGACTGGTGGCGTGACCGACCTTTCCGCCGATGAAAACGCCTCCATGAACGAGGCCGAAATGGTGACCAACCGCCCCGCCACTCCGGGCGAAGGCGACCACCACGATCCTGCCACCCTGCCCGAGATCGCACATGGCCAAGTCCTCATCGCCGCCATCACCAGCTGCACGAACACGTCCAATCCGTCCGTCATGATTGCAGCCGGCCTCGTCGCCCGAAAGGCGCTCGAGAAAGGCCTCAAGGTTAATCCACTGGTCAAAACGTCGCTCGGCCCCGGCTCGCGCGTCGTCACCGACTACCTCGAAGAGACCGATCTACAGAAAGACCTCGACGCCCTCGGCTTCCAGCTCGTCGGCTACGGTTGCACCACTTGCATCGGCAACTCAGGCCCCCTCGACCCCATCATCGAAGACGCAATTAAAGACGGCAATATCGTCGGCGCCTCCGTGCTTTCTGGGAACCGGAACTTCGAAGCCCGCGTCCACGGCGCACTCAAGGCTTCTTTCCTTATGTCGCCGCCGCTCGTAGTCGCCTACGCACTCGCTGGGAACGTCAACATCGACCTGACCAACGACCCAATCGGCACTGACGGCGACGGCCAACCAGTTTACTTAAAGGACATCTGGCCAACCAACGACGAGATCGAAAGCCTCGTCCTCTCCGGCCTCAAACCGGAGATGTTCCGTGAGAAATACGGTGCCCTCAACGACGCCAATCCCGAGTGGAACGCCGTCCAGTCCAGCACCGGAGACATCTACAGTTGGGACGATCAGTCCACCTACATCCAAAATCCTCCGTTTTTCGAAGGCTTTGGCATGTCGGCAGGCAAGATCACCGACCTGACCGACCTGCGGCCGTTGGCCATCGTCGGCGACTCCATTACCACCGACCACATTTCCCCCGCTGGTGCGATCCAGTCAGACGGCCCCGCAGGCCGCTACCTCAAGGACAATGGCGTCGAGAAGAAGGATTTCAACAGCTTCGGCTCCCGCCGGGGCAACGACCGCATCATGACGCGCGGCACTTTCGCCAACGTCCGCTTCAAGAACAAGATGGCCGAGGGCAAAGAAGGCGGCTACACCAAGCTAATGCCTGAGGGCACCCCAGCGGACATCTTTGATGCCTGCCAAGAATACAAAAAGCGCGGAACCGGGCTGATCGTGATCGCGGGCGAAGACTACGGCATGGGCAGTTCTCGCGACTGGGCGGCCAAAGGCACTGCCCTCCTCGGCGTTAAAGCCGTGGTGGCCAAGAGTTTCGAGCGCATCCACCGCAGTAACCTAATCGGAATGGGCGTGCTCCCCTTCCAGTTCCCGGAAGGCGTGAGCGACAAAAGCCTTGGTTTGACTGGCGAAGAGACCTTTTCACTGAACGGGCTATCCGATCAGCTCAAGCCCGGTCAGTCCGTGCCCATGGTGATTAAGAAGTCCGATGGCAGCACACAAACGGTTGACCTTACCGTCCGGATCGATACGGATATCGAAATAGAATACTTCCGCCATGGCGGCATCCTTCAATACGTCCTCCGCGACATTCTCTCCGAACCTTAATCAAAGCCACTACGCGACTCTCCTCTCATGAGTGACCCACTGCAGCCCACCTTTCTCGTTAGCGCCTACACCGATCCGGTCGTGGTCAAGATTAACGGCAAAGCGAACTACTTGAATTGTAACTCTTTTCGCGAGTTCATTGAGACTATCATCGCCAGCGGGAGCCGCAATATCTTCATTGATTTTGAAGGATGCAAAGGCATGGATAGCACCTTTCTCGGCATCCTCGCCGGCACTGCAATCGAACTACGCAAGCTGTCACCCGCCGGCGAACTGATCATCGGCAAACTCAGCGAGCGCAACTACGAGTTGATCTGTAATCTCGGCCTGCAAAACCTACTGACCGTTTCCGAAGGGCAGACCGAAGCCGGCGAATCCTTCAATGCGCTCGAAAACCAGGAAGTTTCCGACGCAAAGAACATCCTCAAAGCGCACGAAAATCTGACCGAGGCCGACAAATCCAATGTCTCCAAGTTTCAAGATGTCATTGCCTTTCTGCGCAACCAAGTCGAGAAACAGAATAAAGACTAAGGCTGGACACGCTCCATCCGGATCAGCTCTCGTCCACACCGCCCCGGAAGATCACTCGCTATGTTGCCCTTTATATTCGGATTGCTTGCGGGTGGGTTTGCTCTGTGGCTGCTTTACGCAGGTAAGCGGCGACAGATCAAAATACTCGACGAAGACAAACAACTGCTCCGCCAGGAGAAACAGATCGTCGTCGAGTTCATGCACAACATGGTGGAAGCCGTGGCCGAAGGCAGCGACCGCGAGGCCATGTTTCAACGGATTATCCATGCGGCCATCCTGAGCACCGGCGCAATGAGCGCCTGCATCTTCGAGCGACGTCCCGACAACACCCTCAAAGGCATCGCAGTGGAAGGACTCTTTCCGCCGCAGCGCAAGCTACCCACCACCGTCGTTTCGAAACTCGTTACGCGAGCTCAGTTCCTCGAGAGCATTCTTAAATCGGAAACTTACAAGATGGGCGAAGGCCTCATCGGCCAAGTCGCTAAGTCGCGCCGCGCCCTACTGATCGCCGATGCACAGAGCGACCCGCGCGTCGTCCAACACGACGACGCCGCCCTGCAGGTGCGCTCCTTCATCGTCGCGCCCGTGCTCTTCCAGGGGGAGCTGATCGCCGTGCTTGCCGTGGCCAATCCGACCGATGGACTTGCGTTCACCGAGACCGATTTCTCCCTCGTCGAGTCACTAGCCGAGCAAGTCGGCCTCGCCGTGCACAACAGCGATGCGATGCAGCTTCAAATCGATAAAAACAAACTCGACCTCGACATCGAGCTAGCCAGCAACATCCAAGGCTTCCTCCTTCCGAAGACTTTCCCTCCTGCAGACCACATCGCCTTCGCCTCACACTACACACCTGCGCAAAAAATCGGCGGCGACCTCTATGATGTCTTTTCACTGGACGAAAAGACAATTGCTTTTGCCATCGCCGACGTCTCCGGCAAAGGCATTTCCGCATCAATCCTCATGGCGATCTGCCAGACACATTTGCGCCACTTCGCCAAGCAGCACCGCTCCCCCTCAAAAGTGCTCAGTATGATCAACGCCGCAATGGAACACACCATGCAGCGCGACATGTTTATCACCATGGTCTATGCGGTCATTGACTTGGAAACAGAGCAGCTCACCCTAGCACGCGCCGGACACGAGCTGCCTCTATTCTACGACCAACACACTGAAGGCGGCCTAGACGTTAACCCCATACAATCGCCCGGTATGGCCGTCGGCATGGTTCCTCCCGAGATCTTCGATCAAATCATCAAAGATACTTCGATCCATTTCGGTGCAGATGATGCGCTCCTACTTTACACTGACGGCATCACAGAAAGTGCCAATAAGCAGGGTGAAGAATACGGGAGCGAACGACTCACTGAATTGCTACGTAATCACGGAGAAAAGGACGCCCAGTCCATCATCGAACAAACACTAGACAGCGTTCACCGCTTCTCTCAAGGCACGGGGCAACAGCTCGACGATCTCACTCTCATTGCAGTGAAGCACGCGTAGCGCCGGTACTGTGGCGTGTACCCTTTGGGCACACGTCACAAAGTTCAAAACGTCGAAGCGCCGCTCCACTCTTGGAAACGATAGAGCCATGTTTTCCAGCGCAGCGACCAACCGGCTTCAGCCCAATCTTCGTAGGGAAGACTCTCTTCGTAGCCGTTCGCATTCGTCCATAAGCTCTCAAAGTAGGCATCGAACTCTTTACCAATTTCTGCCGCATCTTGAAAAAGCAGATTAGCTTCTAAATTAAAATTACACAAATTGCGGCGCGTCCAATTAGCAGACCCGAGGCAAAGTATATCCTGCCGAGCGCCGACGATACGCAGCACCTTGGCGTGATACTGCTCACCATGCGTAGCCGCCCAACGCACTTCAACGTCGCTAGCCTCCGCAAATTCCATCAGCTCGGCGGCAACTGCACGATTGGGGATGCCGTTCTTTTCGCGACCGAAGGCATCGCGATTAGCATCCATCAAGAGACGCACCTGTGCCCCCCGATTAATCGCTTCTCTAAAAGCTTCAACGATTCGACGGTCGGAAAAATAAAAAACTGCCGCATCGATCCGACTCCCTTCGGTCGCTTGATTGAGCTGCACGATGAGCTCATCATGAATCGCGCCCTCACTACGCCAGGCTACGGTCGGCGCACCGACACGAGCTTTCGGCAACGCGCTTGCACCGGGAATTCGCCCACGAATGGCAGAAATCGTCTGCGCGGCGGCAAGCCCGAGGCCATCTTGAACCTGCGCAGGATTGGCCGAAGACCACTCGGCTACATCGAGCTCTGAATGTGCCGCATAAATGGCGACTGCTCCTTCGACGAGCGCAGCGACATTGGAATGATTCGCACTCCCGTCCGCAGGATTCAAACTGCCGACCAATACCCGAGGCGCAGACTGCCGATAGCCGGTGACTAATACTTTGCGATGATTGGCCTTAAAGTAGAGCAAGCGTCCGAGCTGGGCTAAAGTCAGTTTCTCCCCATCACTGTCGAATAGGTTGGGCACGAGGCGCACATCGCTTTCAGCATCCACATCAGGTAAATACTGGTTCCAGAACCAGGCTTGCGGCGCATAGACTCGATTGGAATCGGGAAGCTGACTAAGATCTGTAAAAACTACAGGGATCCCAGCCTTCGCCAGTCGCTCATAATACTCCGGCGCTTGATCACCATAAATCCGGTTAATCGGATCGGTAATCACAATGATCGGCATATCCGGATTTTGGATACGCTTACGAATAAGAGCATCGGCCAACTCTTTGGCCAATGGCCGCAATCCTCCGGAAGCTTCGACCGCACCCTTCCATGGGTTCCAGAGGAAAAAGTCGGCAATGATAAAGGTTTCCGCAGACTGAATCTCACTGAGAATCGTATTAAAAATCTGGTGCTGGAGTATCGGCTGTTGCGTCTGATCATCCCAAAGCGTTCGATCGACCAGCAGTCGCGCTTCAGAATAACCGAAGGCCGGGCTATGAAGATCCGCACCGGGCGGAAGATCATTTTGCCTGAAGAGCAGATAAGGCAGGCAAATAACACCCAACAGGGCTCCGATCAGAATCCAGAGAAAGACTCGCATTAGCCATAAATATGTTCACCGCCGTGAACCATAGCAAGAATATGGCGAAAAAAGCCCGCAGCCGTGGTACGACTGCGGGCTTTTGATAAGAGATTTACACGTTACGCGCCGACTTTAACCGACTTAAGCTTCCAAATCTGCTTGGCGTATTCAGAGATCGTGCGGTCGGAGGAGAACTTACCCACACGGGCGGAATTCATGATCGCCATCTTAGCCCAGCGTTTCTTGTCGCCGAAAGCTTTGTCGACCTCTTCTTGCGCACGCACATAGTCGGCGTAGTCAGCCAAGCAGAGGAAGGGGTCGCCTCCTTCGAGCCAGCTACTGCAGAGCGGCGCGAAGGCGTCGTGCTCACCAGGAGTGAAGTAGTCCGAGCGCAGCCAATCGATGACAGCTTTAAGCTCCCAATTGCTGTTATAGTAGTCGTAAGGGTTATAACCCTTTGCACGAATGGCATCGACTTGCTCAACGGTGTTACCGAAGATGAAGATATTCTCGTCGCCGACTTCCTCGCCGATCTCGACATTGGCCCCATCGAGCGTGCCGATGGTGAGCGCGCCGTTGAGAGCGAGTTTCATATTACCAGTACCAGAGGCTTCTTTGCCAGCAGTGGAGATCTGCTCAGAGAGATCAGCCGCAGGGATCATCTTCTCGGCCATGGTCACACGGTAGTTCTGAGGGAAGACGATTTTAATCTTACCGTTGATACGGGGATCGTTGTTCACCTTCTCAGCGACCTTGTTGATGGCGCGGATGATATTTTTAGCCAGCGCATAGCCAGGCGCAGCCTTCGCTCCGAAGATGAATACACGTGGATTCATATCGTAGTTCGGATCGTTGAGCAGGCGGCGGTAAAGCGTGAGGATGTGCAGCAAGTTCAGGTGCTGACGCTTGTATTCGTGCAGGCGCTTGATCTGCACGTCGAAGAGCGCGTCGGGGCTGATCTCGGTGCCGGAATCGGCGAGCACGAAGTCGGCAAAAGCTTCCTTGTTCGTGCGCTTGATGTCCATGAAGCGCTTTTGGAATTTGGCATCGTCGGCCAACTTGGAAATGTCCTGAAGCTTATCGAGGTTCTTCGGCCAGTCGTCGCCCACCTTCTCAGTGATCAACTCGCTGAGCCCCGGGTTACAAGCGAGCAACCAGCGACGCGGCGTGATGCCGTTTGTCATGTTGATCAATTTGTTCGGATAGAGCTCGTGGAAAGTCGCGAAGAGATTCTTCTTCAACAACTCAGTGTGTAGCGCAGCGACACCATTGACCTTAGTCGAACCCACGACAGAGAGGTAAGCCATACGCACCATCTTAGGCTGGCCTTCTTCAATAATGGAAAGCTCGGACTTTTTGGCGTCGTCGCCCGGCCACTTAGCTTCAACTTCGTCTTGGAGGAAGCGGGAGTTGATCTCGAAAATAATCTCGAGGTGGCGTGGCAGCACTTTCTCGAAGAGCGGCACACTCCACTTCTCCAACGCTTCAGGAAGCAAGGTGTGGTTGGTGTAGTTGCAGCAACTGCGAGTAATCTCCCAAGCGGCATCCCATTCGAGACCATAATCGTCGATGAGGAGGCGCATGAGCTCGGGAATAGCGATGGCCGGGTGCGTGTCGTTGAGCTGGAGAGCATTGTAATCGGCAAAATCCGACCAATCACTGTGGTTAGCATGAAAACGGCGGATAATATCCTTGAGTGAGCAACTCACGAAGAAATACTGCTGCACGAGGCGAAGTTCCTTACCGTTTTCAGTAGAGTCATTCGGATAGAGCACCTTCGAGATTGTCTCGCCCATAGCCTTTTCGCGCACGGCTTCGACGTAGCCACCATCGTTGAAGATATCCAGGTCGAACTCTTGCGTGGATTTAGAATCCCACAGACGAAGGAAGTTAACGGTCTCGCCACCGTAGCCGACGATGCCGATGTCGTAAGGCACGCCTTCGAGAACTTTACAGTCGACCCACTTCGGCTTGAACACGCCCTTGCTATCCATCTGATGCTCGACGCGACCATAGAGCTGTACCTTCTGCGAAAAATTCGGGCGCATAACTTCCCAAGGGCAGCCCTTCTCCATCCAAACATCAGGATGCTCGACTTGGAAGCCGTCCTTGAACTCTTGGCGGAAGAGGCCGAACTCGTAGTGAATGCCATAGCCAACGGCAGGGAGGTCGAGCGTCGCGAGTGAATCTAGGAAACATGCAGCGAGGCGACCGAGGCCACCGTTGCCCAAGCCCATATCGGCTTCTTCGTCGGCGATTTGCGTAAAGTCTTGACCGAGTTCGGTGAGCGCATCGCGAGTTTGCTCGAAGAGGCCGGAGTTATGCAGATTATTAATGAGCAAACGACCCATCAAATACTCGAGGCTCAAGTAGTAGGCGCGGCGTACTTTCTTTTCGTGGTGCACAGCCTGCGTCTTCATGAAGCGATCCAGCAAGCGGTCGCGCACTGCAGAGCAAGTGGCCATCCACCACTCGTCTTTAGTCGCATTCTCAGGGTGGCGAGCAAGCGTGAAACGCAAGTGATTGAGGATCGATGTTTTCATCGAATCTTTAGTGTTCCCCACGCTGAAGCGGAAAGATTTTTTCGCGGCCTTGGCGGCTGGCGTTTTTTTCGCAGTGGATTTTTTAGGCTTTGTAGCTGTTGTAGTCATTTGAAGTATTGTTGTTTGTCGAAAATGTGATTCGGGTCGCAGGGCACCCGAGAAAGTGAATGAGATAGGCTTTTCCACCCAAGATGGAAGGTTGAAAGCAGAAAAGAGGCCGTTTCTGCTTAAAAGTGGTCTCCATATATGGAAAATTTATCCACTAATCGACTATTCAACCGTTTAACCGACAAGGGGCTCACTGAGCACGCAAGGTAAGAGCGCCGCGTCCTTCATGCCGTGGATGATTTTTTTGTCGGCGGGGCAGAGCGTAGCAAGGATGCCTTGGAGATTGGCCGCTTTCGCCGATTCATCGACGAAATAGTAAGGACAGAGCCGCATTCGCCCCTCCATCTGGTAAAGGCTGCCATCGTCTCGATAGACGGGGTGGCGAAGACGCTTGGGTTTTTCGTAGGTCTGTAAGATGTGGAGCGACGTGTCGGCCATCGCAATCGCCTGCTGAATGGCGCTCTCCCAGTCGGCGCGTGAGGAATCGCTACCCAAGGTAACGCTTCGGGCGCCCCAAGCACTTTCGTGGAAGCCGCTGATCTTGATGATCAGGTTGCGTTCTTTCTTACTCGCTTCGATCAGTTGCGACCAATCCGTCATCGGCTTGCCGCCGACGTAAGGCGCATCAAGCACCGCATTGGGCGGCAGCTCGACCGGATCCATGACCCAAGTTTGCGGAATCACTTTAGCCAGCGTCTTGTAGGACTGCTTAGAGAGGCTCTCCCTCCAATAATCTTCGAGGATATGATGGTGGAAGAGTGCGAGATTCAGCTTCTCCTCCTGAAAAGCTCGCATCGGAGGCGTCAAGCTGACTTGCGCCGCCTCACGAGCTTTGAGCAGAAAGTCGGCAATCGAAACATTGGCCAAATCAAAGAGTTCCCAAAAACGGTAGATTACATCCACCTTTTGCGGATCACCATCGATACCCACACAGATATCATCGCCCAGCGGCATCACGTCATCCGGATGAAAAACATGCACTCGCTTACCTTTCTGCCGGAGCTGAGAAGATAGCCACTCCATCTCCGGGCGATAGGTCGCTGCTTCGTCGCTGACAAGAATCGCGATATAGGGTGCTTTCACATTCGGAACACGGCTGGCCAAGGCGCGGTAGAAAGCATCCACCATATCCTGCGTCCCGGCACCAATTAAAGCCTCTCCATGGACATCCGTATAGAGGCGATTAAGGAATGCCGTCAGGCCAATACCACCGGGCACTGAGTCGATTTCTGTCATGGCAAAACCATCATCCGTCATCAGTAGGTCTGGGCGGATCACCATTGGTGCCGCTCCACGCAGGGCTTTAGCCCGCGCGTGTTGAACTAATGCCTCCGGCTTACCGCGATCCAAGTAGGCCGCGACCCAAGGTGCTTTCAAAGGACGATTACGGAGCAGGTTTTTACCCTCAGCTGAACGCAGATAGAGGGTTTCTTGAGCCCTATAGAATTCGTAACAAGCCTGGCCGATTTGCTCGATCTGCTTCACCTGAGCAGGACTCAGTGGGAACGCCTCCGGCGAGTAGCGCCAAGTCTTATTCTCGAACAAGCTCTGGTCGGAAAACGCACGCAGTGCGTCCTCATAGCTGAGGGCTCCTGAGGTATTATCCGAAATCATAGTATTCACAGTATCTATGGTGGATGAAGATAAGATATTCTCATCAAATGCAAACACTCATTCAGTTCCTAAGGTGAGCTCAACACCTTCGGGTGTGCTCACAACTAAGCCCCGTCTATTTCAGAAGACACCTCAGAGACACGAATGTAGGCCTACAGCCATCCTAAACATATACCGATGAGCTATTTACCCCTCGCCACGCAAAAAATAACTGCTAATTCTAACGATAATGAAGATTCACTATATCTTGTGGCCATTCCTCGCGCTATCAGGAATGGAGTCTCAGCTCTACTGCGAGACAATACAAGCCACATGGGTCGGAACCGAAACTGGAGGCTGGTGGGAAGCGAGCAATTGGTCGAATGGATCGCCTCCGGGCAACACGCCCACTGATCGATACAACGTGCACATTGACGGAGGCAATACTTCGGTTGACGCCACAGTCCTAGTAAGCGGCGGCACTGCCGGCATCAATACTTTACAGATCGACGCAGGCGACAGTTTGCAACTGGACGCCTACACTGCCGGTTTCTTAATCGATGGAACGGATCTAGGGGCCGGAGAAATAGTTAACGATGGCCTATTGTCTATCAACGGCGACCAGGCGGGTGAAATGCCCTACTTATCAATTAAGAATGCGGTCACTTTGAATGGAACCGGCCTAACCCATCTACAAGGGAACGCCTCCATCCTATCGACAGGACAACCAGAGGATACACTTACGATTCAATCCAATCATAGTATTAGCACAAGCGATTCCTCCGACGTAATTATCGGTGATGGCGACCTAACAATCATCAACCGAGGGACTATCTCCTCGCAGTCAACTGAGGGAACCGAAGGCCAGATGCAGCTACTGCATGATGGCGGATCCATCAACGTAGGCTTAATCGAAGCCAACGGTGGACAACTGCATGTGACAGTTGTGGACGAAAATAACAATGATGACCTTTTTCTCAATAACACGGGTGGTCGACTCGTCGCCTCCGCGGATGGCTTTCTTGCCACTTACGGCATCAACGGTGGCTCAATTGAAGCGCTCGATCAGGGCATCGTTTACTTCTCGAACGTAAAAAACGCTACATTCGAAACTTCTGAAACAGGACGCGCGATTAATCAATTTCCCGAGGGACGCTTGGAAACTCTAACCAACAACGGGAATATGGAGATATGGGCCACCGGATTCGTCCCTCCTACAGACGAATCATACCAACGACCTACATTCAAAGGTGACCATTCGAACAATGGGCATATTCTATTAAAACACCACGAAAACTCAACAGGCGAACCTTATCATGGGGTCTTCCATGTGGACGGCACCGTCACACTCGGTGGCACAGGTGAGCTGGAACTAGGAGAATCCGCAGGTCAAATCAGAGGACTCGTAGACGAAACCCCAGACATTCTAATCAATGAAGTCGGGCATACCATTATTTCGAAGGAAGGGAATGGATACGAATTCAGCGGGGAGACGAATCAAACAGTAGGAGATGGGACCTTAACGATCATTAATAAAGGTATGATCACCACAGAACCAAACGGCAGCGGAGAGGCGTTTCTACGAATAATCCCTAATGGAAATTCTAAAAATGAAGATACGATTCGAAGCAATGGGGGTATGCTTTTAATTGAACAAAAGAATTTCAACTTATCGACCTTCCTCGATAACTCAGGCGGATTGATTGAAGCAACGGGGAGTTCTTATCTTATGGCATATGGTGTCGAAAACGGAACGATTAGGGCAACCGATAATGCAACGGTAGTTGTAATGAATGTTAAAAACCTTGTCTTAGATGCTGAAGGTAATGGCTCTCTCGCAACTGGCTATGAAGGCTCCTTCGAGAGTCTTACCATCAACAGCCCCCTCACATTCCCTTTATTCACTCAAATCGGCAGGAACTCCCTACCTGTCTTAAAAGGCGATTGGATAAACAACAGTATTATTTCGATCACGGATAACTACGAAAATGAGGTCCGCTATCCATCGGGATTACTAGAAGTTGATGGAACTGTAACTCTCAGCGGAAACGGTGAACTAGAGCTTAAAAGATCCGCAGGGCAAATCAGAGGACTCGTGGACGAAACCCCAGACGTTCTGATCAATGAAGTCGGGCATACCATTATTTCTAAAGAATTGAATTTAGGTTTTTATCCTAATCCTAGCACCCAGTCGCTCGGAGATGGCAGCTTAACAATTATCAACAGAGGCACCATCACCACACAATACGGAACCTTGCAGCTACTGCATGATGGCGAATCCATCAACGAAGGCTTAATTGAAGCCAACGGTGGACAACTGTATTTGACAGTTGTGGACGAAAATAACGATGATGACCTTTTTCTCGATAACACAGATGGTCGACTCGTCGCTTCAGCGGATGGCTTTCTTGCCACTTACGGGATCAACGGTGGCTCAATCGAAGCGCTCGATCAGGGCATAGTTTACTTCTCGAACGTAAAAAACGCTACATTCGAAACTTCTGACACAGGGCGCGCGATTAATCAATTTCCCGAGGGACGCTTGGAAAGTCTAACCAACAACGGGAATATGGAAATATGGGCCACCGGATTCGTCCCTCCTACAGACGAATCGCATCAACGACCTACATTCAAAGGTGACCATTCGAACAATGGGCATATTCTATTAAAACACCACGAACACTCAACAGACGATCCCTATCACGGGGTCTTCCATGTGGACGGCACCGTCACCCTCTCTGGAAACGGAGAACTCGAATTGGATGCTACGGCTGGCAACGTCGAGGGGTTGGTGGATGAAACGCCTGACATCCTGATTAACGAGTCAGGGCATACGATCAGAGGTCTAGGCACCATTGGAGGCAGCGAACTCGAAGTAGAAAACCGAGGCATCCTCGCCCCGGGTCTTCCTATCGGAGAACAAAAATTCGATGGCTCGATACAATTCACGGACTCCGCGAAGCTGGAAATCGATTTGGGCGGCCTTGTTCCCGGCACAGAGTATGACCGACTTAATCTGCTAAGCGGCACGATGACGCTGGCGGGAGTGCTTGAAATCTCGCTAACCGATGAGTTCGCCCAGAACATTATTGAGACGGACTCATTCACCATCATTAGTTGCGAAGAAGGCTCTCAGCTATCCGGCGGATTCTTAAACGTGACGACAGGAGGCCGCATTTTGACTCAAGACGATGCAGGTTCCTTCAAGGTAGAATTAACGGACACCAGCCTGACCTTATCCGACTATCAAACGGCACCTGTGGCTCCGCCCCACCGCGAGTCATGGACATGGCTACATTTCGGCGATTTAAACCCGGCAACAGAAGCTCTCGTCTGGGGTGCACTCGCTGACCCGGATAGGGACGGAAAGGACAACGACTACGAATACATATTCGGTTTTGACCCGAACTCGGGCGCCTTTGAATCGCCCACACATTTTCTAACTCAAAGCCCAACTCTTTCCGGGCAGTGGACGGTTCGATTGAGGCAACGCACAGAGGCATCGAATCCAAATCTACAATACACGATCTTTCATCGAAACAGTTTAAGCTCCGGCGATTGGGACGACATCACTGCCGACGTCGCCGAGCAAGGGCCGCGCGAGGCAATCAGCGACGAGATCGAGTGGGTAAAATACCTTCTACCTGCCTCAGAAGCGCACTCTCGATTTATCAAAGTTCAGGGCGTGGAATCCGCCCCTGAATAGTAATAACCGACAAAGCACGGCCGATCACTCATCACCAAATTCACGGTCTGCGGCGGCTTTCCGCGAAGTCGGACCACCCGCGCGGAGCCATGCGTGGACGAAGGGGTCGAGTGCACCATCCATCACAGCCTGCACATTACCGGTTTCAACTCCTGTGCGCAGGTCTTTGACCATTTGATAGGGCTGAAAAACATAGGAGCGGATCTGGTTGCCCCAGGCAATTTCGCCCTTTTCCCCGTAGAACTTCTCCATCTCGCTGCGTTTTTCGTCCTCCAGCTTTTCGTAGAGGCGCGATTTGAGCGTCTTCATTGCGGTGGCCTTGTTCTTGATCTGCGAGCGCTCGTTTTGACAGGTCACCACGATGCCGCTCGGGATGTGCGTCAGGCGCACAGCCGACTCGGTGCGGTTGACGTGTTGCCCGCCTTTGCCGCTGGCTCGATACACGTCGGTGCGGATATCGGCCTCGTCGATCTCGATATCTATGTCGTCTTCAATTTCTGCAATCACATCCACCGAGGAAAAGGACGTATGCCGTCGGGCGTTGGAGTCAAACGGACTGATCCGAACGAGGCGGTGCACCCCGCGCTCGGCTTTGCAATAGCCGAAGGCATTCGGCCCCTCCACACGTATCGTCGCCGAGCTGATACCGGCTTCTTCTCCCGGTTGGATATCCAAAATCTCAGTTTTGAAACCGGCCTGCTCCGCCCATCGGCTATACATGCGCAAGAGCATGTCCGCCCAATCACAGCTCTCGGTGCCACCCGCACCGGAGTTAACAGTAAGAAACGCGTTGCAGGCGTCGTGCGGCCCACTGAGGAAGGATGCCAATTCCAATTGATCGAGCTTCGGCTGTAGGCGCTTGAGCGTATCGATCACCTCCTGTTGATAGGTCTCCGCCTCTGGGTCGTCGCCCATTTCGTCGACCAGCTCCAGCATGGCGTGCATATCGTCGATCTCCGCACGGAAAGCACTGGCAGGATTTACGATGTTTTTCAGCCGATTGGCCTCGCCGATCACTTTTTGGGCAGCCGTTTGGTCGTCCCAAAAACTAGCTTCCGACATTTGCGCTTCGAGCGCGACTATGCGTTCTTGCTTCGTATCCCCGTCAAAGATACCTCCAGATATGACCCGCACGGCGGGTGATCTCTTCAATTTGCGAACGAACTTCCGGTGTCATCAGATTCATAAGCCTGAGTGCAACAAAGCCCGCCGAATATTAAAGATTAAAATGTTTACCTCCGTTTTTCGGAAAACGGTTGAACTTCCACGACTCCCCCATACTGAAATCGTAGCCGAAAGCGTGAGCTCGTAGCCGAAAGCGTGAGCTTTTGGACGCACCGCCCGGTCGGGTTCGCCTTCCAAAAGCTCACGCTTTCGGCTACATATTTGACTTTTCCATGAATATTTCCCTCTTCGACTACCACTTGCCCGCGGAGCTGATCGCCCAAGAACCGGCAGCCGTGCGCGATGCCTCGCGCCTCATGGTCGTCAATCGTGCCACGCGCGAAGTCACCCATACGCTATTTTCGGAGATTGGCCAGTATCTGCCGCCTAACCCGCGTTTCTTTCGAAATAACGCCGCCGTGCTCAAAGCCAGAATCTTCGGGCAGCGCCCGACTGGGGGCAAAGTCGAATGCCTGCTCCTGCAACCCGCCGAAGATGCACTCACTTGGTGGTGCTTGCTCAAACCGGGCAAAAAGACCCTCAACGCCGGCTGCTTCGGACTCCCCGGCGAGTATCAGGCCGAAGTGCTCGAAGCCGGCAGTAACGGCAACTACCGCGTCCGCTTCCATCCCGAGCGCAACGAATCGGTCACCGATCTGTCCGAACGGCTCGGCATTCTCCCCCTGCCTCCTTACATCGAGCGAACCGACGACGACCCTCGCAGAAGTACCGACAACGATCGCTACCAGACCGTCTATGCGGACTTGGATAAGCGTATCGCCGTGGCCGCGCCCACGGCAGGACTGCATTTCACGCCCGACTTGATCGCGCAGCTCGAGACGAATGGCGCCCACTTCCACGACCTCACCTTACAAGTAGGCATCGGCACCTTTCACCCGATTCAGGTCGAGAATATTAAGGATCACAACATCCACCGCGAATGGTATGAAATCCCGGCTGCCGCCTTTGCCGAACTGAAGAATCCCGATGCCGGCGCCCGCATCGCAGTCGGCACGACCTCCGTGCGCTCAATCGAAGACGCGATGCGCCGCACGCAAACCGCGCCGGCCGCGCCCGGCGAAGCCTTTAGGCGAAGCGGGGAAACCTGCCTGACACCTTCCGGATCTGTTCAAGCCGAAGCCGACATTTACATCTACCCGCCCACCGAGTTTGCCGCAGTGGATGCCATGATCACCAATTTCCACCTGCCTAAATCAACGCTACTCTGCCTCGTCTCCGCCTTTCTCACCCCCGGGAGAGAAGACGGCATCGATTGGTTAATGGAACTTTACGCAGAGGCCATAGATCACAAGTATCGCTTTTACAGCTACGGCGACGCCATGCTCATCCTTTAGCCCAGCCCCTCAAAAGAAACGGGAATAACCCGCCCCGAAGACGCTCACATGAAAGATACAGAGACTTTAAACTTCGACCAGATAGTGAGTGCCTTTTACCAACCGCTCTATCGTTTCGGCTACAGCCTAGCCAAGAACGAGCACGAGGCGGGCGACTTAGCCCAGCAGACTTTTTTCATTTATGCGGAAAAAGGCGACAGCTTACGAGATAAGTCCAAAGTCAAATCCTGGCTTTTCACCACACTCTACCGAGAATTCCTCCGTCGCCGCCGCAAAGACAGCCGAATGGATCACTACGAACCGGAAATGCTCGAAGCCGCCGGGGGCAGCACCGAGCCGCACATCCGGCGAACGATGGACGCGAACCTCGCCCTTGAAGCCCTCGCCGAGGTGGACGAAGTCTACCGCCAGCCCCTCGCCCTTTTTTATATGAAAGATCTCTCCTACAAGGAGATCGCCGAAACGCTCGACGTGCCCATCGGCACGATCATGTCGCGCCTCTCCCGGGGTAAAGCCCAGCTGCGCGACATATTTAAGCGCAAGGAAACCGAAACCGCCTAAGGAGATTCTGCCACTATGCAACGCGACGAAGCCAAACAACTCCTCGAACTCTGCCGCCCCGGCCACGACGAAGACCGCCAAGACCCCGCACTCGCCGAGGCCTTCGCTCTGCTCAAATCCGACGCCGCGCTCCGCGCTTGGTTCGACGAGCAACAAGCCGCCGACGCCCGGATCAGCGAAAGCATCAACTCGATTGAACCCCCATCCGATCTCAAGGCCAGCATCCTAGCCGGCATGCGCCTGCATCAAGCGAACGCCTCAAGTGAACACGCCGAAGCTGCGATTCCTTTTCCTGAGCAAAAAATCGGCGCACCCCGCAATTCTAATTGGTGGCTCAGTCCCTGGACAGGCATCGCCGCTCTCTTTGTCATCATGATGGTCATACTCAATGTACCCAAAGGGGAATCCAGCGCACCGAATCAAGCCAACCAACCCGCATTGGCCGGCCTTCCACCGGTGATCCAATTTCTATCACAAGAAATCGACTCACTCAAATCACGGGATTTCGATAAGCGCGACAATCAGGCAGATCATCTCCAAACCTTCCTTGCCAGCACACAGGCTCCCTCGCCGGCTTCGATCCCTGATTGTCTCGGAAAAATGCCCACGATCGGCTGCGTCACATTTGAGTATGAAGGCTCAAAACTCAGTATGATTTGCTTCAAGGACGGAGAAGTGTATCATCTCATCACAGCCGACAAAGCCACCTATCCTGGCGCACTCTCGACCGAACCCGAGGTGTTTCAATGCAAAGACAAAGCCTTCCGAGTCTGGGTCGAAGGGGAGCAAGTTAAAATCCTCACCGTCCACGGCACCAAGGAAGACATCCCCGAGTTTATCTAAGAACCCACTACCATGAAAAAACGACTCCTCCTACCAACTACACTTCTTCTCTCCTCACTCATCGGCCAAGCCGCCGAAGTCGAAACCTACACCATCGACCCAACACACTCGTCGATTAAATTTAGCATTCGCCACTTTGTCGCAAAAACGACCGGTAACTTCGGCAAGTTCGAAGGCACACTTAAAATCGACCGTGAAGACCTGACGAAGAGCTCCGCCCAAGCCACGATCCAGGTCCCATCGATCGATACCGACAACAAAAAGCGCGACGCTCACCTACAGGAAGACGACTACTTCAACGCGGCCAAACACCCCTTGATGACTTTCACTTCCACAAAGTGGGAAGCCACCGACGATGCCGACGAATTCAAAGTAACCGGCGACCTCAGCTTCAACGGCGTAACGAAACCCGTCACCCTCGACGTCGAGCTGCTCGGCTTCGGTGAAGGCATGCGCGGTGCCTACCTTTCCGGATGGGAAGCCTCCGCGACTATCGACCGCACCCAATGGGGCGTCAGCGCAGGACAACCTGCCGTCGGCAACGAAGTCGACATCACGATCAACATCGAGGCCTTTCGCGGCTAAGCCTCCAGACTAAAAATCGCGATTCTTCGTATCGACGACCAGCGTCACGGGGCCGTCGTTCTGAGCCTCGATCTCCATGTGCTCACCGAAGACACCTGTCGGCACCGCGCGCTCTAGCATCGCAGATAACTGCTGCACGAAATATTCGTAAAGCGGCACCGCCTGCTCTGGGAGCGCCGCCCGATTAAATGAAGGGCGATTCCCCTTCTTCAGACTTCCGAAGAGTGTAAATTGACTGATGACCAATGCCTCTCCCGAGATGTCCGTCAGCGAAGCATCCATACGTCCCGCCTCGCGCTCAAAAATCCGCAGCTTAGCGATCCGCGCGACCAGCCAGTCGGCATCCGCCTGCGTATCCTCTTTACCAACGCCTAAGAAGACCAGCACCCCGTGCCCAATCTCGCCGACATCCAAACCTTTGACCGCCACTTTAGCTGAGGCCACTCTTTGAATCACTGCTCTCATAGCACGACTCAAACGGATTCGAGAACGGAGACAAGCTTCCGTCGTAGCCAGGTTGGCTTGCCGCCTGACCGATCGAAGCCGCAACTTCCAATCGTATGGGGCGGCAAGCCAACCCCACTACCCTCCACAGTTGCAATCGCCCACGACACACTTACCATTCATACTACCATGAAGCTAATCCCCACCCTACTCACGCTATTGGCCATCGCGCTCTCCGGATGCGTTTCACCGACGACCGTAGATTATGATCGCGCCGCGGTCGCTAAATTCCCCAGCTACAAATGCTTCACCATCGATAGCCGCGAGACCCGTTCGAACTATCAAGACGTCGTGCTCAGTCCCATTGTGGATCGCCGAATTGAACAAGCCATCGCCCAAACACTACTCGCCAAGGGCATGCGCAACGATTGCGCGCAGCCCGATTTCAGGATCACTTTCAACACAGTGACGAAGACCAAAACCGAGGTAAACGATCTAGGCGTCGGCCCCACACCTTTTCGTCGGCACCCCTACTTCGGATACTCCGGCTATAGCCAAATTGACATCGATCAATACGAGCAAGGCACCTTCATCATCGATATTATCGACAATCAAAGCAAAGAACTTGTCTGGCGTGGCGCGCATACCAAGCGCTTAGGCTGGAGCGCACCCAGCGATGAAGAAGTCCAAATTATCGTCAGTGAAATATTGGCCGAGTTCCCGCCGATGTAAGCAGCCCGTTGGAGTACGCCCTTCAGGGCGTCACCGCACACACAAAAGATTGATACTCCATCGAATCTGCAACTAGATGACTCTTGATGGAATCGTCCAAAGCAGATCAGTCCAACCCTCGTCCGCTTCCATGGTGGGCGGTGTGGGCTCTCGTTGGACTCGCCGCCCTGCTCAGCATCTGGACATGGCAGAAGTGGGACTCCGTATGGATCGAACCCAGCGATGGCTTCTTCCCTCCTGAATGGCAGAACGAAGACCTTGAGACACTCGCATGGCGATATCCCATCTACCGCTCCAACGACACCTACCAATGGGTGCACATCGCCGATGCCCTGAGTGAAGGTAACAGCATCCCACTGCACCACCGCTTCGACGAAGGGCTCCCCGAAGGACGTCCTAACCGCTGGCACTCAGGGCTCGCCTACGCCTTAAGCGCGAGTGGCTCGATCGTAGCCACGATTAACGACTGGCCGACCGTGCGTGGCATCCACCACAGCGCCCATTGGCTCGGTGCCTTCATCCACCTCAGCGCACTCCTCGGGGGATCCGCACTGATCGGTCAACTGGCAGGGCGCCGCGCCGCACTTCTCTTCGCCGGGCTCTATTTCTTTAATGCCGCCATCGCTTGGGACTTCGCGTTTTCCCGCCTCGACCACGAGGCCGCGTTTCAATTCTGTTTCCTCTTTCACCTCATCGGACTGGCTGGCCTCTTAAGAACCGAAGGAAAACGCCCAACCCGCTGGGCACTACTCGCCGGCATCTCCGCCGGCTTCTGCTGGTGGATCAGTGCCACGATCATGTCCGCACTCTCCATTCTGACAACTCTCGGCATGTTGGCCGAATGCTTCCTTCAGAGGCAGTTCCCAGCCAAACTGGCCAAAGCCATCCTACTTTGGGGCAGCTCTGCTGCGGGCATGCTATTCGCGTTCTGCCTACTAGACGGGCGCCTAAACCTCGCCCCATCGATCGCCACGATCCACCCAATCTTCATACTTGCGCAACTCGGCGCAGCTCTGGTTTGCCTCGCTATCCTATTCAAATCGAAAGCGAAGCAGGCATCCACTTTCCTCGCTGGTAGCCTCTGCGGTGCGAGTCCGCTCATCTGGCTCTTCATCTATCAAGAAGCCGCGCACCCGTGGCTCAACCCCATGATTCGCCGCTTGCACGACTACATTGTAGAGTTTCAAAGCCCCTTTAGCAATGGCCTCTGGTCACAGGCTGAAAGCGTTCAAGCCTTTGGTATCGGCCTACTCGCGCTCGTCGCGGGCGCCCGTTGGAGTCCCTCCTTCGGGCGGCAGAATGGCGACGAAGACCGCCTAAAGGCGGGACTCCAACCCACGCAGAGCCTCCCCGTGAGCCTACTGCGCTCGCTCACCGTCGGCTTAGTCCTGCTCGCGTTAGTGCAAACGCGCTGGCTCGGGCTGCTCGCAACCGTCGGTACTGTCGGCCTCTGCTTGCAACTCAACCGTCATCGACTCTCGACGCTCTGGTATTGGAGTCTTGGCTTACTGCTACTCAGCGCCGGAACGTGGGCACATAAATGGATCACCATCGAAGAGAAGCCCGGCCAGATCTTCGTCACCGATCTCATGCTGCAAATCGGCGCGCGCGATATCAATTTGAATCTACAACGACTCAGCGAAGGCGAAACCATACATGTGGCCATGCCTTATGCCTTTGCCTCGACCTCGGCTCTTTTCCCAGAAGTCCACCCCCTCGGCACTTTCTACTGGGAAAATGCAGAAGGCATCCGCACCTCCGCCGATTTTTTCGCAGGTCACGAAGTCGACACGCCAATCGACTATGTTGTCGTTCAAGGCGGACGCCAAGGTGCCCCCTTTGCGAAACTAGCCAACTGGGTCGCTAAAGAGGACGTCACCCCCACCTCGATCGAAGCGAGCCGAGCATGGAAGCTCTCCACCCAACAGACTCCCGAAGGGTGGATCGAGCAGCCTTACTATGGCACGCTGAGAGACCAACAGTTCTCCGTGCGAGTTTCAGCCGCTGACTTGGATTAACTCAATGTAAAGGCCATTCTATTCTGGTCTAGACGATTTAAAAACATACTACATTTCAGTCCCCACGATAGACTCTCCTGATCACTGATTGAGACACCCTGTAAACTGGCGGACAAGCAGTGGATGCACTGCAAGTCCATGGCGACTACAGCCAACCCCATCGTAGTTCCCGCGCGCACCTTCCTCTCGCAATTGGTGTAGCTGGCACATCCTTTCAAAGTAAGTGACCAGCAGGTAAACGGCAATCCTTCCCCCTTACGGGTTGGCACGTTTTTTGATCCAGTGCTTTGGCTGCAGTAGGCGGATTTGCTCAGGGTCGTTTTTCATCAGTGGCAGTTTTTCGAGTATGTCGTTGAGATAAGCCTGGGGATCGACTCCGTAATTTTTGCAGTTCTGGATGATGGTGTAGATGATGGCGGCGCGTTGTCCGGCTGCGGGGTGCCCAATGAAGAGCCAGTTTTTCATACCTAGCTTGCTTGGGCGCACGGCTCGTTCGGCGGCGTTGTTGTCAATGCATGTGTCGGGGTAATAAACGTAGCGGCAGAGTTTAATCCAGTGGTTGAGCGCAGGCAAGCTTAGCTTCTTTCGGGTGGCGACCGGATCGAGCTTGGGGTCTTTCTTGAGCTTGAGCTCGACTTCATAAAGTTCGCCGATTTTCAGGATATACCACCCGCTTGGGCGTTCGTCGTGATCTCGCCAAGCTTCGTGGAACTTGCGCCTGGCATGTGCCATGCACCCGACCAGCAGGAAGCCCTCTTTAGCGCTGATGCTTTCATAGACGCTGTAAGCATCACTCTGCAGCAGGCCGCGATAGCCGGCGAGCATCGACTGAGCACACTTGGCCGCACGTCCCATGTGCCATTCGTAGACACATTGACCTTCCCGGTTGACGTAGACCCACAGGTATCCCTTGCGGCTGCCCTTGCCATAGTCGCCGTCCAAGCAGGTAATCGGCGTTTCGTCCGCCCCTATGTAAGGGGAACTTCGTACGTCGCTTTTGATCGATTCGTAAATCATGAGCAGCCACTGTTCGGCCACATGGCGTATCCACCCGCCCATGGTCTTGCGGCTGATGAAGACTCCGTAGCGCATCTTGAAGGATTGCTCCTGCCGGTGCAGCGGCATGTACTCCAGATACTTCGCTAGGATTACGTGCACCAGAAGCCTCACCGAAGCGAGTCCGCCCAGAAGCACACGCGGCGGACGCGGTGCAGTCAGCGGCGCAGCGGCACAGTCTTCCTTTTCCACTTAACGGGGAAAGACCTGCTGGATCTTGATAAATCTGGCTAGCTCCAGATCGATGATCTCGGTCACTTCCGGCTCACCGATCTCGCGGTAGCGATCCGGATCGGTCAACACCTCATCAGGGATGATCCGCTCGGTGCACTCTTCAATATCATCGGGTAAACTGAAGCGCTTGATCCGCTCCCCGGGCTCTGCTTCCTGCTCACCGCAGGACACTGCGGCGACCAACTCATCGACCGCCTCGTCTTCACGCTCGCCACTCTTGGCATGCAGACTGGTCAACTGCGCCTCGGCCAGCCCCAACTGGATCTCCAGCTGGGCGTGGTCAACCTTCTCGCCACGACCCGTGCCGAAGAGCTTTTGCCGCAAAGCGCCGATCAGCCTAGTCAGACGCAGGATCTCACGGCTATTACGCTCATCGCGGCGCAGCAACTGCTTGCGCTCCTGCTCCCATGCTGCGCGCTCGGCCAGTAACTCTTCGACTGTTATATTATCACTAATTTAATAGACGTTAACATTAATAGGGTAAAGTACAAGCAAGATATGGCGATTATTCGTATATTTTGGCTTTTTGCCTTCGCATAGATCCTCGGCTGCCGCAGCGCTCAACACGGAACTGCCCCGGCTGCGCTCAACCCATCGGTAATGGCCTTGCTTTAAGCGCCGCGACCCCATCCACAGGCCTGAGCGATCTAGACGCACGCACTTCATTAAGCTGCGAGTACGGTTGCTGAACAGATACCATGTGCCCACTTCGGGGGAATCGACCAGTGCCAATAAGCCCGACGCTCCTTTGCGAAGATCGACCACACCGTGAAATAAAATTACCTTTGATTCTTCGAATTGCATCCGGACAGCTTAGCCCGAAGCGAGCTCCACGCATAGGTGGGGGAAGAATTACCGTTTACACCAGCAGTTCTCTGCTGCGTATCTATACACAAAAAAACTCCAATTGACCCTTGTTCAAAGAACAGAACCAATTGGAGTTTTGAAAATAGCTTAGTGACTAAGGATTGACGACCAACTGAAAGAAACCTGAACCGTTGTAATTGGTGGAGATCGTGACTTCTTCGAAGTCATCATCCACAGGGTCCACAAAGATCACTTCGTAATCAGTATCTTCGACAAGAGTCGTCCATGGGTCGGCAAAGTTCGACTTGCCATCGATATCGATAAAGCCATCAGGCAGTCCAGTTCTGCGGCGGAACTTAACGTAGATATCGTTGGTATCCTGATCGAAAACGATGCGTGGCAGCAGCTGGTTCGTGTTGGTGTCTTGAACCAGGGGATTACCACCTACGACATACTCCAACAAGACGCCAATATTATCGTTATCGTCATCAAGATCAAGGATGCCCTCCGTAGGATCCATTCCAAAATAGCTTTGATACCAAGCATTGAAGCCCGATTCTTCCAACAGGGCAGTCCCTACGTCTAGGTCGCCAACGACCATGTTGACTGCTATGTATCCCACCGTGTCAGTGGAAAAGGAAGAAACTCGGATATTACCAGACTTTGTGGTGCCATCCGTCAAATCAGTGGCAATCAGGTCAATAGGAAGCGTTGTCGTCGTGCCCTCTGGAATATTACCACTCTTATAGCCCGGCTGCAGCCAATTAATACTTTGACTAAAACCAGTTGTGATACGCTCGACCCCTGTAGGAGAGTCAAACACATTTAGATACACATCCTGATCCCAGTTCACCTTAATAATGTTACCGGTCACGCCTTGTGTAAATATATAGAGGGCGCCGTCTTGATCGAAGTAAGCCAATGAGCGAACATCGCGGAGCGGAAATGTAAGCCCAGTAAAGTTCGCATTGAAATTCGGATCGAAATCGAACAACTGCTTCGTGGATACTTCGGTCAAGCTCGATTCACCATCGATTGTCCACTCATTGAGATCCAATCCGCGACCATGGAAGAATGTATCACGCTCGATACCGTTGGTACCGGCAACCTGATCATAGCTATTCCAAAGCCAGACAAGATTATCTTCAAGCTCACCAACCAAATTAGTACGCTCTGCCATCGTCTCACTGTATGGATTGAGCAGATATAGGCTCGCATTGAAGAAGAAGTTGTGCCCCGCCAACAGACCTAAACGCTGCTCCATGGCACTCGGATCATCTGCGGTCGGCGCAGGAACAGGCATCGAGAGGATACTTTCAACATATACAATCCCGTTGTTATACATATCGAGCTCAGACGTGCCCTCTAGCGTCCAGGTTGCCGTGCTGTATTCGTAAACAGAGCCAGTTCCGCCCGTATTCGTGGTCAAGATCCAGATGGAACCATCATGATAAGCAAAATCGATCGCGAAATTACCAGATGGAAGTGATAACTGAATCTCCTCTTCGACACTCAAAGTATAGGGATTTAACAGAGCAACAACCGGGTTAATGGTGCCGACCCCTTTCAAGCCATACATTTGGCTACCTCCAAAGAACAAGTCAGTCTCAGAGAGATCGATCTTGATATCGAGTGGATTTGGCGATGTTCCTGTATTTTGAATGCGAGCATCCACAGTCCGAATTTCATTGGCGGGAACTGTAATGTTAATCGTTGGAGTTAAGACAGTGAAATCGCCTTGCCCCAATGTAATATCAAAGACTTGGTTAGGCTCAACGGGGTTGAGATCCACCACTGCCGGAATCGACGGCAAGTAACCATCCGCCGACGCGGAGATATTCACAAGCCCCGTAAAGAGTGGAAAGTTATAAAGGCCGTCAACTCCCGTGATTTGAGTTAATTCAAATTCGCCCGCAGGCAGATCCGCGGTAATAGAAACGGTCGCGCCTTCGATCGGAGTCACACCATCGACCCCATCCACGACAATACCAGAGAGTGATGCTGACTGATAGATTGAAAAATTCGCATATTTCAAATTAGCCATCGCTGGATCGTAATTCACGGTGAGCTCGATTTCGACATCTTGCTCGAAATCGAACGCCCCCAATGCTTCTGCGTGTAGCTGGAAAGCGCTCTTTAAGAAGACTTCCCCTCCAGCAGGCAAATCAGCTAAAATCTTTGTCGCAGGACTGACCAGGGTAACAAAGGCGTTCCCTTGAGTGACTGCCAGAGTCACACTTACATTTGTAGCGGTGGCACTGCCATAATTAACAACAGCCAAATCAACCAACATGTCTTCTCCGGATGTCAGGACATCATCGCCATTGTTCACGCCGCCAAGTGGGCGTAGCGCTACATTCGAAACCACGGCACTTGCTGAACCAAAATTCAGGAGTGCATTATTCGCGTTCAAACGCCCGCCAGTAACGGTGATCCCGTTAAAAGCTGGAGCGACATCGACTGTATTCAAAATCAGGTTCTTGATCTCCAAATAAGTTAATGTAGGATCTTGAGCCTTGATGAGAGCAGCCACCCCAGAGACATGAGGAGCCGCCATCGATGTACCGCTAAGCGAACCAACTGTGTTATCTGGTAGAGTACTCACGATATCATCACCCGGAGCGGCCAGATCGACCGTGGTCGAACCAAAGTTAGAGAAGCTAGCTACCGCGTCATCGTGGTCACTTGCAGCAACTGATATAATATTACTAAGAGAATAAGCAGCCGGATAAAACGGAGTGGTCTCCATGTCGGCACCATCATTACCCGCAGCAGCCACAACTAAAACCCCCTTAGGTAAGGCATCTCGCGCCGCACGGATTTCAGCATAGAGCGGATCATCGTCCGAATTCGATCCACCACCACCACCGCCGAGCGATAGATTGATAATGGAGGCGCCATTGGAAACGGCATAATTAATCGCAGCGATCAAATCAGAATTCGTGCCCACGCCCGCGTCATTCAAAACACGGATTGGCATAATTTTCACATTCCAGTTCAGGCCAGCAATACCACGACCATTATTGGCCTTCGCTCCAATGACACCTGCAACATGGGTGCCATGCCCAGTCAGAGATGTATCATATGGTAATGTGCCTCCATTCACGAAGTCGAAACCTTTTACCGTGGGGGAAAGGCTCCAGATATTAGTGACCAAGTCTTGGTGATCCAAGTCAACGCCTGTATCAATCACGGCGACGATCACATCAGAACTACCAGTTTGGATATCCCAAGCTAAGTCAGCGTCAATATCGGCATCGACTGTGCCAGCGGTTTGACCAGTATTATCAAGTGCCCATTGATTAGGGTACTCAGGATCCGCTGGAGTCGCCGTGGAAAAAGTCAAGCGATCCTTCTCCACCTTCAAGCCATTTGCCTTCAAGCGGCTCTTCCAAAATGCGAATTCATTCACTTCAAAATTTTGTAGGGGAAATTCAATCAAAACGATCTCTCCACCGTTCAGTTCTTTACGAACAGACAGCTCCTTATATTTATCCATCAATGCTGCAATGAGTCCCTCTTGTTCAGGGAGCACGCGGGCAATAAAATGGTCGGCAACATAGACCTCTTGCGAAATCAACTGAGCATCGGCATTGACGGAAGGATCGCTGTCGAAGGTTTCATCAAATCGAACCAGATCATACTTGAAATCTACTGTACGGTAGAAACTCGCACGGCGATACTGCCCTGACATTGGATCCACCTGACCGACCACTTGATACCGTCCCCAACTACTCCTCGCTTGAGCGAGCACGGGATTACCAAGCTCGAAGGTTCCCGCAGTATTTTCCAGCGCGGCCTCACTGAGTGTTTCTTGAGTAACCGCTTGCTTAGCTGGAGTTGAATACTCGGCAAGCCCTGCTTTGGTCTGCTCGCTAACAGCAACATCACTAACATCTGATACTTGAATATCAGAGTGGTCTCCAACGCGATTGAGAATAATAACGCTCGCGGCTAGTAGGAATAGGAGAGCAAGAAGAAATATTCTGCTTTTTTTATCGGTTTTGAGATTCATGGGATCTGAGTCAATCTATGCTTTGAGCATTGGGGTGGAAATCAGCAAAAGAAGCCTCGACCACGGAGGCCAAGGCTTCTTCCACTAAATTAATTAAATCATTATTCAGCACCAATAGTTGATTCAATCGAACGATTAACAGAACCACTTGGAGTCATAATGGTGGGGTTCTGGAAGAGTGCGTTGGCGTTTACGTTACGATAGTTTTGACGCGAAGGTGAACCACCGGGGCTGACAAGATTTGCAGTCACAAAGATGAGCAAGTTGCGCTTTTGGCGAGTTTCGCCTTCAGAGCGGAAGAGGCGACCCAGACCTGGAATATCTCCAAGGACAGGCACCTTATCGTTGACTGACTTCACTTCGTCACGAGTCAATCCACCCATGACAACAGTCGCACCGTCATAAACAGTCACCTCAGTCGACATCTCACGAGTGGAGAAGATCGGCTGGAAAAATCCAGCTGGAACAGTCACGGTAGTGTCACCGGCCAATGCAACGCTGGGGCCACCGTATTCTACGAAGCCTTCGAACTCAGTAACGCGAGGCTCCAGAATGAGACTGATAGTGTCGTCATTTTCAACATTTGGAGTGACGGACATCTCAACACCGACATTACGAGTCACGAAGTCTTGAGGTGTGCCGGCCGTGATCGAAATCGCAGCACCACCTGAATTATTGGACGAAACCGTGGACTCAATATCACCGTAGCTTTCAGGGTAGCGAAGCTCCTGAGCAACTGTGATGCTGGCACGCTTGCCAGAAAGTACAGTCACCTTAGGTGCACTCATCAGATCGCTACCGCTCTTGCGTGCTAGCGCACGAATGGCGAAGTCGACATCATAGCCATTGATGCCCCAACCAGTTGCAGTCAGAAGCTGGCCTGCTGCGGAAGCGAGATCAATATTGGTTGGAAGTGTAGGCGGGGTCACGGGGACACTCGCATTCAACTCAGCTGTTTCATTAACAATACTGCCGAATACGTCTCGTTCAGTCAGCGCAGGTCGGCTGATTGAAATTTGGCTGGAATTCGAATTTACTGAGAAAGTATCGGTAAGTCGGCGTCCAGAGAAATCGAACACACGTTCACCGCCGTCTGAAACGTTCCAATCAAAACCAAGCTCTTCGAGGTCGTTTTGTGACACTTCGAGGAACTTAGACTCAATTTCAACTTGTTTCACCTCATTGTAGTTACGAAGGATTGTGCGCATGCGCTCTAGGTTACGACGTGTTTGTGTGACAATAAGTTGTTCGCCGTCGAAGGCGAGGCTAGCACCTTGAAGCTCGAAGTTGACGCCGGCGCTTTGGAAAAAGCTTTGAAGGGCTTCGACTTCATCGGTAGCAGATGGACCGGAAGAACCACCGCTCGAAGGAGCCGCGAAAGGATCGACCGGACCTGAAGAGCTACCACCATTGTCTCGGAAGCCAGTCAAACGAATGACTGTGGCACGCGAGATCGGGAAAAACTCTGTTACGGTTGCGGAGCTACCACCAATCGAATCACTAGGCTGGATAGTCACGGCATCGCCGCCAACATCGTAGGAGAAGTTGACCTGTTGCGTAACGAACTGAAGGATACGATCTAAGTTCAAGTTACGCAGGCTAATATTTACGCGTGGGTTACTATCATTTGGATTGAAGAGAGGCACAATATTGACGCCACGAGGTGCTGTTCCTGTTTGGTCATACTCGACGGAAAGCTCGGACAGTGTCTCGATCACACGTGTGAGCTCCATGCCGGAGAAATTAACCTGAGGGATCGTGATTCCATTGAGCTTGTCTTGGATTCGACCATCTTCATTGCCAAGGTCATCATCGATAACAGTAACATCGAAGACCTTTGGACGCTCCCAACCTTGATCCACTTCTGTTAGCATTTGCTCACGGGTCTTGTAGTAATTTTGCTTGTGAATACCACCGAGAAGCTCAGCGATTTTAGTCTGGAAGAGCTTAGCTTCAGCGTTGTTGGCATCACGAGCTTCGACCTCCTTGAAAGTCGATGAAGCGCCGTCGTAGTCGCCATTCAAATATTGTGCACGGCCGCGAGTGAGCAAATCACGAATGATCTTTGATTGTTCCACGTATTCCGGGCTAATGTCGTTGATGTCGAGTGCGTATGGATCGGAGATTTGATCGTTCAGCTGACCTGCCAGGCGATTCGCCGCAGCGGAATTACCACCGGCGGCGCGATAATCTTCAATTTTAGCTTCCGCTGCCTTAGGATCACCTGCATCGGCGAGGGCGCGCGCTTCCTCGAGAACGATTTCAGCCTTGGCTGCTTCGACCGCTTCGATGGTGCTAGCAGTGGCGGTGTTCAGCGTGAGGCTGGCACCCGCTGCATTGAGCAGCGTGGAGGCATCACTGTAGGCACCTAGTGCGGCGAGTTGCTCGGCTTCAAGAATCGCATTCTTCGCAGCAGCGATTTTAGCTTCTTGGCTGGCGGCCGCGGCAGCGACGATCGCGTCGGCACCAGTCGCCTCGGCGGGCACAGTCATCGCGGCCTCCGCAGAGAGAGCAGGCGCTTGGCCATAAACTGCAGGAGCGGCGGCACCGCTACGGCGATCCAACTCACTGTTGATCGACGCCAGAAGGCGCTGCACGTTCTCATCGTTAGGAGCGATCTTGATCAGTTCCTCAGCCTTTTCCTTGGCGAGGTCAAGATTGCCGGAGTCGCGGGCACGGAGAGTATCCGCCATGAGGCGAATCTTTTCCGGTGCGCTTTGCGCCTCGACCAACTTGGGCGTGACAAGAGCGAAGGTTCCAAGCGCACCCGCTACAAGTAGGGCGGATAGGCGCATGCGTACTGCGAGGTATTTTTTCATAATTTTGTGTGGCAACTGTTGTTTGTTAAAGTGTGGTCTGAATTAGAACATGAGATCGAAGACATTGTCATCTTCTTCATCCGGCTCTGTGGCAGGAGCTTGAGTTTGGGGGATTGATGGAGCACTGGAACGAGCGGTCAGGGTTCTCGTTTCAGTTTCTACATCTTCAACGCCCTGTTTCTCCACTGTAACAGCGGATTCTTCAAGGTTAATTTCAAGGAGAGTATACTGACCAGCAGGGCCTTCGAAGTCCGTAGGCGCTGCCGTTAAGCTCTTCTCGAAGCTCGAATCTTCTTCGGATCGAAGAATAACCGTAACACCGGAATCATATAGGCGCTCACCGTGTGTGAGTACCACTTCTTCGCCAGAGCGCTGATCGAGGATAGTTGCCTTAGCGACAACCCTGATATTGTTGTCTGCATCGCGGACACGTTCGATATCGAAACTGATCAGCTTGAACTCGGCATTAGGCTTTTCGTCGCCCGGGCGCGCGCGAACTTGCTTCTGGGCTTCTTCGTCGAACATGAGAAGGAGTGTCTTGGAGGCATCCGAGCGATCCTCTTCGATATACCCTTCAAGCTGAATGCGATATGGATTACGCACAATATCGGAAAGATAGATATCGAAAGGTGGAGCCGGCACAGGTGGTTCCCATCCGACTTCACTAAACTGACCGTTCTCATCAATAAAGATCTGAGGTGGAGTGAATACGTCGTAGCGCCATCCAGTCGACTGCTCGCCAACTTCAGGCCAGTTCGCTTCTATGTTCTCAGTAGATGGCACCGTCTCAGGCATATAGGGGTTGTCAGCAGTCCCTACATCCACTGGCGCACTCAATGAAGGGCTGGCACCGGATTTTTGCAGGTAGAGAAACACCCCCCCGGCAAGTAATAGCACTGCGACGACTAGTAAGAGCTTATCGTAAATCTTATTCATTCGAAACTAAACGTTATCTTCAGCGGAATCAGCCGGAAGGACGATCTCGATATATTCGAGAACGACAGTAAATGTGGAAATATTTTCTGAGATGACGGGCTTTTGAGCCTCTTTAGGCTCTTCTTTCTCCACATCTCCACCACCGAAGACACCAAAAATGGCATCCAAGTTATTTTGATTGGTGGGTGCAGCCGTGGTTTGACTGCCGGTCGGACGCGTCACTTCGACGCTGCGAACGACGATCGGCAAATCGAATTTGGCCAGATTGTTGAGAAATTCACGAAGTGAATTCGTGTAACCTGTAAAGGTTAGACTGAAAGCGACTGTATCGATTGCGCCAGGAACTCTAGCAGACACGGCTTTATTAATACTAAAGCCCTTATCACTTTTATCGTCTCCAGCTTTTTTCTCCAAGACTTCACGCTTCACAGAAACAATACTGTCGGGATCCGCAGCGAAGAGTTTATTCAGTAGGTAGCTAAGAATCTGGCGTTGCTCGTCCAACATTGCGGAGAGTTTTGGATCGTCGAGCGGCGTGGCCTCATCAAGATATTGCTCGAAACCGAAGCCAAAGTCTTTCGGCAGAGTGATCGGATCGGCTTCTCCATTCTCATCAGTCTGCGCGCCGGCTTTACGGCGATACTCGGAAATATATTGCTGAATACCCGCCATCACGCCGATTCCGTCGCTGGAGGTGGTGATCCGCGAACCTCGCTGTAGATCTGCCCGCATGCTCTTAAGTACCTCTTCGAGTTGCTTCACGTTTTCACGAGAAGCTTCCACGTTGGCCTCGCTCGGCGCGGGGTCGGCAAATCGCATATTATTCAGGCGCGTTTCCGCGGAATTAATCGTCTGTTTGGCACTTCCGATTTTACTCGACTCGGCAAACGCGAGATAAGCACCCGCACCGAATGCCAATAGGCATACGACCACGACAATGGTGAAAGATAGATTTTTCTTTAAGAAACCCATGGTATCTAGAGTGGTTTGGCTGTATCCACGACCAAGTTAATAGTAAAAGGTAGTACGTTGAGTCCGTTGCGCAGACTGCTCCAATTAATTGCAGGCGGTTTGGACGAAACAATAAACTCTGAGCCTTCGAAGCTCGACTGGAGACTCTTGATCCGGCGAGAAAGCACGTCTTGATCGATCGCACCTTGGCCATTAGCCGTTTCTCGGACGAGCATTTGCCCTTCAAGAACGACCTCGTAAGAAGCTTCTCCATTATCAGGTTTTTCACGAACCACAGAGAGCGCGTCGAGCCAGACATCTTCGGCCTTGGTCATACTTTCTTGGAGCTCTGCAAAAAACTGAATCCAGTTGGTTTTTGAATTCTTCAGGCCTTCGACCAATTGTATCGATTCGCTGATTTGCTTGGCCTTGTCCGCATTAGCAAGAATCTGAGACTGGCGCTGCTGGAGAGGCGCCACTTTCGTCTCGGTCGCCTGAGCGGCCTTCACGTATCCGTCGCTCAGTTGCTTGTAACCAACAAAGACTGGCCATGGAGCTAAAGCGAGGCAGATGGCCGCAATCAATAGAAAAGGCTTTTTGGAGGCGAACGCCATTTCCTTCTGAATTTCTTCGGGGAGCAGATTCACACCTGCACCGTCGGCAACCATTTCCTGAGCGGCAGCCCCGATGATCTCGCTAATCTCCAAGCGCAGAGCATTGGCATCGGAACCGACATCGCCATCCAGAGTGACATTCTGAAGAGGATCGAAGAATTCCACGGATACCTTCTGTGAAGTCGAAAGTTGCTCGGAAAGTCCCTCAAGAAGGGCTCCGCGGCCACTGAGAAGAATGCGCTTGGGGGCCGCACCGCTCTTCTGACGGCGATAATTCACGATCGACCGCGTGATTTCTTGGCTCATGCGGCGCATGAACGAGTCCGAGCAGGAAGTCAGCAATTTGGCGCCCGAATCATCTTCGGAGTAGTCGAGCTCGCCATTGAAAAATTTATGTTTAATTTCTTCGGCTTGAGCGAAGGGTTTGCCGAGGCTATCGGCGATACTCTGGGTCAGCGAATTGCCGCCCAGTTGGATATTTCGGACGAAGAAGCCTTCAGGATTCTTAAAGAGTAGGTTCGTCGAGCGGGCACCAATGTTGATAAGCAGGACGTCCTCATCGAGCGAAGGATATGCAAATTGTATCGCGTTGTAATCCAGCACCGTCGCCGCATTGATCGTCTCTACGGTAAATCCAGCATGCTTCACTTCACTACAGAACTCATCGATCGTGTTCGACTTACATGCAATGAAGAGGACTTCTGTCTCCACGCCATCGTCTCCGACGACCTGGCTGTCCCAGACAACTTCGTGTAGAGGATAAGGTATATTTTGCTGAGCCTCGAAAGCGATGATCTGCGCACGCTTCGATTCGTCGACATGTGGGATCCGAATCGTCTTAGTCAACACTTGGTTGCCAGGTATAACGAAGGACGCCTTACCGGAGAACTTATGCTCACTGTGCAGAGCACGCAATGCGATGCCGACGGCACTCAACCAAGCATCATCGTTAGAGTAGTCGTATTGCAGACTTTCAGTAACTAGTTTCTCGATTTGCAGTGTGCCGGCTCCTGAAGAGACCACTGCTGCGGTGACTCGGCTTGCGCCGCAATTAATGATTAGTTGCTTTGAGCTGCTCATGTAATAATCCGTAAAAGGAGCGATTCAGAAAAGGTGCAGTCTGATTCGCTTAGTCGCGAACGTCACGACGAAGGAAGGCGGGTAATTTACTCACACGGCCAAGGTCTATCCCGGAAGTCAGGTAGATCGGCATCAAAATGTGCTCATTATCGGCTCCCTCTGAATCCGCATTAGAAATAAACTTATTTAGAATTTCGAGATTTTGAATGTTGCTGCTCATCGCCGACTTTTGCGGTTTCTGCGGCTCCCCGTTCACAGAAACTTCTACGTAGTAAAAATCCGGATCGGTCTTTAGCTGATCACGCTCTGCAATTAAGCCGGGGAGATAAAAATACACATTATTATCATCGCCCTTCTCCATGATGATAATCTCCAACTCACTGGTGTAATAGTCGAAGGTGCGCTTAGACGCGTCCTTCACATAGGCAAGATAGGCTTTAACCGAAATCTTCTCTACATAATTCTTATCGCGTGCATCCGGGCTGGGATTTCCCTCACAAGAAAGTTCGATCTCCATCTGAATCCAATCATCACGCAAGGAGTTGAAATCGACACGATCGACCTTGATAGCCTCTTGAGCGCATAGCGCGATTGAGCCAGCAAGAAGAGACAAAATGGGGACAAAATATTTCTTCATTTTATTGGGGGATAAAGTAAATGACCGCATCCAAGCGGATTGAACTTCCAATTGGTATGTACTGGCCCAGCGCATAGCAACCCCTTTTTGAGAGAAATCCTAGCTTAGCCGTGCATTCGCACGCCTATGCAATCTACTTAATACCCCCATAAGGTTTTCACTTGCAGAATATTCGTTCAGGCCAAGCGTGAACGATGATGAACACAAAGCTCCCCTTTAAAATCAGTGCGCTCGTTTTTGTGCACAACGCACAAGGCGACCAACTCCTGATTAAACGAAAAAAAGCGCCTAACCTCGGTTGCTGGAGCCCGATCGGGGGAAAACTGGACATGAGCGCTGGCGAATCACCCTATGAGTGCGCCCGCCGAGAGACCGAGGAAGAAATCGGCCTGCAAGTCGGCGACGAGGATCTACACTGTTTCGGCTACATTTCAGAGAAAAGCTACGAAGGAGCGGGGCACTGGCTAATGTTTTTATTCGAGTGCAAGAAGCCCTTGGCTGAACTCCCCGATGCAATCAACGAAGGGCACTTCAGCTTTTTCAACCGCACAGCCATCGACGGACTGCCAATCCCAGAAACGGATCGCAGCCTACTCTGGCCATACTACGATCAATATAAGGAGGGCTTCATCGGCCTTCGAGCTAACTGCGATCCCTCGGGGCAACTGAGCATCACCGAGGAGCTGCAGATTCGACCGAACCCGGCACCGTAGCGAACTCGCGCCCCGGTCCGCCGTAGCTCGAAGAGCGAAGGAGGAAGCGAGCTCGACCCCTCCGGCGACATACGGTCGACGCGACTGGCGTCGCATCGCTACCCACAACGCGCAGCGCTCACTCGCCCGGCCTCGATATTCTGAACCGCCCAGTTTTCGGGGTCAGCCGGCAACTCGGTGCCAGTCGCGACGACTTGGATCTCCGGCGGGCACGCACGCCAAAAACCCTTGCGGCGCACAGGGTCGAGTTCACCTAATACATCGTCCGCCAACAAAACAGGCACAATGCCCAGTCGCTCCCGATAGAAGCAGGCCTGCGCGATGCGCAGCGCGACACAGAGCCCGCGCTGTTGACCATCCGAGGCGTATTCACGCGCGCCGCCCACGTGAAGGGAAAGATTAAAGTCGTCGCGATGTGGCCCCCGCTGAGTCGCGCCGATCATTTGGTCGCGTGATCGACTCTCGCAGAGCAAGCGCCGATAGGCTTCGACATCTCGGCAGTCCACATTGGGGCGAAAGCTCAACTCGGGACCTTCGTCGGCCTCGGCGATCTGATCATAGACACGGCAAAGCACCTCGCGCAGCATCGCCATCCCCTCTTCTCGGTAGCTCGCAATGTAACTCGCGTGCGGTGCGATCTCTGCCTCGAAGGCCGACAGCTCCGCCGGGCTACTGCCGTTTTTTAATAGCCGATTCCGCTCGGCGACCCCGCGATGGAAGTCGCGCAAGGCGGTGTAGTAAGCCCGATTGACCACTGAGAGCGTCAAATCCATGAAACGCCGGCGCTCACTGGGGCTGCCACGCAGCAACATCAGATCGCTGGAGCAAAGCGTTACCGTCGGGAAGCGGCCAATAAACTCAACGAGGCGAGTCACCTTCTCTCCGTCGATTTTGACCGTGCGCCCGCCGGAACCAGAGTGAATCTCCAGACTGGTGTCACCTTGTTCATCATGCTCTACCTGATAGGCCAAGGTATACTCCTTACCTCCCTTTCGAGGCAGCGCGGCGAGGGTCTGCGTCCGAAAGGATCGCAAGGCCGTAGCCAGACCGAGGGCTTCGAGAAGATTCGACTTCCCCTGCCCGTTCGCCCCAAGAAGGAAGCTCCGGTCATGCGCGAGAGAGAGTTCGGTAAACTCGATATTGCGGAAATTCTGCAGACGTAGATTTTGAAAACGCATAGTGGGGGTTTCCGGATCAATCGATCGAGATCACTGTGCTATTCGAATTCGAAGCCTCGTCATTAAGCTTCACATACGTCGTGACCAGCGCCTCAGCCAGCGCCTGCCAATCTTCAGCAGACGTCTCCACCCCTGAGCTGATGCGCAAAACACGTGCAGCCGCGACAGACTCAAACCCCATCTCCAACAGCACCGACGAGACGCTTGCCTTACCCATCGAACAAGCCGAGCCCGCCGACACCAAGAAGCCCACTTTCTCCAAGGCTCGAATCCAGCGGACACTCGAATGTTTCGGCATAATCATCGAAACCGTATTCCACAAGCGAGGCACGCCTGCGCCGATGAGCACCGTTCCGGGAATCGCGGCTTGTACATTCTCGATAAATTCGTCGCGCCCGGCAGGCTCTCCGAGAGTCGCCAGATCCAAAGCCGCGAGCATCGCGAGCACACCGGCCACATCTTCGGTGCCGGCTCTGTGCCCATTTTCCTGAGCCCCCCCAGCCAGCAAGCTGCAACTCGTTGCGCCCTCGGGTAGGACTATAAACCCCACACCTTTACCTCCGCCAAATTTGTGGGCACAGGCGCTTACATAGCTGCATGCGGCCAGACCTTCGAGCGGCATTTTGCCCACCCACTGCGAGGCGTCACAATGATAAGGTATCCGCGCTTCAGCGCAGAGTTCGGCGATTGCCCACCAAGGTTGCATGACCCCGGTTTCGTTATTGGCAGCCATCACAGAGACCGCCGCCAACTCTCCGGAGCGCACGCGCGCGTGCAGTTGCTCGATCTCAACCAAGCCATCCTGAGTGATCGGGAGCCATTCGACACGATCCGCGAGATAAGTTTTGGCGGCTTCGATCACACTCGGGTGCTCAGTCGGGTTAATACCAAAGCGGGCGTCGCCCGGCAGTTGATCCGCCCAGTGCCGAATCACTGCATTATTCGCCTCAGTCGCGCCGGAGGTATAAACGATACGTTCGGGCACCACACCGAATCGCTCGGCGAGGGACTCCCGGGCAGCTTCTAAGCGCACCTTTACTGCGGCCGCACTACGATAAGGACTCGAAGGGTTTAACCACTGGGTCTGCGCCGCATCCAGCCAAGCCTCTCTCGCTGCATCCGCGAGAGGCGTCGTCGCATTATGATCGAAGTAGCGCAGCTTCATGGGAAGCATCACGGAATACGGATCGACTGCCCGACACGCAAAGCACTTTCACTAGAGAGGCGGTCGCGATTGGCTTGGTAAATATCGATCCAGCGCGAAGGCGTTCCATAGAAACGATTACTGATCGCACTGAGCGTATCGCCCGATTGTACCGTGTAAGTGCGCGGAGCACTCGTCGGGCTGGGTGTTTGCGAGGGCAATCCAGTGGGCTGCGTCGGCACGGTCGGTTGGATCTGCACTGACTGCACTGTGGACTGCCCCGGCGTGGAGCGGCGCGCCTGCCCCAGTACATTCTCGAGTTGCTCGACGCGTGCGGTGGCCGCCATCAATTCGCGCTTCAGGCTATCGTTCTCCTGTTTCAATGTCTTGACCAAATCCATCAGATCGATGCGGTCGAGTTGCCCCTCGTAGGGCTGAGCGGGGAGTTGGCGGGCAAACTCCTTTTGCGCGGTCTCGATCAACTGGCGCACTTGCGTGGCCTGTGGCGATTGCGGTTGGAGGCGCAGATAGCGATTAAAATGATAGATCGCATTGATCGGATCTTTTAAAGTGCGCAGGTAAATATAGCCGGCCTCAAGGTGCGACTCTGGCGCATCCCGTCTGGCATCGATCACTCGCTCGAACGCGCCCAGCGCATCTTCCATGCGGCCTTGATTCTTATAATCTTGCCCGAGTTGATACTGCTTCTCGTCCGTCTCACTCACGATTTCAACCCCACTCGGAGCACAGCCGACCAGAGTGATCAAGGCGACAACGATGAAAAAGAAAGAAGTAAGAACGCGTGGCATCGTGATAGTGTGTTAAATCCGCGCTAAACGCCGTCAACGCTATTCCATTTAGCCCCCATGCGACATGCATAGACTTGCTTCGGGACGGTCGCCCTTAGATAGTAGACACATGCAGACGATTGAAGAATACCGTATCGGCGAGACCATACTCAAGCAGGGCAACGCGAGCAAAGGTTTCTACGTATTAGAGAAAGGCGCCGTCGAAGTCTACAAAGACGGCATGATGCTCAACGTGCTCATCTACCCTGGCACCGTCTTCGGAGAAATCGGCGACATCCTCGGCACCCCGCGGACTTGCACGATCAAAGCACGCGCGCAAACACGCGTCGCTAAATACGATTGCCCCGACTTGGAGACACTGGTCGATCAGCACCCCGAGATCGCGGTCAAGATCATGCAAACACTCGCCAGTCGCCTCGAGCGCACCACTCAAAAACTTTCAGATCTGTCCAATACCTCGACATTCTGGACGGAGAAGAAGTAGGTGGGCAAAAACATGCGCCAAGATGCCTGTGCTACAATCGAAAACTAAACTGTAAGTAGGCCACCCTCAACCCGATCTATGCTCATGAAATCCATACTTACAGGAATTATGATCTTCTCTCTACTACACACATTTCTCTCCGCAGATGAGCTCGCGGTCGGCAGCCCTGCTCCGCAAATCAAAGCGGTCACCGACCAAGGAGAGACCATTGATTTCGGTGCAGCTCTATCCAAAGGCACGACACTCGTTTTCTTTTATCCGAAGGCGATGACTCCCGGCTGCACGAAGCAAGCCTGCAGCCTGCGCGACGGCTGGGACGAGCTGCAAACACGTGAGGTGCAGATTTTTGGCGTCTCCGGCGATGCCGCAAAGACACAGGCCGAGTTTAAAGCAAAACACACCCTCCCCTTTACGCTGATCGCCGACACCGAAGGCACCGTGTGCGAGGCCTTCGGCAAAGGCCGCTATAGCCGCCAAGCTTATCTCTTCAAAGACGGCGTCCTGGTCTGGCGCGACCTCAAGGCTGCAACAAGCGAGCAGTCTGCAGAAGTGCTCGCGGCACTGGACGCGCTGGAAAAGTAGTCGAAGTGGCTTGCCGCCCGACAATCGTGACTACGGATTAAGCAAGCCGACAGAGTTACACGACGGATGAAGACTACTGGATCATTTCAGCCGCTCATCCGCTGCGGCAGGGCGGCAAGCCAACCCTGCTACCTTAAAAAAACAACGCTTCGGCGATCGTCTGCTCGGCACCCAATGGCTTCATTCGGGTAGAAATCTTTTCCTTGGACTTGCCTAGTGAGGCTTCGATTTCGCCCATCGAGCCTTCAGTAAACTTGCGCCACTTGAAGTATCGCCCGTCGACGAAGCTAAATTCCAAGGCGAGCGAACATTCTGCATCCGAGTCACCACAGGGCTCGATCGCATACTTAGCTTTCAGCGCAGAGCAATCTTCGCACTTCGTACAGTCGCCCAGGCAACTCTGGATCCACCCCATGAGTCGCAGACCCTCGCCCGACATCGTTTCACAGTGGCGAACAGTCACGGACTCCAAGCCGCGGCAAAGATTATCGATTCCGTAGCCGCTCAAGTATTGACCAATCGCTTGACGCACCGGCAGCAAACGTGCCATCGCCAGATCACCCACTCGAGCAGGATCCGGCCAGTCCAGCTTGCTGAGGTCTTCGCCCTCGTAGCTACTATCGTAGATCGAGCGGCGCACGCCGACGAGTAGGTTTTCGAAATACTGCTCGATACGCGCGCCCGGCACGCCACAGAACCAATGATAGCTGGGCAAATCAGGCTCGAGCCAAACGGAAACTTGATTGCCCAGATAGCCGCAGTTCTCCGGTTGGTAACCGAGCAGCAGTGCCTCGCAGCAGCACATCTCGCGATGTGACTCACCGATGTAGCATTGGCTAAATAGTTTCGCCCGCATCGAACCGTCCGTAATCGAACGCGAGGGGCAGAGCACGATGATCCGGCTCGGATAGCGCTGCGCAAAAGTAAGCAGCGCGTCAAAGCGCTCCTGCGCTTCCTCAGCTGTCACTTCCCATCCGAAGTGGAGCACCACATTCATCTGCGACGCGCGGAAGGCGGAAGGCGAGCCCGAAGCATCGCTCTCCCACATACGTTCGAGGCGATTCGTCACTTCGCCCACGGGTAGATCCACTCCGGGCAATACGTCGATTAAATCTTTCATGCTATTAGCTTCTTAGGATATCGAATACAAATAAGGCGATCAGCCCGAGCGGCGCCACTGGTGTTTGCGCTCCCAGAGCAGGCGTTCGCTTTCCAACGGCCCCCAAGAGCCGGCCGCATATTCCTTCAGGCCATGCTGTCCGCACTCTTCCCAGTGCTTCAGCACGGGTGTGACTAATTTCCAAGAAGCTTCCGTCTCGTCACCACGAATGAACAAGGTGCTATCGCCCACCATCGCGTCGAGGATCAAACGCTCATAAGCTTCCGGTGTATTCGAGCCGAAAGTCGTCGAATAGCGGAAGTGCATTTTGACTGGCTGGGTGCGTGTTTCCAGACCGGGAATTTTGGAGTTCATGACCAGCGTCACACCCTCGTCGGGCTGGATGCTGATAACCATGGTATTGGCCGCCACGTTGAACTTATCGCCTTCCGAAAAGAGAATGCCGGGAGGACGCTTGAACTGGATGGCAATCTCACTCGCACGGCGCGCCATGCGCTTACCGGAACGTATGTAAAAAGGCACCCCTTGCCAGCGCCAATTGTTAATCGCCAAGCGCATCGCGGCGTAGGTTTCAGTCGAGGAGTCTTCGGGGATGCCCTGTTCTTCCATGTAGCCTTTCACAGGCTCGCCTTTCACCAGTCCCGTGGCGTAGCGTGCACGCACCACGTCGCCGCCCTCCGCGTCGAGTTTGAGCGGCTGAATCGCTTTGATCACTTTCACCTTTTCATCGCGGATCGACTCAGGGTCGAGGGAAACCGGAGGCTCCATCGCGGTCAGCGCAACCAGCTGCATGGTGTGATTTTGAATCATATCGCGGAGCGCACCACTCGAATCATAATAGCCGCCACGCGAGCCGACACCGAGGCTTTCCGCCACCGTAATTTGCACGCAGTCCACATACTCACGATTCCAAAGTGGCTCGAAAATCGAATTGCCGAAACGCTGCACCAACAAATCCTGCACCGTCTCTTTGCCCAAGTAGTGATCGATACGGTAAACCTGCGGCTCTTCGAAAACACTATTGATCACACTGTTCAGTTCGCGAGCGGATTCCAAATTACGCCCAAAGGGCTTTTCGATCACAACCTTGGAAGCCAGCTTCGTGTGCACGTGAGCTTTCGCCATACCACTGCTACCCAGGTTCTTGATGATCGGCTCGAAGACAGTAGGGGGCGTCGAAACGTAAAACATGCGCTGCATGTCACGCCCGAGATCCTTCTCGATCTGATTGATCTTCTCTGCAAGCGAGTCAAAGGCAGCCGCCTCATCGTAGCCACCGGCATGGTAGGACATGTTTTGGCGAACGCGCTCCCACACCTCTTTGTTTAAAGGGCGACGTGAATGCTCGCCGATCGCCTCGTCCATCATGGCGCGAAACTCATCATCCGGAATCGGCTTACGTCCATAACCGATCAGATGGAACTCGCCGGGAAGCAGATTATCGAGACCGAGATTAAAAATAGCCGGCACCAGCTTCCGCGCGGTCAAGTCGCCCGAGGCACCAAAAATCACGACGACCGTAGGCGGCGCTCCGCGGTGTTTACTCAATCCCTTCAAGAAAGGGTGTCTAGCTTCTTCAGTTTCTGAACTCATGTCTCGGTAGTATAGTGTTTGGAAAAGAGTGGCACATTGCCGTAGTGGCGGACGTCTCCCTCCCCTTCTTCGGAGATAGAAACATCAATCACATCAAAACGGAAGTGTTTCGGTGGATTTTGCAATTGATTTATATAAGCCTTACACCCCCGCTGCAAAACTTGCTTCTTATGCGCATCGACCGAATGAAAGCCGCCGACCAGTGCATGCGCCGCACGAGCACGCACCTCAACAAAAACCAAGACCTTACCATCCACACAGATGATATCGAGCTCATCCCGCTTACAGCGCCAGTTGCGAGCGATCACCTTGTAGCCGAGCGTGCGCTTGCAATAGTCGGCCGCCAGGTCTTCGCCGAACTGCCCGCGCTCGGCTCGAGTGCTCCCGGGAGCCACCCGCCGGGGCTTCCTCGAAAATAAGTCCGCTAGCGCATTAAAAATCCTCATCGTTCCGCAACCGCTTATAGAGACGATACCGCGAGACAGCAAATCTGGAATTCACTCGCAAGACATCGTAGCGATGGCGCGCCAGCACCGTCGACTGACAACAGAGGCCAACATTCACGACCGTCGATACGACTAGCGTCGCACCGCTACACCCCGGGACGGCCCACATGATGCAATATGCGTTGGATGTTGAACGTTCGCCTCCCCACCGATCTACTCTCCCAAATCCAAACCTCTTCCACAGACTCCACTCATCTCGTCGTCGGCGCAGGGCTCGCCGGCTGCCTGCTTGCGTGGCGACTGCAGCAACGTGGCGCTCCCTTCCGCCTGATCGGCAGCACAGCGATGCCGTCCGCCTTCAGCGTCGCCGCCGGGGTGATCAACCCCGTCACCGGGCGCTGGATGACGAAAAGCTGGAACTTCGACCACCTGCTTCCCGCAGCCGAAGCGACCTACCGAGACATCGAGCAACCGCTCGGACTCAACATCTACCACCCCATCCCCGAACTGCGCTTTTGCCAGAATGCGGACGACGTCAAACGCGTCGGCCGGCGGATGCGCAATCCCCGCTATCAGGATGTGCTCGGCGATTTCCACGAAGCCGCGCACGCCGCCCCGCAGTTTAACGACCCCCACGGCAGTTTTGACATCAACCAGGCCGCCTATGTCGACCTACCAACACTCGTGCGTGCCTTACGAAAAGTATTTAAAGAGCAATGCCTCTTCCAAGACGAAGTCTTTGAACACGCACAACTCAAACGAGATGGAGATGGATGGAAGTACAAAGCCCTCCGCGCCGACAAAGTCATCTTCTGCGAAGGCGCGGCTCATCGAGCAAACCCTTGGTTCAAAGAACTCCCCCTAAAACCGGCCAAAGGTGAAACCCTGCTCTGCCAAAGCCCCACGTTGCAGCTGCCTCCGAAGCTCTTTCACCATACCAAGTGGTTCCTGCCCTATCCGGATGGCAGCTTTCGTATCGGCGCGACCTACGATGAGGCCGATCTGACTGCAGAGCCGACCGAAGCACGAAAGAACGAATTACTCGACGCAGCGAAGGGCGCGCTCAAGGCACCCCATGAGATTCAGATCACCGCCCATCTAGCCGGGATCCGCCCAAGCACTGTGGATAGCCGCCCGATCGTCGGCGCGCATCCCAAAGAGCCCGGCCTCTATGTGCTCAACGGCTTAGGCTCCAAGGGAGCCTCCACCGCGCCCAACATGACGACACAGCTCGTCGAGCATTTGCTCGATGGCAGACCTCTCGACCCCGAAGTCGACCTTGCGCGCTATTCAGATTGATTTCGTAGAAGCGACATTTCTGTCGCTTGCTCTATCCGGCAAAAGCGACAGGAATGTCGCTTCTACTTACAGAAAAAATGCGACTCACCGAAAAAGTGCACCAGCTCCTGAGCGAGCACCTCCGCGAGGGCGACCTCGTGATCGATGCCACTGCTGGCAACGGACATGACACACTGTTCCTCGCTCAGCAGGTCGGCGAGAGTGGCGCAGTCATCGCCATCGACATTCAAGCAAGCGCGATTGAGTCCACTCGCAACCAGCTGATCACTGCCGGCATCGAAGCGCGCGTCGATTTGCACCAAGCTGACCACGGCGCCCAACTCGAGGCGCTCATCTCAACGCATTCCACGACAGTGGCCGCCATCGTCTTTAACCTCGGATACCTCCCCGGCAGCGATAAGACGATCCAGACGCAGTCCAGACATACCCTCAAGGCGCTCGATGCGTCCGCTCACTTACTACGTCCGAGCGGCCTGCTCTGCGTGACCGCCTACCGCGCCCACCCCGGCGGCGAAGCGGAAGCCCAGAGCGTCGAAGACTGGATGCGAGAAAAGGAAACTGAGGGCTGGGACGTAGAGTGCCATGTGCCCCCGTCGAAAAACTTACCACCGGTGCTTTGGGTGGCGATAAAACCAACCGCCCAGCAAAATTTAATACCCGAAACAAACTTCAAAAGTGAGCAGAACTAATCGAAAAAATTACAGCCAACAATCGTCCTCTCAATTAACGTTCATGGCTTCGCCATCTACGGCAGGCCTCCGTCACGTCAATGAACGGTTCTCAAATATTGCACTTAGGAGATGCCGTTCTTCTGACCTTCCTTGATCTTCAGGCGGATTTGATAGAAGTAGATCGACTTCATGAGTGCGAAATGGAAGCCCACCGCGCCGTCGAGAAAGCCCTTTTTCAGGAAATAGCCGCGTAGAAAATACACCGGGGCCGCCCACCATTTGGCGAGGTGGCGATACTTCTTTTGCTGGCGCGGCGTGAGTTGATCCCACGCAGAGACTATCCCACTTTCACTCTCACCGTCACTCTGCACTCCGTTATTTGCAGCGATCAGCTGCAAATAACGGGCGGCCTCCCAGCTGGCGTATTCGTTGTGCTTGGCGATGTAGTGATGTAGCCCGCGATATTCGTTGTGCTCAATGGGCGCTTTGATTTGGCCAATAGCTCCCGAGAGCACCGGATGCTCATGAATCTCCATATCCAAATGGCTCCATTGATCCTCCTCAATGCGCTCATACTCGCCCGCACCCACGCGGAAAAGCGCGAGCTTGTTAAACTCGTCGCCGTGCTTCAGCTCGCGCCCGAGAAACCAGCGCTCGTAGTTCAGCCAGAACCCGCAGAAATCCGTCTGGGTGAGTGCCTGCTTGAGCTCGGTAATAAAGTGCTCGTTCACAAACTCATCGGCATCGAGAAAGAGTACCCATTTCGTGCGAAAGGTATAGTTGCGCAATACCCAGTTCCGTTTTTTAGGGAACTGGCCATTCCAGTCAAAGCGCAGAACCTCCGCCCCCGCCGCTTGTGCGATCTCACAGGTCGCATCCGTGCTCCCCGAATCAACGACGACTATTTGCGCGACCTCTGTCAAACAAGCGAGGCAACGGGGCAAATTAATCGCTTCGTTCTTTACTGGGATAACTACGGTAAGGTCGAGCAACATACCGTGCAGCCTAGAGCGCGCGAGCAACTAGACAATTACGAAAAAAGCCCCCCGAAACAAATCGGAGGGCTTTTTGAAAAATGATTAAACTGCAACCTAGGCGCGACGGCGGCGAACCATCACCCAGCCAAGGGCAAGACAGCCAGCGAGGGCAGCGTAGGCGGAGGGCTCGGGAACGGCGGATACCATCTGAACTGAGCCTGTTTCACCGGCTAAAATGTTAAAAGATGCAAGATTCAAGGCAGCTTGACCTACATTAGACAAGGGATTGATCGACGCAAGAAAGGCAACGTCATCTCCGGCAGTTGTTTGACCAACGGAGTCTGCTGTAGTAAGGGCTATCAATACTGTATTACCAGCAGTACCAGTAACTGGATTTGCAGATGATCCATCACCGCCGGGCTGAGTCCAAAACTCAAAAGCTCCTCCACCAGCTGTGGTCTGTTGTAGGGTAATCCAGCTCAGATTGCCATAGGATGCGAAATCGGAAGCATCTGGAGCCCCTGCGCTATCAAAGAAATTCGTAAACGGCTGAGTTTGCGCAAAGAAGATATTAACTCCTAGACTCGCTTGATTACTGTGATTCATAACGTCGCCACCTGCCGTCAAGAAATCGCCAGGCGCAATCGTTATGGTGAAGTTTTGCGCTTGAACATTTCCTAGCAAGAGAGAGCCAAGAACAAGTATAGATAGAATGGTTTTCATAGTTTCTGTAATTTAAGAAAAGTATTGAACTAAATTAGTTAACAGCCGTTGCAGGAATTGGAATTGGAGCATCGCCTGCCGGAATAACAACTACAGCAATATCAGAACCAAAGTCGATCTCAGACAGCGGCGGAACCCATTCACCCCCAAGGAACTCAAGTTGTTTAGTATAGACCGTGGGAGAAGTCAGAGTGCTACCTTTATCATATACTGATACAGTAGAAGAAAAAGGAAGATCTTCGAACAGTGCACCCGCATCAACAATGTTCGGGCTAAGGGCACCAACAATATTCACCACGCCAGAAGATCCCGAAAAGATAACTGGGTCTACGGAAACTGCTCCTGTATTTACAATTTCGAAGGAGCCAGTAGAAATTAAAACAAATCCTTCGCCAGGATAGATTGCTTCGGTGCTCTCCCCTGTCCATCCAGTTCCAAGGAAGTTATCTTGATACAGTGCCGCGCTCGTTGAGCCGTCAGAGTTGTATAACGTAACTGTCGTCCCATCCGTAAAATTTGTTCCCAAATCTTCGATCAAGAAATGAGGACGAATAACAATAGAGTCACCCTCAGCCAGAGGTAGAGTAGTATCCAAAACTACTGAACTGTTATCACTCGAGACGATATCAACCACTGTTCCCAACAGCGTTCCAGACATAACCTGCACATAATTTGTACCTACAAGCGTGGGAACTGTGGAATCGAAGTTTAAAACGGTCGTCCCTGCCGAATTAACAGTTCCCTGAAACACTGCCGATTTTAACAATGGCGTAGTGACAACATAACCGCCAGATGTTCCAGAAATCGTCACATACCCTACAGGATCCGTTTCGACCGCAGACAAGCTGGTTAAGGTGAACAGGGCTGCCGAAGCGAGTAGAGAAATGGTTTTAATGGGTGTCTTCATAATTATGTAGTCCTTTAAAACTACTCCAGTACTAACGGGTTTCAAGTACAAAAGTGATTATCGGCGGGTGGACGGTTTAACATGCTGGATGGTAACCCTGAAAATGGTCACATGTGCAGTTAGAGTCTGATAAAACCGAATTTGGACAGACATTGCGAATCGGCTTTCGAGTGATTTTATTCGTAAAGATAACTGCAGTTTCAGATCTGCGGCAGCAGGTGCTTTCTTTTGACCGATTATCAACGTTCACATAGCCTCGTTTATTAGAAGATGGAGTCAGTTTGCCAGATATCGGGCTCGGTATCGAGAGAGGGCGTCCAAGTGGGGGCGGACTCGCGGAAAACGGATGGTAGAGAGGTCGCTTCTTCGGAGGGCATGAGAAGACTGGCTCCAGATGGATCGCCTTCCTGATGCGAAGACTGACTTTCGGGACGACCATCGCTTCCGAGCCCATCAGGGATAAAGGCTCCGGATGGGCGACTGAACATCCAAGGCACCACGCCTACATTGGTTTGCACTCGATTTAGGCGGATTTGCTGATTCTCCTGGCCGCCCTTATTAATGCCGAATGCAAAGAGGATGCCGTCGATTCGGCGAAAGCTACTGTAGGTCGTGACTACTTCCTCTCCGGTGACCTGATTGATGGTGACTTGGCGAGCTTCAGCAAAGGTAGTGGTGTCGAGGAAGGAGCGGATCTGCTGACCATCGGGCAGCGCGATGAGGAGCTCATAGAGGCGCTGACCATCGATAACGGTCACTCCGAGGAGTTCGATCTGCTTGCCGTTGATCAGGGGGTAGATGAGGTGACCGCCAGTAGTGGCGTCGCGAATGAAGTTGCGGGCATCCGCCTCGGGCATGGCTGTTGGGGCGGCATCCGACTCGGAGGCATTCCCCACTTCGCTCTCCGAGCTACGAGGGGCCGGGAGCTGCCAGGCGTCGGCACCGTCGTAAGCCATGACGACGCGAGCCCCGTGGCCGCCATAAATAACAACTTTGCAGTAGTCGGGCTTTTTCTTAAATGCGGTGAAGCGGATGGTGCCTTGAGGCAGATGAATCGTACCGTCGAAGCGGATGCTTTCGACCTCCGACCATGTGTCTTCGTCGGTGAAGGCACGTTTATAGTAGTTGCGCAGGACGTTGGCGAGGCCGGGCTCAAGGCCAGCGGTCTCAAAGGGGTCGATGCGCTCGATGGACTCGGCGTAGGGCTCAGGCTCGGCTATGCCGAGAGTGGGGAATAGTGAGTAGAGAGTGGTGAGGGCTAGGATCCGCCTCCTTTGCAATACGGCGTGACGTGTCCGCCTGTTTTCTAATACGGCGTGACATAACTTTTTGCTTGGCTGCAAAAAAGCGAAAAAGAGCGAAAGGAGTGCGGACACTCGCCTAGGGATTCGGTTATGATTGAACCACGGATGGACGCAGATAGACACGGATATGGAGAGTGGATGTGGACAGTATGTGGATGCGATTCGACGTTCGATGGCACACTCCACTTTCAACGATTAATATTCAATGAAGAAAAGTGGTCGGGTCGAGATGCGGCATCGATGAAGGCCGGGGACGAGCGATCCGCTTCCGATATTCGGGAGGGACGGGACAACAAGACTGCAAAGCCACAGTGAATTTTGGGCATTCACAGGACTTCTCAGCCCTCGTAGTCGACACGGAGGTCGACCCTCCCGACGGACTAGCTCTGGGACAGTCCGGGAACACTCGAGACTTTGCGTTGGCTCACAGGGGTGCCGAGGACTTCGCTGTAGATAAATGCGGCACGGGCGGTGGCGGGATCGCGAAGCGTGCTGCGCACCGGCCTTCTCGCTGCGCGACTACGGGCTCTGCTTTGCGACGCCCGCTCATGACGGCGCGGCGTATCGGTGCGGCGCGAGGACGCGCCTGCGCTACCTGAAGACTGGGCGGCGGCTTGCTTTTTGAGCTTTTCGGCGCGGCGCTTGGTGGCCTCGATTTGTTGGAGCTGCGCCTGCATGCCGTCGGCATAGGCGTTGTCCGAGGTGTCCCAGTCGAAGGCGGCTTCAGCTGGAGACTCGGGCTGCGACTTGGTGGACGCCGGCGACGACTTCTGCTGCTCGCGTATTTCGCGGCGCCGCTCGACAGGAGCGTCCGGCTTCTGTTCCATACGCCGGGACAAGTCCGGTGCGGGCATTGAGTGGGGAGGCGCCCCCTCTCCTTCGTTGCGACGCTGCATGATCTTGCGCCGGATCTCCTCTTGAATGCGGCGCTGGCGCTCGGCAGCGTCAGGATCCTCGTCGCGACGAGGTGTGGACTCCGACGTGTCGTCCGACTTCCCGGAAAGCATGTTTCCAAAGAAGTAGATGGCCGCGAAGACGATCGGGACGAGTATTTCGAAGAGGTTGTCCATTGGAGGGGCTGAATTAGGAATTAGGAATTAGGAATTAGGAACTCCGGAAACAACCGAACCAACCAAATCCAAACGACTAACCTCCAATTCTTAATTCGTAATTTTTAATTCTTTTCATCTCCTTTGGAGATGGAGTCGCGCATGTCGGTGTCGGCTTTGATGTTATTAAGGCGATAGTAGTCCATGACGCCGAGGTTACCGGAGCGGAAAGCTTCGGCGAGGGCGAGGGGCACTTGGGCTTCGGCTTCGACGACTTTGGCGTTCATTTCTTCGACCTTAGCCTTCATTTCCTGCTCGAGAGCGACCGCGGCGGCGCGGCGCATTTCGGCTTTAGCTTGGGCGACGTTCTTGTCGGCCTCGGCTTGGGACTCTTGAAGTTTGGCGCCGATGTTTTCGCCGACGTCGACATCGGCGATATCGATGGAGAGGATCTCGAAAGCGGTGCCCACATCAAGGCCGCGCTGGAGGACGACTTTGGAAATAGAATCGGGGGATTCGAGAACGGTCTTATAAGAGTCGGCGGAGCCGATGGTGGTGACGATGCCCTCACCTACGCGGGCGATGATAGTTTCTTCAAGCGCGGAGCCAACGTAGTTATCGAGATTGGAGCGCACGGTCACGCGGGCGCGGGCTTTGACTTGGATGCCGTCTTTAGCGACACCGTCGATCGTGGAGCGACCACCCCCGGCGGCGGGACACTCGATAACTTTGGGGTTAATCGAAGTGCGAACGGCCTCGATGACGGACTTGCCGGTGCCTTTGGTGGCTAGGTCGATGGCGCAGGCGCGCTGCCAGTCGAGGGCGATGTTGGCCTTATCGGCGGCGATGAGGGCTTGAACAGTTTGAATGACATTCCCCTCAGCAAGGTAGTGGGCTTCGAGATCGTTGGCACTGATCTCGATGCCGGCTTTGACGGAAGTGATGCGGGCATCGACGATGAGCGATGCAGGGACGCCACGCAGACGCATGGCGATGAGGGTGGGGAAACCGACGGGAGCGCCGGAGAGCAAGGCACGTAGCCAAATGCTAAAGAATGTAATGACGATGAAAAAGCCAATAAGGAGGATGAGTCCGAGGATGGCGGCGGCGCCGAGCTGCCATCCGGCGAGGGCGAGGGGGAGTGTGCTGATTGAGGTCATAGTTTTTTGATGGTGAGTTTGAAATTATCCTGAGCGGCCACGCGGATCGGCTGATCCGCATCGATGTAACCGTCTTGTGAGTGAGCTTCGTAGCTTTGCCCGTCGATTGCAACCTTTCCACTGGGATTTAGGCGCGTTAGTGCGACGCCTTCTTTGCCAATAATAGATGCTTCTGCGGGGGCTTGGTTGGAATGGCCGGTGACGGTGGATTTAAGAAAAAAACCGCGCCCCAAAGAGGTGCGCGCGAGGAGCTTGAACTCAACAAAGACAAGCAGGGCGATGGCGGCTACAGAACCGAGAAAGGTAATGGCGGCGGCACCCACTCCGGACTGGGCACCCGCGATCCAGGTGGCGAGGATAATGCAGACAGCCGCGACGACACCAAGAATCCCCCCGGGAAGGATCACCTCGAAGAAGACGAGCACGAGGGCGGCGAGAATTAATGCGATGACGGGGCTCATTTCATGGAGGGCGGAGGCGCTATGGGAGGGGGTCGGTTGAAGTGTCTGCGGAGGCGTCGGCGTTGCGTGATCCAGTGCCGGAACGGAGTCCGGCGCTCCCGGGCTTTGCGTCGGCGGGTGCGGCGCGGGACGCGCCTGCGCTACCTGGTTCGACGACTAGGCTGAAATCGGTGGCTTTTTTGACGCGGATCGGGGTGCCGAGGTCGATGGAGCCGAGCGCGCTGCGGGCATCGTAGCGGTGGCCGTCGACCTCGACGCGTCCGGAGGGGAAGAGATCAGTGACGGCGACGCCGGTGCTGCCGGGCGGCGGGAGGTGGGCGGCGCGTTCGGCGCGGAGTGTCTGGCTATCGCCCCCGGCGGCTTGAGCGAGGACAAGCTTGCGCTCCATCCATGAACCGGGAAAGAAGCGAGACAGGAGGAGGGCTCCGAAGACGGCGATGGAGAGGCCGAAGACGAGGTCGACGAGCGGCTCGGCTATGAGCTCGGGCGAGATTGAAATAGGCTCCCCCGGCCAGACGTCGACCATCGCCCAAAGTAGTGAGCCGAAGATGAGCGCGAGCCCACTGAGCGCGAAGACGAGGGTGCCGGGGAAAAAGAAGAGCTCGACGAGAACGAAGATGACGCCGAGGGCAAAGAAGAGGATAACCTCATTCCCCGCAAGGCCGGCGATGTATTGACTGATGAAAAAGACGCCGAGCAGGACGATGCCGCCGATGCCAAAAATGCCGAAGCCGGGAGTCTTGAACTCGAGAAAGAGCGCGAGCAGACCAATGCCAAGGAGCGCGGGGGCGAAGGTGCTCATCCACTTGGCAAGCACTTCGGAATAAGTAAGGTGAAAATCTTTGATCTCATAGCTTCCCGCGCCGAAGCGAGCGTCGAGAAGGGCGTCAACCGAATCGTAAATCCCGGCACCGAGCAGGGGCTGAGCGGGCTCGCCGTATTCGCGCATAGCCTCGCTGGCAGTGAGGGTAAGAAGCTCGCCCTCAGGCTTGATAACTTCGTCGCCGATCTTGAGCTCGAACTTGGAGTCGAGCATGGCACGGACGACATCGGAGCGATACGGATAGTCCTCGGTGAGGACGCGTATATTGGCGCGGAGGTAGCTCTCGACTTTCATGCGGGCGGTTTCAGGCACATCCTGCCCGCCGCCTTGAATGACGGCGGAGGCGCCCATTTTTCCCTGCGGAGCGAAATAGATCTCTTGAGTCGCGGCGGCGATGAAGGAGCCCGCGGAGATGGCGTCGGGGTTCACGTAAGTGGCGGTGATGCCGTCAAATTTGGCCAACATCTCCATCATTTCGATGGTATAGTCGACGCGGCCGCCAGGGGTATCCATATCGAGGAGCACCATATCAACCTCGTTCTCGATGGCTTCTTTGAGCCCGCGGCGGAGGATGTAGAGATTGGGCTGACTGATGGCATCCGTTATGGGGATGACATAGACGGAAGCCTTTTCGGGGGATCCGGGATCCGGGATGCGGGATGCGGGAGCCGTGGTGGTCTGCTCTTGGGTCTGCTCTTGGGTCTGCTCTTGGGTCTGCTCTTGGGCCTGCTCTTGAGCCGAGGCGGATAGACCGAGCGACAGAAAGAGGAAAATGGCCGAGAGACAACGAAGCGACATGATAATAGATATTTAGAAAAGCTTGGCACCGAAAGCAAGTGCGGGATGCAAGATTCGGGAGATGAGAACACTCAATATTTAGGATTCATAGAGTAGTGGGGTGATTCGATCGCCCCACCCGCACGGAAGCTGACAGACGATCGGGTCGAAGGATAGAATCCATCCGACTACGGGTCGTTCTGAAAATTCGGCTTTTACCAACGGGGCAGCTGTGCATAGAAAGAGCACATGGAAACGATCGACTATAATGGGGTGCAACTGCATCGCTGGTCTTGCGGCCCGTCGACTTATTTGGCGCGACCCGAGCTGGGGGCACGGCTGATGAACTGGAACTTACGGATGGCCGACGGCTCGGTGCGCGACGTGATCCATTGGCCGGAGGGTGCGGACTATAGTAACTTCGCCAAAGTGCGCGGGGGTAACCCGATCCTTTTCCCCTTCAGCGCACGCACCTTCCACAAGGGTAAGATCGGGCAGTGGAAAGACCAGAACGGCGAAGTGCGCCCGATGCCTAACCATGGCTTCGCAAGAGAGGGACATTTTGAAATCGTCTCGACGGATGAGAGCGGCTTCACCGCCGAGCTGAAACCGGACGCGGCGGCGGAAGCGGCCTACCCCTTTAACTACCGGTTCACGGTACGTTATGTATTCGAGGCAGTTTCCTTTAAAGTATATCTGCGGCTGGACAACCTCGGCGACGAGCCGATCCTCTGGTCGGCGGGACACCACTTCTACTTCACTTTGCCTTGGCACGACGGCCTGCACCGGAGCGACTACCGCTTCGAGATTCCGGCCAAGAAGTGTTTCACCCACGCGCCGGATGGTGCCTTGCTACCCGTCGATAAAGGCTGGGACAAGGACAGCTCGTTTGGCAACCCGGCGAATAGCGACCGAATCTACACGCGTCTGAAAGGCGATGCAGCGAAGTTCGGCCCCAACGGCGGCGAGGAGGATATCGGCATCCGCATCTTGAGCGACTCCGACACCTACTCGACCTGGAACGCCTTCGTGGTCTGGACAGAAGCGCCGGACAGCCCGTTCTACTGTGTGGAGCCCTGGATGGGGCCGCCCAATAGCCCGGAACATCAGAAGGGGCTACATGCGGTGAGCGGTGGGGAGAGCGCGACCTTCGGGGTGGAAGTGGCGCTTCTGTAGCACACTGTCTTAATCGTAATCCTACTCCGAATCTTACTCCACTCAGATAAACTAGGCAGTCAGGATTATGATTAGGAGTAGGATTACGATTAGGAGCGAGGCTTTCAGCCTCAAATAATACTCTGGAAATGCGGAGCGGGGGCGTCACAATGTGCGGCTTTTGATATGAAAATCATCATCATAGGCGCCGGCGAAGTCGGCCATAATCTGTGTACCACGCTGGCGGCAGCGGGGCACAACGTCACGCTCATCGAGCAATCGGAACTCCGTTGCGAAAAGTTGGATGAGGAACAGAATGCGCGCATCATCACCGGCAACGGTAGCTCGGCGCGCCAGCTCGTAGACGTAGATGTCGCTTCGTGTGACGCCTTCCTTGCCATGACGAGTGACGACCGCACAAACGTGATCTCCTGCTCGCTGGCCAAGGGGCTGGGCGCGAAGAACACGATCGCACGGATCCACGACGAGACCTACAGCGACAACTCGGTGATCAACTACCAGCTTCACTTCGGGATCGACCTACTGGTCAACCCGGAGGCGATTTGCGCCGTCGAGCTGGCCAAGGAAATCCGCAATGCGGGACGCGTTGCGGTGGAGAACTTTGCCCGCGGCCAGATTGAGGTGCAGCAACAACAAGTCGCCCCCAACTCCCGCTTGGCGGGCAAGAAATTAAAAGACCTCAAGCTCGATGCCCGCGTGCGGATCGGCTACATCCAGCGTAATGGCAGCACCGAAGTCGCCAGCGCCGACACAGTGCTGGAAGAAGGCGACATGGTGACGCTTTTCGGACACCCTGAAGAGCTCTTTACTCTGCGCGAACGCTTCGACCCAAAGCACAAGATCGTTATTGCCCGCGTGGTACTCTTCGGCGGGAGTGAGACGGCGATCAGTTTGATCCGCCTGCTGAGCAATCCTCGCTTCAAAGTGCGCGTGATCGAGAAAGACAAGGCCAAGTGCCGCTCGCTGGCAGAGCGGTTCCCCAACATCACGGTGATCAACGGCGACGCCACCTCGCTACGGCTACTCGAAGAGGAACAGATCGGCAGCGCCGATTACTTCGTGGCCTGCACGAAGGACGACGAGGAAAACATCCTGACCTGCCTGCAAGCCGCCAAGCTCGGCGCGAACCACGTGCAGCTAGTGATCAATAAGGGCGACTACGATCAGCTGCTGGGCATTTTGAAGACGATGCTCGGCATCGAAGTGGTGGTCTCCCCCCGCCAAGCGACGGCGGAGTTTATGCTGCGCAACCTCTCGGCCGACTCGATGGCCACACTGGCCGAAGTGCCCGGTGGGGGCGGTCAAATCGTCGAAGTGCGGATCAAGCACTCCAGCCCCTGCGTGGGCAAAAAGGTCAAAGACATTCACCTTCCTGCGGGGGCGCTCTTCGTGGCGCTCTTACATAAGTATAAGGCCAAAGTGCCAGCTGCCGACGACGTCATCCTAGCGGGCGACCGTGTGGTCGTGATCGTCAGCGAATCACAGCAAAAAGCCGTGATGGCTAGCCTCATTTAGACGCCGTGAATTCCGCAATTATCTACAGGCTTTTAAGTATGGTGCTGCTCGCGCTGGCGGTGACCTTCGGGCTCTGCGCAGGCGCAGGGCTGGCGCTCGGCGAGTCGATCCACGACGAAGCGATCCATGCGTTTGAGCTTACGGTCGGTATTTCCATCGGCTTGGCGGCGCTCTTCCACATGCTCGGGCGCAAGGGGGAGTTAAAGCTCTTCCGCCGCGAAGCGCTCTGCGCGATCGGACTTTCGTGGATATTAGCCACGCTGATCGGCGCCCTACCCTACGCGCTGACGACGCACAGCGATGTGACGGATGCCATCTTCGAGAGTGCCTCCGGGCTGACCACTACCGGTGCCACCGCCTATGCGGATTTTGCTGATTTCCCCAAGAGTTTGCTCATTTGGCGCTCGATGAGCCAGTGGGTGGGCGGCCTTGGGGTGGTCGTGTTTTTCGTAGCCATCCTTAGTTCGCTCGGAGCGGGCGCCAAGATCCTCTTCAGTAACGAATCGTCCGGCACTTCGGCCGACTTCGACCATGGGCGCATCCAGAGCGGGGCATTCCAGTTGATGGTCTTTTACCTCGGTATTTCCGTGGCCTGTGTGTTCGCCTACAAGCTGGGCGGCATGGATTGGTTTCAAGCGATCAACCACGCGATGACGACCATCTCCACTGGCGGCTTCAGCACAGAAGCAGCGAGCATCGAGCATTTCCAGAGCCCAACCATCGAGTGGATCTCCATTATCTTTATGGTGCTCAGTGCGACGACTTTCGTTTACTTGATCCGCCTGATCCGTGGACAAACCCACATCCTGCGCCAGAACCACGAAGTGTGGTGGTTCTACGGCATCCTCGCAGTGGGCATCGGCCTGCTCACGCTTTACCTCGTCGAGTTGACCGGCGCGTTGCCGAGCCACGACAGTGTGCGCACCGCCACGTTCCAAGCCGTCTCCATCATGACGACGACTGGCTACGCCTCGACGAACTTCGACGAGTGGCTGCCTCCGGCCAAAATGCTGCTAATGATTCTGATGTTTATCGGTGGCTGCTCCGGCTCGACTGGGGGCGGGGTGAAAGTCGTGCGCATCGTGATCGCGATACGCGCGGCAGTGCGAAGTATCGCCCACGCCTTCCGTCCCAACATCACGATCCCGATGCGAATGGGCGGGCAACACCTGAGCGAAAGCGCGATCCACGGTGTGATTTTGTTTCTCATGCTAATGGCGGCACTGCAGATATTTTCGATGCTCTTCGTGTCTGCACTGGAGCCGGAGCTGAGCTTCCTCGGCGTCTTTTCCTGCGTGCAGGCGACGCTTTTCAATATCGGCCCTGGCTTCGAGGCGGTCGGCCCCACGGAGAACTTCCACTTCTTGCGTCCAACGACGAAGACCTTTCTGAGCCTGTTAATGATCCTCGGGCGCTTGGAGCTCTACGCGGTGATGGTGCTCTTCGTGCCGAGCGTGTGGCGACGGTTTTCGTAAACGCGCGAAGCGCGTTAATGGCGAAGGACGAAGAACGAATGACGAAGCCCCTGAGGACAAAATATTCGCCATTACCCATTCGCTATTCGCCCTTCACGCGCACAGCGCGTGCCAACCACGCGATGGTCGCGCCCCAGCCGCCCTCGGTCTGGTCGGCGAGTTGGAAGCGCTCGACGCGCGGGTCTTTCCTGAGAATGGCGTGCACCGTCTCGCGGAGCGTGCCGATGCCCTTGCCGTGGATTATACGGATGCGGCGGATGCCTTTTTCCAAGCAAAGCCCGATGTAGTCCGGCACCAGCTCACCGACTTCGTTCGGGCGAAAGATGTGGAGGTCGAGCTCGCCGCTGATCTCGAATTCGATGGGGTCGTCTTCGCTCATTCTTCTTCCCTTGGCAAAGTCGGCAGTTTTTCGATGGCTTTGGCCTCGGGGAGCGGGTCGGGGGCGGCGCTGTCGAGGGCTTCGAACTTCTTGGCGGTGACGAGGAGGCGGCTTTCGACGGAGCTGACCGCCTTGTTGTAATGGCCGACGGATTGGTCGAGGCTCTTGCCGAGCTTGGCGAAATGGCCGGTGACGACACCGATGCGCTCGTAGAGTTCTTTGCCGAGCGCGGCGATCTCCTTAGCCTCGCGGGCGATAGCCTCTTGCTGCCAGCCGAAGGCGATGGCTTTGAGTAAGGCGATGAGCGTGGTCGGGGTGGCGAGGATGACCTTGTTGTCGACACCGAGCTCGATGAGCATCGGGTCTTGCTCGAGGGCGGCGCTGAAGATCGTTTCGTTGGGAATAAAGAGGACAACGAACTCGGGCGCGTTGTCGAACTGCGTCCAGTAGGACTTGGCTGAGAGGCCTTTGATGTGGTCGCGGATGTGGCGGGCGTGGGCGACCATGCGCTCTTTCTGCACGTCAGGGTTGTCCGACTGGAGCGCATCGAGGTAAGCGGCGAGGGGCACCTTGGAATCGACCACGACCTGGCGGCCGTTGGGCAGGTTGATCAACATATCGGGTCGCTGGCGCTGGCCATCGTCCGTATCGACGGAGGCTTGTTCGAGGAAGTCGACGCGGTTGATCATGCCGGCCATCTCGACGGTGCGGCGGAGCTGCATCTCGCCCCACTGGCCGCGAACTTGAGGTGCGCGGAGTGCTTGCACGAGACTACCCGTGGTCTTGCTGAGCTGGACTTGCGACTCGGCCAGCTGCTGGAGCTGTTGCTTAAGCGAGGCGTCGGTCTGGGTGCGGCGCTCTTCGATTTTTTCGACACGTTCGTTGAAAGCTTTGAGCGCGAGACCGACTGGCTCGACAGTTTTGTGGATCGCTTCCTGCCGCTTCTCCAGATCTCCCTTCGCGCCCTCTTGGTATTTTTCGAGGGTTGATTTGGCGAGGTTGAGGAAGTCGGCGTTGTTTTTGGAAAGTGCTTCAGAGGAGAGCGCTTGAAAGCTCTCTTTCAGTTGCGCCCGGGCTTGCTCCAAGAGTGCGAGTTTCTCTTCCGCGCTCTTCAGTTCGGCGGTGTGTTGCGCTTCGAGACGGGCGAGGGCTTCCTTCGTCTTGGCGTGGGCATTGTTGAGAACGAAGTAAATGAGCGCTGCGCCGAGGAGTAGGCCGATGACGATACCGATGAGGAGTTCCATTAAGGATAGTTTGAGCTAAGTTTCGAATCGCTGGCAATGGCGGAGTGCGCACACATGCACTACGGATAAAAAACCCTATCGAGAAACAGCCCCTTGGCTGGCGCCGTTACGATGCGGTGGGTGCGTTTTTTGGATTCGAGGATCTCGGCGATGTCGTCGGGCGTGAGGCGCCCGCGCCCGACGGCATAGAGCGCGCCGGCGAAGCTACGTACCATGCGATAGAGAAAGCCGCTGCCCTCGGTGTCGAGACGGAGGCACTTGCCCTGCTGCTTGAGCGCGAGACGGGTGACGGTCTTGACCGGATTCGGATCGTTTTCCTTACCATGCGTGGCGCTATATGCGGAAAAGTCGTGCGTGCCCGTGAGCACATCGGCCGCGGCTTGCATGGCGTCGAGATCGACAGGCAAGTCGCGGCATGCCCAAACGTAGCGATCGTCGACCGGCTCAGCACGACCGAGGTAGTAGCGATAAATGTAGCGCTTGCCAGTGACGGAGAAGCGAGCGTGAAAATTGTCGCTCACCTTACGCACGGACTGGATGCGGATCGAGGTGGGCAGAATCGAGTGCAGGGCGCGGACGAGTTTATCCGGCGCGTGCGCCCACTCGGCATCGAAGTGAAAGCACTGGCCGCGCGCGTGAACGCCGGCGTCCGTGCGGCCACTGCCCTGGATTTGGAGCGGGGTGTCAAAGATCTGCGAGAGCGCCGCTTCGATGTGGTTTTGCACGGCGAGACCGCTGGGCTGGCGTTGCCAGCCGTCGAAGTCGGTGCCATCGTAGGCGCAGATACATTTCCATCGCATGGGGAAGCACTCTTGCCAAAGCGTGCGCGAATGCAAGGCTAGCGAGGATGTACGAACTCGAACTTTGGCAATACGGACTGATCGCTCTGGGCGCGTTACTGGTCGGGCTCGGCAAGGGCGGTTTGCCGGGGGTTGGCAACCTCACGGTCGTTTTCATGGCGCTCGCGCTGCCGGCCAAGGCCTCGGTGGGCATCCTTTTGCCGATTCTGATATCGGCCGACGTTATCGCCGTGCTGGTCTATCGCCGTCATGCGGAGTGGCGCTACATTTGGAAGCTGGCACCGTGGATGGTCGCGGGGATCGTAATCGGGTATTTCGTCTTCAGTCGGGTCGATGACGCGCAGGTACGTTTCCTAATCGGCTTCATCCTGCTCAGCATGACAGGGGTGCACTTTTACCGAAAATGGCTGCGCCGCCATGCCACGGAGGCCGACGCCCTGCCCCACCACCCGGCCTTCATCGGGAGCACGGGGATCATCGGCGGGTTTGCCACAATGGTGGCCAATGCTGCGGGACCAGTCGCCGCACTCTACTTCATCGCATCCGGACTCCCCAAGTATGCCTACATCGGCACGTCAGCGTGGTTCTTCCTGTTGGTCAATGTATTCAAAGTCCCCTTCATGGTAGACTTGCAAATCATCGACTGGCCATCGATTCGCTTCAGCGCGAGCTTCATGCTATTCTCGGTCTTGGGTGCGGTGATCGCTCCTTTCATCGTGAAGCACATTAATCAAAAGGTCTTTGAGTTTTTGATCTGGTTCTTTGTGATCGTGGGCGGCTTCAAACTAATTATTCCTTAAATCATGGGCAGCAAATCGACACGCAAACTATGGGCGGCGCACCTCGCACGCGGGGGGGGGCAAGCCACAAAGCGCGCCCAAGCCGAAGTGACGCTGGGCAAGCCCTTCCACGGACGCGTGCTGGGCATCGACCCCAGCCTGCGCGGGAGCGGGTTCGCGGTTTTGGACTATGGTGCCGACGGCACAGCACGCATCCTCGAAGCCGCCACCCTCAAGCTGAAGCCTAAGCTCTCCATGCCGGAATGCCTCGGCGCGATCGGCAATCAAGTGGACGATTTTCTCAATCAACACTCGGTCGACCACGTTGCCGTGGAGCAGACGATCTACGTGCAAAACTTCCAAACGGCGCAGATTCTCGGAGCCGCTCGCGGAGCCGCCATTGCAGCCGCCGCGATGCGCGGGCTGCCCGTCTTCGAATATGCCCCGCTCCGGGTGAAACAAGCCGTAGTCGGCATGGGGCGCGCCAGCAAAGAGCAGGTTGCCCGCACCGTGCAGAACTTGACCGGCACCAACTTCGAGCTCCGCTTCGACGAGTCGGACGCAGCCGCCGTTGCCCTCTGTCATGCCTTTACATGGCGCGGAAATTGACTATCTTAACAATCCCCATGAATTCGAATACCCCCGAAACAAAATTTGACGCGCCCCCTGAGAGCCCCAACAGCTTCATCCACGGCAGCCCGACGGATGAAGAGATCCGACTGCAGGCACTCAACCACTCAAAGGATAAACTGCTCTCCATCGTCGGGCACGATCTGCGCTCGGCCATCGGCGGCGTGCTCGCGATTGTGCACATGCTGGACAAGCGTCTCGAACAGAACGATGTGGACGATGCAAAGCGCCTGAGCGGACTCATCCGCAAAGCTACGCACGACGCCGACGACCTACTCAAAGACCTCGTCGCCTGGACGCGCAACTCGGGGCAAGAGCTTAAATTCCGCCTAGTCTCGATCGATATTCTTCAATTGCTGGAGACAGAAGTGGAACGACTCGAAACATCGGCACATCGAAAAAAGCAGCGCATTAAGATCGAGGCCTACGACTCGGGGATGATTCGCGCTGACCCTTATATGCTGCAAGGGATTTTCCGTAATCTACTGACCAATGCGATCAAGTTCTCGCACCAAGGTGGGGAGATTAAAATCTGCATCTACCGTCAACCCGGCCTTTGGGAGTTTCAGGTTAAAGACAAGGGCGTCGGCATGACGGAAGAAGTGCAATCGTTGCTCCTCAAGATCGACGACCGCAAACAAAAGAGCGGCACCTCCGGCGAGGTCGGCTCCGGCTTCGGCCTCCTACTTTGCGAGGACTTTATTCAGCGCCATGGCGGACACCTGACATGGGAGTCCGCGCTGGGCGAAGGCAGCACCTTCTCATTCACCATACCTGAACTGCTCGGTTAATCGGGCCCCCACTACTCTTCCCAGAGTTTCTCAAGGTAAGTCTCAAAGGTGTACCAACTCTCGATATATTCCTCCACTCGATAGAGGCACTCAGCGCGCCAATAGTATAGATAGAGTGGTGGCTTATGCGATTCGAGTAATCGGTCGAGAATAGGCAGCGCTTTTTCATAAGCCTCCTCTTGCACATAGATAGAAAGTAGCGCGGTACCTTTTATTATATCCTTGGGCGCCACGGCATACTCACGCAAGAGACGCGTGAGCACCGCTTCGTCGATTTTAACCTCGGGAATTTTCGGCACCTTGACGTTATCTCGGATGGCATCGACCGCCTGTTTGAAGTCCGCTTTATCCTTATAGAACATAGACCAGAGCCACCAAGTATTCTCCAGCGACTCGCCGTGTTCTGTCAAAAAGTCTGCAGCCGAGTCGAGATCACCCCGCTTGACCCAATTTCTAACAATGTCCGTGCGTTGCTCGCGACTAAAACGGCTCAAGCCCGGATCCTTGGCAAGTTCTAGGCCGAGCTCACGCATCAAATCTTCGCCCTTAATAAATTTGAGGAAATAAGTACGATAGTGTGCATCGATTTCGGAAAGGCGTGCCATACGCTCCATCTTATCGGGTGACTTTCTCACCTTCATGAGCATTCGCCCATAATGCCGATCCATATCGTCCATCTCTCGAAATAAAGTCGCGCGCCAAGCCGCGATCGCACGCGACGCGTCGTAGGGCAGCCAGACCATGCCTTCATTATAACTGACGACTCCCAGAATCGGTTCCACAAAGCGGGCACGCCGAAAATCGGCCGCAGCCTCGGCGCGGTCACCACTGCCCGAAAGAGTGAACTGAGCCCTCTGAAAATATGCACGCCAATCAAGCGGACGCAGCGCCAGCCCGTTCTCTATCTCAGACTGGGCTCTTTCGTAATCCGCCACATCCACATGGCTGTGGATTGATTCCTGCATCTGAGCAATACGGACCGAGGAATGCCACGGCAGGCGAAAGACCCCGGCAGTCATCCAGGCCAAGCCAAAAGCAATCAGTACACCACCCACAAAGCGCCAAACGACTCGTGGCAAGACCGATACCGGACGCTCCCCTGAAGGTAAAGCCAAAGCGGCAAAGAGAATCGCGAAGTAGACTGTGCCCGGACGGTGACCGGGCACATCAACCAAGCAGTGTACCAGAAATATCAATACCGCTACCAATGCGAGCACACGGTAGCTCCCACCAGAGCCTTCAGTCAAACCACGACAAAGCCGCGCATACCCCAGAAAAAACAGCGTAAGAAAACCCAGTGCGATGATTCCCCCCTCAGCAGCTAACCAAAAGACGTCGCTCTCCGGGTGGACGACTCCCTGATAGTTGGCCGAAGCCTCACGATATTGGGGAAAGACGGCAGAGAAGTTGCCCAGTCCGAAGCCGCTGACTGGCGCATCCAACACCATTTCGGAGGCATCTTTATATATCTTTACCCTAAACTCATCCCCGACCTGCGACTCCGATGTGACAAAACTGGTAATGCGCCGCACCGTGCGCTCATTGCTAGAGATCACCACACTCAAGGCCACGATCACGATCGGGAAGCCGATCTTTAAAAAGCGTGGAAGGGAATGCGCCCGTAGACTGCAAATAAACCAGAGTCCAATCCCAATGAAATACAGCAACACGCCCGCACGAGAAACCCCGAGGACTAAACCTATCAGGCAAAGCACAGTCGCGGGGACCCCAACGAGAGGCAGGACGTTGCGCATACGCAGGCCTTCCATCGCGTAAATAAAAGTGGCGACACCACCCAATGCGAGTAAGTTAGCCGTCTGATTGCGATTGGGAAAGAAACTAAAAGCCGTCGCCTCCTCTGCACCCGGATAGCGTGCACCGACCAAATTCCCCCAGACCACGATTCCGGCGATAACAGCAATCAGGATGGAGAGCCCAAAGAAGAGCCAACGGCGACCGGATCCATTGACTGGCCACTGCAAAGCGGCATAGAGCCAAGCAAAGCCCGCCATCGCCATGAGCCAAGCTTCGAAACTCATCCACGGTTGTACTGATAGAACTGCCGGAAGCTCGATGCCGAACGCCTCGACTGCGTCTAACCTCCACTCAGCCATCGGCCAATAGAACTGTGGAATAAACGCAAGCAGCAGGCAGGCAAGGAGACCGAGGACGCCAAAATCGGCGAGTTTCCCTAGGCCAGTCGAGGGAGGCTTGATGAGCAGCGCGATACCCGGCAGAAGTAAAGCTGTGCCCAAGGCAACGGCATTGTGACTCCCCCCAAGTAGAACGAGCAGGAAGACTCCGCAAAAGGCCGCGAGAAATATTTTGAATGCAGGGTGCTCCCTCTTCTGCTTCGGAAAGCGAATCGTACTTCTCGAGGGAACAGGCGGCGGGGTAAAGGAGTTCGTGGGTGCGCTACGTTTCGACCTAGAGCGATGCTTCTTAGTCCCCGAAGATTCGCTCGATCCGCTCCTTCGACGCTTCGATGATCTACGACGATGCTTACCTGAGCTCGAATCCATTGTTTATCGGGAGGCGTCGAATCTAGGCGCTGGATGCAGCCGCTTCGTTTTTCTCAGCGTTGCGCTTAGGATCTGTATAATACTCCGAATAGCGGTAGTAATAATAGCCGGGCTGCTCGGTATCTACGAAGTTGAGAATAAGACCGGATATATCGATATTGCGGTCACGGAGGCGTTTCATCGCTGGTCTGACTTGGCGGATTTGCGTATGTGCACAGCGAATAGTAAAGAGGAGCGCGTCCATTTGGCCAGCGAAGCTAGTCGTATCGTCGGTCGCTAGTATCGGCGCAGTATCGAAAATCACGAAGTCGTATTTCTCTCGAGCGCTCGCGATGAGCTTACTCATATTTTCACTCATCAGGAGCTCTGCCGGGCTGTCGGGATGCCCGCCGATCGAGATAAAGTCGAGGTGCTCATACGTGGTCTGCTGCACCGCGTCTTCCATGCTAAGCTCTCCTTCCAGAATCCCCATCAAGCCCTTGCGCACACTCAGATCAAAGAGTTTATGCAAGCGACCTCGGCGCAAGTCGGCGTCGATCAATAAAACTCTGGAATGAGAGAACGAAAGGGCGACCGCAAGATTAGCCGAGACAGTCGATTTACCCTCGGAAGGGATCGCACTTGTGACGGCAAAGACACTGGGCTTAGATCCATCATCGCCCATAAAGAACACCGAAGTGCGCAGATTACGACAGGCTTCGGCGAATACATAGCGATCGTCGTTCTTGCGTAAGAGTACGGAGTCCTCATTCCCTTCATTCTTCGCCTCAAAGGGGATCGCACCGAGTAGCTGCTCGCTAAATTGAACGCTGAGTTGGCTCGCGGAAAGGATTCGATTATCCAGCGCGGCGACGGCGAATATTATACCTCCTGCTAAGAATACACCTAGGATCGCTCCCTGCACCAGACCGATCAACATGCCCTTGCCATCCGGTCTAGCCGGGCGCGCATCTTCCAGCACAGCAATCGTCTCTTGGCGAAGATTCTGATCCGTATCAATGGCGCGAAGGGATTCTTGATTACGTTCGTAGGCAGTCTTCGAGCGCGCCAAGCGGGACTGAAGGCGCTCGAACTCAGCAATCAACTGCCCATTCTCAAGTGCGGTCTGCTCCCAGATGTCGATCTCCTGATTGAGATTACGAACTAGGCTTTCGACAACAAGCTTACGCTCTCCGATACGCTCGAAGGCCTGGCGGCGTTGAATCTTCAACTGATTGGCCGTGCGCTCGATCTGATTTTTCAACGTAATAATTTTCGGGTGCTTAGGCTTCAGGTAGATTTGAAATTCTTCAAGATCCGCTTTGAGCAGATCAAGCTGCTCCTTCGCTAATAGGTATTTCTCATTGTCCTCGCTCGAACCAACGGCCGCGACGAGCGTGCCTTGAGCTCCATCGGCCGCGACTTGCGCAGCGTCCCCACTGAGCAATGTATCGACTTGGCTACTATCGGCGATCGAGGAAAGCGCACGACCCTCTGTTTTCAGCTCCGCAAGGCGACGTTTAAGATCGGAGAGATAGCTGCCGGCGGCAGACCCCTGCTCTTGAATGAAGACGATGTTGTTCTTCTTCTGAAAATCGACGATCGCATCCTCCCCCCCTTCGATCTCTTTTTCGAGGGCTTTAATTTGTTCAACGATGGCTTCGTAGGTACTCTCTGAAGTTTTAGACCGCATCTCCGTGCGACGGTTGATGAACTCGTCCATGACCGCATCGAGAAACACTTGTGAATATTTCTGGTGCGGCGAGAAAGCGTAGAGTTCGAAGATAGATGTGTCTTTTTTGACATCCGCATCAATTCTGATCGAATTGATGCCCTTTTCAGTATACCCATCGGTGGTAACGAGCTGCTCGTGCAATTCGGGATGCGTCACCTTGAGCCGCTCGATTGCTCGGCCACGGACTTGGTCACTCGTCATGAGTTCGATCTGTGTGCCGAAAAAGTTATCACGTTCTTCAGCATAGACATCGTTCTCCGGAAGGGCGATGCGCCCACTGACAATCATTTGCGAAGTGGAAAAGTAAGTAGGGGCGGTCAGCAAACCCTCGACTGCTTTATAGGCGACACCGAGAGCAACCGCCGCTGGAATAATCCACCAATAGCGCCGCAAGACGATCTTCGAGCGGTAGATAATCTTATGAACTAACTCGGCATAATCTACGCTTTGTGTTTGGTTATCGTCTTGAAATAAATCGTCCATAGAACTCTTGGTAGAGGAAAGTTCCCCTGTGGATAGAGAGTGTCGGCCTGCTTAGCCAGTAAAACTGATCATCTTTTCGTCGACGATCACCATATCCCCTGGCTTGACCACGGGATCCGTGCTGCGATCGCCTCCTTCGAGGACTTTACCGACATCGACCTCGTTTTCAACTTTCTCACCATTTGCGTCTGTCGTGATGTGTCGCACCTTGTTTCGTTTCGCGAAGCGGGTAAATCCATCTGCCATCAAAATGACTTGGCTCAGCGTAAACTTACTACCAAGGATGGAATAAAGCCCGGGGGATTCCACCGCACCCAGCACATAGACTTGGCTATTGGCTTGATCTTCGCGCGCCACGATGACGACGTCTCCGGCCTGCAGAATCGGGTCTTGAGAGAGATCCCCACTTTCCATCATGGCACCGAGATCCATTTCGAGCCGCGGCTCATTCTGTCCGGCACTGACGACACTGACATTACTGCGGCTGGCATAGAGCGTAAAGCCGCCGCCCTGTAAAATAGCTTGGCTCAGTGTGAGCGGTGCATCGACCGGTATCAGCTGTTCGCCTTGACGCTTCACCTCGCCGATGACTGTGATGCGACCACGGTTGCGATCTTCCTCACGCTGGGAAATGACCACAGTTGCGCGGTAGAAAAACTCTTTTTCCAACATCGCCTTTACTTCGTAGGCGAGCTCCTTACTCGTGCGACCTGCGGCGGGAATCGAGCCCACTAAAGGAACCAGCAAATCCCCATTCCCGTTGATCGATAAGAGTAGCGGTTCCTCACGCTCTTCAAGCACCTGATATACGAGCCGGTCACCGTTTTTAAGTTCCCAGTCATCGTCCAAGAGGGACATTTGAGTAGGATCCGACGCAGCTTCAGCCTCCGCAGAAACCTCTGCATCCTGGGCTTGCAGCACGCCAAAAAGCCCAAGCAGGCTGATACAGATGCAGGAAAGTTTAGTTGGGTAGGTAATCATTGTTCCGAAGCGTTTTCTTTAAAAGTCATATTTAAAGAAAATACGAAACTGATTTTGTTCATAACTTTGCAAGTTAGCATCGGAAGTCTTGTCGATGTAGCGATAGCCAACCTCCGCAGTCAACCGGGGGCCGAGCACTAACTCAGTAGAGATGCCAGCGATCCAACGGTCATAATTGTTATTCAGTAGCAATCCTCCGGAACTCTCGACGTCTTCGTAGCCAATCGCACCATCTAGGCGGACACGTGGTGTCAAATTATACGCAGCAGTGTAGCGGATGCCGTCGGTGGTGTTAAAATTGGCGGTATTGCTGACATTAATCGCACGGTACCACTCTAGTTGGTGGTTAAACACCTCGTTCGCAACATGACTGAGACGCACCATCCATGTGGCATCTTCTAGGCTAGATTTATCGCCAAAGGTATCCGTAACGGCACCTTGATCATAATCCCAATTATTGTAGGCGATACCCGCATAGAGGCCAATGAGCTCAGTAATTTTCCAATCAAAATAGGGGCCGAAAGTAAAAATCGTGCCGTCGTTGTTCACTTGCTCATCGAAATCAACGATCGCATACGAGGTGCCCGCGCCGACGAGGAAATTGGCCGCCAAGGCATGCTCGACGTTGAGCGCCGCTTTGTGCTCGTGGCGATTCACGTAGGAAAAGATCTTTTCAGGACTGTATATATCTTCGCGGCTCAGCTGGCCGCTGAAGATCGTCTCGCCGATAAACCATTCAGTTTGGACACCGACCACGTTACGCCACCGGGTAAAGGCCTCCGGGGAGCTGTTGATGACCGCGCCTGTATTCGGGTCGACGACCACCGAGTCGGCAGAGTCGAAGGAATACTGCAAGCGGTCATAGACACGAAAGGCAACATCGCCGACCAACACACGAAAGGACAGCTCTGTATTCGGAGTGATGCCCAACTGATTATCAAAATCGTTGAGACCGCTCTCACTCATGTAATACCAATACTCAAAGCCCAGATTGAGATCCACCTCTGTACTTTCATTCATCTGCCACTTGAGGCCGAAAGAAAGCCCGGGCTGGAGAATCCAATCAGAAATCGGAGCAATCTCCGATGTATTGATATTATCGTTATACTCGACGCCAAAAGTGCCGATGATATCAACAAACACAGGCCCTAGGCGCAAATTGTAGTCCTCACGCTCCACCCGCTTGTCTAAGATGAAAGGCGCAAAATCGGGCGTTTTATCGACTTGCGATGGAGACGCACTGAGTGAGCCGACAAAAATTGCCGAAATGATGGAAGCGTGCAAGAGGGGGGCGCGCAATGGATGCATGATGGTATTCATGACTGATTAAGTGGTTAGGTTAGGTTCGCCAATCTTCTGAAAACATTGAAGATAGGCAATTCGGTAGGTACCGTTAGTTAGCGGAAGCAAATATTGCGCCATAATGCCTCCTCCGTAAAGCCTTTATTTTTACGGTCAAAGTGAGAAAATAGGGGATTGCATTCAAAAGAACATCTGGTAGATTTAGGCACGATAATCGCTGTAAAAGATTAGCAACGCTGCCAAAACACAACCAATCAGATGAGAACAATCACCCACCTACCACATAGAGTAATGCAATCATTACTCCTCGCGGGAGTTGCCATATCGTCCTATGCAACCCACGCTGAGTCGACTAAGACCGTCGACCTATACCGTATTCCAGAAGCCACACCTGAAAGCCTAGAGAAGATTCCTAAGAATCTGGCTCGCTGGCACATGGGAGCAACCCTGGTTCTTATAAAAGATGACCAATTTCAACGCATTCAGGTGCCGGATGTAGGCTACTTTGACGAGTCTGTCTTCCTAAGCGATAATTCCGCGCTCACCTACAATATCGAAGCAGGCCAGCACGACTATATCATCGATTTGGGGCAGTTCATGCGTATCTCTCGCTTCTTCCTGAACAATCAAAGCGCTGCAGGCTCATTCGAACTGCTCACTTGTGACACACTCGAAGAGATTGATAGCCGATTCTGGGTTAAACTCGGCGATGAAGTCGCCTTCGAAAAGGGCGTCATCCCTTCGGTCAGCTTCCCCGAAGTCGAAACTCGCTACATTCTAGTGCGCTTCAACATCGATTCCGCCGGAACAATCGGCAACTTTGGCGCCACTGGCCCACTCAAGATCACTCAGGCTGAGTTTAATATCGGCAAGGGCGAATCAGAAGAGGATGTCATCCAAGCGCAGTCTCCAGTCATCGACTACGACTTCGCTTCCGGCTATACTGGCACACGCATCGCATATGTAAGCGGCGGCCCACTCGAAGAGATCAATAACCTCATCGACGAAGACCCGACCACAACCTACGGCTTCCCTTCCACTGAAGAGTGTGTGATCATCGTCGACCTGCGTAAGGAAACTCAAATGCGCACCTTCGTCACAAATTACCGCTCGGAAGTGCCTGGCCTCGTCCAAGTCTATATGGTCGATCAATTGCCAAACTACTTCGAAAATCCGGAGCAAATCGATGTCGCCACGATCAAACGCGCCGACGGCAGTGTGTCTCGCCTCGAGCTCGCCGCGAGTGGCGACCAGTTCGAATACTTGATGGCTGCTCAAGAGCCCCGCGAAATCGTCCGCGTGCCGGAAGACTACTTCCTATCCATTGAAGATTCCTATCAAGCGCGTGTTAGCGCCGAAGAAGACCGCCACGTTCAACTCTTTGATGATCTGGAGCGTCGCTACGTAATCTTCCGCTTCACCCCTCAAGCACTCGAGGCAGATTCCGGCATCCAAACCGCAGTCTATCGTCCCGGCTCTACTGAGCTTAAGGCGCAACGCGCACAAGCCAGCGGAATCTCCTTCGGCCAGATCGAAGTGATCGGCGAAGTTCAATTCGACGACATCTTCTTCACGATGGAAGCCGAAGGCGGCGAACCGGGCGGCCCCCCCGAGGATCCACCCGATGATCCTCCCGTAATTTCCCAGTAATCGGATCGTCCGTTAAATTTACAAAAGCCCTCGCTCTAACCGGCGGGGGCTTTTTCGTATCGACCCCAAAGGCACACTCGCACTACATCAATAGCGTCCAAACGGCCACCATCGATGCCTCCCCCTATACAAAACGACCAGTCCATTACCGGCGTCCTCGAGCGAATCATTTATTTCAATGAGGAAAACGCTTACTGCGTGGCCGAAGTGCAGGTGCCTGACAGCAAGCGCCCCGTCACCGTACTAGGCGCCCTGCCCGGCGTGCAATGCGGCGAAACTCTGCAACTGAACGGCCATTGGGCGCGGCACCCGACCCACGGCGATCAGTTCAAAATTGCCCAGTTCAAATCTCAACTGCCTGCATCCGTCCACGGCATACGCAAATACCTCGGCAGCGGGCTCATCCACGGCATCGGCAAATCCTACGCCAAGAAAATCGTCGACCACTTCGGAGCCGACACACTGCGCATTATCAGCGAAGAGTCCGGTCGCCTCCACGAGATACCCGGCATAGGCAAGCAACGCGCTAAATCGATCAAAGTCGCTTGGGATGAGCAGAGCGCCGTGCGCGACGTCATGATGTTTCTGCAGACCTACGGCGTGACGCCCTCTCAATGTGTGCGCTTGGTTAAGAAATACGGCAGCGGCGCCAAACGCATCCTTCAGGACGAACCCTATCGCCTCGCCGAGGATATCGAACGCATCGGCTTCAAGACGGCCGATAAAATCGCCCTCAACCTCGGCTTCCCCACCAACTCGAAAGAGCGGATCGACGCCGGCGTGCTCCACACCATGCGCCAGCTTGAGGACGAGGGACACACCCTCGGCACCGAGACTATGATTCTCGAACAAGCCACGCAGCTCCTGACACTCGAGCCCTCACTCATTCAGCAACGCATCCGGGCGCTCGATAAAGGCGAACGCCTCTACTGTATTCAGGCCTACGACCAGAATCAAGAAACCCTCGGCGCCGCCTATCAACTACCCGCCACAGCCGGCGCAGAAAAGCGAATCGCCAATGCCATCGCCCGGATTGAAAAGACTGAATCGATCCTCCCGCCGATCAAAGTCGACGCGGCCGTGAAATGGGCAGAATCTCGCACCGGTTTCGAGCTGGCCGACCAACAAACCGCCGCCCTGCGCAACACCCTAGCGGCCAAAGTCTCCGTGATCACCGGTGGCCCAGGCACAGGGAAGACCACCATTCTTCGCGCTGTGGTCGACATCCTCCGCGCCAAGCGTGCCCGCATCTTCCTCGCCTCCCCAACGGGGCGTGCTGCCCAGCGTCTAGCCGAAGCCTCCGGCGCCGCCGCCAGCACCATCCACCGATTGCTCAAATACGATGCCGCGACCCGCAGCTTCACCTACAATGAAGACAACCCCCTACCCTGCGATTTCCTGATTCTCGACGAAACGAGCATGCTCGATACGCGACTCGCGGCTAGTCTCTTTCAAGCCATCCCCAGTGGCGCGCACCTACTCCTCGTCGGCGATGCCGACCAGCTGCCCAGTGTCGGTGCAGGTAATATCCTCGGCGACCTCATGGCCGCACCGCCTGCCAAGGTTACGCGCCTCGACACCATCTACCGACAGGGCAAAGAGAGCGGCATCGTCACCACCGCGCACGCCATCCTTCATGGCGAAACGCATCCCGGCATGACCTTTCGCAGCCTACGCGATCTCGACGCGGACAAGGACTTTACCTTCATCGAAGCCGAGCAACCTGAGCAGTGCGTGCAAGCGATTAAATACCTCGCCAAAGAGTATATACCGAAGACGCACGACATTGACCCGATCAAAGACCTACAAGTCATGTCGCCCATGCACCGGGGGAGCGGCGGCATCACGATTTTGAACACGGAACTCCAAGAAACGCTCAACCCGAAATCCAAAGCTGAGTCGCGGCTCCGCTCCGATCCCGACTACGCGCCTGCCATGCAGACGCACTTCCGCGAGAAGACCCGCAAGCCTCTACCCGTCGAGGTCGAATACGGCAGTAGCACCTATCGTATCGGCGACAAGGTCATCCAGACACGCAATAACTACGACAAGAACGTCTTCAATGGCGACACGGGGATCATCAAAGCCATCGCGGCCGATAGTTCCAGTTTGACCATCGAATTCGACGAGCTCGTGGAATACACTAAAGGCGAACTCTCCGAAGTCCAGCACGCCTACGCCATCTCCATCCACAAGAGCCAGGGCAGCGAATATCCCGTCGTCATCATCCCGCTACTCAAACAGCACTTCCTCCTACTTCAGCGTAATCTCGTCTACACCGGAATCACACGCGCGCGGCGCAAGGTCTACATCGTGGGCTCACTCGACGCCTACGCCATGGCGATTAAAAACAACGAGCAAAAAGTCCGCCGCACTCATTTACAAACGCGCTTGCGTAAGGCAATGGAAGACATCAGTTAGGTTTTTAGTCCACCGAAAGATGAAACACTTAACACTCATCCGCCACGCAAAGTCCAGCACGGGGAATTTCTCATCCGGAGACTTCGGACGCCCACTCGGCGACCGTGGGCTACTAGATGCGCCACGAATAGGAGCCTCTTTAGCGAAACACCATTTCGGAAACCGAAAACGGCCTAGTCCGGACGTCATAGTTTCCAGCCCGGCGCTCCGAGCCATCACGACGGCCGAAATCATCGCCCGCGAAATCGACTTCCCCGAAAGCTCGATTCGGCTGGAGCCGCGCATCTATGAATCCTCCTGCTCACGTCTTTTTTCACTGATTCAACAATTTGATCGCGAGATCGCACACCTCGTCCTAGTCGGGCACAACCCAGGCTTCGAGCAGCTCGCGCTCACACTACACCCAAACTTCAAAGGTGATGGCGAAAAATACCCGACCTGCGGCGTCGCGCTCATGGAATTGGCCATCGGCACCTGGGAAGATCTTGCTTCAGGTTGTTCCACGCACATGGATTTTATCTACCCAAAAATGCTGGCGTAATTACTGCGCGAGCTCGTTGATCGCCCGCAGATCCAGCTTTCCAGTGGCCAGCGTGGGGACGAATTCAACCCGCTTGATCTCTTTGGGAATCCAAAGATTGGTGAGTCCCGCGGCGCTTAATTTTGCGCGCACTTCATCGATCTCCAAGTCGATCGCCGTAATCAAAACCAAGGCTTCCCCCTTCGCCTCATCAGTGCGACCGGCGATCGCGAGCATGGGTAGCTCCTCGTCCTGCAGACCGTAGGCTCGGATCAAAGCCTCTTCGATCGTGCCATGCGGCACCATCTCGCCACCGATTTTAGAAAAGCGGGAGAGGCGGCCTTCAATATATAAAAATCCGTCTACATCGAAGCGAGCGAGGTCGCCGGTAATGAACCACTCCCCTTCTTTGACCTCAGCCGTTTTCGCAGGTTCATCCAGATAACCTTTAAAAATATTGGGGCCCTTCACAGCGAGCAGGCCCACAGAGAGAACATCCATCTCCTCCATCGTATCCGGATTGAGGATACGCGCGGCCTGCCCCGGCAGCATACGCCCGACCGACCCACGGCGGCACCCATCATTGGAATTACCCGGATACTGCACGCCTTCAGGCGCTTTAGGTAAATTAATACTCACAACGGGAGAAGTTTCGGTGAGCCCGTAGCCCTCCAGATACTGAGTGCCAAATCGCGCCTCCCAGGCATCCGCAAAGCCTTCGGGCGTCTTCTCCGCCCCGGCGATCACATACTTCAATGAAGCCAGCTTTTTCGGGTCGATCCGCTTCATGTAGGGTTTAAAGAAGGTAGGCGTGCCGAGTAGAATGCTGACAGATTCCGCTTCGATCGCGTCAGCGGTTTTCTTCACATCCAGCGGGGTTGGCAGTGTAACGACAGAGCAGCCTCGAAGTAGCGGATACCAGAGTGTCACCGTGAAGCCGAAGCTGTGAAAGATCGGGAGATTCGCGATGAGCTTCTCACTCGTAGGCAGTAAACCTGAAGCATCGATTTGAGCACAGTTGCCTAGTATATTACGGTGGCTAAGCATGACTCCCTTCGGCTCGCCGGAGCTGCCACTGGTAAAGAGGAGTCCGGCCTCTTGGTCGCCGCCGACGGAAGGAATCTTCAAGGAATTTGCTAAAAGCTTAGCCGGGCATAAATGAATCGCTCCGAGGAGCATGAGCACCTTCCGCTTCGGCAGAGACTTCATCTCTTCGACCATATCCACGATGCCACTTTCAGGCCAAGGGAAGAGCGGCATTTTCTGCTGCACACGCTCGGTCGTGAGCAAACAGTCTATGTCCGCCTTCTTAAGGCAGGCCTCGATACTCGAAGTCCCCAACGTGAAATTCAAGTTCACGGGCACTTTGCCAGCAAGAACAACGGCAAGATTAGCGATGTAGCCTCCTAAGCCCGGCGGAAAAACGATGCCAACGCGCGACTTGTCCGTACATGTAACCAGACGCTTGGATAACACGTAAGCAACAGCCAAGAGGAAGCCGCTCTTCATGCCGCGACGCTGTAAGGTATGATCGACAATCAGTTCTCGTCGCGAGCAACGTGCCAAGGAGAGAAAACTCTCACGAGCTAAATGGCTCTTGAGTTCAGGGCGCTCTTGAAACGCGGATTCATCGAGATCAATGATCGACTGCAGGGTCATTGTACAAAGTAAGAGTTCGGCCTAGTATTAAGCTTTCGATTGATTGCATCGTCATACATTTCGCCTGTCTCACACTTCATGATCACATCCATGTTACTGAGGTATTTACTCTTCGATGCACGCGAGTGCGTGATGACGCCGGCCGAGTTCTTAATCACGACTATATAGCCTTCGTATTCGTAGCCATACCCGTAGTCATAGTTAGAGTAGCTACTGTCGTATTCGTAGAGACGTAGTCGGAAGGGATCGCTCTCCAAAACCACTTTGCCTCGATCAGGGAAGTCTGCTTTCATAGTGGCAGCGGAAACAATTAGTTTCCGATCTTCATCACTCCTATCCTCGGCAATGATCACGATACGCACGGTGTTTCCGGTGAAAGCTTCCAGCTCATCATTCTCGATGATAATTTCAGGGAAATACGATTTTGTCTCATCATCGACGGAATACCAGTTGTCATAGGTATTGCTCTTTGACTTACGATTCATCTTCGCGCTGACCGTGATACGGGAGTCTTCTTTTAATAGTTTTTTTTCAGCTTGGATGGCCGCCCACCACTTGCGGATGAACTTTTGATCCTTCTGGGAAAAGGCAGTGACTCGGGCATCAATTTTATTTCCGCTCCTTAATTTCAGCGTCACAATCGTATCCAAATCCTTCAGCTCGATCAACTCAGCCTCAACCGTATCCCCAAAATCATTGGTAAATGTACGAAACTCCGCATTCACGTGCAGTTGCGCACAAAGCATAAACAACCAAATCCAGCGGCACATCTTTTTCATGCGGCCAATAGATACTCGCAAGCAGCGTTAGCTCAACTCTTTTCGAGAATCTTCAACCGCTGACTGGATATTACGGGAAAGCTGACAACTACTTACAAAATCTAGTCTTCTTCGACAGCCTCCTCGGCGGCACGAACTTTAAGCACTTCGACAAGCATCGCCTGCTTGAGTGCTTCAAACCCTTCGTCGGATACGCAAGAAATCGGGTAGACCTTCTCTTTAATCTTCTTCTGGAAGGTTTTGAGGTTTTCTGCTGCATTCGGTTCATCCATCTTGTTGGCGCAAATGAGCTCCGGCTTTCTGACGAGTCCGGGCATGTAGAGCTTTAGCTCGTTTTTAAGCACACGAAAGTCGGCGAGTGGGTCGCGGCCATCCGTGCCTTCCATATCGAGCATAATGATGAGGACTTTACAGCGCTCCACGTGCTTGAGAAAGCGGTGCCCCAGACCACGGTTTTCGCTGGCACCTTCGATCAGCCCGGGGATGTCGGCCACAGTGACACGCTCGTATTGCTCAGGATACTCCAACACGCCGACCGTGGGAAAGATTGTAGTAAAGGGGTACGCGCCGGTCTTGGGGTGCGCATTCGTAATCATGTTAAGCAGGGTTGATTTGCCCGCATTGGGGAAACCGATCAAGCCGACATCTGCAATTGTTTTAATGATGAGCCGGAAGTCGCCCTCCTCGCCCGGCTTGCCGAGAGTGAATTGGCGGGGCGCCTGATTCGTGGAGGACTTGAACTGAGCATTCCCCTTTCCGCCCTCGCCACCTTCGAGCAGGAGCACTTTCTGCCCATGCTCGAGCACTTCGGCGATGGGATCACCCGAGTCACGGTCGACCACGATCGTGCCCACAGGTAGGCGCAGCGTGATGTCGTCGCCATTCGCTCCGTGCTGATCACGGCCTCGTCCAGTCTCGCCGTTTTTGGCTTTCCAGCCCGGCTTAAAGTGGAAATCGGTCAAATCCGCGACATTGGTATCGCCGACAATGTAGACATCGCCACCGAGTCCACCGTCGCCGCCATCGGGACCGCCTTTGGGCTCATACTTCGCACGGCGAAAGCTGAAACAGCCGTCGCCTCCATTGCCCGCCTTGAAACTGACTTTGACCTCATCGTAAAACATGCCCCCTTTTCAGCACAGTCTAGACGCTTTGCAAATCTAATCCCCCGCAGTCTAAGGGAGCGTCTTCTCGACCGCGTCGCGGACGATCCCGCTCGTCAGGCTCTGCGGAAGCACGGAAACCTCACCATCCGGCGTATAGAGCAAGTAGAGCGGAACGCCTGAACGGCCGAAGCTTTCGAGCGCATCCGTTATCTCTGGGTCGTAGCGCGTCCAATCCGCCTCCAGCGCGACGATGCCACGCTCGGCAAAGATTACCTCAGTCGCCTCCGTGCGCAGTGCCACCTTCTTATTGACCTGACAAATTAGACACCAGCTCGCAGTGAAATCGACAAAAACGGGATTGCCCGCAGCCAGTTCGGCCTCAACCCGCTCAGTCGACCAAGCCTGCCATTGCCCCGAGGCATTACCCGCAGACGCGACCTCCCCATAGCTGACATAGGCGGCTCGGGTTTGCCCCATGCCATAGTAGAGCGACCAACTAATTGCAACCAGCGCAAGTAGCTTAGCGATCCAACGCGCTTGCTTCGAGCGAACCGGGGCGCCCCAACGACCAAAAATCCAACCAGCCACCGCGCAGATCAACACGACGACGAGCAAAACAAACATCGCATCGACACCCCCCTGACGTCCGGCCACGTAGATAAGGAAGACCACGGCTGCCATCAGCATGAAGCCCATCGCCTGTTTGAACGACTCCATCCAGAGGCCCGGCTTCGGGAGAAACCCAACTAGCTTCGGAAAGATCGAGAGCAGGAGAAATGGCGAGGCCAGCCCAAGCCCCATCATTCCAAAAATGAAAAGTCCGGTGCCGAGGCTAGCCTGAACAGCCAAACCACTCACGCCCGCAACAAGCGGCCCCATGCAGGGCGCACCGACAACTGCCGCAAGTATCCCCATACCAAAGGAACCGATCACATCGTTACGCTTGGCCACTGAGGCATCCGCTCCGACGAGGCGACTGCCCAGCTCAAAAACGCCCAGTAGATTAAGCCCAAAAAGGAAAAAGACTGCAGTCAACACCACCACAAAGCCAGGGCTCTGCAGCTGAAAGCCCCAGCCGATCCGCTCCCCCACCGCACGCAGGGCAAAGAGCGCACCAGCCAAAACGAGAAAGCTCAAGACCACTCCGCCCGTGTAGGCCAATCCGTGGCGCAAAGCCTCCCTTCGCGTTTGCCCTGCATGCTTGAGCAAGGAGAAAACTTTGAGCGAAAGCACCGGCAGCACACAGGGCATGATGTTTAAAATCAAACCGCCCAGGAAGGCCAATGCCAGAAACCCGGGAAGCCCCAGCGAAAGGAGCCTTTGCTCGAAACCTTCCGGCTCAGCATTCGGCAGCTCTCGCACGGCCGGCGGCGGCACCTCGCCGATTTCAGCATTTAGCTGCCAAGCTTGATCACCGGACTGTAGGATCCCGCCGATCAATGTGGGTTGTGCTTCAAAAAACGGCGTATCCAGCGCTAAACGTAACTCTGCGCGCTTGGCCGCAGGAAAACTCACAGTTTGCTCCGCGTTGGGGTTCACATAACCCTCAGTTGCAGCGTAAAAATACAGTTCCCCCGGAATCGCTTCACCCTCCAGCACCAACACCAGCTCTGACTCATTGACATAGGCCGAAGCCTCCCAAGCGCTCTCCGCTAGAGGCTGCTGAGCGCGTGCTTGCATAAAGGCCGAAGCCTCCGCAGTCGGCGATGCACTGCCAGCCACCGGAAAGCTAATCTCCAGACTCGCCTCGCCCGGGAGGCAGCCTTCCTTGCAAATCAGCCAAAAGAGATCGGCCCCAAGTGTCAGTTCCTGCCCAAGCTCCAAGTCCTCCGAGGCCTGCATCGTCACAATAAAGACCGCTTCCTCTTCGTAGCCGTAATTGATCAGACCTCCCAACTCGATAGGCTCCGGAACTGGCCACTGGATATCACCAGCTTCAATCCCTTCGGGCAGCGCCCAATCAATCGTCGTGGCTAGCCCACTTGCACCCGGGTTTTGCCAATAAATGTGCCAGTGCTCTTCAAGCTCAAAGCGCACCGCTACGTCGAAGCTCTCGCCGGGCACGATCGCGCTCTGCTCCGAGATCAGTTCGACGGTGGTGTGGTCAGCCTGCACGGGTGCCGCGCGGGCGATCCCAGCGGAAAACAAGACAAGAATAAGACAAAGGCGCGTCATGAATGGCAGCATAGTTATAGAATGGATAGCATGAGCAGGTGATTTATTCCAGAAGAACTCAAAGCTAGTGCAACAGCAACCGTAAGGAAAGACGACTTACAGCGATCACTTCACATGAAGCGAATATATTCACTCATCCTCACCTTCTGCCTCCCGCTTATGAGCTCCGCCTACGAACAAGCTTTTCAAAAAACCGATGTCGGCACGTCTGAAATCAAAACCTTGCCTGCTGCCCGACTGATCGCAACCCAAAGCGACGCGAAGTATTTCGATCAAAACAACGGGCTCTTCCGTCCGCTCTTTCGCTACATTCAAGCCCGTGAGATCTCGATGACAACGCCTGTCGAAGCCGAAATCGAGCCGGGGGTGATGTATTTCTACATTGGCAGCGACGTCGACACCGCAACGCTCGATTCCACCGACGAGGTGAGCGTGCACGAAATACCCGAACGCACCGTGGCCAGCCTCGGTGTGCGCGGAGGCTACAGTGAACGCAATTTTGAAGAAGCCGCATCCGAGCTTTACGCTTGGCTCGCCGAAAACGAAAAATTCGAAGCGGCCGGCGATGCACGGGGCATCTTCTGGAACGGGCCTTACGTGCCGGGATTCTTTAAGCGCTTTGAAGTTCACATACCGATAAAGTTAAAACAGAAATAAAGCGTCGACCGTCAACAGTAGCCAACGAATGAACCCCACCTACTCCATCATCATTCCCGCCTACAATGAGGCCGAGGAACTGCCCACGACGCTGGCAGCGATTCGAGTGGCGATGGCAGAGGTCACTTTATCCGGCGAGTGCATCGTTGTGGATAACAATTCGAGCGACGAGACCGCTAGCGTCGCTCGCGCCCATGGCGCCGACTGCGTCGTGCATGAACCGATCAACCAAATAGCCCGCGCGCGCAATGCCGGTGTGGCCGTGAGCCGTGGCCGTCATCTAATTTTCATCGATGCCGACACACGCATCCAACCGGAGCTGCTGAGAGAAGCACTCCGCCTGCTCGACGCGGGCACGCACGTTGGCGGTGGTTCCGTTGTCCACTTCGAGGGCGAGGTCAGCGCTGTCGGGCGCTTCGGCATCGGGCTTTGGGAGCGCATCTCGAAGCTCACGCAAATAGCGGCCGGTAGTTTTCTTTTTTGCCAGCGCACCGCCTTCGAGGCGGTCGGCGGCTACGACGAAGCGCTCTACGCCAGCGAGGAAGTCCGCTTCTCTCGACAGATCAAGAAGTGGGGCAAAGCCGGAAGCCTACGCTTTGCCATACTCGACCACGCGCCTGCCATGACCTCCGCTCGCAAGCTCAAATGGTATTCCGGTGTGCAAATCCTCGGTTGGGTGGCCTTCATGATCGTGCTGCCACTGGCGGTAAGATCACGCAAGCTTTGCGGCTTTTGGTACAATCGGCCGGAAGCGGAGACGCTGGGGTGAGATTACGACAAGTTCCTTGCCCCAAAGGGAACAGGCCGCCATATTGACGGTCTTTTTCTAGTTCCGGGCAATCGTGCGCCGGAAATTTTATTTTTAGAACATGCTCTACGACCGTCCGTATATGCGTCAGTCCCCATCGGAGGCTGCGCCCCCAAAGGCCTCGATGGTGACCACGCTGATTGTCATCACGGTGGCCGTCTTCGTCATGCAACAGGTGATGAATGTTTTCTTCCCCGGCATCGGCGGGCGCGAAAACCAATTCATGTCCGACTGGTTCGCACTGAGCGGGCAAAACTTCCGCGAGTTGAAAGTCTGGACGATCCTAAGCTACGGCTTCCTCCACAGCACTTTGGGCTTTTTCCACATCTTCGGAAATATGCTGGGCCTGTTTTTCATCGGGCGTATGATCGAACCATTGATCGGCCGCGAGCGCTTCCTCGGACTTTACTTGGGTGGCACTCTGGCCGGTGGCCTCGTCTATTTGCTCTTTCACTTCACCGGAAGCGGCCCAGTCGTCGGTGCCTCGGCGGCCGTCATGGGAATTCTGACATTCTTCTGCCTGCTCTATCCCGAGCGCCCGATCACGCTGCTGCTCTTCTTCATCCTGCCAGTCACGGTGAAGCCGAAGTGGGTCTTCTGGGGCAGTCTGGCGGTTTCTGTCGGGGGCATCCTCTTCTACGAATTACAGAACAACTCAAATGTCGCGCACTCCGCACACCTCGGCGGCATGTTTGCCGGCATCCTCTACTTCCGCTTCATCCACAATCGCTCGGACAGCTTCTTCACTTCAAGCAGCCCACACACCACCGTCGAGCAACCCGCATGGTTCAAACGGAGAAAAAAGGTAGAGCCGAAGATCAGCTACAAGGTCAACCGGAGCAACCGCGACGAGTTGCAGCTAGAAGTCGACCGCATTCTTGATAAAATCAACGCCACAGGCTTCGGATCCCTGACAGAGGGCGAAAAGCAAACCCTCGACAGCGCCAAAGATATTTTAAGCCGCTAAGCGATAGCGCATGACTACTCCCGACACTTCCAAATCACGTATGAAAAAACGAATCTTCCGAATCGCACTCGTCGTCTCGGTCGCGCTCGCATTTGTCCTCTCGACCAATGCCAAGCTCGACCCTTCTAAAGAGATGGCCTCGCAGACCCGCTGGGTCGTCAATACAATCAACGCCCGCCACTACCTGCGTGGCACGATGGAGCAGCTGGACGGTGCCGAGATGGTCGAAGCCTACATCGAATCCTTCGATTACGGCCGGATGTATTTCACCCGCCCCGAGGTAGACGACTTCATCTTCCGCTTCGGCGATGCGATGGAAGAATTCCTCAAAAAGGGCAACCTCTACGCGGCGTTCGAAATCTATGATAGCTTCAAGCGAAAAGCCAATGCACGCACGGAATGGGCATTCGAGCGCCTAGAGCAGGACTTCGATTTCGCTGTCGACGAAACCTTTGCTCCCGACCGCCGCGAAGCGGAGTGGCCAGCCAACGTCGAAGAGGCCGAAGCCCTCTGGCTACGCCGTCTCAAATACGAGCTGCTCAATGAAATGCTCTCGCTGGCTTCCGAAGATAAAGAAGAGAGCACCGCCTCCCTGACGATGGAAAACCCAGACGTGGTCGACCCCGACAAGAGCGATGAGGACGAAGAGGAATTTGATCCGACCAAGCTACGCCGCCTACTCGAAGACGAGGCCTTCTACGCCGACATCCTCGATCAAGCTCGCGAAAAAATCCGCCGGCGCTACGAGCGTAACCTCAGCCACACCGTCGCCCGCGAATCCGCCGAAGTGCAGGAGTCCTTCATCAATGCGATGACGCAGCTCTTCGACCCTCACTCCACTTTCCTCTCTTCCGACACGCTGGAGAGCTTTAACTCCTCCGTGCAAAACTCCTTCGTTGGTATTGGTGCCCTGCTCGAAGATGACGACGGCATTTGCACAATCAAAGAAATCCTCCCCGGCGGCCCCGCTGAGCGCTCGCGCCTGCTGGAGGCCGAAGACCAGATCCTCGGCGTCGCCCAAGGTAACGACGAATTTGAAGACGTCGTCGACATGCAACTGCGCTACATCGTGCGTAAGATCAAAGGCGAGAAAGGCACTACCGTGCGCCTGCTCATTCGTCCCGGCGAGGCGGCCGACCCTTCCGTGCGCAAGATCGTGCCCATCGTTCGCGGCGAGGTGAAACTCACTGCCAACCTCGCCACCGGCAAGTTGATCAGCGTGCCCAACGGCGATGAGACGATCCCCGTCGGCGTGATCGAACTACCTTCTTTCTATGGTAACATCGGCGCAGGCAATACACTGACCACCACGACCGACGACGTCGCTGAGCTGCTCAACAAACTCCGCAATGCCGGTGCCCAGGGCATCATCCTCGACCTCCGCATGAACGGTGGCGGCCTCCTCAGTGAAGCCGTTCGCGTAGCCGGACTCTTCATCCCGGTCGGCCCCGTCGTGCAGGTGCGCGACAGCTCTGGCCGTAAGGACGTGCTCTCCGACCGCGACCCCGGCATGCTTTGGGACGGCCCACTCATCGTATTAACCTCTCGCTTCAGTGCCTCCGCCTCCGAGATTGTGGCCGGCGCCCTGCAAGACCACGACCGCGCGCTCATCGTCGGCAACTCCTCCACTCACGGCAAAGGCACTGTGCAGGAAGTTTACCACATGAATAACCGCGTCCCCTTCTCTTTTTTCCAGAGCAGCGAGCCGCAAGCCCGCCCCGTCGCATCGAAGATCACGATCAAGCAATTCTTCCTCCCCGACGGCAGCTCGACTCAAGTCAAGGGCGTGCCTTCCGACATCGCACTGCCCTCGGTCAACGAATTCCTCCCCATCGGCGAAGACGACCTCCCCCATGCCCTGCCTTGGGACGAAGTCGAAGCCGTGGACTGGGTCAACAACTGGGCAAAGCTCAACGTAGCCAGTCCCGAAGATCCCGCCCTCGTGCAGACCCTAGCCGCAGCCAGCCAAGCGCGCCAAGACTCGCTCGAAGAGTTCCAATTCCTGGCTAAGCAAATCGAGTGGCGCCGCCAACGCTACGAGGAGAAAGCCATTTCCATAAACTTGGAGCAGCGCATTGACCGTAAGATCCGTGAAAAGGACTACATCGACGAGCTCGATGACACCTATGAAGCGCTCAGCGATAACGACTACGTGATGGAAGAATACCTCCTCAAAGTGACCGAGGATCAAGAAGCGCTCTCACAGAAGACACTCGCCGAGCCGATCAAAGAGATCGCCGCAGAAATCAGTGAATCCGTAATCGGTAAAAACGTAAGCGGCACGGTGGAAGACGCCGTCGCCGAAGCCACCGAACCCGATGAGGAGGAAGAAGAAGACGAACCCGTTTTCGACATCTACCTCCGCGAAGGTGCCCGCATCATGGCCGACTGGATTCAAACACTCGAAGCGCCTAAGCGCGCCACGGTGCTAATAGAATAAGATTCGGCTGCTAAGGAATTGACGATTGTTACTACATCACGACCAGTCGAAAGGGATGCATCAGGTCATCCACTTGCGACAGGTTGAAGTAGAGGGTGCGCTCGCCGATCTTACAGCCGAGGATAACTAAACCCTCATAGACCGGCAATTGATAGCGCCCGGGTGATATGGCATCGACCACATGAGTCGCATAATTCTGCACATAACGATCGAGCGCCACGAGGCCATCTCCCTCAAAAGTTTGCCAATCCACGAGTCGCTCCTTGGCTAGGCTGGCATCCTTTACCGCGAAACCCTCGATCTTCTTTATCTCTTCGCGAAGCGCGCGAAAGTCATCCGCATAGGTCTCCAATGAGGCAAGATAGTCGAGATTGGCCGAACGCATGGCGCCATCGATACCGCTGAGACTCATCACCTCGGTCTTGCGAGACCACACGGTAATCAACGAATCAAGCGCATCGACGCGCTGTCCAATATCTTCAAGCGTCGCATTCAACACTACGTTTTCCACACTCCGCGCCAGTGCCGGGGAGCTACTACGATGCACGCGCTTAAAGACAGTACTGTAACCGGAAGAGCCCCCGCCTCCATTGCGCGCGTAACTATATCCACTCGATGACGAATAAGCATAGGATCGAGTGCCACTCGAAGAGTAGCTTCGTGTATAATTGCTGGTTCTTGTCGCCGCGCTGGGCACGGCCGACTTTAACTCGTCCAGCACATCATTCAGCACGAGATACTCCACACGATCCTCGACTCGACCACTCCCAGAGAGAATGACCTGGGCTAAAGCTTGCTCTTCTTCCAGGAGCGTCCGCACGTTGTCAGAGAGTTTCGGCAAAATATAGAGCTTTGGCGAAGCGCCCAGATATCGACTCCACGGATCGCTGAGGAGCGCATACTCAACGCCCGGTGAAAATTGGACGATCGGCACCTCCTTACGAGGCTGACAAGCCACGAAGCATCCGAGTCCGAACAACAATAAAAAGGAGAGGTAAACTCGCATAGCCACACGATTAGCCCACCGGTTCTAACGGCTCAAGACTTTAAACCGCTGCATGCAGTTGCAGGTAGGGACGTCACACGCCGATCCGTCCGTTCGCCAAGTGGGAGCGACTGTCAGAATAATACTAATGGGTGTTCCGCTATCGCAGACAAACGGTCGTCTCGGCGAGACGACCCTACCACAACTTCCCATCAGCCCGCGTGCTTGGCGACCATGTTATAAAAATCGACAAAGAGTGGATCGGCGTCGTTCGGCCCCGGAGCAGCCTCGGGGTGATATTGTACCGAGAAGACCGGCTTGTCCTTCAGCCGGAGCCCTTCGACCGTGTCGTCATTCAGATTGATCTCGGTCACGATAGCACCGGCTTTTTCCAACTCCTCGCGAGTCGACGCGAAACCGTGGTTTTGCGCTGTGATCGACACTTTACCTGTTTCCAAGTTCTTGACCGGCTGGTTGCCGCCACGATGACCAAACTTCAGCTTGAACGTCTTCGCGCCGAGCGCGTGCGTTATGATCTGGTGCCCAAGGCAAATGCCAAAGGTCGGGTAGTCATTGATCAACTCCTTCACCGTGGCATGCGCATAATCGACCGCACCGGGATCACCAGGCCCGTTGGAGAGAAAGACGCCGTCCGGCTTAAACGCTTTGATCTCTTCGGCCGAGGTGGTCGCAGGGAAGACATGCACATCAAAGCCATGGTGCTGCAACTTGCGGTAGATCGAAAACTTCGCACCAAAGTCCAAAGCCGCGACTTTGAAGCGTCGCTTCTCGGTTTTATCATCGTTCAGCTTAAGATCGGTACCGACCACCGTGAATGGCGTCGACTGCTTCATCTCCGGATCCCAGTGATAAGCCTCTTTTGCGGTGACGTCCTTAACGAAGTCCACCCCGATTAGGCCGCCAAATTCCTGGGCACGCTTCACCGCTTCCTCTTCGGAGAGATCCTCCGTCGTGATGCAGGCTTTGAGCGCACCAGAAACACGTAGCTTCTTGGTGATCGCACGGGTGTCGACCCCCTCGATGCCGGGGATGCCCGCCTCGGTAAGATAATCCTGAATCGAAATATTACTACGCCAGTTACTCGCCACCGGACTGATCTCGCGCACGATAAAACCCTTTACCTTGGGGCCGTCGGATTCGACGTCGTCGGGGCAAATGCCGTAATTGCCGATCTGCACCGCAGTCATCGTCACGATTTGCGAGAAATAGGACGGATCTGTCAAAATCTCCTGATAGCCCGTCATGCTCGTATTGAAGCAGGCCTCGCCTACGTTGGTGGCCACTGCGCCAAAGGCGCGGCCACGGAATACGGTTCCGTCTTCAAATGCGATAAGTCCTGTGCGAGTCGTTTGTGCCATGTTAGCGGAGGAGCCAAACGAGAATCCCGCGCCATGCAAATCAAAAGCGGAGGTAGATGCCCTAGCTGCCGATCAATTCGCGGAGGTCAGAATGGACAGCGCTGGCCGCATCCAGATCGATCCAGTAGATCATGTCGCGGCACTTTTTCTCGTTGGTGATGATGCCCGCCTGGCGGAGAATGCGTAGATGGTGCGAGGTAGCCGGCTGGGACAGCCCGATCCGTTCGGCGATCTTCGAGACGTTGCAGGCGTTTTCACAGGTCGGCTCAGTCGGCAAGTGACGCAAGATCTCCAAACGCACAGGATCCCCCAAAGCCCAGAGCTGCTTGGCGAGCGTTTCGATGTTCACATCTGTTTTCGACGATACCATTGACATATTTAAGAATATAAATACGTCTACTCGTCAACCACCGAACTTTTTAATTTCTACCAAAGACTCGATGTATCCAAACGACTCACTCGAAAACTGGCACCAAGGCCAAGGCCTTTGGGCGGATGTGCCCGCAGAGGACTGGAATAGCTGGAAGTGGCAGCTGAAGAACCGCATCACTAAGCTGGAGCAGCTGGAGCAGTACATGACACTGACGGCCGACGAGCGCGCGGGCTGCCTCTTCGCCAAAGATAAGCTGGCGCTGGCCATCACTCCCTACTTTTTCAACCTGATCGACCGCGAGGACCCAAACTGTCCGGTGCGCCGACAGGTCATTCCTCGCAGTGGTGAAATGCAAACAGCACCGGAAGAAATGCTCGATCCGGTGGGCGAAGAAAACACCAAACCCGTCGATGGCATCGTGCACCGCTACCCTGACCGCGTGCTCTTCCTAGTCACGGATCGCTGCGCGGCCTACTGCCGCTACTGCACTCGCAGTCGGCTGGTCTCGAATGCGCAGGACTATAATTTTCACCCGGAATTTGAAAGCGGCCTCGAATACATTCGCACGCATCCGGAGATTCGCGACGTACTCCTGAGTGGTGGCGACCCGCTGCTACTCTCGGATCGCAAGCTCGACTACCTGCTCGGCGAGCTACGCAAGATCCCACACGTCGAGTTTATCCGCATCGGCTCCCGCATCCCGGTCTTTCTTCCACAAAGAATCACACCGGAGCTCTGCGAGATCTTCAAAAAGCACGGGCCGATCTGGATGAGCATCCACGTCAACCATCCCAACGAGTGCACCCTCGCCCTGCGCGATGCGTGCGAGCGCCTGACCTACGCGGGCGTACCGATCGGCAACCAATCAGTGCTGCTGCGGGAAGTGAACGACGATGCGGACATTATGCAGTCGCTCATCCACCGCCTTCTAATGATGCGGGTGCGCCCCTACTATCTCTACCAGTGCGACTTGATCACTGGCAGCGCCCACCTGCGCGTCGACCCTCGCAAGGGGATCGAGATCATCCGCAGCCTACGCGGCCACACGACGGGCTACTCGATTCCACAATTCGTCATCGATGCACCCGGCGGTGGCGGCAAGATTCCGATCAACCCGGACTACGTGAAAGAGATCACCGACGAAGCGATCGTGATGCGCAACTTCAGCGGCGACGAATACCGCTACCCGCTGGTCGCGGGTAAAGAGATTGAAAAAGATCCCAACGCCCCGGAGTTGGAAACGGTTTGGGCATAGGTTATAAAAAAAAATCGCCCCTCCCGCTCGGCGGAAAGGGCGACCTATGTAAGACGGGCGGAACTAACCAAGAACGCCTATCCTAAAAAGTTTTGCAAAGTGCGGTAGGGATTGGGCTGCCGTTGGAAGCGACGACCGAACCGGAAGGAGCACCGGAAGTGTGGAAGACAGCGAAGACGGCACCGACCAGCATGTCCTGAGTCACAGGGGCGGGATCAGCACTCCAGTTGGCGACGCCGATTGTGCGGAGCGAGCTGCCGTTGTGAGCGATGACCTTGTGAGAGATCAATTCCCCTTCGGTGGAGCGGTAAACGACCATCATGCCAACGCGGATTTCAGAGAGGTTGGCTTTTTGAACGATGATCAAAGAATTATCTCCGAAGAAGTCACCCATCGAGTCGCCGGATGTGCGTGAGACGCTCCAGGCGGGGTTAAGGGAGGCAACCATTTCAGCATCGCGAAGTGCTTTCCCGAAAGGAGCCGAAGACTTGGGGGCAGCGTTGAGTGTGGAAACTGCGACGAGGCAGGCGGTGAAGATGGCGATGAGGGCTGTTGTTTTCATGCCTAAAGAATACTCGAAAAGAGCTTCTTTGGGTATCGAGTGAAGGGAGCATAACACCTCCTTTGTTCTCTGAATTTGCAAAAATACGAACCGTAGGGCCTCTACGTAAAATCACGTAGGCGCACCACTACCTACTGCCCTTCAACGAGTTAACAATTCGTTACAATTAATTAACAAATCGCGCTGCCGAGATTAACCCGCGACTCAGGGTCGAGAATTTTCGTAGATCCGAGAACGCTTACCACGCAATGTTAGGGTGTAAAATCACGTATTCACCTTTTGAATACATGCGACAACGCAACGAATAAAACCAGAAAAGTTCATCCAAAACGTAGCATTCACGGCACTTATCCATCGCCCGAAAAACATCGATTACGAGCGCCAGTAAAAACGCAACCTGAGAACTCACCTAAAAATACACGACAAGCGCATTACGCCATTGGGTGTCGTCTTGTGGATCACCATCCCCCACATCATTATCGTAACTCTTATTGTAGGAAAACTCAAAACCCAAAAGATCCGTCAGGCGAACGCGAATAGCGGCAGTCAACACGTAGTTAAATTGATTCGAGTCTTCGGGGTTCCAGTAGTAATTAAACTTTTGGACAAGTGAGGTGCGCTGAAGTGGCTTCCAGGTGGCCTCTTGAAAAATGTTCGCCAAGGAGTTCAGGCCAGTGCGCGTGTCTTGGTAGTCAGTCTGAAGCTCTTCGACACCACCACCACCGCCGAGAATCACCTCAAACACATCCGATGGCTTATAATTATAGCCGATCCCGACAGCCTCCTGAACCTCGCGATCGATTCCTTTCACCTGATCGACGCGGCCGCCGAGTGAATTCTGAAAGAACCAGTCATCCAAAAAAGTGCGGCGGTAGACGAACTGCACGTCAGACTTATCGGTAGATTTAAACTGCGCGCCGTCCGAACGCTCCGTCTGGCGATAGGTATAAGAACCGTTAAAACGATAAAAATTAGAGCTGCCTTCAGGATCGATCTCGAGTTGTCCTTTCGCGTAGGTCTCCCTCCAGCGGCGATCACCTTGGCTAAAATTGATCCCAAAGCGAAGATTACCCGACCAGTAATCGGGTGCCTTAAAGTTTTTTAACGTATCCAATATCTTACGCTCTTCGGCGATGGCTTTTGCTTCAACCATAGGGTCAACCGTAGGCTTCGCTTTCTCGCGCGCCTTGGCCTCAGACAGCGCAACGGGGGTCTTAGGTTGAATCGAAAGCACGCGTGAGCGGGGCAACTTGACATCACCTAATAATACGGAGCGGACGACGAGCGACTCCTCGGTGGACTCCGGCAAAACTTCGCCGACAAGCTGCTCCCCACTATCCAAGGCCACTAGCGAAATGGCGGCCTGAAGCGAAACGGGCAGCAATAAAATAATAAAGGAGAGGTAAAGTCGCGGCATGCTTAGACGGCAGTTTCGGTGAAGCGTTGTTCGCGGATCACAGTGATTTCGACCGTACCCGGGTAGTTGAGTTGCTCTTCAATGCGGTGGCGGAGGGTGCGGGCTAGCTCGCGAGCTTCCTCGTCGTTGACGACTTCGGGCTCGACGATGACGCGCACCTCACGCCCGGCTTGCACGGCGTAGGCCTCACTCACACCCGGCAGGGCGGCGGCGATCTCTTCGATACTACGAACGCGCTGAATAAAGCCGTCGATGGACGAAGCACGGGCTCCAGGGCGCACGGCGGAGAGCGCGTCGGCGACCATCACGAGACCAGCGTAGGCGCTCTCTGCGGGCACCTCCTGGTGGTGCGCAGCAGCAGCATTGACTACACGAGCATCTTCGCCGTGCTGCTTAATGATCTCTGCCCCCACAGCAGCGTGGCTACCTTCGTAATCTTCATCGACAGCTTTGCCGATATCATGGAAGAGGCCGGCTCGTTTGGCGATCGTCGGATCAAGCCCGATCTCGGAAGCAATGAGCGCACAGAGATTGCCCACCTCGACAGAGTGCGCGAGGGTGTTTTGGTTATTGGAAAGGCGGTAGTGGAGCTTCCCCAAAAGCGCAACTACCTCGGGATGCACATCGTGCAGGCGTAGTTTACGAAGTGCGCCCTCGCCGAGGTCGATGACGTTGGCATGCATCTCTTCTTCGGCCTTGACCACTTCGTCTTCAATACTGGAAGGGTGGATGCGACCGTCGCGGAGCAAGGCTTCGAGCGCGATTCGAGCGATCTCACGACGCACGGGATCGAAGCAGGAGATCAGCACAGAGTCCGGAGTTTCATCGATCATTAGAGTGGTACCAGTGGCGTGCTCAAAGGTTCGGATGTTGCGCCCTTCCCGCCCGATGATACGTCCTTTCATTTCTTCACTAGGCAAGTTGACGACGGTTGCGGTGGCATCATTCATAGGCTGGCTAGTGATGCGCTGCATCGCAGCCAGAAGAATGCGCTTCGCCTCATCGGCGATCTCAGCTTCAGCGCGCCCGAGTTTATTGCGACGCAGGTCTCGGATCTCCTGCTCACATTCTCTTTCGGTGGCGCGGATCAACAGCTGGCGTGCTTCATCCCGCTCCATTTGAGTGATCTGGTGCAGCTTAAGGCGGTAGAGGCGGCGAATTTTCTCAGCTTCGTGCTCGGCGTCGCTCAGCGCGCGTTGCTCGCGGGTCAGTTCTTTGAGCTTGGAATCTAATTGATCCTCTTGCTCGGTCTGCCGCTCGCCTTCCCGATCGAGCTCACGAGCGCGTATCTTCAGCTCATCTTCGCGCGCGGCCAAGCTGCGATTCAGATCGAGCTCCTTATTCTTGAAGCTGAGCTCTAACTCAGATTGCGCCTCTTTCTGGGCTAGGCGTGCCTCGCGCCTTTCGACATCGAGCTCTGCGCGCCTCGTCTCTTCAAGCCGAGCGAGTCGACGCTTTGCCGCAATAAAAAATAGCAAGATGCCAACAAAAGCACCTACCAGTCCCCCAATGATGTGATCAAAATTCATGCGTGTATTCGATGAAAAGATATCTTACCGACGGGGTGTTCCGGCAAAACAGCTTCAATCAACAGTAAGCCGAGGGGTAGCAGGCTCAAAGTAGTGATGAGCGGAAATATGTGAATCATACGCCCAAGATCAAGGGAAACTTCTTATCCACAACTCACAGTGTACGAAAAAAAGGACGACTCCGCAGAGCCGCCCTTTTTCTATTAACTAACTAACACTAATCAAAAAAAACACTAAAATTCATAGACTGCTGAGAGCGTCCAACGGTCTCCGAAGAGGCTACTAGTGCCGTTGAGCTGATCCTCGTAAGCGACACGAATACCAAAATCTTCACCAAGTGGACGAACTTCGAAACCAAGTGCATAGGTCCAGGTCGGTTCATTTTTACCACCCGGCAGGCTCACGGCATCGACACCAGAAACATCCGAACCATTAACAGCTGCAATTGTAGCGTTACTATCTCGCGCGAGGTAGCCATTCAGTTCAACAACCGGACTGAACCAATCTGTTAGATAGTAATCAGCGTGGAAATGCACTGTAATCATATCAGAGACGCCTACAGCAGCACCAGTAAAGATAGGAATCGCATCCCCAACAGCATCCTTATCGCTATCCATTGAGGCGATGTAGTTAACGGTCGCACCCAAGTGAAGCGCATCAAAGCCCTTATTCCAAGAAAGCCAGAGACGGAGCTCGTCGGTATCCTGAAGGACTTCATCATCCCCCCAACCGAATTCATAGCCAATTCCAGCAGCAAAGTGGAGTTGCTCTTCCCAGTTTTGGTAGAACGCCCACTTAAGACCCGCGCCAATGTCATTCAACCCGTCATTATTATTCAGAGCGCCCGCACCGTCAAACTCGGTGTGGCCATCCTTGTAAGCAACCAACTGAAGACTTTCAGTGAGGGCGAGACGCACTTGCAAGGCAGCAACGGTAACATCGCCTTTGCCAAGAAGAGCCTGCGTATCTCCATCAAATTGGTGACTCACATACCACGCCCGCAAGTCGGTAGTAACAAAAGAGTCTTCGTGGAAGTACGGTGCCGAAATCGGGCGAACCGCCTTCTGCTCAGGAGCGATCTCAGTGCCAGAGTCACCAAACAGGACGAAGCCGCCCTGTGCGTTTAACGAAGCTCCCAAGGCCAAAAGCCCGAGAGAGAGGAGGGTATTTGTTTTGCTGTTCATGGGTAATAATTCCAACGCGAACAATAAGTGTTGCTAATCCACAATGTCAACGGATAAAGCGTCGCTAATTCACTTTTTCTAATACGTTCGATACGGTTACTTTACTTTGCACCGTTTAGAGAGCCATATAAAGCCAATGGATTTTCAATCATCCTTTATCCCTTTTGAACCAATAACTGACGCAAATCAGTGACCTCGGTCGCCACCGCACCGAGCGGACGATTGGCCGCGGAAGGAAAATAGACAAAGTGCGCCCCGACATGCGCGGCAGCGGCGCGATCGGCCTCGGCGTCGCCCACGAAGACGCAGCGATGCGCGGGCGTGCCGGTTTCGGTCAAAATGCGGGCGAGGCTCTCGGGCTTGGCCGGGGGCGAACCGATAATCACATCAAAGAGCTCAGCCGCCCCCGTCGACTCCAGCATGGCTTCGAGCGGCGCCTGTGGCGTGCCCGAAAGGACATAGCGGGGGATACCCGCCTCGCGGCAGGTCAGCACAAACTCGCGCGAACCGACCCGCCAGGGCACATTCGAGCAGAGCGGCTCGCAGATTTCGGTAAAGCGCGCGACCTCCTCTTCCAGAAAGGCTTCGTCCGGCGACCGACCAAGTATCTGCTCGTAGAATGTGCGGATGTGGTGCGTGCGTGCTTTGCCAAAACCCGCCATGACGACCTCCATAAAGGCCTCGCTATGGGCTGCGTGTGCCTCCGGCACCCACTGCCGAAAGGCCTCGATCTTAGCCGCCATCGACTCCAGCAAGACGCCGTCGCAATCGAAGACGAGCAGGTCGATCGGCTTCTCCGAGTTTTCCAAGAGTAAATCCATAGCACCTGCTATGGAGCCCCGGCGCACGGCTGACAAATCCGGACTGTGCTTTTTTTCCTTCCACCGTGGGCATACATCATTAGCCATGAAGCCGTAAACCTATGACACTTTTTCAAGCCACTCTCATAACCGGCCTATTCCTGATCGCCTTTGGCGCTCATTTTCTTTGGCACGGCATGCGCTCGGCCAAGAGCGTGCAGGCCTTCCCCCGCTCACGCATGGCTGCCTACATTTTACTAGGCACAGCTGCTGCCTGGTTTCTCTACAAAGTCACCCAACTCGGCCCGGCCGACTTCGGGCAGTATAAGAACCTCCTCTTTATTGTTTTCCTCGTCACCGCCGTCGGTTCGTTCATCTATGTGCCTGACTTTCTTGCCGTGCGCGGACTGGCTGCGCTCATTCTGCTGACTGCAGGTGCGCTGCTCGACGCCGCCTATATGGAGCTACCGATGGCGCGCCTTTTCCTCGTGAGCTTCGTCTATCTGGCAATCGTCGTCGCACTCTACCTCGGAGCCAACCCCTTCCGGTTGCGCGACTTTTTTGAATGGCTTTATAATAAAACCGCGCGCCCGCGCATCTTCGGCGGGATCTTTACCGCTTATGGACTGCTCCTACTAGGCGTCGCGTTGACCTACTAATTTCGAAGTGAACTCCGGCCTCCTCATCATCGTATCCGGCCCCGCCGGCAGCGGGAAAACCACCCTCTGCGACCGCATGCTCGAAGAGCTGCCACAGATCGAACGCGTCGTCACATCCACCACCCGCCAACCGCGCGGCGGCGAAGTCGACACCGTCGATTACTACTTCTTCGACCACGACAGTTTTAAAGCCAAGATCGAAGCCGGCGATTTTTACGAATACGCCCACGTCCACAGCAACCTTTACGGCACCCTCAAATGCGAGGTACAGGACAAGCTCGCCGCAGGCACCGATCTGCTGCTCAACATCGATGTGCAGGGCGCCGCGCAGATGCGCGAGACCGCGCAAAACGATCCCCTGCTCAAAGGCAATGTGTGCACCGTCTTCATAATGCCTCCAACCATCGAAGAGCTCGAAGCCCGCCTCCGCGGCCGCGGCACCGACGCAGAAGACGAAGTGCAACGCCGGATGAAGGTGGCAGTCGAAGAGATGGAACAAAGTCCACATTACGACCACACCATCCTCAGCGGCTCCCGCGACGAGGACTTCGCCGCGCTGCGAGCGATTTACGAAGCGGCTAAGTAAACAGTGCCGAGAAATCGATGAGCCAGGCGTGCAAAAATTGCGGTCGCAATACGGCCACTATCGCAGAACCACTTGAGTGGAAGACCCACCTGTTTTGTTCGCCCGCATGCTTGGCAAGCTATCAAGGAGCCTCTGGCGTCTCCAAAAGAAATCGGATCTCCCCGACACCAAAGAAACCCCTACTCCAAACCTACCAAAGTCTGCCGACTGAGCTGAAGATCGTCATCTGGCTAAATATCATCCCTTCGGCAATTAACCTTGCCAACTCACTCCCCTACCTCGTGACGGCAGCCGCAAGAGACAGTCTACAAGTTGGGATGGACGTCCTACTGGCGATTCTAATCGTCGTCGGCATTTTACAGGCATCTCGATTGATCCGTATCATTGTGCTCGTCTTTTCGTGGATCGCGGTCGTTTCAGCCTTCATCGGCTTGATCCCAGGCATACTCTATATGGGTCTTCATGCGCTCATGCTCCTACTGCCCATTACTATTAGCGGCATAACAATCTGGGGGCTGAACACACAACGCGCCAAAACATACTTCGGCTATTGAACTGCAATTTGCTTGTGCTGAGAAAATCTCACTCTGACGCACAGTTTTGCTTCCACTCACGAGCAACAGTACTAGGGTTCCCCGCTTTCCTGAGAATACCCTCCTAGGGAAGCGCTTTAGACCCACCCATGCAGAACCCATTTATTGACCAAATCGCCGAAGAACTGAGCCTCAAGGCTCACCAAGTCACCGCCACCGCGGCGCTCATTGCCGAAGGCGGCACCGTGCCCTTCATCGCCCGCTACCGCAAGGAGCAGACCGGCGAGCTCGACGAAGTCGAGATCACCTCGATCCGGGATCGCCTCCAGCAGTTGGCCGACCTCGCCAGCCGCCGCGAATCGATCAAAAAGTCCCTCGAAGAGCGCAGCCTGCTGACCGACGAGCTGAAAACAAAGATCGAGGAAGCCCAGACCCTCTCGAAGCTCGAAGACATTTACCTGCCCTTCCGTCCCAAGCGTCGAACGAAGGCGATGATCGCCCGCGAGCGTGGGCTCGAACCGCTCGCCACCCACATTGTCGAAAACCAGAACGCCAGCGACACCGCTGAGCAAGCGCTCACCTACGTCGACGCCGAGAAGGAAGTGCCCGACGCCAACGCCGCGCTCGAAGGCGCCCGCCACATCATCTCCGAATGGATCAGTGACGACGCCGATATCCGCGAAACGCTGCGCAAACTCTTCTGGGAGCAAGGCACCCTCTGCTCCGAAGCCTTCCCTGGTAAAGAGACCGAAGGCGCGAAATATAGCGACTACTTCGACTGGAAGGAGCCGATCAAAAATGCCCCCTCCCACCGCGTGCTCGCCATCCGCCGAGGCGAAAAAGAAGGCTTCCTCTTTCACCGCATCCTGCCCGAAGAGGAGATCGCCGTCAGCCAGATCGAAAAGCAATTCCTGACCGGTCGCGGCTCCGCCACTGATGAGGTCAAAAAAGCCATCGCGGATGCCTACAAGCGCCTACTCAGCCCCGCGATGGAAACAGAAGTGCGCATCCAAGCCAAGAAGAAGGCCGATGCCGCCGCCATCCAAGTCTTTGCCGATAACGCCCGCGAACTGCTACTCGCCTCACCGCTCGGCCAGAAGCGCACCATGGCAGTCGACCCCGGCTTCCGCACAGGCTGCAAGACCGTGATCCTCGACGCGCAGGGCAAACTGCTCTTCAACCACGTGCTCTACTGCACCGGTGGAGCCGGGCAAGTCGAGCGCGCTACGATCGAAGCCAAGGCGCTGATCGAAAAATACGAGATCGAAGCCATCGCCATCGGCAACGGCACCGCCGGCCGCGAGACGGAAGCCTTCTTCCGTGGGCTCGGCCTCTCCGCCAAGATCCTCATCCTCAGCGTCAACGAATCCGGCGCGTCCATCTACTCCGCCTCCGAAGCTGCCCGTGACGAGTTCCCCGATCAAGACCTGACCGTGCGCGGTGCCGTCTCCATCGGTCGCCGCCTGATGGATCCGCTGGCCGAGTTGGTCAAAATCGATCCCAAGTCGATCGGTGTCGGACAATACCAACACGATGTCGATCAATACGCGCTCAAGCGCACACTCGACGATACCGTAGTTTCCTGCGTGAACAAGGTCGGCGTCGAAGTGAACACCGCGAGTAAGCAACTCCTCTCTTACGTCTCCGGACTCAACGAATCCATCGCGGGCAACATCGTGGCGCACCGTCAGGAAAACGGCCCCTTCAAATCGCGCAAAGAATTGACCGAAGTCAGCCGCCTCGGCCCCAAAGCCTTCGAGCAAAGCGCCGGCTTCCTCCGCATCCGCGACGCCGTCCACCCGCTCGATCAAAGCGGCGTGCACCCCGAACGCTATTCGCTGGTCGAACAAATGGCCACCGCCGTCGGCTACAAGGTTGAGGACTTGACCCAAGACAGCGCCGCCCGTTCCAAGATCAATTTACAGGACTACGTCTCCGACGAGGTCGGCCTGCCCACCCTGAAAGACATCATGGACGAGCTGGCCAAGCCCGGCCGCGACCCCCGCAAGCAGTTCGAAGCCTTTGCCTTCGCTGAGGGTGTCGATAAGCCCGCCGACCTCACGCTCGGCATGAAGTTACCCGGACTCGTGACCAACGTCACCGCCTTCGGTGCCTTCGTCGACGTCGGCGTGCACCAAGACGGTCTCGTCCACATCAGCCAACTAGCCGACAGCTTCGTCGACGATCCCAACAAGGTCGTGAAAGTCGGCGATAAGGTGAAAGTCACCGTCACCGAGATCGACCTCCAGCGAGGCCGCATCGCCCTCTCAATGAAAAAGCAGCCCGAGATCGGCGGCAAAAAGGAACGCTCCGGCAGCCCCAAAGGCCGCAGCGGCAAGCCTCAAGGCCAACGCGGGGAACGCCGCTCCAGCGGCAACGACTTCGGCGGCAACTGGTTCGACGCAGCCTTGAAAAAGTAGCGGCGCGCTTCAGCCGCCGTTTAGCAACGGAGACAGGCCATCGTGCGAGGGGAAAACCACCGCGCTACGAAAAACTCAATCTGGATGAAGTAAAGGAACCAGTTTCAGAGTAATGACAGAGCTGTTTTTTTGTGTAGTATTTGTCCAAACTAACATAGTTTGACTCAGTGAGAGGAATCGCTTCGAGTCTTGAGATGCTCCACCTTGCGAGATTCTTCGTTCTGCTACTTTTCATCGCCTCTTCTTTCGAAAAGACGAACGCAGAAGTCGCCGAACCCGAAATCTTTGAAGAATTTATCAACGGCTGGGTAGACTATGACGACGGCGCTTATGCTTCAGCACTTCGAGCATTTGCACGTGCACGCAGCCTGGATCCTGCATTTGCTCCAGCAGTCGGAGGCATGCAAGCATCCCTCCTGCAGATGGACATGCCCGAGATTGCAAATGCAGTCGGCTATCGAGGAAGCAAGTACACAAAGAAGATAGAATATCTACCTGCTCTGGCATTCTGGGGTATTTATAGCGACAACAGTTTCCAACTGGAGGGGGCTAAGCCTTTAGAACGGGAAATAGTCGAGCTCCTCAAAACTCATGTGGATCTGCCCATCCATTTGGTTTCACCCAGTTCACAAAAATGGGACGACCGCAAGACGATGATACCAGCACATTACAACCTGATGGCGCTTTTTTCCACAGACGAGGACACTGGAGATATATTGCTACGCTTCCACTTGATCGAGCAATTAGACATATCACAGGGCAAATCATTGGATCTCTTAACTCCCAACTCGTCAGACCTTTGGACTGTCCAGCACCGGGCGTGGACTTTGCAGCTTCCAAGAACCCAGTTTTTTGAAAACCTTCAGGAACCCACGGTGATCCAAGAGCTAAAAGGACTGCTTTTCGGAGAATGGAAAAATGAGGATGCCCCCTTTCGAATTGATCCGGAAACCGCTAACTTGCCCGACTTCGCAGACTTGGACACAATTTGGGAGATTTTTTCCAAAGCTGCCATTAGTGAATCACCCAAAGCAGAGTGGTTTTGCCATACGGTGAATGCGAAGCGACTCGGCACGGGATATTTTCAGAGATATGCCTTCCATGAGGGTTTCCTTCGATGGATCCTGGATCACTCGGCCGCAGATGATCCATATCGCCCTTGGCTACTCGCCTTTGACCTTCGCAATGAACATCTCGAAGCGCTCCCACGCGCATTCAGTCCTGAAGAAGTCAAAAAGGAATTGCTCCAGAGTTACCCGAATCATCCGGCAACCAAGATACTGCGCTTCAACACAATCATACGCACCCTTTCCCCTGAGAATTTGGATGTACATCTGCCGGAATTACAGCGCATGCTGGATTACTTTTTAAATTATAATGAGCTACACTCTAGCCCAATGTACGGCGCAATCAGCCTACGAAACTTAAAAGAAACACTGAACCACTTAAGTGCCCCGTCACGGCTCATAAACTTTTCCAACTCAATCAAACGCTTATCATTAGATGATATCAAGATTAGTATCCACCGCGAGAACGGTGAACCCTATTTCACAGGACGCGCTCGCGAGTACGCAAGAGAACTACTGACATCTCCCATTGAGATTCCAAACGAAAGACAATGGGCCAAAGAAGCCCAACTCATGTTGCAACTGAATCCACATCTATCTGAGCATTATACGCTATTGAAGCCCAAACTAATTGCTCTACTCGAGGAAAACCCCGACAGCGCCTTTCTGAATTTTGCCCTCAAGTCGCTGATTAATGAGTATCGGCGTAATAATCACGTACAAGACCTAGAATTTGACTACCTCGTGCATTGGATGCAGTTATTAACAAAAAAGAGACAAGCAAATGCTTTAGCTAATTTCTTTCATCAATTGCCATTGAGCGAGTTACAGAAGCAGCTTCTTTGCAAAGCGATTGCCACTCGAATTCTCTCTTCAGCATCTGATGAAATCCTCAAGGACACCTTCTGCTTACGCCAGATAATGACCCTCAATAAAATTCAATTTGGAGATATTCTACCTGAAGGGCGGAGCAGATGGCAGGATGCGTTTCGAAATGCAACGCCCTATACAAAAATACAGCAAACACAGACTTATTTCAGCTTCATGAAGTCATGCTATCTAAGCGGCGAGACTGAATACGTACGAAATTGCATGCTCAATATAATCGATGAGTGTTCCGCTCAGATCGAGATAGAAAAGAACCCGGAACGTTTTCTAAGTATCTCCAGTGAACTTGCGTTGCTTCTGGTCGCAACAGGAGAGCACGAAGCTGCGGAACAAGTCATCCATTTAGCGCTCGGTAAAGTCTCCGATTCTCAGTTTGAAATGGGATCGAGAGAACGGCTTTACTGGATGCATCTCCGGATCGCCAACGCAGAACAACTTTATTTAAGCGGTGCCCCGGAACAAGCCATGGCCGAAATTGAAAGTTTCCTAGTCGAACTCGATGGTGCGCACATCGAATACTATGGCCCCGAACGGATCTATAATAGATCCATCGGAAAACATGCTTTAAACCTCAAACGCAAGATCCTAGAGGCAACCCAAGGCCGGCCATAGAAAAAGCCAAGGAACCTCAATCGCAGGATGCAGCAACCTTCCCCGCCCGATGTCGGGCGACGCGACGGCGATTCATCTCGCGCTTGTGCGCCGCCGACTTTCGCGGCCGCCCGCGACGGAGCTGGACAGGCGGCAAATGCAAATCCACAAAAAGATTGCGCCGCGAAAAGCCAGTCGGCGCTTTCAGCATATGCCAAAGCTTCAAGTCCGGCGAATGCGCGTCATGGATATAAGGCTCAGTCAAGAACCGCTCCCCCTCCCAGAGCCAATCCGGATACGTGAGATTAAAGCGCGTGGCCAGTTCTTCCGCATAACCAGCTAGCCAAGCATCGGCCACTCCACCCGTCGGAAAAATTTGCGCCAAACAGGGTGGCTGCACCTCGATCGCCGCCGTGAGCGCCTTGCGCGAACTCAGCCGCAGCAGCTCGTGCTCGAAGTCTGCAAGGTTACGCCCGAAGCTTTCCTCCGACTCACTCAGCGCGGCGACTTCTGCCAAACTCTCAGGTCTCTTTTGAATTCGCATCCAACACCTCCTCCAATACTTGAACCGCACGCGGCGGAATGACCTCATCGTCAAAGAATCGATCCAGAATCGCCTGAGCGTCTTCCAGCGAACGCAGTCCGGTTTTGCGGGCGAGAAAACGCAAATCGGTCAGGTCGCCCTCATAGCCGAAGCGGGCGCGAACCGACGACCGCAGTTTCATCGCTATCAAATATTCGGCAGTTGGAAACGAAATCTTCAGGTTCGGCAAACGCTTCAGCTCCGGCAACTTGCTGACATAGGTCTGCCCCACAGGCGAAAGAAACTGCCGCACTCCAGTATCGAGCCAATCTTCCGGCAGATCCTCCTCTGCGGAAATCTCACGAATCAAGGCCTCCGCCGCATCCGCTGGACGAATGATCGCATCGATGTCCTTGGTCAGCTGACGATCCAAATAGCCATAAGCCAGCAACAGACAACTCCCGCCATAGAACGCGATTTCCAAAGTCACCCCCTCCGCCTTTGCCAAAGCGGACAGACGGCGCAACAAATAGAGAATGTCGTCGCGAGTGAAAGTCATCGTGTAATGATTTATTATATGATTCAATAAACATTACAAGCTGAATCGGCGTATCCTTTCCGCACGGATTGAACCGCAAGGTAGTCGGACGGATTCTATCCTCCGACCGAAACTCGCGAGATCCTACAGAAAGTCGGCGTCTCTCAAATAGCCTGTGTATTTTAAGTACCGTATTTTAAGTAATCTAAAAAGTAGAGGCGCGACTTGTCACGCCCGCCGAAGCATAGCCAAGATAATGCGGGCGTCATCCGTGCGTCGCCTTCAGCTATGCAGGACGCGGTAAATGCCGCACCTACGTTTTACGACTTATGCAGCGGCGGCTTGGCCACCTGCAGAGCGAGTTGATTGCCCCGTAGATCCACGAAAAGCGGCGCGTCTTTAGCCTCAGTGAGAACAATGGCGCTGCCGATTGGACAGTTCAATATCGGCGAAAGCGTGCCGGAGAGCACTTGGCCGACCGCTTCGCCTGAAGCGTCGATGACTGGCGTGCCTTCGCGAGCGATGCGGCGGCCTTCGAGCTTAAAGTGGAGCACGCGGCGCGGGATACCGTTTTCCTTTTGGTCGGTCAGGGCGTTTTTCCCAATGAAGTCGGTCTTGTTCAGCTTCACCGTCCAGTCGAGGCTAGCTTCGAGCGGGGTGATGCTGTCACTGAGCTCGTGCCCGTAGAGCGGGAGTCCCGCTTCGAGGCGCAAGCTATCGCGCGCACCTAGGCCGCAAAGCTTGACGCCGTGCGCCGCCCCTTCGGCCAGAATTTGCTTAGCCAAGGCCTCAGCCGCCTTGGGCGAGCTGTAGATTTCAAAACCATCCTCACCCGTGTAGCCGGTGCGGCAGACACGGATCTTTTCACCACCAAATGTCACCAGATGGTGCCAAAAGCGCTTGATGTCTTTGACCTCCTCAAGTCCGATGGCCATAAGAATGGCTTCCGCTTTCGGCCCCTGCAGAGCGAGCAGTGCGTATTCGTCGGAGTGATCCTCTATTTCGACCTCCAGCCCCCAGCGTTCGGCCTGTTTAAGGAACCAACCGAAGTCTTTTTCGATATTGCCCGCGTTGACGCAGACAAGAAAGGCGTCCTCCGCCGTGCGATAAACGATCAGATCATCCACCACGGTGCCCTCGCCATTACACATCGGCGAATAGACGGCCTTGCCGATGGGCGCGCTGGCCACGGCGTTGACTACAAGACGATCCAGAAAGAGCGCGGCGTCGCTGCCGCTGACGTGGAACTCGCCCATGTGACTGACGTCGAAGAGGCCGGCCGCCTCACGCACCGCTTTGTGCTCGTCGAGGATACTAGTGTATTGCACAGGCATATTCCAGCCGCCGAAAGCGACGAAACGCGCACCATGTGCGGCATGAAAATCGTGGAGAGGGATTTGAAGAACGCCTGCCATAGTTGAAAAATAGAGAGGGATTTAAAAGGAAAGTGCCGTGAATCGCTCAAAGATACTTGCGAAGGCAACCGAGAAGACTTGTCTGACAATCCTAGTATTTGCGGACGGCACAAGTCTGGATCGTTCGTTTTTTACCGCTTCTTTTCAGACACTACCTATGCCCACCTCACTAGCCGATCAGCGCGAGTTCGCGCGCCACTACATTCCCGCCAGCGATAGCGATATCCGCGCCATGCTCGACGCTGTCGGCAAGGAGCGCCTCGACGACTTGTTCGACCACATCCCGTCGGATGTGCGCTTCGCAGAGCCCGCCGACCTCCCAGAGGAGCTCGAATACGAGGTGCTGAAAGAACGGCTCGCCGAGATCGCCTCAAAGAACCGCATCGGCACCAGCTTCCTTGGCGACGGGGTGCCCGACTTCGTGCCCTCGCCGGTGATCGCGCCGATCTGCGATATCCGTAATCTGACCACGGCCTACACGCCCTACCAGCCCGAACTGAGCCAAGGCACCTTGCTCGCTCACTGGATCTACCAATGCTCGATGGCCAAACTGACAGGCTTCGAGGCGGTCAACGCCTCGCTCTACGACCGCTCCACCTCCATCTTCGAGGGCATCTGCGCCGCCATCCGCATGAGCCGGGGCAAAAGCGCCGCCATCATCCCCGAAACCCTCTATCCCGGCGACCTCGAAGTGCTCGCCACTCAATCTGAAGGCACCGAGATCGAACTCATCCGCGTGCCCGCCGACCCCGAAACGGGCATCATCGATCCGGTCGCGCTCGAAGCCGCGCTCAACGACGCAGCCGATCGCCTCGCCGCGATCGTCTTCCCACAGGTCAATACATTCGGACTGCTCGAAGACGTCGATACGCTCACCACACTGGCAGCCGAGCGTGGGCTCAAGTCCATCGCCGTGATCGATCCGCTCCTGCTCGCGCCAGGTGGGCTTAAGGCGCCCTGCGACTTTGGAGAAAACGGTGTCGACATCATCGTCGGCGAAGCCCACCACCTCGCACTCGCGCCCAACTTCGGCGGTCCCGGTCTCGGTCTCTTCGGTGTGCGCTTTAGCAGCAAAGACCGCAACGGCGTGCGCGCCGCGCCTGGCCGCTTTATCGGCAAGGCAAAGGACAGCGCCGGCCGCGAATGCCGCGTCGGCGTGCTCTCCACCCGCGAGCAACACATCCGTAAAGACAAAGCCACGTCCAACATTTGCTCGAACCAAGCCTTTATCGCCACCCTCGTCGGTGCGGCACTGCTGGAGCGCGGCGACGCAGGCCTCGGCCAGATGTTAGCCGAGCTCCGCACCAAGCTGGCCGACGCTGTCGCGCAGCTCACACGCTTCGACGGCGTGGAACTGGCCTTTCCGAAATCCGAAAGTTACCATGAAGTGACTTTTGCGCTCTCCAAACCTGTCGCTGACGTGCTGAGCGCCGCACGCAAGGCAGGTATTCTCGCCGGCGCCGATGTTTCCGAGCGCATCGCCGGCGGACGTCAGCTACTTAAACTGTCTTTTTCCAACCGCGAGCAGCCACTCGACGCGCTCCTCACCGTATTCGAATCCCTCTTCGGCGCGGCGGAAAAACCAGCGCAAGCGCTTAAACCAGCGGGCAGTAACTACCTCCGCGCAGCCGCACCCGGCCTCCCCCGCTACAGTGCCGACGAGGTAATCGACTACTACAAGCAGCTCGGCCGCCTCAACGTGAGCCCCGACGACGGTTGCTACCCGCTCGGCTCGTGCACGATGAAGTACAACCCCAAGGTCAACGACTGGGCTGCCGGCCTCTCCGGATTTACCGACATCCACCCTCAGGCACCGGTCGACGACGCACAAGGCTGCCTCATGGTGCTCCACGAAATTCAAGAATGGTTCAAAGGCATCACCGGATTGCCCGGTGTCACCACGCAACCGCTCGCTGGTGCGCAAGGCGAACTGGTCGGCCTGAAGCTCTTCCAAGCCTACCACCGTGATAAGGGCGAGACGCGCGACATCATCCTCATTCCCCGATCCGCGCACGGCACCAACTTCGCCACTGCCACGATGGCTGGATTCGGAGGCAAGCAGGGCAAGATCGTTTACCTAGAAGCCGACACCGAAGGCCGCGTGCTGAACGAAGACCTCGATCGCCGAATCGAAGAATACGGCGAGCGCATCGCTGGTGTCATGATCACCAACCCCAACACCTCGGGTATCTTCGAGACTTCCTTCAAGCAAATCGCCGAAAAGATCCACGCGCTCGGCGGCCTCGTCTATATGGACGGCGCCAACATGAACGCCATCGCCGGCTGGATCGACCTCGACGCGCTCGGTGTCGACGCTGTGCACAATAATCTTCACAAAACCTGGACAATCCCTCACGGCGGCGGCGGCCCCGGCGATGCCATCGTCGCAGTTAGCGAAAAGCTGATCCCCTTCCTTCCCGGCTACCAAATCGAGTTCGACGGAGAGCGCTACACCCCGGTCAAAGCAGAAAAGTCCATCGGCTCCTTCCACCGGCACTGGGGTAACTTCGCCCACAAGATTCGCTGCTACACCTACCTACTCCGCCTCGGTAGCGAAGGCGTGCGCCGGATGTCGGCCATGGCCGTGCTCAGCGCACGCTACCTGCACGAACAGCTGCGCGACGACTACGCCACGCTGCCCACCGGTTCCGACGCCGAGCCACGCATGCACGAGTTTATCCTGACCCTGAAGGCAGAAGACTACGCGCTGCTCGAAAGTGTCGGCCTGCGCAAGACCGACGCTGCGCCACGTATCGGCAAGCTCTTCCTCGACTTCGGCTTCCACGCGCCCACCGTGGCTTGGCCGGAGCCACTCGGCCTCATGATCGAGCCGACCGAAAGCTACACCAAGTCCGAACTCGATCGCTTCGCCGAGGCAGTCAAGGCGATCCAGCGCCTGATCAAAGAGCACCCGCAAGCGCTCAACTCCGCGCCGCACTTCACTCCGATCGACCGCGTCGAGGAAGTCGAAGCCAATCGCGACGTCTGCCTTTCCGAATCTTTGGAAACCTTACCCGTGCTCAACACCGCCCGCATCCACTCCAGCGAACTCGCCCAAATGCCCGTCGAAGACATCTATAAGAAGATCGTTGAAGCGATCTCGACCACATTCGAAGCCTAGACTTCGGATCTGGCATACAGACAAAAAAACTCGCACTCAGCGCAGGGGCGTTCACATTTTGGAGGCATGCTCGAAACCGCGCCTTTCATTATAGCCCTCGCCGCTTTGGTCGCGGCGATCTTCTGGATTCTCTTACGTAACTCTTCGTCTAAGATCGAAGCGCAATATGCGAAGCTCGCCAAAGAAATGGAGCTCGAGCTGGAGATCCCCCCACCAAAAATGGCTGGATTTATCCGAAACGAGCCCGCCGCCTTTGGCAACTACCGTGATCGTGAGATTTCTTTCTCTGTCCCTGGAAAAGGACTCCAAAATACGCGGCAAATTGAAACCGTGCTCAAACTCGAGCTACGAGACAAAACACTTGAAGCACAGTTCGCCGTAGCCGGGATCATGGGGAGCCTTGGCCAGCGCGACAGCGGTAAAAAAGCTCGTTGGCAGAGCGGCAACGCAGCCTTTGACGCAGCGATCGATGTACGCAGTGATCAAGGCGAACGCCTAAAAGAATTATTGCCTCCTGAAAGCCTAGGCTGGCTGGCGCAGACACTGAAAAAGCACAAGGCCAAGCTTTATATCGGCGGAGGGGTCCTCGCATACACAGAGATTGGACTCATTGGCAACGATGCCGCCCGCGAGCGCTTTGAGTCGGCCACCGAATTTTTATGCGATTTAGCCGAAACAGTTGAAGCCTGATCGAGTCTAACGTATCTTGCCATTCCTTAGAACAATCAAACAAACGCAGGGGCTTCACTTGTGAAGCCCGCAGCAGCCAAGCCCGAAGCCTCGGCGGTCTTCACAAGTGAAGCACCTACGATCCCAATGATGAAACATATTGCCCTACTCCCCGCACTCCTCGCTTGCGCGACCACTCTGAGCGCGCAGACCGCGATCACTGTTTATAACGAAAACTTCGGCGTCGTCCGCGACACGGTGCCACTCGACCTGAAACAAGGCATCACCGAGCAAAGCTACAGCGGTGTCACTTCGCAGCTCGAGCCCGAGTCCGTCATCCTTCGCGATCCGACTGGTAAAATCTCCCTAAGTGTCGTCGAGCAGAGCTACCGCGGCGACCCCGTGGATCAACAGCGCCTCTTGCAAATGTTCGAGGGTGAGACGATTCGTTTTCTCAAGGTGGTCGACGGCAAAGAGGTGATCGAAGAAGGAAAAATCATCCGTGCGCCCTCAACAGTAATGACGACCAATCAATACGGTAATCAGCAGCAAAAAATGCTGGAGCCGATCATCGAAGTCGATGGCCATCTGATCACGCGCCTACCCGGCACCCCGCTTTTTCCAAGCCTGGGCGATGACTCGATTCTCGAGCCCACCCTTTCCTGGAAGCTGCATTCCGATAGAAGCGCCGCTTTCGATGCGCAGCTCAGCTACTTGACCAATGGCATGTCGTGGAAATCCGACTACAACCTCGTCCTGCGCGAAGAAGGCGACGAAGTCACGCTGACAGGCTGGGTTTCCATCGAAAATAACACCGGCACGACCTTTGAAGACGCTTCGATCAAATTGATCGCGGGGGATGTTAATAAGGTGGAGAAACAGCCAACCCGAGGACGCGAACAAGTCTTTGCCATGGCGATGCGCTCAGACGCCATGGCCGCGCCTCAAGTCGAAGCCAAGAAGTTCGACGAGTTCCATATGTATAGCCTTCCGCTCAAGACCACACTTCGCGACCGCGAAACCAAGCAAGTCGAGTTCGTCCGCGCAGAGAAGGTCACCACCGAGAAGCTCTACATCTACGACGGTTCCGGTGGCATACGTTACTACGGCGGTCTCAATACCAACCAAAACTACGGCCAAAACGCTCACCCCGATGTGGCCGTTTATCGTGAGTTTAAAAATAGCGAGGACAACGGCCTCGGCGTAGCATTGCCCGCCGGGCGCACCCGCTTCTACCGCATGGATAGCGACGGACAACTGGAGTTCACCGGTGAAAATACCATCGACCACACACCCAAAAATGAGACCATCCGCGTCCACCTAGGCAACGCCTTCGACCTTATCGGCGAGCGCACACGCACCCAGTTTTACAAGCACCCCAGCCGCGACATGATGCGAGAGACTTTTGAAGTCGAAATCCGCAACCGCAGCGAAGAAGAGGTCACGGTGAAAGTCGTCGAGCATCTCTACCGCTGGTCAAACTGGGAAATCATCGAGCGCACCGCAGACTACGAGAAGGTCGACGCGCAGACCATCGAGTTCCCGGTGACCGTCGCCCCCGATGGCACGAAAACCATCGGCTATACTGTGGAATACACTTGGTAAACAGAGATTGCCGACAGCGGCCTCGCCGTTAGTCTCTGTATTCAATGATTCAGAGACACGACGATGGGCGGGTGCATTTGGGTAAGTGGGAATTCTTCATCCAGGTTCTCATAGTCCTCAGTCTCATCGAATTTGCCTTCGAGACACTCCCCAACCTTGAGAGCTACTGGTATACTTTCTTTGAGGTCTTCGAAACGGTAACCGTGCTCATCTTCACGGTGGAGTATCTCATCCGGGTTCTCTTCTGCCGCCCTCGACGAGTCTATCTCTTTTCCTTCATGGGCATAGTCGATCTGGTCGCGATCTTGCCATTTTATCTAATGCTGGGGCTGGATCTGCGCTCGCTGCGCGCCTTTCGCATGCTGCGGCTCTTCCGCCTGCTCAAGCTGGCGCGCTACGGAACCGCGATGAAGCGCTACCACACAGCCTTCAGAATGATTAAGGAAGAGCTGATCCTCTTTGGAGTCACCGCCCTGATTGCAGTCTACCTAGCCTCGGTCGGCATCTACTATTTCGAGAACGCTGCACAACCTGAAATCTTCACCTCCGTCTTTGACTCCCTTTGGTGGGCTGTCGTCACCCTGACTACAGTGGGCTACGGCGATTCGTTTCCTGTGACCGTTGGCGGTAAGCTATTCACATCGATGGTCGTACTCGTCGGCATTGGTATTGTCGCGATTCCGACAGGTCTCTTCGCTTCCGCACTAACCAAAGCGCGGGAAGAAGAGCCAAAGTAACCTGAGTTTACTCTGCGTCTTCCGCAGGCGTCTCAGGCGCAGCTGCTTCCTCTGCCGTAATAATCGGATCTTTCTCCGGACGAGGCAGGGTCTTCACCGAAAGCTTCATCAGTTCTTCTCCCCGGTAGACCTCCACGGCAGTAAATTGATTCGCTCTGATGAAAAAGAACGCACCCGGCACATCGAAGACATCGTCAATCCGGCGGCCACCAATCGAAACGAGGCGGTCGCCTTCCTGTAAACCGGCCTGTGCGGCGGGTGCATCTTCGACCACTTTGGAAAGATAGACGCCGTTCGTATCGTCTTCATGTAGCTTAGATGTAACCTCGAACCCCATCCAGCCATGAATGATATGGCCGGAAAAGAGCAGGTCGTCGCGAACGCGCACCAGCGCATCCGCCGGCAAGGAAAAGGATCCATTGAGCTCGGCGATCGACGCCACCGACATGCCGATAAAGCGACCATTTAGATCGAGTATTGGGCACCCACCCTGCCCTCCATCGACCGGAATCGACGTGCGGATGTAGCTAGTGGGGAAAACTTTATTGCCCAGCTTCTTATCGACACCAGTGAACAGCCCCATCACGGGAGTCGGCCCGAAATCGAGCGGACAGGTAATTGCCACGGCGATCGAACCCGTTGCCGGCAGGGGCTCAGAGGGATCCAATTTAATAGTAGAAAACTCTTCCGGCGGCTCCAGCACGCGCAGAACAGAGACATTGGTAATACGATCATGCCCGACGGCTTCCGTCGCGTAAGGCTTACCTTCGTGCTCGATCCAAACTCGACTCGCCCCGGCTGCACGGCTGGCACTGACGAGTACATGTCCCTCATTGCTAATAAAGAAGCCTGTGCCGACACGTAGCATGACTTGTGTCTTTCCGTCGACTTCACCGCCTGCGTAGGCCGCTTTTACACGGACGACTGCACCCTTATTCTGCTCATACACATCAAGCAACCGATCCTGTAATGCGAGCGCATCGGCAGTCGAGGCCGACAAAGCCTGAGCATAAAGCCCTAACGTCAGGACAATCCAAACAGAGGTAAGTCGCATCGCGCGTGTTTAGTAAACCAACCCCGTAGCCAACCCCGAACCCGCAAAGGAAGCCGTATCTGTGACATAAGCTGTGCTGTCGTACGCGGCCACTTCAATACTATCGAGTGCATACTCCTGAGTATACCCAAGCCCTGAAGATGTGCTTGCGGCGGAAATAGCTTCGATCTGATAATCCGGCGTAATCGAAGAATCGAAATCCGACATCGCAACCTCAACCGGAGCGCTGGAAATGATCTCAGAAGTCTCCTGCACAAACGCAGGTGCTGCACTCGGCTCAGTAGAATCAACAAAAGCAGGACGCACGACCATCATCGCAAGAAAGGCAGCAGCGGCTCCAACAGCAGTCGTCTGTGCGATACGGCCGGAGATGGCACGGAGTAATTGCACATACCAAGGATCTTTTTTGACCAAAGTCTGCAGCATGCGCTGATGGAGTTCTCGGTCGAAGGTATTCCAAAAAACTTCGTCCGGACGCTCCGCTCGCTTGAGGCGGAGTAAGTCTTCGACTTTAACTTCTTTTTGACGTGCGTTGTTAATATCAGCCATAGGTAGTTGGTTTGGGCTCGTTATCTAACCGATGTAGTCCTGTAGGTAGGACTGGAGTTGTTGTTTGGCGTAGTGCAGACGAGAGCGCACCGTTCCCACAGAAACTTTGGTGATTTCTGCGATTTCGGCATGCTCAAGACCTTCAATTTCATGTAAAATAACGACTGTCCGATGTTTAAGAGACAACCTTTGCAGCGAATCGTTCAATTTTTCCTGTAATTCGCTTACGATTGCACCCTTCTCCGAGCGATTTCCAGAAGTCAGACGTTCAAAAATCTCCGAACTTGAAACCTCTTCGTCTATTTTTTCGTAGCTGATGAAGCGGCGGCGATTCCGTTTTTTGAGAAACGTCATCGTCGTATTAATCGCGATCCGGTAAATCCAGGTGAAAAAAGAGGACTTACCTTTAAACCGTGCGATCGCCTGAAATGCCTTGATAAAGGTGTCTTGGGTAAGATCCGAGGCATCTTCGCGGTTACTGGTCATATTATAAATGACCGAGAATATGTGCTCACGGTATTTCTGCACCAACTGGTCAAATGCGCCGACATTACCAGCCTGCACGCGCTGGACGATCGCCCAATCAAGATCGCGCTCAGAGACAGTCGTCTCTTGAGCAGGGAAGATCGATTTGGTGACTGAACCTGAATTGGCCATTAACATACAATATAAAAGCGATTCTTAGCGAAATTGCAAAAGCTAATTCCATGCCTTATTTGAGCGGTTTATCGGGTCTCAGCAAATAAACTCTCGTCAACATACCACCCTTAAAGCGATTATCCTCAATAAGTTCGGAATCAAACATACTGCGGAAGGTCTCCACTGCGGGCACCTGAGCCTGCAATCCATTTTCAGAATCAGTCAGACGCTCAACCAAGTAGAGGTCGCTGTATTTACCAGTAATCAGTTCCGCTTCAATCCGATCCGCGCTGATCAAAGCAACGTGTGGAGGCAAGGCCGCCCGCTCTCGCAGTGTCCAAGCGGTGTTGAATCGGTCAATAACGAGGGCATTGCCGAGTCGGTATTCCGCATCAAGCGATTCCAGCCAATGCTGCTCCGCGACCATAAAATTCGCTTTCGAATAGAGCGCTTGCCCATTCTCAGGAAATGTCACTAATCCGAGACATAATACAGTCAAAACAATCGAAACGCCCCAGACCCAGCGCTGCGGTCGCAGTGCAGCGAGACAGGACACCGTCGAGAAGACGATTAAGCCATGAGTCGGTAAACTGTAGCGAGCTACATAACGCTTATCGAATTGAGCAGCGTGGAAACAGAGCACCACAAGGAGATTGAGTATGAGAAAAATCGAAAAGATCACCCACACTTGATTCGACGGCTGCGTCCACCAGTCACTTTTGCGCTTCCGGACGCAGAGAAAAATGAATCCACATCCAGCTGGAATAGCCAGCATCCCAAGTAACAGTGAATTGGCGATGGCCAGATCCCCACTCCATAAAAAAGCAAAGGCATGCGGGATATTCGCCCAAAGGTGCGACAGGGCGAACGGAGCTGTCACACTGTCGGACAGCTCCCAGGAAGACTCGGTGGCTGCGTAAATCCGGGTCTGAAGGAAAGCCGCGAGCAGAATGGGCGCGGCACAAAGCGCGGGCAGCGAGAGAAAAACCTGACGCTGGCGCCGCCAGCCCAGGGCAATGACGACAAGAATCGCTGCGATAAAGAGGCCGGATTCGTAGCGTGAATATGTGAGGAGCACTGCGGCGAGACAAAGCGCACCCTCCCCCTCGGCGCAGGGCGCGCGTAAATAATAGATTGAGAGCAGGATGACGACGTGAATCATGAGCAGATTCAACATCTCCATCCCCCCTCCTGTAGCATTCTGTTGCAACAGAGGCAAGGACGCCCAAAGCAAAACAGCCAGTATCGCCCCGCCGTAGCCACCGAGGCAATAACCCAAGGCGAAAACGACACACAGAAAGACGACAGCGAGTGCTGCATTGACGGCGAAAGCATGCACCGGATGGTAGCCTGCGGTGTCGTGAACCAAGGAGACCAGAAAGGGGTAGAACCACGGCCGCTTGTCGACGAAACTTTGGACGACCGTGAATTCGCCATTAATCTCCCGGCCGAAATCGGCGACCGACACCTCACCTGTTTCGTGCATACTCTTGGCCGTAGCCGAAAGCAGGTAGTCATCCATCAAGATTTTGTAGTCGAGTTCTCCGCCGTAAAAAACGACGGTGGTGCTCATCGCGACAGTGAAGACACCCACTGCGGCCATCGGGAGCCAAGAGTTTGCCCCACTTCCACGAGTTTTGCGGATCGCCCACCACACGATGTACGTGAGGAAGGCAAACATTCCTGCCGCAGTGAAAAAGTAACCGTAGTGGCGGACGAATCCGTTGGCCTGCGTCGGTTCCATTCTGAGCCCGATCCACAAAGTAAACACCAGCAAAACCAGGCCGACCATAATCCGCCAGAGCGGAACAGAAACGCTGTGAAGTAGCTGGTGGATTGAAGTAAGCACACAAGGGACAATGCGAAGGAATTGGCACGAGCCAAGGTTTTGTCGTATCCAACAAGAACCGACGCCAAACTACCACCTGCTTTTAACGACCTATTGACAAGGAAGTGAGCACCTAAGCGACCTCTTGGCCTACATTATGCTTAATTTAACCTCTCAAATGAACCCCGAGAGTCTGAATATCGCATGGATGTTAGTCGCCGCGGCATTGGTCATGTCGATGCAGGTGGGCTTTTGTTTCCTTGAATCCGGTCTAGTTCGGGCAAAAAACAGCATCAACGTAGCCATCAAGAATATGGCCGATTTTTGCGTGTCCGCCGCGATTTTCTGGCTGGTCGGCTTCGGCATCATGTTCGGCTCCAGCGTTTATGGCTTGTGGGGTGGCGAGTTTTTCATGTTGGACACCTCCGACGACTGGTGGTTGTGCGCTTTTTTCGTGTTTCAATTGGTCTTTTGCGGAACAGCAATCACGATTATATCGGGTGCGGTAGCTGAGCGAATGCGGTTTGCGGCTTACCTCCTTGTCGCACTATTCACCTCCGGGCTGATCTATCCGTTCTTCGGCCATTGGGCATGGGCGGGCGCCATTCCCGGCACCGAAACCGGATGGCTGGCCGACCTGGGTTTCTTGGATTTTGCAGGGTCGACCGTCGTTCATTCGGTGGGCGGTTGGGTTTCATTCGCCGCGATTCTCGTCATCGGTGCGCGCATCGGTCAATTCGATGACGAGAAGCGTAAAATTCAAGGGCACAACATGACTTTGGCGTCGGCTGGAGTTATTATTCTCTGGTTTGGTTGGATCGGGTTCAACGGCGGCAGCACATTGGCTTTAACTCAGGATGTC